>Ga0208645_1000013_pt1 | contig 384097 bp, 371 predicted proteins | sample VirMetDEL_Sep_01_FD_184519 | JGI IMG/M metagenome (GOLD analysis project Ga0208645, IMG submission 184519) | Aqueous microbial communities from the Delaware River and Bay under freshwater to marine salinity gradient to study organic matter... | ecosystem: Environmental > Aquatic > Marine >...
CCCCTCCGTCTCGCCGGCTTCGCCGGCGATCCACCTCCCCCAGGGGGGGAGGATTTCGGTGTTCGCATTCCTCCCCCCTTGGGGGAGGTGGCGCGGCGCAGAGCGCCGTGACGGAGGGGGCGTGTCGCGTCGGCGTCGTGGTGAAATTGCCTTGAGCGGGCTTCCATTCGGAGATCGAGACGTTAGACCCCCCTTATGTCGAATGCCTCCCCTATAGCCGAAGCCGTCGCCGCCGGGCGTCAGGCCGTGGCGGTCGATACCGTCATGATCGCCAAGATCACCGACATGGCCGGTGATTTCGCCATCAATCTGACGATCGCCGCCCTGATTTTTGCGGCGACGGTGATCGCGGCCAAATGGTCGGCCCGGCTGGCGCGCAACGCCCTGTCGCGGGTCGGCGCCTTCCGGCACGACCAGACCGTGCTGAGCTTCGCCGTTCAGGTCGTGCGGGTGGTGGTGTTCATCATCGGCATGATCGCCGTGCTGCAGCGGCTGGGGGTGCAGACCACCTCGATCATCGCGGTGCTGGGGGCGGCGTCGCTGGCCGTGGGCCTGGCCCTGCAGGGGACCCTGTCGAACGTGGCCTCGGGCATCATGCTGCTGGTGCTGAGACCCTATCGTGTCGGCGACGTGGTGGACGTCGGCGGCATGGCCGGCACGGTGCAGCGGCTGGACCTGTTCACGACCCAGTTGTCGAACGCCAACAACCACAAGATCGTCATTCCCAATTCCAAGGTTCTGAGCGATCCCCTGACCAATCTGACCGGTCAGCAGACGCGGCGGATCGAGATCAATTTCGGCGTGGGCTATGGCGACGACCTGAACAAGGCGCGTTGCGTCCTGGCCGACATGGCGGCGGCGCACGAGAAGGTGCTGGACGACCCGCATCCGTGGACCGGGGTGACGGGACTGCTGGACAGTGCGGTGCAGGTGACCCTGCACGCCTGGGTCAAGGTCGAGGACTGGTGGCAGACCCAGGCCGATCTGATGCAGGGCGGCAAGGAGGCGCTGGACGCCGCCGGGATCGAAATTCCCTTCCCGCATCAGGTCGCCGTGCCCTATGGCGATGAAGATGTCATGCCGGTCGTCCGTGTACGGACGGTAGAAGACGGCGGGCATGACGTGAAGGTGAAGACGCGCTGATGCGATACGATTTCGGATCCGACAACACCGCCGGCATGGCGCCGAGCGCCGTCGAAGGTCTGGCGCGGGCCAACGCCGGATACGCCCGGTCCTATGGTTCAGACGAGATCACGGCGCGGGCCGCCGATCAGATCCGCCAACGGCTGGACGCCGACGCCGAGATCCGGTTCGTCTTCAGCGGCACGGCGGCCAACGCCATCGCCCTGTCGATGCTGGCCTTTCCGTTCGAGGCGGTGCTGGCGCACAACGCCGCCCATGTCTGCACCGACGAGACGGGGGCGCCGGGCTTCTTCGGCCAGGGCGTCGGCCTGATCGGCCTGCCGGGGTTTTCGGGGCGGATCGATCCGCTGGCGCTGAAGGCGCAACTGGCCGAGCCCGAGGTCGGCCATCGCCAGCCGCCGGCGGCCCTGTCCCTGACCCAGGCGACCGAGTACGGCGCGGTCTATACCGAGGAAGAACTGCGCCATCTGATCGAGCCGGTGAAGGCCAGGGGATACGGCGTTCATATGGACGGGGCGCGTCTGGCCAACGCCGTCGCGGCCGGGTTCGACCTGAAGGATATTCCGCGCCTGGGCGTGGATGTGCTGGTGTTCGGCGGGGCCAAGGCAGGGGCGAACTGCGTCGAGGCCCTGGTCCTGTTCGACAAGAGCCTGGCGCGGCGGCTGGACAACCGGCTGAAACAGGCGGGGCAGGTGGCGTCCAAGGCGCGGCTGCTGGCCGGGCCGATGCTGGGCCTGCTGGAAAGCGGCGACTGGGAATCGGGCGGCGCCCACGCCAATCTGATGGCGAAACGGCTGGCGGCGGGGGTGGCGACCCGCTCGCCCTATGTCCTGGCCCATCCGGTCGAGGCCAATACGATGTTCGTGCGAATGCCGGCCGAGGCGCACCAGAGGCTGAACGCCCTGGGCTGGGCCTGTTATCGGTTCGACGACGGATCGGTGCGGTTCGTCTGTTCCTGGGCGACCCAGGCAGAGGCCGTGGACGAACTGATCGAGGCGATCGCGGGCCTGAACTGAGCCCTTGTCGCGCGTGCGGCCTTTCCCCGGTCGCATAGTCTGTCCATATGCGGATCATGGCGATGCGCGGAGAGCGCTCCGGCGGCCGGCGCGACCCTATGGTCAAGGCGCAACAGGCGGGGAGCATGCAGGAAAAGACAGAGGGTCCCCCGACGCTGCAGGCGTTGGCGGACCTGGTGCGGCTGGTGGGCCGGTCGGGCGCGCCGCAGCTGCGGGTGCGGCTGGTCTCGGCCGTCGGTCTGACGCTGGCGGGCAAGGCGCTGGGGGTGCTGGCGCCCCTGATGCTGGGTGCGGCGGTCAATCGGCTGGCGGCGGGGCAGGGGGCGGCCGTGGCGGTCGGCTGGGGTTTTGCAGCCTTCGCCGTGGGCTGGGCCATAGTGCGCTTCCTGTCGTCGGTGGCGCCCCAGGTGTCGGACGTGGTGTTCGCCCCGGTCCGGTCCGCGGCGCAGAGAAAGACGGCGGCCGAGGTGTTCGCCCATGCGCTGAGCCTGTCGCTGGATTTCCACCAGACCAAACGCTCGGGCGCCCTGTCGCGGACCATGGATCGCGGCTCGCGGGCGGTGGATTTCCTGTTGCGCATCCTGGCCTTCAACCTGGTTCCGACCGGGGTGGAGCTAGCGCTGGCGGCGGCGGTGCTGGGCGGCAAGTACGACTGGCGGTTCGCGGCGGTCGCGGTGGCGGTGGTGGTGGTCTACACGATCGCGACCTTCGCCCTGTCCAACTGGCGGCTGGAACATCGCCGGGTCATGAACGCCGCCGATTCAGAGGCGGCCGGCGTCTCGGTCGACGCCCTGCTGAACTATGAGACGGTCAAGTCGTTCGGGGCCGAGAGCCGGGCGGCCCAGACCTATGACCGGGCCCTGGGCGACTACGCCCAGGCGTCGCTGAAGGCCAACAGTTCGCTGGCCCTGCTGAACGGCATCCAGGCCCTGATCATGAACCTGGGTCTGGGCGTCATGGCGGTGATGGCCGGGTTCGAGGCGGCCGCCGGGCGGATGGGGCCAGGGGATGTGACGGCGGCGGTGCTGATCATGATCTCGCTGTATGCGCCGCTGAACATCCTGGGCTTCGCCTATCGGGAAATCCGCCAGTCCTTCATCGACATGGAGGAGATGCTGAAGGTGACGCGGCTGACGCCCCAGGTGGCGGATGCGGCCGACGCCGTCCCTTTGCCGCGACCGGTCGATGCGCGCGGGGCCTCGGTGGAGTTCCAGCAGGTCGGCTATCGCCACGACGCCCGGACCAGCGGGCTGGAGGACGTCAGCTTCGTCGCCGCGCCGGGCACGACCACGGCCCTGGTGGGGCCGTCGGGAGCGGGCAAGTCCACCATCGTCAAACTGGCGCTGCGGCTGCTGGATCCGCAGGAGGGGCGGGTCCTGATCGACGGGCATGACGCGCGGACGGTGACCCAGGCCTCGTTGCGGGCGGCGGTGGCCCTGGTGCCGCAGGACGTGGCCCTGTTCAACGACAGCCTCTACGCCAATATCGCCTTCGCCCGGCCGGACGCCGATGCGGCCCAGGTATGGGCGGCGGCGGCGGCGGCGGAACTGTCCGACTTCATCCAGGGTCTGCCCGACGGGATGGAGACCCGGGTCGGGGAGCGGGGGCTGAAACTGTCGGGCGGAGAACGCCAGAGGGTGGGCATCGCCCGCGCCCTGCTGGCCGATCCCTGCATCCTGATCCTGGACGAGGCGACCAGCGCCCTGGACAGCCGCACCGAGGCGGCGATCCAGAAGACCCTGCGCCGGGTCAGCCAGGGGCGGACCACCCTGGTGGTGGCGCACCGGCTGTCGACCGTGGCCGACGCCGATCAGATCCTGGTGCTGAAGGCCGGGCGGATCGTCGAGCGGGGCGCGCACCATGAGCTGGTGGCGCGGCTGGGCGGGGAATACGCCGCCCTGTGGCGCAAGCAGACACGGGCGGGCAAGGCGGCTCAGGCCGGGGACTGAGGCGACATCGGCAGTTTGCGTTTCAGGACTTCGCTCAGATTGGCCATGATGGCGATGCGAGCCTCGGCCGTGCCGGGGGCGTCCGGGGTCAGGCTGAGCAGCAGTTTCATCGCCTGGGCGTGGACCGTGGCGATGCGCCAGTCGAACCCGCCCTGGCGCGGCGCGGCGTCCAGCAGATCGCACAGACCCTTGGCCGCCGTGCACAGGTCGTCCAGGGCGAAGGGGCTGGCGGCGTCGATGACCTGGCTGGAGGCGGCGTAGGCGCTGTCCAGACGCAGGGCTTCGGGGATGTCCGGCGTCGGGGGCGCCAGCAGGGCGCCGATGTTCTCGGATATGATGGCCAGGGCCTGGTCCTTCAGCCCGTCCAGATTGGCCTTGGCCTGGGCCAGGGCGACCCCCACGCTGACGCCGCCGGGACGATCCACCATCTCCGCGAGACGGGATTTGCGCTGGACATGGGTGATGACTGTCATGCGAACTCCATGGTCTTCTTGCGGATCATGTCGGCCCGCCGTTCTTCGCCGTCATAGTCGTCGTGCCGGAACCGGCGATCCGGTCCCAGATAGTCCCCGACCTCGAGGAAGGGCCGGCTGTCGCGCGCGACCCACAGGATGCGCTCCAGCAGCATGGCGGCGCTGAACGGCTTGGTGACGACGAAATTGGCGCCGCAGTCGCGCGCTTCGGTGACGCGTCCGCGCCGAATATGGCTGGCGGTCATGATCACGGGCGTGAAGGCGTTGGGGTTGGGCCCTGACCGACGCAGCCAGCGCACCAGTTCGAAACCGTCGATGTCCGGCATGTCGGTATCGACCAACAGCAGATCGACCGGCTTCTCCTGAAGAATGCGGCGCGCCTCGGCGCCTCTGCCGACCGTGAAGGCGGGGCGAATGCCGAAACCGGCCAGGGCGCCCGCCGTCAGGGTCAGGGAGAAGGGCGAATCATCGACGACCATGGTGATGGCGCCGCTGAGGTTGAAAACCGCGCTTTCTCGAAGAGAATCGCCCTGTGTCGCCATGATTGGTCAGATTTCGCCCCGGTCAGGGGAGAGCTTCGCCTGATTTCATGGATTCGGGGTTAACGCCGTTCGGTCAAAGCGCCCCGATGGCGTAGAAGCGGTCGGCGCGCTGTTTGCGGATCTGCTGGGGCGACAGGCCTTCGAAGGCCTTCAGCTCCTCGGCCAGGACGTCGCCGACGTTGGCCATGGCGGCGGCGCGGTCGGTGTGGGCGCCGCCGACGGGTTCATCGATCAGCCGGTCCACGATCTTGAGCGCCAGCAGGTCCGGGCCGGTGATCTTCATGGCCATGGCCGCGTCGCGCGCCCGGGCGCCGTCGCGCCACAGGATGCCGGCCGCGCCTTCGGGCGAGATGACCGAATAGATCGAATGTTCCAGCATCAGCACGCGGCTGGCGGCGGCGATGGCGATGGCCCCGCCCGAGCCGCCTTCGCCCGCGATGGTGGCGATGGAGGGGACGCCCAGGGTCAGGCAGCGTTCGGTCGAACGGGCGATGGCCTCGGCCTGGCCGCGCTCCTCGGCGCCCAGGCCCGGATAGGCGCCGGCGGTGTCGATGAAGCTGAGCACCGGCAGGCCGAACTGTTCGGCCAAGTCCATCAGGCGCACGGCCTTGCGATAGCCTTCGGGCCGGGCCATGCCGAAATTGTGGGTGATGCGGGTGGCGGTGTCGTGGCCCTTTTCCTGGCCCATGATGACGACGGGCCGACCGCGGAACCGGGCCAGGCCGCCCAGTATGGCCTGGTCGTCGCCGAACTTGCGGTCGCCGTGCAGCTCGTTCCAGTCGGTGAACAGGCTCTCGACATAGTCGATGAAATGCGGCCGCTGCGGATGGCGCGCCACCTGGGTCTTCATCCAGGGATCGAGACCGGCGTAGGTCTTCTTGCGCAGCTGTTCCGCCTTCTTGCGCAGGCCCGCGACCTCGGCGTCGAAACCGCCGGAGGTCTCGGACAGGGCCGACAGTTCCTCGATCTTGGCTTCCAGATCGGCGATCGGCTTTTCGAAGTCGAGATAGTGCGTGGCCATAAAGGCGTCCGGGAACTGCAGGCGGGAAAACCGCCCCTAGGGAAGGCGGGGGAAACTAGAGAGGTCGAGGCCGCCGGGCAAGCGGGGTTCAGAGCCGCTTCCTTCTCCCATGGGGGGAAGGTGGCCCGCAGGGCCGGATGAGGGCCTGTCGGTGGGCGAGTTCGCACCCATACCCCTCACCCTTTCGCGCAAGACCGATCGCTGCGCTCTCGGGCGCTCAAGCCCTCTCCCGCTGGGAGAGGGAAGGGAAGAGCCGCGACTGTGAAATGTGCTGCAGCCTCGAACCTAATGAGGGTGTCGCCGATAACGTTCATATTCTCGGCCAGAAGCTCTGCGGCGAAATGCCGGGCCAGCACTTCGAACTCGGTCAGCGTCGCGGTTTGGATCACGAGGCCAACGATGTTGGAGTCGCTGAACCAGACTTCGGCCTCGGGATCCCAGATCGCCTTGACGTAGAAATCCTCGGCCATGGCTCGAATATGCGCCGTCAATCATCCCGCGCCAAGGGGTGGTTTTGCTGGACGACCTGGGCCAGGCGGTCGGTGGCGACGTGGGTGTAGATCTGGGTCGTGGCGATGTCGGCGTGGCCGAGCAGGGTTTGGACGACGCGCAGGTCGGCGCCGCCTTCCAGCAGGTGGGTGGCGAAGGCGTGGCGCAGGACGTGGGGGCTGACGCGGGCGGGGTCGATGCCGGCGACCGGCGCCGCCTCGTCCAGCAGCTGGGCGAACCGGCGCGGCGTCAGATGGCCGGTGCGGCCGGACGAGGGAAACAGCCAGGGACTGTCGGGCGCCTCGGGCTTTCGCCCATCTTTGCCCTTGAGCCTGGCGTCGCGCGCGGTCAGCCAGGCCTTGATCGCCTCGCGGGCGGCGGTGTTCAAGGGCGCGAGCCGTTCCTTGCCGCCCTTGCCGCGCACGATCAGATAGGCGGGGTCGCGACGCACCGCATCGACCTTGAGCCCCAGCAGCTCCGAGACCCGCAGCCCCGAGGCGTAGGCCATCTCGACCAGGGCGACCAGGCGCAGCCCTCCTGCGGCGTCGCGCGCGGCGGCGGCGGCCAGCAGGCGGTCGATCTCGTCGCGGCTGAGCAGTTTGGGCAGGGGGCGGCCTTGCTTGGGCGCGTCCAGGCGGCGCGACGGATCGTCCGTGCGCCAGCCCTCGGCCAGGGCGAACCGGTAGAACTGGCGCGCCGAGGAACGACGTCGGGCGGCGGTGGCGGCCGACAGGCCGCGCCGCGACAGGTCGGCGAACCAGACCTCAAGCGCTTCCTGGTCGGCCTGCATCAGGCCGCCGGCCTCGGCCAGGGCGGCCTCGGCGTCCGCCAGGTCGCGGCCGTAGGCGGACAGGGTGTGGGGCGAGGCGTCGCGTTCGACCGCCATCATCTCCAGAAAGGCCTCGATCTGGGGCGTCATGACGCGATCCGGTCCCTGGGCGGCTGGCGCGCGGGCGGGCTTGGTGTAGAGGTTTGATCGATCATGCCTGCCCGTTCCGCCGCCTTCGCCGTCCTTTCGACCGTCCGTTCCGCCGGAGCCGCCGGATGAGGCGGCGCGCGAATCCGGGCCCGAGCCGCACCATAGCCCTGGTCGGGCTGATGGGGGTGGGCAAATCGTCGGTGGGGCGGCGGCTGGCCAACCGGCTGAAACTGCCCTTCGCCGACGGCGACGTGGAGATCGAATCGGCGGCCGGGATGACGGTGTCCGAAATTTTCGCCGCCCTGGGCGAGGAGGAATTCCGCGCGGGCGAGGCGCGGGTGATCCGTCGCCTGCTGGAAGGGCCGCCCATTGTCCTGGCCACCGGCGGCGGGGCGATGATGAATGCGGAAACCCGCGCCCTGCTGAAGGAACGGGCCGACACGGTCTGGCTGAGGGCCGATCTGGCGGTGATCGCCGAACGGGTGGCGCGGCGCGACACCCGGCCGCTGTTGCGGGGCAAGGATCCGCTGGCGGTGCTGACGACCTTGGCCGAAGCCCGCTATCCGATCTATGGCGAGGCGGATGTGACCGTGGACGTGGGCCAGGGCTCGCACGGCCAGGCGGTGGACGCCATTCACAAGAACCTGCGCCGGCACTGGCGCCACAGACGGCGCGCGGAGACGAGGCGATGACGATCATTCCGGTCAGCGGCGGGGCCTTTGCGGCCTATGAGGTCGTGGTGGGGCGTGGGCTGCTGGCCCAGGCGGGCGAACGGATCGCACCCCTGGCCAGGGGACGGACCGTCATCGTCACCGACGAGACCGTTGCGGCGATCCACGCCGCGGCCCTGACCGCGTCCCTGTCGGCGGCGGGCGTCAAGAGCGAGATCGTGGCCGTGCCGGCGGGCGAGGCCTCCAAGTCCTTCGCCGAGCTGGAGCGGGTGCTGGACCGGCTGCTGGAGATCGGGCTGGACCGCAAGGACGTGGTCGTCGCCCTGGGCGGCGGGGTCGTGGGCGATCTGGCCGGTCTGGCGGCGGCGCTGTACATGCGGGGCGTCGACTTCGTGCAGATTCCGACCACCCTGCTGGCCCAGGTCGATTCGTCGGTCGGCGGCAAGACGGCGATCGACACGCCGCGCGGCAAGAACCTGGTCGGCGCCTTTCATCAGCCGCGTCTGGTGCTGGCCGACATCGACGTTCTGGCGACCCTGCCGGCGCGGCAGGTGAAGTCCGGCTGGGCCGAGGTGCTGAAGCACGGGCTGATCTGCGACGCGGGCTTCTTCGACTGGCTGGCGGGCGAAGGGTCGGCGGGCGCCGAGGGCGATCCGGCGGCGCTGGAACGGGCCGTGATCCGCTCGGTCGAGATCAAGAGCGCCGTGGTTGGCGAGGACGAGAAGGAGGCCGGGCGTCGCGCCCTGCTGAACCTGGGCCACACCTTCGGTCATGCGGTCGAGACGGAAGTGGGGTTTGACGAAGACGCCCTGGCCCATGGCGAGGCGGTGGCTTTGGGCTGCTGCATGGCCTTCCGGTATTCGGCGCGCGAGGGCCTGTGTTCGGCCGAGGATGTGGCGCGGGTCGAGGCGGTGGTCGCGGCGGCGGGCCTGCCGACGCGTCTGGATCAGGCGGGCGTGTTCGGCGCCGACCGGCTGCTGGCCCTGATGGCCGGCGACAAGAAGGCCGAAGGCGGGGCCCTGACCCTGATCCTGGCGCGCGGGATCGGCCAGGCCTTCGTGTCCAAAGGCATGGACGCGGACAAGGTGCGCGCCTTCCTGATCGAGGAAGGTGCGACGGCGTGATGCGGATCGTCCCGGTCCCGCTAGAGGATCGGTTCGTGCGGCTGGAGCCGTTCGAGGACGGTCTGAAAGACGAGGTTCGTGCGGCGCTGAACTGCGATCCCGAGGCCTGGGCCGCCATGGTCGGCTCGGCCCAGGGCGCGCATTTCGACGGCTGGTGGGACAGCGCCCTGACGGCCATGCGGTCCGGGACGCGGATCGCCTATGCCGTGCGGCGGCGTTTGGACGGGGCGGTGGTCGGCACGACCAGCCTGTACGAGATCAACCCGGCCTATCGTCGCTGCGAGATCGGCTCGACCTTCTATCGGCCTGAGGCGCGGGGCGGGGCGATCAATCCGGCCTGCAAACGGCTGTTGCTGGGCCATGCGTTCGATGCAGGCGCCGTGCGGGTCGAGATCATCACCGACGCCGTCAACGCCCGAAGCCGGGCGGCGATCCTCAAACTGGGCGCCAGGGCCGAGGGCGTGCTGAGGAAGCACAAGATCACTTGGACAGGGCGTGCGCGTGACACTGCGATGTTCGCCGTGATCGACGAAGACTGGCCCGAGGTGCGGGACGGGCTGGATCGAAGGCTGGCGGCGCTGGCCTAATCCACCGCTCGGCATTGCGTCGGCTGGCGGCCCTGGACGGACCAGGTGGCGAGGACGCCCTTGCCACGCAGATCGACGTTGGAGGCGCGGTACCAGATGCCGTCGGCGGCGCGTTCCTGGTACAGGTCGATGGCCTCGCCGGACGAGTTGCGGATGGTCGCCATCTGGCGCGGATTGTCGAAGTCAACCGACAGGCGTTCGCCGTTGTCGCACAGATAAACGGTGTGGACGACGCGGTTCAGGGTGCGGTCCTGCACCTCGGCGCCGGTGCGCTGGCGGGCGGTCTGGGCCTCGATGGCGCGTTCCTTGACCTCGTCGCCGGTGCTGGGGGCCTTGTCGGGATCGGGGCCGCAGGCGGCCAGAAGCGCCAGGGCGGCGACAAGGGCGGGGGCGGCCAGGCCGCGGTGGACGAGGGACGACGGCGGAACCGGCTTGAACAAGACGCTTATCCTCACAACGGCGCCGCTTGGCGCGCCGGTCTAACGTGCGCCGCTCGCGGCCGTTCCCCTCCGTTGACGGAAGAAGGATTTGAGCAGGCCGGACGACTCGTCAGCCAGAAGACCCCAGTCCGTCGTCGGGCGCCAGTGGCATGTGGGCTGTTCGAACAGGCGGGGGCCGTGGAGCACGGCGCCGCCCTTCGGATCGTCGGCGGCCCAGACCACGCGGCCGATTCGGGCATGGCTGATGGCGCCGGCGCACATGGCGCAGGGCTCCAGCGTCACATAGAGGGTCAGGCCGGTCAGTCGGTAGTTGTCCAGCGCCGTCGCCGCGCGCCGCATGGCGACGATCTCGGCGTGGGCGGTGGGGTCGTGCGCCGCAATCGGACCGTTGGCGCCGGTCGAAATTACCTCACCTGAGGCAGGATCGACAAGAATTGCGCCCACAGGCACCTCTCCTGCGTCCGCCGCCGCTTGCGCTTGGTCCAGCGCCATGCGCATGAACCGCTCATCATGGTCCGCCATACAGACGACAACGACAAGAAGCCCCGCGCCCGTCAAGACGAACGGTCGCCCCGGCCCTTTAAATCCTCCGGTCCTCGCAAGAGCGGCGACGGGAAGACCTCCTTCGGCGACAAGCCGCGCAGCCCTCGCGAAGACGGCCCCAAGCGGTTCGGCGACAAGCCGGACCGGGGAGATCGGCCGCGCGCCGGCAAGGACGGCAAGCCGTCGTCCAATGCGGGCAAGAGCGACACGCCGCTGCGCGCCGAGCGAATCGCCAAGACCATGGCCCGCGCCGGCATCGCCTCGCGCCGCGAGGTCGAGCGGCTGATCGGCCTGGGCAAGGTGGCGGTCAACGGCCGCATCCTGGACACGCCGGCCACCCTGGTGACCCGCGACGACGTGATCACGGTCGACGGCAAGCCCATCGGCTCGACCCAGGCGACGCGCGTCTGGCGCTATCACAAGCCGGCCGGTCTGCTGACCAGCCACAGCGATCCGACCGGACGGCCGACCGTGTTCGACGCCCTGCCGGCGGGTCTGCCGCGCGTGATCTCGGTCGGGCGGCTCGACCTGGCGACCGAGGGCCTGCTGCTGCTGACCAACGACGGCGAACTGAGCCGGGCGCTGGAACTGCCGGCGACCTCGCTGGTGCGTCAGTACCGGGCGCGGGCGCGGGGCAAGATCACCCAGGAACAGTTGGACAAGCTGAAGGACGGCGTGGTCGTGGACGGCGTCTCCTACGGTCCGATCGAGGCGACGCTGGACAAGGCCAAGGAAAGCAAGTCCGAGGATGGTCGCGCGCCGGCCAACCTGTGGATCTCGGTCTCGATCACCGAGGGCAAGAACCGCGAAGTCCGCAAGGTGCTGGAATCGGTCGGGCTGACGGTCAATCGGCTGATCCGCCTGGCCTATGGTCCGTTCCGCCTCGACGTCCTGCCCATCGGCTCGGTCGAAGAGGTCGGGCCGCGCGTAATCCGCGAGCTGCTGGCCGACTACATCCGGCCCGAGAACCTGCCGACCGGCAATACGGTCGAGACGCCCGCGCCCATCCCCGGTCGCCGGGTCTCGACGCCGATCGTCAAGGGACGCTCGGGCTCGGCCATGTCTGACCCGTCGCGCAAGCCCAGCCGCGTCCGCGCCGCCGAGACGGCCCAGGCCGATGCGGTCGAGCGCCGCGAGCGGCCGCCGAAGAAGGAAGGCTGGGCCAAGGCCGCGCCCAAGACCGGCCATCCGAAGAAGAGCTTCAAACCGCGCGAGGGCGCGCCGACCGACGGCGAACGCCCGGCCCGCACCTACAAGCCGCGCGAGGAGGGTGATCGTCCCGCACGGGCCTTCAAGCCCCGCGAGGGGGCTCCGGCCCGCAGCAGCGACGGGCCCAAGCGCGAGTACAAGCCGCGCACGGCGGGCGCTGACGCCGGCAAGCGCGAGTTCAAGCCGCGCGGCTTCGGCGCAGCCTCGCCCAGCGGACGCGAAACCCGGCCGCCACGGACCGGCGGCGGCAAGCCGGCCGGGCCTTCGGGCACCAGCGGCCGCGCGCCGGGGGGCAAGCCCCGCACGCCGCGGAGCTGAGGCTTGCGGATCGTTGCGGGAAGCCTGAAGGGGCGGGCCATCGTCGCGCCGGAGGGGCAGGGCACGCGCCCGACCTCCGACCGCGCGCGGCAGGCGGTGTTCAACGTCCTGGAACACGCCGCCTGGGCCGAGAGCCTGAACGGCGCGCGGGTCATCGACCTGTACGCCGGATCGGGCGCCCTGGGGTTCGAGGCGATCAGTCGGGGGGCGGGCTTCTGCCTGTTCGTCGAGACCGATGACGGGGCGCGGGGCGCGATCCGCGAGAACGCCGACGCCTATGGGGTGATGGGGCGCACGCGGGTGCATCGGCGCAGCGCGACGGACCTGGGCGTTCGGCCCGGGTCGGACGGCGAGGCCTTCGACATCGCCTTCCTGGACCCGCCCTATGGCAAGGGGCTGGGGGAGCAGACGTTGGTTCGGCTGATCGAGGGCAACTGGCTGAAGCCCGGCGCCCTGGTGGTGTTCGAGCGCGGGTCGGACGAGCCGGACATCGACACCCCCGGCTATCAGCGGCTGGATGCGCGGGATTATGGCGCGGCGCGGGTGCTGTTCCTCAAGGTCGCATAGCCGGGTCCGGCGCCGTTTCCGTCAGGGCCTCCAGCGCCGCCTGATGGGCGGCCATGCGGCGGCGGCACAGCCGGGCGTGACGCAGGTAAAAGCCGATACAGACCGCCAGAAAGACGCCGGCGCCGGCGACCACGGCCCCCGGCTGATCCCGTGCGGGCTCAACGACCCACAGCATGAGGATCAGGAAGACCATGCCCGCCAGGCTGATGGCGACGCCGGACAGGGCCCAGCGATAGCCGGTGCGGGCCTGGCCCAGGGCCGAGCGCAGCACGGCCTGGGGCGTGTCGGTCAACAGGCCGGGATCGCCGCGCCGCGACCAAAGCGTCATCCCCAGGGCGAACAGGGCGAAGGCCAGGGCGGCGCCCACGGCGGGCAGAGGAATCCCGCGATAGGCGGCCCAGCCCATGGCCGCCAGCACGACCACCCCGCCGCCCATCTCTAGCCAGAAGTTGAGCCGCGCCATCCGGTCGCGGCGGCGCAGCGACCGGATGAAGCCGGCGTCCAGCCGGGGTTCGGGGTCGGGGGTCTCGGTCCAGGCCTGGGTCAGGTCGGTCCAGTCGTCATCGGGGCGGGTCATGGGCGGACCTCTTGGGACGGTGTGGGGTTCAGGGCCTCCCGCAGCGCCGCCTTGGCGCGGGTCAGGCGGATGGAGACGGCGTTGGGGTTCAGGCCCAGCATGTCGGCGATCTCGGCCGGGGCGAAGCCTTCCAGGGTCAGAAGCGCCGGCTGGCGCAGCGACAGGGGCAGGGCGCGCACCGCCTGGCCCAGCCGGTCGTGCAGATCCCGCGTCTCGGCCGCCTCGTGCGGGGTGGGGGCGTCCGAAGGGGCGGCCTCGTCCAGAGGCTGGCGACGCGGCTCGGCCGCCTCGCGCGCCACATGGGTGACGGCGCGGTTGTGGGCCACGCGGGCGATGAAATGGCGCAAGGGCGCATCGCCCCGGTGTTTGGGCAGGGCGCGCCAGACGGCCAGCAATATGTCCTGCTCCAGCTCGCGCCGCCGCTCGCGATCCGCCTCATAGGCCGAGGCGATGCGGCGCAGCATGCCGCCGTGCTCGGCCAGCAGGGCTTCAAAGGTCTGGTCGCGTCCCAAGCGCGGCGGTCTCCGTGAAAGAATCGTCGGTCGGGATGAAAGACTCAAGGAAGGGCCGAGACTTTCAGGTCAGGCGTCGAAAAACAAAGGAGTTCGCCATGACGATCGAAACGGGGACGGTGGAGACGCCGAAAAAGGGCGTGCTGACGCGGGGCAAGGGGTTCCTGAAGGCCCTGGCGGCGGCCCTGCTGGTGGCGGCGGTATGCGCCTGGGCCGGGTTCGGGCTGGGCCTCTATCTGGATCTGGATCGCGGCGCGCGCATCACCCTGGTCCTCGTCGCGGCGGTGACGACCGAGGCCCTGTTCTGGACCACGGCGGCCCTGCTGGGGGTGTCGGTGGTCGAGGCGCGCAAGCGGATCTGGCGCAGGATCACGGGACGGGGCCGCGACTGATCGTCGAGGCCGACGGCGGGTGCGACTGCTTCGGGCGCCGGCCGCGCGCCCAGCCCCCTCCACCACCGCGCGAAGAGGCGCGGCGGTCCCCCTCCCCCAAGGGGGGAGGAATGCGAACGGCGATGACGACCGAAATCCTCCCCCCTTGGGGGAGGTGGATCGCCGGCGAAGCCGGCGAGACGGAGGGGGCAAGTCTAGCCCCTGAGCCGCAACCCGATCCCCTCCAGCACCCCGGCCATATCCGCCAGCACATCCCGCGCCGGTATCCGCAGCACGGCGACGCCCCTCTGGTTCAGCCAGTCGGTGCGGCGGGCGTCATGCCGCGCCTGATCGGGGGCGTCATGGCTGGACCCGTCGATCTCGACCGCCAGCCGGGCCGCGTCGCAGTAGAAGTCGAGGATATAGGGGCCGATCGGATGCTGACGCCGGAACCGCGCCCCGCACAGCCCGCGTTTGCGCAACGCCTGCCACAGCAGGACCTCGGGCAGGGTCAGGCTGCGGCGGAGTTCACGGGCGCGATCCACGGTTTTGCGCGATGCATCCATGGCGGGAATGTGCGTCGAGACCCGGTGCGCGGCAAGCCCCCTCCACCACCGCGCGAAGAGCGCGGCGGTCCCCCTCCCCCAAGGGGGGAGGAATGCGAACGGTGACGACGACCGAAATCCTCCCCCCTTGGGGGAGGTGGATCGCCGGCGAAGCCGGCGAGACGGAGGGGGCGCGGTCAGTCGCGCGTGCGGCGCAGTCTCCCGGCCAGCTGTTCCGCCGCCGCCGTCACCTCGGCCCAGGTGACCTCGAACCCGGCGTCGTCGCCGAAATAGGGATCGGTCACGGCCTGGCCCTCGCGGCCGGGCACGTGGTCGAGCAGCAGGCTGAGTTCGGCGACGGCGCCGCCTTCGTCGTCCCTGGGGGCGATCCGGCGCAGATCAGCCAGGTTGTCGTGGTCCAGGGCGATGACGTGGGTGAAGCGGCGGAAGTCGGCCGGCGTCACCTGCCGGCCCTGATAGCCGGAGATATCGATCCCATGTTTGCGCGCCACGGCCTGGGCGCGCGGATCGGGCGGATGGCCGACATGCCAGTTCCCCGTGCCGGCGGACTCGACGATCAGGTCGAGCCGCAGGCGTTGGGCCTCGGCGCGGAGGGCGGCCTCGGCGAGGGGGGAGCGACAGATGTTGCCGAGGCAGACGAAGAGGATGGAGGGCATGGGGAACCTTTAAGTGTTCCGGGGTTAGTTTTTCGGAACCACCTCATCGGCAGGTTTTAGAAATTGAGTGCGGAAGATTTCTGCGCCCGTTTCCTTGATGAAACCTCTGGCTGATAAAAGCGTCGAGCCGTTGAGTTCAACTTCCGCCCAAGACAAGAAGTGGCCGTTTACTTTGATAGCCAGCTTGCTGGTCGGTTTTGTGCCCGGAACCTCGAAATCCATCGCCCCGGTGCGTTGGCGTCCGTCATCGTCGATAAAGTGGAACTGCACCTTGATCGTCATCGCCGCTCCTTGAGATTTTGCATCGGTCATGAACCTCGGACCAATATCTGGCTCGAACATCGCAGAGGCGTGAGCCGCCGCGATCTGCCCGGCAAGATCAACGACGATTTCCGCAACTGGTTTGGCCTCGGCTTGACGGTCGGGATGCCAAGCGTCCTGCCGCTTCAGATTGCCGTGGAAATAAAATCCACGACGGTCGAGTAGGTGTTTGACTAAAGCATCCGCAGTGGAATGTGTGGTGAGGGTAGGTTTAGCAGCCGAACGATTGTCATCAGGATCATTTGTGATCGAAAAGATCGTTTGATCTAGCATGCTTTTGAAATCAGCGTTCCCAACCAGTTCGCGCATCAAATCGCGAGTTTGAAACTTACCGTTTCCGTACAACGCTTCGATAAGGAGAAATCCAAATCGGAAAGCGTCTATGTATTGTTGGCTGATAAGCGCTTCGCGCGCCAAGCGCGTCATGTGAGAAGCAAACGACGGATCGTCGTTACTTTCGACGGCATAAAAAGCTTGCGCCATCATATCGAAGGGAAGTGGCGGGTTTGGCCTTACGGTCTTGGAGCTGAACCCGAACATTTGTATGGATTCGCGTTCTTCATCGTTGGCAGGTATATAATCCGCTTCCATTGCATTTATATCGATTGGAACGGCGAAATATAGATTGATGTAATCGCTAAAACGTTGTGCGATGCGGCGTCCAATTGCCTCTATGCTTCCGTTGATGATAATCTCAGCCTTTATGGGGCCGTCGAGTTTTTTTACTGATGGCGCAAGGCTGGTTGGTTGGTTCTTGAAAAATAAGACAAGTGCCGTAGCTTCACCATTGGTGAACTCAAACGACATCTCGGCACCCGACCCATTTAAGATCCAGGCGTCATCCAGCTTTAATGGACGCAAGATTGGGAATTTGAGCCGGACGTCCATCCCTCTATCGCCTCCCGAACAGCTTCTCCAGATCGTGCAGCTTCAGCTCCACATAGGTCGGCCGCCCATGGTTGCACTGGCCCGAATGCGGGGTGGCCTCCATCTGGCGGAGCAGGGCGTTCATCTCGGGGGCGCTGAGGATGCGGCCGGAGCGGACGCTGCCGTGGCAGGCCATGGTGCCGCAGACCTCGGCCATCCGCTCCTTCAGCGACAGGGCGGCGCCGTGTTCGGCCAGGTCGTCGGCGATGTCGCGGATCAGGCCCTGGACGTCCGTGTCGCCCAGCATGGCCGGGGTTTCGCGCACCAGGACGGCGCCGGCGCCGAAGGCCTCGACGATCAGGCCCATTTCGGCCAGTTCCTCGGCGCGCGAGGCGACGCGTTCGGCCTCGGCCGGGTCCAGGTCGACCACCTCGGGCGTCAGCAGGGCCTGGCGGGTCACGGACCCCTCGGCCATCTGGGCCTTCATCCGCTCATAGACCAGCCGCTCGTGGGCGGCGTGCTGATCGACGATGACCAGGCCGTCGCGGGTCTGGGCCACGATATAGTTGGCGTGCAGCTGACCCCGCGCGGCGCCCAGGGGGTAGTCGAGGGGGTCTAGGGGAGTGGCGAGTGGCGAGTGGCCAGTGGCGAGGTCGTTGGCTTGGGCGGGGTGCGAGGGCCATGAGGGGCCGTCCCAGCGGGGTTCGACGCGGGCGCTGCGTTCGTTGAGGCCGGGCAGGACTTGCGCGGCGGCGGCGGGCTGGGACCAGCTGGTCCAGCCGCTGAACCCCTGGGCCGAGGGGGAACTGGGGCTGTAGGCCGGTCCGGTGGAGACGCCCGTGTGGGGCTGGAACCCCGCCATGGCGTCGGCGGCGACGGTGGTGGAGGCGCGGTGGCCGGCGGCGTGCAGGGCGTGGCGCAGGGCGCCGACGATCAGGCCGCGCACCAGGGCCGGGTCGCGGAACCGGACCTCGGCCTTGGCGGGGTGGACGTTGACGTCCACGTACAGCGGGTCGATGTCCAGGAACAGGACGGCGGCCGGGTGCCGGTCCCGCGCCAGAAAGTCGGCATAGGCGCCGCGCAGGGCCCCTTGCAGCAGCCGGTCCTTCACCGGGCGGCCGTTGACGAACAGATACTGATGCGCCGCATTGCCGCGCGAATAGGTGGGCAGGCCGGCGTAGCCCGACAGGCGCACCCCGTCCCGCGCCTGATCGATCAGCAGGGCGTTGGCCTCGAAGTCGCGACCCAGCAGGGCCGACAGCCGTTTCAGCCGGCCCTCGTCGCCGGGGTGTTCGGCGGGCAGGCGAAGCGCGACCTTGCCGTCCAGCGACAGGGTGAAGGCGACGGCCTCGTGCGCCATGGCCTGGCGTTTGATCTCCTCCGAAATGGCCATGGCCTCGGACCGTTCGGACTTCATGAACTTGAGCCGGGCGGGGGTGGCGTAGAAGAGGTCGCGCACCTCGACCCGCGCGCCGTGCGGGCCGGGGAAGGGGGCGGGGGCCAGGGGACGGGTCGCGCCGCCCTCGACCTGGATGACCCAGGCTTCGGCCTCGTCACGCGACCGGGTGGTGATCGACAGGCGGGCGACCGAGCCGATGGAGGGCAGGGCCTCGCCCCTGAAGCCCAGGGTGTGGATGCGCAACAGGTCCACGTCGCCGGCGTCGTCGGGTTCCAGCTTGGATGTGGCGTGGCGCTCGATGGCCAGGGGCAGTTCGTCTTTCGGGATGCCCTTGCCGTCGTCGGCGATCAGGATGCGCGACAGGCCCCCGCCGTCGGCCTGGATCTCGATATTGCGCCCGCCCGCGTCCAGGGCGTTCTCGACCAGTTCCTTGATGGCGCTGGCCGGCCGCTCGACCACCTCGCCGGCGGCGATGCGGTTGACGGTTTCGGGGGAGAGGCGGCGGATGGGCATGTTCACCCAAGATAGGGCGGCGAAGGGATTCGCGCCACGACGGCGTGTGGGGACGCGGCCCCGTCAGGCGTCGGCGTGCTGGGGGGCGGCCGAGAGAACGGCCTGGAGGGCGGCGATCTCGATGGGCTTGCGCAGAACGCCGTCGGCGCCGGCCGCCATGTAGCGGGCCACGTCCTCGTCGAACACATTGGCGGTCAGCATCTGGATCGCTGTGCGGGGGCGGCCGGTGGCGGCCTCCTCGGCGCGGATCGCCGTCAGGGCCTCGACCCCGTCCATGACCGGCATCATCACATCCATCAGGACCAGATCGAAGGGCGTCGCGCGCAGGACCTCGACCGCCTCGCGCCCGTTCTCGACCAGCACCAGGTCCAGGCCGAAGGACTGGAACAGCAGGGCCAGCAGCTTGCGGTTCGCCGCATGATCCTCGGCGGCCAGGACGCGGGGCGCGCGCGGGGCGGCGACGGAGGCGCTCGGGGCGTGGGGCTGGACGGCGGCGGTCGAAAGCGTCGCCCGCTCGGCCGTGAAGCGGAACCAGAAGACCGCGCCCCGGGGCTGGGCCGCCCGCACGCCGAGGGCGCCGCCCAGGGCCTGGACGCTGGCGCGACACAGGGCCAGACCCAGGCCGGCGCCGCCCGCCGCGCGGCCGGCGTCCAGTTGTTCGAACGGCAGGAAGATGCGTTCGCGCTGATCCTCGGGCACGCCGGGGCCCTGGTCGTGAACCTCGAAATCCAGGTCGATGCGGCCGTCGGCGGCGGGCAGGGCGCGGATCCGGATGCAGATGGTCCCGGCCGGCGTCAGCTTCAGCGCATTGGACAGATAGTTGATCAGGACCTGCTCGACCCGACCCTCGTCCGTCATCACGACGAAATGCTCGCGCGCGCCCTGAAGCTCGATCTTCAGGCTCAGGCCCAGTTCGTCCACGCGGGATCGCCAGACGCGCGCGATGGCGTCCAGCCGCTCGCCCAGATCGACCGGGGCGAGGCGCAGATCGATCTCGCCGGACTCGATCTTGGAGATGTCCAGGGCGCCGTTCAGCAGGCGCAACAGCATCCCCCCGGCCTCGGCCATGTCGTCGATCACGGCGGCCTCGGCCTTGGGGCGACGACGGCCGCGCAACACCTCGGTCAGGCCCAGGATGACGTTCAGGGGGGTGCGGACCTCGTGGCTGATCATGGCCAGGAAGCGGGACTTGGCCTTGTTGGCCCGTTCGGCGGCGGCGCGGTCGGTCTCGGCCTGGGCCAGGGCGGTCTGAAGCTCGCGCGAGCGTTCGGTCAGGGCCACCATCAGTTCGACCGTCTGGCGATCGCTGCGCCATTGGCGCCAGGAGGCGGCGATGACGCCCAGGACGAACACGCCGACGGCGACCTTGATCCCCGTGGTCGCCTGGGGCTGGTTGGAGGCGAGGATCATGGCCGCGATGGACGGCGGGACGACGGCGGCGGCGAAACTGCGCCGGCTGATGTGCACCTGAAGGGCGCCGACCATCAGATTGCCGGCCAGCAGCAGGCGCAGATAGTCGAGATAATGGGGCTGGGAATGCCAGACGGCGAGGATGAACAGGGCGTTGTGCGTGGAGAGGCCGAGGGTGACGGCCTCGGTGCTGAGCCTGAAACGTCGCTCGGCCCCCGGGGCGCGGGGGCGGGCGCGAGCGGTCTGGACGACGTTCCAGAGCACCAGGTAGAGGCCGAACTGGAAGACCGCGAAATTGGTCGCCCAACCCCAGCCGATCACCCACCAGCCCACGATCACGATCGCGGCGATAGTGACCAGCCGCACCGGGAACATGTCCCGGTAACGGTCGGCATAGGCTTTTAGGTAATCTGTACTGTCGGCCACTACGCCAAGTCCCCGCTTCAAGCGTGGCCTTACGCGAGGGAGCTTAACGAGGCCTCAATCGTGCTTGATTGATCGGCATAACGCCGTACGTTATGCTGCCGCCATGATCCGCAGTTTCCGTGATCGCGAGACGGAGCGCTTCTGGAACGGCGTCGCCATACGGCGACTGCCGCCGGATATCCGACGCGCGGCGCAGCGGAAGCTGGAGCTGATCGATGCGGCCTCGCGGCTGGACGACCTGAGATCGCCGCCGGGAAACCGGCTGGAGGCCTTGTCAGGCGACCGGAAGGGACAGCATTCGATCCGGATCAATCAGCAGTGGCGGATTTGTTTCCGCTGGACAGACGGAGGCGCCGAAGATGTCGAAATCTGCGACTACCACTGAGGAACTGATGGAACCGGTGACGCCGGGTGAAATCCTGCTGGAGGAGTTCATCCTTCCCGCGGGCCTGAGCCAGACTGCGCTGGCCAAGGCTATCGGGGTGCCGCCGCGCCGGATCAACGAGATCGTCCTGGGCAAGCGCGCGATCACGGCCGACACGGACCTGCGCCTAGCCCGCTACTGGGGAGTGAGCGAGGGGTTCTTCCTAAACCTGCAGAAGAGCTACGACCTGCGGATGCAGCGGGCGAAGATGGGCGATGCGCTGGAGATGATCAGGCCGAGGGCGGCTTAGCCGAGACGGTATTGATCGACCGCCTTCTGGCTATTGAAGAGCTACTCATGACCAATGATCGTGAACTAAGGGACGCCGCGTGGACCCTCCTCATCACGCAGCGAAATGATCTGCTCGACGAGGTTGAGCGCTGGGCAGAGCCGACGCCAATCCAGCGCGTCTTGCTTGCATTGTTCCAACTATTGGGGGACCGAGGTCGAGGTGTTCTGGCCTTGCTGAACGCGGGGCTGGACTGGGATGGCGAGATTGTCCTGCGATCCTTTTACGAATGTGCGAGCAAAATCATGTACCTCGCCACATCGTCGGAGTCAGACCGGCCCCGCCGCATCCATGAGTTCGAAGTGATATTGGCGGAAGCATCGGACAAGCGCCGGTCCCGCAAGGCTGCCTTCGCAGGGGCAGTATTTGACGACCACTCCGCTACCGACCGCGATGTGTTCCGGGCGCTTCAGCATCCCGATATGGTCAGAAACTCAGAGAGCGTTTCGAAGAAGGAGCGGCAAGCGATTGAGGGGAGATGGTCATTTAGCGGCATCATAGAACAACTCGCCGCGGGCCAAAACTGCGATCCCGTCCCGGAGGCAACTAGCCTTCTCCACATCTACGGCATGGCTAGTCACCTCGCGCATTCCGATGCTGGGGCGTTGGACATGATGGAGGATCGTGCGCGGCGCGGAAGCGACGAGAGAGAATTACTGGAGGCCGCTCACCGTGCTCGCATTGTCAGCGATCTAGCGAGCCTCTCATTCTATTGCGGGTTGCTGATGGAAACGCCCTTGGGGGCTACCCGCGATTGGAAGAATGGTTGGATCGCCCCGTACAAAACGGTCATGGCTCTATCTGCGGCGGCTAGAGACAGTTTCTACCCGACACAGAAGGAATTTTACGATCAAATGCTGAGGGGCGGAAAGAAACCCTAGCCCACTTTCACCCGCGTCGCCGCTTCCGGCAGGTCTTCGCCGAAGGCCCGCTGGTAGAACTCGGCGATGGTGGGGCGTTCCAGTTCGTCGCACTTGTTCAGGAAGGTCAGGCGGAAGCTGAGCGCCAGGTCGCCGCCGAAGATGATGGCGTTCTGGGCCCAGGTGATGACGGTGCGGGGCGACATGACGGTGGAGATGTCGCCGTTCATGAAGGCGTTGCGGGTCATGTCGGCGACGCGGACCATGGCGGCGATGCGGCGGCGGCCCTCGGCGTCCTTCCACTCGGGCACCTTGGCGGCGACGATCTCGGCCTCGACGTCGTGGTCGAGGTAGTTCAGCGTCGTGACGATGTTCCAGCGGTCCAGCTGGGCCTGATTGATCTGTTGCGCGCCGTGATACAGGCCCGTGGTGTCGCCCAGACCGATGGTGTTGGTCGTGGCGAACAGGCGGAAATGCTTGTTGGGGCGGATGACGCGGTTCTGGTCCAGCAGGGTCAGGCGGCCCTGGGCCTCGAGCACACGCTGGATCACGAACATCACGTCGGGACGGCCGGCGTCATATTCGTCGAACACCAGGGCGACGGGGCGTTGCAGCGCCCAGGGCAGGATGCCCTCGCGGAATTCGGTGATCTGCTTGCCGTCCTTCAGGACGATGGCGTCCTTGCCGATCAGGTCGATCCGGCTGACATGGCTGTCCAGGTTCACGCGCACCAGGGGCCAGTTCAGGCGGGCGGCGACCTGTTCGATATGGGTCGACTTGCCCGTGCCGTGATAGCCCTGGACCATGACGCGGCGGTCGAAGGCGAAGCCGGCGCAGATGGCGATCGTCGTCTGCGGATCAAAGCGATAGGCCTCGTCGATCTCGGGCACATGGCTGTCGCGCTCGGCGAAGGCGGGCACGGTCATGTCGCTGTCCACGCCGAAGGCCTCGCGCAGGGTCACGCGGCGGGCGGGTTCGAGCGTCAGCAGGGGGTCGGGAGTGGCGTCGAGCGGGGAGGTCATGCCTCCATCTAGAGGCGCCGCGCGCGCGGCTCAACACGCGCGCGGCCCTTCATGCGGTTATTTCGCACTGAGACGCACATCGACGTTGCCGCGCGTGGCGTTGGAATAGGGACAGACCTGGTGGGCTTTCTCGATCAGGTCGTCGATGACCGCCTGGTCCAGGCCATGGTCGGTGACGGTCAGGTCGACGTCGAGGTTGAAGCCCTCGCCGCGCGTATTCTTGCCGAAGCCGATTCCGGCGGTGATCTTGGTGTCCGGGCCGACCGGGGTTCCGGCCTTGCCGCTGACCAGACGCAGGGCGCCGAGGTAGCAGGCGGCGTAGCCGGTGGCGAAGAGCTGTTCGGGATTGGTGCCGTCGCCGCCCTTGCCGCCCATTTCCTTGGGCGTGGACAGTTTGACGTCGATCTTGCCGTCGTCGGTGGCCGAGCGGCCGTCCTCGCGGCCGCCGCCGGAGGCTGTGGCCTGGGCGCGATAGAGAACTTCCATGGTGGGCTCCTGGGGTTGCGAAGGCTTCAGATGGGGGCTTAACGGGAGACGGTAAGGGGGCGTTGCATCCGCGCCCTAGCCTTTAGGGGGCGACGCGGTCTAAAGCACCCTTTCGGGGCGCGTCGTCGGAGTACGCAGTGAAGATTGCCGAACGCTGGTTCGTGTGGGCGGGCATGGTTCTGCTGGGCGGCATCGCCCTGGCGGGGTTGGTGGTCGCCGTCTATGCGGCGTGGCTGTTTCACGACCTGCCGGACGCGTCCGAGCTGGCCGATTATCGGCCGCCGACGGCGACGCGGGTCTATGCCGGCGACGGCACCCTGATCGGCGAATTCTCGGACGAGCGGCGAATCTATGTCTCCTATGACCAGATTCCCCTGACCGTGGTGCAGGCCTTCCTGGCCGCCGAGGACCGCAACTTCTTCCAGCACGGCGGGATCGACGTGGGCGGCATCGGCCGGGCCTCGATCAAGAACATCTTCAACCTGGTGCAGGGGCGCCGGCTGGAAGGCGGATCGACCATCACCCAGCAGGTGGCCAAGAACGTCCTGCTGACCAACGAATCGAGCCTGAACCGCAAGCTGAAGGAAGCCATCCTGGCCAATCGCCTGGAGGCGACCCTGTCCAAGGAGCAGATCCTCAACCTGTATCTGAACGAGATCTTCCTGGGCTATCGCTCGTTCGGCATCGCCTCGGCCGCCTATAATTATTTCGGCAAGTCGCTGGCGCAGCTGACGCCGGACGAGGCGGCCTTCCTGGCCTCCCTGCCCAAGGGACCGAACAACTACCACCCCAAACGCCACCCCGGCGCGGCCAAGGGCCGGCGGGACTGGGTGCTGGGCGAAATGGAGCAGAGCGGCTGGCTGACCGAGGCCCAGCTGGTCGAGGCGCGCGCCCGGCCGCTGGTCACGCGCGATGCGCCGCAACGGTCGGAGTACAAGGACGCCGACTTCTTCGTGGAAGAGGCGCGGCGCCAGGCCGCCGCCAATCCGGACTTCGGGGCGCAGCTGCGCGCCGGCGGCTTCTATATGCGCACCACCCTGGATCCGACGCTGCAGACGGCGGCGCGCCAGGCCCTGATGCAGGGGCTGGAGAACTACGACCGACGCCACGGCTGGCGCGGGGGCTGGGGCACGACGGACTTCGCCGAGGGGTGGCAGGCCGCCGCCCTGAAGGAACAGGCGCCGCCCGAACGCCGCACCTGGCAGGCCGCCGCCATCGAGAGCGTCAGCGGAAACACCGTCCGCATCCGCACCGCCAAGGATGACGAGACCGGAACCCTGATCGCCGCCGACGCCGCCTGGGCCAACGCCAACAAGCAACTGCGGCGCGGCGAACTGATCTTCGTCGAGCGGAAGGGCGGTCAGTACGCCCTGAAACAGGTGCCGCGCGTCAACGGCGCCCTGGTGGCGATCGAGCCCCAGTCGGGCCGGGTGCTGGCGATGGTGGGGGGCTATTCCTACGCCCTGTCCAGCTTCAACCGGGCGACCCAGGCGCGGCGCCAGCCGGGTTCAGCCTTCAAGCCCTTCGTCTATGCGACCGCGCTGGAAGGCGACTTCACCCCGGCCTCCATCGTGCTGGACGCGCCGATCAGCTTCGCCGGCGGGGCCAACGGCCAGCGCTGGACGCCGGAGAACTACAGCCGCGAATACTATGGGCCGCAGAGCCTGCGGCGCGGGCTGGAGCTGTCGCGCAACGTTATGACGGTGCGGCTGGCCCAGTCGGTGGGCATGAAGAAGATCGTCGATCAGTCGGCCCGGATGGGCATCCCCGGCCTGACGCCCAACCTGTCGGTGTCGCTGGGCGCCGGTGAGGTGACGCCGCTGGAGATCACGGCCGCCTATTCCGCCTTCGCCAACGGTGGGCGGCGGGTCACGCCCTATCTGATCGACTATGTCCAGGATCGCGACGGCGAGACCATCTTCCGCGCCGACACCCGCAGCTGCCGCGACTGCGCCAGGGGTTTCTCCGGTCAGGAATCGCCGCGCCTTCAACCGCGCGGAACCCAGGTCATCGATCCCATCACCGCCTATCAGATGAGTTCGATGCTGGAAGGCGTGGTCCAGCGGGGCACGGCCGCCAGCGCGCGCGGCCTGGGCCGGTGGGTGGCGGGTAAGACCGGCACGACCAATGAATATCGGTCGGCCTGGTTCGTCGGCTTCACCACCGACATCGTGGTGGGCGTCTTCATCGGCTTCGACGACAACCGGTCGCTGGGGTCGGGCGAGGCGGGCGCCTCGGCCGCCGTGCCGGTGTTCACCGAATTCATGCAGACGGCGCTGAAGGAACGGCCGGCGCGGCCCTTCGTGCGGCCCAAGAACGCCGTCTTCCGCATGGTGAACGGCATCGAAGAGGCATTCCGTCCGGGTACGGAACGTCAGGCCCCGCGGCCGGTCCAGGCCCCGACCCAGCCCGTCGGGCCCCAGAACTATTATGAGGTGATCCGCCGCGAGCAGGAGGCCGCCGCCGCCGCAGCCGCAGCGCCACCGCCGCCCGCCGCCGCCCCTCCGCCGAAGAAGGCGCCGGCCGAGGACTTGAGCGGATTGTATTGAGGCTCTAGGTAGGCCTTTCGAACGGCGCGTCCTCGTGGCGCGCCGTTTTCCTTTAATCCGCCCTGTCGCGCGGCCTGCGGGTCTCGCTGCTTGAGGGCTTTGTGTCGCTGGAGAATGCGATGAGACCGGATGTCGAGGCCATGAAGGCCGACATCGAGCAGAGCGTCGCTCTGCTCAGGAGGCGTCTTTGACTGGGATGTCGCTCTAAGAAAGCTCGATGAGCTGAACGCGCGGGTCGAGGATCCGACCCTGTGGGACAAGCCCGAACAGGCCCAGGCCGTCAGCCGCGAACGCTCGCAGCTGGAAGCCAAGATCAACACCGTCAAGGCGATGGAGCAGGACCTCGAGGACGGGGTGATGCTGGCCGAGATGGCGGACGAGGAGGGCGACGAGGGCGCGCTGGAAGACGCGCGTGCGTCTCTGCGCGGCATCAAGGATCGCGCCGCGCGGGCCGAGCTGGAAGCCCTGCTGTCCGGCGAGGCCGACGGCAACGACGCCTATCTGGAAGTCAATTCCGGCGCCGGCGGCACCGAGTCGAACGACTGGGCCGGCATGCTGCTGCGGATGTATTCGCGCTGGGCCAAGGCGCATGGGTACGAGGTCACGATCGAGGCCCACGAGGAGGGCGAACAGGCGGGGGTCAAGTCGGCCACCATCCTGATCTCCGGCCCGAACGCCTACGGCTGGCTGAAGTCGGAATCAGGCGTTCATCGCCTGGTGCGCATCAGCCCCTATGACGCGGCGGCCAAGCGGCACACCAGCTTCGCCTCGATCGGGGTGTCGCCGGTCGTGGACGACGCCATCGAGATCGACATCAATCCGTCGGACGTGCGCACCGACACCTACCGGGCCTCGGGCGCGGGCGGCCAGCACATCAACAAGACGGACTCGGCCGTGCGTCTGACCCACGTTCCGACCAACACCGTCGTGGCCTGCCAGGCCGGCCGGTCGCAGCACCAGAACCGCGAACAGGCGTGGAAGATGCTGCGGGCGCGGCTGTATGAGCTGGAGCTGCAGAAGCGCGAAGCCGTGGCCCAGGCCCTGGCGGACGCCAAGACGGACATCGGCTGGGGCCACCAGATCCGATCCTATGTGCTGCAGCCGTATCAGATGGTGAAGGACCTGCGGACCGAGGTCGAGACCTCGGACACCCAAGGGGTTCTGGACGGCGATCTGGACGCCTTCATGGGCGCGGCCCTGGCGGCGCGGGTCGGCGAGACGCGCGGCTCCAGCGCGGACGCCTGATCGGCGCCGGGACGACCGCGGACAAGAAAAAGGGCGGCCCGGACACCGGGCCGCCCTTTTGACTTCAGGGCCTCGGGGTCAGACCGTTTCCTTCCCCTGGACGACCGGAGCGGTTTCCGGCTTCGGAGCGAGAGGGGCCGCCGCCTGCACGACCGGCGCGACCGGGGTCACGGCGGCGGGGGCGGGCGCCTGACGCTGGCCCTGGGCGACGCGGCCCTGGAAGAAGGCGCCGACGTCGATCGACAGCTGTTCGGCCGTGATGTCGCCGTCCACATAGGCGGTGGCGACCAGTTTGACCTGCTTGCCCTGGACGCCGCCGACGACCCGGCCGCGCACCTCGACATAGTCGGCCTGAACATTGCCTTCGACGGCGCCGGTCTCGCCGACGATCAGGCGGCCGACGCGGACGTCGCCCTTCACCTGGCCGTCGATCTGCAGATCGCCGGCGCCCGAGACATTGCCTTCGAACACCAGGTCGGACGACAGGGTCGACAGACCGCGGCCGGTCGGCACGGCCGAAGGGGCGGCGCCGCCGGCGCGCGGCGCGGCGGGCATGTCCGGCAGCGGCGGGATGACCGGAGCGGTCGGGCGAGCCGCCGGGGTCGGGCTCGAGGGTTTGCTAATTTTGTTGAACAAGTTGGTCTCCTGCTCTGAGGAAGCGTGCGGGGTTCTGGGGTCGGCCGTTCAGCCAGACTTCGTAATGGAGGTGGACGCCGGTGGAGCGGCCCGTCGTGCCCATCCCACCGATACGTTGGCCGAGCGCGACCGACTGGCCGGGCTGAACCCCCAGGGTGTTGAGATGGGCGTAACGCGTCTTGAAACCGCGACCATGGTCTAGCTCTACAGTATTGCCATAGCCTGAACGGACGCCGGCGTAGGCGACCACGCCCGGGGCCGTGGCGTAGATGGGCGTGTTCAGGGGAGCGGCGAAGTCCTGGCCCTGGTGGACGGCGGGCCGGCCGTTGAACGGATCGAAGCGGACGCCGAAGCCCGAGGTGGTGCGGGCCTGGGTCGGGCGTTTGAACGGCAGGCCCCCGGCGGCGTCGGTCAAGGCCCGCATCTCGTTCAGGTTGGTGGCGGCGTGGCGGATGCGGACGGCGAAGGGCTCGTCCACGTCCAGGATGGCGGCCAGGGCGCGCGGGTCGCGCGCCTCGACCAGGGGGCCGCCCAGGGGTTCGGACGCGGCGACATAGGCGGCGGGGTTCAGACCCGCCAGACGGAAGGCGAGGCGCAGGCGTTCGGCCCGGGTCTGGGCGAAGTCTTCGGCCCGGTCCAGCAGCCGCTCCTGATCCAGCCGCACGGCCAGGATCCGCTGGATCGGGCTGGCGCTGTCGGGGATGGCGGCGGGCGCGAGGGCGCGCTGGGCTCCCTCTACGCCATGGAAGTCGGTCATCACCGTGGTCAGGGCGGCGTGGCGCCGTTCGATCATGGCGGCGGTCTGTTCCAGCGAGCCGTTGGCGGCGGACATGCGGACCACCGCGCTTTCCAGCCGGGCCTGAAGGTCGGCGTTCAGACGTTCCGACGCGGCGCGTGCGCGCACGACCTCGGCGTCGGAGCGGTGCTGGGCGATGAGGTCGAACAGGAAGGCGCCGGAGGCCACCAGGGACCAGAGGACGACAGCCACGGCGACGGCGCCCAGAACCAGCTGTCTCTGCGCGGTCAGGGCATAGGCCCGGATATCGTCACGGCTGCGCAGGTAAAGGTATCGAACGGGCAAAAAACGTTCGAACCAAGATGATTCCGGCGACTGATCTTGCACGGTCATTACGCAACGCCCCCACGTCGAGGTGAGGTTTATCCGGTGCAACGATGACACGGGCAAGACTGTTCATGCCCTGTTAACCACGATTGATGCCGTTTTGCCGTCTCATCACGCGATTGTTGATTGAGATTCTCGCATTTGGCGAAACTCAGAATCGGAATTCAACCCAATGAACGGGCGGCCTCCAGAACCGCGGCTGCGTGGTCGGCGACCTTGACGTTGCGCCAGGCCCGGACGACCCGGCCGTCGGCGTCGATCAGGAAGGTCGCGCGCTCTATGCCCATATATTCGCGGCCGTAGAGCTTCTTCTGCACCCAGACGCCCCAGGCCTCGCAAGCCGCGCCGTCCTCGTCCGAGGCCAGGACGACGGCGAGGTCGTATTTGGCCTTGAATCGATCGTGCTTCTTCACCGTGTCCCTGGACACGCCGATGACCGGGACGCCCAGGGCGGCGAAGTCGGGCGTCAGGGCGTTGAAGTCCTGGGCCTCGCGGGTGCAGCCGGTGGTGTCGTCCTTGGGATAGAAATAGACGACGGCGGGCTTGCCCTTCAGGGCGGAGAGGGAGACCCGGCCGCCGTTGTCGGTCGGCAGGTCGAGGGCGGGGGCGGGGTGGCCTTCGGCAGCGGACATTCAAACTCCGATCATCCCGGCGAAAGCCGGGACCCAGTTCTTTCGAGACAGTACGTTGGATCAAGCGCTGCGGACGTCGGATGCGGCGGAGCGCCCAAAGCACTGGGTCCCGGCTTTCGCCGGGATGAGCGGAAATCAAATCGGGCGAACCAGGACGATCTTCTTCTTGCCGGCCGCCAGCTTGATGACGCCGTCCTTGAGGTCGGCCTGGGTCAGCAGCTGGGCGCCGTCGGCCACGGCGGCGTCGTTGAGGCGCAGGCCGCCCCCCTGGGCCAGGCGGCGCGCCTCGCCGTTCGAGGCGGTCAGGCCGGCCTTGGTCACGACGGCGGCGATCATGGCGCCGTAAACCTCGGCCACCGGCAGTTCGACGGTCGGCAGATCGGCGGAGACCTGACCCTTTTCGAAGGCGGTCTCGGCGGCGGCGCGGGCCTTGGCGGCTTCCTCGGCGCCATGCAGCAGGGTGGTGGCGGCGTCGGCGAGGGCCTTCTTGGCGTCGTTGATGGCCGCGCCTTCCAGGGCCTCGTATTCGGCGATCTGCTCCAGGCTCAGGTCGGTGAACAGGCGCATGAAGCGGCCGACGTCGGCGTCTTCGGCGTTGCGCCAGAACTGCCAGTAGTCATAGGGGCTGAGCTGTTCGGCGTTCAGCCAGACGGCGCCCTGGGCGGTCTTGCCCATCTTTCCGCCCGAGGCCGTGGTCAACAGCGGGGTGGTCAGGCCGAAGGCGGCCTTCTGGTCCACGCGGCGGACCAGATCGACGCCCGAGGTGATATTGCCCCACTGGTCCGACCCGCCCATCTGCAGCGTCACCTTCAGGGCGCGGTTCAGCTCCAGGAAGTCCACCGACTGCATCAGCATGTAGTTGAACTCGAGGAAGGTCATCGGCTGCTCGCGCTCGAGCCGCAGCTTGACCGAGTCGAAGCTCAGCATCCGGTTGACGGTGAAATGGGTGCCGAAGTCGCGCAGGAACTGGATGTAGCCGTAGCCCGACAGCCAGTCGTCGTTATTGACCATGACCGCGTCGGTCGGGCCGTCGCCGAAGGTCAGGAATTTGGCGAAGACCGTCTTGATGGAGTCGATGTTCGACTGGATGGTCTCCTCGGTCAGCTGGGGGCGCGACGTGTCCTTGCCGGTCGGGTCGCCGACCTTGGTGGTGCCGCCGCCCATCAGGACGATGGGCTTGCCGCCCGCCTGCTGGAGCCGGCGCAGCATCATGATCTGGATCAGGCTGCCCACGTGCAGCGACGGGGCGGTGGCGTCGAAGCCGATGTAGCCGGCGACCACGCCGTCGGCCGCCGCCGCATCCAGCTCGACCGGGTGGGTGATCTGATGGATGTAGCCGCGCGCCTGGAGGGTGCGGAGGAAGTCGGATTTGAAGGCTTGATCGGTCATGGCGGAGGCTCCGTTAGCAGGGATGCCGGCGGTCGTCTTCCATTTCCGAAGAGCGCGTCGCCAGCGAAGGCGGCGCGTGTTCGCGGGCCGCTCGCTTACAGCGGGCGGTAATACAGGCCGGCGATGGCGCGGGCGGCGAACATGGGGCCTTCGATAAGGCGGAGCGTTGACCGGCGTCAAGCCTTCGCTACGAAGGACGGATGCGTCTGCCCCTGATCCCACACCCGAGTTCGCCGCCCGCCGGGCTGACGCTGGAGGTCGAGGCGCGGCGGGCGGGGCGGATGTTGAGCCTGGAATATGTCGTGGCCGGGCCGGTTGAAATGGTGCGCTGGCCGCAGGCGGCGGCGCGGGCCAGAACGGACGAGCTGTGGCGGACGACCTGTTTCGAGGCCTTCGTGCGGACGGCGGACGGCTATGTCGAATACAATCTGTCGCCGTCGGGGGCCTGGGCGGCCTATCGGTTCGACGGCTATCGCGAGGGAATGCGAGCGCTGGAGATCACGGCGCCCTTCATCGTCACGCGCATGGCGCCCGGGCGGTTCGGGCTGACGGTCGATGTGGACCTGCCGGAGGATGCGACGGACGCGGTCGGGCTGACGGCTGTGGTCGAGGGGGTGGGCGGGGCGATCGCCTATTGGGCCCTGGCGCATCCTTCGGATAAGCCGGACTTTCATCATTCCGACTCGTTCGCGCTGGAACTGCCATGAATTTCGGTCTCGACCGCCTGCTGTCCGACGACGCCCTGAAGGCCCAGTTGAAGGGGCGGCGCGTGGCCCTGCTGGCGCATCCGGCCTCGGTGACGAAGGATCTGGGCCATGCGGTGGACGCCCTGGCCGCCTGTCCCGAGATCGAACTGACCGCCGCCTTCGGGCCGCAGCACGGGATGAAGGGCGACCTTCAGGACAATATGATGGAGAGCCCGGATTATCGCGATCCGGTGCACGGCTTCCCGGTCTTCAGCCTGTACGGCGAGGTGCGTCGGCCCAGGGACGAATGGATGGAGACGTTCGACGTCGTCCTGATCGACCTGCAGGACCTGGGCTGCCGCATCTACACCTATGTGACCACGCTTCTGTACGTGCTGGAGGCGGCGGCGAAACACGGCAAGTCGGTGTGGGTGCTGGACCGGCCCAATCCGGCGGGGCGGCCGGTCGAGGGGCAGACGCTGAAGCCCGGCTGGGAGAGTTTCGTCGGGGCGGGGCCGATGCCGATGCGGCACGGGCTGACGATGGGCGAACTGGGCCTGTGGTTCATCGACCAGTTCAAGCTGGATGTGGACTATCACGTCGTGGAGATGCAGGGCTGGGCGCCCGAGGCGGGGCCGGGCTTCGGCTGGCCGCTGGGCGAGCGGGCCTGGGTCAATCCCAGCCCCAATGCGCCGAACCTGAGCATGGCGCGCTGCTACGCCGGCACGGTGATGCTGGAGGGGGCGACCCTGTCGGAAGGCCGGGGTACGACGCGGCCGCTAGAGCTGTTCGGAGCGCCGGACATCGATGCGCGGGCGGTGATCGCCGAGATGCGCGCTCTGGCGCCGGAGTGGCTGGGCGGTTGTACCTTACGCGACATGTGGTTCGAGCCGACCTTCCATAAGCATGTCGGCAAACTGTGCAGCGGGGTGCAGATCCATGTCGATCACCCCGGCTATGACCACGCCGCCTTCAAGCCGTGGCGGGTGCAGGCCCTGGGGTTCAAGGCGATCCGGCGGCTGTATCCCGACTACGACCTGTGGCGGGATTTTCCGTATGAGTATGCGTTCGGGAAACTGCCCATCGACGTGATCAACGGCGGGCCGGGACTGCGGGAATGGGTGGACGACGCAGCGGCGGGGCCGGGGGAGCTGGATGCGGCGGCGCGGCCGGATGAGGCGGGATGGGAAGAGGTCAGGCGACCGTTCCTGCTGTATTGAGCCGCACAGGCCGGCCTGTTCGGTGGAGTGGCTGGAGCTGGGTGATCGGTTGAGGTCCGGCGGGCTTGGCGCGAAAACAGGGTGACAAAGCGCCAAGGTGCCAAACGGTGAGGGGCTGCGGGGCGAATATGACTGAACACCTGGACTACGAAGTCGAAGAGCATCGACGCGCGTGGGTGGACCGAAAAATAGCTTCCGTGATGGGAGATGATCACAAAGCGCGACACGGTGAATATGGTCGACTTTTGGACGGCGTGACACGAACGGCGGCCTTGGAGGCGGTTGCTGCGGGTCATAGGCACAACGACACGACTGGCCGGTATGGTCGGAACGTATTCGACGAGATGTTGGCTGCTGCGTCCGTCCCCATCGACCATCTCCGCTATGCTTTTGCTCCTTCGTGGGACGACAATAGCGGACGCGTCTGGAGCCACCGCCATTACGTTTTAAGCGATGTCACTGCCAAGCCGGAGCAACGGGCGAAGATGGTCCCGCAGTTTCAGCGTCCGGAGATCGAGGAAGTGGTCGGGCGGTACGTCGCCGGGACGGTTAAATCGGCCGAGGCCGACCGGGTGTTCGTGGACGTGATGGTGGCTATGGAGTTCTACCAGTTTGCAGATAGCGTCCTGAACGCTCCGCACATCCCGATTCTCGCTCCTAGCGCATGGAAGCGTCGGCCGATCACCGACTGGATTTTCGGCCGGTTCATGTCGGCGGTCGCTGGCTATCTCGGCTACTTGCTATTCTGGTTTGCTTCGAAGGCGTTCTTCCCCGAACGCTGGCTCTGGATCGTAGGCTTCATACTGACCGGGCTATTTTTCCTCGAAGCGACCTGGTCGCTGATCATGCTCCCGAGCGAGTGGATCAAGGTGCGGGCGCACCAAAAGAAAGTAACCCTCTATCTGGACCAGATGAATGGCCTCTACAGGTCGTTGGCGTCGGATGGTCCGATCAGCGCCAGACATATTTCGGAGTTGGTGGCCAAATCGACCGATGTCGGTGTGATCTGGCCCGCCACGCTGCACGTTTTGCTGGAGGACATCATGGCGCGAGGCGGTCGGTTCTAGCGATAAGATGATCCAAGTCCTGAACTGCACAAGAGATCAGATCACCGAGATCGCGGTCGATGAGGCGATCCGACGCCTTGGCTTGCTGCATCCATCGGCTCGCACTGCGATCATGACAATGATGAAGGATGATCAAGGTCAGCACCCCCGTTCGCTCTGTACGGCCTACCGCAAGGCTGGAGACCAGATCACGAAGGAAGAACTCAAGGCCATCGGTTTACGTGCCAGTGCTTTCATGAGCCGAGAAGCTTTGGCCGATCTGACCGACCTCGGATTGGAGAAACCGCTGGAGGCACATGTGGATACCCTCTTGCGATCCTATTTCACGGTCTCCCGCTGGCGTTCGTTTCAGGCAACTGACGAACTGGTGAGGCAAGGCGTCTCGCGTGAAGCTATCGTCTACAAATACTCCATGCTTCCACCTGTTTGTGACTGTTGCAATGCGTTGAATGGCGAGCCGACCACACCGGAGACGGCGCACATTCTCGCTCCCGATGATTGCGAGTGCGTGACCGCAAACTACTCGATCCAACAGCGAATAGACTGGTTCTACGATCTGGACTGATCGCCAGACTCGTTGGTCGATTTCAGTCTACAGGAAGGCGAAAAAAAGGGGAGTAACGGCGTTGGGCAGGGTAGCAGCGGCGTATCGTTATAACCAAAATCTATCACGCATCTGCAAATAAGTGATTGGGCTTATCTGCTGCGGTGCGGTAGGAAGCGGGCCTCCCCAACCTCCCAACGGAATGGAAGCCCTGCATGGCCCTCATCAACACGACCCTCAAACCCTTCACGGCCGAGGCCTACAAGGACGGCAAGTTCCTGACCGTCACCGACGCGGACGTGGCGGGCAAGTGGGCGATCTTCTTCTTCTATCCGGCGGACTTCACCTTCGTGTGCCCGACCGAGCTGGAAGACCTGGCCGACCACTACGCCGAGTTCCAGAAGCTGGGCGTCGAGATCTATTCGGTGTCGACCGACACCCATTTCTCGCACAAGGCCTGGCACGACTCGTCGCCGGCCATCGGCAAGATCACCTACACCATGCTGGGCGACCCCTCGGGCCTGGTGACCAACAACTTCGACGCCATGCGTCCGGGCGTGGGCCTGGCCGACCGTGCGACCTTCCTGGTCGATCCGGACGGCGTGATCCAGTTCACCGAGACCACCTCGGAAGGCATCGGCCGCAACGCCGCCGAACTGCTGCGCAAGGTCAAGGCCGCCCAGTATGTGCGTTCGCACCCGGGTGAAGTCTGCCCGGCCAAGTGGGAAGAAGGCGAAGCCACCCTGGCCCCGTCGCTCGACCTCGTCGGCAAGATCTAAGACTGACGCGACCCATCGGGTCCGGCCCGGCGCCGGACCCGTCCGTCGGCGGGGGCGCGTTGCGTTTCCAGCCCCCGCCGACATCCTTCTTCATGTCTCGCCTCGCCCGCGGTCGGGCTTGCAGGCGTCATGAGTTCAACTGTTTCAAGGACCTCTCCCATGCTGGACGCCAATCTGAAATCTCAGCTCGAGGCCTATCTGAAGAACATCGTCCATCCGGTCGAACTGGTCGCCTCGCTGGGCGCCGGGCCGAAGTCGCAGGAGCTGAAGACCCTGCTGGAGGAGATCGTCTCGGTCTCGCACGGCAAGGTCGAGATGGGCCGCGACTATGACGACGAACGCCAGCCCAGCTTCCTGATCCGCCGCAAGGGCACGGACATCGGCGTGCGGTTCGCGGGCATTCCGCTGGGCCACGAGTTCACCTCGCTGGTGCTGGCCCTGCTGCACGTCGGCGGCCATCCGTCCAAGGCGGCGCAGGAGGTGATCCAGCAGGTCAAGGACCTGGAGGGCGACTATGTGTTCGAGACCTATTTCTCGCTGTCGTGCCAGAACTGCCCCGACGTGGTGCAGGCCCTGAACCTGATGAGCGTGCTGAACCCGCGCATCAAACACGTCGCCATCGAGGGCGGCCTGTTCAAGGACGAGGTCGAGGAACGCAAGATCATGGCCGTGCCGACGGTCTTCCTGAACGGCGAACTGTTCGGCCAGGGCCGGATGGAGCTGGAGCAGATCGTCGCCCGGCTGGATTCGGGCGCCGAGGCGCGGGCCGCCGAACGGCTGAAGTCCAAGGACCCGTTCGACGTTCTGGTGGTCGGCGGCGGCCCCGCCGGGGCGGCGGCCGCCATCTATACGGCGCGCAAGGGCATCCGCACCGGCATCGTGGCCGAGCGGTTCGGCGGCCAGGTGCTGGACACCATGGCGATCGAGAACTTCATTTCGGTGCCGCACACCGAGGGGCCGAAACTGGCCGCTCATCTGGAACAGCATGTCCGCGAGTACGAGGTGGACATCATGAACCTGCAGAAGGCGGCCAGGCTGGTTCCGGCTGAGGTTCCCGGCGGTCTGCACGAGGTGGTGCTGGAGAACGGCGCGAGCCTGAAATCGCGCACCGTGATCCTGGCCACCGGCGCCCGCTGGCGCCAGATGAACGTGCCGGGCGAGGACCAGTACAAGAACAAGGGCGTGGCCTATTGCCCGCACTGCGACGGGCCGCTGTTCAAGGGCAAGCGGGTGGCCGTGATCGGCGGCGGCAACTCGGGCGTCGAGGCGGCCATCGATCTGGCGGGCATCGTGGCCCATGTGACCCTGATCGAGTTCGACAGCGAACTGAGGGCCGATGCGGTGCTGCAACGCAAGCTGGCGACCCTGCCGAACGTGCGGATCGTCACCTCGGCCCTGACGACTCAGGTGCAGGGCGACGGCGAGAAGGTGACGGGCCTGTCCTACAAGGACCGCAACTCGGACGCCCATCATGACGTCGATCTGGAAGGCGTCTTCGTCCAGATCGGCCTGGTGCCGAACACCGAATGGCTGCGCGGCGCCGTGGCCCTGACGGCGCGCGGGGAGATCGAGGTGGATCATCGCGGCGAGACCTCGCAGCCGGGCATATTCGGCGCGGGCGACGTGACCACCGTGCCCTACAAGCAGATCGTCATCGCCATGGGCGAAGGCTCCAAGGCGGGGCTGTCGGCCTTCGACTATATGATCCGCACGATTCCGGCCGAAGAGGCGGTCGAGGCGGCTTAGGGGGCGGTCGTTCCTTCGGTCTGGGGGCCGGTGTTCGCCGCCTGACAAACCGTGTAAGCGCGGCCGGGGTTGAAGGCGGAGCGCGACAATGACGGCATCCTCGGACCGGCTGTGGGGCGTGGCTTCCGGCCTGGGGGCAGGCGCGATGTGGGGGCTGGTGTTCCTGGCGCCCAAGTTCGCGCCGGAGGCGTCGCCCCTGTTGCTGACCGCCGGACGATATCTGGCCTACGGGCTGATCGCGGTCGTTCTGATCGCCCCGCGCTGGCGGCGGCTGGCGCCCCTGATCGAAGCGGGCACGTGGCGCGCCCTCGTCTGGCTGAGCCTGGCGGGCAATCTGGTCTATTTCGCCTTTGTGGTCGTCGCCGTTCACCTGGCCGGGGTGGCGGCGTCGGCCCTGATCGTGGGCATGGTGCCGGTGGTGGTGGCTCTGTGGGGGCTGAAGGATGGAGGCGGGCCGCCGGCGTCTCGAACGGCGCCGCCCATCGTCCTGGCGGCCGTGGCGGTGGGGCTGATCGGCTGGCGCGCCCTGTCGCACGGCCATGGCGTTTCCGGCGGACCAACCGGGATTCAGACTTTGATCGGTCTGGGCTGCGCCCTGGGCGCCCTGATCTCCTGGACGGTCTATGCGGTGGGCAACAGCCGCTGGATGGCGCGGCTGACACAGGTGTCGCCCCACGACTGGTCCCTGCTGACCGGGGTGGTCACGGGCGGTCTGGCGCTGCTCCTGGCGGTTCCCGCGGCGCTGACGACCCAGGGCTGGACCGGCGGCGCGTGGCTGAAGCTCGCCGGCGTCTGCCTGGGCGTGGCCCTGTTCGCCTCCATCATCGGCAACGCCCTGTGGAACCAGGCCAGCCGCCGTCTGCCGCTGACCATGCTGGGGCAGATGATCGTGTTCGAGACCGTGTTCGCCTTCGTCTACGGCTACATCTGGGAGGGACGGGGACCGGCTGTGATCGAGATCCTGGCCATACTGATGATGATCGTCAGCGTGATCTGGTGCGTGCGCGCCCACGGTCCGGCCCCAATCGCCGAGGAACCGCTGCACTGAGCCCTGGGCCGCGCGCGCCTCAGTGCAGCTTCAGCCGTCCGGAGACACGGCGGTGCAGCAGGCGCGACAGGGCCAGGATGGCGGTGCGGCGGACGCCCAGGATGGCGCGGTGATGGTCCAGGTGCAGGGCCATATAGGCCCATTTGGCGATCAGGCCCTCAATCAGGAAGTTCGGGCCGCCCAGATTGCCCATCAGGGAGCCGACGCCCCGGTCGCCGCCCAGGGACACCAGCGAACCCTTGTCATGATAGACGTAGGGGCCGGGATCACGCGACGGGTCTGACCGAGCCATGGCCAGGGCCTTGGCCAGATAGGCGGCCTGCTGGGCCGCCGCCTGGGCGCGGGCGGGGACCGGACGCCCCTCGGGCCCCGGCGCCTCGGCGCAGTCCCCCATGGCGTAGATGTCAGGGGCCGAGGTGCGCAGGTGGTCGTCCACCACGAACTGATTGAGGCGGCCGGTGGTCAGGCCCAGGTCGCGGTTGGTCTCGGCCGCCTTCACCCCGGCCGCCCAGACGATCAGGTCGGCGGGCACCTCGCCTCTTGAGGTGTCCAGCCGGCCGGCGTGGACGGCCTTGACCTTGGCGTCGGTCAGCAGGCGCACGCCCTTTTCTTCCAGGGCATGGGCGGCCTTGGCCGAGACCCGTTCGGGCAGGCCGCCCAGGATGCGGGGCGCGGCCTCGACGAGGGTGACCGCGAGGTCGAACTTCTGACCCTCGGTCAGGCCGGCCGACAGTTCGTCATGCCCCTCGATCAGTTCGGTGGACAGTTCGACCCCGGTGGCGCCGGCCCCGACGATGGCGATGTTCATCGTCTGCCCGTCGGAATAGGCGGTCGCCAGGAAGGCGGCGGTCAGCCGTTTGTTGAACGCCTCGGCGTCCGCCACGTCTTCCAGCAGATGGGCGTGTTCGGCGGCGCCGGGCGTGCCGAACAGGTTCGACCCGCTGCCGATGGCCAGGACGAGGGTGCGGAACTTCACCGTGCGGGGGCGAACCAGGACGGCGTCGTCCTGATCGCGGATTTCGCCCAGGGTCAGGGTCTTGTTCGTCGGATCGAGGCCGGTCAGATCGCCGAAGGCGAAGCTGAAATGATTGCGCCGCGCCAGCACCGGGTAGGACAGACCCTCCTGGTGGCTGTCCAGAGACCCCGCAGCGACCTCGTGCAGGCTGGGCTTCCACAGGTGGAAGATGGAGTGATCGATCAGCAGGACGCGACGGCGGCCCTCGCGCGGGCCGAACCGACGGCCCAGGCGGGCGGCGAGCTCAAGCCCGCCCGCGCCGCCGCCGATAATGACGATGTCATGTTCCATTCGGGTCTCCAACGCGCGACCCGAGGATCGGATCAGGCCGGCTTTTCTTCCAGACGCTTGTCCAGATAGGCGCCGACGCGGCGTTCGACGGCGCTGATGTGGTCCTGCCAGAAGTGGCTGGCGCCCTCTTCCAGCTCATAGTCGATGATGATGCCCTTCTGGGTGCGCAGCTTGTTGACCACGCGTTCGACCTCGGCCGGGGGCACGACGGTGTCGGCGGTGCCGTGCAGGAACAGGCCCGAGGCCGGGCAGGGGGCCAGGAAGCTGAAATCGTACATGTTGGACGGGGGCGAGACCGAGATGAAGCCGTCCGTCTCGGGGCGGCGCATCAGAAGCTGCATGCCGATATAGGCGCCGAACTGATAGCCGCCGACCCAGGTCTGGCTGGCGCCGGGGTTGTTCGACTGAAGCCAGTCCAGGGCCGTGGCCGCATCGGCCAGTTCACCGATGCCCGAATCGAATTCACCCTGCGACTTGCCGACGCCGCGCGAATTATAGCGCAGGGTGGCGAAGCCGCGCTGCTGGAACAGCTGGTGCAGGGTGACGGTCACCGGGTTGTTCATATGTCCGCCCGCCTTGGGATGCGGATGCAGAATCAACGCGATGGGGGCGTTCGGGCGCTTGCCCGGGGAATAGCGGCCTTCGATGCGACCGGAGGCGCCGGGCAGGATGACTTCAGGCATAGGGGCTCTGGAATCCGTTCAACTGTCGTTTCGCGTGTGCGTAATACTTGACCGCTGAGGTGGGACTTTCTAAGTCCCTCCGCAAGCGAGGCGCCTTTGCGAAGGCGCGGGTTCTAGCACAAGAGCCCCGAAAAGCGCGCAATTTTTGAGGCTGCAATATGCGTCTGTCGACCAAGGGACGATACGCCGTGATGGCGATGGCCGATCTGGCGAAAAACGGACGCGGCGAAAGCGGCGAGATCCGGGCGGTTTCGCTGGCTGAAATCGCCGCGCGCCAGGAGATTTCGCTGAGCTATCTGGAGCAGTTGTTCGCCCGTCTGCGCAAGAGCGACCTGGTCAAGAGCGTGCGCGGACCCGGCGGCGGCTATCGTCTGGCCAAGGGGGCGCATGAGACGGTGGTGGCCGAGATCGTGCTGGCGGTGGACGAACCGATCCGGGCGACGCGCTGCGTGGCGCATGGCTCGCCCAAGGGCTGCATGATGGCCGGCGAACGCTGCATCACCCACGATCTGTGGGAAGACCTGGGCGACGAGATCCATCGCTATCTGGCCGGGGTGTCGCTGGAAGACGTGGTGATGAACCGCACAGGCCAGCGTCGGCGTAATGTCGAACCGCCCCAGGCTGTGGGGGTGGCGGCATGAGCGCGATTTATCTGGATTACAACGCCTCGGGCCTGGTGCGGCCCGAGGTCCTCGAGATCATGACGCGGGCCCTGGCCGACAACGGTAATCCGTCGGCGGTCCATGCGGCCGGACGGCGGGCGCGGGCGCGGGTCGAGACGGCGCGGGCTCAGGTCGGTGAACTGGTCGGCGCCGATCCGACGGCGGTGGTGTTCAACAGCGGCGGCACGGAAGCCAACGCCCAGGCCATCGCCAGCGCGCTGGCGGCCGGATGCGAGCGGCTGATCGTCTCCGCCACCGAACATCCGTGCGTGGCCGAGGCCGCGGCGAATGCGGGCGCGCCCGTCGAGGTGCTGCCGGTTGATGCGAACGGCGTCGTCGATCTGGACTGGTTGGCGCAGGCCTTGGCGCGTCCGGGCCGGGCTGTGGTCGCCGTCCATCATGCGAACAACGAGAGCGGCGTGATCCAGCCGGTGGTCGAAGCCGCAGCTTTGGTGCGTGCAGCAGGGGGCTGGCTGCACGTCGATGCGATCCAGTCGGCGGGCAAGATCCCGGTCGATATGCGGGTTCTGGACGCGGACAGCCTGACCCTGTCGGCGCACAAGCTGGGCGGGCCGCAGGGCGTCGGGGCCTTGATCCTCAAGGAAGGCGTGTCGGGTGTTCGCATCCTGCACGGGGCGGGGCAGGAGCGGGGCCTGCGCGCCGGGACCGAGAATGTTCCGGGCATCGCGGGTTTCGGCGTGGCCGCCGACTGCGCCGCACGGGACCTGAAGACGATGGCTTCGCATGTCGGCTGGCGCGATTCCGCCGAGGCCAGGGTCAAGGCCGCCGGGGCGACCGTGATCGGCGCTGACGTGGCGCGCCTGCCCAACACCCTGTTCATGGCGGTCGAGGGTTGGGACAGTCCTCAACAACTTATCATTCTTGATCTGGCCGGGGTCATGGTGTCGGCGGGCTCGGCCTGTTCGTCCGGCAAGGTCAAGCCGTCCAAGACCATCAGCGCCATGGGATTGAACGCTCTGGCCACCGGGGGCGTGCGCGTCTCCGGCGGCTGGGGCACGACCGAGAGCGACTGGGTGCGGTTCGCCGACGCCTGGATCGCCGCCTACGACAAGCACAAGACACGCGCCGCCGCGCGCGTGAGAGAGGTCGCCTGATGGCCGCCGTCAAGGAAACCATCGACGCCGTCGCCGCGCTGGAGAAATACGCGCACGGTTTTACGTCGGACATCGAGCAGGAGTTTGCACCGCGTGGGCTGAACGCCGACATCGTGCGCTTCATCTCCGAGAAGAAGGGCGAGCCGGAATGGATGCTGGAATGGCGTCTGGCCGCCTATGAGCGCTGGCTGGCGATGGAGGAACCGACCTGGGCGGCGGTGAAGTATGAGCCGGTCGACTATCAGGACCTGTTCTACTACGCCGCGCCCAAGCAGAAAGAGGGGCCGAAGTCGCTAGACGAGGTCGATCCCGAAATTCTGGAAATCTACAAGAAGCTGGGCATCCCGCTGAAGGAGCAGGAGGTGCTGGCGGGGGTGCAGGGCGCGCCGCGCGTGGCCGTGGACGCCGTGTTCGACAGCGTCTCGGTGGTCACCACCTTCAAGGAGGAACTGGCCAAGGTCGGCGTGATCTTCATGCCCATTTCCGAGGCCTTGCGCGAATATCCTGAGCTGGTGCGGCAATATCTGGGGTCGGTGGTGCCGGTCTCCGACAACTATTTCGCGGCCCTGAACAGCGCGGTCTTTTCGGACGGGTCGTTCGTCTACATTCCGCCGGGCGTGCGCTGCCCGATGGAGCTGTCGACCTATTTCCGCATCAATGCGAGCCAGACGGGCCAGTTCGAACGCACCCTGATCATCGCCGACAAGGGCAGCTATTGCTCCTATCTGGAAGGTTGCACCGCGCCGATGCGCGACGAGAACCAGCTGCACGCGGCCGTGGTCGAGATCGTGGCCCTGGACGACGCCGAGGTTAAATATTCGACCGTCCAGAACTGGTATCCGGGCGACGCCGAGGGCAAGGGCGGCATCTACAACTTCGTCACCAAGCGGGCGGATTGCCGGGGTGATCGGTCCAAGGTGTCCTGGACCCAGGTCGAGACCGGTTCGGCCGTCACCTGGAAATATCCGTCCTGCATCCTGAAGGGCGACGACAGCTCGGGCGAGTTCTATTCCATCGCCATCACCAACGGCTGTCAGCAGGCCGACACCGGCACCAAGATGATCCACCTGGGCAAGAACACCAAGTCGCGGATCATCGCCAAGGCGGTGTCGGCGGGGAAATCGGACTCGACCTATCGCGGCCTGGTCTCGGTGCATCCGAAGGCGACGGGGGTGCGCAACTTCACCCAGTGCGACAGCCTGCTGATCGGCAAGGAATGCGGCTCGCACACCATCCCCTATATCGAGGCCCGCAACGGCTCGGCCCAGCTGGAGCACGAGGCGACCACAACGCGGCTGTCGGACGACCAGATGTTCTACGCCCAGCAGCGTGGGCTTTCGCAGGAAGAGGCCGTCGCCCTGCTGGTCAACGGCTTCGTCCGCGACGTCATGCAGAAGCTGCCGATGGAGTTCGCCGTCGAGGCGCAGAAGCTGGTGGCGATCAGCCTGGAAGGGAGTGTGGGGTGAAGCGGGCCCTGTTTTCTGTCACGGCGCTTCTGGCGGGGTGCGCGGGCCTCGGTCAGAAGGACATGTCCACTGATGCAGATCGCGCGACCTTTCTTGCTACCTTGCCTGCAGAGGATCGGGAGACCTTTGAGCTTTATTTTTGGGCATTGGAGGTCGATCCAGAGCCCATCAAAGACCGTTTTGGAAATTGTCTTAATGATCGCATAGGCCGGGCGACAGGTCAGGAACCTGCCGCGATAGCGGAAGAGGCCCTAGATGAGTGTTTTCCAATCGTCGATCCCTTGATCCGTGGAACGGCGATGCGCGTGTCCGCTTTGGCCACCGGCGTGACCGCAGCTGACATGAGATATTGGTCCGAACATCAAGTTAGGGAGCAGCGTGCCGAACTGCTGGTCGATCTGACCAAGCGTATCGAGAACAGTCGCTTTGGGGCGGGCCGAGATTGATATGTTGAAAACGGAGAATATCGGCGCCTGCGTCGGCGGAAAACCAATCCTCAAGGGTCGGACGCTCGAAGTTCCGGCAACCGAGGCTTACGCTGTCACGGGGCTAGATCGTGGTATCGTCGATAAATCTGGGCTGATCCTATCGTCGGGGACATTCTGATGGAAACAATCGCCGTTCCTTTCCGAGAAGACACCGCTGACCGCCTGAAGCGTGCGGCGGCCGAGATCGGGATGCCGGTCGGCGAATTTATCGCCTCGGCGGCCGAAGGTTTCATGATGGACAATGAGGCTCATCGTGGCTCGCCGTTGTCGGCGGACCAGATCGCGCAGATCGAAGCGGGACTGGCCGCGGAGCGTGAGGGGCGGATTATTTCGAACGAGGAAGCGGAGGCCCGGCTTGCGGCGCGTCGTACGCGGTGAAGGATTTCGAATGGTCTGAGCCCGCGCTGACGGCGTTCTCCGACTTTCTGGATCACCTTGACGCGCACAGTCTTGCAACTGCGGACAAGGCGGAAACGGAGATCAAAGCCACGCTCTGGCGTCTGGCCGAGCATCCTCATCAAGGTCATCTGTCCCGCTGGCCTGGGCTTCTCGAATGGAGCGCAGCCGACTGGAAGAAGATCATCGTCTATCGCGAACGCCCGGACGGCATTCGTGTCATCGCCTTCTACGACGCTCGACAGGATTTGAGCGTCGTTCATCCCACTCCGAACGACTGATTGAACATGCTCTCCATCTCCAACCTCCACGTCTCCGTCGGCGACAAGCCGATCCTCAAGGGCCTGACCCTCGACGTTCCCGCCGGCGAGGTGCACGCCATCATGGGGCCGAACGGGGCCGGGAAGTCGACCCTGGGCTACGCCCTGTCGGGTCGGCCGGGCTATGAGGCAACCGAAGGCGCGGTCGAATGGGCGGGCGAGGATCTGCTGGCGCTGGACCCGGCCGAGCGTGCGGCCAAGGGCGTCTTTCTGTCCTTCCAGTATCCGATCGAGATCCCCGGCGTGCCGGCGCTGACCTTCGTGCGGACGGCGCTGAACGCGCAGAAGCGGGCACGGGGCGAGGAGGAGGTGGCGGCGCCGGCCTTCCTGAAGCTGGTGCGGGAGGCGTCCAAGGCGCTGAAGATGGACTTCGACATGCTGAAGCGGCCGCTGAACGTCGGCTTCTCCGGCGGCGAGAAGAAGCGGATGGAGATCCTGCAGATGGCCCTGCTGGAGCCGTCGCTGCTGATCCTGGACGAGACCGATTCGGGCCTGGACATCGACGCCTTGCGGATCGTGTCGGAAGGGGTGAACGCCCTGCGTCGCCCGGACCGGGCCATGCTGGTCATCACCCACTATCAGCGCCTGCTGGACTACATCAAACCGGACCGGGTCCATGTTCTGGCCGGCGGCCGGATCGTGGCCTCGGGCGGGCCGGAGCTGGCGCATCAGCTGGAGGCGGAAGGATATGACAAATATCTTCCGGAACCCGCATGAGCGCGACCTTCGCCATCGACCTGACCGACGCGGCCACCTTCCCGTCGCGGCGGGATGAGGCGTGGAAATACAGCGACCTGAAGCGTCATCTGCGCGAGGCGCCGACGCCGTCGGGCACGGCCGCCGTGGGCGCGCCGGGGCCGTTCTACGCCTTGGGTGGAGAGGCCATCGTCTTCGCCAATGGGCGACCGGTGGGCGTGACCGACTTCATCGCCTCGGGCGAGCAGACGCTGCGGCTGCGCTATATCTCGAACGCCGTCGGGACGGGGCATACGGCCAGGGCGCGGGTCGCCGTGCGGGCGGGCGCCAAGCTGCTGCTGCTGGAGACGCACGAGGGCGCCGGCTCGGCCTATGTGGCCCACAATACGCTGGAGCTGGATGTGGCGGCCGGGGCCGAGGTGACGCGCGTCGTCCTGGTCGAGGAGCCGGAAGACGCCATTTCCATCGCCGAAGCCCATGTGAAGGTCGAGGCGGGCGGCGTCTATCGCCAGACTATCATCGCCACCGGCGCCAAGCTGCAGCGGATCGAGACCCGCATCGCTCACTTCGCCCAGGGGGCGCAGGTTCAGGCCGACGGCCTGTATTTGCTGAATGGATCGCGGCAGGCCGACCTGACCAGCGTGGTGCGGCACATGGAGCGCGACGGCGCCACGTCGCAATTGATCAAGGGCGTGGCGCGCGATACGGCGCGGGGCGTCTTCCAGGGCAAGATCGTGGTCGAGCGCGGGGCCGACGGCACCGATGCGCGCATGGGGCACCACGCCCTGATCGCCTCCGAGCGGGCCGAGATCGACGCCAAGCCCGAACTGATCATCTATGCCGACGATGTGCAGTGCGCGCACGGAAATACGGTGGGGGCGCTGGACGAGAGCGCCCTGTTCTACATGCAGCAGCGCGGCATTCCGGCCGAGGAGGCCCGCGCCCTGTTGACCCAGGCCTTCCTGATCGAGGTCATCGACCGGATCGAACATGAGGGCGCGAGAGAGGTGGCGCGGGAATGGCTGACGGCTCGGTTGTGACTGATCTTGCCCCCTCCGTCGCGGCGCAGGAGCGTCCCGCCACCTCCCCCAGGGGGAGAGGCTTTGATCCCTATGCTGTGCGGGCGCAGTTCCCGATCCTGTCGCGACAGGTGAACGGCAAGCCGCTGGTCTATCTGGACAATGCGGCCTCGGCCCAGAAGCCGCGCGCGGTGATCGACGCCCTGGTGGCGACGATGGAGGGCGGATACGCCAACGTCCATCGCGGCCTGCACACCCTGTCGAACGAGGCGACCGAGGCCTTCGAGAAGGCGCGCGAGATCGTCGCCCGTTTCCTGAACGCCGAGAGCCCCGAGCAGGTCGTCTGGACCAAGGGCGGCACCGAGGCGATCAATCTGGTCGCCAATGGGCTGGGGTTGAGCATCGAACCGGGCGACGAGATCATCGTCTCGGAGATGGAGCATCACTCCAACATCGTGCCCTGGCATCTGCTGCGCGAACGGCGCGGCGCGGTGCTGAAATGGATTCCGGTGCTCGACGACGGTTCGCTGGACATGGCGGCCTATGCGGACCTGCTGTCGCCGAAGACGCGCATGGTCGCGGTCACCCATATGTCGAACGTGCTGGGAACCATCAATCCAGTGGCCGAGATCACGCGACTGGCGCATGCGGCCGGCGCCCCCGACTCCCGGATCAAGGTGCTGATCGACGGGTGCCAGGGGGCGGTCCATGCGACGCCGGACGTGCAGGCCATCGGCTGCGACTTCTATGTCCTGACCGGTCACAAGCTGTTCGGGCCGACCGGCATCGGCGCCCTGTACGGCAAGGCCGAGGCGCTGGAGGCCCTGCCGCCCTATCAGGGCGGGGGCGAAATGATCGAGACGGTCGAGATGGATCGCGTGACATACGCCAAGCCGCCCCATCGGTTCGAGGCGGGAACGCCGCCGATCCTGGAGGCCATCGGCCTGGGCGTGGCGCTGGAATGGCTGGCCCAATACGATCGGGTGTCGGTTCAGGCGCATGAGCATTCGCTTTACCAGCACGCTGTCGATCGGCTGCAGGGGCAGAACTGGCTGCGGATCCTGGGGCAGGCGGAAGGGAAGGGTGCGATCCTGACCTTCGCCGTCGAGGGCGCCCACGCCCATGACGTGGCCCAGATCATGGATCGTTACGGCGTGGCCGTGCGGGCCGGACAGCACTGCGCCGAGCCGCTGGCGAAAAGAATGGGCGTGACGTCGAGCACACGCGCCTCCTTCGCCCTATATAACACCGTGGAGGATGCCGACGCCTTCGTGGACGCGCTGATCAAGGCGCGGAACTTCTTCGTGTAAGCCCATGACAGACGACACCATTCAAGACACCGACGCCTTCAAGAACGCCTGGGACGAACCCCAGAAGAGCGCCTTGTCCCAGGTCGAGCTGGACAAGCTGACCGAGGAGCTGATCGCGGCGCTGAAGTCGGTCTATGACCCGGAAATCCCGGTCGACATCTATGAGCTGGGCCTGATCTACCGGGTCGATGTCTCCGACGACCGTGATGTGGTGGTCGACATGACCCTGACGGCGCCCGGCTGCCCGGTGGCGGGCGAGATGCCGGGCTGGGTCGAGACGGCGGTCGAGAAGGTGCCGGGCGTGCGCAGCGCCAAGGCCAATCTGGTGTTCGATCCGCCGTGGGATCCCTCCAAGATGAGCGACGAGGCCAAGCTGGCCCTGAACATGTTCTGATGACCGAACTTCAAGCCACATCCCGTCCACGCCGCCCGCGTCCGAAGGCCGTGACCCTGACAGACGCGGCCGCCGAACGCGTGCGCGAGATCCTGGACAATGCCGAGAACGACCACATCGGTCTGCGGATCGGGGTCAAGAACGGCGGCTGCGCCGGGCAGGAGTACACCTTCGCCTATGCCGACGAGATCGGCCCGCTGGACGAGGTGGTCGAGGACAAGGGCGTCACCATCCTGATCGAACCCAAGGCCGTGCTGTTCCTGATCGGCACCGAGATCGATTACGAGACGACCCGGCTGGCGTCCAAATTCGTGTTCAACAATCCGAACCAGACCGACGCCTGCGGTTGCGGCGAGAGCGTCACCATCATTCCGGCCGCCGCCGTCTGAGATGGCGTATGACGCGGCCTTCGGCGAATGGGTGCGCGAGCATTTCGCGGGCCTGGGTCTGCTGGAGATCAAGCGGATGTTCGGCGGCGCCGGGGTCTACGCCTCGGGCGTGATGTTCGCCTTGCTGGATGACGGGGTGGTCTGGCTGAAGGGCGACGAGGCGCTGGGCGAGGCCTTCGTCGAGGCCGGGTGTAGGCAATTCAGATATCCGACCAAGGACGGGCGGACGATGTCCATGGGATACTGGACCCTGCCGGAGACGGCGCTGGACGACCCCGACGAGGCGGTCGACTGGGCGCGACGGGCCCTGGAGGTGGCGGTGCGCAAGGCGTCCGGAAAGAAACCGAAGCCTATTTAGGCGTATCCATCAGAACCGCCGGCGTGACCGGCTGGCCCGTGGCCTCGGCGATCAGTTCGGCCGTGCGGGTCTCAACCACCGCCTCCAGGCGCGCCAGGAATTCGTCCTTGGGCAGGCCAACCGGGATGGGGTCCAGGAACTCCAGCGTCGCCGTGCCTGCGTGCTTCTCGTACTTCTCCTCGGGCCAGAACAGGCCGAGGTTGGTGGCGAGGGGCACGACCGGCATGTCGAAGTCGCGGTACATGTGCCAGACGCCGGAGCGGTAGCGGTACTTCTGACCGACCGGCGCCAGATGACCCTCGGGGTAGATCAGGATCTTGCGGTTCTCGGCCTTGGCCTCGGCGGCGCGGGTGGCCAGGGCCTGGCGGGCTTCGTGGCCGCCGCAGCTGTTGACGACGATGGCCCCCAGCTTCTTCAGCACCCCGCCCAGCAGGGGAAACTTCTCCAGGTGATCGCCGGTGACGAAGGCCAGGTCGTCGAACTGGTCGTAGGTGGCGAATCCGTCGCCCCAGCTTTGATGTTTCGAGGCGATGATGAAGGCGCCCGGGGGCAGCCGTTCCTTGCCCCGCACATCCAGCCTGATGCCGGCGAAAACCGCCATGGCCTGGACCATCCGCCTGACATAGGCGCGGATGACCCGGCTGGTGGCGCCGCGTCCCGGCGCCAGGGCGGCGAAGGCGGCGGTCAGGCCATAGCTGATCGACAGGATCCAGTAGGCGATATTGAAGGCGAGGCTGCGCATGGGCCGACTATGGCAGAAAGTCGCGGCTCAGGCGGCGTTTTCAAGCGCGCGCGCGCTGGTGACGCGATTGCGGCCGCCGCGCTTGGACGCATAGAGGGCCTCGTCGGCGCGTTCGAGCAGGGCGGCGGCGCCTTCACTGGGCAGATGTTCCGCAAATCCGGCGGAAAGAGTGACGGCGCCGAGATCGTCGTTGGTGGAGCGCCGCCGCAGGGAACGGGATGAGACCTCTTCGCGGATATGCTCCAGCGCGGCCATGACGGCGCCAGGGCTTTCGCCCGGGAAGATGATCGCGAACTCCTCGCCGCCGAACCGCGCCACGAACCGATTGCCGGAACAGACGCGTGACAGGATGGTGGAGACATACCGCAGCACCTGATCACCGGTCTGATGCCCCCAGGTGTCGTTGAACCGCTTGAAATGATCGATGTCGAGGATGGCCAGGGTCAGGGGCGTGCGGCCGGCGTCGGCGCAGGCCTGTTCCAGGCGCTCGTCGAAGGCCTTGCGGTTGGCCAGATTGGTCAGGGCGTCGGTCATCGCATCGCGGCGCACCTGTTCCAGATGCTCGCGAAGACGGGCGACTTCCTTGTTGGAGCTTTCCAGGCGTTTTTCGAGGCTGGCGGTCTCGCGGCGAACGCGTTGGGTGGCCGTGGACAGTCCGCCGACCAGGCTCTTCAGGGCGGAGGCGTCCTCGACGGCGGTGTCCATGGTCTGCGAGGCGTCGGCCAGAGTCTCGCCAAAGTCGGTCTGGGTCTTGTGGGCCTTGGCGATGGCGGCGGAGACACTGGCCAACTCGCGATCCAGCACGGCGCCGGCGTCGCGAATCTCTTCCGACAGACGGCCGCGGGGCAGGAATTCGGCGGCGAGCATTTCCGAGGTCTCGTCGGATATGACGGCGTCTTCAGCCAGTAGACGCTTAATCTCGATACCCAGAGGACCTTCGGGGTCGCCGAGATAATGAATCCAGAGTTCGAAATTCAGCGGCGTGGGCCAGACGCCGGCCTTCTCCATTGCGGCGATGGCGTTGCGCGCAAGAGAATAGGCTTCCGGTCCCCGAACCGCCGTTTCGACCTGCGCTGTCATTCGCTTCTCCCGAAGTCCCGTTCTGGAACTTCGGGGAGATTAGAGGCCTATCCGTAATACCGGGTAAACGGCGTTACAAATCAGGCGCGGATGACGACGGGGCGACGCAGGAAGGCGGGGATGTCGTCGCCGAAACCCTTGACGCCCGAACGTTCGCGTTCTTCCGGACGACGCTCGCCGCGACGGTCCGACTGACGGAGCTGAGGCTCGCGGTCCGTGCGAGCGGCGCGGGCTTCTTCCGAGGGAGCGGGCTCAGCCTCGATCCGGGATTCGATCCGGGGTTCGATCTTCGCTTCGGGCCGGGGTTCAGACCGGGCGCGGCTGCGGCCGCGGCCCGCGGGCTTCTCAACGACAGGAGCCATCTCGGGTTCGACGACGGTCTCGACGGAAACCTCGGGCTTGGCCTTGCGGCGGCTGCGCGAGCGCGTCGGCGCCTCGGCGGCGTCCGTCTCGGCCAGAGCGACGGCGGGCGCGGGGGCCTGGGCCGGTTCGGCGGCGCGTGAACGGCCGCGACCGCCCGAGCGGGTCTCGTTCGACCGGGACGAACGCTTGTCGTCACGCCCGCCGTCCTTGATCGCGTCGAAGTCGATGTCGTCGAGGACCAGCTCCTGCGGATCCATCTTGATCAGCTTCAGCACCTTATCCAGCGACTTGTCGTCGGCCGGGGTCACGATCATGAAGGCCTGACCCAGCTTGCCCGCGCGACCGGTGCGGCCGATGCGGTGGACATAGTCGTCGGCGTGGTGCGAGACGTCGTAGTTGAAGACGTGGCTGACGTCCGGGATGTCCAGGCCGCGCGCGGCGACGTCGGAGGCCACCAGGATCTTCAGCGCGCCCGAGCGGAAGTCCGCCAGGGTCTTGGTGCGATGCGACTGGTCCAGGTCGCCGTGGATGGCGGCGGCGTCGAACCCGTGGGTCTTCAGCGACTTGGCGACGATATCGACTTCAGACTTGCGGTTGCAGAAGACGATGCCGTTGCGCACGTCGGTGCGGCTCATCAGGGCGCGGAGGGCGGCGCGCTTGGCCTTGGGGTCCGAGGTCGGGATGCGGACGATATATTGGGTGATGGTGTCGGCCGTCATGGCCGGACGCGAGGCCTCGATCCGGGTCGGATCCTTGAGGAAGGCGGCGGTCAGACGCGTGATCTCGGGCGGCATGGTGGCCGAGAAGAACAGGGTCTGGCGACGCGGCGGCGTCAGTTTGAAGATGCGCTCGATGTCGGGGATGAAGCCCATGTCCAGCATGCGGTCGGCTTCGTCCACCACCATGATCTCGACGCCCGTCAGCAGCATCTTGCCGCGTTCGAACAGGTCCAGCAGGCGGCCCGGGGTGGCGATCAGGACGTCGACGCCCTTGTTCAGCGCCGCCACCTGGTCGCCCATGGAGACGCCGCCGATCAGCAGCACCCAGGTCAGTTTGGTGCCCTTGGCGTATTTGGCGAAGCTCTCGGCGACCTGGTCGGCCAGTTCGCGGGTCGGGGCCAGGACGATGGCGCGCGGCATGCGGGCGCGGGCTCGGCCCGACGCCAGGCGTTCGACCAGGGGCAGGGTGAAGGCGGCGGTCTTGCCGGTGCCGGTCTGGGCGATGCCCAGGACGTCGCGGCCGGCCAGGGCCACAGGGATCGCCTGTTCCTGAATCGGAGTGGCGGTCGTGTAGCCGGTGTCGGCGACGGCCTGCAGGGTCGTGGGCGAGAGGCCCAGTTGGGAAAATTCGGTCATGAATCCTTGGGAGAGAAAGCGTCTGCGTGCGTAACAGCAACGGAACCGCCCCTCTTTGGGCGAGCGGGCGGCGCGTATCGCAGACCTGTCCCGAGGCTGGACGCGATATAGAAGTCCCCTCGCAAAAGTCAACTATTATCGATATTCCGCCGTCGCTACGCGATGGAGGATGCGACCCCGGCGTCGGCCGAGGTCGCATCTTTTCCAGGGGCTGAGCCGTCAGCCTATGGCCGGAGCCGTGGCGGGGGCGCGCTTGCGGGTCAGAAAGAGCACCAGAACCAGACCCAGGGCCGCAGAGGCGGCGCCGGCCAGGGCGACCGCCGGATAGCCCAGGCCCCCGGCGATCACCGCGCCGCCCACGGCCGCGCCGACGGCGTTGCCCAGGTTGAAGGCGCCGATATTGACCGACGAGGCCAGGTTGGGCGCATCCGAGGCGGCGGCCATCACCCGCACCTGCAGCGGCGGCACCAGGGCGAAGCTGGCCACGCCCCAGATGAAGATCACGAACGGGGCGGGAACGGCGAACGGCATGGTGAAGGCGAACAGAGCCAGGATGGCCGTCAGAGACGCCAGGGTGATGATCAGGGTGCGATCCACCGACCGGTCGGCGAACTTGCCGCCCAGCCAGTTCCCGACCGTCAGGCCCAGGCCGTAGACGACCAGCATGGCGGTGACGAAGCCGATGGAGGCGTGGGCCTCTTCATGCAGGATCGGGGCGATATAGGTGAAGACGGTGAACATGGCGCTGGAGCCGATTACGGTCAGGGCCAGGGCCGACAGAACGGGGCCGCGACCCAGGACGCGCACCTCCGCCAGGGCGTCGCCGCCGACCGGCGCCGGCAGTTTGGGCAGGGTCAGGCGCAGGGCGGCCATGACGATCAGGCCGATGCCGGCGATGGCCCAGAAGGAGGCGCGCCAGCCCAGGACGTCGCCCGCCCAGGCCGCCAGCGGCACGCCGACGACGGTGGCGATGGTCAGGCCCATGAACATGGCCGCGACCGCGCCGGCCTGTCGGTTGGGCGGCACCAGGCTGGCGGCCACGATGGAGCCGACGCCGAAGAAGGCCCCGTGGTTCAGCGAGGTGACGACCCGCGCGACCAGCAGCATGGCGTAGTCGGTCGAGACGGCCGCCATCAGATTGCCCAGGGTGAAGACGGCGGCCAGGCCGATCAGCAGGGCGCGGCGCGGCACGCGACCCGTGGTCAGGGTCATCAGGGGCGCGCCCAGCATGACGCCCAGGGCATAGGCGCTGATCAACAGACCGGCCGTGGGAATGGAGACGCCCAGGTCCGTGGCGATGACCGGCAGCAGGCCCATCGGGGCGAACTCGGTCACGCCGATGCCGAAGGCCCCGGCCGCGAGGGCGAGAAGGGGAGGATTGAGTTTCATGGGGGAGGAGACCTTCTGGACGGTCAGACCAGCGGCGGGTTCCGGCGCGCGAACCCTTCCTGCTGGCGACAGGGGCTGTGGGGATAGGGCGGCAGGACGGCGCTGGCGGCGTCGAGCGCCGCGAATGCGCCCGTGCCGAAGCTGAGGACGGGAACCCGCAGGCCCGATGATCCAAGTTGGCGATAGTCCATGACTGTCCCTCGTCTGTGTTCGGACGCACAGATGGACGCCGCGCCGCAGCGGCGGTAGGCAGGCGGGAGGCCAAGGATTTTTGATCTGGACGCAAAGATGCAGATGAATGGCGCGGACCGGGCGCGGGAGATGGAGATCTTCGTCGCCGTGACTAAAAGCGGCAGTTTCTCCGCCGCCGGGCGGGTCCTGGGCCTGACCCCGTCGGCGGTCAGCCGGACTATCGACCGGATCGAGGCGCGGCTGGGGGTGCGGCTGATGCTGCGCACGACGCGCGTCCTGACCCTGACGGCCGAGGGCCAGACCTATCTGGGCGCGGCGCGTCGCATCCTGGCCGACCTGGACGACGCCGAACAGGGCATCGCCGATCAGGGGGCGCCGCGCGGGCGGGTGCGGGTCAGCGCCTCACTGGCCCACGGACGCCAGCATGTGGTGCCTCTGCTCGGGGATTTCGTGCGTCGCTATCCGCATATCCTGATCGACATCAACCTGACCGATGTCGTGGTCGATGTGGCGGCGGGGCAGGCGGATGTGGCGATCCGGTTCGGGCCGCTGGCCGACAGTCCGCTGACGGCGCGGCGGTTGGGCGACACGGGGCGGACTATCGTCGCCTCGCCCGACTATCTGGCCCGCCGCGGGACGCCGACGGTTCCGGAAGACCTGCACGATCATGATTGCCTGAACTTCAACTTCCGCCGCGCCGAGCCCGTCTGGCCGTTTCGCCGGGACGGCCGCGACTACGCCCTGACGGTGCGGGGGCCGATCGAGGCGAACAACGGCGAGACCCTGACTCAGCTGGCGGTGGCCGGGGTCGGGGTGACGCGGGTCGGGAATTTCAGCGTGGCCGACGCCATCGACGCGGGGCGGCTGGTTCCCTTGCTGGAGGACTTCAATCCGGGCGACCGGGAGCCGATCCATGCGGTCTTCGTCGGCGGCGCCAATATGCCGGCGCGCGTGCGGGTGTTCGTGGATTTTCTGGCGGAACGGCTGCGCTGAAACGAAAATCGCCGGACGGGGCGAACCGTCCGGCGACTTCAGTCAGGCTTATGAGCCGTGATCAGCGCTTGCCGAAGATCATGTCGCCGAGCTTGGCGAAGAAGCCCTTTTCCTCAGCCTTGGGCGCAGGCGCGGCGGCCGGCGCGGGCTTGGGCGTTTCGACCGGCTTGGGCGTCGGCGCGGGAGCCGGTGCAGCGGCGGCGGGCTTGGGAGCCGGAGCGGCGACGGGTTCAGCCGGCTTGGACGCAGCGGCCGGAGCCTTGGGCGTCGGCGCCTTGGCTGCGACAGGCTTGGCCGTGGCGGGCTTGGGCGCAGACGTCTTCGGTGCGGCCTTGGCGGCGGTCTTCGTCGTCGCCTTGGGCGCGGCGGCCTTCACGGGGGCAGACTTGGAAGCGGCGGGTGCGGCCGGCTTGGCGGTCGGCTTGGCGGCCGGGGCGGCCTTGGGCTTGGCCGGCGACGTCTTGGCGACAGCGGCCTTGGGCGCGGTCGTCTTGGCGGGCGTCTTGGCCGCAGCCGGTTTGGCGGCGGCGGTCTTCACGGCGGTGGGCTTGGCGGCCTTGGGCGTGACGGTTTTCTCGGCGACGGCCTTCGCGGCGCTCGACTTCGGCGCAGCTTTAGGCTTGGAAGCGGCGGTCGCCGGCTTCGGCGACGCAGTTTTAGACGTAGACGGTGACTTGGCCATGTATTCCCCGACCCCTCGGTTCGTTAAAAAGCCCGGCGGCGTCGGGAAGACGAAGCGCCGGATCGCAGTGATTCGTCATCTTAGCGGTGTTTGAAAAATGTCCGAGTCTGCAGTTCAGATAATCGCACGGGGTCCGCGCGAAAACGCAGAGGCCGCCGCCGCCGCCATCGACGCCGATCCCACGCTTGAGGGCGCGACCTATTCCATCCTGGAAGAGGACGAGGATCGCAACATCTGGCGCATCGACGCCTTCCCGACCACGGCCGATGAGGTCGAGGGGCTGAAGGCGACGCTGGCCGGCTATCCGGTCACCGTCACGGTCGAGAAGCTGGCCGACGCCGACTGGCTGGCCATGTCGTTGTCGGGCTTGCCGCCGGTGCGGGCCGGGCGCTTCTTCGTCTATGGGGCGCATGACGAGGGACGGGTGCCGCCCAACGCCGTCAATCTGAAGATCGACGCCGGCGCCGCCTTCGGCACCGGCCACCACGGCACGACGGTCGGCTGTCTGGAGGCCTTCGACGACCTGCTGAAGCGCGAGCGGTTCGAGCGGGTTCTGGATGTCGGCTGCGGCACGGGCGTCCTGGCCATCGCGGCGGCGCGCACGGGCAGCCGGATCGCGGTCGGCACCGACATCGACGCCCCTTCGGTGCGGATCGCCAACGAGAACGCCGCCCTGAACCAGGCCCACGCCAGTTTTGTCCACGCCTCGGGCCTGAACGACCAGCGGGTGCGCCGTCATGGGCCCTATGACCTGGTCTTCGCCAATATCCTGGCCCCGCCGCTGGTGGCCCTGTCGCAGGACATCAAGATGGCGCTGAGCCTGGGCGGGGTCGCCATCCTGTCGGGCCTGTTGCGGACCCAGGAGCGCCGGGTGACGGCGGCCTATACGTCGCGCGGCTTCCGGCTGGAGAAGCGCATCCATCACGACGCCTGGAGCGCCCTGGTGCTGCGGCGGATGGGCTGAGGAACGAGAGACGAGACGATGCGCCAGACCTTTGATGAGACCACCGATCCGTCCTTCGGGGCGAAGCACCTGCCGCTGCTGCGCGCCCGAATGGCGGAGCAGGGGCTGGACGGCTTCCTGATCCCGCACGAGGACGAGCATCAGAACGAATATCTGCCGGACGCCAACGAGCGGCTGGCCTGGGCCACCGGCTTCACCGGCTCGGCCGGGGCGGCGGTGGTGTTTCAGGATCGGGCCAGCATGTTCACCGACGGCCGCTATACGGTCCAGGTCAAGGCCCAGACCGATCCGGCCCTGTTCGAACGGCGTGATCTGAACGACGTCGCCGCCTATCTGGAGACGGCGAGCGCGGGTCAGGTGATCGGCTTTGATCCGAAGCTGCACAGCCCGGACGCCCTGGTCGCCCTGAAGCGGGCGGCGCAGAAGGCCGGGGCCGAGCTGAAGCCGGTCGAAGCCAATCCGCTGGACCTGGCCTGGGGCGCGGAGCGTCCGGCCCAGCCGACCGCCCCGGTGGTTCCTCACGAGGACGTCTATTCCGGCGAAAGCCATGCGGCGAAGCGGGCGCGGATCGGTCAGGCCGTGGCCGACGCCGGCGCCGACGCCGTGGTTCTGACCGCGCCCATGTCCATCGCCTGGCTGTTCAATGTGCGCGGCGGCGACGTGATCCGCTCGCCCCTGCCCATCGGCCAGGCCGTGCTGGAGGCCGACGGCAGGGCGCGGCTGTTCCTGGACGGGGCCAAGGTGACGAATGAACTGCCGGCCTGGCTGGGCGACGACGTTCAGCTGGAGGCGCCGGAACGGCTGGCCGAGGCGCTGGACGGTCTGGCGGGCAAGAAGGTGATGATCGATCCGGCCTTGTCGTCCGCCTGGTATTTCGACCGGCTGGAGCAGGCGGGGGCGACGGTGGTGCGGGCGGCGGACCCCTGCGCCCTGCCTCGCGCGACCAAGAATGCGGTCGAGATCGAGGGCAGCCGACGCGCCCATATCCGCGACGGCGCGGCCCTGGCCAACTTCCTGCACTGGGTCGATACGACGGCCCAGCAGACCCTGCCGGACGAGCGCGAGGTGGTGGAGACCCTGGAGCGGTTCCGCGAGGCGACCGGGGCGCTGAAGGACCTGAGCTTCGACACCATCGCCGGGGCCGGTCCGAACGGCGCCCTGCCGCATTACAAGCCGGTCGGCGCCACGATCCGCCGGATCGAGAACGGCTCCCTGCTGCTGGTGGACGGCGGCGGCCAGTATCTGGACGGGACGACCGACGTGACCCGCACCATGGCGGTGGGCGAGCCGACGGCGGACCAGCGTCACAAGTTCACCCTGGTGCTGAAATCCCATATCGCCATGGCGACGATCCGCTTTCCGGCGGGGACCAGCGGCATGGCGTTGGACGCCATCGCTCGCGCCCCGATGTGGGCGGCGGGGCTGGATTACGATCACGGCACCGGCCACGGCGTCGGCTCCTATCTGGGCGTCCACGAGGGGCCGCAGCGGATCGCCAAATGGGGCACCAGCCAGCCGCTGCTGGAGGGGATGATCCTGTCCAACGAGCCCGGCTATTACCGCGAAGGCCATTGGGGCATCCGCATCGAGACCCTGCAGGTGGTGACGCCGGCCGTGGTTCCCGAGGGCGGCGAGCGGCCGATGCACGGGTTCGAACAGCTGACCTTCGCGCCCATCGATCGCAAGCTGATCGCGGTGGATCTGCTGACCCCGCCCGAACGGGCTTACGTCGACGCCTATCACGCCGAGACCCTGGCCAAGGTCGGGCCTCTGGTCGAGGGCGAGGTGCGGGCCTGGCTGGAGCGGGTCTGCGCGCCGCTGTGACCATGCTCGCCGCCATAGCCCTTCTGATGACCTGCCAGTTGATGGGCGAGGTGATCCACAGGGTGACGGGTCTGCCGCTTCCGGGGTCCGTTATCGGTCTGGTTCTGCTGCTGGGCTGGCTGGCGCTGGTCCCGCGCGAGCGGCCCACTCTGAAGGCGGTGACGGCGTGGCTGACGGCGCACCTGTCGATCATGTTCGTGCCAGCGGCGGTCGGACTGATTGACGAGGGCGAGCCCTTGTCCCGCTACGGGATCGGTATTCTGGCGGCCACTGCGGTTTCAACGCTTCTGACGATGGTGGTGACCGCGCTGGTGTTCCGGTGGGCGGTCACGCGGTTTGGGCCTGAAGACGCAGGGGACAAAGAGGGCGGGGAGGCGATGTCGTGAACGCCTTGATGACGACGCCGCTGTTCTGGCTGGCGGTTACGCTGGTGGTGTTCGAGGGCGCCGACCAGTTGTCGCGTCGCAGCGAAAGGCATCCGCTCTGCCATCCGGTTCTACTGGCGACGCCGGTTCTGATCGGTCTGTTGCTGATCACCCGCACCGGCTACGCCACCTACAGGAGCGCGACTGAGGCGCTGAGCTTCCTGCTGGGACCGGCGGTCGTGGGCCTGGCGGTTCCGGTTTGGGCGCAGCGGGCGCTGATCCGGCGACTGGCTGTTCCGATCAGCCTGGCGCTGGCGGCGGGGGCGACGACGGCGGTGGTCAGCGCGGTGGGTGTTCTGACCTTGTTCGGCGCGCCGCGTGAAATCCTGGCGTCGATCGCGCCGCGGGCGACGACGACCCCGGTGGCGATGGCCGTCGCCCAGCAACTGGGCGGGGTTCCGGCCTTGGCGGCGGTCATTGTGCTGATCGCCGGGGTGATCGGAGCCATGACCGCGACCCCCTTGTTCAATGCTCTGAAAATCCGGGATTTCCGCGCACGCGGTCTGGCGATCGGGGTGTCTGCCCACGGATTTGGCGCGGCGCGCGCGTTTCAGGTCGATGCGACGGCGGGCGCGTTCGCCAGCCTGGGCATGGCCTTGAACGCCGTGGCGACAGCTACGCTCCTGTCGGTTCTGGCCCTGCTGCTATAGCCCCTGAGCCGGGGCGATTGCGGATGCGCCCCACCGGACAGGGCAGGTCCGCCAGCGCCGCCTTGGTCGCCTCGTATCCCGCAGCGACCGGTTCGTCATAGGCTTTCCAGTCGCGGATGTCGGTTCCTCCGATCTTGGGCAGGATCAGGACGTCGGCGGCGGCGCGCGACTGGTCCATCTCCGCGTCGGTGGTGATGGTCGCCGAGCGCATCAGGATGGAGACGATGGGCGGCCCGGCCTTCCAGGCGCCCGACAGCACCCATTTCCACCAGGAGGGCGGATTTTCCAGCGCGGCCGGATCGACGCCGCGGGTCTGGGACATGTCCACGCCGATGATGGGGCCGCTGTTCAGCTGGCGCATCACGCTGGTGGGGAAGTTCTTCAGCACCGCCCCGTCGACCAGCACCTGGCCGTCCATGACCACGGGCGGCAGGACGCCGGGAATGGCGATGGAGGCGCGCATGGCCCGGCGCATCAGGCCGGTGCGATGGACCTCAATGCGACCCGAGGTCAGGTTGGACGAAACGGCGAAGAAGGGCAGGGCCAGATCGGCCAGATCTATGTCGCCATAGGCCCGCTCCAGCAGGCCCGCCACCTTGCGGGCGCGGGACATGGCGATGATGGGAAAGGCCAGGTCGGACAGGGGATCGGACTCGACGAAGGCGCGGCGGATCTCGTAGTCCAGCCGTTCGAACGACCAGCCCAGGGCGGGGCCGGCGGCCACGACCGCCCCCATGGAGGCGCCGCCCACGAAGTCGATGGGCACCCTGGCCTCTTCCAGCGCCTTGATCGCCCCCATGTGGCAATAGGCCCGTGCGCCGCCCCCTGAAAGAACCAGACCCACGGCCGTGCCGGTGATGACGCGGGCCATCCGCTCGGTGTCGGCCGCCACGCCCGAGACGCAGTGGAACCAGCGGTCGGGCTGGAGCACGTTCAGCCAGACCCGGGTGTTGGCCGGCTGGTTCATGCGTGGATCGCGCAGCAGGATCAGGTCGGTAAGACGCCGGCCGTCGCCGAAGCCCATCCGGCGGGGCAGGTCGGCGGGCGGCGCCAGGAGGCCGCTGCCGACGATGAACAGCCGGTCCACCTGGCGGGCGCACAGTTCGGCCCAGGCCGGCTGGCCCTGTTCGGCGACATAGAGGACATAGTCGTGGCCGTCCTCGACCCGGCTGAACCATTCGGCGGCCGAGGTCAGGGCCGACTGGTCGATGACCCGGCAGGTGAAGCCCATGGCCTGGATCGCGGCGGCGATCCGTTCGACGAAGGCGCGGATCGGACGAGGGCGGGCCGAGACGAAGCCGAAGACGCTGGGTTCGGCCGCGCCGCCCGCCCGCTCGCGGGCGCGGTGGATCATCAGCCGCGACAGTTCGACCATCAGGTCCGGCTCGGTCCGGGCGGCCTCGAAGAAGGCTTCGCGCGGCAGGGCCAGGATTTCGGTGTCGCGCAGGGCCACGACGTCGGCGGTGTGCGGCGTCCCCGCCAGCATGGCCATTTCACCGACCGGCTCGCCGGGACGCACGACGCCGAGCAGATGGACGGGCTGATCCGGTTCGCTGTGGAAGACGCCCAGACGGCCCGAACGGACCAGATACAGGGTGTCTGACGGATCCCCCGCCGTGAACAGCCGCTCGCCCCCGGTCAGGGCGAACCAACTGGCCCGATCGATCATCGGCCCCTCGAAGATGCGCGACAGGGCCGAGGCGAGGGTGTCGGAACGAAGCGGAGCCATGAGGGGATTGTCCGATCAGGCCGCCGGCTTCACGTCCAGAAGTTCGACCGAGAAGCGCAGGGTCGAGTTGGGCGGCAGTTCGTCGCCGCCGACCCAGCGGCCGCCGTAGCCGAGCGAGGCGGGGATGACGAACTCATAGATCTCGCCCACGCGCATCAGGGCGACGCCCTCGGTCCAGCCCTTGATGACGCGGTTCAGCGGGAACTCGGCCGGCGCGTTGCGGGCGTAGGAGCTGTCGAACTCGCGTCCGTCGATGAAGGTGCCGCGATAGTGGACCTTGACCGTGTCGGTGGCCGACGGCTGGGCGCCCTCGGGATGAGCCTTGCCGACGCGACGGTACTGCAGGCCGCTTTCGGTCGTGGTCCAGCCGCGCCGGGCGCCGTTCCAGGCCAGATAGGCGGTGTTGCCCGCGTCCCAGGCCTGTTGCGGCGTCAGAGAGGCCTGACCCTCCACCTCGGCGGCGGCGCGGGCGGCGGCCGAGGCGGTCTCGGCGTAGGTGACGGGCTGGCCGCGCGAGGCGCAGGCGGCGAGCGAGAGAGCGGCGAGCAGGGGGAGGGCGATGCGAGTCATAAGGCGACGCTAGCAGGGTGTCACGCTGTGCGGCAGAGGGATTTTCCCTTCTCCCGTTGGGAGAAGGTGGCCCGAAGGGCCGGATGAGGGAGCGCCGGTGGGCCAACTCGCACCATCTTGCCCCTCACCCTTTCGCGCTAAGGACGATCGCTGACGCTCTCGTGCGCTCAAGCCCTCTCCCGGCGGGAGAGGGTTCACAGGCCTAGCGCCGCCGCGACCCTGGTCTGGAAGTCGGGCTGTTCGCCGACGTCGTTGTGGCCGGCCTGAGGGAAGCTGAGGTGCTCGACCTTGACGCCTTCGGCCTCAAGTTCTCGGGCCAGGCGGCGACTGAGCGACGCCGGCAGGGTGTCGTCGCGGCCCGCCTCCAGCACCACCACCTTGCCGGAGTAGCCCTGAAGCGCGGCCGGGATGTCGATGCCGTTCAGATTGGGGGCGATGTGGATCCGTACGAAGGGGCGCGCCCAGCCGACCATGGTGTCCACGGCGGCGCGGGTGCTGGGGGTCGTCGTCTCCAGCACCAGGGCGTCGGCGTGCATATATTGAGCGGCCTGGGCGCAGACGGGGCCGCCCAGGGAATGGCCCCAGGCGATCAGCTTGCGGCCCTCGGCGTCGGCCTGGGCGCGGGCGGCGTCGGCGACGGCCGTGCCGGCGGCCATAAAGCTCGCGTAGTCCGCCTGGCCCGCCGTGCCGCCATAGCCGGGATAGTCGAACATCAGGGCGTCGCCGAACGGCGCCAGCTTGGCGGCGGTCCTGCCCGCGCCGGCGCTGCGCCGGAAGAGATTGCCGCCGCAGAACAGGATCAGGGGCGCGTCGGCGCGACCGGTCCGAACGCGGGTGACGCCCACGGTTCCGCCCGAATAGGGAAGGCTGAGGACGTCGGCCTCAAAACCCATGGGGATGTCGGCGGGCAGGGTGATCTTCTCGGCGGCCAGCCGGGTGTCGGGATAGAAGAAGGCGTCCTCCGGGACGTTCATCGACAGACAGCCGGACAGCAGAACGGCGGCGGCCAGGATCGTAAGGCGTAGGTGCATGTTTCGCGCTCCCCTGGAACGATCATGCGGAGGTCGCCGGGGTTGTCAATCGGGTGCGTAGGCGCCGGTTTCTCCATGCCGTCGTCTGGTTCCCGAAAAACTGCGACCCAGGTCTTTATTTCGCCGTGGAAGCGAGTATATGTCCGCGTTCCGCAACACTCCTAAAGAGTCTGCGCGCAAGCGCCGAGGCCCGGTCCGTCGCCCTCCGACCGGAGCGAAGGCGCGGCTCCTTCCCCAGGGAGCCGGTACATTTCAGGCGTCCTGGCCCGGCAGCGGGCCGAGGGTGGACGCCGAAAACCTGGCTGCGGACGCTTAAAACGCGCGCCGTGGCTGCTGCATTTCACGCGCGATTTCCCCGGATTGCGCGCCATGGGAAACACTGAATGACTGACGTCGCCCACGATCTCGCCATCAACGGTCAGATCGCTTCCGCCACTTCGTTCACCGGCAAGAAGCGCATCCGCAAATCCTTCGGGCGCATCCCCGAAGCGGTCGCGATGCCGAACCTGATCGAGGTCCAGCGCGCCTCCTACGAACAGTTCCTGCAACGCGAGGTCCGTCCGGGCCAGCGCAAGGAGCAGGGCATCGAGGCGGTCTTCAAGTCGGTGTTCCCGATCAAGGACTTCAACGAACGCGCCATCCTGGAATACGTCTCGTACGAGTTCGAGGATCCGAAGTACGACGTTGAAGAGTGCATCCAGCGCGACATGACCTATGCCGCGCCGCTGAAGGTCAAGCTGCGGCTGATCGTGTTCGAGACCGACGAGGAAACGGGAGCCCGTTCGGTCAAGGACATCAAGGAGCAGGACGTCTACATGGGCGACATCCCGCTCATGACGGACAAGGGCACCTTCATCGTCAACGGCACCGAGCGCGTGATCGTCTCGCAGATGCACCGTTCGCCGGGCGTCTTCTTCGACCACGACAAGGGCAAGACGCACAGCTCGGGCAAGCTGCTGTTCGCCGCCCGCGTGATCCCGTACCGCGGTTCGTGGCTCGACTTCGAGTTCGACGCCAAGGACGTGGTCTACGTCCGCATCGACCGCCGCCGCAAGCTGCCGGCCACGACCTTCCTGATGGGTCTGGGCATGGACGGCGAAGAAATCCTGAAGACCTTCTACGAGACCGTGCCTTACGAGAAGCGCGGCGAGGGCTGGGTCACGCCGTACAAGGCCGAGCGCTGGCGCGGTGTGAAGCCGGAGTTCGATCTGGTCGACGCCGACACCGGCGAAGTGATCGCCCAGGCCGGCCAGAAGATCAGCGCCCGCGCCGCCAAGAAGCTGGGCGACACCACGACCTCGCTGTCGCTGGCCGCCGACGCTCTGGTCACCAAGTATCTGGCCAATGACGCCGTCAACTTCGAAACCGGCGAGATCTTCGCCGAGGCCGGCGACGAGCTGGACGCCCCGACCATCGAAGTGCTGGAGCAAAACGGCTTCACCACCATCGAGGTGCTGGACATCGACCACGTCACGGTCGGCGCCTACATGCGCAACACCCTGCGCATCGACAAGAACGACACCCGCGAGGACGCCCTGTTCGACGTCTATCGCGTGATGCGTCCGGGCGAGCCGCCCACCCCGGAAGCCGCCGACAACATGTTCAACTCGCTGTTCTTCGACAGCGAACGCTATGACCTGTCGGCCGTCGGCCGGGTCAAGATGAACATGCGCCTGGAGACCCCCGAGGTTTCCGACGAGATCCGCGTCCTGCGCAAGGACGACGTGCTGAAGGTGCTGCAGATCCTGGTCGGCCTGAAGGACGGCCGCGGCGAGATCGACGACATCGACAACCTGGGCAACCGCCGGGTCCGTTCGGTCGGCGAACTGCTGGAAAACCAGTACCGCGTCGGCCTGCTGCGGATGGAGCGCGCCATCAAGGAGCGCATGTCCTCGGTCGATATCGACACGGTCATGCCGCACGACCTGATCAACGCCAAGCCGGCCGCCGCTGCGGTTCGCGAGTTCTTCGGTTCGTCGCAGCTGTCGCAGTTCATGGACCAGACGAACCCGCTGTCGGAAATCACCCACAAGCGTCGCCTTTCGGCGCTTGGCCCGGGCGGTCTGACGCGCGAGCGCGCGGGCTTCGAAGTCCGCGACGTTCACCCGACCCACTACGGCCGCATCTGCCCGATCGAAACGCCGGAAGGCCCGAACATCGGCCTGATCAACTCGCTGGCCACCCACGCGCGCGTCAACAAGTACGGCTTCATCGAGAGCCCGTACCGTCGCGTGAAGGACGGCGTGGCCCAGAACGAGGTGGTCTACATCTCGGCCATGGAAGAGTCGAAATACACGATCGCCCAGGCCAACATCGAACTGAAGAACGGCAGCATCGTCGAGGACCTGGTCCCCGGCCGGATCAACGGCGAATCCCAGCTGCTGAACCGCGACGCCGTGGACATGATGGACGTGTCGCCGAAGCAGGTCGTTTCGGTCGCCGCCGCCCTGATCCCCTTCCTGGAAAACGATGACGCCAACCGCGCACTGATGGGCGCGAACATGCAACGTCAGGCCGTGCCTTTGGTGCAGTCGGACGCGCCGCTGGTCGGCACCGGCATGGAAGCGGTCGTGGCCGTGGACTCCGGCGCCGTCGTGGTCGCCCGTCGTGAAGGCGTCGTCGAACAGATCGACGGCACCCGGATCGTCGTGCGCGCCACCGGCGACGTGGACGCCGCCCGTTCGGGCGTCGACATCTACCGCCTGTCGAAGTTCCAGCGTTCGAACCAGTCGACCTGCATCAACCAGCGCCCGATCGTGCGCGTGGGCGATCAGGTCAAGGCCGGCGACGTCATCGCCGACGGCCCCTCGACGGACCTGGGCGAACTGGCCCTGGGCCGCAACGCCCTCGTCGCCTTCATGCCCTGGAACGGCTACAACTTCGAAGACTCCATCCTGATCTCGGAGCGCATCGTGCGCGACGACGTCTTCACCTCCATCCACCTCGAGGAATTCGAAGTGATGGCGCGTGATACGAAGTTGGGCCCGGAGGAAATCACCCGCGACATCCCCAACGTCGGCGAGGAAGCCCTGCGCAACCTCGACGAAGCAGGCATCGTGGCCATCGGCGCCGAGGTCCAGCCGGGCGACATCCTGGTCGGCAAGGTGACGCCGAAGGGCGAAAGCCCGATGACCCCGGAAGAGAAGCTGCTGCGCGCCATCTTCGGCGAGAAGGCTTCGGACGTCCGTGACACCTCCCTGCGCCTGCCGCCCGGCGTCGCCGGCACGATCGTTGACGTTCGCGTCTTCAACCGTCACGGCGTGGACAAGGACGAGCGCGCCATGGCGATCGAACGCGCCGAGATCGAACGCTTGGGCAAGGACCGCGACGATGAGCTCAAGATCCTTGAGCGCAACGTCTATGGCCGCCTGAAGCCGCTGATCCTGGGCAAGAACGCCGTCTCGGGCCCGAAGGGCATCGGCCGCGGCGAACTGACCGAAGAGAAGCTGGCCGAGGTCAGCCGTGGTCTGTGGTGGCAGATCGCCCTGGACGACGAGAAGGCCATGGGCGAGCTGGAGGCGATGAAGCGCCAGTTCGAGGATGCGCGTAAGCAACTGGACCGTCGTTTCGAAGACAAGGTCGAGAAGCTGCAACGCGGCGACGAACTGCCCCCCGGCGTGATGAAGATGGTCAAGGTCTTCGTGGCCGTGAAGCGCAAGCTTCAGCCCGGCGACAAGATGGCCGGCCGTCACGGCAACAAGGGCGTCATCTCCAAGATCCTGCCGATCGAGGACATGCCGCACCTGGAAGACGGCACCCACGTGGACGTCGTTCTGAACCCGCTGGGCGTGCCTTCGCGCATGAACATCGGCCAGATCTTCGAAACCCACCTGGGTTGGGCCGCCGCCGGCCTGGGCAAGCAGATTTCCGGTCTGCTGGAAGCCTGGCAGCAGGGTGGTCAGAAGCAGGCGCTGATCGATCGTCTGACCCATATCTACGGCCCGGAAACCCCGTTGCCGCAGGATGAGGAAGAGCTGATCGAACTGGCGAAGAACCTGTCGAAGGGCGTGCCTTTCGCGACCCCGGTCTTCGACGGTGCGCACATCGGCGACATCGAACGCCTGCTGGAAGAGGCGGGGCTGAACAAGTCGGCCCAGTCGATCCTGTACGACGGTCAGACCGGCGAGCAGTTCAAGCGTCCGGTCACGGTCGGCTACATCTACATGCTGAAGCTGCACCACCTGGTCGACGACAAGATCCACGCCCGCTCCATCGGCCCGTACTCGCTGGTCACCCAGCAGCCGCTGGGCGGCAAGGCGCAGTTCGGCGGTCAGCGTTTCGGGGAAATGGAGGTCTGGGCTCTGGAAGCTTACGGCGCCGCCTACACCCTGCAGGAGATGCTGACGGTGAAGTCCGACGACGTGGCCGGCCGGACCAAGGTCTACGAGGCCATCGTCCGCGGCGACGACAGCTTCGAGGCCGGCATTCCCGAGAGCTTCAACGTGCTCATCAAGGAAATGCGTTCGCTGGGTCTGAACGTGGAGCTGGAGAATTCGTGAGGCGTGACGCGTGAGTCGTGACTGGGCCGACGCCCGTCACGACTCACCAATCACCAATCACGGCGCTGTTCTCCCTCTGAATAATTTTCGCGGCTCTAGCCGCAGCAAGGAACCAAGATGAACCAGGAAGTCCTGAACATCTTCAACCCGGTCCCGGTCACCCCGACCTTCGACCAGATCAAGATCGCTCTGGCCTCGCCGGAGAAGATCCGCTCGTGGTCGTTCGGCGAGATCAAGAAGCCGGAAACCATCAACTACCGCACGTTCAAGCCCGAGCGTGACGGCCTGTTCTGCGCCCGTATCTTTGGCCCGACCAAGGACTACGAATGCCTGTGCGGCAAGTACAAGCGCATGAAGTACAAGGGCATCATCTGCGAGAAGTGCGGCGTCGAAGTCACGCTGGCCCGCGTTCGCCGCGAGCGCATGGGTCACATCGACCTGGCCGCCCCGGTCGCCCACATCTGGTTCCTGAAGTCGCTGCCGTCGCGCATCTCGCTGATGCTGGACATGGCGCTGAAGGACGTCGAGCGCGTCCTGTATTTTGAGAACTACATCGTCACCGAGCCGGGCCTGACCCCGCTGAAGCAGAACCAGCTGCTGACGGAAGACGAATTCTATCGCTATCAGGAAGAATTCGGCGATGACGGCTTCACCGCCGAGATCGGCGCCGAGGCCGTCCGCAACCTGCTGATGGGCATCGACCTGCACGCCGAGGCTGAAAAGCACCGCGGCGAGCTGGCGGACAGCCCGTCGGAAATGAAGGCCAAGAAGGCGTCCAAGCGCCTGAAGCTGATCGAGGCCTTCCTGGAATCGGGCAACAAGCCCGAGTGGATGATCCTGACCATCGTGCCGGTCATCCCGCCGGAACTGCGTCCGCTGGTGCCGCTGGACGGCGGTCGTTTCGCGACCTCCGACCTGAACGACCTGTATCGCCGCGTCATCAACCGGAACAATCGCCTGAAGCGCCTGATGGAGCTGCGGGCGCCGGACATCATCATCCGCAACGAAAAGCGGATGCTGCAGGAATCCGTCGACGCCCTGTTCGACAACGGCCGTCGCGGCCGGGTGATCACGGGCGCCAACAAGCGTCCGCTGAAGTCGCTGGCCGACATGCTGAAGGGCAAGCAGGGCCGCTTCCGTCAGAACCTTCTGGGCAAGCGCGTCGACTATTCGGGCCGTTCGGTCATCACCGTGGGACCGGAACTGAAGCTGCACGAGTGCGGCCTGCCCAAGAAGATGGCGCTGGAGCTGTTCAAGCCGTTCATCTACGCGCGCCTTGACGCCAAGGGCCTGTCGGGCACCGTCAAACAGTCCAAGCGCATGGTCGAGCGCGAACAGCCCGCCGTCTGGGACATCCTGGACGAGGTCATCCGCGAACACCCGGTCCTGCTGAACCGCGCGCCGACGCTTCACCGTCTGGGCATCCAGGCGTTCGAACCCAAGCTGATCGAGGGCAAGGCCATCCGCCTGCACCCGCTGGTCTGTACGGCGTTCAACGCCGACTTCGACGGCGACCAGATGGCTGTGCACGTCCCGCTGAGCCTCGAGGCCCAGCTGGAAGCGCGCGTCCTGATGATGTCGACCAACAACATCCTGTCGCCCGCCAACGGCAAGCCGATCATCGTGCCGTCGCAGGACATCGTCCTGGGTCTGTACTATCTGTCGCTGGTCAAGGACGGCGAGCCGGGTGAAGGCAAGCTGTTCGCCAATATGGGCGAGATCGACGCGGCGCTGGACGCCAAGGTCGTGACCCTGCACAGCCGCATCAAGGCGCGCTGGACGGAACAGGACGCCGAAGGCAAGGAGGTGACCAAGGTCATCGACACCACGCCGGGCCGGATGAAGCTGGGCGCCCTGCTGCCGCGCAACCCGAACGTCGGCTATCGCCTGCTCGAGAAGAACCTGACCAAGAAGGAAATCGGCAATCTGATCGACGTGGTCTATCGCCACTGCGGTCAGAAGGCGACGGTCATCTTCGCCGACCAGATGATGGGCCTGGGCTTCCGCGAAGCCGCCAAGGCCGGCATTTCGTTCGGCAAGGACGACATCGTGATCCCGGCGAAGAAGGCCGAACTGGTCGCCGAAACCCGCACCCAGGTCGAGGAGTACGAGCAACAGTACGCCGACGGCCTGATCACGCGCGGCGAGAAGTACAACAAGGTCGTCGACGCCTGGGCCAAGGCCACGGACCGGATCGCCGACGCCATGATGGGTGAGATCGCGCAGCCGCGCGTTCTGATCGAGGGCGAAAACCCCGACATCAACTCGGTCTTCATGATGGCCAACTCCGGCGCCCGGGGTTCGCAGGCGCAGATGAAGCAGCTGGGCGGCATGCGCGGCCTGATGGCCAAGCCCTCCGGCGAGATCATCGAAACGCCGATCACCTCGAACTTCAAGGAAGGCCTGACCGTCCTTGAATACTTCAACTCCACCCACGGCGCCCGTAAGGGTCTGGCCGACACCGCGCTGAAGACCGCCAACTCGGGTTATCTGACCCGTCGTCTGGTGGACGTGGCGCAGGACTCGATCGTCACCGAAGACGACTGCGGCTCGACGCGCGGCATCACCCTGCGCGCGGTTATGGAAGGCGGCGACGTCCTGGTCTCGCTGGGCGCCCGCATCCTGGGTCGCTATGCGGCCGAGGACATCAAGGAGCCGGGCACGGACACCGTCCTGTTCCCCGCCGACACCTATCTGGTGGAAGAAGTGGTCGAGGCGGTCGACGCCGCCGGCGTTCAGTCGGTCAAGGTCCGTTCGGCCCTGACCTGCGAGGCGGAAGCCGGCATCTGCGCCCACTGCTACGGGCGTGACCTGGCGCGCGGCACCAACGTCAACATCGGTGAAGCGGTCGGCGTCATCGCCGCCCAGTCCATCGGCGAGCCGGGCACCCAGCTGACGATGCGGACCTTCCACATCGGCGGTACGGCCCAGGTGGCGGAAACCTCCTTCATGGAGGCGACCAACGCCGGCGTGGCCAAGATCACCGGCCCGACCGTCACCGCCGCCCACGGCGACCTGGTGGCGATGAGCCGCAACGTCATCGTGACCGTGGTCGTGGACGGCAAGGACCGCGAGACCCACAAGGCGCCTTACGGCGCCCGGATCCGGGTCAAGGAAGGCAGCGAGGTCAAGAAGAACCAACGTCTGGCCGAGTGGGACCCCTACACCACCCCGATCCTGACGGAAGTCGGCGGCCTGATCCGCTTCGAGGATCTGGTCGAAGGCCTGTCGGTCAAGGAAGAAACCGACGAAGCGACGGGCATCGCCCAGCGCGTCGTCAGCGACTGGCGCGCCAGCCCGCGGGGTTCGGACCTGCGTCCGGCCATGGGCGTCACTCTCGGCGACGCCTACGCCAAGCTGGCCTCGGGCTCTGACGCCCGTTACCTGCTGCCCGTGGGCGCGGTTCTGTCCGTGTCGAACGGCGACGAGGTCAAGCCGGGCGAGATCATCGCCCGCGTCCCGACCGAAGGCGCCAAGACCCGCGACATCACCGGCGGTCTGCCGCGCGTCGCCGAACTGTTCGAAGCCCGCCGTCCCAAGGACTGCGCGGTCATCGCCGAGATGGATGGTCGCGTCGAATTCGGTCGCGACTACAAGAACAAGCGCCGCATCAAGATCACGCCGGAAGTCAACGCCGACGGCGTGCAGGGCGAACCGGTCGAGTTCCTGATCCCGAAGGGCAAGCACATCTCCGTCCACGACGGCGATCTGATCCAGAAGGGCGACTACATCATCGACGGCAACCCGGATCCGCACGATCTGCTGCGCATCCAGGGCGTCGAGGCGCTGGCCGAGTATCTGGTGAACGAAGTGCAGGAGGTCTATCGACTGCAGGGCGTGCCGATCAACGACAAGCACATCGAGGTCATCGTCCGTCAGATGCTGCAGAAGGTCGAAGTCCTGGATTCGGGTGAAACCACCCTGATCCGCGGCGACACCGTCGAAGTGGCCGAAGCCGTTCTGGAAAACCTGAAGGTCGAGAAGCGCGGCGGCCGCCAGGCCACCACCCAGCCCGTCCTGTTGGGCATCACCAAGGCGTCGCTGCAGACCCGCAGCTTCATCTCGGCGGCGTCCTTCCAGGAGACCACCCGCGTCCTCACCGACGCCTCGGTCCACGGCAAGAAGGACATGCTGGAAGGCCTGAAGGAAAACGTCATCGTCGGCCGCCTGATCCCGGCCGGTACGGGCGCCTATCTGCGGGCCCTGCAGAAGATCGCCAACGATCGCGACGCCGAGCTGACGCAAGCCCGCGAAGACGCGATCGAGCCGTTGCCGGCCGATCTGCAACTGGAGCTGGAGAGCAGCGAAGGCTGATCTCCGGGTTCGGATGTGATGAAATGAAGAGGGCGGCGCCGGCGACGGCGCCGCCCTTTTTTCTATTCGTCCTTCCCGCCGATCTGCAGACCGCCGATGCTAGCCGAAAGGCCCTGAGGGCGGCGTTCGCCCCGGTTGATCGTCGTCTCTGCGCCCTGGCGCATGTCCACGCCCGGTACGTCGGGCAATTGCGCCCCGGCGCAGCCTGTACCGAAGTTGGATCCTGGGCAGTCCGCCGGGCCGACCACGCCGACGCCGCCGGACAGGGGGCGACGCTTGGCTTCCCATTCCGCCAGACGGCGAGCGCCCTCGCGGGCGAAGGCGGCGTCGCGCTGGGGATTGCCTGAGCCGGTGATCGGGGCGGCGTTCTCGCCGCGCCGGGCGAACGCGTCACGGCAATGGCGACGTTCGGCGTCGTTCAACAGGTCGGGCGAGGCGCAGCCGGGCAGGCCCTGGCGCAGCGACCGCGCCATGGCCCCGGACCGATTGGCGGGATCGACCCGCCAGACGTCGGCCGGCGGCGGCGCGCCTGGCGGGGCCGGTGCGGCCAGACGGGGACGCAGAGGCGCGGGCCGGGGCGCGGCCTCCGTCTCGGGCGTCCGCACCGACGGGGCGGGCGAGGCGTTCGAGGCAGAGGCGGCGACGGGGGCGACTTCCGGTCGGGTCACGGTCGGGACGCGCGGTCGCTCATCGGGCAGCAGGGGGCGGGGCTCGATGTCGAGATAGATCGGCGGCGGGGCGGCGACGATGTCGCCCCCCTCGATCCCCAGGGCCGTGAAGGACAGGGCGGCGATCAGGGCGGTGTTGATGGCGACAGCCGCCGTCGCCAGACCCGCCTTGCGCCAGTCGGGGCGTCGTCGATTCGGACGGGGCAGGGCGGACACGCTCATTCACGACGCTTTCGCAGATTGGGCAGGAGACCGTCCCGCGAAGAGAAGAGATCGACTTCGATATTGACGCCCTCGCACCCTGCGACCGGGTGGGGCGTCTCGCAAGCTGGATCGCCGCGCGGCGGTTCAGCGCGCTGCGCCTCCCATGCGGCCAATCTCCGCGCGCCGTGCCGGGCGAAGACAGCGTCGCGTTCGGCGTCGCCCGAGCCGGCGATGGGCCGCGCCGCGCCTGCGAATCGTCGCGCTCGATCTTCGCAGTAGCGACGCGCCTCGACCGACAGTCTGTTCGGTCCCTCGCAGGACAGGGGCAGGCCGCGCGTCGCCGCACCGGGGCCGACCCGCCAACGCGAATCGATGGCGTCGCCTAGGGTGGGGGCAGGAACGGCGGAAGGCTCAATGCGGCTGTCGTCGGGGCGCGGAACGCCGTCGGCGTCCTGCAGGATGCGGTGCGAGGCCGTGCGGGAAGCCGAGAAGGGCCTGACGGGCGCGCGCTCCTGGGCCAGGCGCGGGCGCGGCTCGATATAGAGATACAGGGGCGCGGCGGCCGGGGCGCCAAGATGGCCGGAGCGAGTGTCGCCGACGGACAGAAGCGCGATCAGGCCCGCATTCAGGCCCATGGAGACAACTACCAGCCCCGCCCTTCGCCCTCTCGACGGCCAGCCGCTCTCGGTCCGCATCCTGACCCCCCCCGTCACCCGAAAACGAGGCTCGGCTGCAAGCGTGGCCGCTTTCGGGCGCAGGTTGGGTTTGTTCGCGTCTTGGCTGTCGGCCAGCGCCAGGGGGCCGCCGCCGCACTTGACCAATCCCCCTATCGCGCGTAGAAGCCGCCCACTTTCGAGGCGTGGCCGGTTCGCCGGTCGCTGAGATCGTGACAATTGAACGGACGGGCTGTGCCCGCCGGAACGCCCAAAGCGCGCGTTCCGGCCCTTTGTGTTTTCCGGTGCGCCGGAGCGAACCAGGGACTGTTCGGGTCACGCGATCAGTCTCGATGACACCCGGGCGAGGGGATGGTCCCCCGTTCACAAGAAGGCGAGAGGCGCTTCGGTCGAAAGACACACGCCTCCATCAGAAGTCGAGATAAGTTTCGAATGCCTACGATCAACCAGCTGATCCGCAAGCCGCGCAAGCCCAAGCCCACCCGTAACAAGGTGCCGGCTCTGGAGGGTTCGCCCCAGCGTCGCGGCGTCTGCACCCGCGTTTACACCACGACCCCGAAGAAGCCGAACTCGGCTCTGCGTAAGGTCGCCAAGGTCCGTCTGGCCAAGAACGGCTACGAAGCCGTTTGCTACATCCCCGGTGAAGGCCACAACCTTCAGGAACACTCGGTTGTTCTGATCCGCGGCGGCCGCGTGAAGGACTTGCCCGGCGTTCGCTACCACATCCTGCGCGGCGTGCTCGACACGCAGGGCGTCAAGGACCGCAAGCAGCGTCGTTCGCACTACGGCGCCAAGCGTCCGAAGTAAGCCATTCGCGTCCGGGCCCTCGCGCCCGGAGGCCTTTTCGAGATCTTCCCGGCGAGCGCCGGGCACTGCAAGGAATACTCCATGTCGCGTCGTCACCGCGCCCAGAAGCGTGAAGTTCTGCCGGATCCCAAGTTCGGGGACCTGATCGTCACCAAGTTCATGAACTACGTCATGTACGAAGGTAAGAAGGCCGTCGCCGAGAACATCGTGTACGGCGCCTTCGACATCCTGGCCGACAAGAAGAAAGACCAGGAGCCGGTCGCCACCTTCCACGCCGCCCTGGACAATGTCGCCCCGTCGGTCGAAGTCCGTTCGCGTCGCGTCGGCGGCGCCACCTATCAGGTGCCGGTCGAGGTCCGTCCGGACCGTCGTCGCGCCCTGGCCATCCGCTGGCTGGTCAACGCCGCGCGCAAGCGTGGTGAAAACACCATGACCGAGAAGCTGGCCGCCGAGCTGCTGGACGCCTCGAACAATCGCGGCACCGCGGTCAAAAAGCGCGAAGACACCCACAAGATGGCCGAGGCGAACCGCGCCTTCAGCCACTATCGCTGGTAAGCGTCTTAAAACCGTCTCCCTTTCAAAGGTAATGGGCGGTTCCTATCTAAGACTATCCGGCGCGGGCGGTTTGAGCTAAATCGCCCGCGCTTGCTTATCCGCTGCATCGACGATCATCCCGAGGGCGCGACCCGCGTCCTAGACCTACTTCTCAAGGCACGTTTTCATGGCTCGTACGCACAAGCTCGAGGACTACCGCAACTTCGGCATCATGGCCCACATCGACGCGGGCAAGACGACGACGACCGAGCGGATTCTCTATTACACCGGCAAGAACCACAAGATCGGCGAAGTGCACGACGGCGCTGCGACCATGGACTGGATGGACCAGGAGCAGGAACGCGGCATCACGATCACTTCGGCCGCGACGACCGCCTTCTGGCAGGGCAAGCGCCTGAACATCATCGACACCCCCGGACACGTGGACTTCACCATCGAAGTCGAGCGTTCGCTTCGCGTCCTCGACGGCGCCGTGACCGTGCTGGACGGCAACGCCGGCGTTGAGCCGCAGACCGAAACCGTCTGGCGCCAGGCCGACAAATATTCGGTGCCGCGCATCGTCTTCGTCAACAAGATGGACAAGATCGGCGCCGACTTCGACGCTTCGGTCCAGTCGATCCGCGACCGCCTGGGCGCCAAGGCCGTGCCGATCCAGTTCCCGATCGGTTCGGAAAACACCCTGTCCGGCCTGGTCGACATCGTCGAGATGCGCTCGGTCGTCTGGGACAACGACGCCCTGGGCGCCAACTTCACCGTTGGCGAGATCCCGGCGGACCTGGTCGACAAGGCCAATGAAGCCCGCCAGTACCTGATCGACAACGCCGTCGAACTCGACGACGAAGCCATGCAGGCCTATCTGGACGGCGTCGAGCCTTCGGTCGAAGTGCTGAAGAAGTGCATCCGCAAGGCCGTGCTGACCGGCGCCTTCTATCCGATCCTGTGCGGCTCGGCCTTCAAGAACAAGGGCGTGCAGACGCTGCTGGACGCCGTGGTCGACTATCTGCCGTCGCCGCTGGACATCCCGCCGACGCCGGGCATCGACTTCAAGACGGAAGAGCCGATCACCCGCAAGGCCTCGGACGACGAGCCCCTGTCGGTTCTGGCGTTCAAGATCATGGACGACCCCTTCGTCGGCTCGCTGACCTTCTGCCGCCTGTATTCGGGCAAGATGGAAACGGGCATGAGCCTGCTGAACTCCAGCCGCGACAAGAAAGAGCGCGTCGGCCGGATGCTGCAGATGCACTCGAACAACCGTGAAGACGTCAAGGAAGCCTTCGCCGGCGACATCGTCGCCCTGGCCGGCCTGAAGGAAACCCGCACCGGGGACACCCTGTGCGATCCGCTGAAGTCGCCCGTCATCCTCGAGAAGATGGAATTCCCGGCTCCGGTCATCGAGATCTCGGTCGAGCCCAAGACCAAGGCCGACCAGGAGAAGCTGGGCGTCGCCCTGGCCAAGCTGGCTTCGGAAGATCCGTCCTTCACCGTCTCGACCGACCATGAGTCGGGCCAGACCATCCTGAAGGGCATGGGCGAGCTTCACCTGGACATCAAGATCGACATCCTGAAGCGCACCTACAAGGTCGAGGCCACCATCGGCGCGCCGCAGGTCGCCTATCGTGAATCCCTGGGCCGCAAGGTCGACATCGACTACACCCACAAGAAGCAGACCGGCGGTACGGGCCAGTTCGCCCGCGTCATGATCACCTTCGAACCGGGCGAGCCGGGTTCGGGCTTCGTGTTCGAGAACTCGATCGTCGGCGGCGCGGTGCCCAAGGAATATATCCCGGGCGTCGAAAAGGGTCTGAACTCCATCAAGGATTCGGGTCTGCTGGCCGGCTTCCCGCTGATCGACTTCAAGGCGACCCTGACGGACGGCAAGTACCACGACGTCGACTCCAGCGTGCTGGCGTTCGAAATCGCGGCGCGCGCCGCCTTCCGCGAACTGAAGGAAAAGGGCGCGCCGAAGCTGCTCGAGCCGATCATGGCGGTCGAGGTCGTGACCCCCGAGGAATACCTCGGCTCGGTCATCGGCGACCTGAACGGCCGTCGCGGGATGATCCAGGGTCAGGACATGCGCGGCAACGCCACCGTGGTGAACGCCTTCGTGCCGCTGGCCAACATGTTCGGCTATGTGAACACGCTGCGCGGCATGTCGCAGGGCCGCGCCCAGTTCACGATGCAATATGACCACTACGAGCCCGTGCCGCAGCACGTCGCCGACGAAGTGATCAAGAAGTACGCCTAAGCTTTTCCTTTCGGAGAAGCGGACCTAAAAGCGCCCGGCCCGAAAGCCGGGCGCCCTTAACCCCCAGACTGCAGGAACCCCGGTTCGGGGACCTAGGAGCTAGAAAATGGCCAAGGAAAAGTTCGAACGCACGAAGCCGCACTGCAACATCGGCACGATCGGCCACGTTGACCACGGCAAGACGACGCTGACGGCGGCGATCACGATGACGCTGGCGAAGGCTGGCGGCGCCAAGGCGATGGCCTATGCAGACATCGACGCTGCGCCGGAAGAAAAGGCGCGCGGCATCACGATCAACACCGCGCACGTTGAATATGAGACGGCCAACCGTCACTACGCCCACGTCGACTGCCCCGGCCACGCCGACTATGTGAAGAACATGATCACCGGCGCGGCGCAGATGGACGGCGCGATCCTGGTGGTTTCGGCCGCTGACGGCCCGATGCCGCAAACCCGCGAGCACATCCTGCTGGCCCGTCAGGTCGGCGTGCCGGCCCTGGTGGTCTTCATGAACAAGGTCGACCTGGTCGACGACGAAGAACTGCTCGAGCTGGTCGAGATGGAAGTGCGCGAGCTGCTCTCGTCGTACCAGTTCCCGGGCGACGATATTCCGATCACCAAGGGCTCGGCCAAGGCCGCGACCGACGGCGTGAACCCGGAAATCGGCGAACAGCGCGTTCTGGCCCTGATGGAAACCGTCGACGCCTACATCCCGCAGCCGGAACGTCCGGTCGACCTGCCCTTCCTGATGCCGGTCGAAGACGTCTTCTCGATCTCGGGCCGCGGCACCGTGGTCACGGGCCGCGTCGAAAAGGGCATCGTCAAGGTCGGTGAAGAAGTCGAGATCGTCGGCATCCGCCCGGTCCAGAAGACGACCTGCACCGGCGTCGAAATGTTCCGCAAGCTGCTGGACCAGGGTCAGGCGGGCGACAACGTCGGCGTTCTGCTGCGCGGCACCAAGCGTGAAGACGTCGAGCGCGGTCAGGTTCTGTGCAAGCCGGGTTCGATCACCCCGCACACCAAGTTCCTGGCCGAGGCCTACATCCTGACCAAGGAAGAAGGCGGCCGTCACACCCCGTTCTTCACCAACTATCGCCCGCAGTTCTACTTCCGCACGACCGACGTGACCGGCATCGTGCAGCTGAAGGAAGGCGTCGAAATGATCATGCCCGGCGACAACGCCGAGCTGAACGTCGAACTGATCACCCCGATCGCCATGGACCAGGGCCTGCGCTTCGCCATCCGTGAAGGCGGCCGCACCGTCGGCGCCGGCGTCGTCGCCAAGATCATCGAGTAATCGATAGTCGACCTAGTCGCGTAACAGAACGGCCCCCGGAGCGATCCGGGGGCCGTTTTGCTGTGTGGACTGCCTTGCGGCTTCAGATCAGCGCTTGGCGGCCTCGATCATCCGGGCGATCTCGGCGGGGTCGATGCTGGCGGCGGCCTTGCCGTTGACGAAGAAGGTGGGGGTGCCCTGCAGCTTCAGCGCCGCCGCCGCCGTGTGGATGTCGGCGATGTGGCGGGTGGTTTCCGGCGCGACCAGGGTCTGTTTGGCGCGCGCCATGTCCACGCCGTGTTGGGCCAGGATGCGGTCGGTGGATTCGGGCGTCAGGGCGCGCTCGGACATCAGGGCGTCGTAGACCTCCAGATACTTGCCCTGCTGGTGCGCGGCCAGCGCGGCGCGGGCGGCGTACTGGGACGCGACGTCCTCGCCTCGGTCCAGGATGGGCCAATCCTTGAAGACGAAGCGGACGTCAGGGTGGGCCGCCATCAGGGCGCGGAACTGGGGCGCCACGGCCTTGCAGCCGGGGCAGCGGAAGTCGAAGAACTCGATCACCGTCACCTTGGCGTCGGCCGGGCCGAACGCGGGGTCGCGGGCGTCGGGGGCCAGCAGGGTGGCATTGGCGGCCGCCGCTGTATTGGTGTCGTCGACGCGGGCCTGGCCCTCCTTGGCCTGAAGCGCCAGGCTGGCCTCCTGCAGCACCTCGGGGTGGGCCAGCAGATAGGTGCGGACGTCGTCGCCCGAACCGCCGCCGAAATAGGGGGCGGCGGCCAGGCCCAGGGCCACGACCGAGACGCCCAGCGCGACATAGCCGGCGACCGCGCCCGTGAGGCGGCTGCTCTTGGCGGGCGGCGGGGTGTGGGGCTCAGGCGCGGGGGCGTCGTCGGTCATGAAGGCTCGCAGTCAGTAGGGGGGCAGGGCGTCAGTTCAGCGTGGTCGGCTTGCGCGCGGCGTCGCGACGATCAAGGTCCAGCAGATCGTCGGGCGTGGCGCCTGACGCCAGGACGATGTCCACCGCCCGGCGCCATTCGATGGAATTGGGGTCCAGCATGCTGCGGGCCCGCAGGGCGAACTGGGTGGCTTCGCGCTCCTGGCCGGCGGCGAAATAATACTCGGCCGTCGCCAGACGGGCCTCGCCCTCCTTGCCCTGGGCGGCGTAGGCCTGGCCCAGCAGACGCCAGGCCATGGTGTTCTCCCGCTCGGCGACGGTGGCGTGCTTCAACTGGTCGATGGCCTCGTCCAGGTTCTTGGGATCGTCCGTGCCGATCAGGGCGTGGGCCAGGTTGATGCGCAGCAGGGGGGCGTCGGGCTTGAGCCGCACGGCCTCGCGGTGGGCGGCGACGGCCTCGACCGGACGGCCCTCCTCGAAATAGATCTGCCCCTTCAGTTCGGCGAAATAAGGGTTCTGCGGGTCCTCGGCGATCAGGGCGTCCACCGCCGACAGGGCCTTGTCGGTCTGGCCGTCGCGATACCAGGCGATGGCGCGGGCGTAGCGGGCGGGCAGGGCCGTGTCTGTCGAGGGATAGGCGCGCAGGGTGGTGTTCGGCGGATCCATGAAGGCGTGGATCTTGGCCAGGATCAGGGCGTGCTGGGCCATTCGCTCGGGGCTGTCGCGATGATCATAGTGGGGCTGGTCCTGCACGAAGCGGCGCATGGATTCGATGCGCTGCGACGACAGGGGATGGCTGCGGAAATAGGGATAGCGGCGGGCGTCGGAGAAGACTTCCTGGGCGCGGAAATTCTCGAAGAAGGAGACCAGGCCCGCGCCGGATTCGCCGGCGCCCTCCAGGGCGCGGGCGCCGGTCAGGTCGGCTTCGCCCTCCTGGCCCTGCATATACTGAAGCGCGCCGATCGTGCCGAAATACTGGCTGGAGCCCAGCAGGGCGAGGCCCGCGTCCGGCGCGCCGGCGGCGATGGCCAGGGCCCCGAGGGCCATGGTCATGAACATCGGCTGTTTGGCGGCGTTCTGGGCCCCGTCGCGCAGGGTGTGGCGGTTCTTGATATGGCCCGCCTCGTGCGCCATCACCCCCAGCAGTTCGTTGGGGTTCTTGGTCCGCAGGATCAGGCCGGTGTTGACGCCCATGATCCGCCCACGCGTGGCGAAGGCGTTCAGCTCGTTGTCATTGACCAGGAGAACTTCGACGTCGGTCGGGTTCAACCCCATGGAGACGAAGACCGGATCGACCCATTCGCGGATGATGCCCTCGATCTCGGTGTCGCGGATCAGGCTCTGGGCCGAGGCCTGGCCGGCGGCGGCGAGGGCTGCGAAGCCCACCGCCGCCGCGGCCAGAACACGAGATGCGGAACGGGGAAGCCACGTCATGGCGTACTCCAGTAGCGGCCGACCCCCGTCTGCATCCTCACAGTCTAATCGTGACCGATCAGCGGCGCCACCACCCACGTTTGGGCTTTTCGGGCGGGGCCGAGATCTGGTTCGGGTCTTCGGCGATGATCGCCTCGACGTCGATCTCGGGCGTCGGGGCGACGAACGGTTCCGGCAGAGCCGCCGGTTGGGGTTCGACAGCGACCGGCGGGACAGGCCGTTCGACCGGCGAGACCATGACCGGCTCGGCGGCCAGGGCCTCTTGCGGCGTCACGTCCAGTTCGACCGGCGCGCCTTCAAGCGCCGCCTCGTTCGGCTCGATGGCCGTGTCGGGGTGAGGCTCGACGTGCGGCTCGGCGGCGGTCTTGACCGGTTCCGGCGCGGCTTCGGTTTCCCGTGCCGGTTGGACCACGGCGTCGGCGCTGGCCGACTTGCGGCGAACGCGACGACGCTGGGGCTCGGGCGCGACGGCGGGGGCGTCCGTCTCCGGCGTCTGGGCCTGGACGGCGTCGGCCCCGGCTCCATCGGCTACGGCCATCGGCGTCAGGGGCGAACCGTCGGGCGGCATGCCCTCATTGGTGGCGCGGTTCTCGACCTTGATCTCCTGGCCGATGGCGTCGCCGCCCCGACCCCGGCCACGACGACGACGGCGACGCGAACGGCCGCCTTCCTCGCCCGAGCCTTCGGACGCCGTGGCGTCCAGACCTTCGACCTCGGCCTGTGCGGCCTGGGGACGCTCAGCACGATCCGGACGTTCGGCGCGCGCCTCGGGACGGCCCGGGTTCAGCGGGTCGAACCAGACATAAGGATCGTCCAGCGACGGGGTGCGGCCGCGGACCCAGGTGTAGACGTCACGCTCGCCGTCCTCGCGGACGCGGCGACCGCCACGGCGACCCCGGCGACGGCGACGGCCGTTCTCGTCCTCTTCGTCGTCCGAGGCGTCGTCGATGTTCAGCGTATCGGCGGCTTCGACGGTTTCGGCGACATCGGCGGTTTCGTCGTCACGACGCCCGCCGCGACGGCGACGGTTGCGGCCCCGGCCACGATCACGACCGCCGGACTCGGCGCGTTCAGCGCGTTCGCGCGGCTCGTCGTCGTCGCTGTCCTCGCGGTCCAGCGCCTCGACGTCTTCCTCGTCCTCGTCGTCGCCGACGATTTCCTCGTCGTCGTCCTCATCCTCGTCTTCGTACAGCGAGGCGTCGAAGTCGTCGTCGAGGTTGGGCATCTCGATCTCGGGCGCGACGAAGTCCTCGTTCGTCTCGGTCCGGTCGATATTGTGCTCGCCCTGGCCCAGGCTGTCGTCGATCTGGACGATGACGTTCAGGCCGCGACGTTCCAGCAGCGACTGCAGATAGGCGCGCTTGTGGTTCAGGATATACAGGCCGACGGCGGTGCAGACCTTCAGCACCACGACGCCCGCGCCGTTCTTGCCGGCCTCGATATCGACCGCGCGCAGCGTCATCAGGGCGGCGGATTCGGCGGAGCGGATGCGGCCGGTGCCCTGGCAGTGCGGGCAGGCCTCGGTCGCGCCCTCGATCACGCCCAGGCGGCGACGCTGGCGGCTGATCTCCATCAGGCCGAAGGGCGAGATGCGGCCCATCTGGATGCGGGCGCGGTCGGACGACAGGGCGTCCTTCAGCACGCGCTCGACCGTGCGGTTGTTCTTGCCCTCATCCATATCGATGAAGTCGATCACGACCAGGCCGGCGAGGTCGCGTAGGCGCAGCTGGCGGGCGGCTTCTTCCGCCGCTTCCATATTGGTCTTGAACGCCGTCTGTTCGACGTTGCGTTCCTTGGTGGCGCGGCCGGAGTTGACGTCAATGGCCACCAGGGCCTCGGTCTGGTTGATGACCAGATAGCCGCCGGACTTCAGCGGTACGACCGGCTGGTGGATCTGGGTCAGCAGCTCCTCGATGCCGTTGGCCGCGAACAGGGGGCGCGAGCCGCGATACAGGTGAACCTTCTTGGCCTGCGACGGCATCAGCACGCGCATGAAGTCGCGCGCCTCCTTGAAGCCCTCGACGCCCTCCACCTGGATGCCGTCGAAATCCTTGTCGAACATGTCGCGCACGGCGCGGCGGACCAGGTTTTCTTCCTCGTAGATGACCGAGGGGGCGTGGGAGGCGAGGGTGGTCTCGCGGATCGTCTCCCACAGCCGCAGCAGATATTGATAATCGCGCTTGATTTCGGCCTTGGTGCGCTTGGCGCCGGCCGTGCGGATGATCAGGCCCATGCCCTTGGGCACTTCCAGGGCCGAGACGGCGCTCTTCAGGCGGCGACGGTCGGAGGTGTTGGTGATCTTGCGGCTGATGCCGCCGCCCTTGCCCGTATTGGGCATCAGGACGCAGTAGCGGCCGGCCAGCGACAGCCAGGTGGTCAGGGCCGCGCCCTTGGCGCCACGCTCGTCCTTGACGACCTGGACCAGCAGGATCTGGCGGCGCTTGATGACGTCCTGGATCTTGTAGCGGCGCATCAGGCGGCGCTTCAGCCGCTCCTCGTCGGCCAGGGCGGCTTCGGGATCGGCGTCGTCGTCGGATTCGCGGCCCAGATCGTCGTCATCGTCGTCGTCATGCGCTTCGGCCATGATGGCTTCGCGGTCGGCGACCGGAATCTGGTAGTAGTCCGGGTGGATTTCGTTGAAGGCCAGGAAGCCGTGGCGGTTGCCGCCGTATTCAATGAACGCAGCCTGCAGGCTGGGCTCTACGCGGGTGACCTTGGCCAGGTAGATGTTGCCGCGAAGCTGGCGCTTCGCACGGGATTCGAAATCGAATTCCTCAATCTGGCGTCCGTCCACGATGGCGACCCGGGTTTCCTCCGGGTGGGCCGCGTCGATCAGCATTGTCTTTGACATGGAAAGTCTCTCTCTGGCGCGCACGGGCCGGCCCTTCCAGAACTCTGGACAGGGTCACGGCGGCTCGCCGAATGGGGGGAGGGGCCGGGGCGCGCGAAATCCCCTCGCCGAAAACGGCGAAGCGGGCTTGGTCAAGCCGTAGGGGGACGCAGGCGGAAAGGCCCATGGAGGTCGTCGGTCCTGAACCGTGCGCGCCAATCCGTTGGAACGGGTAAGGCCGCGACACTGGTCCGCTCTTCGAACCACCGGCGACGCCGGCGCGGTTCTCGGATTGGTGAAAAGTCAGCGCCGCGAGGAGGGCGCGCCGGGTTCCGCTGAGGCGAAGAAGGCGCGATCGGTTCGCGAGCAGTCACATCATAGTCACGCCGGACGCGAATTAAAAGGTGTTCGGCCTTAACCCCCTGAATACGAGCATCTGGCATCATGGCGACCAGGTTCCAGTAGGATTGGGTTCGACGTCGTTATGGGCGGTCGTGTTTTGACAGGTGTAGAGCGCTGGGGCGCGAGGGAATGGGCGATGACCGCCTTGGCCTTCGTCGTCATCTGCACGGTCGCCCTGTTTTCGACGCGGGGTTTCGCCTGGGGCGCCCAGGGGGATGTCCTGGGCGTGCGCTTCGGTGCGGACGGCGACCGGACCCGCGTGGTCATCGATCTGGACAAGTCGACACAGGGGCGCGTCATCGATACAGGCGCCGCGGGCCGGGTCACCCTGGCCCTGAACGGCGTCGCGCCCGGCCGCGGCCTGAACGGCGGCGGTTCGGGCCTGGTCCGCTCCTATCAGGTCAGCGCCTCGGGCGGGGCGTCACGGATTGAGCTGGAGCTGGCGCGCGGCAGCGAGATCGAGCGCCGCTTTCTGCTGCCCCCCGGCGACGGGGTGGCCCATTATCGCTATGTCGTCGATCTGAAGGCTGTCGGTGGAGCTATAGCCGCGTCACGACCCGCGCCGCGGACGACGCCGGCGCCGCGTCGCGCCGAACGCCCGCTGATCGTCATCGACGCGGGGCACGGCGGCAAGGACCCGGGCGCCAGCGGAGCCCTGACCCGTGAGAAACAGGTCACCCTGGCCGCCGCCCTGGTTCTAAAGACCGAGCTGGAGCGCACCGGCCGCTATCGGGTTCGCCTGACGCGGGCCGATGACACCTATGTCGATCTGTATCGCCGCGTTTCCATCGCCCGCCAGTCGGACGCCGATCTGTTCATCTCGCTGCACGCCGACGCCGGGTCCGATCCGGCCCTGCGCGGCGCCAGCGTCTATACCCTGTCGGAACAGGGCGCCGGACGGGCCGTGCGCGAGTTCACGCGGACCGACAATTGGCACCGCGAACTGCACCTGCCGGGGCGGGACCCGTCGGTGGACCGTATCCTGCTGGACATGACCCAGCGCGCCACCCAGAACCGTTCGGCCCAGTTCGCCCGCGTCCTGCTGACCCATCTGGAAGGCTCCGACCATCCGCTGCTGCGCCGCAGCCACCGTGACGCCGGCCTGGCCGTGCTGCTGGCGCCCGATGTGCCGGCCGTGCTGCTGGAGATGGGCTTCATCACCAATCCCGAGGACGAGCGTCTGCTGACCGACGAACGCGCGCGTCGCCGTTTGATGAAGTCGGTCGCGGACGGCATCGACCGCTATTTCCGGGAGCCGACGGCCCCGTTGATGACGGCGTCGACTGATGGAGCCGGGCAGCCCTGACTTCGGCTGCAACCAGGCTTCGGCTCAGCGGTTTGCGTGACTATGAAAAAGAGAGCGATCATCACCGGGGGCGCAGGCCTGATCGGCGCCGGACTTTGTCAGGCCCTGACGGATCGGGGCTGGGAGGTCGCCGCCTTTGACCTCAAGCCCGCCTCGTCCGGCGCTCGGTCGGTTCTCTGCGACGTCGGTGATGAGGCCTCGGTCACGGCGGCCTATGCCGAACTGGGATGGTCGGAGCTGGATCTTCTGGTCAACAACGCCGGCGTCGCCGATCCGACCAACGGCCCCCTGGCCGAACTGTCGCTGGAGGCCTGGCGCCGGACGGTGGACAGCCACCTGACGGGCGCCTTCCTGATGTCTCGCGCCGCCATCCCGATGCTGCGGGAAGGGGCCAGCATCATTCACATGACCTCGACCCGGGCGATCATGTCTGAGCCCCAGACCGAGGCCTATGCTGCGGCCAAGGGCGCGCTGTCCGCCCTGACCCATGCGATGGCGATCAGTCTGGGGCCGAAGATCAGGGTCAATGCGATCGCGCCGGGCTGGATCGCCGCGCCGGAAGGTCTGAGTGAAAGCGATCACGCCCAGCATCCCGTGGGGCGTGTCGGACGCGCCGAGGACATCGCCGAGGCCGTCCTCTATCTCGTCGAGGCCGGATTCGTCACCGGACAGGTGCTGACGGTGGACGGCGGCATGACCCGCAAGATGATCTACGCCGACTGAAGGCGCGGATCCGCCAGCCTGGTTTAGGCCAAGCCCGCCTTTTTCAGTGTCTTCCAGGCCTTGATGACGCGTTGCAGCTTGGCCTCGGCGCCGCGGTCGCCGCCGTTGGTGTCCGGATGGAAGCGTTTCAGAAGGTCGTGGTACTGAGACTTGATCTTGGCCTTCTCGGCGCCGGGATCGAGATCGAGATCGGCCAGGGCGGCGCGTTCCAGCTTGCCGATTCGGCGGTCCTCGGTCGGGGACTGCGGGGCCTGGTCGCCGCGACGGCCGAACAGGCCGAAACTGTCACGCCAGGAGCCGGCGCCGGTGTTGTTCGCTGTGCCCATCTTGGCGGAGAAGGCGGCGGCCTCGCGCGTGAACTTGCCGGCCTTCATCTCCCAGGTCGGACGACCGCCGGTCATGGCCTCGTTCTCCTGGACGGCGCGGACCTGGCCTTCGCTCATTCCGGCGTAGAAGTTCCAGCCCTTGTTGTATTCGCCCGCATGCCCCTGGCAGAACTCGTAGAAGTCGTTCAGCCGCTCGCGCGACTTGGGCGCCCTGGCGGTCGCGGCCTTGCGGCAGTCGGGCCATTGGCACGGTTTTTCGCCCGGCTTCAGGTGCAGGACGTCCGCCTTGGCGGCTTCCTCCTCGGGCTTCGGCGGCTTGACCCGAATGTCGGTGAAGCGCGGCTTGTATTGAAAGGAAGCGGACATCGCCCGAAGTGTAGTGTGGAATTGGACCTCTTCAAGGAAACGATCATGTCAGACGGCCCTGTGGCGACGATTATCCGTGAAAAACTGAACGCCGCGCTTTCGCCGCAACGGCTGGAGATCGAAGACGACAGCGGACGGCACGCCGGCCACCACCACGAAGGCGGCATGGACGCAAAGCCCGGCGGCGAAAGCCACTTCAATCTGGTGGTCGTTTCTGCGGCGTTCGAAGGACAGTCGCGGCTGGAGCGGCAGAGGACGGTCAACGGGGTGCTGAAACAGGAGCTGTCGGGCCCGATTCACGCCCTGTCGATCCGGGCTCTCACCCCCGTCGAAGATTCCCACAGCGCCTGATTGCGAAGAAAACCAGCGTTCACTCCGTCTTAGAACCTTCGTCCTAGCGTCACGCGACCAAACAGAACGTGGGGACGGCTGGAACATGGTGGAATCTGACGGCGTCGCGAAGGCCTTTGCGGGCGACCGGCGCGCGGGCGATCCTGCTCAGGCCCTGACGGCCATCCTGCAGACCCAATATCTGCGGTACCTGATCATCGCCAGCTGGGCCCTGGGTCTGCTGGGCACGGTGGCGTGGTGGCAGGCCATGATATGGTTCGTGGTCACTTTGGCGGCCGGTTCCATCCGCGGCGTCGTCGAACACAAGCTCAGCCACCGCGTCGATGTCGGTTGGGGCATGGTTTTCCCCGCCGTGGCGACCGTCACCACCGCCGCATGGGCCGCTGCGCCGCTGATGGCCTGGTTCTCGAATTCGGCGTTCGGTCAGACCCTGGCCGTCGCCCTGATCATTTCGGGCTATGTGCTGGTCTTCGCCCAGTTGCGCAATTCGCCGCGGCAGGCCGTCATCATCTCTTCGCCCTATGGCGTCGCCGCCTGTATTATCCTGTTCAGCCTGTGGGGGACGCCGCAGTTCTGGTCGATGTTGGCCGTCCTGCCGTTCACCATGGCCTGTCTGTTCGTCCTGGTCACCATGACCATGCTGCGCGAGCGTCGGATCGACGCCTTCCAGGCGCATCAGGCCCATCTGATCGAGGAGCTGGAGGCTGCACGCGACAAGGCGGACGCCGCCAACGACGCCAAGTCGAACTTCCTGGGCGTCATCTCGCACGAGCTTCGCACGCCGATGAACGGCGTCCTCGGGGCGGCCCAGCTGCTCAGTGCGACGCGACTTGAAGGGGCCCAGCGCGAATATCTGTCGATCATCCGCAATTCCGGGGACAATCTTCTGTCCCTGCTGAACGACATCCTCGACATGACCAAGATCGAGGCGGGAAAGATGACCTTCGAAGTCGTCGATGTCGTCGTCGATGACCTGCAGCGCCGGATTTCCGGACCCTTCGAGGCCCAGGCCGAGGCCAAGGGGCTGACCTTCGTGTCCGAACTGGAAGGGGACATTCCGGCCGTGGTGCGCGGGGATCCGCTACGGGTCTGCCAGGTCGTGCAGAACCTGCTCTCGAACGCGGTCAAGTTCACCGACGTCGGCGAAATCCGCTATGTCGTGCGCGGCCGACGTATTTCCGACCGCAGGGTCGGGTTCGAGTTCTGCGTCACCGACAGCGGAGCCGGCATTTCTCCGACCGATCTCGAGCGGTTGTTCCAGCCCTTCACCCAGGTGGACGCCTCCTCGACGCGCCGGTTCGGCGGCACGGGCCTGGGGCTGACCATCGCGCGACGCATGGCCAACATCATGGGCGGCGACATCAGCGTCGATTCCTCCGTGGGCCGCGGGTCGAGCTTCACCCTGACCGTCGAAGCCGAGGTGGTGGAATGGAGCCGCCGTGTCTCGATCGAACGGGTCGAGACCGAGATAGAATGCTGTGAAAGCCTGCGGGTGCTGGTGGTCGAGGACCATCCGGTGAACCGCATGATTCTGGAGGCCTGGATGAGCACGGCCTCGCATGTCACCGCCACGGCCGAGAACGGGCAACTGTCCCTGGAGGCGGCGAGCGAGCAGCAGTTCGACCTGATCATCATGGACGTCAACATGCCGGTGATGGACGGCCTGACCGCCACCCGCAGGATCCGCGAAGGCCAGGGGCTCAACGCCGACACGCCCATCGTCGTGCTGTCCGCCTCGGCGCGCAGTGAAGATCATCAGGCCGGCCTGGACGCGGGCGCGGACGCCTATCTGACCAAACCCATCGATTTCGGGGCCCTGGCCGAGATGATGAGCCGTGTTCCGGGCGGACGCGAGGCCGTGGGCCGCGCCATGTCGCCTGCGGAACAGTCGGTCGCCGCCTGATTGAGGCTGAAAGGCGGTCCTGGTCTGAACGGCAGGCGACCGCGCCGGTTCAGACCCGCCTCAGCCGCCGGTCTCCATAGTGTGGGCAGTCGAATGGTTCGGCCGCAGATGGAGACATCCCATGAAGAAGATTCTCACCGCCACGATGGCCGCGGTCCTGGCCGCCACCGCCGTGGGCGCCGCCGGAGCCGCCTCGGCCCAGTCTCGTGACGACCGCCGCTACGAACAGCGCCAGGACAACCGCCAGCACAATCGCCATGACGGGCGTGACGAAAGACGCGATGACCGCCACGACCGCCGGGATGATCGCCGCGACTTCCGTCGGGACCAGCGTCAGGATCGCCAGGAGTATCGCCAGGATCAACGGCAGTACGGCCGCTGGCAGCAGGCCCAGCGTCGCTATCATGCGCCGCGCTATGTCGCCCCGCGCGGCTATGCGGTTCGCACCTGGAGCTATGGCCAGCGCATGCCGTCCTATTACCGCAGCAACGGTTATGTGGTGAACGACTACGGCCGCTACGGCCTGCGCGCGCCGCCGCGCGGCTATCAGTATGTCCGGAGCGGCAATGACGTGGTGCTGGCGGCGGTCGCGGGCGGTCTGATCACCGCCGTCATCGCCGGACTGTTCAACTGATCATCGCGTGATCCGATCTGCGCCCCGGAGGGAAACCTCCGGGGCGTTTTTCGTTCTGGGCTGACGGCGACGTCTCGAGCGCCCCATATGGATGCCCATGCGCGCCTTCGCCGAACTTCTGGACCGCCTGTCGCTGACCGCCTCGCGGAACGCCAAGCTGGTGCTGGTGCGGGACTATCTGAAGACGACGCCCGATCCGGATCGGGGCTGGGCCCTGGCGGCCCTGACCGGCGACCTGACCTTCGATGCGGCCAAGCCCGCCATGATCCGCAAGGCGGTCGAGGCGCGGGTGGACGGGGTGCTGTTCGGCTGGTCCTATGACTATGTCGGCGACCTGGCCGAGACGGTCGCCCTGATCTGGCCGGCGCCGTCCGACCGCCGGCCCAATCGCGAGCCCGAACTGGGCGAGGTGATCGAGGGGTTGCGGACCGCGACCCGCGCCGAGGTCAAGGGCCTGCTGGAGGGCTGGCTGGACGCCCTGGAGCCCAAGGGACGCTGGGCCTTGTTGAAGCTGATGACCGGCGGGTTGCGGGTTGGGCTGTCGGGCCGGCTGGCCAAGACGGCGGCGGCGATGATGCGGCCCGAGACGCGTCTGACGCCTCCTTCACCGGACGGGGCGGAGACGATTACGCCGCTTGAGCCGGTGGACGTCTCGGCCATCGAGGAGGTCTGGCACGCGGTCCCGCCCCCCTATGGCGATCTGTTCGCCTGGCTGGAGGGACGGGCCGAACGGCCCAGCCCGGATGCGCCAGGGCGGTTCCGCCCGGTGATGCTGGCTGTCGCTGTCGACGAGGCGGTCGATTTTCCCAAGATGGACCCGGCCGACTACGCCGCCGAATGGAAGTGGGACGGCATCCGGGTTCAGGCGGTGGTCGAGGGCGCGGTCCGCAAACTGTGGTCCCGCACCGGGGACGAGATTTCAGGCGCCTTCCCCGATGTGATGGAGGCCCTGGCGTTCGAGGGCGCGCTGGACGGCGAACTGGTGGTCTGGCGCGACAGCGCCATCGCCCCCTTCGGCGACCTGCAGCAACGGCTGAACCGCAAGACGGTGGACGCCAAGACCATGGCGGCCTTTCCGGCGGCGGTGGTCGCCTATGATCTGCTGGCGGACGGCGCGACGGATCTGCGAAGCCTGTCGCTGCGTGAGCGGCGGGCGCGACTGGAGACCCTGGTCCAGGGCCATGGGGGCGGGCGGCTGCATCTGTCGCCCCTGGTCGAGTATGCGGACTGGGACAGCCTGGCCCGGCTGCGGGCCGATCCGCCGGTCGGGGCGGCGGCCGAGGGGCTGATGCTCAAGCGGTGGGACAGCCCCTATGTGGCGGGCCGCCCCAAGGGGCCGTGGTTCAAGTGGAAGCGGGATCCTCACGTCATCGACGCCGTCCTGATGTACGCCCAGCGCGGGCACGGCAAACGGTCCAGCTTCTATTCCGACTATACCTTCGGGGTCTGGACGGAGGAGGGGGCGCTGACCCCCGTGGGCAAGGCCTATTTCGGCTTCACCGACGAAGAACTGAAACAGCTCGACAAGTTCGTGCGCGACCACACGGTGGACCGGTTCGGCCCGGTGCGGTCGGTGCGGGCCGAGCGGGATTTCGGCCTGGTGCTGGAGATCGCCTTCGAGGGGCTTCAGCGTTCGACCCGGCACAAGTCGGGCGTGGCGATGCGTTTTCCCCGCGTCAGCCGCATCCGCTGGGACAAGCCCGCACGCGAGGCGGACACCCTCGACGCCGTCATGGACTTGCTGGATGCGATAGAGACCGGAGGGGGGCGCATCGCCAAGGTCTAGCGCCTTGCCGCGGGTGAGACCGCGACGCGGCTTTGACCGGGTCGGGGCAAGCCCTCGCCGAACGGGGCCTTCCGGCGTAAAGACTTCGGCCTGGAAATAGGTCGAGTGCGTCTGGCTTCAGTAGCGTTGAACCAGATGATTTACTCATATCTGCCGAGCGATCAGCCAATTGCAAAGCGTTGCAGTAAAGGCCGCCGCCGTTGTCGTAGTGCAGGCGGTCGTTACGACTCTATTGCGCGGATGATGGCCCTAATTGGCGTTTCTTTCGGAACGATTTGAGGCGGCGGCCACTTCAAATCTGTATCTCGAAAGGACACGCATCATGATCAAGCCCATCTTCGCGCTCGTCGCCGCCAGCGCTCTGCTGGCCGCTTGCGGCGACAATGCCGAGACGACCCGACCGGTCGAAGGTCCGGCGGTCTCCACGTCGGAAACGCCCCGCAATCCTGCGGTGGATATGGACGACACCACCCAGACCACGGCGCTGACGCCCGGCGCCAATTCCTTCACCGAAGGCCAGGCCCGGGAAGCGATCGAGAAGCAAGGCTACACGGACGTCGGACCGCTGATGCAAAACGAGAACGGCGTCTGGTCCGCCACGGCCATGAAGGACGGCGCTCAAGCCACCGTCTCGGTCGACTACAAGGGCGTCGTCACCGCGCAATAGGCGCGCGCGTCTTCCCAGATTTTCAAACCATCAGATTCAGGAGCGCCCAATGGCGACCGTCACCCGTCTCTTCGACAGCCACACCCATGCCCTGCAGGCCGTGTCAGACCTGGAAGCCGCCGGCTTCAAGCCTGACGACATCAGCATCGTGTCCAACAACGCCGACAACTGGCACGCCGGCCATTCGCATCCCCACAAGGACGGCGCGGGCCCGCTCGGCGACCGCAACGGCGACGGAGAGAATGATGTCGCCGACGGAGCCGGCACGGGCGCGGCGACCGGCGGCCTGGCCGGGGCCGGGGCCGGTCTCCTGGCCGGTCTGGGAATGTTGGCCATCCCCGGGCTTGGGCCGGTCGTGGCGGCAGGCTGGCTCGCCTCGACGGCGGTCGGCGCCGCCATAGGCGCGGCGGCCGGGGGCGCTACAGGCGGCCTGCTCGGCGCCCTGAAGGAGGCCGGCCACTCGGACGAAGACGCCAATGTCTACGCCGAAGGGGTCCGGCGCGGCGGAACCCTGGTCAGCGTCAAGTCAGACGGTGACGATGAAAGCCGGGTCGAGGCCATCCTGAACGGCCGCCAGGGCTTTGACGCCGTGTCGCGGGGCGAAGCCTATCGCGCCTCCGGTTGGAGCCGGTTCGACAGCGATGCTCAACCCTACAGCAGTGAAGACATCTCGCGAGAGCGGGCCCTCTACCGCTAGGGGGGAGGCCGGATGCGACGCCCGCCAGCCAATACGCTGGCGGGCGAAGACGGTTGAGGGCGAGATGCGAGTTGCTGACTCTCAACCCAGCGACGCCGCGGAACCGTGATTTCGCAGTCGGTTCGACAGCCGTCTCGTTCCGGAGAACGGCTGAATTTTCTGATTTCTAAAGGGAAAGACGATGGTGGGTGATGTAGGGTTCGAACCTACGACCCGCTGATTAAGAGATGCCGATGTACGGCGTTCCGAACACCGCGAAATCAGCGAAAGTGTGCGATTCAGCCTATTGATATAATTGAGTATTTTCGCGCTACGGCGTGGGCTATCGTAGATTTACGGGTTGAAACCATGCTGCCTCCGGGCGTCAATTTCACCGTTTTTCTCACCGTTTTTCTGGCCCCGATCTCACCGTTTTTCACGCGAAAAAGTCAGCAAATGTCGAACCTGCGTTTGACCCTCACAGACAAGAATCTGATCGGCCTGCCCCTGGCCCGCGATCGCCCCTATATCGCCCGCGACACCGACCTCGGCGGCTTCTTCGTGGTCGTGGGCAAGACCTCCAAGACCTTCACGATCCAAGCCGATCTTCATGGTGAGGACGGCGCGCGGACCACCATCCGGATGGCGGTCGGCGAGGTGGGGTCCATCAACTCGCGCGAGGCGCGCAGTCGGGCCAAGGCGCTCATCGGCCGGATCGGGAAGGGCGAGGATCCTCGACCGCCCAAGGCCAAGAAGGTCAAGCCGCTCCCCGCCGAGATCGACGGAGCGCCGATCACCTCGCCCGATGGCGTGCCGACCCTCGGCGAGGCCTGGCGTCGGTTCAGGGCCTCGCATCTGCTGCGCAAGAAACGCGCGGAAGGCACGCTGCGGGGCTATCTATCCGGACAGCGGACGGACTTGGCTCTTTCCGAGCGACGCGCCGAGCGGTCATCTTCAGGAGCATAAGGAAAAGCGCGGGGTCCTGAGCCACTGGGGAAACGATCTGCGCCAGACCTATCGTACCCTGGGTCAGGCGGCGGAGGTGTCGGAGGTGGACATGCACCTCTTGATGAACCACTCGCTGCCCGGCGTGAACGCCGGCTACATCACGCGCTCCAAGCTGATGCGCGATCATCTGCGCGCCCAGCAGGAAAAACTGTCCCGGTTTATCCTGGGCGCCGCCGTCGGACGCGGCAGACGCCCCAGCGACGATCTCAGCCGTTGGCTCAACAGCACAAGCCGCGCCTTGCTCGAAGACTTGATGGCGGAGAACCCTGACGTGGCGCGGTTGAAGGGCGGATCGCGCGCCGCATTGCGCAAGCTCGAGGTTCAGGCCGCCCGGCTTGCGGTTCACGCTCTGCCGTCAGTTCTGATCGACGCTCCCTCGCGGCGCAGTCGGGCCGGGCGAACGCGCCTGGGAAGAGCCGCGGCTGAGACCCAGCGCGTCACGAGATGAGGAGAACCCAGGGAGAGCAGGCTAGCCAGGGGGGCGGCGACATTCTCCTTCTCGCAAACCTGAGGCGCCGAGATGCGGCGTCCGAATGGGGGGGCGGGCCAGGAACTTCTGCGACGAAGCCCGGCGTTTCAGCACCGGCCGCCGCCGACGTCACAGACGTCCCCCGGCTCCCGGTCGGCCCCTATCGTTCCGGAGCCCGCCGTTGATCAGTCTTGCGGACTCAGGCGGCGCGCGTCACTCGGTCCGATAAAAGCCCGTCCCCAAATGCCTCAAGCTTTGCTAGTGTGGCGGTGTCAGGGCGCGCCGACCTCGTGCCTCGACCTGCGGCCCGGCGCGCTCATCCCCCTGAGGCCGGGCCGCACCCTTCGCGCCTTGTGGACCTGCGGGCGAGACCCGGGCCTTTTACGCATCAAAGAGGCAGGGCGCCGCCAAAACCGCAGCCGCCACGGACCCGAGATCTCGACGTTGTCCTTTGACGGATCGCTGTTCCCAGCCCTCCTGTCCCGTGCTTTGCTGAAGCGCTGCGGCGTCGCCCGACGCCTCGGCAGGCGGCCGGTCATTGCGAGGACATTTCACGGGCCGGTCGCCGACCCTGCGCCCTGATGCGCCGGCCCAGCCGCGAACTTCGACCTTCTGGCGGAGGGGGGGCTTCGCGGTGAGCCTAGCGCCCCTTTCGGCGTCTGTGGGGGCGGGGAGCCAGGATGACGGGCTGCGCCACGTCGGTGTCAAGGTCAAGCTAACCCCAGGGCGCTGGTCGCCGCTGGATGAAAACTCAGAGGCAGGACATCGGCATTCGAGCCTGGAGGTTGACGTGGCCGCTGTGACGCGAGACGGCAAATCATGAAATCACCTGAACCCAAACTGACCTCCCTGGCCCATGGCGGCGGCTGCGGCTGCAAGATCGCCCCGGACGTCCTTCAGTCCATTCTGGCGGAAACGCCGCAGGCCGCACCCTTCGCCGCATTGATCGTCGGGGCCGAGACCTCCGACGACGCTGCGGTCTGGCGCCTGAACGACGGCCAGGCGCTGGTCGCGACCACCGACTTCTTCATGCCCATGATCGACGACCCGTTCGACTTCGGGCGGATCGCAGCGACCAATGCCCTGTCCGACGTCTACGCGATGGGCGCCACGCCGATCTTCTCTCTGGCCCTGGTCGGGATGCCGATCGGCAGATTGTCAGTCGAGGTGATCGGTAAGGTGCTGGAAGGTGGGGCGGCGGTCTGCGCCGCCGCCGGCGTCCCCATCGCTGGCGGCCATTCGATCGACAGCCTCGAACCGATCTACGGCTTAGTGGCGCTGGGTCTTGTTCATCCCGATCGGGTTCTAACCAACCGCGGCGCCAGACCGGGCGACGTGCTCATCTTGACCAAGGCGCTGGGCGTCGGCGTCCTCAGCGCGGCTTTTAAACAGGGGCGATTGGGGGCCTCGGGCTATGACGCCTTGATCGCCTCGACCACCCAACTGAATACGCCCGGTCCACAGCTTTCCGCCTTGTCCGAGGTTCACGCCGTCACTGACGTCACCGGCTTCGGCCTCCTCGGCCACGCCCTGGAGATGGCGCGAGGCTGCGGAGCGACCGTGGAGATCGACGCGGACGCGCCCGACTGGCTTCCGGGCTCCATCGACTTGGCGCAGGCCGGCGTACGCACCGGCGCGTCGGTTCGGAACTGGTCCGCCTATGGCGGTGATGTCTCCCTGGCTTCGGGGATATCGCCTGCGCCTTCTAGCCGGATCACTCAATCCATCGTCGCCCAGCTTGAAGCCGGGGTCCGCCCCTGGGCCCAGCCCTGGAAGAGCGCAACCTCCGTAAGCCGCCCGCTCCGGCATGACGGAACGCCGTACAACGGCATCAATGTCGTCCTGCTCTGGGGCGAAGCCGCCAGCAGGGGATTCACCCGCTCGACCTGGATGACCTTTCGCCAGGCGCTGGCGCTCGGGGCTCATGTCCGAAAGGGCGAACGCGGTTCCACCGTCGTCTACGCCAACCAGATCGTCCGCGAGGAAACCGACGAGACCGGGGAAGGCGTCGAACAGCGCATTCCCTTTCTGAAGGCCTACACCGTCTTCAATGTCGACCAGATCGAAGGTCTGCCGGATCGCTATGGTGAGCCGGACGTCCAGGACGTCAATCCGGATGAGCGAATCGCCCGCATCGACGCCTTCTTCCGGAACTGCGGCGCCGACATCCGCCATGGCGGCGGGAGCGCCTATTACGCGCCCGGCCCGGACCATGTGCAGATGCCGCCGTTCGAATGTTTCGAAGACGCCGACGCCTATTACGGCACCCTCGGTCACGAGATGACGCACTGGACGCGCCATCCCACCCGTCTTGATCGGGACTTCGGCCGTCAGCGCTTCGGCGATCCGGGATACGCCCGCGAAGAGCTGGTCGCCGAATTCGGCGCCGCCTTCCTCTGCGCGGATCTCGGTCTGGCGCTTGAGCCGCGCGAGGATCATGCCGCCTACATCGGCCACTGGCTGCAGGTGCTGAAGAACGACAAGAGGTTCGTCGTTTCCGCCGCCTCTCATGCTCAGCGGGCGGTGGCTTGGTTGCACGGCCTTCAGGGCTGATGGCCCCGCAGCGGCGCCTCGTCCGGCTTTTAACCTGGGCGAGGCGGGCCGCCGGGCTTGAGCTTGTAATCGCTCGAAGGTCTGAGCGTCGACTTGGCGACGGGGCGAGGGGTGTCGCTGATCGGGCGCGGGCGCGGGTGGTGCGGACGGGGCGGCGCATCGCCCGGGAGTTGGATGGAGACGACGTCTTCCCGAACCTCGATCGAGGGGCTCTTCTTCCACCGGTCAATGATGTCGGAGATGCCGTCCTGAGCCGGATCGAAAGACCGTTGGCGCGCCTGCTTCCAGTCGCGGTGCGTTTGGTCGCAGTGGGCTGCCGAATAGGTCAGGTGGACGACGAAACCGCCGTCCGGACGGGCGCGCTCCAGCATTTGAAGCGTTTCGCGGTCGGGGTTGCCATGGGTTCCGTCGCCCGAGACCACATAATGATCGGCATGGATGGCCTGGAAGAAGTCGTCATCAAGATTTCGGCTGGAGCCGTGGTGGGGGAGCTTGAGAATATCGACCTTAAGGGGCTGAACCCCGCCCAGACGGCCTCCCGCCCGCAGGCCGTCGAGGATTTTGTCACCGCGGGCGTCGCCGGTCAGAAGGATGGAGACGTCGTTCTGTTCGACCAGGACCACCAGGCTCGACAGATTGGGGATCGACTTGTCGAGATAGGCCGCCAATGCGGCGCGCCCGTCCGGCTTTTTCACCTCGGTCGCCCATTTGCGGCGCAACGCCTCGACCTCGGCTTGCAGTGGGCCAAAGAAGGTGAGGGTGGCCGGACCCAGACGACGAACAGGCGCGGTGACGCCGTCGAACATCAGCACGGCGGCGTCGGGCGGGTTGCGCCGGATCTTCATGGCTGCAGCAAGCGAGGCGAGGCGGCTGCCTTGCCCATAGCTCTGAAGCACCAGCAGAGCGGACGGATCGGGACTCGAAACGCCCTGAAGTCCGCCCATAGAGGTTCCGACAGCGGCGAGCACATCGGACGCCTGGAGGTTCCGGGCGGCGCCGCCTTCCCCCTCGCCGATCAGGGCGTCGAAGCTGTTGTGGAACAGCCATCGGACCTCGCAGAGCGGACCGCCGGGCGAGCGGTCATCCCGAACCTCTTCGAGGAGATCCAGTATGCCAAGGATATGATCCTCATCAATATGGCTCACCAGAACCGCATCGAGGGTCACCGGAGCCTCGCCGGGATGCGCCCTGAGTTCGGCCTCAAGGCGCGTCTTCAGGGCGTTCTGGAACACTGTCCCTGGACCGCCATCGACGAGGAGCCGGGTCGGCTCGGCGCCCGCCATTGCGCCATCGAAGGTCAGGAACAGACAGTCGCCATAGCGGGCCTTAAGCGCTTCGAACCTCATGATAGACCTCCGCCTTAAGCCCGCGCCGATCCGGCGGGGGGTGATGATGCTCAAACCGACTGGAGGGCGCGCAGGGCGTCCACCAGACCCGCTCCTTGGAAATGACGCTCGCGCCCCAGGTCTGTGGCGGTCGAGATGATGATGGCCTTCACCCGACGAGGATCGCTCACCAGTTCCGGGTGGCGCGCCATCAGAAGGGCGGCCACTCCGGAGACATGAGGAGCCGACATGCTCGTCCCGTCGAGGCGCCCAAAGCCGAGATTGGGCAGGGGGCCGTCGATCCGCTCCCCTGGCGCCACGACATCGGGCTTGGCGCGGCCATCTCCGGTCGGTCCTCGCGACGAGAAGAAGCTGACCCCGTATTCGTGAGGTCGTTCCCGATGGGTCGCGCCGACCGTGATCACGGCTTCCGCATTGCCGGGATCCGAAATCGACATGGCGGCGTAGCCTTCGAAGGCGCCTGCGGCCGTGGTGAAACTGTGCGACCCCCAGTTCCCGGCCGCGGCGACGACGGTCACGCCTGAGGCCACCGTCGTCTCGCACGCCAGGCAGACCGGCGTGCGGCCACAGGCGTAGTTCGCCTTATCGTGCAGCAGGCCGATCGAAAGATTGACGCCGTGGATCGCAATATGGCGGTTGCGGGTGTTCATCCACCGGACGAACTCGAGGGCGGCGATCACGGCGAATTCGGTGGCGTCAACACTGTTGCCCAGGACGCGCAGATCAATGAGCCTGAGGTCCGGGCAAACCCCGCGATAGATCGTCTTGTCGCCGTCCCGCCAGTCGCCGGCGAGCACCCCGGCGACATGGGTGCCATGGCCTTCGACCCGGCCGGCGGCGTCCGACTGCAGCTTGTCCGGGGCGGTCTCGAGGAGCCGGGACAGCGCATCCCAGTCGTACGGTCGGCCCCGACGCGCGTCCGCCTGCAGTCGTCCAAGCCAGTCGCTCGCTTCTGAGGTTGAAACCTGCAGGCCGCTCGCCACCTCCGCGAGGATGGCGTCATAGGCGGCAGGGTCCAGCAACGCATCATAGGACGCCAGGTCGCGGAGGCGTGTGAAGTCGAACGCTTGGTCGATCCGGGTCGCGAAGCCCGCCTTGCCATGGTCCCGAAAAGCGGGATGGGCGCCGTCGATGCCGGAATCGACGACCGCCCAGGTCAACGCGCGGCAGCTGATGTCGAACACGCGTTGAGCGGCGTCGGCCTTGATGGTCTCGACCGACACGCCAAGCGTCTCTACGGGCCGGTTCAAGGACACCCGCCAGATGAGCGGCGGATCCGCCTTCGGCTGCTGGCGATTGGGATCGGGAAAATCGACCGGCGTATCCTCCTGCGCCAACTCGGACCAGACGGGGCGGCGCGCAGTCTGGATGAGTAGGACGACGAGGGCCGTCCGCAGCGTCGGGGACAGCCGGCCCGCATTCGCAAGGCCGAAATCGAGAAGCTCCCCTATGCTCACCTGTCCTGGCGACAGGTCTCCCAGGGTCATGAGGTGTGTCCTCAGCAGATCGAAGAGCTCGCTCGCCGCATGACTGAAATCCAAGCCCGTCGCAGGAAGGACGACCTGGACGAAGGCGTCGAACGTGAGCCTGACGGCGACGGCGCCTTCGAGGGGAAACAGGCCCGAGCCTCGCGCGGCCTCGCGTTCGGACAGCGCCTTGAAGATGTGGGCGGCGAGGCTGGAGGCTTCGGTCGCGTCATACGGCGCGAGCAGCAGGTCCGGCCGCACTTCCCCCTTGGCGTAGGCTGACCAGACATCAATCGCCACCGAGTTTTCGTTCAGCAGGCGCGGTCCGGCTCGGCCCGCAAGAAGCAGTTGCCTGACAACGTCCGGATCAAACCTGGCCATGCAACCGCCCTCCGACTGGAAGGGCTAAGCTTAACGCGGCTGGGTTGCAACCGTGATCTAAAACCCTCTGTGTCGCGGGATCGCGCTCGCACCCACGAGATCGCCTCCGCCATCCGGCTGGGGCGCCCTTCAGGGCGGCGGGCGAGCGGCCGGTTTTGGCCGCCGAGGGGAGGGCGGGCAGCCCCGTAGGCCTACGGGGCGAAGGGAGGGAGGGTCTAGGGCAGGATAGGCTTTGCGCCGGCAATGTCAGACAGGCTCCTCGCCCCATGGACCGCATCACCCTCCGTCTTCCGACCGATCTCCTGGCCCGCTTCGACGCTGCAGCGACCGGGCAAGGCGGACGCTCGCGGTTGCTGCGCAAGCTTATGGAAGGGGCCGCCCAGGCGTCCTTACCAGCCCCGTCTGCAGCCCCGCTGACGGCCTCGGCGGCGAAACTGACCGTACGGTTGACGGGCGTCGATCTCGCGCGCCTGGAGGCCGAGGCGGGCGCTGTGGGCCTGTCCCGCACCCAATGGACGGTGGCGCTGATCCGGGCGCGGCTGCACGGCCGCCCCCAGCTTGGCCGTTTGGACGGGACGGCCTTTCTGGACGCGCGGCGCGAGCTGCGACGCATCGGCGTCAATATCAACCAGATCGCCCGTGCGATGAACACGGCGGTCCTGGAAGGCCAGGTGCTCGATCTGGAGGTGGCGCAACTCGCCGCCTTCCAGGTCGAGATCGCGGCCTGGATCGACGCCCTGGGCGACGCCTTCCGGGGCAATCTCGACTATTGGCGGAGGGGCGGGTGACGGAGTTCTACGTCCTGCGCGGTTTCGAGGAGGCGCTGCGGCCGCCGGTCGATGTGCGTCGCGCCCGGATCACCCCGGCGGTGCTCGGCAAGGCCGGGATGCGCGGCGAGGGCGAGGCCGCCGCCCGGGTCGCGCGGCTGGCGCGCCGCGTTCCGGAGGTGATGGTCAAGATCACCGGACGCACCCGCGACGCCGGTCATCTGAAGGCGCATCTGGACTATATCAGCCGCAACGGCGCCCTTGATCTGGAAGGCCCCGACGGCGAGCGGCTGAAGGGCGCGCGCGACGTGGCAGGGCTGTCGCGCGACTGGGCCGAGGAGGCGGCCATGGAGCCGGGCCGTCGCTGCAACTCGCCCCTGTCCTTGTCCATCATCCTCAGCATGCCGGCCGGCGTGCAGCCGACGCGGGTCCGGGATGCGGCCCGGGCCTTCGCCGTCGCCACCTTCGGCGAACGTTTCGCCTATGTGTTCGCCCTGCACGACGAGGGGCGTCATCCGCATGTTCATCTGACCGTGCGTGCGCTCGGCCGGGAAGGCGAACGGCTCAATCCCCGCAAGGCCGATCTGCAGGCCTGGCGCGAGGGGTTCGCCCGCGCCCTGCGGGATCGCGGCGTCGAGGCCGAGGCCACGCCGCGACGCGCGCGGGCCGTGACCCGCAAGGCCGAGCGCGGTCCGGTCCGGCGTATGCGCGAACGCTATCTGGCGGGGCGGGGGCCGCTGCCTCGGGTGTTGGAGGCGGCGTACCGGCAGGCCTTGCGCGATGATGCGCGGCCGACGCCGTGGCGGGCAGCGATCCGAGCGCGGGAATTGGCGATCCGACGCGCGCTCGTGGCTGAGAGCCTGAGACTTCAGCGATCTGGAAAGGTCGAGGACCGGGTTCTCGGCGCGCTCGTCGAGCGGTTCACCCGATCGCGCCGCGAGCCGGAGACCCGGGAAGAGAGCCTGGTCCGGCGGCGGACGGATCCGGTCCGAGACGACAGAAGGGACCGGGAGCGGTAGAGAGACACGGCGTGGCTGGAGATCCAGGATAGGGTATCGGCGTGGAGAGGATGCTTTTCACAACTGATTTTGGTTGTTAATGGTCTGTACAACCGAATTTGGTTGTATTGTAGAGCGTCGCAGCGACGGCGTATGGAGACGGCGGAGCATGAAACACCCGACGATCAGTCTCATAAGCCTCTTGGCTTTCGGGTCCGGTCTGGCCGGCTGTATGCCCGAAGAGGCGCTCAAACCGCCGGCGCAGGTGCAACTGGCCTGCGCCTTTGCGCAAGGCCAACCGACCATGGTTCTGGTCCTGGATACCGGGCTCGAGACGGCGCAGTGGCTCAATCTCCCGGAGCCGAGGCAGGGGACGGTCCGCGCCGCCGCCCATCAGTATCAGCTGGAGTTTCCGGCGGTCGGACGCACGCCGGCCGTTCGCGCCCGGATTGATCGTTATGAGGCGACGATCATGCGGACCGTGGGCGTAGGCAAGACGGCCGTGTCGCAGTCGGGACGGTGCGCGAAGCAAAAGACGGGACGCCGTCTCTCCGTCCACCGTCAGGCGGACGACTTGGCCGTCGCTGTTGAACAGGACGGCGGACCGGCCCTGGGCGACTAGTCTGGCATCCGGCGCGATCTTCAGACGGCGCGGCGACGGCCCAGCCTGGAACCAGGCGTCGACGGAGCCGGCGCGGCCCTTGAACAGGGGCGAGGCCCCCGCCCAGCCCCCCACGGCCGTGGCCATGCCCTGAAAATCCACAGGCGTCGTCGGATGGACCCCGGGCGGGGTGACGTCCTGGACAAGGCCGTTCGGGGCGATCGCCAGCAGCCGGGCCGGGTCCCCTACGCGACCAGGCTCTGGAAATCGCGCCGCGCCGCCGTCGCGCGCTGTTCGTCCCCGCAGGTCTCGCCGTCGCCCTGGCGATGACCATGGGGTCCTACGTCGGCCTGCACCATTTGATCTATGAGAGCACCGACCCGCATGTCGCGACCCTGCTGCGCGCGGAGTCCTCTAAACATCCTGAAACCGGAGCGGCGCCCGGAGCCTTCTGGCGCGGGCAGACCCACTACCACGGCAAGGCGGGCGCCACCCGAGCGCCTGGCGCCGGAGCGGCTGCGGCGATGCTGGCTCAGATGCAGCACATGCACGACGCCACCAACGCCGTGCAGGTGACCGGCGATCTCGATCACGATTTCACCGCCCTTATGATCCCCCACCACCAGGCCGCGGTGGATATGGCCAACACCTATCTGGAAAGCGGCGCCGATCCGGAACTGCGCCGACTGGCGCAACATATTGTGGAGACCCAGCAGCAGGAGATTCGCCAGATGCGGGCCTATGGTGGAACACCGGCATCCGCGTCCTCGGCCCACGCCCATTGAGGCCCCCGATGGAACCCGCCGCCGGCGTCTTGGGACCGAACCTGAGGAATGTCGATTCGCGCCCACGACGGCGCCGGTCTTGACGACAGTCGCGCCTGAAGCCCGCCGTCGGTCTGGACCTCGGCGCCGGCTCCAGGGACGCGCGACGCTCAGCCCGACAGGCCGGCGAGAGGATCGACGCCGATCAGCCGGGGATGGAGCAGGATCAGGGTCCCGTAACAGACCAGGCCGGCCAGACCGCGCCACAGATCCGAGGGTCGAAAAAGGCTCAGGAACGGGGTGTCCCGGGTCGCTCTTCGCATGTCGCGCCACAGGTTTAGGCGTCTTGCGCCCTCGCGACGATCAATCATGGTCTGGCCGATTAGGGCCATGGCGCCGAGCAGCCCGAAGAGCGCGACATGGGCCAGATCGCCATTGGCGACGAGATGGGCCAGGGCCCACAAGGCCAGGGCCGTCAGGATGGGGTGGCGGATCCACCGGGTCAGGCCGGGGCGGGTCGGGTCGAAAGGCGCTGGGCCGCCGCCGCCTCCGAAGGAGAAGGGATTGGGCCGTCCGAGCGTCAAGGCGAGGATCAGAACCGCCGCGGCCATCGCCCCGAGGACCAAGAGGTTCTGCCAGGGGGCCCAGGGCCAGATCATCAGGCGCGGCGCCCGGTTCGTCGCCATAATCAACCAGGCCAGAAGGCCCAGAGACAGAACCGAATAGATCCAAGTGAACCCCGTCTGTCCAAGCATCCGCTTCAGAGGCGCCCGAAGCCTCGGTCGAAGCGGTGCCCAGTGCGCGATGAAGAACGCCGCCAGGGCGGCGATGAACTCAATCCAATCCACGACAGGCTCCTGATCGAAGTCCGGGATCGGGCTCGGTCCGGCCCGTACGGGTCAGGCCGGGCCCCATTCCATCTCCTCATCCGTCACCTGCAGCCCGGAGTCCAGACAACCTGTGGACCGAAAAGCCTGAAGCCGCGACGGACCGGCGCCTTCCTGTTCCAGGTCCTCGCGCAGACGGTCGAGACGCGACGCCGGATGCAGCCGAGGGTGGATCGTGGTGCGCAGATCGTGGGGTTTTCCACTATCCAACAGCAGCTGCAGGCTGGCGCGGGCGCGACGGCCGCTGCCGCGGGCGCGGGTCAGGTCGTCATAGTCGTCGAAGGCGGTCTTGACGTCGAAACCCACCCAATCCACCAGCGGCAGAACCCGCGCCAACCGCGACGGATAGGCGCCGCCGGTGTGCAGGCCGATGCGGAAGCCCAGAGATCGAACCTGGACGACGGCCTCGACCAGGCCTTTCTGCAATGTGGGTTCGCCGCCGCTGAAGACGACGGCGTCCAGCAGGCCGCGCCGACGACGCAGAAACTCGAGCGTCGCCGGCCAGGACAGAAGGGCGGCGCCTCTGACGGGCAGGAGGTGGGGATTGTGGCAGTAGCCGCAGCGCCAGGGACACCCCTGGCAAAAGACCGTCGCCGCCAACTGACCGGGCCAGTCGCAGACCGACAGAGGCTCGAACCCGCCGACGAGCAGCTCACTCAAGACCGGCGGCCCGTTCGCTGAAATAGAGACGCTCGCGGAACTCGCCCTTCTTGCCGAGATTGAACGACGAAACGGGGCGGTGATAGCCCATCACCCGCGTCCATACCTCGCAGGGTTGACGCTCGCTCTGGGGAATACGGTCCGCAGCTGAGGCGGGACGGTTCTGAGACATGATAAGCTCCTGGCTTTCGAAGGGGACAGCGTCAGGCGGCCGCGCGGGCGCGACGGGCCAAGATCACTTCGTCGCATTTGGGGCAGAACGGGTGCTCGCCGGCGAGGTAGCCGTGCGTGGGGCAGATGGAATAGGTCGGGGTGACGGTGATGTAAGGCAGGCGGAAATTGGCCAGGGCGCGCTGGACGAGTTTGCGACAGGCCTCGGCGCTGGAAAGGCGCGCGCCCATATACAGGTGGAGCACCGTGCCGCCGGTGTATTTGGACTGCAGGATCTGTTGGCGGTCCAGAGCCTCGAACGGGTCGTCGGTGTAGCCGACCGGAAGCTGGCTCGAGTTGGTGTAATAGGGGTTTTCGGGCGTTCCGGCCTGGAGGATGTCGGGCCAACGACTCCGGTCTTCCTTGGCGAAACGATAGGTGGCGCCCTCGGCCGGCGTGGCTTCCAGATTGTACATGTGGCCGGTCTCGTCCTGGAAGGCGAGGATCCGGGCGCGCACATGGTCCAAAAGCCGCTCGGCCAGGGCGTGGCCCGCCGGGGTGGTGACGTCCTCCACGTCGTCGGTGAAGTTTCGGATCATCTCGTTGATCCCGTTCACCCCCAGGGTCGAGAAGTGGTTTCGCAGCGTGCCCAGATAACGCCGCGTGTAGGGAAACAGGCCGTCGTCCATCAGGCGCTGGATCTCCGTGCGCTTGATCTCCAGACTGTCGCGGCCCAGGTCCAGCAGCCGGTCGAGATCGGCCAGAAGCGCGGCCTCGTCGCCCTTGCGCCTGTAGCCGAGCCGGGCGCAGTTGATGGTGACGACCCCGAGCGACCCGGTCTGTTCGGCGCTCCCGAACAGACCGTTGCCGCGCTTGAGCAATTCCGTCAGGTCGAGCTGAAGTCGGCAGCACATGGACCGGACCATGTGCGGCTTGAGATCGGAGTTCAGGAAATTCTGAAAATAGGGCAGGCCGTATTTGGCCGTCATGGCGAACAGCCGTTCGGCGTTCTCGTGATCCCAGGGAAAGTCCGGCGTGATGTTGTAGGTCGGGATGGGGAAGGTGAAGGCGCGGCCCAGGGCGTCGCCTTCGCTCATGACCTCGATGAAGGCGCGGTTGATCATGTCCATCTCCGGCTGGAGGTCGCCATAGGCGAAGGGCATGGCCTCACCACCGATCATCGGAATCTGCGCCTTCAGATCATCAGGGCAGGTCCAGTCGAAGGTCAGATTGGTGAAGGGCGTCTGCGTGCCCCACCGAGAGGGCACATTGAGATTGAACACCATCTCCTGAAGACACTGACGCACCGCCTCATAGGGCATGGCGTCCTTACGGACGAACGGCGCCATATAGGTGTCGAACGAGCTGAAGGCCTGGGCGCCCGCCCATTCGTTCTGCAGGGCGCCCAGGAAGTTGACGACCTGGCCGACCGCGCTGGACAGGTGGCGAGGCGGCGCCGACTCGATCTTGTTGGCCACGCCGTTCAGACCTTCCGTGAGCAGGTTTCTGAGCGACCAGCCCGCGCAATAGCCGCTGAGCATGTCCAGATCGTGGATGTGCAGGTCGCCCTCGCGGTGGGCGGCGCCGACGGCGGGCGGATAGAGGTGGGACAGCCAGTAGTTGGCGATCACCTTGCCGGAGACATTCAGGATCAGGCCGCCCAAGGAATAGCCCTGGTTGGCGTTCGCGTTCACCCGCCAGTCCTGCCGGTCCACATATTCGCGAACCGTTTGAACGACGTCGATGGACGGGGCGGCGGGGCGGATGACGGTCAACATATGGTGTATCACTTCTGGTGGATGACTACATGTTGGGTTTTTCCTTGGGGTCGGGTCAATGCGGCGCGGTGCGGCATCGGGCCGCGCGGCGCCGTCCGATAAGCCGAATTCAGATGTCGTCTCCGGGATTGATCGCCATCAAGACGAGGACGGCGACTCCGGCGACGGGCGATGTGACGCGCCGAAACATCGATCAGAGAACAGGAGTTTGCGCCAAGGCAAGGCGCCCGTCGCCGGGCGGCGCCAGAAGGGAGAGCAAGGAGTTCCGTCATGACCACCGATCGCCCCCTTCGCGCTCTTTCAACGCCCGTCCTGTTCAGCTTAGGGCTTCGGCCCTTCTTCCTGTTCGGCGCCCTGTGGGGAGCGATGGCGGCGCCGCTCTGGGTCTATGTTCTGGCGCATGGCGACGGACGGATCGCCGGTCGCGCGGGGATGGACTGGCATATCCACGAGATGCTGTTCGGCTATGTCGGCGCCGTCATCGGCGGTTTTCTTCTGACCGCCGTGCCGAACTGGACCGGTCGCGCGCCACTCGCGGGAACGCCGCTGGCGGTGTTGTTCGGGCTCTGGGCCGTCGGACGTCTGGCCCTGTCGACCCCCGGAGCCGACGCCTTCACCCTGCTGATCCTCGACGGCCTCTATCTGACAGGGCTGAGCCTGGTCGTCTGGCGCGACGTCCTGGCGGCGCGCAACTGGCGCAATCTCGGCGTCGCCCTGGCCGTAACCGGACTGGCCGCCGCCAATCTGGCCTTCCACCTCAGGTCAGGAGAGGCCGGCGGTCTGGACGCCGTGGTGCGCGCCGGTCTAGGCCTGATCGTCATGCTTCTGGTCCTGATCGGCGGCCGTGTGACGCCGAACTTCACCCGCAATTGGCTGGCGCGCCAGGGAAGCGGGCGGCTGCCCGCCCCTGCCTCGCGGTTCGATCTGGGGGTCATGGCGTTTACCCTGACGGCTCTCGTCGCCTGGGTGTGGCGGGCCGACCATCCGGCGGTCGGAGTGGTCCTGGCCTTGGCGGGGCTCTTGAACGGCGTGCGGCTGGCCCGGTGGTGCGGCTGGCGCACCGCCGGCGAGCCGCTGGTCTGGATTCTGCACCTCGGCTACGCTTGGCTCGCCGTCGGCCTGGTCCTGCTGGGGCTGGCCGCCATGGGGGCGAGCTTTGCGCCTTCGGCGGGCGTCCACGCCCTGACGACCGGGGCCATGGGGGTGATGATCCTGGCGGTGATGACCCGGGCCACGCGCGGCCATACGGGACGGCCGCTGGAGGCGGACCGGGCCACGGTGGTCTTGTATGGGCTCGCCAATCTCGCCGCCGTGGTGCGGGTGGCGGGCGGGCTGTGGCCGGAGGTCTATGGCGCGGCCCTGATCGTCGCGGGCGGCCTTTGGGCGGCGTCTTTGCTCGGCTACGCCCTTGTCTACGGGCCGATGTTGCTAGGACCGCGCTTGAGGTGAGGCGCCGCGGCTTGACCGGTGGATCGTTCGGCCTGAACTCAGGCCGTGCGCGGCGCGGCGGAGACGCCGGAGGGGGCGGGCGGCGGAGGCGCGCCGGGCGTCGTGGTCAGGCTTTCGGTCCCCGCCCGTCCGATCGGAAGCGGGCCGGCCTTGACGTGGTTGTCGATGAGCGGCGAGGGGCGGGCCAGGCGCTCGAGCGCGCGAGGGCGCGCCAGATGAATTTCCGGGCCTCGCACCTGAACCCCGTAGTCCGCCAGTTGGGCGAAGGCGCGCGACAGATTCTCGGGCGTCATGCCGAGGAGAGAGGCCAGGACGCGTTTCCCATACGGCAAGACGATATGATGAGGGTCGCCCTGCCGGGCGCTTTGCGCCAGAAGATAGTTGGCCACGCGTTCCAGGCAGCCGCGCAGCTTGTGAGCCTTCACCATACGCACCACGCCGCGGTAGCAGCCGGCCAATTCCTGCACTACGGCGAAACCGAAGGCGGGGTCTTGCCGCGTGGTCCGGCGCAACGCCTCGCCGGACAGCATCAGCACCTCCGACCGCTCCAGGGTCCGTGCGGACATCAAGGCCGGCGCCTCGAGCATCACGGCCGCCAGAATAAAGGTCGAGACGGGGCGCAGAACGGCGAGAACCGCCTCTTTCTCTTTCCAACTCCCCTGGAGCTCCACAGCGCCGTCCAGCAAGACATATAGAAAGTCGACCGGATCGCCCTCCATCAGCAGGGTGGTGCCGGCGGGGAACCGTTGCAGAAAAGCCCCGGCCGTGGCGTCGCGGAAGACGCTCGGGGTCATGTCCGCGAACAGGGGCAGGGTGCGGATGCGGTCAAGGTCTGTCTGACGAATGGACATGACCCACAGGATCACGTCGGACGAGGTTTCCGATTGATCCCGATCAAATCGCCTTCAAAGGCGTGAAGACTCCGCCCGTCGGTGTTCAAAGGCGTCCGATTTGCGCAAAGGCAAGGCGGGCGACGCCGAGACCGGTCATTCTGAGGCGCACGAGATGTTGCGGCGGACCGGACGGCCATGGCCCCACGAGCGGAGAAGACGGGAAAGACCGGGATCCGCGCGGCCGCGTGGGCCCTGTCTCACGCCGTTCGCCTGGCGGATCGGCTGGAGCCGGTTCATGCGGCCGACGACAACTGGCCCCATGGGATGGGCGATCTACTCGCCGAATTGCAGGACGGCCTGGACCTCTGTCAGGCGCGCGAGACCGGGCGGTTCGCACAGGATCAGGCCCCGGCCTCCCGGGCGCGGCGTCGCGCTGAGATCCTTCACCGCGCTCGAGCTCTGGGGGCGGTCGAGCGCGCCATGGTCCAACTCTCGGCGTCCGCCTCCGCACCCGCAGACTGGCTTCGTCTTCAGGCGAGCTGCCGGGTCGTTACGCGCGCTCTGCGCGATTGCTGGGCGCTCGAAAGGCCGAGCGGCGGCTGCGCTTGCGCTGAGGCGGCATGATGGTCGCGCCCCTCGTCCTTCTGGTCGATGACGACCCTGCGGTGGCGCAATCCGTCGCCTTTGCGCTCGAAACCGAAGGCTTCAGGGTCCGACGATATGGCAGCGCCGAGGCGCTGCTCGAGGCCGTGGAAGATCGCGTCGGGGAGGGGGCGGGATTGCGGGCGGCGCGCTGCCTCGTCCTCGACTATCATCTGCCGGGTCTGGACGGGCTGGCGCTTCTGAATCGACTGAGAGCCGCGTCGCTCGCCGGCGGCGCCATACTGATCACCACCCACCCGCGCCGCGGGGTCTGCGAAGACGCCGCCCGCGTCGGCGCGGTCCTGCTCGAGAAACCCCTGATCGGAGGCGCCCTGCTCGAGGCCGTCAGGGACGCCTGCGGCCTCAGCCGCCTCGCGTCAGAACCGTGACGCGAACCAGCTCGGACAGGCTGCGCACCTGCATCTTGGTCATCACATTGGCCCGGTAGACCTCGACGGTGCGCGGACTGATGCCGAGATCATAGGCGATCACCTTGTTGGCATGGCCGGCGACGAGCCCCTCCAGAACCTCTAGCTCGCGTTGGGACAGCGAAGCGAGGCGCTCGGCGACGAGAGGGTCCCGTGCGGCGGTGCGGGCGCCGTCGGGTTCCGCGAGCGCGCGCTGGAGCGCCTCGATCAAGACGGCGTCGTCGAACGGCTTTTCGATGAAGTCCTGGACGCCGGCGCGCATCGCCTCCACGGCCAAGGCCAGGTCGGCGTGTCCCGTCATCACCACGATCGGAGTGGTCGCGCCGCTCGCGCGCAGACGCCGCGCCAGATCGATACCGCTCATCTCGGGCATGCGCACATCAGTGAGGATGCAGCCCGACAGGGGTTCGCGGCGCGCCGCCTCCAGCAGTTCGAGCGGTGAGGCGTAAAGCCGCGGCTCCAGGTCGTTCGTCGAGATCAGAAAGGCGAGGGAGTCGCGCAGGGCCGCATCGTCATCGACCACGTGCACTGTCGTGTCAGCCTGGATCATCGTCGCCATCGGTGTCGTCTTCATCTGCGGTCTTCAAGGTAAAGGCGAACTGCGCGCCGCCCTCCGGACGCGGGGTCGCCCAGATGCGTCCGCCATGCGCTTCGACGATGGTTCGGCAGATCGACAGACCCACGCCCATTCCCGTTCGCTTGGTGGTCACAAAGGGCTGGAAAAGCATATCCGCCACCGACGGGTCCAGTCCCGATCCCGTATCGGCGACGGTGACGCAGGCCTCGTCGGCGCATCGCGTGAGCGATATGGTCAGATCCCGCCGGGGCTGGTCTTCCATGGCTTCGATGGCGTTGCGGATCAGATTGAGCACGACCTGCTGGATCTGGACACGATCCGCCAACACCAGATCGACGTCGGGCGGGAAATCGAGCGTGACGCGCACGCCATGCTCTTTGGCGCCGACCAGCGCCAGGGCGCCGGCCTCCTCGATCAGCTTGGGCAGGCTTTCGACGCGGCGTTCCACCTCGCCGCGCGCGACGAAGTCGCGCAGCCGGCGAATGATGTCGCCCGCGCGCAAGGCCTGGGCTCCGGCCTTGCGAAGCGCGTCCTTGAGCACCTCGCGCGGCAGTTCCTCACGATCGAGCAGACGCGCCGAGCCGTTGAGATAGTTGGCCATGGCGGTCAGGGGCTGGTTCAGTTCGTGGGCGAGGGCCGAGGCCATTTCGCCCATGGCGGTCAAGCGCGAGATATGGATCAGCTCGGTCTGCAACTCCTGTAGCCGGGTCTCCGTGGCCTGGCGGTCCGTCAGGTCGCGAATAAAGCCGGTGAAGTAGCGTTCCTCGCCGGACTGCATCTCGCCGACCGCCAGTTCGAGGGGAAAGGTCGCCCCATCGCGCCTTTGACCGACCACGACCCGACCCTGGCCGATAATCCGTCTTTCGCCCGTCCGCCGATAGCGCTCGAGATAATCGTCGTGTTGCGCCTTGTAGGGCTCGGGCATCAGCCGTTTGACATTCTCCCCGACGACCTCGCTGGCCGTCCAGCCGAACATCCGCTCGGCCGCCGGGCTGAAGGACCTTATGACGCCCCTTTCGCTGATCACGACCATGGCGTCAGGGACCGTGTCCAGGATGGACTGCAGATGCGCCTCGCGCGCGCGTAGGTGAGCGTTGGCCGCGACGACGCCGCGGCGGCCCCGGTGAAGAAGTTCCCCGCCCACGCTCAAGCCGATTCCGACAGCCAGAAAGACCAGGGCGGTGGCGATGTCGCCGCCGGTCCTTGGCCCAGCCTGCCAGGTGATCAGCAAACCCCCGGCGGCGCCGAGCAAGGCGGCGAGGGCGCCGGCGCCGAATCCGCCCACGGCGGCGGCGGCCGCGACGGCAGGGACGAAGAAGAGAAAAGCGATCCGCTCGCCCAGCATGGGCGCCATCGCCCACCGCGCGGCATAGGCCAGGCCCACTCCGCCCAGAGCGATCGCGGCGCCGACCAGATGCCGGTGCGGTCGCACCCGTTCGGCCCAAAAGAGCGGCGCGCTGATTCGGCTGGTTTTCATCGGCCTCCATCCGCCTGTTCAGGCGAGTCTGGCACGTCCGCCGACGAAGAACCATCCGGGGGGAGGAGGGAGCCTTGTCCTTTGCGCGCGCGCAAAGGCGCCAAGGGCGCCGGTTGCTAAGAGACCGGCGGCGGACGGGACCGGGCCGCCGCCTGCGACGGGGAGATTTCGATGACCACGCGACGGGCGCTGCTGACGGCGGCGGCGGGATGGGGGCTCGGCGGCGCGGCCGCCGCGCGCGTCCACCGCGTTCAGATGCTGAACCGCGGGCCGGGCGGAGCCATGGTGTTCGACCCGGCCTTTCTGCGCGCCGAGATCGGAGATCTCGTTCGCTTCGTGCCGACCGATCCCGGACATAATGCGGAGGTCATCGTCGGGCTTGCGCCGACGGGAACGCCGCCGACGCGCGGCGCCATGGGGGCGGTGTTCGACCTTCGTCTCGAACGACCCGGCCTCTACGGCGTCAAGTGCGCGCCTCATTTCGGCATGGGCATGGTGGCTCTGATCGCCGTTGGCGATGTCCGCGCCAGCCGCTCCGGGTTTGAAGCCGGTGTGGCGCGCCTTCCAGGGCTGGCCCGACGACGCATGATCGAGGCGCTGACGAGACTGGGTTGATCCGAGACGGCAACTCGGGTCTTTCCCCTAGGCGACACACCCGAGTACCGAAATCGGCCTGTCCCCCGTAGCGTCACGGCGTCGAATAAACCCGAGGTCGCCATGTCCGCAGCCCTTCTCGCGATGACCCCCGAGCCGCTCGCGCGTCCGCTCCCGACGCCCGAGCCCGAAGCCATGTGCCCGCTCAACGCCGCCTTCGCCGACAGTCAGGCTCTTCGCACCACCGTCGATCTGGGCGACGACCTGTTTCTCGCCGGCGCGGCCGCCGACTACGCCTATCGCGTGGAGGCGGGCGTCTTGATGAGCTATCGCCTGCTGCGGGACGGTCGTCGCCAAGTCGTGGACTTCCATTTGCCTGGCGAGTTCCTCGGGCTTGACGCGGGCGTGGACTATACGACCGCTGTGCAAGCCGTCACGCCGGCCGTCGTGGCCGGGATGCGGCGTCGGCGTCTTTCGGCCTTGGCGGCGACCGATGTCCGCCTGACCGGCGCCCTGTGGGCGGCCTCGGTGAGGGTCTGCCAACGCAGTCAGGATCATGCCGCCATTCTCGCTCGCCAAAGCGCCACCGAACGGGTCGCCGCCTTTCTTCTCGCCTACGCCCGACGAGTCAGATCGCTCGACGACATGATCTTGCCGATGAGCCGCCAGGACATGGCTGACTTCCTGGGTCTGGCGATCCACACCGTCTCGCGCACCCTGACCCAAATGGAAGGCTCCGGCCTGATCTCGGCGCGCTCCAGTCGGCACGTCCGGCTGGTCCGCCGCGACCGGCTTGAAGCCCTTTGTTCCTAATCCGGTCTGTGAAGACCTGAAACGAGAAAGCTGATGAATATGACTGACCTTCTGAGTGATATCGACGTCCATCATGCGCCGCGTTCGGTGTCTGATCGCATCGCCTGGGGTTTTGTGAAGTCGCTCCGCTTCTGCGCGGACACCTTCTTCGCCAAGCGTTACGGCCACCGGGCCGTGGTGCTGGAGACGGTGGCGGCCGTGCCCGGCATGGTCGGAGCCACCCTGACCCACCTGAAAGCCCTGCGGCGCATGAGCGACGACCGCGGCTGGATCCGCACCCTGATGGACGAGGCCGAAAACGAGCGCATGCACCTGATGACCTTCATCGAGGTGTGCCAGCCGACCCTGTTCGAACGTTTCATCGTCATGGCCGTGCAATGGCTGTTCTATCTCTTCTTCTTCGGCCTCTATCTGGTCTCGCCCCGCACCGCCCATCGGGTCGTCGGCTATTTCGAAGAAGAGGCGGTGATCAGCTACACCCATTATCTCGCTGAGATCGACGAAGGGCGTAGCGAGAACGCCCCTGCGCCTAAGATCGCCCGCGACTACTGGGGTCTGCCCGCGTCCGCAACGCTGCGCGACGTGGTTCTGGTGGTCCGCGCCGACGAGGCGCATCACCGTGACGTCAACCATGGCTTCGCCGATGAACTGGCCGGCGGACCGGTCAAGGCCGTGCGGCCGGGTCCCGCGCATGTTCCGCTTCAACCGCATTGGACGGTTGCCTGAGGCCGGGGATCGCGCATGTCGACCTCCCTGCCTAAGGCCTGGATGACGCATGCCCGTCGGACCCTGCCGCGCTACACCAGCTATCCCACCGCAGTCGCTCTGCGGCCCGGGACGCTCGAAGAAGTCGAGACTTGGTTGATCGCGGATGAGGGGGAGAGCCTCTCGGTCTATGTCCACATCCCCTTCTGCGATCGACTGTGCTGGTACTGCGGCTGCCACACCAGCATTGTCTCGGACTATGAGCGGGTGGCGGCCTTCCAGGCCCAGTTGTTGCGGGAGATCGCGCTCTGGGCCGAACGGCCCGGGGTGCGGCGCGGGGTTGTGCGCCATCTGCATTTCGGCGGCGGCAGCCCCAACATCCTGCGGCCTGCGGATTTCGTCGCCGTCGTGGACCGGCTGAGGTCGATCTTCCGCTTCGCGCCCGACGCGGAGGTGGCGGTCGAACTCGACCCGGCCCGACTGGAGATCGGTTTCATCGCGGGCCTCGCGCAAGCCGGGGTCACGCGGGTAAGCCTTGGGGTTCAGACCTTCGACCCGGCGGTCCAGGTGCGGGTCAATCGACCGCAGCCCTATGCTCAGGTGGCTGAGGCCGTCGAGGAATTGCGGCGCGCAGGGATCGCGGGCGTCAATTTCGATCTGATGTATGGCCTGCCCGGTCAGACGCCGGACAATGTGGCCGAGACGGCGGACCTGGCGGCGGGGCTCGCGCCCGACCGACTCGCCGTCTTCGGCTATGCGCATGTGCCCTGGTTGAAGAAGCACCAGAGCATGATCGCCGAGACCGAACTCGCCGACGCCGCCGGACGTTGGGCCCAAGCCGGGGCGGCCCACGACCGACTGGTCTCGGCCGGTTACGAGGCGATCGGTCTGGACCACTACGCGCGTCCCGACGATCGTCTGTCGCGCGCCCTGGCGCAGGGCGGGCTGCGGCGCAATTTCCAAGGCTATACCGACGATCCCGCGCGGGTGCTCGTGCCGCTGGGGCCGTCGGCCATCGGTCAGTGGCCGACGGGACTGGTGCAAAACGCCGCGGATGCGCGGGTCTGGCGGCAGGCGATCTCCGATGGCCGGCTGCCGGTCGCACGGATACTGCCCCTGACATCCGAGGATCGGCTTCGGGGGGCGGTGATCGAAGCCCTGATGACCGGGCTGTCGGCGGATGTCGATCAGATTTCCCAGAACCACGGGCAGTCTTCCGATCACCTCGACGCCTGTCTGGACCGGCTTCGGGAGGCGGCGGACGCGGGCTTGTGCCGGATCGACGGGCGGCGCGTCTGGATCCCGGACGCGGCGCGGCGGCTGGTTCGCACCGTCGCGGCGGCGTTCGACGCGGCGGGCGAGCCGCCGCAACGCCATGCGCCGGCGGTTTGACGACGCCGGGGCTTGAGGGGCGTCAAGCCATTGAGCGCGAGGGGTCAAGGCGCTCGCGGTCGGGCGGGCCTAAATTCCAGACAAAGGAGACCCCATGCGCCCTCATCCCCTGGCTCGACTGGCCGCGCTCGTCGCCCTAGCGGCGGGGCAGGCCGCAGCCCAGACGCCCGCCGCGGACATCGTCCGTCGCGCCGACGACCTGCCGGCCCCGCTCACGGCCAAATCCCCGCGGACGCATCAGGTGCGGTTGGAGGCGATTGAGCGTGACGGCGCGCTGTCGGACGGACAGACCTATCGCTATTGGACCTTCAACGGTCGTACGCCCGGCCCCTTTTTAAGGGTGCGCGTCGGCGACAGGATCGAACTGACCCTCGCCAACGCCGCCGACAGTCAGATGATGCACAATATCGATCTGCACGCCGTGACCGGGCCGGGAGGCGGGGGCGGGGTCACGCGGGTCTATCCCGGCGAGAGCGCCAGCTTCCGCTTCAAGGCCCTGGCGCCGGGCCTCTATGTCTATCATTGCGCCGAGGCGATGGCGGCCCAGCACATCGCCAACGGCATGTACGGCCTGATCCTGGTGGAGCCCGAAGGCGGACTGCCGCCGGTCGATCATGAATTCTATGTCATGCAGGGCGAAATCTACGCCGAGGCGGACGGCGAGGGCCGTCTGATCGAGGATCTGGATCGGCTTCTGGAGGAGCGGCCGTCGCATTACGTGATGAACGGCGCGGTGCGCGGCCTGACGGGCGAGCGTCGCATGCGGGTGCGGGTGGGCGACACCGCCCGCCTCTATTTCGGGGTCGGCGGTCCCAACAAGACCGCCAGCCTGCATCTGATCGGCGAGATCATGGATCGCGTCTATCCCAACGCCGCCTTGACGGACGCCCCCTTGCACAATGTCCAAACCGTCAGCGTGCCGCCTGGCGGCGCGACCGTCGTCGAGTTCACCTTCCAGGTACCCGGAGACTACGCCCTGGTCGATCACGCCCTGACCCGGGTCGATCTCGGCGCCTTGGCGGTCATCCAAGCCGAAGGTCCGTCGTCGCCCGAGGTGTTCGACGGACGAGACCCGCACGGCCCTCACAGTCACTGATCCCCGATAGGGACGCGTCGAAGCCTTTGCGGAGACAGGAGGGCGGCGGTCAAATCCTCGGCGACGAGCGCCTCTGGCCAGGGGGCGCCGCCCAGCATCGCCGCGGCCGCCTGACCGAGCGCGGGCGCGCACTGGACCCCGGACCCGCCCAAGCCCGCGATCCAGAAATAATCCGCCGCATCGGTCGCCCAGCCCGCCACCGGATCGCGATCGGCCGCGAAGCTCCTCAGGCCCGCCCAGTGCGCCGTCGGCGTCCACTCGGTCCGCCCGGTCAGATCGTTCAGGCTTTCGCAGGCCAGAGCGACGGAGAGGGGATCGGACTGGGCGTCGCAGGGCGGGGACGGCGTCTCCTCGCAGGCGCTCGCCCAGACGGCGTCCCCGGCAGGACGCAGATAGCCCTGTCCGTTCGCCTGTTTGAGGATCGGCCAGGTCCGCACTTCCACGGCAGGCGGGGGCGCGGCTTCGATCAGGGTCCGCCGGTACGACTGCAGCCCCAGGGGCTGAACCCCGGCGAGACGCGCCGTCTCGTCGGCCCAGGGGCCAGCGGCGTTGACCAGGACCGCGCCGGCAAGGGTCCGCTCCGCCGATCGAAGCCGCCAACAGCCCTGACGCCGTTCGATCGTCTCGGCCTCGAAGCCGGTGACGATCGGGCCGTGCCGCAAGACGGCCCGGCGCAAGCGATCGACCAGGCCGGCCAGGTCGATCAGGCCGGCGTCCGTCTCCAGGAAGCCCAGAGCGGTCGCCCCTGCCCGGAGGCCGGGCGCGAGCTTCGCGATCTCGGCGGCGTCGATCCGTCGTCCCCGTCCCCATTGCTGGACGGCGGCGAGATCCGTCTCTTCGGACGCCAGATGGAGGGCCGCGCGCGGCTCCAGCAGATCAGGAGCCAGAAGGCCCCGAGACGCGCGCGCCAGCCTCGAGACGACGGGGCCGCCATAGGTGGGGATGAACATGGCGGCCGCCCGGCCGCTGGCGTGGCGACAGAGCCAGGCCTCGCGCTCGACCAGGCAGAGCCGGCGGTGCGGCGCCAGGGCGGCGGCGACGGCCAGACCCGCAAGGCCCCCGCCCAGGATCAGAAACTCGAATCTGTCTTGCATGGCGGCTCCCGTGGCCGGGACAGCCTATCGGCGACGGCGGCCGCAAGGATTGAGGCGGATCAAGCCCCGAAATGACGCCGGGCAGGGCGGCGATTGAGACCGGTTCAGCCCGATCAGACCCGGCTGGGTTAGGAGCCGGGGCATCCGCGACGCAGGACGCCCCATGCCCTTTTATTCCACCAAGACCTATGGCCCCGAGCGCGGCCTGTCGTGCGCCTATCGTCAATGGGACGCCGGAACCGATTGCCAACTGCTGCACGGCTATGCGCTGGGGTTTCGGTTCGTCTTTGCCGCCGAGCAACTCGATCGGCGCGGCTGGGTCGTCGATTTCGGCGACGGCGGTTTCGGCAAGATCCGGCGGTGGCTGCACAAGATGTTCGATCACACCCTTCTGGTGGCGGTCGACGACCCGGCCCGCGACGTATTCGAATCGCTCGCTGCGGCCGGGCTGGCGGACCTGCGCACCGTGCCCAGCACCAGTTGCGAGCGGCTGGCGCAGCATGTCCACGACGCCGCTCAGGAGATTCTTCACGACGCCACCCAGGGACGTTGCTGGCTGAGTTCGGTGGAATGTTTCGAGCACAGTGCGAACAGCGCTCTGTTCGAGGCGCCTGATGCGGTCCAGCGCCAGACGGTCGCGGACGTCCTGCAGGCGGTGCTGCGGGAGATGAAATGAGCCCGCGCCTGAACCGGATTGTCGAAAGCGCGGCGGCGGAAGCGGCTCTGATGGCCCTGCGCGCGATCCCCGAGGCGGTGCTCGGAACGGCCATTCGCCGTCTTCGGCAGCGACGACCGGATGTGTTCGAACGCCTCGGGACGGCCGCGTCCGCGACCGTCGTCCTGGCGCCCACGGACCTGCCGGTCCTGTTTCGACTGACCCCGGACGCCGAGCGTCCTGTTCGCGTGGCGCGCCGGGACGATGATCGCCCCAGCGCGGCCCGGATCAGCGGGCCGCTCGTGCTGTTGCTGGGGGTTCTGGACGGCGGGCTTGACGCCGATGCGGCCTTCTTCTCGCGCGAGATCCGCGTTTCGGGCGACACCGAGACCGTGGTCTCTCTGCACAACACCCTGGAGGCGGCGGCGCTGTCGCCGTCGGATCTGCTCGGCGCGCCCGCCTGGCTGCGCGGCGTCGCCGATGCGGCGGCGCGCGGGGCGCTCTCTTGGGGTCAGGCGCGAAGGACATCATGATGGGGTCCATCGAACTCGTCTGTCCCGCCGGTTCGCCGGCGATGTTGAAAGCGGCCGTCGAGGCCGGCGCTGACAGCGTCTATTGCGGGCTGCGTGACGAAACCAACGCCCGCAATTTCCCCGGACTGAATTTCTCGCCCGAGGAACTGGCCCAGGCTGCGACTTGGGCCCACGCGCGCGGGCGAAAACTCCTCGTGGCGGTCAACACCTTTGCGCGGGCGGGACAAAGCGCCCGGTGGCGCGCCTCCGTCGACGCCGCCGCGACCTCGGGCGCCGATGCAGTGATCCTCGCCGATCTGGGGCTTTTGGCCTATGCGCGGGAGCGATGGCCGGATTTGCGACTGCACTTGTCTGTTCAGGCCGCGGCCGGATCCCCTGAAGCGGTCCGGTTCTACGCCCAGGCCTATGGCGTCCGCCGCATCGTCCTGCCGCGCGTCCTGAGCGTTCAGGAAGTCGCCGCTCTCGTTCGCGAGACAGAAGCCGAAACCGAAGCCTTCGTGTTCGGCGGCCTGTGCGTGATGGCTGAAGGGCGCTGCGCCCTGTCGTCTTACGCCGCCCGCCGCTCCCCCAATCTTTGCGGCGTCTGCTCGCCGCCCGAGGCGGTGTCCTATACCGAAGAGGACGAAGGCCTGGTTTCGAGACTGGGGGGCTTCGCGCTAGACCAGTTCGCCCCGGGCGAGAAGGCCGGATATCCCACCCTGTGCAAGGGACGGTTCGAGGCGCGCGGCCTGCTCTCCTATCTGTTCGAAGACCCCGTCAGTCTGAACGCCATGAGCCTTCTCGCCGGATTGAAGGCGGCGGGGGTCACGGCCGTGAAGATCGAAGGCCGCCAGAGGGGCAAGGCCTATGTCGCCCGTGTGGCCGGGGCCTTCCGCCAAGCGATCGACGCCCTGGATTCGGGCGCCGATCCCGAGGCCTTCGCCCCTCTGCTGACGGACCTCGCCGAAGGCGGGCGGGAGACGGCCGGCGCCTATAGAAAGTTGTGGAGATGACGGCCATGCGGATCGCGCTGGGGCCCTTGCTGTTTCACTGGGCGCCGGATCGGATTGAAGCCTTCTATGCCGAGGTAGCCGACGAGCCGTCGATCGACAGGGTCTATCTGGGCGAGGTGGTCTGCGGCAAACGTTCGCCCCTCACCCAATATGCGCTCGCGGCGGCGGCGGAGACCTTGAGCGCGGCAGGCAAGGACATCGTCTGGTCGGGCCTGGCCCTGCCGGCGACGGTCCGGGATCGCAAGGGACTGGCGGCGCTCGCCGCCCTGCCGGACCTCATTGAGGTCAACGACGTCTCCGGTCTGTCGGAGCGGCGCGACCCCTTCGTCGCCGGACCTTTGTTGAACATCTACAACGAGGGGGCGCTTGGGGAGCTGGCGCGACGCGGCTGTGTGCGCCTGTGTCCCAATGTGGAGCTTTCTCTGGAGGCGATTTCGCATCTTTCGGCGGCGCAGCCACAGGTCGAGATCGAGCTGTTCGCCTTCGGTCGGCTGCCGCTCGCCCTGTCAGGGCGCTGCTACCACGCGCGCAGCCACGGCCTGCACAAGGACGCCTGCCAGTTTGTCTGTGATCGCGATCCCGACGGGATGGATCTGAGGACCCTGGAGGGCCAGCCCTTCCTCGCGGTCAACGGCGTGCAGACCCTGTCTTGGGCGATGCAATGCGTCGATGCGCCGGTCGCCGCCCTGCGTGCCGCCGGCGTCGGAGCGTTGCGCCTGTCGCCCCATTCCGGCGATATGCCGGCCGTCGCGCGGGCGTTTCGCGCCTATGCCGACGGCCTGTGCGATCCCGATGGGCTCCTCCAGCGACTGCAGGAATTGAACCCCTCCGTCGCCTTCGTTAGCGGCTATCTGCACGGTCTCGCCGGTGTCGCCGGGACCCGCTGATCCGGGAACGGCCGGGCTTGACCCGCCCGGCGTGCGCGCAATCCTTGACCGGCTCGATCGTCGGCTGGTGATCCTGCTGGCCCTGCGCCTGAAGGTCGCCGACGCCATGGCCGCGTTCAAGTCGCCCGGGACGGTGCGCGATCCCGCCCGTATCGCGGCGGTGATCGATCATGTCCGTCAGCTGGCCGAGACGGTCGATCTGTCGCCGGACTTGGTCGAGGCTCTATGGCGGCAATTGATGCAAGCCAGCGCCGTCCGCCAGGCGCGGCTTGTGGCCTTGCACCGAAAAGCCGGCGACGCCGCCGCCGGCCTTCCTGTGCATCAGAACAGCCAGCCATGACTGCCGGCGACCGCCCCGAACACCGTCGTCAAGGCCAGGACCAGCAGCACCATATGGGCGGCGTGCAGCAGGCGGAACGCCTGATCCGGCGCGCGCTTGGCCCAGGCCGGAAAGAAGCGGTGGAGCAGAAAGGGCTCCACCACAAACAGCAGCAGGACAAACACGGCCCAGACGCACACCATGGCGTGCATCCACCAGAAGCGTAGGTCGCTGAATCGGTCCCACAGCGCCATCCGCTCAACGAGATAGACGCCCGACAGGCCGACAAGCGCTACGGCCGTGCGCGCCTGCCAGATGAAGCGACGCTCGAAGGCTTCGAAAGCCGCCAGGCGGTCGGCGCCGAGAAGCCCCCTGCGAATGGCGGGAAGCGCAACGGTGGTGGCCATCGATACGCCGCCGATCCAGATCACCACGCCCAGCACGTGAATCACGCGCGCGAGAGCCAGGTCGTCCATGGGAGTTTGTCCTTGTTCTGATCGTCAAGCTCGGTCGGGCGCGCCTCTGGTCAAGGCGCTTCTCTGGAGGGGTCAGGGGCAATGGACCCGTCGCGCAGGGGCGTGATCTGGAGCAGCACATCGTCCTGGCGCGCAGCGGCCCAGTGTTCGCCCCCGACCACAGGCAGCAAGATCAGGCTGCCGGGACCAAACACCCGCTCCGCCGCCGGATCGACGATCCCGCCGTCGCCCCAGGACAGATGGCCGGACACGACCGTGATGAGCCGCAGTCCCCCTTCGCCGCCGTGCGGCGGCAGAAGTTGACCTTTTTCGATCCAAAGGAGCATGACGGCGGGACGGCCCTGAGCGTCGAGGGCGACGAGGGTGCGGCGTGCGCCGGCGACATCCGAAGACGGCAGGCGATCCACGTCCAGCCGCCGGGCCTGGGCGGCGGCGGAAAGGGGCAGGGCGGCCGATGCGACGGCGGCGAAGGCGAACAAAGACAAGCGCTTCATGATAGGGTCTTTCTTGCGAGGTTAGAATTTGAGGCTCACGCCCGCGCCGAAGGCGCGACCGTCGCCGGGAAGGAAAACCGCCTGATCGGCGCGCGCCTGGTCGACGACGAGGGTGGAGGCGGCGTAGGTTTCGTCGAACAGGTTCAGGCCTTCGGCGAAGACGACCAGGCCGTCGCGGATCTCGCGCTCAGCCCGCAGGTCGAAGACGGCGTAAGGGTCGCTGTAGAGGGTGTTGAGGTTGTCGATCGGCGTTTTTTCCGGAACCCAGCGCACCCCGCCTTGCAGCAGCCAACCCGGCCCAGGCCGCCAGTCCAGACCGGCCTGGACCCAATGCGGCGGCGTGCCGGCCAGATGATTGTCGCCGCGCAGAGGATCGTCGTGGAAGCGGAAGTCCTGCCAGGTATAGGCGAGGCGTCCGGTCAGGTCCGGCGTCATCCGTAAGCTCAGTCCCAGCTCCAGCCCCAGGTGACGGGTGCGAGGCGCATTGACCGCGCCCAATGACACGCCGGTTTCGTCGCGCAGGCTGAGGAGCTCGTTGCGCACCCAGGCGTGATAGGCGACGGCGTCCCAGGTCCAGGCGCCGGCTCGAGCGCGCCAGCCCATTTCTACGGTCGTCGCTCGCTGCGCCTTGAGCGCGGGGGTGGCGAAGACGGCTGCGGCCTGATTGGGCGCGGCGGGATTGGGGCGTCCCGGACTGCTGTTGGGCGTGCCGTTGACGGTGGCGAACAGATCATCGTGCGTCGGCGGTTCGAAGGTCTGATTGGCCGAGACGAAGACGGTTTGCCGGTGGTCCGGCCGCCAGGTCAGGCCGAGGGCCGGGCTCCAACCCTCGTAGGTTCGTTCATAGCTGGACCCGACCGTTGGGACGGCGCCGAACGGCAGAGCCAGGCCGGGATTGGCGGGACTATAGGCCGCCGTCGGCCGCGTGGACGGCGCGTAGCGGTCCTGGTTGTCGCGCGTGGCGCGCGACCAGGCCGCCGAAGGCGACAGGGTGAGCGTCCGTCCGAGCGGGAGGTTGAAGCCGCCGTTCAGGGACAGGGTGTCCGCCTTCAGTCGATTGCGGCCGAACTGCGCGCCTCGGCGTCCTGAGAGATTGAGATAATAGTCGCGGTCGGCGGTTCCGGTCACCCATTGCAGCGTGCCCTCGAACAAGGGGATGGCGCGCGCGGGATCGGGCGCATATGCGTAACGGGCGACGACGGTGGCGTCGTCGCCGCGGGTGTCGCGCACGCCCGCCGAGATCGGAAACCGGAACATGTCGTCGGTCTGGGCATAACCCAAGGCGACGTCGATCAGATGGGCGTCCATCACGCCCGTGGCCCGAACCCCCGCATGGAATTGCGTGGCTTCGCGACGGGGCTGGTCGCGCACCACATTGGGGCCTGGATTGACGGCGCCCGTCGGCGTCACGGTCGGGCCGGTGAAGACGCTGCGCGAGCCGCTGTCGAGCAGGGCGCGGGTCAAGGGACCGGCGACGTCGAAGCCGAGGTCGGCGTAGCTGGCGAAGGCGCGCACTGTCACCCGATCCGACAGTCTCACGCCGAAGTTGGCGCCCACAGCCGATCGACTCGAGCCGTTATAAGTCCGGGAACCGTCCCGCTCGGTGTGGTCAACGCGCAGCAGAGCGTCGATCGTGTCGTGGACATAACCGGCCGAGGCGCCCGTCCCGATCTGGCCGAAGTCGCCGGCGGAGGCCTTGAGGCGCAGCCCGGGCGCGCTTCGTCCCGTCGGAGAGATGAGGTTCAAGGCGCCGCCGAGCACCGTCGCGCCGAGCCGGTTCGCGGCGTGACCGCGAAAGATCTCGATCGACTGGGCCTCGGCGGGGTTGGCGAAACCGACGATATAGGAGCCGTCGGCGCGATTGACCGGCAGGCCGTTGCGCAGCATCAGCACCCCGCGCTCGACGGGGTTCTGCTGCAGGCCGGATCCGCGAATCTGGATGCGGGGCTGATCGTTTCCGCCGAAGAAGTCCTGCACGACAACGCCCGGCGCGAAGGCGAGGGCGCGTGAAATCGTCAGATTGGCGCTTTGCGGCAGGTCATCCGCCTCGATCAGCCCTGTTGCGCCGGCCGTGGCGTTCAAGCGTTCGGCGGCCGAGGCGCGGCGGCCGATGACGACCACATCTTCCACAAAGCCCGGCGTGGCGGACTGCGCCTGGGCGGGCGCGGTGACAAGGCCCGGAGCGAAGCCGAGCGCGAGAGCGCTGCAGGTCAGAGCGAGACGAGCGACGCCGTGCGGTAAGAACGGCTGGGAGAGCGGAACGGGGAGGGGCACGGCGGGTCTCGATTTGCTAATGCGACCCGTTTTCATCTAAAGCATGCCGAACGGCGCTTTATTGCGCCAGCGCAAACTGCGGCGAGAAGTCCGCCCGATCCGGTGTCGATCCGGGCCCGCAGGAGAGGAACAGGCCCATGTCCGACCCCGTCCGGAGCGAGACCATCGCCGGTTTGGATCTGTTCCGGGGCGCCGCTTCGGCGACGTGCGCCGATCTCGCCGAGACTGTCCGGGTCGATCATCATCGAGCCGGAGCCTATGTCGGCGAACAGGGCGCGAAGGTGGAGCGGGCCTATGCGCTGAGCCGCGGCAGCGCCCGTCTGATCCAGACCGGCGCCGACGGCGGGCAGGCGCTGATCCGATTTCTGGGACCCGGCGACATGTTCGCAACGGCCGCGCTCTTTGCGCAAGGGCGCTTTCCGGCGGACATTGTGGCTCTGGAGGCGGTCGTGGTTCTGAGTTGGCCCCGCGAGGTGCTGTTCCGCATTATGGAACGCGACCCCGTGGTTGCGGTGAACGTCATTCGTATTCTGGGGACGCGCTTGGCGCAATTGCAGGAGCGGATAAGGGAGAAGTCCTTCTTGCGTGCTGACCAGCGCATCGCCCTGGCCCTTCTGCGGCTTCTGGACCCGTCCGGTCGTCCTCAAGACGCCGCCGCCATCACGATCCCGCTGCGCCGCCAGGACGTCGCCGAGTTCGCCGGTACGACCCTGTATACGGCGAGCCGCATCATCGCCGGATGGGAAAAGTCCCGTTGGCTAAAGACGACAGGACGCCGTCTCATGGTGCTGGATCCCGCCGCGCTGAGACGCCTCGCCGAGGACGGCGTGAACGGGTCCAGCGCCGCAACGCACGCTGCGGCGAGCCGATAGCCGCATCCGATTCAGTCGAAAACCACGGGGTCGCCGGCGGTGTCGAAGGCGAGGAAGCGCTGGATGGCCCCGGTGTTGACAGCCTCGACCATGTTTTCGAGCGCCCGGTCTATGTCGGGCTTGGCAGGGGCGTATCCGTCGCGCCCGGCAAGGGCCGCGGCGAACACCAGGCCCCAGGGCGGTCCGGCCGTCGCCGCTTCGGCGGCGAAAACGTCGAAGCCCGCCAGGTCCTCTGGCGCCTTGTCCACGCACATCAAGGGGGTCAGGGTTCCACCCCGACCCAGGCGATGACGCTCGCGCTGCTCGGGCGTCGGGGCGTCCGGCAAGGCCACGGCGGCGAAGACGAAAAGCAGGCGGTGCGGGGTCTGCTGGGCCAAGGCGGCGGCGACGAGTTGCTGAAAATGAGAGGTCTGGGTCATCCGAGCAGAATGCCGCCTGATCCCCGCGCTGGGCTTGCGCCTGAACAAATCACGTTCGATTTGATCCTCAGCTCCATGGCGGGGTCTGTCCCGTTGGCGAACCCGAGCCCCGGTTTTCGCGCTTCGGCCAGCGCGCCCCGACAAATCTCGCTGACCCCTTGTGCGATGCAACATTCCATGCCAGCAATGTCAGGCGGCGTCCTAAAGCGCTGCGCGTAACGGGGCGTCCTCAATGAGGGGAGACGCGCCGGACATTCAGCAGATTTCGGCAATGAAGCCGCCCGGGGCGCTCTGACATGAGCGTGTCGAGGCGGCTTTCGTGCGTCCGCGATCCGCACCGGGTTTGAACAAGCCACCAAACATGGCGGGGGATGAAGGTGATGGACAAGCGCAGATTCCTGATGGCCGGCGGCGCGCTGCTGGCCGGCGCCGCAGCGGGCCTCGCCGGATGTGGCGAGAGCGAGCCGCGTTCGAACGGGGCCACGGCGCCGGCGGGGACGGTCGAAAAACCCAATCTCAAACTCGGCTTCATCAAGCTGACGGATATGGCGCCCCTGGCGATCGCCAAGGAGAAGGGCTTTTTCCTTGAGGAGGGCCTGAACGTCGCCCTCGAACCCCAGGCCAATTGGAAGGTCCTGCTGGACGGCGTGATCGGCGGCCAGCTGGACGCCGCCCACATGCTGGCGGGGCAGCCGATCGCGGCGACCATCGGTCTGGGCACCAAGGCCGATCTTATCGCGCCGCTCAGCCTGGACCTGAATGGAAACGCCATCACGGTGTCGAACCGGATCTGGGCGCAGATCGCGCCGACCCTGCCCAAGGGCGCCGACGGCAAGCCCTTGCATCCGATCTCGGCCGCCGTCCTGAAGCCGGTCGTCGAGCGTTTCCGGTCCGAGGGGCGTCCGCTCAAGTTCGGCATGGTCTTCCCGGTCTCCACCCACAATTACGAGCTTCGCTATTGGCTGGCGGCCGGCGGGATCCATCCCGGCTTCTATCTGCCGCGCGACGTGGCGGGCACGACCGGCGCGGACATCCAGCTGTCGGTCACGCCGCCGCCCCAGATGCCCGCCACCCTCGAAGCCGGCACCATCGAGGGCTATAGCGTCGGCGAGCCTTGGAACCAGGCGGCCGTCAAGAAGAAGATCGGCGTGCCCCTCATCGCCGATCACGACATCTGGCCCCGCAATCCCGAGAAGGTCCTGGGCATGACCCGGGCCTTCGCCGAGACCTATCCCGCCACCACCACCGCCCTGATCCGCGCCCTGATCAAGGCCCAGCAGTGGCTGGACGCCGACCAGGGCGCCAATCGCCCGGAGGCGGTGCAGATCCTGGCCCGCTCCAACTATGTCGGGGCCGACGCCGACGTGATCGCCGCCTCCATGACGGGGCGGTTCACCTATGCGCCCGGCGATGTCCGCCCCGCCCCGGAGTTCAACATCTTCTTCGGAAGCTTCGCCGGCTATCCGTTCGCTTCCGACGCGGTCTGGCAACTGACTCAGATGCGCCGGTGGGGCCAGATCGCCGAGGATCGTCCCGACGCCTGGTACCTGGAAACCGCTCAGGCGGTCTATCGCGCCGACCTCTATCTGGCCGCCGCGCGCGCGCTGGTCGCCGAGGGGGTGATCCCGGCCGAGTCCGTCCCGGAGACGGACGGCTTCAAAGAGGTGCAGACCGGCTTCATCGACGGCGTCGCCTACGACGGGCGCGCGCCCAACGCCTATCTGGCCAAGTTCGCCATCGGTCTGAAACAGGGTCAGCGGGTCGCCGCCTCCGGCGTCTCGCCGGCCTGATCGCGCAAAGGGGAGAAGATTGATGCTGACGAACCAGGTCGCGCCCGACGGTGAAACGCCCACCAAGGTCATCGGTCGCATACCGTCCGAGACGGCGCCGCGTCGGACGCCGTCCGAGGACGCCGCGTCCGACACCCGTTCGGCGTCGGAGGAGGGGAGAGCGTCCAGGCTCGTCCGTTTCGCCGCCGGGCTTGGAGTCAAGCTGGGGGCCAGATTGCGCGCCCTGGTTCCGCCCCTGGCGGGCATCGGGATTTTCATCCTGTTGTGGGCCATGGCGGCTCCTATGGTGAAGACCTCGTTGGGCGCCCTTCCCGGGCCCGTGGCGGTCGCGGCGCAGGGCGTCGCCCTGGCCGAGGAGTGGCAGGCCGGCCAGGCCGATCGGGCCGCCTTCTATGCGGCCCAGTCCGAGCGTAATGCCGGACTGGAAGCCGCCGGACGGGGGGGCGAGGTTCGCGATTTCCGTTACGCCGGATCGCCCAGTTTCATCGATCAGATCTTCACCTCCCTGTTCACGGTGGCCTTCGGGTTCGGCTTGGCGACGGTGGTCGCCGTGCCGCTCGGCCTGGTCTGCGGCCTGTCCAAGGGGTTCAACGCCGCCTTCAATCCCCTGGTGCAGATCTTCAAGCCGATCAGTCCGCTGGCCTGGCTGCCGATCGTGACCATGGTGGTGTCGGCGACCATGACCCGCCCGGATCCGGCCCTGCCCAAGAGCTTCGTCATTTCGGCGGTCGTGGTGATGCTGTGTTCGCTGTGGCCGACCCTGATCAATACGGCCGTCGGCGCCGCCTCGATCGACCGGGATCTGCTCAATGTCGGACGGGTGCTTCGCCTCAGCCCCTTCGCCCGGCTGAGACGCCTGATCCTGCCTTCGGCCCTGCCCTATATCTTCACGGGCATGCGGCTGTCGCTGGGCGTCGGCTGGATGGTGTTGATCGCCGCTGAGATGCTGGCGCAGAACCCCGGACTGGGCAAGTTCGTATGGGACGAGTTCCAGAACGGCAGCGAGCAGTCGCTGGCCCGCATCATGTTCGCGGTCATCGTCATCGGCCTGATCGGCTTCTTGCTGGATCGGTTGATGATGGCCCTGCAAGCCCTCGCCTCGCGGAACCACGCCAAATGAGCGCGCCGATCCTGTCCTTGCGGGGACTGAGCAAATCCTACCTGGGGGCCGACGGCGCGCGCACCGACGTCCTGTCCGGCGTGGAACTGGACGTTCAGGAAGGCGAGTTCGTCGCCGTTCTCGGCTTCTCGGGCGCGGGCAAGACGACCCTGGTGTCCGCCATCGCCGGGCTGATCGAGGCGGACAGCGGCGACATCCTGATCAAGGGCCGGCCCTGCGCCGGCCCCGGACCGGATCGCGGGGTCGTCTTTCAGAGCTATTCGCTGTTTCCCTGGCTGACTGTGGAACAGAATGTCAGGCTGGCGGTCGACGCCGTTCACCTGACGATGCCCAAGACGGAGCGGGTCGAACTGGTGCGCGCGACGGTCGCCCTGGTGGGACTGGCCCATGCGCTGGATCGCAAGCCGGCGCAGTTGTCGGGCGGCATGCGCCAACGCGTGGCGGTGGCGCGGGCTCTGGCGACAAAACCCGAGATCCTGCTGCTGGACGAACCCCTGTCGGCGCTGGACGCCCTGACCCGCGCCAAGCTCCAGGACGAGATCGAGCGGATCCGGCGCCAGGAGAAACGCACCATCGTCCTGGTGACCAACGACGTGGACGAGGCCCTGTTGCTGGCCGACCGGGTCGCGGTCCTGACGCCGGCGCCCCACGCCCATATCGGCCGAATCTTCGAGGTGGCCCTGGCTCGGCCGCGGGACCGCACCGAGCTGAACCATGACGAGGCCTATAAGACGCTGAGAAACGAGATCGTCGGCTATCTGGGGCGTCTCGCCGGCGGGGCGCGCGAGGCGGCGGCTTCGAACGTGATCGACCTGCCGACGGTGGCGCCGCTCGATCTCTTGGCGCCGCCCAAGGCCTATCAGGACGCCGCCTATAGTCCGATCCATCGCCGCTATCTCGAGTTCTACAACCTGTCCAAGGTCTATCCGACGCCCAAGGGCCCGCTGACGGTGGTCGAGAAGGTCAATCTGCTGATGGACCGCGGCGAGTTCATCTCGCTGATCGGGCATTCGGGGTGCGGCAAGTCCACGGTTCTGACCATGGCCGCCGGTCTCAATCCGATCTCTGACGGCGGCATCGTGTTGAACGGTCGGGAGATCGAGATCGCGGGACCGGACAAGGCGGTGGTGTTCCAATCGCCGTCCCTGATGCCCTGGTTGACGGCGCGCCAGAACGTGGCCCTGGGGGTCGAGCGTGTCTATCCCCACGCCACCCGCGCCGAGAGAGCCGACATCGTCGCCTATTATCTGGAACGGGTCGGCCTGGGCGACGCCATGAACAAGATGGCCGCCGATATGTCCAACGGCATGCGCCAGAGGGTGGGCATCGCCCGCGCCTTCGCCCTGTCGCCCCGACTGCTGCTGCTGGACGAGCCGTTCGGCATGCTGGACAGCCTGACGCGCTGGGATCTGCAGGACGTGCTGGTCGAGGTCTGGAACCGCACCAAGGTCACGACCGTCATGGTCACTCATGACGTGGACGAGGCGATCCTGCTGGCTGATCGGGTGGTGATGATGACCAACGGGCCGAACGCCACCATCGGCAAGGTGCTGGAGGTCGATCTGCCGCGTCCGCGCGACCGCCGCGCCCTGCTGGATCATCCGCAATTCTACGCCTATCGTGAGGAAGTGCTTCAGTTCCTGGCGGACTACGAGCACGGCGCTCACGCCGACGCCGCCTGATGCGGGTCTTTCTGGCCGGCATACCCTTGCATGACGCGCTTGTCGTCGTGGTCGGCGACGGGGAGGCGGCGCTGGCGAAACTGCGGCTGTTCGTCGGCTCGCCCGCCCGACTGGTCTGGTTCACCCCCGGCGGCCCCCCCGACGCGGATCGCCGGCCGGCGAACGCGCCCACGCCCAGGGCTCGCGCGCCGACGCGGGCGGATTTTCAGGAGGCGCGGCTGGTCTTCATCGCTCTGGAGCAGGAGGATGAGGCCGAGGCGGTCGCCCGCGATGCGCGGGCGGCGGGCGCCCAGGTCAATGTGGTGGACCGGCCGGCCTTGAGCGATTTCCAGACGCCGGCCCTGATCGACCGGGATACGATCGTCGTCGCCATCGCGACCGGCGGCGCCGCGCCGATCCTGGCGCGGGACCTGCGCAGCCGTATCGAAGCCATACTGCCCCAAGCGCTCGGCCCCCTCGCCGAGATCGCCGGCGAGATTCGTGACCAGGTCAAGACGGGCATTCCGGACTTCATGGCGCGGCGACGGTTCTGGGAACGGGCGTTTCGCGGTCTGGCCGTTGATCTGGTCGGACAAGGGCGGATATCGGCCGCCCGCGCCGAGATGATGCGGCTTATAGAGGCGGCGGCGCCGGAGGCGGGGAGTCTGTATGGTCTGGGGGCCGGATCGGGCGATCCGGAACTTTTGACGCTCAAGGCGCTGCGGATCATGCAGGACGCCGATGTCATCCTTTACGACCCGGAGGTCTCGGAGCTCGTCCTGGCGCGGGCGCGACGTGATGCGCCTCGGCGAAACCTGGCGGACGCCGGCCCCGCCGAAGCCTGCCGTCTGATGGTCGAACATTGGACTCAAGGCGAACGCGTCGTGAGACTGTATGCCGGCAATCCTGCGGCGTCTGAGCGGGCGAGGCGCGAGCAGGATGCCCTGAATGCAACAGGTTGCGAAATGATCGTCGTCCCGGTCGCGCTCGACGCGGCCCGTCTAGACTCTTGACGGAGGGCGCCGCTTACTCGCGTCGGGGAACATCACAATTGCGTATCGCCATCGTCGACGACACCGGCCTGCGCGCGACCATCCTGAAAGAGGGGCTGGCCGAGGCGGGCTACATCGATATCGAGGTCGTGGCGCCCCACGGCGGTTTCGTCGCGCGTCTGGAACGGATGGCGCCCGACATCGTGCTGATGGACCTGGGCGATCCCAGCCGCGACACGCTCGAGGAAATGCTGACCGTCAGCCGCGCTCTGGCTCGACCCATCGCCATGTTCGTCGACCGGTCGGACGATGCGATGATCGGCGCCGCCATTGACGCAGGGGTATCGGCCTATGTCGTCGATGGTCTCAGGAAGGAAAGGGTGAAGCCGATCCTGGAGCTGGCGATCCGCCGGTTCAACGCCTTCAACATCCTGAGGGCGGAGCGGGACGACGCGGTCACGGCCCTGGCCGACCGCAAGACCATCGATAAGGCCAAGACCCTGCTGATGCAGGGTCGCGGTCTGTCCGAGCCCGATGCCCACGCCCTGCTGCGCTCCACCGCCATGAACCAGAGCCGCCGCATCGTCGAGGTTGCCGAAGCCTTGATCACCGCCTACGCCCTGATCGACCCACCCAAGGGAACCGGACGATGACGCCGCTTTCAATCGCCTTTCTGCCCCTGACCGACAGCGCGGTGCTGGTCGCGGCCAAGGAGATGGGTTTCGCGGAAGCGGCCGGGCTGGACCTGACGCTGGTCCGCAACACCTCCTGGGCCACGGTTCGAGACCGTCTGGTCTACGGCCAGGTTCAGGCGGCGCACATGTTGGCGCCTCTGGCCGTGGCGGTGACCTTGGGGCTCAGCCAACAGCCGACCCGGCTGGTGGCGCCCTTCCGGCTGGGGATGAACGGCAACGCCTTGACCCTGTCGCATGAGTTCGCCGCCGCCCTGGACCCGGTGCTCGCGCATCGGGTCGAGGATCCTGTCGCGACCGCCCATGACTTCGCTTCGGCCATCGGCATGCACCGTCGCAAGCCGATCATCGGCGTGGTTCATCGGTTTTCCAGCCACGCCCTCATGCTGCGCTACTGGCTGGCGTTCGCGGGGGTCGATCCCGATCGGGACTTGACCCTGCGGGTGGCGCCGCCGTCCTTGATGGTGGAGGCGTTGCGGACCGGCGAGATCGACGGCTTCATGGCGGGCGAACCCTGGAGCAGTCTCGCCGTGGACGAAGGCCTGGGCCAGATCGCCGCTTTCGGATCACGGCTCTGGCGCCGGGGGGTGGAAAAGGTCCTGGCCGCGCGCGCCGACTGGGCCGAGGCCAATCCGGAGGTTCTGAACCGGCTCTTGATCGCCTTGGACCGTTCCGCCGCCTGGTGCGACGCGCCGGAAAATCGCCCCGCCCTGGCCCGGCTGCTGGCGGCGCCCAATTATGTGAACCAGTCGGCGGCGGTGATCGAGCGCGCCTTGGCCGGGCGACTGGTGCTCGGCCAGGGGGAAGCGCCCGTGGCCGAGGCGGACTTCCTCATGCTGCACCGCGAAGCCGCCACCGCGCCGGCGATCGATCATGGCCTGTGGATCTACTCGCAGTTCGTGCGTTGGGGCATGATCGAGGCGTCCGAAACGGCGCGCGCGGCCTCTGCGGCCGTCTTCCGTCCGGACCTGTATCGTCGCGCCGTTCCAGGCGGGGACGGGGCCGGAGCGGTCGGGAACTTCTTCGACGGCCGGCCCTTCGATCCCGACCGGATCGAGGCCTATGTCGAAAGCTTCGCCGAGGCCGCCGCATGATCGCGGACAAAAACCTCTTTGTGCGATGCAAAATGACCCCTTGCCGAGCAGGGAGAAACGAGTCAACCTCATCGAACTGAGGCAAGGACGCCTCGGATTGGTCGGAACCCTCCATCGATGGGGAGTCCCGGCTTTCGCGCCCTGACCGGATCGGTGGGGGTGATCGAGATTTGGCAAAGCCGCCATGCAGGCGCTGGGAAACCAGCGTCTGCATGGCGGCTTTTTTCGTTTGGGGCGTCGAATGGACGGTTTTGCAAAGGTCTTGGCGCGGTCCACGGGCGCGACCCGGGACACCCGGGAGCATCTGGTCGTCGTCGGCAATGGCATGGCCGGCTGCCGGGCGGTGGAGGAAATTCTCGCGCGCGACGCAGACCGATACCGGGTGACCATCTTCGGGGCCGAACCCCATGTGAACTACAACAGGATCATGTTGTCCCCCGTGCTGGCGGGCGAGAAGACCTTCGATCAGATCGTCATCAACGACCGCGCCTGGTACGCCGACAATGACATCGAACTGATCGTGTCGGATCCCGTCGAGGCGATCGATCGCGCCGCCCGGACCGTGACCGCGAAGTCAGGCCGCACCGTCGGCTATGATCGTCTGCTGATCGCCACCGGATCGGACCCCTTCATCATCCCCGTGCCGGGTCACGACCTCGACGGCGTCATCAGCTTCCGCGACATGGCCGACGTCGACCGGATGGTCGCCGCCGCGCAGCAGGGCGGGGACGCGGTTGTCATCGGCGGCGGCCTTCTGGGCCTGGAGGCGGCGCACGGCTTGAGCCTGCGGGGCATGAAGGTGACGGTCATCCATCTGATGCCGAACCTGATGGAACGGCAGCTGGACGAGGCCGCCGGCTGGCTGCTGAAGTCGGCGCTGGAGGCCCGGGGGCAGACCATCCTGACCGGCGGCGATACGGCGGAGATCGTCGGCGACGTCGGCGTCGAGGGGGTGCGACTGAAGGACGGTCGGCTGATCCCGGCGTCCCTCGTCGTCATGGCGGTCGGCATCCGACCCAATATAAGTCTAGCGCGTGCGGCCGGACTGGCCGTGGGGCGCGGCATTCATGTGGACGACCATATGGTCACCTCCGACCCGGCGGTTTTGGCCGTCGGAGAATGCGTCGAACACGCCGGTCAGGTCTATGGCCTGGTCGCCCCCCTGTGGGACATGTGTCGCGCCCTGGCCGATGGACTGACGGATCGTCATACGGGCTATCGTGGCTCGGTGACCTCGACCAAGCTCAAGGTGTCCGGCATTGACGTGTTTTCCGCTGGGGATTTTTCGGGCGGCGAGGGGGCGCAGGACATCGTCCTGAGGGACGCGTCGCGCGGCGTCTACAAGCGGGTGGTGGTGCGCGAGGACCGGATCGCGGGCGCGGTCCTGTACGGCGACACCGCCGATGGCGGCTGGTATTTCGACCTGATGAAACGGGGCGAGGACATCTCGTCGGTCCGCGACATGCTGATCTTCGGTCAGGCCTTCGCCCTGGGAGGAGGGCCGCCGGACCCTAGGGCGGCCGTTGCAGCCCTCTCGGACGAAGCCGAGATCTGCGGCTGCAACGGCGTGTCCAAGAAGACGGTTGTCGCCGCAATCGAGGGCGGCGCGGCGACGCTGGACGCCATTCGCGGCGGCTGCAAGGCTTCGGCCTCCTGCGGGTCCTGCACCGGTCTGGTGGAAACCCTGCTGGCCGTGACCCTGGGCGACGACTATGCGGGCGAGCGCGCCGTTCGGACCCTGTGCAAATGCACCAGCTTCGGTCACGACGACGTGCGTCGGGAGATCGTGGCCCAAGGGATGCGGACAATCCCTGAGGTCATGCAAAGACTCCATTGGACGACGCCCGACGGCTGTTCGTCGTGCCGTCCGGCCTTGAATTATTATCTGCTGTGCGCCCTGCCCGGAGACTATGTGGACGACCAGCAAAGCCGGTTCGTCAACGAACGTCTGCACGCCAATATCCAGAAGGACGGGACCTATTCGGTAGTGCCGCGGATGTGGGGCGGGGTCACCAATCCGCGCGAACTGCGCGCCATCGCCGATGTGGTCGAGAAATACGACGCCCCCCTGGTCAAGGTCACCGGCGGCCAGAGGCTGGATATCTTTGGCATCAAGAAGGAGGATCTGCCGGCGGTCTGGGCGGATCTGAACGCCGCAGGCATGGTGTCGGGCCACGCCTACGGCAAATCACTCCGCACGGTGAAGACCTGCGTCGGGTCGGACTGGTGCCGGTTCGGCACCCAGGACTCCACCGGTCTGGGCATCCAGGCCGAGCGCATGACCTGGGGCAGCTGGATGCCCCACAAGTTCAAGATCGCGGTGTCGGGCTGCCCCCGCAACTGCGCCGAGGCCACCATCAAGGATTTCGGCGTCATCTGCGTCGACAGCGGTTATGAACTCCATGTCGGGGGCAACGGCGGCATCCATGTTCGGGTCACCGATCTGTTGTGCAAGGTCGCGACCGAGGCCGAGGCGCTGCACTATTGCGCCGCCTTCATCCAGCTTTACCGCGAACAGGCCCGCTATCTCGAGCGCACCGCGCCCTGGATCGAACGCGTCGGACTGGAGTGGATCAAGGCCCGGATCGTCGAGGACGCCGAGGGGCGCGACGCCCTGGCCGCACGCTTCCTCTACGCCCAGAGCTTCAGCCAGGAGGATCCCTGGGCCGCACGAGTGAGCGGGGTCGATCGCGAACTTCACCAACCCCTGGTCCTGGCGGAGACGGCGTGATGCGGGCGGAGCGATGGATGGATGCGGGGGCCGTCGAGGAGATCCCCCTGCGCGGCGCCCGCACGGTGACGGTGGGTGAAGACGCGATCGCGGTGTTCCGCACAGGCGACGGCGCCGTCTTCGCCCTGATCGATCGTTGCCCCCACAAGGGTGGCCCGCTGAGCCAGGGTATCGTCCACGGCCACAGCGTCGCCTGCCCGCTGCACAACTGGAGCATCGCCCTGGCCACCGGCGAAGCGCAGGCGCCGGATCGCGGCTGCACCCCGACGATCCCGGTCAGGATCGAAGCCGGGCGGGTGCTGATTGCGACGTCCAGCCCGGTCCTCGCCTGAGGTGACCCGGCCCGTCTGCACCACCTGTCCCTATTGCGGCGTCGGCTGCGGCGTGGTCGCGCGCGTCACGGGCGAGCGCACGGTGGACATCGCGGGCGACCGCGACCACCCCGCCAATAGGGGGCGGCTGTGTTCCAAGGGCACACATCTGGGCGAGACGGTCGGACTGAACGGCAGGCTGCTGCACCCGATGATCGGCGACCGGCGCGCCGCCTGGGACGAGGCGCTGGATCTGGTGGCGGACCGTTTCGCGACCGCCGTCGCCGAGCACGGCCCTGACAGCGTCGGCTTCTATGTCTCGGGCCAGCTTCTGACCGAGGACTATTATGTGGCCAACAAGCTGATGAAGGGGTTTATCGGCTCGGCCAATATCGACACCAATTCAAGACTTTGCATGTCCAGCGCGGTGTCGGCTCATCTGCGGGCCTTCGGCGAGGACGTCGTGCCGGCCTGTTACGAGGACCTGGAGGCGGCCGATCTGATCGTGCTGGTCGGCTCCAACACCGCCTGGTGCCATCCCGTGGTCTGGCAAAGGATCGAGGCGGCCCGGTCGCGGAGCGGCGTCAAGCTTGTCGTCATCGATCCGCGCCGCACCGAGACCGCTGAGATGGCGGATCTGCATCTGCCCCTTCGCGCCGGAACAGACGTCAGACTTTTCAACAGTCTTCTGGCGGCGCTTCGTGCACGAGGGCAGGTCGATGAGGCCTATATCGCGGCCCATGTCCTCACCCCTGAAGGCTTTTGGGAGGGGATTGCGGAGGACGCGGACCCGGGCGCCGCCGCGGCGGCCTGCGGTCTCGATCCTGTCGTCCTCGACGCCTTCTTCGATCTGGCGGCCCGTCATCCCCGCACCGTCACCCTGTTCAGTCAGGGCGTGAACCAGTCGACCCAGGGCGCCGACAAGGCCAACGCCATCATCAATTTTCATCTGGCGACCGGTCGGATCGGAAAGCCCGGCGCGGCGCCCTTCTCCATCACCGGACAACCGAACGCCATGGGCGGGCGCGAGGTCGGGGGGCTGGCCTCCACCCTGGCCGCCCATATGGATTTCGCCGAGGACAATCGGGATCGGGTCGGGCGGTTCTGGGGCGCTCCGGCCCTGGCGGCCGCGCCCGGATTGAAGGCCGTGGATCTGTTCCGGGCCGCCGGCGACGGTCGGCTCAAGGCCCTGTGGATCATGGCCACCAATCCGGCCGTCAGCATGCCCGACGCCGGCGCGGTCCGCGACGCCCTGGCGGCCTGTCCCTTCGTCGTCGTCTCGGACGTGATGGCCGACACCGACACCGGCCGCCTGGCCCATGTGCGGTTCCCTGCGGCGGCCTGGGGGGAGAAAGACGGGACGGTCACCAACTCCGAGCGTATGATCAGCCGCCAGAGACCTTTCTTCCCTCCGCCGGGCGAGGCGCGGCCCGACTGGCGGACCCTCGCGGACGTGGGGCGTCGGATGGGGCACGGGTCCGGTTTCGCCTGGACCACGCCGGCCGAGGTGTTCGACGAACATTGCCGTCTGACCGCCTTCGAGAACGACGGGCGTCGGCGTCTGGACCTGTCGCCGCTGATCGGTCTGGATGCGGCGGCCTATGACCGGATGACACCCGTCCGTTGGGGCGCCGATCGCGTCTTCGCGGACGGTTCTTTTTCGACGCCGGACGGCCGGGCCCGTCTGGTGGCGGTGCGCCAGCAGCCGCTGGTGAACCACGACCTGATCCTGAACACCGGACGCTATCGGGATCAGTGGCATACGATGAGCCGCACCGGATTGTCGCCGCGCCTGTCCCAGCACCGTCGCGAACCCCTGGTCGAGCTACACCCCGACGACGCGGCGCGGTTCGGCCTGGCTGACGGGGATCTGGCCGTCGTGCGGACGGCGCAGGGCGAGAGCGTCTTCCGTCTTGCAATCACCGACGCCCAGCGACCGGGCGAGGCCTTCGCGCCGATCCACTGGACGGACCGGACGGCGTCAGGGGGGCGGACGGGGCGGCTGGCCGATCCTGCGGCGGACCCCGTGTCGGGCCAGCCGGGGTTCAAACGAACGGCCATGACCGTGACCCGGCTTCACACCGACTGGCGCGCCTTCTTGATCCTGCGGGGGGAGACCGGGGTTCAGCCGGACTGTGTCTGGTGGGCGGCGGTGACGGCCCCCGGCGGCCGACTGTTCGAACTGGCGGGGAACGGCGATCCGCACGCCCTGGAGGCCCTGCTGCCGGACGGCGAGCGGATGACGGCCGTGGACCCGGCGCGCGGGACCTTGCGGATCGGCGTCCTGAAGGACGGGCGGCTTCAGGGCGCGCTGTTTGTCGCGCGCGACGGGCGACTTCCGGCCCGGGACTGGCTGCTGGCCCAGCTGTCGGAGACGGTTGAGACCGCCGGGCTCCTGGCCGGGCGAGCGCCGGGGGCGGCCGTGGATCGCGGGCCTGTCGTCTGCGCCTGTTTCGACGTGCGCGCCCGGACCATCCTGACCGCCATCGCCGAACAGGGGCTGACGAGCGTGGCCGAGGTCGGCGCAGCCCTGTCCGCCGGCTCCAACTGCGGCTCGTGCCGCCCCGCCATCGCCAGACTGCTTGCCGCCTAGGAGAGCGACCGTCCATGACCCGCAAAGATCCGTCTCACGCCGCCTTTCCCCGTCGAACCTCTATCAAGGCTGGCGGGTCCATCGGGGGCGAGGTCTGGCTGGTCGGGGCCGGGCCGGGCGATCCCGACCTGATCACCCGACAGGCCGAACGCCTGATCCGCGCCGCCGACGTCGTCTTTTATGACGCCCTGGTCGGGCCGGGGGTTCTGGCGCTCATTCCCGATGCGGTCGAACGCGTTTGCGTGGGCAAGCGGGCCGGCGTCCATTCCAAGCCCCAGGGCGGCATCAACGATCTGCTGCTGGCGGCCGCCCTGGCAGGCCGACGGGTGGTGCGGCTGAAGGGCGGCGACCCGTCAATGTTCGGCCGGTCCGCCGAGGAATTGGCTCATCTTCAGGCGCATGGGGTGCGCGTCCATGTGGCGCCGGGGGTTACGACGGCCAGCGCCGCCGCCGCCCGCGCCGGCGTCTCTCTGACCCTGAGGGGCGTGGCGCGGCGGGTTCAGTTCGTCACAGCCCATGCCCGCGCCGGAGAAGCCCTGGACATGGACTGGGCCGCGCTCGCCGATCCCAGCGCCACCCTGGCCGTCTATATGGGGCGAGCCGCCGCGCCGGAACTGAAGCGACGCCTGATGGCGGAGGGCATGGCGGGAGATACGCCCGTGCTGGTCGCCGTCAATGTCAGCCTGGCGGACGAGAAACTGCTGTTCACGCGGTTGGACCTGTTGCCCCTGACCGTCGGCGCCCTGGCGGAGGACGCGCCGACCCTGATGCTGATCGGCCAGGCGGTCGGTCGGCAAGCCGCTGTGGCGGAAACGCCCGTCGGCGCCGACGTCGCCGCAGCCGGTTCGGCGCGGCCGTGGTGAGCGACCGTGTGTCCGTCTGGATCAGCCGTGTTCGGGCAGGGCGGCTTCAGCCAGGGCCAGGTCGTCAATCGTATTGATGTTCACGAAGGCGTCGTCGTCCTCCGCAGGCCAGTCCACGATGACGCGGCCCACGGCCTCGCTGAGGCCCTGCAGGGACAGCCGGCCCTCGTCGGCCCGGCGCCTTAGGACCGGGACGGCGGTGGTGCGCCACAGGGCGCAGACCGGATGAAGCCGGCCCCCGCTTGCGGCCACGGCCACGCCCGACTCGGCCGTCAGGGCGGACTGGAGCCGCGATAGCAGATCGCCCGGCACGCGGGGCATGTCGCAAGCCAGGGTCAGAACCTGGTCGAAGCCGGCGTCCGCCGCCCAGACCAGGGCTGCGAGCAGGCCCGCCAGGGGGCCGTCGATATCCGGCGCATCGAGCACGATCGTCTCGGCGAAACCGTCCGCCTGGGCGGGATCGCGCACCACCAGGATCACCGGCCCGGCCAGGGCGTGAGCCTTGTTCAGCGCATGGTCGAGCAGGCGCAGCCCGTTAAGCCGCCGACGCGGCTTGTCGCCCCCCATTCTTCGGCCGGCCCCGCCGGCCAGGACCGCGACAACGACGGGGCTCATGGGACCTCGCGCGGACGGGGCCGAGGCGGCTTGGCGCGCCGGGTGCGAGGCACGAGCGCAGGCGGCGCGGTCAGACTTGCGGCCTCGGCGGGACTGCTGACCGTCGTCTCGAGATCGCGCACCAGTCCGTCGCGTATGGAATAGATCCAGCCGTGAATCGACAAGACCTGGCCGCGTCGCCAGGCGTCGGTGACGAAGGGATTGCGCGACAGAGCACGGACCTGAGCCAGGACGTTCTTCTCGCAGATGAAGTTCACGCGGGTCTCGGCGTCATGGATAGCCTCTAGGTCTGTGGCGTGGTCCTCGCACAGTCTCTGGACTCGTTGCATCCAGTGATCGAGCACCCCGTGCCTCTGGCCGTCGAGCACGGCGCGAACCCCGCCGCACCCGTAGTGGCCGCAGACGATGATATGCCGGACCTTCAGGGACTCCAGGGCGAACTGGAGTACGGCGAGCAGGTTCATGTCCTGGGCCGGCGCCAGATTGGCGACATTGCGATGGACGAACAGTTCGCCCGGCTGCAGTCCGACCACCTCATTGGCGGGCACCCGGCTGTCGGAGCAGCCGATCCACAGATATTCCGGCGACTGTTGCGCCGACAGGCGACGGAAATACTCTGGATCCAGTCGGGTTCGCGTCGCCGCCCAAGCCAGATTGTTGCGAAGCAGATCCTCGATCATGATGCGGTCTCGCCCATTGGCGCCTCCAGCAGGACGCCCCGGCGCGCCGCAATACGGATGCTGAGCGATCGGAGGTCCGCCGCCGTCAGACGCAGGCGGGCGATGGGCAGGACCACGGCGTTCTCCAACGCAATATGGCGACGTTCACGCGCGGCGAAATCGACGAACAGCTGTCGCGTCTGCAGATCATGGCCAGGCGCCCGACCGTCCATCAAGGCCTTTTGCAGCCGGTCGATCAAGGTCTGCGCATGGGTCAAGTCGTCGCGATGTTCGGCGGACAGGGCGCCCAGGACCGCGTCGAGTTCGTCGGCGGGCTGACACCGCCGACGCAGCAGCGGAAAAAGGTCGTCCTCCTCGTCGATGACGTGCAGCGGCATGTCGTGGCGCAGGAAGTCCAGGATTTCCTGCGCCTCGTCGCCCAGCAGGACGGTCGCGGTACCGACGCGCTCGATCAGTTGGCAGAGCTGGCGATGGCGATAGTGTTCGGCGAACAACCAGTTCAACGGTTCATGGACCAGCTCGGGAGGCAGCCGTTCGATCAGAGAGGTCTGGCTTGTCCTCGCGTCCTGTCCCGTCATGGGTCTAGAACCGGTAGTCGACGGCGGCCCAGACCTTGTCGCGGTCGGCGAAGGCGACCTGGCTTCCATCGAAATGGGCGGCCTTCACCTCCAGAGCCCACCGCGCGTCCAGCGTCAGTCTGGCCGATACGTCGAGCTCCCGACCGTAGCGGACCGAGGCGTCTGCGTCCTGGAAGTCGCGCCAGGCGGCGGTCAAGACGGCGCTGCGCCCCAGCGGCGGTCGGGTCACCGTGTAGCTGATGGTGGCGGAAACGTCGCGCAGACCGTTGGGAGGCGTGGTCAGGAAGACGTCGGCCCAGCCCTGGAAGGCGTGCAGGGTGGCCAGGGGCGTCTGGAAGGCCTGGACGCCGTCGCCATCCAACCGCTCGAGCGCCAGCGTTCCCGTCACAGGGCCGCGCTTCAGTCCTGCGGAGATCTGCCCGTAGTCGAGATCGAACCGGGCTGGATTGGCGCCATATTCCGACTGGCGCGCGTATTCGAGGGCGAAAAGGGCAGACCATTCAGGAGACAGGGGCCGACTCCCTTCCAGTCGTGCGCCCCAGGTCGCCGAGGATTGAGCGGGCGCGTCGGCGAAGTCCAGCAGATAGCCATAGGTCGTGAGCCGTCCCACCGGAGTGGGGGCCTCGATATTGATCAAATGACTGTCCGAGCGCCATTCCCCGACAGGACTGTCGTCGCCGAAGACGCGATGAACCTTGTCAATCCAGGCCCAGGTGACGGTCAGGGGCTCGAACGCCTTGGTCGTCACCTTGACGGCGTCGAATGTCTGTTCGTTCTGGCGGAAACCGACATTACCGACGAAGCGGGCGGCGCCGAGCACGATCCGCTGGCGGCCGAGGACCACCTCGGTGTCGGGCAGGCCGGTCCAGGCGACCTGCAGCCGGTTCAGCTCAAGGGCCTCCGGATCGCCCACGACCGCCCGGTGCGCAGGGCCGTGAATCGTGTCGTTATAGTCGTCGACCAAGGCGGTGACCGCCTCGCCCTCGACCAACAGGCGAAAGCCCGAATAGACCGGACTTTGCCAGCCGAGGCGCGCGCGCAGGGTCAAGGCCGTGGCGTCGTCGAGCCCGTCTTGGCCGACGTCTTCATAGCGCAGGCGGCTATCGAACAGGATGTCGCCCGCCGGACTGGAGGCGGCCGCCGGTGCTGCGGGGGACTGGGCCTGCGCCACGGCGGGCGCCGCTGTCATCAGCAGGCCGACGGCCCAGGCGCGTCCGGTCAAAGCCATGTCAATGTCTCCGGATCAGGGTGAAGGTGCGTGCAGGCTCCACCAGTTTCGATTTCAGAATGGCGCGGACGCAGGCCAGGGCCGGGTCATCGGCGCCCTGGGCGGCGGAGATCAACCGGGTCCATCCCTCGTCGTCGGCCTCGCGGATGAAGTTGGTGATTTCCCCCTGGACGAACTCGGCGGTCGCCACGCCCGCCTGGGCCGCCGTGTCGCGGGCTCGGGCGGCCAGGCCCGGATCCGCTTCGTCGAGCCAGGCTTCCAGCCGCGCCGTCACGGCGGACTGGTCGTTCAGAAGGTCGCCCAAGGACAGGGCCGCCGAAGCGACGGCGCCGTCCTCGGTCACGCTCAGCCTCACACCGCCTTCGCGGGCCTCAGCGGCCAGACCGGAGACATAGCGGGCGGCGGCCGCCGTCCAGGCGCGGCTTTCCAGGTGCAGGGCGATGCGCGGCAGGACGTGCTCGAACGGCAACTGGCGGCCCTCTATGCGCCGATCCAGGCGCAGGACATGCCAGCCGAAGCGCGACCTGACCGGTTCGGACGCTGTTTCGCCGTCCTGAAGCGCATCGAGACCCGCTTCGACCTCGGCGGCGAGATCGCCCGGCGAGATCTGACCCAAGGATCCGCCAACGCCCTTGGACGGGCAGTCGGACAGGCGCTGGGCCAGGTCGGCGAACCGATGCGGATAAGCGGCCAACTCCGTGATCGCAGCCTTGGCCGCCGCCTGCGCTTCGGCCCAGGCGGCCTCGTCCTGAGTCTGGGGCGCCAACAGGATGTGGGAGGCCTCGGTCAGGGCCGGTGTGCAAAACCGTTTCGGCGCATGGTCATAGACGCGACGGCATTCGTCACGGCTGGGCGCGTCCACCAGGATTTCAGCCTCCAGGACCGCGCGGATCAGGGCTTCCTCGGGCGTCTCCTCGCGGCCGTCTTCATCGCACTCCGGGGCCGGGGTCAGACCCAGTTGATCGGCCCGGTCCAGCAGCAGGGCCTTGATGGCCAGGGCGTGGGCCGCCGCCTTGCGCGCCTCCTCGGCGTTCGGCGCAGGATGGTGCTGGGCCTCCTCGGCGACCAGACGCTCTGGCAGGGCCACGCCGTCGATGACGATCATAGCGCTCATCGTGCGGAGCCTCCGATGCGGCGCGTCACGGGCATGCGGCGTTTGCTGCGAACAAGCTGCCAACCGCGGCGGTTGAGATACCAGACCGGCGCGGACAGCATGTGGACGAGCCGTGTGAAAGGGAAGACCAGCAGGATCGTCAGACCCAGCGTCAGATGCGCCCGGAAGATCCAGTGGACATCGGCGATGAAGTTCGCGCTGTTCGGATTAAGGGTGAAGATGCCCTGGGCCCAGCTCATGAACTTGACCATCTCATGCCCGTCGCGGTGGCCCAGCGACAAGGGAATGGTCGCCAGCCCGAGGCAGAGCTGGGTCATGAGGATGATCAGTATGGCCATGTCGCCGAAGCTGGATGTCTGGCGGATTCGCGGATCGAACAGGCGCCGGTGGAGCAGCAACAGGCCGCCCACCAGACAGGCCGAGCCGGCCAGGCCGCCGGCCACGATCGCCAGCATCTGCTTGAAGCCATGGCTGACGCCCAGGAAGTCCCAGACGGCGATCGGGGTCAGCAGACCCACGAAATGGCCCGCGAAGATGGCCAGGATTCCGACGTGAAAGAGAACCGAGCCCACCATCAGCTGTCTGCGCCGCAGAAGCTGGGAGGAGCCGGTGCGCCAGGTGTATTGTTCACGATCGAACCGCAGCACCGAGCCGATCACCAGCACGGCCAGAGCGATATAGGGATAGACGCCGAAGGCGATGAAATTCAGGTCCATGGTCTCGATCCTCAGGCCGCAGCGTCGGCGCGGCGACTATTGTCAGGGGACGGGGCGGCGTTCATGGCGGACAGGATGGCGTCGGCCTTCGGACACCCGGCCTCGGCGGGGCCGAAGGTGACGGCGGTCTCTTCCCAAGCCTTGTCGAGGGTCTCCAGATCGTCCGGATCGTCGTCCGGCTCCTGCATCAAGGCGGCCACCGCGTCGGAATCCGGCACGGCGCCCGTCATGGCCGCCAGCGCACCGAACACGGCGCGATAGGGGCTTTCGCGCTTGTGAAGCCGCTCGGCCAGCGCCGCCAGGACATGGGCGCCTTCGCCGAGCAGAGATGCGGCGTCCTCGTCCGGCAGGGTGGACAGGAAGTCCAGGAACACCGGCAGATGGTCCGGCAGCTCATTGGCGGTCAGCTCCAGGCCGTAAGAGCCGTAGAGCTCGATCAGAGCCGCCATCGCTTGGCCCCGGTCGCGGCTCTCGCCGTGAATATGCTCATAGAGATTGAGCGACAGGGAGCGCGTTCGGTCGAAGAGGTGAACAAACCCCTCCTGAAGCTCGTACAGATCCTCGTGCTCCAGCTTGCGGGCCAGCTTGTCCAGGGCGCTGACGATGGGCGGCGGGACCAGGCCTTCCGAGCGGATGGCGGCCATGATCGCCGGGGCGGCGGTCTGGATGTCCGCCGTCGGATAGGTCAGCAGAAGGGCGAGGGCGCGATAGGTCAAAGCCATGGTCAGGCCACCTCTGCTGTGGGTTTGGCGCGTGAGCGTTTGTCGGGCCCGAATAGCCCCAGTTCGGTGCGGCCGCCGGAACAGCCGTTGCCGAAGGTGAAGCCGCAGTTGCCCCGCAGGTCATAGGCGTCTTCGACCGTCTCGCGGTGCGTCGAGGGAATGACGAACCGGTCCTCGTAGTCGGCGATGGCCATGATCTTGTACATGTCGTCGATCTGGGCCGCCGTCAGGCCGACCGTCTCGGCGAGCCCGTGGTCGATGCGGCCGTCCACCGTCCGGGCGCGCATATAGGCGCGCATGGTCAGCATGCGGCGAAGCGCCAGGGTCACCGGCTCCTCGACGCCTGCGGTCAGCAGGTTGGCGAGATATTTGACCGGGATGCGAAGCGCCTCCACGTCCGGCATGTCGCCGTCCATCTCCAGGGCGCCGACAGCGGCCGCGTTCTGGATCGGGGAGAGGGGCGGCACGTACCAGACCATCGGCAGGGTCCGGTATTCGGGGTGCAGCGGCAGGGCCACCTTCCAGTCAATGGCCATCTTGTAGACCGGGCTGCGCCGCGCGCCCTCGAGCCAGGCCTCGGGCACGCCGTCCGCCCGCGCCTGGGCGATCACCGCCGGATCGTGCGGATCCAGGAAGAGGTCGAGCTGGGCTTGGTACAGATCCTTCTCGTCCGGGGTTGAAGCGGCCGCCTCGATGCGGTCCGCATCATAGAGCAAGACGCCCAGATAACGGATCCGGCCGACGCAGGTCTCCGAACAGACCGTCGGCTGCCCCACTTCGATCCGGGGGAAGCAGAAGGTGCATTTCTCGGATTTTCCCGAGTCCCAGTTGTAATAGATCTTCTTGTAGGGGCAGGCCGAGACGCACATCCGCCAGCCGCGGCATTTGTCCTGATCGATCAGAACTATACCGTCCTCCTCGCGCTTGTAGATGGCGCCGGAAGGGCAGGCGGCTACGCACGCGGGGTTGAGGCAGTGTTCGCACAGCCTCGGCAGATACATCATGAAGGTGTTTTCGAACTGGCCGTAGATCTCCTTCTGGACGTCTTCGAAATTGACGTCCTGCGAGCGCTTGGAGAACTCGCCCCCCAGGATTTCCTCCCAGTTGGGCCCCCATTCGATCTTCTCCATCCGTTTGCCGGTGATCTGCGACCGGGGCCGGGCGGTGGGGAAATGCTTCATTTCCGGCGCCGTCTGGAGATGACCGTAGTCGAAGTCGAACGGCTCGTAATAGTCGTCGATCTCGGGCAGGTCGGGGTTGGCGAAGATCTTGGCCAGGATGCGCCATTTGGCGCCCATGCGGGGCTCGATCTTGCCGTTGGGCTTGCGCCGCCAGCCGCCGTTCCACTTCTTCTGGTTTTCCCATTCCTTGGGATAACCGATGCCCGGCTTGGTCTCGACGTTGTTGAACCAGGCGTATTCCACGCCCTTGCGGCTGGTCCAGACGTTCTTGCAGGTGACGGAACAGGTATGACAGCCGATGCATTTGTCCAGGTTCAGCACCATGCCGATCTGTGCGCGGATCTTCATTGGCCGAACTCCTTGGATTTCAGAGGCTCATCGAGCCAGTCCACCTTCTTCATCTTGCGCAGCACGATGAACTCGTCCCGGTTGGAGCCGACGGTGCCGTAGTAGTTGAAGCCGTAGGCGAGTTGAGCGTAACCGCCGATCATGTGGGTCGGCTTGAGGACGGTGCGGGTCACGGAGTTGTGGATGCCGCCGCGCCGGCCGGTGATCTCCGAACCGGGCGTGTTCACGATCTTTTCCTGAGCGTGGTACATGAAGGTCGTACCCTCGCGGATCCGCTGGGACACCACGGCCCGGGCCGTCAGGGCGCCGTTGGCGTTGAAGACTTCGATCCAGTCGTTGTCGACGATCCCGGCCTTGCGGGCGTCGACTTCAGAAATCCACACCACCGGGCCGCCGCGATTGAGCGTCAGCATCAGCAGATTGTCTGAATAGGTCGAGTGGATGCCCCATTTCTGGTGCGGGGTGATGAAGTTGAGCACGATCTCGGTCTCGCCGTTGGGCTTGAGACCCTTCACATGCGTCGTCTTCAGATCGACCGGCGGCTTGTAGACGCACAGCGCCTCGCCGAAGGCCCGCATCCAGAGGTGATCCTGATAGAGCTGCTGGCGGCCGGTGAGCGTCCGCCAGGGGATCAGCTCATGCACATTGGTGTAGCCGGCGTTGTAGCAGACCGTCTCGCTCTCGATGCCCGACCAGATGGGCGAGGAGATGATCTTGCGCGGCTGGGCGAGCAGATCGCGGAAGCGGATCTTCTCGTCCTCCTTGGCGAGCGCCAGGTGAGCGTGTTGTCGCCCCGTCTGTTTCTCGAGCGCCGCCCAGGCCTTGACCGCCACCTCGCCGTTCGTCTCCGGCGCCAGCATCAGAATGGTCTCGCAAGCGTCTATCGCGCTGTCGATCCCCGGCATGCCCTCGGTCAGCCCCGGTTCAAGCACGGCGCCGTTGAGGGCGCGCAGTTCGTCGACCTCGTGACCGGTCTTCCAACCCAGGCCCTTGCCGCCGTTCCCGAGCGTCTCCAGCAGCGGGCCGAGGGCTGTGAACTGCTTGTAGAGGTTCGGATAGTCCCGCTCGACGACGGTGATCTGGGGCATGGTCTTGCCCGGAATGGCCTCGCACTCGCCGAGGTACCAATCCTGGACCTCGAAGGGCTGAGCCATTTCACCGGGGCTGTCGTGCTGGATCGGGGTGAGCACCACGTCGTGCTCGCGGCCCAGCACCTCGGGCGCGACCGCCGAGAACTTCTTGGCGATCGTCTTGAAGATGTCCCAGTCTGATTTGGACTCCCAGGCCGGGTCCACCGCCGCGGACAGCGGGTGGATGAACGGGTGCATGTCGGAGGTGTTGAGGTCGTTCTTCTCGTACCAGGTGGCCGTCGGCAGAACGATGTCGGAATAGACCGCCGTGGTCGACATGCGGAAATCGAGCGTGACGAGGAGGTCCAGTTTGCCCTCGGGCGCCGCGTCATGCCAAACCACGTCGACAGGCTTGACCTGTCCGGCCTCGCCTAGATCCTTGCCCTGAACGCCATGCGAGGCGCCGAGCAGGTGTTTGAGGAAATACTCGTGCCCCTTGCCCGACGAGCCCAGCAGGTTGGAGCGCCAGATGAACATGTTACGCGGCCAGTTCGCCGGGTCGTCCGGATCCATGCAAGAGAGCTCGATCGAGCGGTCCTTGAGGCCATTCACCGTGTAGGTCTTGGGATCGACGCCCGCCGCCTCGGCGGCCTTGACCAGGTCCAGCGAGTTGGTCTTCAGCGCCGGCGCCGAGGGCAGCCAGCCCATGCGTTCAGCCCGGACGTTGAAGTCGATCATCGAGGCCTTCCACGGCCCTTCCGGCGCCGTCGGCGACAGCAGTTCGTCGACGCCCACGGTTTCGTAGCGCCACTGATCGGAGTGGGCGTAGAAGAAGGAGGTGGAGTTCTGCTGACGCGGCGGACGGATCCAGTCCGTGGCGAAGGCCAGCGGCGCCCAGCCGGTCTGCGGCCGCAGCTTTTCCTGACCGACATAGTGGGCCCAGCCGCCGCCGGATTGACCGACGCAGCCGCACATCACCAGCATGTTGATGACGCCGCGGTAGTTCATGTCCATGTGGAACCAGTGATTCATCGCCGCGCCGATGATCACCATTGACTTGCCGTTGGTCTTTTCGGCGTTGGTGGCGAAGCCGCGCGCCGTGGCGATGATCTGATCCCGCGGGACCGAGGTGATGGCCTCGGCCCAGGCCGGGGAATAGGGCTCCAGGTCGTCGTAGGAGCGCGGCATGCAATCGCCGCCGAAGCCCTGGTCGACGCCGTAGTTGGCCAGGAACAGGTCATAGACGCAGGCGACCAGCGCCTCGCCGTCCTTCAGCTTGACCCGGCGGACTGGGACGTTGCGCGTCAGGACGTCAGGGTGGTCGGTGGAGGCGAAGCCGTTGCTGGCGGTATTGGCGAAATAGGGGAAGCGCACGCCGGCGACCTCATCGTGCGCGTCCTTCAGGCCCAGCTTCAGCGTGGTCTCGCGCCCGGCGGCGTCTCGCTCTTCAAGGTTCCAACGCCCGTCCTCGCCCCAACGGAAGCCGATCGAGCCGTTCGGGACCACGATCTCACCGGTGGCCTCGTCTATGGCGACCGTTTTCCAGTCCGGATTGTTGGCCTGATCGAGATCCCCGACGAAATCCGACGCCCGCACCAGGCGTTCCGGCACATAGCCGCCCTCCTGGGGGACCAGGCGGACCAGCATCGGCAGGTCGCTGTATTTGCGCAGATAGTCGCGGAAATACGGTACCTGCTTATCGATATGATACTCCTTGAGGATCACGTGGCCGAAGGCCATGGCCAAGGCTGCGTCGGTGCCCTGTTTGACGGGAAGCCACAGGTCGGAGAATTTCGACGCTTCGGAATAGTCGGGGCAGATGACGACGGACTTGGCGCCGCGATAGCGGGCCTCGGTGTAAAAGTGGGCGTCCGGGGTGCGGGTCTGGGGGACGTTCGACCCCCACAGCAGCATGAAGCTGGAGTTGTACCAGTCGGCGCTTTCGGCCACGTCGGTCTGCTCGCCCCAGGTTTGAGGCGAAGCCGGCGGCAGATCGCAGTACCAGTCATAGAAGGAGCCGGTGACCCCGCCCAGCAGTTGCAGATAGCGGGCGCCGGCGGCGTAGGACACCATGGACATGGCCGGGATGGGCGAGAAGCCGAACACCCGGTCGGGGCCCCAGCGCTTGGCCGTATAGGCGTTGGCGGCGGCGATGATCTCGGTGACTTCCTCCCAGTCGGCCCGCACGAAGCCGCCGGCCCCGCGCATGCTGGTGTAGGATTTGCGCGCGGCGGGATCGTTCTGGATCGAGGCCCAGGCCGCGACCGGTTCCATCGTCTGGCGGGCCTTGCGCCATGCCCGCAGCAGGCGCGAGCGGATCAGCGGATATTTCACCCGGTTGGCCGAATAGAGATACCAACTGTAGCTGGCGCCGCGCGCGCAGCCCCGGGGTTCGTGATTGGGCAGGCCCGGTCGGGTGCGAGGATAGTCGGTCTGCTGGGTCTCCCAGGTGACGATCCCGCCCTTGACGTAGATCTTCCAGGAGCAGGAGCCGGTGCAGTTCACGCCGTGGGTCGAGCGCACGACCTTGTCGTGACGCCAGCGGCTTCGATAGGCCTCCTCCCAACCGCGATCCTCGTCGTTCATGACGCCGTGGCGATCGGAGAACAGTTCGGTCTTGCGCGTGAAGAAGGCGAGACGGTCTAGGGTATGGCTCATGATCAGGCCGCCTTGGGTGCGAGGTTCAGGATCGAGCGCCGGCGGGCGTAGAAGGCCCAGTTGACGACGGCGCAGCTGCAATAGAAGGCGAGGAAGAGGTACAGGGCGATCAGCGGATCCCCGGTCGCCTTCATCGAGTTGGCGAAGGCCAGCGGGATGAAGAAACCGCCATAGGCGCCGATGGCCGACGAGAAGCCGACGATGGCCGCGGATTCCAGCTCGGCCTGCTTCAATCGCTCCGCCGCCGTGGCGCGGGGCATCAGCCGGGGCATGTCGGCGCGGACGAGGGCCGGGATCATCTGGAAGGTCGAGGCGTTGCCGACGCCGGTCCAGAAGAACAGCCACAGGAAGCTGGGGAAGAACAGGCTGAAGGACGGTTCCGCGCCAAAGGCGCCGACGCTCTGAAGCACCGCCAACACCCCCAGGATCAGGGCGTAGAAGACGATCTGTGTGACGTTGTGCCCGCCCCAGCGATCAGACACCCAGCCGGTCAAGGCCCGAGATGCGGCGCCGACCAGGGGGCCGAGGAAGGCGATCTGCAGGATGTTCACATCGGGGAAGAGCGTCTTGCCGAGCAGGGGGAAGGCGGCCGAGAAGCCGATGAAGGACCCGAAGGTGCCGATGTAGAGAAAGCAGATCAGCCAGTTGTGCTTGCGCTGGAACACCACGGCCTGCTCGCGGAACGACGCGCGCGCCGAGGCGACGTCGTTCATGCCGAACCAGGCGGCGGCGGCGGCGATCAGAATGAAGGGGACCCAGACGAAGCCCGCATTCTGAAGCCAGACCTGATGCTGAACACCGTCTTCGACAAAGGTCTGAGGCGCGCCTAGCAGGGGGCTGAACAGGGCCACGCCGGTGATCAGAGGCGCGGTGAACTGGAGGACGCTGACCCCCAGGTTGCCGAAGCCGGCGTTCAGGGCCAGGGCGTTGCCCTTCTGGGCCTTGGGAAAGAAGAAGCCGATATTGGCCATGGACGAGGCGAAGGCCGCGCCACCCAGGCCGCAGAACAGGGCCAGGACGACAAAGACCCCATAGGGCGTCTCAGGGTTCTGGACGGCGACCCCTATGCCGATGGCGGGGATGGCCAGGGACAGGGTCGACAGGGTGGTCCATAGCCGCCCGCCGAAAATGGGGACCATGAAACTGTAGAAGATCCGCAAGGTTGCGCCCGACAGGGCCGGCAGCGCCGTCAGCCAGAACAGCTCGGCGGTCGAAAACTTGAAGCCGACCGTGTTGAGACGGGTCGCCGCCGTGGACCAGAGCATCCAGATGGAAAAGGCCAGCAGCAGATTGGGGATCGAGATCCAGAGATTGCGGCGGGCGATCCGGTGTCCGGAAGCGGCCCAGAACGCGGGGTCCTCCGGACGCCAGTCATGCAGAATGTGACGAGACATATGCGTCTTTCTCTAATGCGAACGCAGGGATGAGGAGGCGGCCTTGTCCGGGCCGACGCCCGCCAGTTCGGGGAACTCCGGCAGGTCCGCCAGAATGGGCGCGCGGCGGCGCTCCATCCGGCGCACCGCGAAGTGCATCCAGACGAGGGCGGTCAGGACCAGGAGGAACAGCAGCATGAAACAGCTGGTCCAGACGCCGGTCAGATCATTGAGGGCACCGAAGACGATGGGCATGATGAAGCCGCCCAGACCGCCGATCATGCCCACCAGACCGCCGACGGAGCCGACGTGGTCGGGGTAGTAGACGGGGATGTGCTTGTAGACGGCGGCCTTGCCCAGGCTCATGGCGAAGCCGAGCACGAACACCAGGGCCGTGAAGACCGGCAGGCTGATCGCCAGGCGGAAGCGGATCGGGCCTTCGATCCCATCGACCACATAGGCGGTCGCCGGATAGGACAGGATGAAGGTGCAGATCACGCTGATGGCGAAGGTCAGATACATGACCTTGCGGGCGCCGATCTTGTCCGACAACCAGCCGCCGAAAACCCGGAACAACGAACCCGGTATCGAATAGGCGGCCGCCAGCATGCCGGCGACGCCGATCCCCACCCCATAGGCGCCGGTGAGATAGTGCGGCAGCCATAGGGCGAGGGCGACAAAGCCGCCGAAGACGAAGAAATAATAGAGGGCGAAGCGCCAGACCCGCAGATCCTTCAGCGGGGTCAGTTGCATCCAGGCGGCGGCGGCCCTTTCACCACTGCGGCGACGCGCGACCAACTGCGGCTCGTCGCGGGTCAGCAGGAAAAAGCCAAGAGCGATGATCAGCAGGGCGCCGGCCCAGATCTGGGCGACGGCCTCCCAACCCAGGGCCAGCATCACAAAGGGCGCGGCGAACTTGGTCACCGCTGCGCCGACGTTGCCGGCGCCGAAGATGCCGAGCGCCGTGCCCTGACGGCCGGCGGGATAGAATTTCGAGACATAGGCGACGCCGACGGCGAAGGCGCCCCCGGCCATGCCGACGCCGAGGGCGGCGATCAGAAACTGGCCGTAGGTCTGGGCGTAGGACAGCAGGAAGGTCGCCGCCGCCGCCAGGACCATGACGATCAGATTGACGCGCCGTCCGCCGAACTGCTCGGTCCAGACGCCCAGAAAGACCCGAACCAGGGATCCGGTCAGGATCGGCGTTCCGACCAGCAGGCCGAACTGGGCTTCGGAGAGGCCCAGGTTGGTCTTTATCTGGACGCCAATGATCGAGAAAATCGTCCACACCGCAAAACAGGCGGTGAAGGCGAAGGTGCTGACCCACAGGGCCGATGCGGCGCCTGGGGCGGGGTTTTCGGCGGATGCCAACGGACTGCTCCCTTCACGGACGGCGTCTCAGCGGCCGCCGCTCAGCTGTCCTAGCTGGCGTCTCGTCAGTCTTATTTGATGCGTATCAATTCGCGTCTTTGTAAAAGCGGTCGTGTGGCGAATTTATACATGATTTTCTAAGTAAAGCGACATTTGGCAGTTGTTGTCTTGTCTTAGGTCGGGGCGTGGATTGATGTTTGTCAATCGACGGCCTATCGAACGGGGGCGTCGCCTAGATGGAATCAACCTGTTCCGTCGAGGAGACGACTGTCCCGACCGCATCAGGAGCCATAGCCATGACCATGCGCGCTTCCGATCTCGATCGCGTCCGAGCCCTGCCGTTGTTTTCGCGGGCCTCGCCCGAGGTCTTTCGCGACGTGACGGCGGGGGCCTTTCTTCAACGGTTTCCTGCCGGAACCACGCTTCTGATGGAAGGCGACACGGTCGACTTCCTCTATGTTCTTCTGGAAGGCGCGGTGGAGCTTCAGGGCTCGTGGAAGGAGAAGGAGACGACGCTGGCGCTGCTGCGTCCGGTCTCGACCTTCATCCTGGCCGCAGTCGTGCTTGATGCGGACGCGCTGATGTCTGCGCGCACCCTGGAGCGATCTGAAATCCTGATGCTGTCGGGCGAGGCTCTGCGTCGCACCATGCGCCAGGACGCGGACTTCAGCTTCGCCGTCGCGGAGGAAGTGTCCGGCTGTTATCGGGGATTGGTCCGGGCCGTAAAGAACCAGAAGCTGCGGGGCGGGGTCGAGCGGCTGGCCAATTATCTGATCACCCAAAGGGCGCGTCAGGGTTTGCGTGATCCGATCGTCTTGCCGCACGAGAAGCGCGTACTGGCGTCACTGCTGGGCATGTCGCCCGAAAATCTGTCCCGCGCCTTCGCTGGTCTGTCCAGCTACGGGGTCGTGGTGCGCGGCGCGGAAGTGAGCCTGGGACGTCCGGACGCCCTGGAACGACTGGCGCGCCCGCACCCGCTGATCGACAACCATATGCCCGCGCCCGCCGGCGGCGCCGGCAAGGCGGAGATCGAGCGGTGGACGACCCGCTCAGGGCGCACCTGCGGCTCCAGCCTGGCCTGATCAGCCGCCGAGCTGGGCGAGGTTTTTTAGGTCGCCCGAACGACCCGACGCCAGGTCGTGGCCGGCGGCCTTGCCGCCGAGCGAGGAGACGATACGACGGGTGAGGGCTTCGCGGTCGTCGTCGTTCTGCAGCAGTTCGCGCAGATCGACGCCCCCGTCGCCGAACAGGCAAAGCCGCAGCTTGCCTCGTGCGGTCACGCGCAGCCTGTTGCAGCTGTCGCAGAACCCCGGCGCATAGGGGGCGATGAAGCCGAGCGCGCCGGCGTGATCGGGATGGCGGTATTCGAAAGCCGGGCCTGCGTCGAAGGCGCGCGGCGTCGGCATCCAACCGTTGTGATCCAGCCAGGCGCGGAATCTGTCGGCCCTGACATGATGGCGGGTGAAGAAATCGTCGTTTTCGGTCGTCTTCATCAGTTCGATGAAGCGAACGGAGACGGGGCGGTCGCGCACGAAACGCGCCCAGTCGTCGAATCCCGCCTCGGCCGTTTCGCGCAACAGGACGGCGTTGACCTTGACGGCGGAGAAGCCCTCCTCAAGGGCGCGGTCGAGCCCCGTCAGAACCTGGCCCAATTTGTCGTGGCCGGTGATCCGATGAAAAACCTGCGGATCGATGGAGTCGATGCTGAGGTTGATGTGGGTCAGTCCTGAGGCGCGCCAGCCCTCGACCTGGCGCGCCAGGTTCCAGCCGTTAGTGGTTACGGCGATCTTGGCCACGCCGGGCGAGGCGGCGACCGTCCGCAGGATCGCGTCGAAATCCTTGCGGACGGTCGGCTCTCCGCCGGTCAGACGCACCTTGCTGAGGCCCAGGTCCGAAAATCCGGCCACCAGCCGACCGATCTCCTCGACTGTCAAAAACGACAGAGGGCCCGTCTTCTTCCAGCCGTTCGGCAGGCAATAGGTGCAACTGAAGTTGCACACCTCCGTGACCGAGAGGCGAAGATAATGGAACCGGCGGCCAAAGCCGTCGGTCATGGCAGCGGCGTCAAACGCCATGGAAGCTCCTTTCCAGAGGCGGGAGGCGGAGGGATTTCTCCCGCCGCCCTCGATCCTTGCGGATCCGGCCGTCAGACCTTGGCGCGATTGCTGTAGGTCGGACGGCTCGGAGCGAATACTGACTGATGTGTTACACGATGAACCTGCACCCGACTATGATGGGCGCGTGGAATGATCTTGACGAAGATCAAGTCGAAACCCTTCAAGTCTTGTGCGGCCGGGCGGACGACCATGTTAATCGGCCGAAGCGATGCCCGGGGCGCCGCGTGGAGAGACGAGCCCATGTCGATGAAAGAAGGCGATGTCGGACGGCGTCGCGTGCTGGCCCTGATCGGGGCGACGGCTCTGGCGGGATGCGCGCCCCGCTCATCCGAAGACCGGCCGCTCGACCTGTTCGCGGCGGCCAGCCTGCGTGAAGTGCTCGACGCCGCCGCCGCCCAGTATGATCGGTCCTCGGGGCGGCGCGTTCGCGCGACCTATGCCGGCAGCGCCCAGCTCGCGCGTCAGATCGCGCAAGGCGCCCCGGCCGATCTGTTCATCTCGGCCGACGAAGACTGGATGGACTGGCTGCAAGGCCGCGGCCTGGTCGAGATCGCCGCGCGCCGCCGCCTCGCCGCCAATCGGCTGGTGTTGGTCGCGCCGGCCTCGGCTGCGGCCGGCATGGTCGATCTGGCCTCGCCAGACGCCGTGGCTCAGCGACTAGGGGAGGGCCGTCTGGCCATTGCCGAGGCCTCAGTGCCGGCGGGCCGTTATGGGCGACAGGCGCTTATGCGTCTGAACCTCTGGTCCCAGGTCAAGGATCGCCTGGCGCCGACAGCGGATGTACGCGCCGCCCTGGCGCTGGTGGCGCGAGGAGAGACCCCGCTCGGGGTGGTCTATGCGACCGACGCCCGCGTCGAGGCGAAGGTCCGGGTGGCGGCGGTCTTTCCAACGGACGCCCATGTGCCCATCCTCTATCCCGGCGCGCCCGTCCGACGCCTTGACGGGGCCGGGGATATTCAGGGGGCGCAGGTCTTCCTCGATTTTCTGACCAGCCCCCAGGGTCAGGCTTTGTTTAGGGAATTCGGCTTTGCCCCGCCCGTTTGAGCCCGTCCGGTGATCCCGTTCAGTCTCGAGGAACAGCAGATCATCGGTCTGTCGCTGAAGGTCGCGGCGACCGCGACCCTGTTCAGCCTGCCGCCCGGCGTCGCCCTGGCCTATCTCCTGTCGCGCGGCGACTTCCCCGGAAAGGGCCTGCTGTCGGGCCTGACCCATTTGCCGCTGATCCTGCCGCCGGTCGTGACAGGTTATGGGCTCTTGCTGCTGTTCGGACGCAGCGGTCCGCTTGGCGCCTGGCTGGAGCCGCTGGGAATCGTCTTCGCCTTCGATTGGACGGGGGCGGCGCTGGCCGCCGCCATCATGGGGTTTCCGCTGCTGGTGCGGGCCGTCCAGCTGTCGTTCGACCTTGTCGATCCCCGAATCGAGCGGGCCGCTGAAACCCTGGGGGCCAGCCCCTTCATTCGTTTCCTGACCGTCACTCTGCCGCTCGCTCTGCCGGGTCTCGCCGCCGGAACCGTGCTCGCCTTCGCCAAGGCCTTGGGCGAGTTCGGCGCCACCATTACCTTCGTCGCCAACATACCCGGCGAGACCCGCACCCTGCCGCTGGCCATCTATAGTCTGACCCAGGCGCCGGGCGGCGAGGCCGCTGCGCTGCGGCTCGTCCTGATCTCCATCGGCGTCTCGATTACGGCGCTCCTGATCTCCGAGTGGGGCGCCCGGGTCGCCGCCCAGCGGATCGGGGCGACGCGATGACCCTGGACGTATCCTGTCAGATCGAGCGCGGCGATTTCTCGTTGGAGATCGATTTCTCGAGCGACGCCCGCATCACCTGCCTGTTCGGCCGCTCGGGCAGCGGAAAAACCACTCTGGCCGAGGTCGTCGCCGGCCTGATCCGCCCCCGTAGCGGCCGGGTGGCGCTGGACGGAGAGGTCTTGTTCGACGACTCAACGGGTCTGTCGATTCCGACCTGGAAGCGGCGTATCGGCTACGTGTTCCAGGACGCGCGCCTGTTTCCGCACATGACGGCGCGGGACAATCTTCTGTACGGCCCGCGACGGGCCGGCGATCCTCGGCCGGATCTGGAGGAAATCGTCGCCCTGCTGGGGCTTGAAGCCCTTCTGGAGCGGCGGCCGGGCGTGTTGTCGGGCGGCGAGGCGCGCCGGGTCGCGATCGGGCGTGCGCTGTTGACCCGCCCCCGGTTGCTGATCCTGGACGAACCCCTTTCGGGCCTGGACGGCGCCCGACGCGGCGAAATCCTGCCCTATCTCGATCAGTTGTCGCGAGCGGGACCGCCCATTCTCTACGTCAGTCACGCCGTCGAAGAGGTCGCGCGTCTGGCCGATCGTGTGGTGCTGGTCGGTGACGGTCGCGCCGTGGGCGCCGAGCCCCCGGACCAGGCTTTCGACCGGCCGGAGGCCGAGACCGCCGCCGGGCTCAGTGCGCCGCTGTCCATCCTCGACGGGCGGGTGAGCGGGCACGACCCGGCCGGCTGCGCCACGCGGATCGACCTGGCCGGAACCCCCTTCCTGTCGCCGCTTCTGGATGTCGCGCCGGGCGAGCGGCTGAGGATCGTGGTCGATGCGCGCGACGTGGCCCTGGCCCTGACCGACCCGATCGACGCCAGTTTCCAGAACCGGCTGCCGATGCGGGTGGCGAGCCTTGAAACCCGAGGAGACGGGGTTCTGACGCGGCTGGAGGCGGGCGGGCTCACGCTGAAAGCCCTGGTCACGCCTCAGGCCTGTCGCCAGCTCGATCTGACGCCCGGCTTGCCCGTGATCGCCCTGGTCAAGGCGACCGCCGCCGCGCGCTACGCCTGACAGGGATCACGGTCGGGCCAGGCGCGGCGTCGCCAGCATCGGCCCATAGGCGAACACGAATGTGAAAAAGGCCGCCGACCAGAGGGCGGCGGAGACGGTCAGCAGCAGCGGATAGAGGCTGGGCGTCAGTCCGCCCGCCACGCGGGACAGGGCGGCGGCGTTGATCAGTCCGTAGATCGCGACCTCGGTTCGCCCGGCGACCAGGGGCCGTCCGGCATGGCCCCGGCTGGCGCGGGTCATGACGGCCAGGGTCATGACGCCGACCGCCCCCGCCGTCAGGGCGTGCACGCCGACGGACGGTGACATCAGGCGCGGCGCGGTGATCGAGAGACCCATCAGGATCAAGCTCGCAGCAAGCCACATATAGCCGAGGTGCAGGATCCACACGAGCGGTTCGGTCAGGGTCGCGTGACCGCGCCATCGCCCCAGACGCAACAGCGTCAGGCCGCCCGCCGTCAGAAGCGTCGCTCCGGTCCCCGGATGCGCGGGACTGACGCACCAGGCGGTCAGGGCTGCAGCGGTGACGATCAGGGCTGCGGCGTCAAAACGACCCGCGACGGCGGGCAGCGGCCCGCCGCGTTTGATCTGCCAGTTGCGAGTGAAACTGGGCGTGATCCGGCCGCCGATCACGGCGATGAGCAGGGCGACGATTCCGAGCCCCAGTCGGGTGGACAGGGAGGCGACACCGCTCGCCTTCGCCTCAAGGTGGAAGCCGATATTGGCGAGGGCGAAGAGACTGACCATGACGGCGACAGGAAGGTTGCGGCCGTTTCGGCCCGCCGCCGCCTCTCGCCAGATCAAGCCCGCCATGACCGACAGGAACAGGCTGTCGATAATCCCGGGCCAGGCCGCGTCGGCCAGGCTGGGGGCCAGGGCCTTGGCGAGCATGGCGGCCCGACCCGCCGCCCACAAGGCGAACAACTGGGCCAGCGGACGGCCAACGACGGGCAGGCGGCCGGTCCAGTTGGGCACGGCGGTCAACAGAAACCCCGCCACGACGCCGCCCGTATAGCCGAACAGCATTTCATGGATGTGCCAGCCAAGGCCGACCGGACCTCCGGCGAGAAAGGCGTAAAGCCAGAGGGGCGCGGCCACCGCCGACCACAGGGCGCCGAACAGGAAGAAGGGGCGCAGACCCAGGCTAAAGACGGCCGGCCCCCGATAGGCCCGAAGCGCGGCGGCCGTATTCACCGCGGCCTCGGAACGACGGATTCAGCCCTGACCCTCATCCGCATTTGGAGTGGCCGCACTCGAGACAACTGTCGCAACCCTCCTTGCGCACCAGGCCTGGCGCGCCGCAGCGGGGGCAGGCCGAGGGCGCCGGCCCGGGCGCTGTGGAAACGGGGTGAGGTTCGATGGATTCGGCGGACTCGCACCCGCTTTCTGCGGCGAGGCCAAGGTGCCGCTCAATCACTGCGCCGATCGCTGCGGGAAGCGACGGCGTGTAGCGCCCTTCCATCCAGGCGCCGCCGCCGGGATCGAACACCGCCTTCAACTCCTCGGCGACAAAGGAGACGTTCCCGCCGCGCCGGAAGACCGCCGAGACCATCCGGGTCAGGGCGACGGTCCAGGCGTAGTGCGCCATGTTCTTGGAGTTGACGAAGATCTCGAACGGCCGCCGCGCGCCTTCGTCATCGGGGTCCGCGTCATTGATGGTGACGTAGACGGCGTGGGCGTCCAGCGGCCAGCGGATCTTGTAGGTCGCGCCTTCGAGCCGACCGGGGCGCGGCGTCAGAGGATCGACGTCGGACGACGGAGCCGCCGCGGGAACGGAGGCCGGCGACTCGACGCTGAGCACCGAGCCGGTGATGGCGTTGGGGCGATAGGTGGTCAGCCCCTTGCAACCCATCCGATAACCTTGACGATAGACATCCGAAAACGCCTCAAAGTCGATGTTTTCCGGGCAGTTGATCGTCTTCGAGATCGAGCTGTCGATCTGCGCCTGCGCCGCCGCCTGCATCCTCAGGTGATGCTCCGGGGTCAGGGTCTGGGCGCTGACGAAGGCGTCGCCGGGCGCGCTGTCGAGCGGCGCGTCAGGGCCTTTGAGCGTCTTCCATAACGCCAGGGCGTAGTCTTCGACGGCCTCCTCACGTCGCGTCCCATCGGGCTGCATGACCTTGCGCGTATAGGCGAAAGCAAACACGGGCTCGATGCCGGACGAGACATTGCCGGCCAGGAGGGAGGTGGTGCCCGTCGGCGCGATCGAGGTCAGACAGCCGTTGCGCAGGCCGTGAAGCCCGATCAGTTCCCGAGTCTCCGCATCCAGGCTTGCGAGATTGGGCCGCTGCAGCATCGCGGGGTCATAGAGGGGGAAGGCGCCCTTTTCGGCCGCGAGTTCAGCCGAGGCGCGATAGGCTTCTCGCCGGATCAGGCCCAGCCACCGCCCGGTCAGGGCGACGGCGCGGTCTTCTCCATAGCGGGCGCCGCAGAAGATCAGGGCGTCGGCCAAGCCGGTCACGCCGAGGCCAAGCCGGCGTTTGGCGCGGGCTTCGGCCTCCTGGGCGGGCAGAGGAAAACGGGAAATGTCGATGACATTGTCCAACATCCGCACGGCAGTGCGGGTGAGGTCGGCCAACTTCTGTTCGTCCAGCGCCGCATCGGGCTCGAAAGGCGCCGAGACGAGGCGGGCCAGATTGATCGACCCGAGAAGACAGGCTCCATAAGGCGGCAACATCTGTTCGCCGCAGGGATTGCTGGCCGCGATGACTTCGCAATGCGCCAAATTGTTCGCAGCATTGACCCGATCGATGAAGATCACGCCCGGTTCCGCCGCGTCATAGGTGGCCTGCATCAGTCGGGTCCAGAGATCCGTGGCGCGGACCGTGCGTCGGATTTCGCCGTCGAACACCAGGGGCCAGTCCGCATCCGCGTCCAATGCGGCCATGAAGGCGTCGGGAACCAGAACCGAGAGATTGAAATTCCTGAAGCGGACCGCGTCGCGTTTGGCGTCGATGAAGGCCTCGATGTCCGGATGGTCGATGCGCAAACAGCCCATCATCGCCCCGCGCCTCTGACCGGCGGACATGATGGTGCGGCACATCGAATCCCACACGTCCATGAAACTGAGCGGACCCGAGGCCTCCGCCCCGACCCCTCGCACGAGAGCGCCGGAGGGGCGGACTGTGGAAAAGTCCATGCCGACGCCGCCGCCCTGCTGCAGGGTGACGGCGGCTTCGCGCAGATGCTGGAAGATGCCGTCCAGATCGTCCGGGACGACGCCCATGACGAAACAGTTGAACAAGGTCACGGCGCGACCAGTGCCGGCGCCGGCGAGGATTCGTCCAGCGGGCAGGAACCGGTAGGCGTCCAGCGTCTCGCGGAACCGGGCCCGCCATCGCGCCCGGGTCTTGGTCGGCTCCGCTTCGGCCAGGGCGGCCGCCACACGGTCCCATGTGGCTTCGACGGTAGCGTCTCCCGTCCCCTCGTGCGGGCGGAAGCGATATTTGCTGTTCCAGATTTCTCCGGCCAAGGGACTGTCGAACGCCATAGCTGCACCCTGTCAAAACGTGGCGCTCAGACTCGGTGATTCCCTGCGGCGTGCGGAACAGGCTGCGGCATGTCGCAGGCGCCGACGAGCGTCAGCATCGCCCTTGACGCCGATCAAGCCGAGCGCGGCCTCAGCGGCCTAGAAGGAGCGAAACCCCAGGCCGGGGCGCAAAAAGGGACCCTTCGCCGCATGGCTCTTCGACATCAATCCATCGCCGCGATCGCCGCCTCTCTTCCGGGCGCTTGCGACGTCCTGCTGCGCCACAAGATCGATTTCTGCTCCAAAGGGGAGGCGACCCTGGCCCTGGCGGCGGAGGCGCGTCGTCTGAATCTCGCTGAGCTCCAAGCCGAACTATCCGCCACCGCACGCCAGGCCGAGCCCTATCCGACCGAACCCGCAGCGCTCATCGCCCACATCATCGAGCGCTACCACAAGGTCCATCGCCTCGAGTTTCCGGGTCTCATTGACACCGCGCGCCGCGTCGAAGCGACGCATAAGGATCGCTGCGACTGTCCACGCGGCTTGCACGACCTGCTGTCGCGCATGTTCGAGGACCTTGAGGACCATCAGCACAAGGAGGAGGCGATTCTGTTTCCCATCATGCTCAACGGCGGGGAGCCGAGCTTGCACCAGCCCATCGCTCGAATGCTCCAGGATCATGTTGAGTTGATCGACGCCCTCGATCTCATGGCCGATCTGACGGGCGACTTTGCTCCGCCCGCCGACGCCTGTGGCTCCTGGCGCGCGCTCTATGTCGGTTGTCGGAAGCTGGACGCGGACCTGCGGGTCCACGTCCATCTGGAGAACAACCTGCTGTTTCCGCGCTTTTCCTAGGCTTCAGAAGTCCAGAACCGGGACCATGTCGCCGGGGGGCAGGCCTGGCGCGCCTGGGCGCCGGCGGATCAGGAGGTCGGCGCCGGCCAGCGCCTTCTGGGTCGCCGAATCCTGGACCTTGAGCCCGGCGACGCCATCGCCGTCGGGACGCCCCCGTTCAAAGGTCTCGCGGTCGCCGCAAGGCTTGAGGGCTTCGGTCAGGATCATGTCCCGCCAGGCCAGCCGTTCGGCCGGATCGCGGCCCGCCAGGCCCGCGATCAAGGGCGCCAGAAACAGACGCGCCGTGACCATGGCGGATGTCGGATTGCCTGGCAGGCCCATGACCAGTTCGCGACCGGCGCGTCCGAACCAGACCGGCTTGCCTGGCTTCATGGCCACCTTGGAAAAAATCAGGTCCAGGCCGAATCCGGCGAACATCGAACGGGCGTAGTCCTTGTCGCCCACCGAGGCCCCGCCTGTGACCACGACCACGTCGGCCGTATCAAGGGCAAGACGGGCGGCGGCCTTGAGCTGGTCGGGGGCGTCGGCCAGACGACGGCGGTCCAGGACCTGGCCGCCGCTGGCTTCAACCAGGGCGGCGACGCCGAACGACACGCTTTCGGGAATACTGCCGGCTGTCTCCAGAGACTGGCCCGGCGCCGCCAGTTCATCGCCGGTGCTCAGAATGACGACCCGGGGTTGGCGCACGACGGAAAGGGCGGCGACATCGGCGGCGGCGGCGGCCACCAGGGCGCGGTAGCCGAGCCGGGTCCCCGCCGCCAGCAGCACGTCGCCGGCTTCGAAATCAGAACCGGCGGCCCGGATGTGACGTCCTGGTCCCGGCGCCGTCGCAAATAGGGCCAGTTCGCCGTCGCGGCCGACTTCCTCCTGGACCACGACGCGGTCGGCTCCGGTCGGCACAGGGCCTCCCGTGAAGACCCGCACGCAGGTCTTGGACGGCAGGACGGGAAGGTCGCCGCGCCCTGCGAAGGCCACCGAGGCGATCGGCAAGCGCGCCGGCAGGATCGACAGATCGACGTCGCGAACGGCATAGCCGTCCATGGCCGAGACCGCCGTCCGCGGCGCGGCGCCACGCGCCTTGAGATCGGTCGCCAGCACGCGTCCGCTCGCCGCTTCGAGCGCGACGACTTCGGAACCGAGCGGATTCGCCTGGGCTAGGAGGCGGGCCAGGGCCGTATCGAAATCCGTCACGCGGCGCTGTCCTCCTCGACGGTCCAATCGCCCGAGCGTCCGCCGGACTTGGACAAGAGCCTCACCTGGCTGATAATCATGCCGCGGTCGGCGGCCTTCAGCATGTCGTAAAGGGTGAGGCAGGCCACCGAGACGGCGGTCAGGGCCTCCATCTCAACCCCAGTGGAGCCGCTGACACGGGCCTCCGCCGTTACGACAAAGCCGGGAAGATCGTCGTCGACCGCCACCTTCACCGACACCTTGTCTAGGCTCAACGGATGGCACAGCGGGATCAGATCGGCCGTACGTTTGGCGCCCATGATCCCCGCCAGTTCCGCAGTGGTGATGACGGCGCCCTTGGGCGCCTTGTCGTCGCGCACCAGGGCGAGGGTGGCTGGCGCACAGAAGACCCGCCCTTCGGCCACGGCGCGTCGCGCCGTTACAGCCTTGTCTCCGACATCGACCATGTGCACCCGGCCTGCGGCGTCCAGATGGGTGAGGCCGCTCATGGGCAGATGCCCCGGAAGCGCGGAATTTGGCCGACGAGGGAGCAGGGGCGAAAGCGGCTGTCCAGTTCCTCGGCCAACACCAGGTCCCAGGCGTCGCGACAGGCGCCGGTGGAGCCGGGCACGCAAAAGACGAAGGTGTCCTCGGCCTGACCCGCCAGGGCGCGCGACTGCAGCGTCGCCACGCCGACCGTCCCCAGACTGGCCAGGTGGAACACCACGGAAAACCCTTCCAGCTCGCGTCGGAACAGCGGCTTGACGGCTTCCGGGGTCACGTCACGCGGCGAAAAGCCGGTGCCGCCCGTCGTCAGGACGACGTCCACTTCGGGGCCAGAGATCCAGACCTTCAGCTGGTCTCGGATCGCATCGACATCGTCGTGGACGATCGCCTTCCCGGCCAGCCTATGGCCGGCACCGGTCAGCCGTTCGACCAAGAGGCCGCCGGAGGTGTCCGTGGTTTCGTCGCGGGTGTCCGATATGGTCAGAACCGCGATGTTCAGGGGGTGAAACGGCAGAGTTTCATCGATTCTTCCGGCCATCAGGGGGTCTTGTCCTTCCAGCGCGCCAGGGCGGCGCGATCTTCGTCCACGGGCTCGATCCAGCGCGCGCCGGCGGGGCCGGTCTCGCGCTTCCAGAATGCGGCCTCGGTCTTGAGCCTGTCCATCAGATAGTCCGCCGCCTCGAAGGCCGTGCGCCGGTGCGGCGACGCGGTGGCGACGAAAACAATGGTTTCTCCCGGCGTAATCTCGCCGCAGCGATGCGCCACGATCAGGTCCTCGATCTGAAATCGCGCCGCAGCGGCTTCGGCGATGTCGCGCATAGAGCGCTCGGTCATGCCGGGATAATGGTCCAGCGTCAGGGCGGCGACGGTCGATCCGTCCCTGGACGTCCCGCGCGCGAGGCCGGTGAAGGTCACCACTGCGCCGTCGCCCGTCCGACCGGCCAAGAACGCCTCCAGCTCGGCCGCCGGAGACAAGGCGCCGAAGACCAGTCTAACGTCCAAGGCCACCTCATCCCCCCGAAAAGATGGAGAAGAAGGCGATCTCTTGGTCCGGTCGGGCCAGGGCGTCCTCGCCGGCGATGACCTGATCCACCGAGGCGCGCACGTCGGAGCGTATCAGGGCGTCGGCGGCGACCTCGTCCTGATCGGCGAGGCGGCGTCTTATCTCACGTACGGTCAAACCTTCGGCAGGCAGCTCCAGGGCGCCTTCTGTGCCCAGCTTTTCAGCGACGCGGCCAAAATAGAGGATGCGGGTCATGGCTATTCAGTATCCGGCCGTCGAAACGGCTCTGTTGAGGTTGCGCGGCGCGCAGAGGCGGAACCCGGCCCTGGAAGAGAAGACATCAAGCCGCTCCTTCCAATCAATAGCCAGAGCGAATCTTGGGCGAGCGAATGGGGGAGGGACAAGTTGGCTGCTCGGGTCGGCTTCGGCCATCGAGATCGACCCTCCGGCCGATCACTTTGGCGATTTCACGTCCCTTACAACACGCAGCGATAATCAGAATTGTCTTCCGTCAAATGGTGCGCTGACTCTCGTCATGCGGCGGCGGTCGCCAGAGTTCGATTTGCGTTTGATGGGCTGTTCATCGCTAAGGCGGGCCCGATGCCCCGCCGTTCGCTTGACGCTTGATGATATCGAAGATTGAACGGCCTGCTACCCTGACAGCCAACGGTGACCCGGCCAAGTGATCCATCCAGCACCAAAAGGAAACGCCGCCGAAGGCGCGGCGCAGGGTTCGGCAGGCGAGGTCTTCTTTACCTTTCTGAAGTTGGGCCTGACCGCGTTCGGCGGACCGATCGCTCATCTCGGGTATTTTCGCGACGAGATTGTTTTGCGTCGTAAATGGCTCAACGAGGCCGCCTATGCGGACCTTGTGGCGCTTTGTCAGTTCCTGCCCGGACCTGCGTCTAGTCAGGTGGGATTTGCGCTGGGTCTGATGCGGGCGGGCCCCTTAGGCGCCCTGGCGGCCTGGGCCGCATTCACGCTTCCCTCGGCAGCAGCTCTGGTTCTGTTTGCCTATGGCGCACAGTCCTTGGGTGGCCCGATCGCGCTCGCCTTAGTCCATGGGCTCAAGCTCGTCGCCGTCGCTATCGTTGCGCAAGCCGTGGTGGGCATGGCGATGACGCTCACGCCGGACGCTCAGCGGGCAGGCATCGCTGTTGGAGCGACGCTGATTGTATCCTTGGCGGCGGGGGGACTGACACAGGTCGCCGCGATCACCATGGGCGCGATCTTGGGGCTCGTCGTCTGCCGTGGCGCACCCCAGGCTCCCGTTCAGCCGCTTCCCTTTCCTGTCAGCCGGCGGGCCGGCGCTGCGGCTCTGTTGGTCTTCGGCGTCTTGCTGTTGGGCTTGCCTTTCCTCGTCATCGCCACGGATTCTCACGGCTGGGCGCTTTTCGAAGCCTTCTATCGCTCAGGAGCAATGGTGTTTGGCGGTGGCCATGTCGTCTTGCCCTTGCTGCAGGCCGGCGTCGTGGGACCGGGCTGGGTTGGCGAAGACGTCTTCCTTGCCGGCTATGGCGCCGCGCAGGCCGTGCCGGGACCGCTTTTCACCTTCTCCGCCTATCTGGGTTTTATAGGTGCCCCTGCGCCCAACGGCCTGGGCGGCGCGTTCATCGCCTTGATTGGCGTCTTCCTGCCCGGTCTCTTAATTTTGGTCGGCGTGGTCCCTTTCTGGGGCGGCGTGCGGACGCGGCCCGCCGCGCAAGCCGCACTGCGAGGGGCCAACGCCGCCGTCGTGGGTATTCTTGCGGCGGCGCTCTATGATCCGGTTTGGGAGAGCGCGGTCCTATCGCCTATCGATTTGACCTTGGCTGCTGCTGGCTTCGTTCTGCTCGTTCCCTTTCGGACGCCGCCCTGGCTCGTCGTCTTGAGCCTTGTCGCTTCCAGCATGGCGGTCTCTCTCGTCGTCGGCTGAAGCCGAAGCCCTCCAATCCAATTAGCCGACCGGACGGCCATGGCTGGGTGGCGGCGTCTTGGGGAGGGCGGCTGGATCTGAAGTGGACAGTCTCAGCCCCGCGTCCGCCCACGCAAGCAATTCATTCTCCGCATAGACCACTCGACCGCCCAGTTTTCTGTACCGGGGGCCTGTGCCACAGGTCCTATGCTTCTCCAGCGTTCTGCCGGACAAGCCAAGCAGTCGGCCAGCTTCCGGCGTCCTCAGAAATCGGCCTGGAACGCGTGTTGTTTCTTCCATGACGCAGATCCTCGATCAGTTTGGACCTGTGAGTCTCCAAACAGGATCGAGAAGACTAAATACCGATCCCTACGGTCGGAGGTTCTCGGTCCTGAAGCGGTCGGGCGGGTTGGGTCCTGCCTTAATGACGAGTCTCGTCATCATGACGGAGCATAGATTCAATCTATCGTCAGAGAACGGCTTGCGACCTTCCGGATCGGCTTTCAAAGACCTCGAAATCGACCGTTTTTTTCACCGTTTTTCTCTGGCCGAGAAACGGTGGCCCGGGAGGTTGGGTAAAAATGTTCAATGAAATCAATAAGACGATGGTGGGTGATGTAGGGTTCGAACCTACGACCCGCTGATTAAGAGTCAGCTGCTCTACCAACTGAGCTAATCACCCGACCGGTCGTCTTCGTCTTCGGGGGCGAGAGGCCTTGCCGAAGGGCGCTCCTACTACCCAGCCCTTGGGGGGTTGGCAAGCGCTTTCGCAAACTTTCTTTGACGGGCATGGTCCGCACGGAATCGGTCGCGTGGGGCGGCGGGGGAGCAAGCATCATGGCCTTCTGGAACCGGCGTCGTTCGATCGACGTCATGACGGCGCCGCACGACGGACCACGCCTGAAGCCGACGCTCAGCTGGCCGCACCTGCTGGCCCTGGGCGTGGGCGCCATCGTCGGCACCGGCATTCTGACCCTGATCGGGGTCGGGGCGGGGCTGGCGGGGCCGGCGGTGCTGATCAGTTTCGGCCTGGCCGGCCTGGTCTGCGCCTGCGCCGCCCTGGCCTATGCCGAACTGTCGACCATGATGCCGGCTGCGGGCAGCGCCTATACCTATTCCTACGCCGTCCTGGGCGAGATGATCGCCTGGGTCGTGGGCTGGAGCCTGATCCTGGAATATTCGCTGGTGGTCAGCGCCGTGGCGGTGGGCTGGTCCGGTTACGCCGTCGGCTTCCTCAGCGGTCTGGGCGTCGATCTGCCGGCCGCCCTGGTCGCCGGGCCCCACGCCGGCGGGATCATCAACCTGCCGGCCGTGGCCATCATCGGGGTGGTGACGGGCCTGCTGCTGCTGGGCACCAAGGAGAGCGCGACGCTGAACGCCGTGCTGGTGGTGATCAAGATCGCCGCCCTGGTGGTCTTCGTCGCCATCGCCCTGCCGGCCTTCAAGCCCGAGAACTTCACCCCCTTCATGCCCAACGGCTTCGGCGCCCCCTTCGTCCAGACCGGGGTGATGGCGGCGGCGGCCATCATCTTCTTCGCCTTCTATGGGTTCGACGCCATTTCGACGGCGGCCGAGGAGACCAAGAAGCCCGAGCGCGACCTGGCCATCGGCATCGTCGGCTCCATGCTGGTCTGTACGGCCCTGTATCTGGTGGTCGCGGCCGCCGCCATCGGCGCACGGCCGGTGGCGGACTTCGCCGACAGCCCCGAGCCCCTGGCCCTGATCCTGCGCCAGATGGGGCAGGGGACGGCGGCCCAGTGGATCGCGGCGGCGGCGGTGATCGCGCTTCCGACCGTGCTGCTGGCCTTCCTGTTCGGCCAGAGCCGCATCTTCCTGGGCATGGCGCGCGACGGCCTGCTGCCGCGCCGCCTGGCCAAGGTGTCGGCGCGCGGCGTGCCGGCGGTGGTGACGGTCTTTACGGCTGTGGTGGTGGCGATCCTGGCCGGCCTGCTGCCGCTGGACGAACTGGCCTCCCTGGCCAACGCCGGCACCCTGGCGGCCTTCTGTTCGGTGGGGGTGTGCCTGGTCGTGCTGCGGATTCGCGAGCCGAATCGCAAACGGGTGTTCAAGGCGCCGCTGTGGCCCCTGGTCGGCGCGATCAGCGTGATCGGCTGCATCGTCTTCTTCCTGAGCCTGAAACCCGTCACCCAGGTGGGCTTCGTCGTCTGGAACCTGATCGGCGTGGCCATCTATCTGCTGTGGTCGTCGAAGAACTCGCGTCTGGCCAAGGGCGAGGAAGAAGCCGCCTGATGGCGCGCCGCGACCTGACCGGCGCCGTCGACTTCAGCGTCCTGGAGGGCATGACCGGCGGCGACGCGTCGATTTCGGAAGAGGTGCTGGGCCTGTTCGTCGAACAGGCCGCCCTCTGGTCCGTTCTGCTGAACCCCAAGGCCGACGGTTGGCGCGACGGGGTGCACACCATTCGGGGCGCGGCGGCAGGGATCGGGGCCGGCGACCTGGCGTCGATCTGCGCCGAGGCGGAAGCTTCGGAACAGGCCTTGGCGGCGCCGGCGCTGGACCGGGTCCGGACGGCGCTGGACGCCGCCCTGGCCGACGTCGCCGCCTATCGGCACGAGCTGATGCTGAGGGGGTTGCGGGGTTAGTCCAAATCCTGTGCGGCGTGGCGAATGTCGAGGATGACGACCAGGTCGTTCGCCACGCGATAGCGGATCAGATACGGCGGAATATGGGTCAGCTGGCGACGCCCGCCGCTGATCGGCGCGCCGCGCTCCGGAAACTCGGACAGACTGTCGCCCGCCGTCTTCAGGCGCCTGGAAATCCGCTGACTGGCCAGCGGGTTAAAGTCGGAAATATAGGCTTGGATCGAACGGAGGTTCCGAAGAGACCGGACCGTCCAGATCACCCTAGTCATCCAGGCCCCAGGATGCGGGCGGCGGTCCTTCCTCGGGCGTGCCCCAGGTCAGAAGCCACTTCGAGACCTCTTCATGAGGCACGACCCGACCGGCCGCGAAATCGGCCTCCGCCTCTTCCAGGGATCGGGCGTCCGCCTCGGGGTCAGGCTGGCTGAAGATAGAAGGTTCCTGATGCGCCATGTCAGGAGAATACCACTGTAAGGCGTTAGCTCCGAGTCCGGTCGTAGACCGCGAACTCGTGGGCGATGCAGCGGTCGATCAGCAGGCGCCAGACCGGTTCGGCGATCTCGGGCGCCAGGTCGTGGGCTTCGGCGGCGGTCAGGACCTTGGCCACGACGTCGTCGATGCGGGCCTGGTCGAAGACGGCGTCGCGGTCGGGCTTGATGCGGGCGGCCGCCTCCATATAGCGCTGGCGTTCGGCCAGCAGGGCGACCAGGGCGCGGTCCAGGGCGTCGACGCCCTGGCGGACCTCGGCCATCGACTGGCATTCGGCGGGATCGACGCGGGCGTCGACGGCGACAAGGGCAGGGTGGTGCATGGCCCCGGCTTTCGCCGGGATGGGCGGACTTTTCAACCCCTAGCCGACGAAGGCGCGTTCCAGCACATAGTCGGCAGGCTCGGCGTTGGAGCCTTCCTTGAGCCCATAGGTCTCCAGCAGTTCGCCCGCTTCCTTGATCATGGCCATTGAGCCGCACAGCATGGCGCGGTCGCGGGCGGGGTCGAAGCCTTCGGGCAGGCCCAGGTCGCGGAAGAAGTCGCCCGACTTGATGCGGTCGGTGATCCGGCCGGGGGTCACGAATTCCTCGCGCGTGACCGTCGGATAATAGGTCAGCTGCGCCCTGGCCTCGTCGCCGATCAAGGGATCGTCGTGGATCTCGCGGGTGAAGAAGTCGCGGTAAGCTAGGTCGGCGACGCTGCGCACCGTGTGGATCACATAGACATGGCCGAAGCGGGAATAGGTCTCCGGATCGCGCGCCACGCTCAGCCAGGGGGCCAGGCCCGTGCCCGTGCCGATCAGGAACAGCCGCTCGCCGCCGGTCAGGGCGTCCAGGACCAGGGTGCCGGTGGGCTTCTTGCCCATCAGCACTGTGTCCCCGGCCACGATCTTCTGCAGCCGCGAGGTCAGGGGACCGTCGGCGACCTTGATCGAGAAGAACTCCAGCTCCTCGGCCCAGCAGGGGCTGGCGATGGAATAGGCGCGCAGCACCGGCTTGCCGCCGTCTTCGCCCGGCAGGCCGATCATCACGAACTCGCCCGAACGGAAGCGGAAGTCCTCGGGCCGTTTCACGCCGAAGCTGAACAGGCTGTCGGTCCAGTGGCGGACCCACAGAACCTCCAGTTCGTTGAACGGGCTGGCTTTGACGGGAGCGGGGGAGAGGGCGGCGTCGGTCATCGTACGCCTCTCTAATCTGAGACCCGCTCGCAGGGAAGGAAAAGCCATCGTCCCAACGGCGACTTTTCCTCGTGACGGCTTGCAGAAGCGCCGCTAGCGTCGCCGACCATGCGCACAATTCTTCTCGCCTCGACCATCCTCCTCTCGGCCGGTTCAGCGGTCGCCCAGGAGTCGCCCTCCAATATCCTGACGCCCGAGCGGGTCTTCTCCAGCCCCAGCCTGAACGGCCCGGTGGCCAAGGGGGTCAGCCTGTCGCCCGACGGCCAGCTGGTGGCCTTCCTGCGCTCTCGCGAGGACAATGTGGACGTCCAGGACCTGTGGGCCGCCCCGACCGGCGAGGGCGAACCATACAAGCTGATCGACGCCCGCGCCCTGGTCCCCGACGCCGGCGAACTGTCCGAGGCAGAAAAGGCCCGGCGCGAGCGGATGCGGATCAGCGCCCGTGGCGTGGTCGACTATTCCTGGGACCAGCAGGGCCGCTACATCCTGGCGCCGCTGGAAGGCGACATCTTCCTGGCCAGCCGCGCCGACGGCAAGGTGCGCCGCCTGACCGAGACCGCCGCCGACGAGATCGACGCCAAGGTCTCGCCCAAGGGCAATTATGTCTCCTGGGTCCGCGACCAGAACCTGGTCATCTATGATCTGGCGACCGGCCAGGAGACCCCGATCACCGACGACGGCGCAGGCTTGATCGCCTGGGCCACGGCCGAGTTCATCGCCCAAGAAGAGATGGACCGCGACACCGGCTATTGGTGGAGCCCCGATGAACGCTACATCGCCCTGACCCGTGTGGACGAAAGCCCGGTGGACATCGTGCCGCGCTTCGAGATCACCGGCGCCGGCGCCACCATGGTCGAGCAGCGCTATCCCCGCGCCGGCCGCCCCAACGCCCTGGTCGAACTCTATGTCCGGGATCAGCAGACCGGCGCACGGGTCAAGGTGGACCTGGGGTCCAACACCGACATCTATCTGGCGCGGGTCGACTGGGCCGACGACGGCAAGACCCTGTACGTCCAGCGCCAGTCGCGCGACCAGAAGACGCTGGATCTGCTCAGCGTCGATCCGGCCACCGGCGCCTCTCGCGTGATCCTCAGCCAGAAGGCCCAGGCCTGGGTCGATCTGAACAACGACTTCCATGTCCTGGCGGACGGCCGTTTCATCTGGTCGAACGAGGACAGCGGCTGGCGCCACCTGTATCTGTACGACCGTAACGGCCGTCAGCTACGCGCCATCACGCGGGGCGACTATCCGGTCAAACATCTGGACGGCGTCAACGAACAGACCGGCGAGGTCTATTTCACCGCCTCGATGCGCGACGGCAAGGAACTGCCGATCGAACAGCAGATGTTCCGCGCCAGCCTGAACCGCACCGTCGATCCGGTGGCGGTGACCCCGGCCGGCGGCTGGTGGAACGTGTCGGTCAACGGGCCGGCGACGGCCTATGTCGGCAACTATTCCGATCCGAAGACCCCGCCCCAGTCGGCCCTGTACCGGATCGACGGCACGCGCGTGCGCTGGATCGAGGAGAACAGGCTCGACGCTGACCACGCCTTCGCCCCCTATGTCTCGCGGCTGCGCACGCCCGAGTTCGGCACGATCCAGAGCCACGGCGAAACCCTGGTCTGGCGCATGACCACCCCGCCGGACTTCGATCCGTCGAAGAAATATCCGGTGGTGATGCAGGTCTATGGCGGCCCCGGCACCGGCGCGGGCGTGCAGAAGAGCTGGCAGCCCCTGACCAACCAACTGCTGACCGAGGCCGGCTATATCGTCTTCCGCGTCGATAACCGCGGCGAGGGCGACCGGTCCCAGGCCTTCGAAACCAGCCTCTATCGCCGCCTGGGTCTTCCTGCGGTCGAGGATCAGGCCTTGGCCGCCAAATGGTTGAAGACGCTGCCCTATGTCGATCCTGACCATATCGCGGTCATGGGCTGGAGCTTCGGCGGCTTCCTCAGCCTGCTGACCCTGACCGACAAGAATGCGGACCTGGCGGCCGCCCTGGCCGGCGCGGCGCCGACGGAATGGAGCCTCTACGACACCCATTATACCGAACGCTACATGTCCACGCCGCAGGACAACCCCGAAGGCTACGCCGCCACCGACGTCCTGCCGCGCCTCGACGACCTGACCGGCCGGCTGCTGATCCTCCACGGCATGGCCGACGACAATGTCATATTCGGCAACGCCACCCGCGTGATCGACGCCCTTCAGGCCAAGAGCACGCCGTTCGAGATGATGCTCTATCCCGGCCAGAGACACGGCGTCCGCGGCGAACCGAGGCAACTTCAGCAATGGCGCACCTATCTCGACTTCCTGGACCGCATGATCGGCAAGCGGGCGGAACCGGCCGCCGACTGATCCTCGCGGCTGCGGTCGCGCTGTCCCTGGCGGGATGCGCGGCCGGGGCGGGCGGTCAGGCCGGGGAATATCCGTCCGCCGCAGCGGTGGTTGTGGCCGGCCGCCTGAACGACAGCGCCCACGCCGTCCTGCGCTGGAGTGACTCTTCGCCGACCGGCCGCGGCGTGTCCGCCGTGTCCGGAATGCCGATCCTGCTGAAGGACAATATCGAGACGACGGACATGCCGACCACGGCCGGGTCTCTGGCTCTGGCGAACAATGCGCCGGGCCGCGACGCGCCCCTGGTCGCCCGTCTGCGCGCCGGTGGCGCGGTCATCGTCGGCAAGACCAATCTGTCGGAATGGGCCAATATCCGCTCGTCGGACTCGATCAGCGGCTGGAGCGCGGTCGGCGGCCAGACCCTGAACCCCTATGATCTCGCCCGCACCCCCTGCGGCTCCTCGTCCGGCAGCGGCGCGGCGGTGGCCCTGGGCCTGACGCCGGCGGCCATAGGCACAGAGACGGACGGTTCGATCACCTGTCCGGCCTCGGTCAACGGGATCGTCGGGTTCAAGCCCACGGTCGGCCTGGTCTCGCGCACCCACATCGTGCCGATCAGCCATTCCCAGGACACCGCCGGCCCCATGGCGGCGACCGTTCGCGACGCCGCGCGGGTGCTGACCGTCATCGCCGGTTCGGACCCTGCCGACGCCGCCACCGCCGAGGCCGACGTCCGCAGGACCGACTATGTCGCCGCCCTCGACGCCGGGTCGCTGCGCGGCGCGCGCATCGGCGTGATGCGTTTCCTCAAGGGCTATTCGCCCGAGACCCAGGCGGTGTTCGAACAGAACCTCCAAGCTATGCGCGACGCCGGCGCCGTCCTGGTCGATCTGCCGGAGGGGCCTGACGGCCGCACCCTGGGCGAGGCTGAGTTCAAGGTGCTGCTGTACGAACTGAAGCACGATCTGAACGCCTATCTGGCCTCGACCGACCCGACCCAGGTCAGGACACGCACCCTGGCCCAGGTCATCGCCTTCAACGCCGCCGAGCCGCGCGAGACCGTGCTGTTCGGCCAGGACGTCTTCGAACAGGCCCAGGCCATGGGCGGGCTGGACGACCCCGCCTATATCCAGGCCCGCGCCACCTCGCTGCGACTGGCGGGGGAGGAAGGGATCGACCGGCTGATGCGGGCGCACAGCCTGTCCGCCCTGGTCGCCCCCACCACCTCGCGCGCCTGGACCAATGACCCCAAGGACGACGACGACATGCAGGGCGCCGCCAGCCGTCTGGCCGCCGTCGCCGGCTATCCCCACCTGACCGTGCCGATGGGGTTTGATCAGAATATGCCCGTAGGTCTCAGCTTTATCGGTGGAAAATGGGATGACGCGCGCATCCTTTCCCTTGGTTACGCCTTCGAACAGGCGACGCAGGCGCGGCGGCCGCCGCCTGTATCCCGGCCCTGACATCGGGCGGTCGCGGCCGCTGGGAATGCGGCATGAGCGACCTGATCGCCAATATCGTCGGCTCGGCCGCAGCGGTCTGCTCCGTGACCAGTTTCGCGCCCCAGGCGATCAAGATCTGGAAGGAACGCGACGCCTCGTCGGTCAGTCTGAAGACCTATTCCCTGACCGTGACCTGTTTCGCCCTGTGGGTCGTCTACGGCGTCATGACCCAGGCCTGGCCGGTGACCATCGCCAACTCATGCGCCCTGGTCATGGCTTCGGGGGTCCTGGCGATGAAATGGCGCTTCCGGAACGGCGATCCCGAAGCGTGACGGTTTGATCCGGATCAAGGCGAACCCTGTCTGACGGCGCAATCGTGGGCGGAGGAGATTTCGCATGCCCCAGGACGCAGTTCCATTCGTCGCCGCTATCGTCGCGGCCTTCGTCTTCTTCATGGCCGCGCTGGCCCTGGCCGGTCTGTATTCGCGCTCGTCCGACGACAAGTGACGACAGCTTTACCCGACGTGATCTTGGCGCCCTGCGCGATGCGGGTTACGGCATGTGTTCCAACGTCCAAGGGAGACGCCTCCAATGCCTGATCTCGCACAAGTCACAGAACACATCCGCGGCGCCGTCGGCGACAACTCCGGCCTCGGCAAGACCGTGAAGCTCGACCTCGGCGACGAGGGCAAGATCTTCATCGACGGCGCCTCGGTGCCGAACACCGTCACCAACGAAGACAAGCCCGCCGACGCCACCATCTCGATGAAATGGGATGACTTCATGGCCCTGTCGGAAGGCAAGCTGGATCCGATGATGGCCTTCATGCAGGGCAAGCTGAAGATCGCCGGCGATATGATGATCGCCCAGAAACTGGCCCCGCTGCTGAAGCGCTGATGGCAGGCTGAGCAACAGTTGATTGCGGCGCGGCTCCCCTCGGGGCCGCGCCGTTTTCGTCTTCAGCGCCCGTCAGAGACGCGAACGAAAAACGAGGAAACGACATGGACTTCAGACATTCCGACCGCGCCCTGGACTGGCACGCCCGCGTGCGCCGTTTCCTCGACGAACAGGTCATCCCGCGCGAGGCCGAATATTTCGCCCAGGTGCGCGAGAACCCGAACCGCCAGCCCCCGGTCATGGAGGCCATGAAGGCCGCCGCGCGCGAGGCGGGCCTGTGGAACATGTTCCTGCCGGGCGAGCATGGCGCCGGCCTGACCAACCTCGACTACGCGCCTCTGGCCGAGATGATGGGCGCCCATCTGTGGTCGTCGGAGGTGTTCAACTGCAACGCCCCCGACACCGGCAATATGGAAGTCCTGCACATGTACGGCGACGCGGCCCAGCAGGACCGCTGGCTGAAGCCGCTCATGGCGGGCCAGATCCGCTCGGCCTTCCTGATGACCGAGCCCGAGGTCGCCTCGTCCGACGCCACCAATATCCAGACCCGGATCGAGCGCGACGGCGACCACTATGTCATCAACGGCCGCAAATGGTGGTCGACCAATATGGCCCACCCGAACGTCGCCGTGACCATCGTCATGGGCAAGACCGACCCGGACGCCGCGACCCACGCCCAGCAGTCCCAGATCATCGTCCCCGTCGACACGCCCGGCTTCCGCGTCGAGCGGATGCTGTCGGTGTTCGGCTATGACGAACGCCCCATCGGCCACGCCGAGGTGGTGCTGGAGAACGTCCGCGTCCCCGCCTCGAACCTGATCGCCGGCGAGGGCCGGGGGTTCGAGATCGCGCAAGGCCGCCTCGGCCCCGGCCGTATCCACCACTGCATGCGCGTGATCGGCGCGGCCGAGCGGGCGCTGGAGCTGATGGTGAAGCGCCTCTTGAACCGCACCGCCTTCAGGAAACAGCTGGCCGAACATTCAGTCTGGGAGCAGCGGGTCGCCGACGCCCGCACCAATATCGAGATGTGCCGCCTGCTGGTGCTGAAGGCCGCCTGGATGATGGACGAGGCGGGGGCCAAGAACGCCCGCTCCGAAATCGCCCAGATCAAGGTCGCCGCCCCCCGCATGGCGCTTCAGGTCATCGACGACGCCATCCAGGCCTTCGGCGGCGCCGGCGTCTCGGGCGACACGCCCCTGGCCGAACTCTATGCGACGGTGCGCACCCTGCGGATCGCCGACGGCCCGGACGAGGTTCACAACCGCAGCATCGCCCGGCTGGAGTACGCCAAACACGGCGGCAAGCCGGTGCGTTGAATTCACCGTTACGCTTCCTAGATCAGGGGAACTCCGGCTGAGGCGTGACGTTCGTTCTGCTTGGACGACGCGACGCCCGCCGGGGCTTCGGGGCTGAGGCGGGACGGAACGGCTGACATGAATGCTCGCTTCGAGCCCGATACGCGGGCGGCGTCGGATGTGGCGCGTTTCAGGGAGACCCGGGTCGCCATGCCCGCCCTGGCCGACGGCCTTTCGCCCGAGGACCTGTCGGCCCAGTCCATGCCGGATTGCAGTCCCGGCAAATGGCACCTGGCCCACACCAGCTGGTTCTTCGAGGCCATGATCCTGTCGGCCGATCCGGACTACCAGCCGGTCGATCCGCGCTTCCAGCAGCTGTTCAACTCCTACTACGAGGCCCTGGGCGAACGGGTGCCCCGGCCCCAGCGCGGTCTGATGACCCGCCCCTCGGTGGACGAGGTCCTGGCCTATCGGCGCGAAATCGATCGCCGCATGGCCGCCTGGCTGGCCTCGGGTCCGTCCAGCGGTCAGCAACTCTATCTGTTCGAGCTGGGCCTGCACCACGACCAGCAGCATCAGGAGCTGTTCCTGATGGACCTGCTGAACCTGATGTCCCGCTCGCCGCTGGACCCGGCCGCCTATGGGGTCGAGCCGCGACAGGCCCCGTTGGAGCCCCCGCGCGGCGGCGTCGTCGCCTTCGACGGCGGCCTGGTCTCAATCGGTCACGACGGCCCCGGCTTCGCCTTCGACAACGAGGGGCCCTCGCACCGGGTCTGGCTGGAGCCCTTCGCTCTGGCCGCCGATCTCGTGACCAACGGCGACTGGCTGGGTTTCATCGCCGACGGCGGCTACGCCCGACCCGAGCTGTGGCTGTCCGACGGCTGGGCGACAGTCAAGGCCGAGGTCTGGACCGCGCCCCTCTACTGGCGCCGCGACGGCGACGACTGGAGCGTCATGAGCCTGACCGGCCGCGTTCCCGTCGACCCGGCCGCCCCGGTGCGTCATGTCAGCTTCTACGAGGCCGACGCCTACGCCCGCTGGGCCGGCAAACGCCTGCCGTCCGAGGCGGAATGGGAGCACGCCGCGACCACGGCCCCCGACGCCTTGTCCAACCTGTCGGGCGAGGTCTGGCAGTGGACGTCCAGCGCCTACGCCCCATACCCCGGCTTCCAGCCGACGCCGGGCACGGCGGCCGAGTACAATGGCAAGTTCATGGCCAATCAGATGGTCCTGCGCGGCGGCGCCTTCGCCACGCCGCCCGGCCATGCCCGCATCACCTATCGCAACTTCTTCTACCCCCAACAGAGGTGGGCCTTCATGGGTCTGAGACTGGCCGAAGACGCCCCGCACGAGCGCAAGGTTTCCCCCGAGGACGACCCCCAGACCGCCGCCTTCCGGCGTGACCTGGTCCAGGGCCTGTCGCGTGGCCAGAAGGCCGTGCCGCCCAAATGGTTCTACGACGCCGAGGGCTCGCGCCTGTTTGAGGACATCACCGCCCTGCCGGAATATTATCCGACCCGTCAGGAGACGGCCCTGCTGCGCGACCGCGCCGCCGCCCTGACCGCCGACTTCGGCCCAGACGCCGTCCTGGTCGAGTTCGGATCGGGGGCCAGCGAAAAGACCCGTCTCCTGCTGGACGCCGCGCCCGACCTCGGCGCCTATGTGCCGCTGGACATCAGCGAGTCAGCCCTGCTGGACGCCGCCGCCCGTATCCGCGCCGACTATCCCCGCCTGCGGGTCCAGCCGGTCCCGGGCGACTTCGAACATCTCGCGCCCCTGCCGGACGATTTGCCGCACGGCCGGCGCATCGGTTTCTTCCCCGGCTCCACCATCGGCAATCTGGAGCCCGAGGAGGCGGTGCGGTTCCTGGCCTCGGCGCGCCGGATGCTGGGGGAGGGGGCGCTGTTCATTCTGGGCGTCGATCTGGTCAAGGATCCCGCGACCCTGGTCGCCGCCTATGACGACAGTCAGGGCGTCACCGCCGCGTTCAACCTGAATCTCCTGGCCCGCGCCAACGCCGAACTGGACGCCGATTTCGACCTCGACGCCTTCGCCCACCGCGCCGTCTGGAACCCGGATCAGTCGCGCATGGAGATGCACCTCCAGGCCGTGCGCCAAACCGCCGCCCGCGTCGGCGACAGCGCCTTCAACTTCATGGCCGGAGAGACCATCCACACCGAAAGCTCGCGCAAGTTCACGCAGGATTCGGTCGCCGCACTGGCCAAGGAGTCCGGCTGGTCCACGGCCGGTTTCGAGGTTTCGCCCGAACCCCGCGTAGCCCTGGCCTTGTTGCGAGGTTGAGACCCTGTGGGGGCGTACACCCCCACGCCCGTCACCTCGGGCGAGCGTTGACCCAGGACGACAGTTTCCTGCAGTCGCGATCTGAAGGTCGGCTTTCTTACGGCGGGTCTATTTCGGTTTGCGACCCATTTCGGACGTCAGGCGGCTACCTAGTGAAGCTGCTTAGCGGTCCGCGCCAACCGAGTTTATGGACAGCATCCAACCGACCATCACATTGAACACAATCCTCGCCATCCCGGCTTCCCGTGGCGATCCAGATTTCTCCCTTCACGGGTAGAACGGACCAACGACAGGGCGGTCCTCCGAACAGCTCCGGATAAAGCGTAGCGTCGAAACGAACGGACGTTCGCGTGGCCTCCCCCTGGCCTTTCAAGGTCGCGAGAGGCGTCAGCTCGAACGTTCCGCGCATCAGTTCCGTCTCATCTGCGGGCAATGGGTCGGTATCCACCACCACTGCCGTAACGACGTAGAGCACCACCCTCTCAGACACTTCCATGGCTACTGGTAGGCTTGGCGACCCAGCGCTGCAGAGAGCTTCATCTGCTGGCGGGTCGGCAGACACATTGCCAGCCGCGAGCATGATCCCAGCTAATGCGAAGGCGATGCCTGCCCGTTTCATCGTGATTGGCCGTCCCAGCGATTTTAGCGAGACTGCCTCGCGTAGCTTCCGCTTTCCACCCATAATAGCCGTTTGAAAAGTCCGCTTTCGGCGACGGCGCCGTCCGGCCCTTTGCTGGTGTCGGTGTATCCTCGTCTTTTCCTGGCTTGTCCGAGGATGACGGGGACCAGAAAAAGGGCGGCGCATCTTTGACGCGCCGCCCTGCAGAATTTCACTGAAGCCGTATCACTCGGCTTCGTTCGAAGCGTCCTTCTTCGGCCCGTGCGAGGCCTCGCCGCCCTTGCGTCCGGCCTGGGCGGCCAGACTGCGATCCTGGGAGAAGCTTCTCTTTTCGCTGGGGACGCTGGCGCCCCCTTTGCGCGCGATCTCGCGCTGCCGTTCCGGATCCATCGAGGCGAAGCCTCGCTTGGAAACGCCGGAGGGTCGCGTGGGTTGGCTGTCCATCGGTGTTCCTTTCAGTGCTGCGGTTGCGCTTGCCGAAGTGAACCCTGTGACTCGGTGACGGTTCCGTGCGGAACTTCGTTTTACTGTCCCGCCTCTGAACGTCTTTGTGGTTTGACTTCAATCGGCTCCGTAGGGGCGGGATCGCCTTCGTCGCCGCCGCCGGGCTCCATCGGCGGCATTTCGTCGGGCGTGTCGGACGGATCGATTTCGGGCTGGGGCGTCGGGTCCGGCTGGATCTCGGGTTGCGGCGTTCCGGGGGGCGTGGGTTCGACATAGGTCATGGTCTTCTCCTTTGAGGCTGAAAGAACGCCACGCGACCCGCAATGTTCACGGCCGGGTTGGAACTGGATCGGGGCGCGCCGGTTCAGTGTCCGAACCCCGGAGATCACCATGACCCAGACCCCCATCACCCCCGCATCGCCCGACGACATCGTCCTGGAAGACGACACCCTGACCCAGCGTCTAGACCGTCAGGCCGACGCCATCCTGGCCGAAGGCGAGCGCCGCAGCTTCGAAGACACGACCTCCCTGCGTCAGGCGCTTCGTGAAGACGCCGAACTGATCCGCAGCAAGGTGGTCGGCCGGGTCGAAACCGCCCGCGACGGCATCCGCGATGAACCGATGAAGACCACCCTCTACGCCCTGGGCGTCGGCGTGATCATCGGCATGCTGCTGCGCCGCTGATCTAGGCCGGCCCCACCGGTTCCCGCTGGATCGGCGCCCTTTGCAGCGCCGCATCCGACACGAAGGGATTGGTCCGCCGCTCCTCGCCGAAGGTCGAGATGGGCCCATGTCCCGGCACGAAGGTCACGTCGTCGCCCAGCGGCCACAGCTTCTCGACCACGGCGCGGATCAGGGCGGGCGGATCGCTCATCGGGAAGTCGGTGCGGCCGACTGATCCCTTGAACAGAACGTCCCCCACCTGGGCGAATCGCGCCGCGCGATTGAAGAAGATCACATGGCCCGGCGTATGGCCGGGGCAATGCCGCACCTCCCAGGTCGTCTCGCCCAGGCTGACCGTATCGCCGTCCTCCAGCCAGCGGTCGGGGGTGAAGGGCCGCGCATCGGGCAGGCCGTACATCCGGCCGCTCTCCACGATCCGGTCGATCCAGAACTGATCGGCCTTCTGCGGCCCGGTGATCTGGACCCCGGTCTTCTCCTGCATCTCGGCCGCGCCGCCGGCGTGGTCCAGGTGGCCGTGGGTGATCCAGATCTGATCGATGGTCAGCCCACGCCGCTCGACCTCGCCCAGAACCGCATCGACCGCGCCGCCCGGATCGATCACCGCCGCCTTGTTCGTCGCGGTGCACCAGACGGTGGTGCAGTTCTGCTGAAGCGGGGTGACGGGCGTGACGAAGACGCCGATGGGGGAGGCGGGCTGGCTCATTCGGCCAACATAACCCCCGATGCGGCGTGAAACCACCGTCCGAGGCCACGCTCACGTTGACCTTTGGAGCCCTTCTCGACATAAGGGCGGGCTTCGAGGCGCCGCTCCCAACGGGGCGGCCTTCTTGCTTTATCCATTCCGCGCCGGCCGTCTCGACGGTCCATGCGCCCCAGAGCGTCAGAAATCCCGACCATGCAAGTCGTCGAAAAGTCGAACGAAGGCCTCAGCCGCGTGTTCGCGGTCACCATTCCCGTCGCGGAGCTGAACGAGAAGCTCGAAGCCCGCGTCAAGGAAGTCGCCCCGCAGGTGAAGCTGAAGGGCTTCCGTCCGGGCAAGGTGCCGGTCGCCCACGTCAAGAAGACCTTCGGCCGCGAGTTCATGGGCGAGATCATCAACGCCGAGCTGAACGAAACCAGCCAGAAGGCCCTCGACGAGGCCAAGATCCGTCCGGCCGCTCCGGCCGAGATGAAGCTGACCTCCGACATGGACAAGGTCATGGCCGGTCAGGAAGACCTGGCCTATGAAATGGCCCTGGAAATCATGCCGGACTTCACCCCGGTCGATCCCAAGACCCTGAAGCTGGAACGCCCGACCTACGAAGCCTCGGACGCCGATCTGGACGAGGCCCTGACCGAGCTGGCCGGCCAGGCCAAGTCCTACGAGGACAAGAAGGGCAAGACCGTCAAGGCCGCCGAGGGCGACCAACTGACCATCGACTTCCTGGGCAAGCTGGACGGCGAGCCCTTCGACGGCGGCGCCGCCGAGGACGCGGACCTGGTCATCGGCTCGGGCCGTTTCATCCCCGGCTTCGAAGAACAACTGACCGGCGCCAAGGTCGGTGAAGAAATGACCATCGAGGTCACCTTCCCTGAGAATTATCAGGCCGCCCACCTGGCCGGCAAACTGGCCACCTTCGACGTCAATGTGAAGGCCATCAAGGCCGAGGTCGAAGCCAAGGTCGATGAGGACTTCGCCAAGCGCATCGGTCTGGAATCGCTGGACAAGCTGAAGGAACTGCTGAGCCAGAACCTGAACCAGCAATACGCCGGCGCCGCCCGCTTCAAGCTGAAGCGGGCCCTGCTGGACCAGCTGGACGCCGCCCATGACTTCCCGCTGCCGCCGAAGATGGTCGAGGCCGAGTTCGACGGCATCTGGCAGCAGGTCGAGGCCGACAAGGCCGCCGGCCGCCTGCCGGAAGAGGACGCCGCCAAGTCCGACGAGGACCTGAAGGCCGAATACCGCAAGATCGCCGAGCGCCGCGTGCGCCTGGGTCTGGTCCTGGCCGAGATCGGCCGCGCCAACAACGTCCAGGTCACCGACCAGGAGCTGAACGCCGCCCTGCTGCAGGAAGCCCGCAACTATCCGGGCCAGGAGCAGGCCGTCCTGAACTTCTACCGCCAGAACCCCAACGCCGCCGCCCAGATGCGCGCCCCGATCTACGAGGAAAAGGTCGTGGACCTGATCGTCGGCCTGGCCGAAGTGACCGACAAGCCGATCACCAAGGAAGAGCTGCTGAAGGAAGACGAAGAGGGCTGATCGCTCCCCGAGTTTGATGTTCCAAAAGGCGGGGGCCGCAAGGCCTCCGCTTTTTTCGTGTCCAGGGCCGGCCTTGTAAGGAGGTCTTCATGACGCGATATGCAGACTAACAAGGCGTGCGATCACTGATTCGCCCGTCCCCCGCATTATCGAGAAGGCCATATGCGCGATCCGATCGAACTGATGAACATGAACCTCGTCCCCATGGTGGTGGAGCAGTCCAGCCGGGGCGAGCGCTCCTTCGACATCTTCTCGCGCCTGCTGCGCGAGCGGATCATCTTCCTGACGGGGCCCTTCGAGGACACGATGGCCTCGCTGATCTGCGCCCAGCTGCTGTTCCTGGAATCGGAGAACCCCAAGAAGGAGATCTCCATGTACATCAACAGCCCCGGCGGACAGGTGTCCTCGGCGCTCGCGATCTACGACACCATGCAATACATCAAGAGCCCGGTCTCGACCGTGGTCATGGGCATGGCGGCCTCGGCCGGTTCGCTGATCCTGACGGCCGGCGCCGCGGGCCAGCGCATCGCCCTGCCGAACGCCCGGATCATGGTGCACCAGCCTTCCGGCGGCTTCCGCGGCCAGGCCTCGGACATCGAATTGCACGCCGCCGACATCCGCTACACCAAGAAGCGTCTGAACGAGATCTACGTCCACCACACCGGCCGGACCTACGAAGAAGTCGAAAAGACCCTGGACCGCGACCACTTCATGTCGGCCGAAGAGGCCAAGGCCTGGGGCATCGTCGACCACGTCTACGACAAGCGCGAACAGGCCGACGCCGACGGCGTCAAGACGCCCGGCCACTAAACCGCCGGATGATATGGCGAAAGGGCGCGCCGTCTCGGCGCGCCCTTTTCATTTTGTGCTATCGGAACCGTCATGCAGTTCACACGAGATCCCAGCGGCACGGTCGAGGTCGACGGCGAGACCTATGTTTGGGAAATCCGTCGCCAGCCTCAACCCAAGGGCGGCAACGTCTGGGAGGGCATGGCCGTGTCTTTGCGCCACGTCGATTTCAAGCGCGAAGCCATCGTGCAGTTTCCGCCGCCCTTGCGCCCCAACGGCCGGCCCGACGTCGAGAAGCAGCGCGTCAATGTCGATGCGGTCCGCAACGCCGTCGCCTCGGCCATTGAGGCGGGATGGGACCCGACCTCGCGCGGCAAGGCGGTCGTGTTTGATGTTGACGCGGACGGCGCCTGACTGTCACGGCTTCTGGCGGAACACCCTGAATCCGGGCTGCTGCGCCATGGCCAGCATCTCGCGGTCGCCCGAGGTGTCGCCATAGGCGGCGGTCAGCACCATGTCCTCGCCATAGGCGGCCTTCAGACGCCGCACCTTTTCCAGCCCGCGACAATTCGGCCCAGCGAATGCGCCCGTCACCCTCTGTTCCGAATCAAACACCAGCGGGGTGCCCAGCAAGGCCTCGGCGCCCAGTCTGAGTGCAAAGGGCGCCACCGTGGTCTCGGGCGAGGCGGTCACAATCACGCGATGGGCGCCGCGTTCGCCCCACTCGTTCCAGACCTTCAGCGCGTCGGGCCGTATGAAACGATCCCAGACGGTGTCCGCGAATTGCGTCGCCTCGGCCTCCAGGGCCGTCTTCGTCTCGCCGGCCAGGAATTCCTTCACCGAGGCGGCCTTGATCCGACCCCGATCCCGGTCCCGCGCATAGACGGCCAGGGCGGGCGCCAGCTTGACCAGGCCCAGGGCCCAGCCGCCCGGACCGGCCCGCCAGCGCAGGAATTCGGTGAAACTGTCGCGAATAGTCAGGGTGCCGTCGAAATCAAAGGCCACGATGGGCGCCGCGCCCCGGTCCGGCGCGTCTCCCGACTTCGTCCGGGACTGGCGCAAATCCTGCAAGCTCCCCATGTCAGACATTCGCCTTGATCCCCACCGACACTGATCCATCCCCGCCTTGCAACATTCCCCTGCCGCCTTCGGGGTTGTCGTTGAACGTGGGATGGGTGATTGTCATTTTTTGAAGACCTTTGCGTCCAGAGTGCTGGAATCAACGTGGAGGAAGCGCGTTTCGGGCCATTTCGGTCCGCTCCGCGGGAGTGAGATAAGGGTCTATGACCAAAGCAGCCGGCTCTGACGCCAAAAGCACCCTGTACTGCTCGTTCTGCGGAAAGAGCCAGCACGAGGTCCGCAAACTGATTGCGGGCCCGACCGTGTTCATCTGCGATGAATGCGTCGAACTGTGCATGGACATCATCCGTGAAGAGCACAAGATCGGGTTCAAGAAGACCACCGACGGCGTCCCCACGCCGAAGGAGATCCGCGACGTCCTGGATGACTACGTCATCGGCCAGTCGCACGCCAAGAAGGTCCTCTCGGTCGCCGTTCACAATCACTACAAGCGTCTGAACCACGCGACGAAGAACAACGACGTCGAGCTGGCCAAGTCGAACATCATGCTGATCGGCCCGACCGGGTCGGGCAAGACGCTGCTGGCCCAGACCCTGGCCCGCATCATCGACGTGCCCTTCACCATGGCCGACGCCACCACCCTGACCGAAGCCGGTTATGTGGGCGAAGACGTCGAGAACATCATCCTGAAGCTGCTTCAGGCCTCCGACTACAATGTCGAACGGGCCCAGCGCGGCATCGTCTACATCGATGAAATCGACAAGATCAGCCGCAAGTCGGACAATCCCTCGATCACCCGCGACGTCTCGGGCGAGGGCGTGCAGCAGGCCCTGCTGAAGATCATGGAAGGCACCGTCGCCTCCGTGCCTCCGCAAGGCGGCCGCAAGCATCCGCAGCAGGAATTCCTGCAGGTCGACACCGCCAACATCCTCTTCATCGTCGGCGGCGCCTTCGCCGGGCTGGAGAAGGTGATCTCGGCGCGCGGGGCAGGGGCCTCGATCGGCTTCGGCGCCCAGGTCAAGGAAATCGACGAGCGTCGCACCGGCGACATCCTCAAGGGCGTCGAGCCCGACGACCTGATGCGTTTCGGTCTGATCCCCGAGTTCATCGGCCGTCTGCCCGTGCTGGCGACCCTGGAAGACCTGGACGAAACGGCCCTGGTCACCATCCTGACCGAGCCCAAGAACGCCCTTGTCAAACAGTACAAGCGCCTGTTCGAGATGGAGAATGTCGAACTGACCTTCACCGACGACGCCCTGATCGCCGTCGCCAAGAAGGCCATCACCCGCAAGACCGGCGCGCGGGGCCTGCGTTCGATCCTGGAAGGCATCCTGCTGGAAACCATGTTCGAACTGCCGACCTTCGAAGGCGTCGAGGAAGTGGTGGTCAACGCCGAGGTCATCGACGGCAAGGCCCAGCCCCTGCTGATCTATTCCGAGGCCTCCAAGAAGAAGGCCGACGGCGCCGCCTGATCGGGCATCGCCTCCGCACTGAAATGAAGGGCCGGAGCGACAACGCTCCGGCCCTTTTTCTGTCTCCGCTCAGACCCTCTCCCGCTTGCGGGAGAGGTGGCCCGGCGTCCGCGCAGCGGACCAGGGTCGGAGAGGGGAGGCTGGCTTGCTGGAAGAAGACTTCCCCCATCGTCACGCGTGTCGCTTCGCGCCACGACGCGACACTTCCCCCGCAAGCGGGGGAAGATCTGATCAGCCGCCCAGCACCAGCATATGACCGGGATGGGCTTCCGCCTCGGCCCGGGCGCACTGAACGGCGCTCTTGGCGTCGGTGAAGACGCCCTCGAACAAACCGTCGCTCGAGGTGACAAGCCAGCGGCCGTTCGCGGGCTGGATCGTCAGGGTTTCGACAGCGGGCGGCGAAGGGGGAGGGGCGGCGATCATTGCGCCCGCCTGTGCTGGTCGCGGTTCAACCGATCGGCCTCGGCCTGCAGCCGCGCCGCAAGCTGTTCGGCTGCGGCCCGATCAGGCAGGGGACGGGTCGCCGCGCCGTTGACCGCGGCGGCCCATCCGGCCGCGCGTGCCACGACCCTGTATCGTCGCGGCGGGACCGGCTCGGCGGCCCCGCCTTCCAGATGGCCCTGCATCATCGCGACGGCCCCCGGTGAATCGGCGCACCGAACAGAGCGCCGATGACGGTCCAGGCCATCTTCAGTGTGGACGGTTTGTCGGCGGATCGTTTCAGCGACTCCGCCAGTAGATGTGAACGGCTCATGGTCTCTCCTTCGCCGACCAGAAGACGCCCAAACCGCGTAAAGCCGCCATGTCGAAAGCGCGGGCCGGCGTAATGCGGACGTAAAGCGCTACATTCACCTCGCCGCCCTCCCTCTTTCGTCATTCCGGGCGAAGCGCAGCGGAGACCCGGAACCCAGCGGCGCCAAAGGCGAAATCCATCCGCCGCACAATGCCGGACGACCTAATCTGCGACAGGTTCGCGCTCTCGCGCGCCGCTGGGTTCCGGGTCTGCGGGCCAAGCGGCCCTCCGCCCGGAATGACGAAAGTGATGATCGACAACCTAGGCCAACACCCACAATGACGCTGGTCTGAATCGCACGATTTCAACGGCTTGCTAGATTCTCACCCCGACTTCCCCGCCATACCCGCCGGCGCCCGTATCATCCTCTCATCCCCGCCGATGGGGAGGGCGTCGGATCCAGCGCCCTGACGGCGGCGGGGCTGTGGTCGAGCGATGAAGCCGGTGGGGAGGAGACCGCCGGGGTCCTTAGGGGCGGCGATGGATGCCGCCTCCTGCTCGCCGCACGCCTAGGAAAGCGGGCCGCTGTCGATCCTTGTCGGCATGTCCGCCCCGGCGAAGCCGTCGCAAGACGGCCCGCCGATCCGGCAAGGCTCGAAGAATAGGGCCGCCAGCCGGAGCGCGTGTGGAAAACGACCGCGTGGGACGACGACTGCGCCGAAACGGTACTTAAAATCTCAAACCCCGGGTGCAGACCCGGCGTCCCACGCCCTCCCCGAACTTCGCCGTGAGAACGGCGAGGACAAGGCCAATTCCGCATGTGCGTGCGGCGTCCAAACCACGCAGGTGTGGGCCGTTCGCCAGCCACGCTTGAACCACGGCTCTTTCAAACCACATACTCATCCGAACGCCGTCGGAATCGACGGGCTGTCATGCGCTGGTCGGACCTCTTGTCCGGGCGACCGTGGCGGCGGGCCGGAGATCATCAATGGCCCAGGAGTACGCATCATGACTGAAACAAAGATCCTGCCCGTCCTGCCGCTGAGAGACATCGTCGTCTTCCCGCATATGGTCGTGCCGCTCTTCGTCGGCCGCGAGAAATCGGTGAAGGCCCTCGACGAGATCATGAAGGGCGAAAAGCAGATCCTTCTGGCGACCCAGAAGAACAGCGTCGACGACGATCCGTCGCCCGACGCCATCTATCCGATCGGCGTGCTGGCCAGCGTGCTGCAGCTGCTGAAACTGCCCGACGGCACCGTCAAGGTTCTGGTCGAGGGCAAGGGCCGGGCGCGCCTGACCCGCTTCACCGACCGCGAGGACTATTTCGAGGCCGAGGCCGTCGAGATCGAGGACGAGCCGGGCGACGCCTCCCAGACCGAGGCCATGCTGCGCGCCGTGGTCGAGCAGTTCGAAAACTATGTGAAACTGAACAAGAAGGTCCCGCCCGAGGCCCTCAGCTCCATCCCCCAGATCACCGACGCCTCCAAGCTGGCGGACTCGGTGGCCGCCCACCTGTCGGTCAAGATCATCGACAAACAGGGCCTGCTGGAAACCTTCGACGTGCCCAAGCGGCTGGAGAAGGTCTATGGCCTGATGGAGGGCGAGATCTCGGTCCTGCAGGTCGAGAAGAAGATCCGCTCGCGCGTGAAGCGCCAGATGGAGAAGACCCAGCGCGAATATTATCTGAACGAGCAGATGAAGGCGATCCAGCGCGAGCTGGGCGAGACCGACGACGCGCGCGACGAGATCATGGACCTGGAGAAGCGCATCCGGAAGACGCGCCTGTCCAAGGAAGCCCGCGCCAAGGCCGAGGCCGAGGTCAAGAAGCTGCGCAACATGTCGCCGATGTCGGCGGAATCGACCGTGGTCCGGAACTATCTCGACTGGCTGCTGTCCGTGCCGTGGGGCAAGGCCAAGCAGAAGCCGATCGATCTGGTCAAGGCGGAGGAGATCCTCGAGGAGGACCACTTCGGCCTGGAGAAGGTCAAGGAACGGATCATCGAATATCTGGCGGTCCAGGCCCGTACCGGCAGCCTGAAGGGGCCGATCCTGTGCCTCGTCGGCCCTCCCGGCGTCGGCAAGACCTCGCTGGCCAAGTCCATCGCCAAGGCGACCGGGCGTGAATATGTCCGCATGTCGCTGGGCGGCGTGCGCGACGAGAGCGAGATCCGCGGCCACCGCCGGACCTATATCGGCTCCATGCCCGGCAAGATCATCCAGTCGATGAAGAAGGCCAAGACCACCAACGCCTTCGTCCTGCTGGACGAGATCGACAAGCTTGGGTCCGACTGGCGCGGCGACCCGTCGTCGGCCCTGCTCGAGGTGCTGGACCCGGCCCAGAACTCGACCTTCGGCGACCACTATCTGGAGGTGGACTACGACCTGTCCCAGGTCATGTTCGTGACGACCGCGAACAGCCTGAACATGCCACAGCCGCTGATGGACCGGATGGAGATCATCCGGGTGTCGGGCTACACCGAGGACGAAAAGGTCGAGATCGCCAAGCGTCACGTCCTGCCCAAGCAGCTGACGGACCATGGGCTGAAGGCCGACGAACTGATCGTGCCGGAAGATACGATCCGCGACCTGATCCGTTACTACACCCGCGAGGCCGGGGTGCGGTCGCTGGAACGCGCCCTGGGCGGCCTGGCTCGCAAGGCCGTGCGCGAGATGGCCAAGACCAAGGTCACGTCGATCACGGTGGACGCCGAGAAGCTGGCCGAATACGCCGGCGTCCGGAAGTTCCGCTATGGCGAGACGGACGAGGAGGATCAGGTCGGCATCGTCACCGGCCTGGCCTGGACCGAGTTCGGCGGCGACATCCTGACCATCGAGGCCATCAAGATGCCGGGCCGCGGCCGCATGACCGTGACCGGCAACCTGAAGGACGTGATGAAGGAGTCGATTTCGGCGGCGGCCTCCTATGTGCGGTCGCGGGCCCTGGCCTTCGGCGTCAAGCCGCCGGTGTTCGAGAAGACCGACATCCACGTCCATGTGCCGGACGGCGCGACGCCCAAGGACGGCCCGTCCGCCGGCGCCGCCATGACCGTGGCCATGGTCTCGGTCCTGACCGGCATCCCGATCCGCAAGGACATCGCCATGACCGGCGAGATCACCCTGCGCGGCCGGGTCACCGCCATCGGCGGTCTGAAGGAGAAGCTGCTCGCGGCCCTGCGGTCCGGCGTCAAGACGGTGCTGATCCCGCAGGAGAACGAGAAGGACCTGGCGGACGTGCCGGACAACGTCAAATCGGCGCTCGAAATCGTGCCGATCTCCACGGCGGACGAGGCCCTGCACTGGGCCCTGACCGGTCCCCTGACACCGGTCGAATGGGATGAGGCGACGGATCCTCTGCCCGCGCCCGTGCCTCCGCTTGACGGCGCTGCAGCGACCGTCAGTCACTGAACCGCGACCTAGGTCGCAGACGAAACGCCGCCGACACGCCTGTCGGCGGCGTTTTCGCTTTTGACGCAACCGCCGATCCGCCCTTTACTGGTTCGCTTGGGAGGATGACATGACGAAAGCCGAACTTATCGGCCGTATGGCGACGGCCGCGAACATCAGCCGCGATCAGGCCAAGACGGCGCTCGAAGCCTTCACCGACGGCGTGGTGGAAGCCCTGACCCAGGGTCGGGACGTCAAGCTGATCGGCTTCGGCAGTTTCACCCCTGTCGATCGCAAGGCCGGCGTCGCCCGCAACCCCCAGACAGGTCAGGCCGTGGCCCGGCCCGCCTCCCGCACCGCGCGCTTTCGCCCCGGCGAAGGCTTGAAAAGCGCCTTGAACGGTTGAAGCCCAACGGGCATAAGCCCCGCTCCGGTTTCCACTTCGGTTTCTTGGGCGGCTAGCTCAGCTGGTCAGAGCATCTCGTTTACACCGAGAGGGTCGGCGGTTCGAACCCGTCGCCGCCTACCAAACAAAAAGGCCGCCGGAGCGATCCGGCGGCCTTTGTCTTTTGGCGATCGCCCCGGTCAGAACCGGAAGCTGGCCCGCAGCAGCAGCGAATAGCGGACGTAATCCTCAAGCAGTTCCGCGTCGCCCGTCAGGGACAGCATGCCCAGGTCGTTGCCCAGGTTCATGCGGAAGCCCAGGATCAGGCCGCCGCCCTCGACCCCGTCCGGCGACAGGACGAAGTCCGGGCCGCCGCTGGCGAAGCGGGCGATGGTCTCGCCAGCGTCGACGGACAGGTTCTGGCGATAGCCGATGCGCAGTTCCGGACGGATCCAGCCGTCCTTGCCGAAGCCGTAGCCGACGTTCATCGCCGCAACGGCCGAGAAGATGTGGCTGTCGCGCGAGTCGATATCCAGATCGAAGCCGCTGCCGCCGCCCGATTCGGAGCGGGCGCCTTCCGACAGGCGGAAGTACTCGGCGTACACCTCGGGACGGACGTTCAGGCGACCGTAGTTGCGCTCGTAGGAGGCGCCGCCGGCTGCGGCTGCAGTCCAGCCGTGCCAGTCGGATTTGTTGTTCAGATAGACGCCGTTGGCGACCAGCGACCGGTCGGCGTTGAAGCTGGCGTAGCCGCCGGCCGCGCGCGCCCAGGTCGTCCAGTACTGGCCCTGCGCACGCCAGTAGAGGCCCAGCTCCAGCAGGTTGGCCGACAGGACTTCCTCTGCCTCGGACTCGGGGTCCTTGATGTCCGACGAGGTGAAGGCGGCGGTCAGGCCGAAGGCGCCCGCGCCGGTGCCCTTTTCGACGCCGCCCGCGACGCCGAAGCCCTCAGAGCGGAAGCCGTAGGAATCGGTCTTGTCCTTGTCGGCGTAGAAGTTGATCTCCTGCACCCAGGCGCTGGTCTCGCCGGGGGCGGCGGAGGCGTTGCGGCCGGTGAGGGCGCGGGTCACCGCGTCGACGCCGGCCGACAGGGACATCAGAGGCCCGCCCGAGTGGTCCGGCAGCATCTGCTCATAGGCGTCGATGAAGCCGTCCCGGTTCGTCTGGCTCAGGAACAGGTTCCGGATCGTCTCATTGCTGCCTAGGGCGGCATAGACGGCGTCGAAGGCCGAGGCCTCGACGGGGATCAGATCGGCCTCCTGGGCGGTGCGGCGACGGGCGTCGACGTAGACCTCCCCTGCGGCTTGATCGACACCCGCCTGAACGACGTAAAGATAGGGGGAATTATCGGTCAGCAGGCTCTGGTTGATGTCACCGACGTTCAGGGCGCCAGCCTTGATCACGCTGAACCGCTCCGGCGACTCCAGAAGGGACGAGAAGCGGACGCCCAGTTGCGCGCCCGTGGCCAGGGTTGCGGCGCCGCTGACATTGAATCCGCCGGCGCGATCGCCTTGAGGGTCGACGGCGACGATCAGGACGCCCTCGGCCCCGACGTTCAGGCTGGAAATGGAAGTGGCGGTCGTCTGGGTCGCGTTCAGCGTGCCCTTGGAGACGTTGATGTCCAGAGCCCCGTCGCTGTCGGTGACAGCGCCGCTCACCGCCGCGCCGCCGCTGATGGACAGGCGGTCGGCGCCGGCGCCGAAGGACATGTCGCCGATGACCGTGCCGTTCTCGACGTTGAAGGCATCCGCGCCCGAACCGAATTTCACCGCGCCGACGATGACGGGTTCGCTGGCGTCAGGGACCCCGTCCTTGTCCGTATCGGTCGCCGTGCTGCCGGCGGCGGCCGGGATGCCGTACTGACGAACCGTGACGCCGCTGGTGTTGGCCGTCAGGTCGATGGCGGTCACCGTGCCGTCGATCGCCGTAGTGTCGGTGGAGTCCGCCGACAGCGAGCCGATGATGGAACCGGCGTTGCTCAATTGGGTCAGGGTGCCGGACTGGTCGCGGATGACCGTCGCGGCGCCGTGGTTTCCGCCGAACGAGGCCACGATATTGCCAGTGTTTGTCAGCGAACCGACATTGGCGCCGGCGCCGATGAGCACGCCCGTGGCCGTATGGGCCTGTTTGCCGGAGGCGACGGCCTGGATATTGCCCGTGTTCGAGATGGCCGGGGCGGTGACGCCGGCGCCGATCCAGATAGCGGTGGCGTTGGCGTCCACGGCTGTGGAGGCGATTCCGCCTTCGTTGCGCACCCCGCCCGCGACGGTGACGGTCTGGCCGCCGGCCACGCCCAGCTGCAGGGCGCGCGATTCGACGCCGGAATAGACGCCGGTCCCGGTGATGGAGCCGCGGTTGATCAGGCCATAGGCGGCGTCGCCGGCGCCTACGGCGCCGAGGGTCACCGCATTGGTCGCGGAGCCGATGAGCAGGACGGGCGCGCCGCCTACCGATGTCAGGGAGGCGGTCGTTTCGCTGGCGTCCGGCACGCCGTCGCCGTCGCGATCCGCATCGTCGCGGTTCTTGACGCCGTCGCCGTCGTCATCCTCGTCGCCGTTCTTGACGCCGTCCTTGTCGTCGTCGCCGTCGATCCCGGCCGAGGAATAGGCCGGGCCCGTATCCAGCAGGACGCCGCCGGCCACATTGGCGGCCACGCGCACAGCCGGACCGCCCTGCAACAGATCGTCGGCGTCCAGTTCGTCCAAAAATATGGTCGAGGCGTTGTCGTAGGTGCCCGTCGTCGGGCGGACGGGGGGCGGGGAGGTGTACCGGTAGCCCGTGGTCGTCACGGCCGAATGGATTTTCAGGGCGCCGCCGACGTTCCCTTCGATCGACACGCCCGAGGCGCCGGCTCCGGTCGCGGACACCGAGCCCGCAAGGTCGACATTGCCCGAGATCGGGCCGGTCGTGCGGATGCCGACGCTGTTGTCGCCGACGACGCGCACAGTACCGAGGCTCTGCAGCTTGCCGGTCAGTGGCGCTTCGACCGCGAGGCCGTAGGAGTTGTTGCCTTCCACGGAGATCGAGCCGCTGGATTCGACCAGGACATTGCCGACGAAGGGCGAGGCGCCCGTGACCCGAACGCCGTAGCGGCCGGTCCCGGTGGCGAATGGCCCGTCAAGGTCGCCGTCGCCGTCCGTGTCCTTGATGTCCGCCGTTTCCTGGCTGTCCGTGATGTTGATCGTTCCGCCCATTGTGACGGAGCCGGTATTGCCGCCGTTCACTAGGACGCCCGTGGCGCCGTCGGCCGCCTTGGCCATGGTGATGGAGCCGCCGCTGTCGATATCGACCGTATTGTTCGAATCTAGCGTCATCGCTGCGCCGGAGGTGACGGCGATCGAGCCGCCGCTGGCGATGCGGACATTGTCAGCCGCGGTGCCGGTGGCGTTGGACGTCTGGATCGGCGTGGTGCGGGCTGTCGAGACGACGACCTCGGCCTGAACGCCCGTAACAGCCAGCAAGGGGGCGATCGCTACGGCGGTCGCGAGTAGAATACGCATTCGGAAGAAAACCCCTGATGGTCACGCGATCACGAAGCAGACGGTCCTTTACAGGATCGACGCTAACCGTGCCCAAGTTTATCGAATTTGAGGCGAATGCAAGGCCGTGTCCAGTCTGTTGCAAGAGCGTGTCGCAACCGTAGCTTGGATAAGGGGCTGATTTCGCGGTCTATTAGGTGGGGTGCGGAAGGTTTTGGCTCAGAGGTATTGAGGTTTCCGACGGCGGGGTTTACGGGCGGAAGAACGGTCCACCGCGTTTCCCCGCGACGCATCCAACCCACGCCCCCCGGCGTTGGTTAGCCCAGACCCGGCGAGAACCTCTTCATGACACTGACCGACCTCGACGTTCACGAAAGCGAACTCCGGCTGATTCCGGGGTTGGACGTCGAGGTCGCCGACACGTTGAGAGCGCTGAAGCTGGCGTCGATGGACGACCGGCCCAGGCTGGTGGACACCACCATGCTGTATGCGCCGCGCTCGGGCGGGGTGAAGCGCTATCTTCTGTCGAAGAAGGCCTGGATCGAGGAGAATCGGCCGGGCGTCAGCCATTCGCTGATCGTCCCGGGCGCGCGGCACAAGGCGCGGGCCGACGGGATCGTGCAACTGCGGGCGACAAAACTGCCGTTCGGCGATGGCTATCGCTGGCCCAGTTCGGTCAAGCGCTGGAGCGCCTGGGTCGCGGCGATGAAGCCGTCGATCATTGAGGCCGGCGACCCCTATACGCCGGGTCAGGGCGCGCTGGAGGCCGGTCAGCGGGTCGGGTGTCCGGTCGTCGGCTTCTGTCACTCGGATCCCGCCGGGCTGGCGGCGCTGCATTTCGGCGAATGGGCCAAGAAGCCGGTTGAGAAACGCTGGGCGCGCCTGTTTTCCCAGTTCGACCGCGTCATCTCGCCCAGCCGTTTCATCGCCCGTCGACTGGAAGAGGCGGGCGTCACCAATATCGTCATCCGGCCCCTGGGGGTGGAGATCGACACCTTCCGACCCGAACGCCGGGATCGGAAATGGCTGTTGGGAGAACTGGGCCTGGGCGAGGACGCCCGCCTGCTGTGCTTCGCCGGCCGTCCCGCCAAGGAGAAGAATGTCGATATTCTCATCGAGGCGGTCCAGAAACTGGGCGCGCCCTATCATCTGGTCCTGGTCGGGGCGGGTTCAGGCATGCCCGCCGAGGACCGGGTGATCTCCATGCCCTATGAGAAGGATCCGCGCGCGGTGGCGCGGATCATCGCCAGCTGCGACGCCTTCGTCCACGCCAATGACAAGGAGCCCTTCGGTCTGATCGTGCTGGAGGCCATGGCCTGTGGCCGCCCGGTCGTGGGCGTCAACGCCGGGGGCGTGGCCGAGACTGTGGATGACACGGTCGGCCAGCTGGCGACCAGCGCCGACGCCGACGCCTACGCCCAGGCGGTCGAGGCCCTGTTTGCGCGCGACATCGAGGCCATCGGCCGCGCCGCCCGCGAAAAGGCCGTCAGCCAGTTCGCCTGGAGCCGCGTGTTCGAGGACCTGTGCATGGTTTACGGCGAACTGACGGGCGAGGCCGCCTTTGTTCAGCCCGAAGAGGCGTTCGCCGTTCACTGACGCGTTACGTCGTGATTTCGGGTCGATATCTGGACGCGAATATCCGGGCCGTCGCGTCAGGTCTGAAGATAGTCGGGAAATGAGGGGCGGCGCGCCACTTCTTCGTCTGGAAGAAGTGGCGCGAGTGACGGGGCTCGAACCCGCGACCTCCGGCGTGACAGGCCGGCACTCTAACCAACTGAGCTACACCCGCGTATCAGGTCGAAACTTTTGAGTTGTTTCGAAAACTATGAAGGGAAGGCGGTAGCGCCACTCTGTCTATTTCTAGAAAGAGTGGCGCGAGTGACGGGGCTCGAACCCGCGACCTCCGGCGTGACAGGCCGGCACTCTAACCAACTGAGCTACACCCGCGTTTCCCGGCCGAAGCGGCTGTGCGCCCCGGCGAGGGGCGTCGTTTAGGCGGGCTGACCCAGCGCGTCAAGCGGCCTTTTCCGAGAAAGACCCGCCTCAGCGCGGAAGGGGCGTGGACGGAGGGACTGCGGCCGCCTGGGGCGGGCTGTGCGGGCCCGACAGGCCGCCCGTGGCGGGCTCCTGAGCGGCGACGGCCGGGGCGGGCGGCTCGTAATGAACGCCCACGCCGGGCCCCACCGGCAGGTCGAAGGCCACCCAGGCCGCCACCATGGTCAGGCCGGCCACCAGGAAGGCCCCGGCGTAAGGCAGCATGGTCGCCATCAGGGAGCCCAGGCCGAAGCGCGGATCCCAGCGCTGGGCGAAGGTCAGGATCAGCGGGAAATAGCTCATCAGCGGCGTGGCGATGTTCGTCACCGAATCGCCCATGCGATAGGCGGCCGTCGTCATCTCGGGCGAAATCCCCAGCAGCATGAACATCGGCACGACGATGGGGGCCAGGGCCGACCATTTGGCCGAGGCCGAGCCGATGAACAGATCAAAGAAACAGGACACCAGGACGACGCAGATCAGCAGAAGGGGCGCGGGCAGGGCCAGGCTCTTCAGCTCGGCGGCGGCGTTGACCGCCAGGATCGGCCCCAGGCCCGACCAGTTGAACATGGCCACGAAATGGGCGGCGAAGAAGGCCAGGACGATATAGGGCGCCAGCTGGGCGATGCCGTCACGCATCATCCGCACCAGGTCGCGATGGGACTGGATCGAGCCGGATCCCGCCCCATAGGCCGCGCCCGTGACGAAGAAGACCACGGCGAAGAAGGCGACCAGGGATCGGTACAGGGGATTGAACCTCTGTTCCGGATCGGCGTCGGGGTCCACGAAGGGCGAACCGGGCAGCAGGGCGATCAGGGTCCACAGACCGATCATGGCCAGGAGGGCCAGGCCGGCGAATTGGAGACCGCGTCTCTGGCCCGCGGTCAGGGGCTCCTTTTCCGAGGTCGCAGGGGCGGCGACGCCTTCGGACGGGGTCCATTTGCCCAGCCGGGGCTCGATCACCCGGTCGGTCAGGAACCAGACGATGGGGGTGAAGACGAACACCACCCCGACGATGAAGAACCAGTTGCCGGCGATGTTCACCGAATAGGACGGATCGATCAGGTGGGCGGCGGGCTCGGTGATGCCCAGGATCAGGGCGTCGCTGGCGCCGGGGAACAGATTGCCGGCGTAACCGCCCGACACGGCGGCGAAGCCTGCAGCCAGGCCGGCCAGGGGATGACGCCCCGCCGCCGCGAAAATCACCGCCGCCAGGGGAATCACCACCACATAGGAGGCGTCGGATGCATGGTGCGACACCATGCCGGTGATCACGACGACCGGCGTCAATATGGCGCGGGGCGCATTCAGAAGCGCGCCGCGAATCGCCGTGGAGAACATCCCGGTTCTTTCGGCCACCGCCGCGCCGTAGATGATGGTGATGACGATCCCCAGCGGCGGGAAGTCCGCCAGGGTGCGCGGCATGCCGATGATCAGCCGTTCCAGATTTTCGGGCGACAGCAAGCTTTGCGCGACCAGCTGGTCCCCCGTCACCGGATTGACCGCCGACCAGCCCAGTCCGGCCCCGACCAGACTCAGCGCGATCAGGCCCGCGATCAGCCACAGAAACAGGAAGACAGGATCGGGCAGGCGATTCCCGACCCGCTCTACGGTGTTCAGGACACGGGCGCCCAGGCTCATGCGGATGACTTTCGGTTGGGATTTCAAGGCGGCAGTAGGGCCGGGAAGGGGCCAGAACCGCAAGCGTCGGGGCTGCGACATATGGCCCGGGAACTTGCGATCCGTTCTCAACAAAAAACCAATGGACGCAGGGGTTTGAACCTCGCGAACGTTGGGTCTAAGAAGCGCCGAATCCCGCCTCTCCCCGGCGGCCGAGGTTCTTTGAATGAACGCATTTCTGCTCGAATATCTGCCGGTCATTATCTTCGCCGGCATCGCCGCCTTCATCGGCGTGCTCTTCATCGCCCTGCCGATGCTGCTGGCGCCCAAGAGCCCCGATTCAGAGAAGCTGTCCGCCTATGAGTGCGGGTTCAACGCCTTCGACGACGCCCGGATGAAGTTCGACGTGCGCTTCTATCTGGTGTCGATCCTCTTCATCATCTTCGATCTGGAAGTCGCCTTCCTGTTCCCGTGGGCGGTGTCGATGTTCGACCTGTCGCACGCCGGAATGATCTTCGCCTTCTGGTCGATGATGGTCTTCCTGGGCGTCCTGACCATCGGCTTCATCTACGAATGGAAGAAGGGAGCCCTGGAATGGGAATAGTCGCGCCTTCCTCGCCGCTGCCCGGCGTTTCGGCGGGGCCCCTGGTTCCCGCCAATTCGGCCGCGCGTTCGATGGTCGAGGGGTATGACCCCAAGATCCACGACAAGTTCTTCGAGTCGGTCAACATGGAGCTGGGCGAGCGCGGCTTCCTGACCGCCTCGCTGGACGACGTCATCACCTGGGCGCGCACCGGCTCGCTGATGTGGATGACCTTCGGCCTGGCCTGCTGCGCCGTCGAGATGATCCAGATGTCGATGCCGCGCTTCGACGTCGAACGGTTCGGCATGGCTCCGCGCGGCAGCCCGCGTCACTCGGACCTGATGATCGTGGCCGGCACCCTGACCAACAAGATGGCTCCGGCCATCCGCAAGGTCTACGACCAGATGCCCGACCCGCGCTATGTCGTGTCCATGGGCAGCTGCGCCAACGGCGGCGGCTACTATCACTACAGCTACAGCGTCGTTCGCGGTTGCGACCGCGTGGTGCCGGTGGACGTCTATGTCCCGGGTTGCCCGCCGACGGCCGAGGCCCTGCTGTACGGGCTGCTGCAGCTGCAGAAGAAGATCCGCCGCACGGGGACCATCGACCGATGAGCTCGCTGGCTGTTCAAGAACGGTTCGAGGCCGCTTTGACGCCGATGGGCGCCGAGATGGTCGGGGCTCTGGGCGTCGAGGCGCAGGTCGCCTTCGGCGAACTGACCCTGCTGGCGCCGCGCGAGCGGATCGTCGAGGTCATGACGGCGCTGCGCGACCAGTTCGGCTTCCAGCAGCTGCTGGATCTGTGCGGCGCCGACTATCCGGATCGCGAGGAGCGGTTCGAGGTCGTCTATCACCTGCTGTCGATGACCCGGAACGCCCGGGTCCGCGTCAAGGTCGTGACCGACGAGGTCCAGCCCGTCGCCACCGTGACCGGGGTCTATCCGTCGGCCGGCTGGTTCGAGCGCGAAGCCTACGACATGTACGGCGTGATCTTTTCGGGGCATCCGGACATGCGCCGTCTGCTGACGGACTATGGCTTCGAAGGCCATCCGCTGCGCAAGGACTTCCCGATGACGGGCTATGTCGAGGTCCGCTACGACGAAGAGCAGAAGCGGGTCGTCTATGAGCCGGTCAAGCTGACGCAGGAATTCCGGACGTTCGACTTCCTGTCGCCGTGGGAAGGCGCCGACTACCCGGCGCCCGTGCTTCCCGGCGACGAAAAGGCTGGAGTGAAGGGCTGATGGCTGACGGAGCCCCCGTAACCGCGCCCGTGAACGGCGCTGTCGATCCGTTCGAGGACATGCCGGTCGATCACCGCACCGCGCACGCCAAGGACATGGACGACCGCAAGTTCACCATCAACTTCGGCCCGCAACACCCGGCCGCGCACGGCGTGCTGCGGCTGGTGCTGGAGCTGGACGGCGAGATCGTCGAACGCGTCGATCCGCACATCGGCCTGCTGCACCGCGGCACCGAGAAGCTGATGGAGGCCCGCACCTATCTGCAGAACGTGCCCTATCTGGACCGGCTCGACTATGTCGCGCCGATGAACCAGGAACACGCCTTCTGCCTGGCCATCGAGAAGCTGCTCGGCGTTGAGGTTCCCTACCGGGCCCAGCTGATCCGGGTGCTCTATTCGGAAATCGGCCGGATCGGGAACCACCTGCTGAACGCGACCATGCAGGCCATGGACGTCGGCGCCCTGACGCCCCCGCTGTGGGGCCACGAAGAGCGCGAAAAGCTGATGGTCTTCTACGAGCGCGCCAGCGGGGCGCGTCTCCACGCCAACTATTTCCGTCCCGGCGGCGTCCACCAGGATCTGCCGATGGACCTGATCGACGACATCGGTCGCTGGTGCCACGAATTCCCCAAGGCCCTGACCGATATCGAGAGCCTGGTCACCGAAAACCGCATCTTCAAGCAGCGCAACGTCGACATCGGCGTGGTGTCCAAGGAACAGGCCCTGGCCTGGGGCTTCACCGGCGTCATGCTGCGCGGCTCCGACATCGCCTGGGATCTTCGCAAGTCGCAGCCCTATGAGTGCTACGCCGAGCTGGAGTTCGATATTCCGGTCGGCAAGAACGGCGACTGCTGGGATCGGTACCTCTGCCGCATCGAGGAGATGAAGCAGTCGGTGCGGATCATGGAGCAGTGCATCCACAAGCTGCGCAACTGCCCCGGCGAACCGGTGATGCTCGAGGACAACAAGATCGTTCCGCCGCGTCGCGGCGAGATGAAGCGGTCGATGGAATCCCTGATCCATCACTTCAAACTGTATACCGAAGGCTTCAAGACGCCTGAGGGCGAGGTCTATGCCTCGGTCGAGGCGCCCAAGGGCGAGTTCGGCATCTATCTGGTGTCTGACGGCACCAACAAACCCTATCGCGTCAAGATCTCGGCGCCGGGCTTCCGTCACCTGCAGGCGATGGACTGGATCAACAGCGGCCACCAGCTGGCCGACGTCTCCGCCATCCTGGGCTCGCTCGACATCGTTTTCGGAGAAGTGGACCGATGAGCGTTCGTCGTCTCGCCAAGGAACAACCGGCCTCGTTCGCCTTCTCGGCCGATACGACGGCCAAGGCTGAATGGTGGATCAAGAAGTATCCGGAAAGCCGTCGCCAGTCGGCGGTGATCCCGATCCTGTGGCTGGTCCAGAAGCAGGAAGGCTGGGTCTCCGAGCCCGCCATCCGCGCCATCGGCGAACTGCTGGGCATGCCCTTCATCCGGGTGCTGGAGGTCGCGACCTTCTACACCATGTTCATGCTGGAGCCGGTCGGCAAGACCGCCCTGATCCAGGTGTGCGGCACGACGCCCTGCATGCTGCGCGGCGCCAATGAGCTGATGAAGGTCTGCAAGGAGAAGATCGGTCCCAAGGACCATCTGTCCGCCGACGGCCGCTTCACCTGGCAGGAAGTCGAATGCCTGGGCGCCTGTTCGAACGCGCCCATGGCCCAGATCAACGACTATTATTTCGAGGACCTGACGCCCGAGTCCCTGGCCCAGATCATCGACGACTTCGCCGCCGGCAAGACGCCCAAGCCGGGCTCCTATCAGGGGCGCGCCACGTCCGAGCCGGCCGGCGGGGCCAAGACCCTGCTGGATCCGAAACTGTACGACGGTTCGGCCGCCCAGCCGATCGCCAAACTGCCCAACAGCGACCCGGCGCCGGTCGAGAAGGCCCCCGCCTGATGCCTGCGCCCGACCTCGACAGCGACGAAGGCCGCGCCGCGTACCGCAAGGAGCTGCGCCTTGTCGCACGGCCCCTGCGCGCGGGCGGGCTCGCGCTGGTGGTCGGCGCGGCCATGCTGATTTTGCTGACCCGTCAGGGGACGCCGGGCCTGGGCGACTGGGCCTTCACCCTGTCCTACGTCATGCTCGGCGCCGGCTGGGCCTGCGTCATCGGCGCCATCTACGCCCGAAACCGGCACCACAAACGCCGGATGCGCCAGTTGGACGTCATGTCGTCATGACGCCGTTGATCGATTGTGGTTCCATGAATTCGATGCAGCGTGCCGGGGGGCGCCATGTCGATGGATCAGAAACGGGCAGGGCGCCGCGCGCCCAAGCGCGGCCGGGGCGGGTGGAGCCCCGCCGGGACGGGCCGATTGCTGGTCAATCTGGCCGGCGCAGCCAGTCTGTCGCTGAGCGCCGGCCCCGTATCGGCGCAAACCCCGCCAACATCACCTTCGGTCGCCCCCGCGCCCGCGTCCTCTACGCCTTCACCCGGTCCTGCTGATGCTTCCGAACCGCGTAACAACCCCAGCCCTGAACCGCGTCAGCCGCCGCCCGGCCAACGCGATCTCGGCCTCGAACGCCAGTCCGCTCTCGGTCCCCCCCGTCGGCGTAGACGGAGGAGCAGCCTGATGGTCGGCATTCTCGAAGACAAGGACCGGATCTTCACCAACCTGTACGGCTTCCAGGATTGGACGCTGGACGGGGCGAAGACCCGCGGCGCCTGGAACGCCACCAAGGACATGCTGGACCTTGGCCGCGACTGGATCATCAACAACGTCAAGGCCTCGGGCCTGCGCGGCCGCGGCGGCGCGGGTTTCTCGACCGGGTTGAAGTGGTCCTTCATGCCCAAGGAAGTGAAGGATCGTCCTCACTACCTGGTCGTCAACGCCGACGAATCCGAACCCGGCACCTGCAAGGACCGGGAGATCATGCGCCATGATCCCCAGCTGCTGATCGAAGGCTGCCTGATCGCCAGCTTCGCGATGCAGGCCCACGCCTGCTACATCTATCTGCGCGGCGAATATGTGCTCGAGCGCGAGCGGATGGAGGCTGCGGTCAAACAGGCCTATGAGGCCCGTCTGATCGGCAAGGACAATGTCCACGGCTGGGACTTTGACGTCTATATCCACCACGGCGCCGGCGCCTATATCTGCGGCGAAGAGACCGCCCTGCTGGAATCCCTGGAAGGCAAGAAGGGCCAGCCGCGCCTGAAGCCGCCGTTCCCGGCCGGCGCAGGCCTGTACGGCTGCCCCACCACGGTGAACAACGTCGAGTCGATCGCCGTCGTCGGCACCATCCTGCGTCGCGGCGCCGGCTGGTTCGCGGGCTTCGGCCGTCCGAACAACACCGGCACCAAGCTGATGGCCATCTCGGGCCATGTGAACGCGCCCTGCGTGGTCGAAGAGGCCATGTCGATCCCGCTGCGGCAGCTGCTGGAAGAACACTGCGGCGGCGTGCGCGGCGGCTGGGACAATCTGAAGGCCATCATTCCGGGCGGCTCGTCCGTGCCGCTGATCACGCGCGAAATGTCCGAGACGGCGCTGATGGACTTCGACAGCCTGCGCGAAATGCGCTCGGGCCTGGGCACCGCCGCCGTCATCGTGATGGACAATTCCACCGACCTGGTGAAGGCCATCGCCCGCATCAGCTATTTCTACAAGCACGAGAGCTGCGGCCAGTGCACGCCTTGCCGGGAAGGCACCGGCTGGATGTGGCGCGTGCTGGAGCGGATGTCGGTGGGCGAGGCTGATCCGTCGGAAATCGACCTGCTGCTGGACGTCGCCGGTCAGGTCGAGGGCCACACCATCTGCGCCCTGGGCGACGCGGCCGCCTGGCCGGTGCAGGGCCTGATCCGTCACTTCCGTCACGAGATCGAAGAGCGTATCGCCAACTACCGCAGCCGCCGCGCGAACTTCGCCGGCCACGCGATCGCGGCGGAGTAGGCATGCGCCTTTCACCCGCCATCGTGATCGGAGCCTTCGCACTCGCCGCCTGCGGCGAGCGTGAAGCTGCGCCCACGCCTGCGGAAAAGGTTGCGGCTGCGGCGAAGCCTTCCGACGCCGTGCAGACGGCGCCCGAGGCCCTGAACGCCGCCGACCTGCGTCGCGTCTGCCGCGCGGGTCTGGCCGCTGTTCACGGGCAAGAGCCGATGGCGATCAACGTCGACGGCGTCGACGGCGGAGTGGTTCACGCCTCGTGGCGGGCCCCGGTCGACGGCGGCCGGATGCGCGCCGATTGCCGCGTCGAGAAAGACCTGATCGTGTGGAAACCGCTCGATCTGCCCGATCCCACCCTCGTTCGCTGGATGAACCAGTCGGACGATCCCGTGATCCGCTACGTCATGGACGGTCAGGCGATCACCATCACCCAGACCCTCCCGGATGGGACGAAGGAACAGGCCGAGTTGGCCGTTCCCGCAGAAGAGGAGGCGCGGTGATGGCGGATGAACCCGACAACCTCGTCCTTCAAATCCAGCGTCGCGTCGAAGGGCTTTTGACGTCGATGGAAACCAAGATGGATCGCCTCGGTGAGGACATGCACGACCTGAAGGTCCGCATGACTCACGTGGGGGAGGGCCTTGCAGGCGTCAATCGTCGCCTGGATCGCCTGGATCAACGTATCGAACGGGTCGAGACACGTCTGACCCTGGTAGACAGCCCTTACGGCGGAGTTCGAGAATAATGCCCATCGCCAAGGTCAACGGCGTCGAAGTCGAGTTCGAGCCCGGGATGACCGTGCTCCAGGTCGCCGAGCGCGCGGGGCAGGAAATCCCGCGCTTCTGCTACCACGAACGCCTGTCCATCGCCGGCAACTGCCGCATGTGCCTGGTCGAGGTGAAGCCCGGACCGCCGAAGCCCCAGGCTTCGTGCGCCCTGCCGGCCGCCGAAGGTCAGGAAATCTTCACCGACACCCCGATGGTCAAGAAGGCCCGGGAAGGCGTGATGGAATTCCTGCTGATCAACCACCCGCTGGATTGCCCGATCTGCGACCAGGGCGGCGAGTGCGATCTGCAGGATCAGTCCATGGCCTATGGCCGCGACGGCTCTCGCTATGCCGAGAACAAGCGCGCGGTCGAAGAAAAGAACATGGGTCCGACGATCAAGACCTTCATGACGCGGTGCATCCAGTGCACCCGTTGCGTCCGCTTCATCACCGAGGTCGCCGGCGTGCCGGACATCGGCATGATCTCGCGCGGCGAGGACGCCGAGATCACGACCTATCTGGAGAAGTCGGTCGCGTCGGAACTGTCGGGCAACGTCAATGACCTGTGCCCGGTCGGCGCCCTGACGCACCGCCCCTGGCAGTACCACTATCGTCCGTGGGAACTGAAGAAGACCGAGACCATCGACGTCATGGACGCCCTGGGCTCGAACATCCGCGCCGACTTCCGCGGCTCCGAGGTCATGCGGGTCCTGCCGCGCGTCAACGAGGGCATCAACGAGGAGTGGCTGTCGGACAAGAGCCGCTATGTCGTCGACGGCCTGACCGCCCGCCGCCTGGACCGCCCGTGGATCCGCGAGAACGGCAAGCTGCGCGCCGCCTCGTGGAACGAGGCCCTGGACGCCGTCGCCGCCAAGCTGAAGGCCGCCCCTGCCGACCGCATCGGCGTGATCGCCGGCGACCTGCAGGACGCTGAGTCGATGAAGGCGACCCTGGACCTGTTCCGCGCCCTGGGCTCGAAGAACACCGACTGCCGCCAGGACGGCGCTGCGCTCGGCTATGGCCCGCGCGAGAGCTGGCTGTTCAACTCCGGCCTGGAAGGTATTGAAAAGGCTGACGCCATTCTGATCGTGGGTGTGAATCCGCGTATCGAGGCGCCGCTGCTGAACGCCCGCCTGCGCAAGAGCTGGATCAAGGGCGGGGTCGAGATCGGCGTCATCGGCGAACAGGCCGACCTGACCTTCGACTACGCCTATCTGGGCGCCGGTTCGAAGACCCTGGCCAAGCTGCCGAAGTCGGCGATGGACTTCCTGACCAAGGCCGAGCGTCCGGCGATCATCGTCGGCTCCGGCGCGCTGAACGGGGAGGGCGGCGCCGCCGTCCTGAACGCCCTGGGCGCCCTGGCCAAGAAGGTCGGCGTCATCGGCGAAGGCTGGAACGGCTTCAACGTCCTGCACCACGCCGCCGCGCGCGTCGGCGGCCTGGACATGGGCTTCGTGCCGGTTGAAGGCGGTCTGACGGTCTCGGACATGCTGAAGCCCGGCGCGCTGGACGTGCTGTTCCTGCTGGGCGCCGACGAGGTCGATCCGACCGGTTCGAACGCCTTCCGTGTCTATCTGGGCAGCCACGGCGACCGCGGCGCGCACGGCGCCGACGTCATCCTGCCCGGCGCGGCCTATACCGAGAAGTCGGGCCTGTACGTCAACACCGAGGGCCGGGTGCAGATGGCCGAACGCGTCGTCTTCCCCAAGGGCGAGGCCAAGGAAGACTGGGCCATCATTCGCGCCCTGTCCGCCCGCGTCGACCAGACCCTGCCTTACGACACCCTGGATCAGCTGCGCGCCCGGCTGATGGCCGATCATCCGACCTTCGGCCGGATCGACTATCTGCCCGCGCCGGCCGCCTTCGATCCGTCCAAGCTGGGCGTCAAGGGCGACCTGGGCGACCGGGTCTTCGCCTCGGCGATCACGGACCCCTATCTTTCCAACCCGATCGCGCGCGCCAGCGCGACCATGGCCGAGCTGTCCGCCCTGCGGATCGCCCCGGTCGCGATGGCGGCGGAGTAAGTCATGGACGCTGCTGTTTCCTTTTGGGCCACGCCGGGCGGCTGGACGCTGATCACCGTCGGTCAGATCCTGCTGATCACGGTCGGCGTGCTGATCGCCGTCGCCTTCCTGCTGCTGGCCGACCGCAAGGTCTGGGCTTCGGTGCAGATGCGCAAGGGGCCGAACGTCGTCGGCCCCTTCGGTCTGCTTCAATCCTTCGCGGACATGATCAAGTTCGTGCTCAAGGAGGTGGTCATCCCCTCCGGCGCCGACAAGGCGGTCTTCATCCTGGCGCCGATCATCACCGTGGTCCTGGCCTTCATGGCCTGGGCGGTGATCCCGTTCGCGCCGGGCTGGGTGGTGTCGGACCTGAACGTCGGCATCCTGTACATTTTCGCCGTCTCGTCGTTGGGCGTGTACGGCATCATCATGGGCGGCTGGGCTTCGAACTCGAAGTATCCGTTCCTGGGTTCGCTGCGTTCGGCGGCGCAGATGGTGTCCTATGAAGTCTCGCTGGGCCTGATCATCATCAATGTGATCCTGCTGGCCGGCACGATGAACCTGTCGCAGATCGTCGAGGGGCAGAGCGGCTATTTCTGGAACTGGTACGCCTTCGGCGGCGGGCAGGGCACCTGGCCCCTGATCGTGGTCCTGTTCCCGATGTCGATTGTCTTCTTCGTTTCGGCCCTGGCCGAAACCAACCGTCCGCCGTTCGACCTGCCTGAAGCCGAGTCCGAACTGGTGGCCGGCTATCAGGTCGAATACAGCTCGACGACCTATCTGCTGTTCATGATGGGCGAGTACGTCAACATCGTCTTCATGTCGGCGATGATCAGCATCCTGTTCTTCGGCGGCTGGAACCCCGGCTTCCTGTCGCAGGAGACGCTGGACGGCCTGCCGGCCTGGATCGCCTACACCATCTATCTGCTGACCTTCCTCACCAAGACGGTGTTCTGGTTCCTGGCCATCGCCCTGGTGAAGGCCTTCGTGCCCCGCTACCGCTACGACCAGCTGATGCGCCTCGGCTGGAAGATCTTCCTGCCCGCGTCGCTGGTGGCCGTGGTCATCACCGCCGCCTGGCGCGTCTTCGCGGTGGGTGCGTAGATGAGCCCACGCACCGTCATCCTGGCCCTGGTCGCGTCGTGGGGCCTCGCCGCCTGCACATTCGCGCCCATCGCCGCTCCGGCGCCGACCGATCCGGCCGCGTCCCTGGAGCGGCGCGAGGATGACGCGCGCCGCGGCGGCGAACGGGTCAACCTGTGCCGGATGATGAACCGGGACGATCCGCGCTATAAGGACATGGACTGCAAGGACGTGCTGCGGGGAGGCGGGGCATGAACCGTCTGAGCCTCATGCTGCTGGCGTTCGCCCCCCTGACGACGGCTTGTGCGCCCGATACGCGCATGCCCGAGTCCGGCTATCAATGGGAACGCCGCCAGGAGCGCATCGAGCGTGAATGGCGCGACGGCCAGGCCAAAGGCCAGACTCAGGGAGCGGCCCCGGCCGCGCCCGCCCAGACTTCAACCAACGGCGCCCCGGCGCCAGAGGATCGCTTCTGATGTTCACTCGTATCGCCCAGGCCGCCAAGGGCGCGATGATGCTCGACGCCATCGGCGCCATCGGCCTGACCCTGAAGTACATGGCCCGCCCCAAGGCGACCGTGAACTATCCGTTCGAGCGGAACCCGCAGTCGCCGCGCTTCCGCGGCGAACACGCCCTGCGCCGTTATCCGAGCGGCGAGGAACGCTGCATCGCCTGCAAGCTGTGCGAGGCCATCTGCCCCGCCCAGGCCATCACCATCGAGGCCGAACCGCGCGCCGACGGCAGCCGCCGCACGACCCGCTACGACATCGACATGGTCAAGTGCATCTACTGCGGCCTGTGCCAGGAGGCCTGCCCGGTGGACGCCATCGTCGAGGGGCCGAACTCCGAATACGCCGTCGAAACGCGCGAGGAGCTGCTGTTCGACAAGGCCCGACTGCTCGACAATGGGGATCGCTGGGAACGGCAGATCGCCAAGAATCTGGAACTCGACGCGCCTTACCGCTAAGGCGCTCACGCTAACGGGTCGGCGATTCCCAAACGGGGGTCGCGGCCGCTACGAAAGGGGCTTCGTCCCGACATGCTGCAAGGCATAGCCTTCTATCTGCTGGCGGCGACCGCCGTGGTGTCCGGCCTTCTGGTCGTGACCGCGCGCAATCCGGTGCACAGCGTGCTGTGGTTGATCCTCGCCTTCTTCTCGGCGGCGGGTCTGTTCGTCCTGCTGGGGGCCGAGTTCCTGGCCATGCTGCTGGTCGTCGTCTACGTCGGCGCGGTCGCCGTGCTGTTCCTGTTCGTCGTCATGATGCTGGACGTCGACTTCCTGAAGCTGCGCGAGGGCTACGCCCGATACCTGCCCATCGGGGCCGTCATCGCCGCCGTTCTGCTGGCCGAGATGATCCTGGTGTCCAGCGCCGTCATCCAGGGCGGGGCGACCGCCGGTCTGGCCGGGCCGGGCGCGCCCGATCCCGACATGAGCAATGTCGAGGCCATCGGCCGGGTGCTCTACACCGACTATATCTACTTCTTCCAGGCGGCCGGGATCGTGCTGCTGATCGCCATGATCGGGGCCATCACCCTGACCCTGCGCCACAAGCCGCATATCAAGCGCCAGAACATCACCGACCAGGTCAACCGCTCCGCCGCCAAGGCGATGGAGGTCAAATCGGTCCAGACCGGGCAGGGCGTCTCGCCCGAGGAGCTTCTCTGATGGACATCGGTCTCATCCATTATCTCAGTGTGGCGGCGATCCTGTTCACCATCGGGGTCTTCGGCATCTTCGTGAACCGCAAGAACGTCATCATCATCCTGATGTCTATCGAGCTGATCCTGCTGGCCGTGAACATCAACTTCGTCGCCTTCTCGACCTATCTGAACGACATCAGCGGGCAGATCATGGCCATGTTCGTCCTGACCGTCGCCGCGGCCGAGGCCGCCGTCGGCCTGGCCATCCTGGTGACCTTCTTCCGTAACCGCGGCGACATCGCCGTCGACGACGCCTCCGTGATGAAGGGCTGAGCGTGAACCTCCACACCCTTATCATTCTCGGGATTTTCGCCCCCCTGCTGGGCGCGACCGTCGCCGGCCTGTTCGGCCGCCGCATCGGCGACATCCCGTCGCAGACCCTCACGACCGGTCTGCTGTTCTTCTCGTGCGCCGTCGCCTGGACGGTGTTCGGCCAGTGGACCTGGGGCCATCTGGAGCCCTTCACCATCCGCCTGGCGCCCTTCATCAATGTGGGCGACTTCCAGTCGTCCTGGTCGATCCGCATCGACGCCTTGTCGGCGACCATGCTGATCGTGGTCACCAGCGTCTCGTCGCTGGTCCACCTGTATTCCTGGGGCTATATGGCCGAGGACGACAGCCGGCCGCGCTTCTTCGCCTATCTGTCCCTGTTCACCTTCATGATGCTGGCGCTGGTGACAGCCGCCGACTTCATGCAGCTGTTCTTCGGCTGGGAAGGCGTGGGTCTGGCCTCGTATCTGCTGATCGGTTTCTGGTTCAAGAAGCCGACCGCCAGCGCCGCCGCCATCAAGGCCTTCGTCGTCAACCGCGTCGGCGACTTCGGCTTCGTGCTGGGCATCATCACCATCTTCTGGATGTACGGCACGATCGAGTTCTCGGAACTGTTCCCGTTGGTGGCCACAAAGGCCGGCACGACCTGGGAGTTCCTGGGCGTCCAGTGGTCCGCGCTCGACCTGGCCGGCTTCCTGCTGTTCATCGGCGCCATGGGCAAGTCGGCCCAGTTCTTCCTGCACACCTGGCTGCCGGACGCGATGGAAGGCCCGACCCCGGTCTCGGCCCTGATCCACGCCGCCACCATGGTGACCGCCGGCGTCTATATGGTCTGCCTGCTGTCGCCCATCTATGAGTATGCGCCGGGCGCCTCGCAGATCATCGCCATCATCGGCGCGATCACGGCCCTGTTCGCCGCCACGGTCGGCCTGACCCAGAACGACATCAAGCGGGTCATCGCCTATTCGACCTGTTCGCAACTGGGCTACATGTTCTTCGCGGCGGGCGTCGGCGCCTATCAGGCGGCCATGTTCCACCTGTTCACCCACGCCTTCTTCAAGGCCCTGCTGTTCCTGGGCGCCGGTTCGGTGATCCACGGCATGCACCACGAGCAGGACATGCGGAAGATGGGCGGGCTGTGGAAGCTGCTGCCGATCACCTATGCCGTCATGACCATCGGCACCATCGCCATCACCGGCCTGGGCATCCCCGGCGTCGGCGGCTTCGCGGGCTTCTATTCGAAGGACTCGATCATCGAGAGCGCCTTCGCCTCGGCGGCCTCGGGCCATTCGGCGGTAGGCATGTTCGCTTTCTCCATCGGCCTGATCGCGGCCGGTCTGACGGCCTACTACTCCTGGCGCCTGATCTTCATGACCTTCCACAACAAGCCGGTGTGGAAGGAAGAGGGCGACGCCCATCATGCCGACGATCACGCCTCGCACGCCCAGCTGGAAACCCATTCCGAGCCGGTCTCCGATGCGCACGCCCATGACGACCATGCGCATGACGATCATGGCCATCACGGCCCGCTGCAACCGCACGAGAGCCCCTGGGTCATGCTGGTTCCGCTGATCCTGCTGTCGGTCGGCGCCGTCGCCGCGGGCTTCGTGTTCGCGCCGCACTTCATCGGCCATCACGAGCATGAGTTCTGGCGCGGGGCCATCTTCACCGGCGAGCACAACCATGTGCTTCACGAAAGCCACGACGTCCCGACCTGGGTGAAGTGGTCGCCGCTGATCCTGACCCTGACCGGTACGGCCTTCGCCTACTGGATCTATGTCGCCCGCGAAGGCATGGGCCGTCGCATGGCAGAGCGGGGCGGGTTCCTGTACAACTTCCTGTACAACAAGTGGTATTTCGACGAGTTGTACGACTTCGTCTTCGTGCGCGGCTTCAAGGCCGTGGGCGACGTCTTCTGGAAGATCGTCGACGTGAAGATCATCGACGGCCTCGGCCCGAACGGCGCCGCCTGGGCGTCGCTGAAATCCGCCGCACGACTGGGCAAGCTCCAGTCCGGCTTCGTCTATCATTATGCCTTCGTGATGCTGCTCGGGGTGGCCGGTCTGCTCACCTTCGCCATCCTCGCGTGGGGAGCCTGAGCCCGTGCCCTACATCCTGAGCCTCGTTACATTCCTGCCGCTGGCCGGCGCCCTGGCGATCTTCCTCGCCCGGCTGGCGTCCAAGTCCCAGGACGCCGCCGCTCCGGCCGCGCGCTGGATCGCCCTGATCACGACCCTGGTCGTGCTGGCGGTCTCGGTCGTGCTGGTCGCCGGTTTCGATCCGTCGAACCCCGGATATCAGTTCGTTGAAATGGTCCCCTGGTTCGCCGGGGCCAGCTATCATCTGGGCGTCGACGGGATCTCGATCCTGTTCGTCCTGCTGACCGCCTTCCTGATGCCGATCTGCATCCTGGCCAGCTGGAAATCGGTCGAGACGCGCGTCGTCGAATATATGATCGCCTTCCTGGTGCTGGAGACCCTGGTCATCGGCGTCTTCACGGCGCTGGACCTGTATCTCTTCTACATCTTCTTCGAAGGCACCCTGGTGCCGATGTTCCTGATCATCGGCATCTGGGGCGGCGCCAACCGGATCTACGCCGCCTACAAGTTCTTCCTCTACACCCTGCTGGGGTCGGTGCTGATGCTGCTGGCCATGCTGTGGATGTCGCACACCGCCGGCACCACCAGCATTCCCGAGCTGAAGCAGTACGCCTTCGACCCGGCCGTTCAGCCCCTGTTGTGGCTGGCCTTCTTCGCCTCCTTCGCGGTGAAGATGCCGATGTGGCCGGTCCACACCTGGCTGCCCGACGCCCACGTTCAAGCGCCGACGGCGGGTTCGGTCATCCTGGCCGGCATCCTGCTGAAGCTGGGCGGTTACGGCTTCATCCTGTTCAACGTGCCGATGTTCCCGGTCGCGTCCGAGATGTTCCGCCCGCTGGTCTTCACCCTGTCGGTCATCGCCATCGTCTATACCTCGCTGGTCGCCTGGCGTCAGACGGACATGAAGAAGCTGATCGCCTATTCGTCGATCGCCCACATGGGCTTCGTCACCCTGGGCATCTTCTCGGGCAACTATCAGGGCATGCAGGGCGCGGTGTTCCAGATGATCAGCCACGGTCTGATCTCGGGCGCGCTGTTCCTGTGCGTCGGCGTCGTCTACGACCGGATGCATACGCGTGAGATCGCCTTCTACGGCGGCCTGACCTCGCGCATGCCCTGGTTCGCCGCCATCTTCCTGATGTTCACCATGGCCAACGTCGGCCTGCCGGGCACCTCGGGCTTCATCGGCGAAGTCCTGACCATGACGGGCGCCTATCAGGCCTCGACCTGGGCGGCCCTGGTGGCGGCCTCGGGCGTCATCTTCTCGGCCGTCTATGCCCTGACCCTGTATCGGGCGGTCATGTTCGGCGAGATCACCAATCCGAAGCTGATGACCATCGCCGACATCGACAAGCGTGAGCTGCTGCTGTTCGTGCCGCTGATCCTCGGCACCCTGTGGCTGGGCGTCCATCCGGCCGCCGTCCTCGATTACACCGGGCCCGCCGTCGAGGCCCTGACCAATGCCTATCGCGTCGCGATCGGCGGGTGAGACCAAGCATGCCTGATCTGTCCTCCGCCCTGCACCTCGCCGCCTCGGAGCTGACCCTCGCGGTCGGCGCCCTGGTCCTGCTGATGGTCGGCGCCTTCATCGGCGACAAGAGCGCCCGGCTGGTGTCCATCCTGTCGGTCCTGCTGCTGATCGCCGCCGCCGTCCTCGCCTTCATGGGACCGTGGGGCGTCGCCTTCAACGGCGCCTATGTGGCCGATCCGCTGGCCATCTACGGCAAGAGCGTCATCTATCTGTCCGCCGCCGTGGCCATCGTCCTGGGCGACGGCTGGATGAAACGCACCCACATCGCCAAGTTCGAATATCCGGTCCTGATCGTGCTGGCCTCGGTCGGCATGGGGATGATGGCGTCCTCGGGCGACCTGATCTCCATGTATGTCGGCATCGAGCTGCATTCGCTGGCTCTGTACGTCCTGGCCGCCTTCCACCGCGACGACGTCAAGGCGTCGGAAGCGGGCCTGAAGTATTTCGTCCTCGGCGCCCTGTCGTCGGGCCTGCTGCTGTACGGCTCCAGCCTGATCTACGGCTTCGCCGGTTCGATGCGGTTCGAGGACATCGCCGCCTTTGCCGTCGATCACCCCAGCCCCGGCCTGGTGTTCGGTCTGGTCTTCCTGATCTGCGGTCTGGCGTTCAAGGTCTCTGCCGCGCCCTTCCACATGTGGACGCCCGACGTGTACGAAGGCGCCCCGACCCCGGTCGTGGCCCTGTTCGCCACGGCGCCCAAGGTCGCCGCCATGGTCCTGATCGCCCGCGCCCTGGAGGGCGGCTTCAGCGAGGCCCACGCCCAGTGGTCGCAGGTCCTGGTCGCCATTTCCCTGATCAGCTTCGTCGTCGGCGCCTTCGGCGGCCTGGTGCAGAAGGATGTCCAGCGCCTGCTGGCCTATTCGTCGATCGCCAACATCGGCTACGCCCTGCTGGGCATCGCGGCCGGCACCAGCGAAGGCCTGCAGGCCATGCTGATGTTCATGACCCTGTATGTCATCGACCAACTGGGCTTCTTCGCCATCCTGCTCAGCCTGTCCAAGTCGGGCCGGCCGATCCGCCGCATCGCCGATCTGGCGGGTCTGAAGAAGGATCGTCCGGTCACGGCCGTGGCCCTGACCGTCCTGTCGCTGTCGGTCCTGGGCATGCCGCCGTTCTCGGGCTTCTGGGGCAAGTATTATGTCTTCGGCGCCGCCGCCGACGCCGGCCTGTGGCCGGTGGCTGCGGCCGGTCTGGTCGCCTCGGTCGTCGCCGCCTTCTATTATCTGCGCATCATCAAGCTGATGTGGTTCGACGCACCCGTGGACGACATCCAGATGGACAAGTCCTCGCCGGAGACCAGCATCATCGGCTGGGCCTGCGCCGCCTTCGCCTTCCCGCTGGTGATTGTCGGTCTGACCTGGCTGGAGCCGCTGACCAAGGTTGCGAGCGCCGGCTTCGGGAACGGTTAGGGCGTTGACGCCCGCCCCTCTGGTCATCCTCGACGAGATCGACTCGACGCTGTCGGAAGCCCGGCGGCTGGCGGAGGCGGGCGAGGTCGGCCCGAAGTGGATCATCGCGCGCCGCCAGACGGCGGGGCGTGGCCGGCGCGGCCGAAGCTGGGTGGACAAGCCAGGCAATCTGGCCGCGACCTTGCTGATCCGGGTTCATGCGTCGCCGCGCGAGGCCGCTCAGGCGACCTTCATCGCCGCCCTGGCCGTCGCCGACCTGCTGGACGTCTTCGTCTCGCCGGCCCTGGTCTCGATCAAATGGCCGAACGACGTCCTGCTGGACGGCCGCAAGGCGTGCGGCATCCTGGTTGAAAGCGGCGCGCATGCGTCCGGCGGGCTCTGGCTGGCCGTCGGCATCGGCGTCAACCTGGCCCATGCGCCCGAGGGAACCGAGAAGGCCTCGGCGGCGATCGCGGAAAGACTGCGCGAGGACCTCGCCTTCGCCCCGCCGGTCGAAGCCGCCGCCGAGATCCTGGCCGAGACCTTCGCCGTCTGGTGGGGGCGCTGGCAGACGATGGGCTTCGAGCCGGTGCTGGACGCCTGGACCAGCCGTCTGACCGGGCTGAACGGCCCGTGCACCGCGCGTCTGGACAACGAAACGATCGAGGGCCTGGCCGAGGGTGTGGAGCCTGACGGGGCCTTGCGCCTGCGCCTCGCCGACGGCTCCGTGCGATTGATTTCCGCAGGCGACGTCTTCTTCGGCAAGGCGGCCTGATGCTGCTCGCCATCGAACAGGGCAACACCAATACGCTGTTCGCCGTCCACGACGGTTCGGACTGGATCGCCCAGTGGCGCGCCGCCACCGAGGCCAGCCGCACCGCCGACGAATACGCCGTCTGGCTGAACCAGTTGATGGTCATGAAGGGGCTGGAGTTCGCCGCCCTGACCGGCTGCATCATCTCCAGCGTCGTGCCCCAGTCGATCTTCAACCTGCGCAATCTGTCGCGCCGCTATCTGAACATCGAACCCCTGGTGATCGGCGAGAACGCCCAACTGGGCATAGAGGTGCGGATCGCCAAGCCCAGCGAGGCCGGCGCCGACCGCCTGGTCAACGCCATCGGGGCCAAGCTGGTCTATCCGGGCGACCTGATCGTCATCGACAGCGGCACGGCCACCACCTTCGACATCGTCGCCGATGACGGCGCCTTCGAAGGCGGCCTGATCGCCCCCGGCATCAATCTGTCGCTCCAGGCCCTGCACGAGGCGGCGGCCAAATTGCCGCGCATCGCCATCCAGCGCCCCGACCACGTCATCGGCAAGGGCACGGTCGAGGCCATGCAGTCCGGCGTCTTCTGGGGCTATATTTCGTTGATCGAAGGCCTGGTCGCGCGCATCAAGGCGGAATGGGCGCGGCCCATGACCGTCATCGGCACCGGCGGCGTCGCCAGCCTGTTCGAAGGCGCGACCGACAGCATCGATCACTTCGATCCCGACCTGACTATTCGCGGCCTCCTGGAAATCTGGCGTCGTAACGCCCAAATGACTGACTGAATGAAAAAGCAAAACCAAGACGAACTCGTTTTCCTGCCGCTGGGCGGCTCGGACGAGGTCGGTATGAACCTCAACGCCTATGGCTTCGGGCCAGAGGCTGATCGTGAATGGCTGATCGTCGATGTCGGCGTCACCTTCGGCGACCTGTCCACGCCCGGCGTGGACGTGATCGTGCCCGATCCTTCCTATCTGGAAGGCGAGACGATCAAGGGCATCGTCCTGACCCACGCGCACGAGGACCATATCGGCGCCCTGGGCTGGCTGTGGCCGCGCATCAAGGCGCCGATCTACGCCACCCCCTTCACCGCCTATCTGATCCGGGACAAGCTGCGCGAGCGCGGCATCCTGGACGAGGTGCAGTTGATCGAGGTGCCGCTGGGCGGCACGGTCGACATCGGCTCGTTCGGCGTGACCTTCGTCAACATGAGCCACTCGATCGCCGAGCCGAGCGGCCTGGCCATCGACACCCCCCTGGGCGTGGTGTTCCACACCGGCGACTGGAAGATCGACGACCAGCCGATCATCGGTGAGAAGACCGACGCCCCCGCCATTCGCGCCATGGGCGACGAGGGCGTGCTGGCCATGGTCTGCGATTCGACCAATGTCTTCGTGCCGGGCGTCGCCGGGTCCGAGGGCGATGTGGCCGTCGCCATCACCAAACTGATCTCCAGCCTCAAGGGCCGGGTCGCCGTGGGCTGTTTCGCCTCCAACGTCGCCCGGATGGACAGCGTCATTCGCGCCGCCGAGGCCTGCGGGCGTCGCGTGTCGCTCGCCGGCCGCTCGATGCACCGGATCACGGCTGCGGCCAAACACGTCGGCATGCTGCAGGACGTGAAGCCCTTCCTGTCGGACGAGGAGGCCCGCGTCTGGCCCGCCGACCAGATCCTGTACCTGTGCACCGGCAGCCAGGGCGAGGCCCGCGCGGCCCTGTCGCGCGTCGCCGACGGCACCCATCCGGTCGTCAAACTGGGCCTGGGCGACCACTGCATCTTCTCGTCGCGCCAGATCCCCGGCAATGAACTGGCCATCGGCAATCTGCAGGACCGCCTCGCGGACCGGGGCGTGCGCCTCTACACCGAGAAGGATCACCCCGGCATCCACGTCTCGGGCCACCCGTGCCGCGACGAGCTGAAGCAGATGTACGAATGGGTGCGGCCGCAGATCGCGGTGCCCACCCATGGCGTGCGTCGCTTCCTGCTGGAACACGCCAATCTGGCCAAGGACATCGGCGTCAAGGAAACCGTCACCCCGCGCAACGGCGACATGGTTCGCCTGGCCCCCGGACCGGCCAAGATCATCGACGAAGTGCCCAACGGTCGCCTCTACGTCGACGGCGGCATGCTGGTGACCGAACAGGGCGAGGCCCTGAAGGAACGTCGCCACGCCTCGACCAACGGCGTGCTGATCGTCAGCTTCGCCCTGGACAAGCGCGGCCGCATCGCCAGCGACATCGACATCCGCAGCGTCGGCCTGCCCGGCGACACCGCCACGCCGCTGGGCGACGCCCTGGATAATCTGGCCGAGCGCGTCGAGCAGGTGATCAAGAGCCTGAAGGGCGACGCCCTGGACGACGAAATGGTCATCGAACAGGCTGTCGCCCGCGTGCTGAAGAAGGCAAGCCAGCAGATCTGGGACCGACGCCCCATCGTCGAGACGGTCGTCCTGCGGGTCTGATGCAACCTTGACCGTTCAGGCGCATTTCTTGCGCCTGAACGGTTGGGGAAACTCATGTCAGACAAGCCCACGCGCGGCCGCCGTCTGCTGGAACGGGTGCGCCACGCCCGTTATCCGTTGCACGGTTGGCGGCGCTGGGCTGTGATCGCAGGGCAGGGGACGGCGGGCTTCGTCGCCCTCTTCGCCGCAGTGAACCTGGCGCTCAGCCTTTCGACCTTTCGCGGCGACGAGCCTTTGTCGCGCACCGTCCACGAACTGCGCGTCCTGTGGTTCAGTCCGCCGGACGGACAGCCGATGTCGCCGACCGCCTTTCCGACCGTCTATGGCCGCGACCTCGGCCCCGCGCCCGACACCGCCGCCATCCACGCCTATCTGGAACGGGAGGCCGAGGACGGGGTCTTTCTGCTGGACCATGTGATGGTGGACCGGATCCTGACGCTGAACGGACGGATCGACGCGCGCAGCCTGCCGTCCGGCGTCTATGTCGGCGCCCACGCCCTGGGGCCGGACCGCCCGCCGCTGGTGCCCGTGACCAAATACATGGGCCACTATCTGCTGTTCCCGCGCCACGCCTATATTCTGGTCGTGCCGCAGACGGGCCCGGCCATCGCTTTTTCCGCCAGCCAGAACGCCAAGTTCGGCGTCACGGATCACCCCGACCGTCTCTCGGCCGAGATCGCCCCCTATACGCCCGACGCCTATGACTTCCCCAGTTCGGGCGAGGCCCTGCACGAGATGACGCGGATCACCAGAGACCCAGCCCGCGTCGCCGAGGCGGTCGAGGCCCTGAAGGGCGCCCAGGCCCGACTGGAGGCCGAGGGCCTGACCTACGGCCTGCTGGCCCCGAACTCGAACACCGCCGTCGGCTGCGTGCTGGAACGGTCCGGCTCCATCACCCAGGCGGAGCGGTCATCCATCCTGTTGGCGTTACGCGCGCCGGGCTTCGGCGCAGCCTGCGAATAGACGTCTCGGAATCCGGCGGAGGTCCGCTATATCCCGTCCATGACCGAACGACTCTTCCTGCTGAATCCCGACTGGCATGACGACCAGGGCGGTCCCTGGTTCTGCCCGGCCGGCGCCTATGTGGAGGGCGTGCTGGCCTTCTATCCCCGGCTGAGGGACGTTCTTGATATCGTCTATCTGGACCACCCCCGGCCGCGCCCGCTGGTCATCGCCGAGGTCGGCGAAGCGCATCAGAGCTGCCCCATCCTGATCCTCGACGGCGAACTGGACTGGCCCGAGGCTCAGGTCAGCGAAACGACGGGGCGTCGCTTCCTGCAGGATCACGCCATCGCCCCCTATCTCGCGGCGCGCTACGGCGTCGGCCGGCCGCATCCCTGAGGCGCGACCGACCGCGATGTCGTCTCAGCCGAGCGTGGCCTTGCGATAGGTCTCGTTCAGTTCGAACACCTCGGCCGACACCTCGACCTTGCCGGCCGTGCGAGCCAGGGCGGCGGTCAGGATCTCCAGCACCTTTTCGCTCAGCGCGCTCTTCTGCTGCGGCGTGCGGCCCAGCATCAGGCCGACGCGGCAGGCCAGCATGGCGGTCTCGGGCGCGCCGTCGGCGATGACGACGTGATCCAGGGCGATCAGCCGGGTCTTGCAGGCCGACAGGGCGGCGCCGGCGATCTCGACTGCGGCCTGATGGATCTCCAGGGCGACCGGGGTCCAGTCGGCGTCCGCCAGGTGGCGGGTGTATTCCAGGGTGATCTGCGGCATGTCGGGGACTCGTCCAGAGGAGGCCGATCCTCTAGACCGGTTTCAACCGGGCGCCAAAGCCCGGACAGGAGGTCCCATGCCCATCGGCCCCATCACCATGTTCGGCATCTACATCATCGTCTGGTGGACGGTGTTGTTCGGCGTGCTGCCGCTGGGAACCTCCCGCGAGACCCACGAGCCGCCGACGGACGGCGCCCAATGGGGTGCGCCGACGACGCCGAACCTGAAGCGCAAATTCATCACCACCACCTGGGTCGCGGCCCTGGTTTGGGTCTTCGTCATGGTGCTGATCTTCACCGGCTGGCTGCCCCTGCCGGACTTCTCGCGCGCGCCGGCGGTCTAATCCCCATCCCGGCCTAGCTTTCGCCCCGGTCCAGCGGCTAAAGCCTTGGTCTGTCTCTACGCCTAGGATTCCCCATCATGCGCCTGTCGCGCTTTTTCCTGCCCACGCTGAAGGAAGCCCCTTCGGACGCCCAGATTGTTTCGCACCAGCTGATGCTGCGCGCCGGCATGATCAAGCAGGAGGCCGCCGGCATCTACGCCTGGCTGCCGCTGGGCCTGCGGGTGCTGCGCAAGATCGAGCAGATCGTGCGCGAAGAGCAGCAGCGGGCTGGTGCGGTCGAGCTGCTGATGCCGACCCTGCAACTGGCCGACCTGTGGCGTGAGAGCGGCCGCTATGACGCCTACGGTCCCGAGATGCTGCGCATCACCGACCGGCACGAGCGCGAGCTTCTGTACGGGCCCACCAATGAGGAGATGATCACCGACATCTTCCGGGCCTATGTGAAGTCCTACAAGTCGCTGCCGCTGAACCTGTTTCACATCCAGTGGAAGTTCCGCGACGAGCGCCGCCCCCGGTTCGGCGTTATGCGCGGCCGTGAGTTCCTGATGAAGGACGCCTATTCCTTCGACGTGGACGAGGCCTCGGCCCGCAAGGCCTACAACCGCATGTTCGTGGCCTATCTGAACACCTTCGCCCGCATGGGCCTGAAGGCCGTGCCGATGCGCGCCGACACCGGCCCGATCGGCGGCGACCTGAGCCACGAATTCATCGTCCTGGCCGAGACGGGCGAGAGCGCGGTCTTCTGCGACAAGGCCCTGGTCGAAATGCCGGCGCCCGGCGCGGATGTGGACTGGGACGATCTTCAGTCAATCGTTGATCAACGAACCGCGCTCTACGCCGCAACCGAGGAAATGCACGACGAGGCCCGGTTCGAGGCCGAGACCGCCGAGGGCGACCGCCTGTCGGCGCGCGGCATCGAGGTCGGCCACATCTTCTATTTCGGCGAGAAATATTCGGCCCCTATGAAGGCCAAGGTCGCCGGGCCGGACGGTCAGGACGCTGAGGTCCATATGGGCAGCTACGGCGTCGGCGTGTCGCGTCTGCTGGGCGCCATCATCGAGGCCAGCCACGACGAGGGCGGCATCATCTGGCCCGACGCCGTGGCCCCGTTCGACGTGGTGGTGATCAATCTGCGCGCCAATGACGCCGCCGTCTCCGCCGCCTGCGAGGACGCGGTGGCCCAGCTGGAGAAACTGGGCAAGGACGTGCTGTACGACGACACCGACGAACGGCCGGGCGGCAAGTTCGCCACCGCCGACCTGATCGGCGTGCCGTGGCAACTGACCATCGGTCCCAAGGGCCTGGCCGACGGCGTGGTCGAGCTGAAGCGCCGCGCCACCGGCGAGAAGGTCTCCGTGCCCCTGGCTGAAGCCATCGAAAGGTTGACTGCTTGAACCTGCCGTCCCGTCCTTCCGGCGCCTTCTCCTCGTGGGAGATCGGCCTGGCCCTCCGCTACCTGCGCGCCAAGCGCAAGGAGGGCGGGGTGGCGACCATCGCGGTGATCAGCTTCATCGGCATCATGCTGGCTGTCGCGGTCCTGATCAGCGTCATGAGCATCATGGCCGGCTTCCGCTCGGAACTGCTGGGCCGGATGCTGTCGTTCAACGGCCATATGTACGTCCAGGGGCCGGTGCTGGCGTCGGAAGACCGGGACGCCGCCCTGAAACGGATCGCCGCCGTGCCCGGCGTGGTCAGCGTCACCCCGCTGAACGAGAGCCAGAGCCTGGTCCGGGTCGGCAACTTCACCACGGGCGCCATGGTGCGCGGCGTGCGGCCCCAGGACCTGGCCACCACCAAATACGTCTTCGACAGCCTGACGCCCAAGGAACGCGCCGACTTCGGCAAGGGCGCATACGGCGGCGACCGCATCCTGATGGGCGCGGCCCTGGCCAACTCCCTGGGCCTGCGGGTCGGGGATCCCGTCACCCTCTATTCCCCGACAGGCGCCGACAGCGCTTTCGGCAATCTGGGCGGTCTGGAAAAGACCTATTTCGTCGGCGGCCTGTTCCGCTCGGGCACGGCCGACTTCGACCGCGCCTTCCTGTTCATGCCGCTGGAGCAGCAGCAGCTGTTCTTCGGCAAGGAGGGGGTCTGGGACGCCATCGAGATCAAGGTCGACGACCCCGACCGCGTCGGCGAGCTGACCCCCGCCATCCGCGACGCCGCCGGCCCCGGATCTGTCATCAGCGACTGGCGCGAACGCCTGGCCGCCTTCTACGGCGCCCTGCGGGTCGAGCGGGTGGCCATGAGCATCATCCTGGGCCTGGTCGTCGCCATCGCCGCAATGAACATCATCTCCGGCATCGTCATGCTGGTGAAGAACAAGACGCGCGACATCGCCATCCTGCGCACCGTGGGCGCCAGTCCGTCGGCCATCCTGCGCATCTTCTTCATGTCCGGCGCCATGATCGGCGTGGCGGGCACCCTGGCGGGCCTCGCCCTGGGCCTGCTGTTCTGCTGGAACATCGGCACGATCCAGCATGCCATCGAGGCCGTGTTGGGGGTGCAACTGTTCAACGCCGACGTCTATCAGCTGGACGCCATCCCGGCCCTGGTCGATCCGATGGACGTGGCCTGGGTCGCCCTGCTGTCCTTCAGCATGAGCTGCCTGGCCAGCCTGCCGCCGTCCTGGACGGCCTCTCGCATCGATCCCGTGGAGGCGCTCCGCTATGAGTAGGTCTCCGATCCTGTCGGTGCGCGGCCTGACCCGAACCTATGACACCGCCAACGGCGGCCTGACCGTGCTGAAGGGCGTGGATCTGGACGTCATGCCGGGCGAGATGGTCGGGCTGATCGGCCCCTCCGGCTCGGGCAAGTCCAGCCTGCTGCACGCCGCCGGCCTGCTGGAGAAGCCGACCGAGGGCACGGTCGCCATCGACGGCGAAATGGTGGGCGACCTCGACGAGCGCGCCCGCACCCGCCTGCGCCTGTCGCGCATCGGCTTCGTCTATCAGTTCCACCATCTGCTGGCCGAGTTCGACGCCCGCGACAATGTCGCCCTGCCGATGCGGATCGCGGGCATGAGCCTGGCCCAGGCGCGCCGTCAGGCCGAGGAGACGCTGACGACCCTCGGTCTGGGCGAGCGGCTGACCCACCAGCCGGCCCAGCTGTCGGGCGGCGAGAAGCAGCGTGTCGCCATCGCCCGGTCCCTGGCCAACAAGCCCCGCCTGCTGCTGGCCGACGAACCGACCGGCAACCTGGACCCGACCACCAGCCAGTCGGTGTTCGAATCCCTGCGTGACCTGGCCAAGACCACGGGCGTCGCCGCCCTGATCGCCACCCACAATATGGAGCTGGCCGGCCACATGGACCGCGTCTTCGCCCTGAAGGACGGCCATCTGGAAGAACGGGCGGCCCAAAGTCAGGCTTATTGAGCCAGGCCTAATGACATCTGGCGGACGCCGTCACCCAACGGCCGCGTCGCCCCAGATGGCGCGCAGCTGCTGGGGCCGGCGGCAGCCCTGGCGATAGGCCTCGTAATGGGCGCGGTTGCGGCGGGCGTAGTCCTGATGCTCAGGCCCGGCGGGCCAGAACCGCTGGACCCCGACGACCGGGGTGGTGAAGCTCTTGCCCAGAACGCGCATGGCCGCATCCCGTGACGCCACAGCGGCCGCCCGCTGATCCGCCGTGGCGAAGACCGCCGCGCGATAGGACGGCCCCTGGTCGCAGAACTGCCCGTTCGGATCGGTCGGGTCTATGGTGCGCCAGTAGCGGTCCACCAGGGCGCGATAGCTGACGACGCGGGGATCGAACGTGACCTGGACCGCCTCCATATGGCCGGTCCCGCCGCGCACCACCTGCTCATAGGTCGGGTTGGCCGTCTGGCCGCCGACGAAGCCTGATACGGCGGAGCGCACCCCCGGCAGGCCGTCGAACGCCTTTTCCTCGGACCAGAAACAACCGCCGGCGAAGACGGCCGTCTGAAGCACTGACCGGGCGGGCTGGGCCTGGGCGCGGTCGGTCCGGGGCAGGGCGGCGGTCGTCACGACGACCAGGGCGGCCGCAATCGCCGCGCCAGCCAGGAATTTCAGAGACTTGGGCATGGGGACATCTCCCTTTCTCCACAGGCATACGATGCGCCGCTGCAAATGGTTTCAGACCGTCTCGCCCCTTGGGATAAGACCGGGGTTGACGAGAACAATGAGCGAACATAGAACAAGGCAAGAACATTCATGTCTGGGGATAAGTCGCCATGCCGCGTTTGATGAGAGATATGCTGTCGCTGGCCTCGTGCAGCGGTTTCGTCTGGATGGTCTGGACCCTGGCCATCAGCGTGACGGCCGCCTGATTTTCAGACTCGCACCGACAGAGTCTGAATTCGCATTATGTAAAATCAATCGCTTATGAATAATTCTAGACTATTTGGACTGTGTTTTTTCGCCGTGACGGTCTGAAGCCTCTATCCACAGCGGATCGATGATCGCGCGGCCCGGCTGAAGGTTTGCGGTGTTCCGGCGGGCGGTGATGTGAGACTCGGTCCAGGATGATGCGCGGCCTCCCTCCGGAGGCGCGACAGGCGGAGGTCCAGTGAGCGAACCGGTCAACAGTCAGGGTTTCGTCCATCTGCGGGTCCGCTCGGCCTATTCGCTGCTGGAAGGCGCGATCAAGGCGGGCAAGCTGGGCAAGCTGGCGGCGGACGCGGGCATGCCGGCCGTGGCCATCGCCGACCGGACCAATCTGTTCGGCGCGCTGGAGTTCAGCCAGTACACCCGTGACGCCGGGGTCCAGCCCATCATCGCCTGCGCCCTGCCGGTGTTCGGCATCGGCGGACACCAGGCCGTGCGCTGGGCCAAGACCCCGACCGTGGTCCTGCTGGTCCAGAACGAGGCCGGGTGGCGCAACCTGTGCGCCCTGTCGTCCTCGGCCTATCTGGACGCGGGCGAAATGGCCGAACCGGGCGTGGCCTGGGATCAGGTCGTGGCGCGGTCCGAGGGGCTGATCCTGCTGTCGGGCGGCCCCGACGGTCCGGTCGATCCCCTGTTCGCCCAGGGCAAGACGAACGAGGGGGCGGCCGCCCTGGCGACGATGAAGTCCGCCTTCGGCGACCGCTTCTATGTCGAGCTGCAGCGTCACGGGCTGGAGGACGAAAAGCGGGCCGAGCCGGGTCTGGTCGAATGGGCCTACGCCCACGAGACGCCCCTGGTCGCGACCAATGACGTCTATTACGCCAAGGCGGCCCAGGCCAAGTCGCACGACGCCCTGTTGTGCATCGCCGACGGCGCCTTCACCGGCCAGGAAGACCGCCGCCGCATCACCGGCGAACACTGGTTCAAGTCGGCCGAGGCGATGCGCGACCTGTTCGCCGACCTGCCCGAGGCCTGCGACAACACCATCGACATCGCCCGGCGCTGCGCCTTTCTGGTCAACACCCATGCGCCCATTCTGCCGCGGTTCGACACCGGGGCAGGGCGGTCCGAGGCCGACGAACTGGCGCACCAGGCGCGCGAGGGGCTGAAGGTGCGCCTTGGCCAGATCACCCCCGCTGTGCCCGAGGCGGAATACTGGAGCCGGCTGGAATGGGAGGTCGGCATCATCCAGCAGATGGGCTTCCCCGGCTATTTCCTGATCGTGTCCGACTTCATCAAATGGGCCAAGGAGCACGGCATCCCGGTGGGGCCGGGGCGGGGCTCGGGGGCCGGCTCTCTGGTCGCCTGGTCCCTGACCATCACCGACCTCGACCCGCTGCGGTTCGGCCTGCTGTTCGAGCGGTTCCTGAACCCCGAACGGGTCTCCATGCCCGACTTCGACATCGACTTCTGCCAGGAGCGGCGCGAAGAGGTGATTGACTATGTCCAGGACCGCTACGGCAAGGACCGTGTGGCCCAGATTATCACCTTCGGCACCCTGCAGGCGCGGGCCGTGCTGCGCGACGTCGGCCGGGTGCTGCAGATGCCGCTGGGCCAGGTGGACCGGCTCTGCAAGATGGTGCCGAACAACCCGGCCAATCCCGTCACCCTGGCCCAGGCCATCGACCTGGAGCCGCGCCTGAAGGAAGCCAGGGACGCCGAACCTGCGGTCCGCACCCTGCTGGAGACGGCGCTGGAGCTGGAGGGGCTGTACCGCAACGCCTCGACCCACGCCGCCGGCATCGTCATCGGCGACCGGCCTCTGGTCGAACTGGTGCCCCTGTACCAGGATCCGCGCTCGACCATTCCGGCCTCCCAGTTCAACATGAAATGGGTCGAGCCGGCGGGTCTGGTGAAGTTCGACTTCCTGGGCCTGAAGACCCTGACCGTGCTGGACCGCGCGCGCGGCTATCTGGAACGGCGCGGCGCGGCGCAGGACTGGAACGGCCTGCCGCTGGACGACGCCCGCACCTATGAGCTGATGGCCTCGGGCCAGACCGTCGGGGTGTTCCAGCTGGAATCCCAGGGCATGCGCGACACCCTGCGCAAGATGCGCTGCGGCTCCATCGAGGAGATCACCGCCCTGATCTCGCTGTATCGGCCGGGGCCGATGGAGATGATCGACACCTATATCGACCGGAAGTTCGGTCGGGCCGAGGTCGATTATCTGCACCCCAGTCTGAAGGAGGTGCTGACTGAGACCTACGGGGTCATCATCTACCAGGAACAGGTGATGAAGATCGCCCAGATCCTGGCGGGCTACAGCCTGGGCGAGGCCGACCTGCTGCGTCGCGCCATGGGCAAGAAGAAGAAGGAGGAGATGGACTTCCAGCGGGCGCGCTTCGTCAAGGGCGCGCTGGAGAAGACCGTCCCCGAGACCCAGTCCGGCTCGATCTTCGACCTGGTGGCCAAGTTCGCCGGTTATGGCTTCAACAAGTCGCACGCCGCCGCCTACGCCCTGATCTCGTTCCAGACCGGCTGGCTGAAGGCCAATCATCCGGTCGAGTTCTTCGCCGCCTCGATGAGTCTGGACCTGTCGAACACCGACAAGCTGGCGGTCTTCTATCAGGACGCCAAACGGTTCGACGTGCCGGTGCTGCCGCCCGATCTGAACCGGTCCTCGGCCGACTTCGACGTGGCCTGGGACGACAGTCGTGGGGTGGTCCTCTACGCCCTGGGCGCCATCCGCAACGTCGGGCTCGAGGCGATGAAACACGTCATCGAGGTGCGCGAGACCGGCGGTCGTTTCGCAGACATCTTCGACTTCCTGGAACGGGTCGATCCGCGCAGCGTCAACAAGCGCGCGCTGGAAGGCCTGGCCAAGGCCGGCGCCTTCGACAGCATCCATCCGAACCGCCGCCAACTGGTCGAACAGGCCGATGTCCTGATGGCCTATTGCCAGAGCGTTGCGGCCGAACGCGCCTCGTCCCAGGTCTCCCTGTTCGGCGGGGATCAGGCCCATGTCGGCCGGCCGCGGCTGAAGAGCGTCGAACCCTGGGTCGGGCCCGAGCGGCTGGACCATGAGCTGTCGGCGGTCGGCTTCTATCTGTCCGGCCACCCGCTGGACGAGATGACCTCGGCCCTGAAACGCAAGCGCGTCACCTTCGTCGCCGAGGCGATTCCCCTGGCGGAATCGGGCCACGAGGCCTTCCAGATGGCCGGGGTGGTGCGCCGCAAGCAGGAACGCGCCAGCGCCCGCACCGGCGAGAAATTCGCCTTCGTCACCTTCTCGGACCCGACCGGCGAGTTCGAATGCCTGTTCCCGCCCGAACAACTGCGCAAATGCCGCGAGGTGCTGGAGCCCGGCGCCTCGGTCATGGTGCGGGTCCGCGCCAAGGCGTCGGAAGGGGAGGTGCGGTTCTTCGGCGACGACGCCAGCCAGATGGACAATCTGCTGGATGACGCCAACATCGGACTGCGCATCCATGTCTCGGCCCGCACCGCCGACGCCGAGGCCCTGAAGGCCCGGCTGGAACGCGCCCGCTCCGGCGCCATCGGCAAGGGCGGCGAAATCTCCCTGGTCGCCTCGCTGGAAGGCCGTCAGGAGGTCGAGGTCAAGCTTCCCGGCCGCTATCGGCTGGACGGCGCCCTGCGCGGCGCCCTGAAGTCGGCACCGGGCGTCCTGATGCTGGAGGAGGCGTGATGACCGCGCTTGTGCTGGCCGCCGCGCTGGCTTCGTCTGTGATCGGACCCCAACCCGCCCCCCAATCTGCCGCCGCTGCTGCGGCCGTCGTCCGGAGCCCCGCCATGTCTCACGCCGCCGGAACCTTCGAGGTCAAGATCACGCCGGTCGCGCCCGAGCCGGACGCGCCTGCCGACGCCCCCGCCGACGTCCACGGCCGAATGAAGCTCGCCAAGACCTTCCACGGCGATCTTGAAGGAACCGGCGTGGGGGAGATGCTGGGGGTCATGGCCGGCCAGTCCGGCGCCTATGTCGCCCTGGAGCGGGTGACGGGCGTGCTGAACGGTCGCCAGGGCGGTTTCTCCATGGTCCATCGCGGCGTCATGAACGCGGGGTCGCAGGAGCTTCTGATCACCATCGTGCCGGGCTCAGGCAGTGGTGATCTGGCGGGAGTAAGCGGGGTCTTCCACCTGACCATCGCCGACGGGGAGCATCGTTATGTCCTGGACTACAGCCTGCCTGAATGACGCTCCGAGGGTGGGTTGCATATGGTCAAGCTATTGTAATTGCGGAACCGCATGAGCCGTGAAGGGTTGGTTCAGTCTACAAGGGAGACTGTTCCAATGAAAAATCTCGTTCTCGCCGGCGTCGCTTCGGTCGCTTTGCTCGGCGCCTGCAATCAGGGCGGCGACACTGCAGCCCAGAACGCCGACGAAGCCGTCAATGCGACCCAGGACGCCGCTTCCGGCGTCGTCGGCCAGACCTCCGCCACCACCATGGGCGCCAACACCGTCGAGGGCTTCGTCACCAGCCTTGCGGTCGGCAACATGTATGAAATCGAGGCCGCAAAGGTCGCCGCCGCCAAATCGACCAACGCCGACGTCAAGGCCCTGGCGGCCATGATCGACAAGGATCACACGGCTGCGGGCGAGAAGATGACCTCGGTCGTCGCGACGGCGGCTCCGAACGTCACGGTTCCCACCACGCTGGACGAACGTCGCCAGGGGCTGATCGACAATCTGAAGGCCGCCACGCCGGCTGATTTCGACAAGGTCTATCTGGAGCAGCAGGTCGCCGCTCATAACGAGACCCTGACCCTGCTGAACGGTTTCGACGACAACACCGACGCCCCGGCCCTGGCCGGTCTGGCCCGGGAGCTGATCCCGACCATCACGGCCCACCGCGATCGCGCCCAGGCCCTGATGGATGCGATGAACTAAGGGCGACGAATTTCGCCCACGAAAGGCGGTCCCGAAAGGGGCCGCCTTCTGTGTTTTGTCAGGCGGCGCTTGCTATTCGGGCCTATCCCGCCTACATGGCCCCCGCATTTCGCAACGCGGGCGAGGCGCGTTTCGGGGAGACATCCCGATCCGCTCCATTCCGAGGGTCTTGTGACCTTTAATCCCCCGCGCCACGTTTGATCGGAAAAAGGACTGAACGATCATGGCTCTGCCTGAATTCTCGATGCGCACCCTGCTTGAAGCGGGCGCCCACTTCGGCCACCAGACGCACCGGTGGAACCCGAAGATGGACCGCTACATCTTCGGCTCGCGCTCGAACATCCACATCATCGACCTGTCGCAGACGATGCCGCTGTTCCACCAGGCTCTGGTGGCCGTGCGCGACGTCGCCGCCAAGGGCGGCCGCGTCCTGTTCGTCGGCACCAAGCGCCAGGCCTCCGAGCCGGTCGCCGAAGCCGCCAAGCGCTGCGCCCAGTACTACATGAACAACCGTTGGCTGGGCGGCACCCTGACCAACTGGCGCACCGTCTCGGGCTCGATCGCCCGTCTGCGTGAACTGGAAGGCATCCTCGAGAACGGCGGCGAAGGCCGCGTCAAGAAGGAACTGCTGAACCTGCAGCGCGAGAAGGACAAGCTGGAGCTGTCGCTGGGCGGCATCAAGGACATGGGTTCGATCCCGGACATCATGTTCGTGATCGACACCAACAAGGAAGCGATCGCGATCCAGGAAGCCCGCAAGCTGAACATCCCGATCATCGCCATCCTGGACACCAACTCGGACCCGGACGGCATCACCTATCCGGTCCCCGGCAACGACGACGCCGCCCGCGCCATCCAGACCTACTGCGACCTGATCGCCGACGCGGTCCTGGACGGTCTGGCCGCCGGCGCCTCGGCCTCGGGCGTGGACCTGGGTGCTGCGATCAATCCGGAAGAGCCCATGCTGCGTGAAGCCTCGACCCCGGTCGAAGCCGACGCCGCTCCGGCCGGCACGGAAGACGTCGCCGCTGAACTGGTCGCCGCCGCTGAACCGGCTGTCGCCGATGAAGCTGCTCAGGCCGCCACTTCGGAAGCGAACGACGCCGTCGAAACCGAGAAGGCCACGGGCTGATCGCCCGACGGCCCTCCTTTTGACGCTAAGCTTGCCGCGCGGCGGCTCGCTACTTGAGCGTCAATCCGAAGGCCGTGCGTTGAACTGACACACGGCCGGGCTAAATCAGCCCGGCCGTTCCCACATACGAATCCCCCAAGGAGAAGAACATGGCCGAGATCACTGCCGCCCTCGTGAAGGAACTCCGCGAGCGTTCGGGCGTCGGCATGATGGACTGCAAGAAGGCGCTGGTCGAAAACGACGGCAACATCGAAGCAGCAATCGACTGGCTCCGCGCCAAGGGCCTGTCCAAGGCCGCCAAGAAGGCCGACCGCGTCGCCGCCGAGGGCCTGGTCGCCGTGGCGTCCAAGGAAGACGGCAAGGGCGAAGTCGCCGCCGCCATCGAGTTCAACGCGGAAACCGACTTCGTCGCCCGTAACGAACTGTTCCAGAACGCCGCCAAGTCGTTCGCCCAGCTGGGCCTGGAGCATCACACCGTCGAGGCCCTGCACGGCGCCGAACTGGAAGCCGGCAAGACGGTCCAGGACGAAGTGACCAACATGATCGCCACCATCGGCGAGAACATGCAGCTGCGCCGCGCCGCCCGCCTGTCGGTGTCGGAAGGCGTCGTCTCGACCTATGTCCACAACGCGGTTTCGCCCGGCGTGGGCCGTATCGGCGTGCTGGTCGCCCTGGAAGGCGAGGGCGACAAGACCGCCCTGCGCGAACTGGGCCGCAAGATCGCCATGCACGTCGCCGCCACGGCGCCGCTGTCGCTGAACACGGACGACCTGGACCCCGCCGCCATCGAGAAGGAACGCACCGTCCTGACCGAAAAGGCCAAGGAAGAAGGCCGTCCCGAAGCCATGATCGCCAAGATCGTGGAAGGCCAGATCAACAAGTTCCAGAAGGACGTGGTGCTGTCCAAGCAGCCCTTCGTCATGGACCCGGACGTGACCATCGAACAACTGGTCGCCAACTCGGCCAAGGAACTGGGCTCCTCCAACCTGCACCTGGCCGGCTTCGTCCGTCTGGCGCTGGGTGAAGGCGTCGAGAAGGTCGAAGGCCCCGACTTCGCGTCGGAAGTCGCCTCGATGATGGGCGGCAACTAAGCAGTCTTCCCCTCATTCGTGAGGGTTTTGTATCAGAAGGGCGCGTTCGGCTTTGATGGCCGGCGCGCCCTTCGTCTATAAGAAGTCGCCTGATTCAAAAGGCGCCGCATTCAAACGGACCCCCGCCGCATGCCCGACGCCCCCGCCAATTTTCGCTACAAGCGCGTCCTGCTCAAGGTTTCCGGCGAAGTCCTGATGGGCGATCAGGCCTTCGGCGTCGACATGAAGACCGTGGACACCGTGGCCAAGGCCGTGGCCCAGGTCGCGGCCGAGGGCGTGGAAATCTGTCTGGTGATCGGCGGCGGCAACATCTTCCGTGGCCTGTCCAAGGCGGCGGCGGGCATGGAGCGCGCCCAGGCCGACTATATGGGCATGCTGGCCACCATCATGAACGCCCTGGCCATGCAGTCGGCGCTGGAGAAGATCGGCGTCTCGACCCGCGTGCAGAGCGCCATTCCTATGGCCGCCATCGCCGAACCCTACATCCGCCGCCGCGCCCTGCGTCATCTCGAGAAGGGCCGCGTGGTCATCTTCGCCGCCGGCGTCGGCGCGCCCTTCTTCACGACGGATTCGGGCGCCGCCCTTCGCGCGGCCGAAATGGGCTGCGACGCCCTGCTGAAGGGCACCAGCGTTGACGGCGTCTATACTGCGGACCCCAAGAAGGATCCGACCGCGACCCGCTACGAGACCCTGACCTATCAGGAAGTTCTGGCCCAGGATCTGCGGGTGATGGACGCTTCCGCCATCGCCATGATGCGCGACACGGGTATTCCGATCGTGGTCTTCTCGATCCGCGAAGACGACTCCCTGCGCCGCGCCCTGACCGGCGAGGGCACCTGCACCATCATCCAGGACCGCGCCTGATCGTTCGACGATCCGTTCAAGACAAGAGAGACCAAGACCATGGCCAAGCCCGAAGTGAAAACCTATCGCGACCGCATGGAGAAGGCGGTCGTGGCGCTGAAGGAAGAGTTCAGCGGCCTGCGCACCGGACGGGCCAACGCCGGCTTGCTGGAGCCCGTGCGGGTCGAGGCCTATGGATCGGCCTCGCCGCTGTCGGCCGTCGCCGCCATCAGCGTGCCCGAGCCGCGGATGATCTCCGTCAACGTCTGGGACAAGGGCATGGTGGTCGCGGTCGAAAAGGCCATTCGCAACGCCAACCTGGGCCTGAACCCCATCGTTGACGGACAGACCCTGCGCATCCCCGTGCCGCCGCTGACCGAGGAGCGCCGCAAGGACCTGGTCAAGCTGGCCGGCAAGTACACCGAGCAACAGAAGATCGCCGTGCGCAACGTGCGCCGCGACGCCAACGACGATCTGAAGAAGGCCGAGAAGGCGGGCGAGATCAGCCAGGACGAACAGAAGAAGCTGGAGGCGGACATCCAGAAGGAGACGGACGCCGCCATCAAGCGCATCGACGAGGCCTTGAAGACCAAGGAACAAGAGATCATGCAGGTCTGAGGCGGAACGGCTTGGGCCTGAAGGGACGGAACGACAGATGACGGCAGACCGCGCCGCGCCTTCGAGCTCGCGTTCCGATGGACCACGCCATGTCGCCATCATCATGGACGGCAACGGCCGCTGGGCGAGCGCCCGGGGCCTGCCGCGCACCATGGGACATCGCGAGGGGGTCCAGGCGCTGAAGCGCACGATCCAGGCCGCGCCCGATTTCGGCATCCAATGCCTGACCGTCTTCGGCTTCTCGACCGAGAACTGGAGCCGTCCGGCCGAGGAGGTCTCGGACCTGATGGGGCTGGTGCGGACCTATGTGGCCAGTGATCTGGCGCGGCTGGAGAAGGCGGGCGTGCGCCTGCGCATTCTCGGCCGCCGCGACGGACTGCCGTCCGACATCGCCGCCATCATCGAAAAGGCCGAGCGCCAGACCGCCCACAACGACCGGTTCATGCTTCAGGTCGCCTTCAACTATGGCGGCCGGGCCGATCTGGTCGACGCCGCGCGTCGCCACATGCAAAGGCTGCTGGCGGGCGAGACGGTCGAGCCGATCGATGAAGACACCCTGGCCGCCGGCCTGGCCACGGCGGGATCGCCGCCGCTGGATCTGATCGTCCGCACCTCGGGCGAGCAGCGCCTGTCGAACTTCCTGCTGTGGGAAGCCGCCTACGCCGAACTGGTGTTTCAGGACATCCTGTGGCCCGACTATGGGCCGAAGGCGCTGGGGGAGGCGGTCGCCGCCTTCGCTCAACGCGAACGCCGCTACGGCGGGCGAGAGGACGCGCCTGCGCGCGTGTCGGCCTGATGGCGGTCAAGGGGCGGGATATCGCCTTGAGGGCGGCCTCGGCCGCCGTCCTGGCGCCGGCGGCGGTGGCCGCCACCTGGTTCGGGGGCGTCTGGTTCCTGGCGCTGATGCTGGCCGCCTGCGTCGTCCTGGCCTTCGAATGGGGCGCCATGAGCGCGCCCAAGGCTCCGCGTCCCGTCGGTTTCGCGGTGGCCCTGGCCGTCGTGGCCGCCGTCGTCAGCGCCTATTTCGGCGTCATGTCCGTGGCCTTCGTCATCCTGGTGTTCGGCGCCGCCGCTGCGGGGCTCTATGCCCGAAGCCGAGGCCAGCAGGCCGTGGATGCGGCCTATGGCGTGCTTTATCTGGGTTGGCCCTCGGTGCTGCTGATCTGGCTGCGCGACGGGGACGGCGCGGTCGGTCTGCACTGGACGGCGCTTGTCTTCGCTGTGACCTGGTCGGCGGACATCCTGGCCTATCTGGCGGGTTCGACCCTGGGCGGGCCGAAGCTGTGGCCGCGTTATTCGCCCAACAAGACCTGGTCCGGCTTCGTCGGCGGCATTCTGGCGGGCGCGGTCGCCGGTGCGGCGCTGACGGCCTGGTTCGACATGGGCCGCCTGACCATCTTCTGGGGCGCGATCCTGGGCCTGGCGGCCGCGCTGGCCACCATGGGCGGCGATCTGTGGGAGTCGGGGCTGAAGCGCCGGTTCGGCGTCAAGGACGCGGGCAACACCATCCCCGGCCACGGCGGCCTGCTGGACCGGGTGGACGGGTTGATGTTCGCGGTCGTGGTGGTGGCGGCGGGACGTCTGCTGGTGGTTCTGCTGGAAAAGGGCGCGTCTTGATCCGTCGCCGCGTCACGGTTCTGGGCTCTACCGGCTCGGTCGGCTCGTCGACCCTGGACCTGATGGAACAGGCCGAGGCCACCGGCACGGGGGCCTTCGAGGTCGAGGCCCTGACGGGCGGCGCCAATATCGCCAAACTGGCCGAACAGGCGCGGCGCTGGAAGCCGAAACTGGCGGTGACGGCCGACCCGAAGAGGCTGACCGATCTGCGCGACGCCCTGGCGGGAACCGGCGTGGCGGCGGCGGCGGGCGAGGACGCCATTGTGGAGGCGGCGACGCGGCCGGCCGACTGGATCATGGCGTCCATCGTCGGGGCCGCAGGGTTGAAGTCGGCCTGGGCGGCGGCCGAAACGGGCGCCATCCTGGCCTTGGCCAACAAGGAAAGCCTGGTCTGCTGCGGCCCGGCCCTGATCGAGCGCGTTCGACGGGCCGGGGGGCGGCTGATCCCGGTCGATTCCGAACATTCCGCCATCTTCCAGGTGTTTCCGGCCGATGCGCCCGAGCAGGTGTCGAAACTGGTGCTCACCGCCTCGGGCGGGCCGTTCCGCCAGACCCCGCGCGCCCAGATGACCGGGATCACGCCCGAACAGGCCGTCGCCCATCCGAACTGGAGCATGGGGGCCAAGATTTCGGTCGACAGCGCCACCATGGCCAACAAGGGCCTGGAGATGATCGAGGCGGCCTATCTGTTCGCCATGCCTGCGGATCGGATCGACGTCGTGGTCCACCCCGAATCGATCATCCACAGCCTTGTGGAATATGTGGATGGTTCGACTCTGGCCCAGATGGGGCCGCCGGACATGCGCACGCCGATCGCCTGCGCCCTGGCCTGGCCCCATCGCATCGCCTGGCCCGCGCCGAAGCTGGACCTGGCGGCTCTGGGTCGATTGACGTTCGAAGCGCCCGATCTGGCGCGGTTCCCGGCCCTGGATCTGGCGCGTCAGGCCTTGCAGGCAGGGGGGGCGGCGCCCGCCGTGTTCAACGCCGCCAACGAGGTCGCGGCCTTTGCATTTCTTGACCGCAAGCTGGCCTTTCTCAATATTGCCGCAGTCGTCGCCGAAACCCTTGATCGTGCGACGAAGGCGGGGATGGTTTTCGGCTCTGGAGACGCCTGTGGCGCGGCCCTTTCGGTCGACGCCCAGACCCGTCTGATGGCCGGAACCATAATCGCCGGACTGGCGAACGCGGCCTGATCGGCCAGGGGAGACGATTTTACAATGCTGGGCGCTCTGGGTCAGATCCTGATCTACATCGTGCCGTTCCTGCTGGTGCTGACCTTCATCGTCACCATTCATGAGCTGGGTCACTTCCTCGTCGCCCGCGCCTTCGGCGTGAAGGTGGACCGTTTCGCCATCGGTTTCGGCAAGGCGATCTTCAGCCGCACCGACCGGCACGGCATCGAATGGCGGCTCGGCTGGATGCCGCTGGGCGGGTATGTCAAATTCTCGGGCGATCTGGACGCTTCCAGCGTGCCGGATCAGGCGGGCCTGGCCGAACTGCGCCAGCGGGTGATCGCCGAGGGCGGGCCGGGGGCTGAGCGCGACTATTTCCACTTCAAGCCCGTTTGGCAGCGCGCCCTGATCGTCGTGGCCGGGCCCGCCGCCAACTTCCTGCTGGCCATCACCATTTTCGCGATCGTCTTCATGAGCGTGGGCACGCAACTACGGCCCGCCCGCGTGGCCCAGGTCCAGGCCGGTTCGCCCGCCGCCGCCGCCGGCTTCCAGGTCGGCGACCTGATCACCGGGGTGAACGGCAAGGCGATCAAGGACGGCGGAGAGGTGACGCGCACCGTCATGCTGTCGACCGGCGATCCCGTCCGATTCACCGTCGAACGTGCGCAGCAGGTGGTGGAGCTGACCGCCGTTCCCGAGCGTCGCGAAGAGAACGATCCCATCGCCGGGCGGGTCAAGGTCGGCCGGATCGGCCTGGGGCTCGCGCCTGCGCCGGGCGATCTGCGTCATGTTCGCTATGGGCCTGTGGACGCCGTGGTCGAAGGCGTGCGCCAGACCCGCGACGTCGTCGGTTCGACCCTGACCTACCTGGGGCGTCTGGCGACGGGTCGGGAGTCGGGCGACCAGTTCAGCGGTCCGTTGGGCATCGCCAAGGCGACCGGTTCGCTGACGACGGCGGCGGTGGAGGCCAATCCGGCGCCCGAGGCCATCGCAATCAACCTTCTGCTCACCCTGACAACCTTCGCCGCCATACTTTCGATCGGAATCGGCTTTCTAAATCTCTTGCCCATCCCTGTGCTGGACGGCGGACATCTGCTTTTCTACGGCTATGAAGCCATAGTGCGGCGGCCCGTTGCGGCGCGGTATCAGGAGATGGGCTATCGCGCAGGTCTTGCGCTTCTGGCGGGATTTATGTTGTTCGCGACGTGGAACGACCTACAGAAGCTCAACATCTTCCAATTCCTCGGCGGGCTCGTCTCGTGAGCCGACGCCAGCCCCCGATGGTTTCCAGAATGAACGACATGACATCACGCGCCGCCGTCCGACTGGGCGCCCGATCCAGCCTCCTCGCGCTGGCTGTCGCCGCAGGCTTCGCCGCCCCGGCCCTGGCCCAGACCGCAGGGGCTCCTGCGGCGCCCGCGCCCGCCGGCGAACAGCCGCCGCGCGTCGAGATCGCCGCGCCCCAGTCGCTGACGGTCAATCGCATCCTGGTTCAGGGCGCGCAGCGGATCGACCAGACCACGGTCCTGTCCTATCTGCCGATCCGCCCCGGCGACACGGTCGACGCCGCCGTTCTGGATGTCGCGGTTCGCACCCTGTCACGCACCGGCCTGTTCGCCGACGTGCAGCTGGGCGTGCAGAACGGCGACCTTATCGTCCAGATCGTCGAGAACCCGATCATCAACCAGGTGGTGTTCGAGGGGAACAGCGCCCTGTCGCAGGACAAGCTGACCAAGGAAGTCACGCTTCAGCCGCGCGGCATCTACACCCGCGCCAAGGTGCAGGAAGATGTCGGCGCCATCGTCGAACTGTATCGCCTGCAGGGCCGCATCTCGGCGACCGTGACGCCGAAACTGGTTCAGCTGGAACAGAACCGCGTCGATGTGATCTTCGAGATCAACGAAGGCCCCCAGACCGGCATCAGCGCCATCAACATCCTGGGCAACCACGCGTTTTCCGACAACGACGTGCGCGGCGTCATGGTGACCGAGCGGTCGCAGTGGTGGAAGTTCTTCTCCAGCAACGACAACTATGATCCGAACCGCCTGGATTACGACCAGGAGCAGCTGCGGAAATTCTATACGAACCGCGGCTACTACGACTTCCGCATCGTCTCGTCGGTGGCCGAGCTGCAGCCTGACGATCAGGCGTTCCAGCTGACCCTGACCCTGAACGAGGGCGACAAGTACAACTTCGGCAAGGTCGACGTCATCACCCAGAATGACCGCCTCAACGCCGAATTCCTCAAGGCGCTTGTGCCGATCCGCGAAGGCCAGCTCTACGAGAGCGACAAGATCGAACAGGCGGTCGACGCCCTGACCTTCGCCGCCGGTTCGGCCGGCTACGCCTTCGTCGAGATCAATCCGACCTATCGCGCCAACCCCGACACCGACACGGTGGATGTGACCTTCAATGTGTCCGAGGGCCAGCGCGTCTATATCGACCGCATCAATGTGGTCGGAAACACCCGCACCATCGACCCGGTCATCCGCCGCGAACTGATGCTGACCGAAGGCGACGCCTTCAACCGCGCCCTGATGGAGCGCTCGCGCAACAATCTGCGCGCGCTCGGCTTCTTCAAGGACGTGACGATCGAGGAAACGCGCGGCAGCGCGCCCGACCGTTCGGTCATCAACGTCAACGTCCAGGAACAGCCGACGGGGGAACTGTCCGTCGGCGCAGGCTTCAGCTCGGTCGACTCCTTCACGGTCAACCTGGGCATTTCCGAGCGGAATTTCCGCGGGCGCGGCCAGAACGTCGTCGCGCGTCTTGAATGGGGCTCGCTGCGTCAGCAGGTCGATTTCCGCTTCACCGAACCCAAGTTCCTGGGGCGCGACCTTCGGGCGGGCTGGGATCTGTTCCACTCGCGATATGACCTGAGCAAATATTCGTCCTACGACTACCGTTCGACCGGGGGCGGCCTGCGCCTGTCCTATCCGTTGAACGGCAATATGCTGCTCAGCACCCGCTACTTCCTGAAATCGGACGAGATCATCGTCCCGACCGGCTACTGCAACGCGACCGGCAGCGGCTCTTCGGCCCTGTGCGACCAGGTCGGCAGCTATATCAACTCTTCCGTCGGCTATACGCTTCAGATGAACTACACCAACGACCCGGTTCGCCCGACGCGCGGCTGGTCGGGCTCGCTGCGTCAGGACCTGGCCGGTCTCGGCGGCGACGTGAACTATGTGAAGACCGAAGCCGACGCAGCCTGGTACTATGGCTTCTCGCCGCGCTGGGTCGTCAGCGTCCAGGGCTCGACCGGCTATGTCAGCGGCTGGAACGGCGATCCGATCCGGATCAACGACCGCTTCTTCAAGGGCGGCAACAGCTTCCGCGGCTTCGAGACCGCCGGGATGGGGCCGCGCGACCTGCGGACGACCGACGCCCTGGGCGGCAACTTCTACGCCATCGGCACCGTCGAACTGACCCTGCCGAACTATCTGCCCGAGCAGTACGGCATCAAGACTTCGCTGTTCGCCGACGTCGGCACCCTGGGCGTGCTGGATGATCGCTACAAGTTGACAACGACCGGCACGGTCAACACCAATATCGCCGATGAGTTGTCTCTGCGGGCGTCGGCCGGCGTCAGCATCCACTGGAAATCGCCGATGGGCCCCATCCGGTTCGACATCTCCAAGGTCCTGTCCAAGGAAGACTACGACAAGACGGAATCCTTCCGCTTCTCGACCTCCACCCAGTTCTAAGCCCGCGACGCAAAAGCGCACGCACGAGGAAGTCCCATGAAAGCTCTGATCATCGCCGCCACGGCCGCCGCCACCCTGGTCGCCACCGCCGCCTCGGCCCAACAGGCCGCTGCGCCCGCCAACCCCGGTCCGGTCATCCCGGGCGTCTGCGTCTATTACAACGCCCGTCTGCTGGCGCAGTCGGCCGCCGGCCAGGCCGTCGAGGCGCGCATGCAGCAACTGGCGCAGGAAGTTCAGGGCGAACTCCAGCCCTACGCCACCGCGCTTCAGACCGAAGCCCAGCAGCTTCAGACCTCGGGCGCCAGCCTGCCGGCCGACCAGTTGCAACAGCGCCGTCAGGCCCTGCAGCAGCGCGCCCAGGAAGCGCAACAGCTGGAAGGCACGCGCGAAAACGAACTGCGCTACACCCTGGCCATGCAACGCCAGGCCATCACCGAGGCCGTGTCGCCGATCCTGACCGCCCTGTACCAGGAGAAGGGCTGCGGCCTGCTGCTGGACCGCGAGAGCGTCTTCATGATGAACCCGGCCATGGATCTGACCGATACGGCGATCCAGCGCCTGAACACGGCCCTGCCGACCCTGTCGTTCAACCGTATGGCCGTCCCGGCCCAGCAGCCGCAACAGCCGGCCGCCGCCAACTAAGTTCGACATGCCCGACACCCGCTTCTTTCAAACCCTGTCTCCTCTGACCGTCGCCGAACTGGCGGCCCAGATCGGGGGCGAGGTCGAGAGGGGCGGGGACCGGACCATCGCCTCGGTCGCGCCCCTGTCCTCTGCGGACGGGGGCGCGATCGCGTTTCTGGGCGACCGCAAATTCGTCGCGGCGCTGGCGGGGACCCGAGCGGGTTGCGTGATCGTGCCGGCCGAAGCCGTGGCGTCGGCGCCTGCGGAAGCCGCCGTCATCATCTCACGCACGCCCCAGGCGTCCTGGGCCATGGCCTCGGCCTTGCTGCACCGTCCGGTGACGCTGGACCGGGCTATCCAGGCCTCCGAGGCGGCCGAGGACGACAGCGTCGTCATCGAGCCGGGCGTCGTGCTGGGCGAGGGCGTCCGCATCGGACGCGGCACGCGCATCTGCGCCAACACCGTCATCGGTCCGGGCGTTCAGATCGGCCGCGACTGCGTCATCGGTTCGAACGTCACCGTCGGCTTCGCCCTGATCGGCGACCGGGTGAAACTGTACGCCGGCGCGCGGATCGGCGAGGCGGGCTTCGGCGCCACCGGCACGGCCGCCGGCGCCATGGATATTCCCCAGCTGGGCCGCGTCATCCTGCAGGACGGGGTGACGGTCGGCGCCAACTCCTGCATCGACCGCGGGGCCTATGACGACACGGTCATCGGCGAAAACACCAAGATCGATAATCTGGTCATGGTCGGCCACAACTGCGTCATCGGCCGCAACAATCTGATGGCCGCCAACACCGGGATTTCCGGCTCCGTGACCAGCGGCGACAACGTCATCTTCGGCGGCAAGGCGGGGATCGGCGATCACATCACCATCGGCGAAGGCGCGCGGGTCGCGGCCGGCGCCGGGGTGCTGGCGAACATTCCGGCGGGCGAGACCTGGTCCGGTTATCCGGCCCGTCCGATCCGACAGTTCTTGCGCGAAACCATCTGGCTCGCCAAACAGGCCTCTTCAAAGAAGGCCCCGAAGGAATCATAGGGATGAGCGCAGACGGCAAGATCGATTACGCCGAGGTGATGCGGCGGCTGCCGCACCGTTATCCCTTCCTGCTGGTGGACAAGGCTGAGGCCTTCGTGCCCCGGACCTCCATCGTGGGCATCAAGAACGTCAGCCATAACGAGCCCTTCTTCCAGGGGCATTTCCCGATCGATCCGGTCATGCCCGGCGTGCTGATCGTCGAGGCCATGGCCCAGACGGGCGCCCTGCTGATGTCCAAGACCCTGGACGTGGCCGTGGCCGACAAGGTCATCATGTTCATGTCCATCGACGGCGTGCGCTTCCGCAAACCGGCGCGGCCGGGCGACCAGCTGCGCATGGAGGTCAAGGTGATCAAGGCGCGCGGCGACGCCTACAAGTTCCGCGGCGAGACCTTCATCGACGGCAAACTGGCCGCCGAGGCCGAATTCATGGCCATGGTCGTGACCGTGCCCACTCCAGCGACAGAGCCCGCCGCCTGATGACCATTCACCCCACCGCCCTGATCGACGCCACGGCGAGCCTGGCCGACGGGGTCGAGGTCGGGCCCTGGTGCACCGTCGGGCCGAACGTGGTCCTGGGCGAGGGCGTGCGTCTGGTCAGCCATGTGGTGGTTCAGCAGGATACGACCGTCGGGGCGGGAACGACGATCCATCCGTTCGCCGTCATCGGCGGCGACCCGCAGCACAACGGCTACAAGGGCGAGCCGGTGCGGCTGGAGATCGGGGAGAACAACCTGATCCGCGAGCATTGCACCTTCAACCGGGGCACGCCGCAGGGGACGGGCGTGACCGTCGTCGGCTCCAACAACCTGTTCATGACCGGCGCCCACGTGGGCCATGACTGCGTGGTCGGAAGCAATCTGGTCATGGCCAATAACGCCACCCTGGGCGGCCATGCTCATATCGGCGACAAGGTCTTCCTGGGGGGGCTGTGCGCCGTCCACCAGAACGGCCGTGTGGGGCAGGGGGCGATCATCGGCGGTCTGGCCGCCGTGACCCGCGACGTCATCCCCTATGGCTCGGCCTGGGGCAATCATGCGCGGCTGCGCGGGCTGAACCTGATCGGACTGAAGCGCAAAGGCTACGGCAAGGACCAGGTGCGGCGGCTGTTGGCCGCCTATCGCGACCTGTTCGAGGGCCAGGGCGAGTTCGCCGGCCGGATCGACGGCGTGGCCCAGGCCTATGCCGACCTGCCCGAGATCATGGAGATCATCGCCTTCATCCGCGACGGCGGGCGGCGTCCGCTGTGTCTGCCGAACGCGGAATGAGCGCGCCCGGCAAGCTGGGCCTGATCGCCGGCGGCGGCGACCTGCCGGCGGCCGTCGCGGCGCGGTGCGACGCCGAGGGGCGGCCAGTCTTCATCATCCGTCTGGCCGGGTTCGCCGCCCCCCATCTGACCCGCTGGCCGGGCGCCGAGTTCGGCATGGCCCAGATCGGGGCCATACTGAAGGCGCTGAAGGCCGAGGCCTGCACGACCGTCTGTCTGGCGGGAATCGTCAACCGGCCGGATTTCAAGAGCTTGAAGCCGGACTTCAAGGGCGCGACCCTGCTGCCGGGGATCGTCGCTGCGGCGACGCAAGGCGACGACGCCCTGTTGCGCAAGATCCTGTCGGTGTTCGAGGCCGAAGGGTTTGCGGTGGAAGGCGCCGATGACGTCCTGGGCGGCGAAACCCTGGCGTCGGGGGCCTTGGGCGCGGTTTCGCCGACGCCCGACCAGATCGCCGATCTGAAGAAGGCGCTGCATGTCGCCGAAAAGTCGGGCGAACTGGACATCGGTCAGGGCGCGGTCGTCTGCGACGGTCTGGTGCTGGCGGTCGAGGCCCAGGAGGGCACAGACGCCATGTTGCACCGGGTGGCGGGCCTGCCGGCCGATCTCCGCGGTTCGGCGTCAGCCCCCAAGGGGGCGCTGGGCAAGGCGCCCAAACCGATCCAGGACCTGCGTGTGGACATGCCGGTGATCGGGCCGCGCACGGTCGAGCTGGCGGCGGCGGCGGGCCTGGCGGGCATCGCCGGCGTGACCGGGCGGCTGATCCTGATCGACCGTCCGGCTATAGTGGCGGCTGCGGACCGGCTGGGTCTGTTCGTCTGGGGGGAAGACCGATGAGCCGTCCATTGAAGATCATGCTGGTGGCGGCCGAGGCCTCGGGCGATGCGCTCGGCGCCGGTCTGGCCCAGGCGCTCCGGAAGCGGCTTGGCGACACGGTGAGTTTCGTCGGCGTCGGCGGGCCCCGCATGGCGGCGGAGGGCGTCGTCAGTCCGTTCGATATCGCCGAGCTGTCGATCCTGGGCTGGATCGAGGGCCTGCGCGCCTATGGCATGGTCCGGCGCCGGGTTCGGGAGACGGCGGCCCTGGCCGCGCGCGAACAGCCGGACGCGGTGGTGCTGATCGACAGCTGGGGCTTCACCATCCGGGTGGCCGAGGCGATCCGCGCCGCCCGGCCGGACGTGCCGCTGATCAAATATGTCGGCCCCCAGGTCTGGGCGTCGCGCCCCAGTCGGGCCAAGACCCTGGCGGGCGCCGTGGATCACCTGCTGGCGCTGTACAGCTTCGATGCGCCCTGGTTCGAGCGTGCGGGCCTGCCCACGACGGTCGTCGGCTCTTCGGCCCTGCATGTGGATATGGACAGCGCGGACGGCGCCGCCTTCCGCGCACGGCGGGGAATCGCCGCCGATGCAAAACTGCTGCTGATCCTGCCGGGCAGTCGGCCCGCCGAGATCGCGCGCATGACGCCCGTCTATGAGGCGACGATCCGCAGGTTGAAGGCCGCCGATCCTGGCCTGGCTGTGGCCGTGGTGGCTGCGGGCACCGTGGCCAAGGATGTCACCAGCCGCGTCGCCGCCTGGCCGTTTCGGGTCCATCTGGTCGATGAGGCCGAGAAATATGACGCCATGCGGGCCGCGACGGCCGCCCTGGCCACAAGCGGAACGGTCTCGACGGAACTGGCGCTGGCCGGAACGCCGATGGTCATCGCCTATCGGATCGGCGCGCTCAGCTATGAGCTGATGAAGCGGGTGGTGACGGCGAAACACATCACCCTGTTCAATATCGCCGCCGACGCGCGCATCGCGCCCGAGTTCATCCAGAACGAAGCGTCGCCGGATATCCTGGCGCCTGCGGTCCAACGGCTTCTGGCCGACCATGAGGCGGCGGCCGATCAGGCGCGGCGTCAGACCGCGGCGCTGGATCTGATGGGCCGCGGCGGCCCGGATCCGTCGGCCCTGGCCGCTGACGCGGTCCTGCAGGTCATTGAAGCCAAGCGGGGCGGCTGATCTCGGGGCGGCCGCCCCACAAACAAAAACGCCGGGGATGTCTCCCCGGCGTCTTGCATTTCAGGCCTGTGGCGCTCGATCAGCCGCGCTGGTCGATCGCCACATAATCGCGTTGGGTCGGGCCCGTGTAGAGCTGGCGCGGACGGCCGATCTTCTGCGACGGATCCGCCATCATTTCCTGCCACTGGGCGATCCAGCCCACGGTGCGGGCCAGGGCGAACAGGACGGTGAACATGGTGGTGGGGAAGCCCATGGCCGACAGGGTGATGCCCGAATAGAAGTCGACGTTCGGGAACAGCTTGCGCGAGGTGAAGTATTCGTCCGACAGGGCGACCTTCTCCAGCTCCTTGGCGACCAGGAACAGCGGGTCGTTCTCGCGGCCCGTGGCGGCCAGGACTTCATAGGCCGACTGCTGCATGACCTTGGCGCGCGGGTCGTAGTTCTTGTACACGCGGTGGCCGAAGCCCATCAGCTTGTACTTGCGGTCCTTCACGCCCTGGATGAACTCGGGAATCTTGTCGGGCGTGCCGATTTCCTTGAGCATGTTGAGCGCCTCTTCATTGGCGCCGCCGTGCGACGGGCCCCACAGGCAGGCGATGCCGGCGGCGATACAGGCGAACGGGTTCGCGCCCGACGAACCGGCCAGGCGGACGGTCGAGGTCGACGCGTTCTGCTCGTGGTCGGCGTGCAGGGTGAAGATGCGGTCCATGGCGCGAACCAGGGCCGGATCGACGTTATAGTCCTCGGCCGGCACGGCGAAGCACATGCGCAGGAAGTTCTCGGCGTAGGACAGGTCGTTGCGCGGCGAGATGAACGGCTGGCCGACGTGGTACTTGTAGGCGCGGGCCGCGATGGTCGGCATCTTGGCGATCAGGCGGATGGCCGAGATGTCGCGCTGGACCGGATCATGGATGTCCAGGCTGTCATGATAGAAGGCCGACAGGGCCCCCACGGTGCCGACCATGATCGCCATGGGATGGGCGTCGCGGCGGAAGCCCTCGAAGAAGCGGTCGAACTGGGCGTGCAGCATCGTGTGCATGGTGATGCTGTTTTCGAACTTTTCGTACTGCGCCGCAGTCGGCAGTTCGCCGTGCAGCAGCAGGTGGCAGACCTCCACGAAGTTCGACTTCGACGCCAACTGGTCGATCGGGTAGCCGCGGTGCAGAAGCACGCCGGCGTCGCCGTCGATATAGGTCAGGGCTGACTCGCACGCGGCGGTGGAGGTGAAGCCCGGGTCGAAGGTGAAGGCGCCCGTACCCGCGTACATCTTGCGGATATCGATGACATCCGGGCCGGTGGAGCCCGAAAGGACCGGAAGCTCGATGGTCTTGCCCTCGAAGGACAGGGTCGCCGAGCCGGCGGTTTTGGCTTGTTCAGTCATGAATGCCCCTTTGCATCACACGTCCAGGCGCGGGGAGGCGTCGGCCGCTTTTTTGGTTGTGGGTGATCACTTAGTCTGTTGCAGCGCATCATCCAAGCGCCCGAGACTTTCGTCGCGCCCAAGAGCGGACAAAGTTCGCGCGATATCGGGTGAAGTTGACCCTGCGGTAAGGGCCGTTCGCACCGGCGGACCGATCTTGCCGAAGCCGACCTCTTCGGATTCGGCGAAGCTCTTGAGCTCGGCTTCCAGGGCGAAGACATCCCAGGACTGGAACAGCGTCAGCCGGTCCCGCAGACGGCCGAGGCGGTCCAGGGTTTCGCCCGAGAGCAGGACGCGCGCCTTGTCGTCCAGCGCGAGGGGGCGGCTCTTCAGCACGAATTCGGTCTGGTCGGCCAGGTCCAGCACGGTCTTGGCGCGGTCCTTGACGAAGGGCATGGCGCGTTGGAGCCTGGCCTCGTCGTCTTCGGCGATGACGCGACCGCGTTGCAGGTGGACATCCAGGGTCAGCTTGGCGAGGCGTTCGTCCGCCGCGAGACGCAGCCAGTGGGAATTGACGTGGGCCAGCTTGTCGAAATCGAGCCGGGCCGGGGCCTTGCCGATGCCGGCCAGGTCGAACCATTCCACCGCCTGGGCGTCGCTGAACAGTTCGTCGTCGCCATGGGCCCAGCCCAGCCGGGCCAGATAGTTGCGCATGGCCTCGGGCAGATAGCCCATCTCGGCGTATTCATGAACCGCCTGGGCGCCGTGGCGCTTCGACAGTTTGGCGCCGTCGGGGCCGTGAATCAGCGGGATGTGGGCGAAGGTCGGCCGGGTCCAGCCCAGGGCGTCGTAGATCAGGCTCTGGCGCGCGGCGTTGTTCAGGTGGTCGTCGCCGCGGATGACGTGGGTCACGCCCATATCGTGGTCATCGACCACGACGGCGAGATTGTAGGTCGGGGCCCCGTCCGAGCGCAGAAGGACCAGGTCGTCGAGATCGTTCGTCGACCAACTGACCGCGCCCTGAACCTCGTCCGCCACGGTGACGGTCGTGGACTGGGGGCGGCGAAAACGCACGACGTGAGGCAGGGCCAGGTCGTCGACGGTCGGCGCGCGGTCGCGCCACGGCGACTCGAAGGCGCGACGTTCGGCCTTGGCGGCGTCCCGCAGTCGGCCGGTCTCCTCGGCCGTGGTGAAATCGCGATAGGCGTGGCCGGTCTCAAGCAACTGGTCCACCACCTCGCGGTGGCGGTCGGCGCGGCTGTACTGGAAAACCGGTTCCTCGTCGGCGAACAGCTCCAACCAGCTCAGCCCGTCGAAGATGGCCTTGACGGCGTCGTCGGTGGACCGCTCGCGGTCCGTGTCCTCGACCCGGATCAGGAAACGCCCTGCGTGTCGTTTGGCGTACAGCCAGTTGAACAAGGCGGTTCTCGCCCCGCCGATATGCAGATAGCCTGTCGGCGAGGGGGCGAAGCGCGTGACGACAGTCGAGGAAGGTGAGGTCATGGGGGAAGGGTCCGTAAGCGAGGCCCTTATACGCCCCGAGACGACAAAGCCTACCCCCGGCGCGCGATTGCGGGCCTGGTTGGAGGACGAGGCTGCGGCGCAGAGGCTGAGATGGCGGCTGTGGGCGCCGGTGGCCTTTGGCGGAGGCGGGGCGATCTATTTCGCCCTGCGGTCGGAGCCGGCCCTGTGGCCGCTGCTGCTCGGGGCGATCGTCTCCGGCGCGGGCTGGCTGGCGGCGCGACGGCGGGGATGGGCGCGGCGCCTGACCTGGCCGCTGATGATGCTGGCCTGTCTGGCCGGCGGGCTGGCGGCGGCCAAGATTCGCACGGAGATGGTGGCGGCGCCCATCGCTCCAGCCCTGGGTGAAGCGACGGTGATCGAGGCCTGGGTGGTGGATGTGGACAGCCCCGGCCAGAGGGGCGCGCGGATCGTGGTCGCGCCGGTCAGGATTCGGGGGCTGGCGCCGGACCGGACGCCGGTTCGGCTCAGGGCCACGGTGCGGGGTGATCCGCCCCGGCCCGGCGAGGCGGTCCGTCTGTTCGCCATTCTCAATCCGCCGCCCGCACCGGCCAGCCCCGGCGCCTATGACTTCGGCCGCAACGCCTTTTTCCAGGGCATGGGCGGGATCGCCTTCGCCCTGGGGGAGACGCGACGGCTCGACCTGCCGTCGGCGCCGTGGCGGCTGCGCCTGGAAATGGCGGTGAACAGCGCCCGCTACGCCCTGGCCGAAAGGATCGTGGCGCGGCTGGGCGAACGGACGGGCGGGATCGCGGCGGCCATGACCACCAGCCATGAGACCTGGATCAGCCAGGAGGACATGGACGTGATGCGGGATTCGGGCCTGGCGCACATTCTGTCGGTGTCGGGCCTGCACATGGCCATCGTCGGCGGCTTCGTCTTTTTCGCGGCCCGACTGGGCGTGGCGGCCTGGCCGTGGCTGGCGTTGCGGGTTCCCGGCAAGAAGGTCGCGGCCCTGGCCGGACTGACGGCGGTCGGCGCCTATCTGGTCGTGTCGGGCGCGCCGCCGCCGGCCGAGCGGGCCGCGATCACGGCCTCCATCGCCTTTCTGGCCATACTGCTGGATCGGCAGGCGGTGACGATGCATGGCCTGGCTGTGGCGGCCTTTGTGGTGTTGGCCATCCAGCCCGAGGCCATCGTCACGCCGGGCTTCCAGATGTCCTTTGCGGCCACGGCGGCCCTGGTGGCCCTGGTCGAGGTCTGGCCGCAGCGGATGCGAGAGATTTCGGCGCCCTGGCCCATCGTGGCGGTGCAGAGGTTCGGCGGCTGGTTGACGGCGGCGGTGGCGGCCAGCGTCGTGGCCGGACTGGCGACGGGGCCGTTCGCCATGCAGCATTTCAACCGCACGGCCATGTACGGGCTTCTGGCCAATCTGGGCACGGCGCCGGTCGCGGATTTCGTCCTGATGCCGGCTCTGGCTCTGGGAGCGGCGTTGGAGCCCTTGGGCCTTGGCGGGCCTTTCCTGGCGGTGGCGGGGTGGGGCGTCGATCTGATGCTGGCGATCGGGGCTTGGACGGCGGGGCTGCCGGGTGCGGTGCAGACGGTGGCCAGCGCGCCGGACTATGTGCTGCCCATGGCCTTTCTGGGGGTGTTGTTCGTCTGTCTGTGGCAGGGGCGGCTGAGGTGGCTGGGCCTGCCGCTGGCGGCGGCGGTTCTGGTCTGGCCCAGGGCGCCGACGCCGGATCTCTGGATCGGGGACGGCGGGACCAACGCCGCTTTTCATCACCAGGCCCAGGCTGTCGTGATCCGGCCCGGCGTGCGCGCCTTCGCCGTTGATCTTTGGTCGCGGCGGCGGGGCCTGACGACGGCGGATCGGCCGGAGGCGGGCTGGACGTGCGACCGGTCTTCCTGTCGGCCGGAGACGCCGGAAGCCGGGCCGGTCGCCCTGTGGTGGGGGCGCGAGGCCCCGGATGCGGAGCAGATGGCCGACCTGTGTCGGGCGGCGTCCGTCGTCAGCGTGCGGGCTGCGGTCGCCGCCCTGCCGGCCTCATGCGACGGCCGTCTGGTGCTCGACGGCGTCGATTTCACGCGCGGCGGGGCGGTGGAGTTGTGGCGGGACGGAGTGGACCGCTGGAAGGCGGTGTGGACGGCCGACGTGCGCGGGGATCGCCCCTGGGCGCGTCAGCCGGATCCGGACCTCAGTGATAGCGGCGCATGAGGCCGACCAGCTTGCCCTGGACCTCGACCTGGTCGGGACCGAAGATTCGGGTCTCGTAGTTGCGGTTGGCGGGCTCCAGGGCGATGGAGCCGCCCTTGCGACGCAGGCGTTTCAAGGTGGCCTCTTCGCCCTCGACCAGGGCCACGACGATCTCGCCGTTGTTGGCCGTGTCGCCGCGACGGATGACCACCAGATCGCCGTTCAGGATGCCGGCCTCGATCATCGAGTCGCCCTCGATCTCGAGGAGGTAATGATCGCCCTTGCCCAGCATGGATTCTGGCACCGACAGCCGCTCCTGCTCGTGCTGGATCGCGGCGATGGGGGTGCCGGCGGCGATCTTGCCCAGCAGGGGCAGTTCGCGGGTGTCGTTGGCGGCCGAGGCCGCAGCGGGGCGTGGCGCGCCGCCGCCGCCTTCGATCACATCGGGCTTGAACCCGGCCCGGCCGCGCGGCGCGCCGGCGGTGGCCTGTTCAGGCAGTTTGGTCACTTCAAGAGCGCGGGCGCGGTGGGCGAGGCGGCGGATGAAGCCGCGTTCCTCCAGGGCCGTGATCAGCCGGTGGATGCCCGACTTGGACGCCAGATCCAGCGCCTCCTTCATCTCGTCGAACGAGGGGGAGACGCCCGTCTCCTGAATCCGTTCGTGGATGAACATCAGCAGTTCGTGCTGCTTGCGCGTGAGCATCGCCAGGCCCTCATGAGCCCTTTCCTCGAATCGGAACGGGCCGTGAACATTGGCGATGTTCTGTAAGTGTTCCTTCCTAATGTCAACTTAACGGCGTCGCTTCACCACGCGCGTCGGGTTGAATCAGGCGGCCAGCAGCTTGCGGGTCGCGGCCTCGACGTCGGCCTGACGCATCAGGCTCTCACCGACCAGAATGGCCTGGGCGTGGGCGGCGGAGACGCGATCGACGTCCTCGGGCGTGAAGATGCCGCTCTCGGCGACCAGCAGGGCGCGGACGGGACTGAGCATGGACAGGCGTTCGGTGACCTCCAGATCGACCTCGAAGGTGCGAAGCGAGCGGTTGTTGATCCCCACCAAGTCTCCGCCGAGGGCGCAGGCGCGCGCCATTTCGGCCTCGTCGTGGGTTTCGATCAGGGCGTCCATGCCGAATCGCTCGGCCTCAGCCAGCAGTTCAGCGGCCAGCCGGTCGTCGATCATGGCGAGAATGATCAGGATACAGTCGGCGCCGAGCGCCCGGCTTTCGGCCACCTGCCAGGGATCGACCAGGAAATCCTTGCGCAGGCAGGGCAGGGCCGTGGCGGTGCGGGCCTGGCCCAGATAGGCGTCGTCGCCCTGAAAGCTGGGGCCGTCGGTCAGGACCGACAGGCAGGATGCGCCACCGGCCTCGTAGGCCATGGCGAGGGCGGCGGGGTCGAAGTCGGCCCGGATCAGGCCCTTGGACGGGCTGGCCTTCTTGATCTCGGCGATCAGGGCGGGGCGGCCGGTTTCTTCGACAGTTCGGTCGAGGGCCGCACGGAAGCCGCGCGGGGCCGAGGCGGCCTGAGCCAGGGTCTCTATCGCGTCCTGGGAGGTCGCGGCCTTGCGGGCGGCGACATCCTCGCGCTTGTAGGCGGCGATGCGGTCCAGGACGTCGGTCATGCTTTGTCTTCGGCAGCCAGGGGCGTGGAGGTGATGCGGGCCAGACGCTCCAGCGCCTGGGCGGCCCGGCCGTCGTCAATGGCGGCGGCGGCGAGGGCGGCCCCTTCCGCGAGGTCGGTCGCCCGATCCGACACCACGAGGGCGGCGGCGGCGTTCAGCAGGACGATGTCGCGATAGGCGCCGGTCTGACCCGCCAGCAGGGCGCGCAGGGCCGCGGCGTTCTCCTCGCCGTCGCCGCCGCGGATGGCGTCGATGGAGGCGCGAGGAAGACCGGCGTCCTCGGGCGTGACCTGGAAGCGGCGGACGGCGCCGTCCTTCCATTCCGCGACTTCGGTCGGGCCGGAGGTGGCCAGTTCGTCCAGGCCTTGGCCATGGACCGTCCAGGCGCGGGTCGCGCCCAGCCGGCCCAGCACCTCGACCAGGGGCTCCAGCAGACGCGGGTCATAGACGCCCATGACCTGACGTTTCGCAGAGGCCGGGTTCGAAAGCGGTCCCAACAGATTGAAGACCGTGCGGAAACCGATCTCGGCCCGCACCGGCCCGACATGGCGCATGGCGCCGTGATAGGCGGGGGCGAACAGGAAGCAGATTCCGGCCTCGTCCAGAGCCTTGCGCTGCTGATCCGGGCTGGCCGCCAGATTGACGCCCAGGATCGACAGGACGTCGGATGAGCCGGATTTCGAGGATATGGCCCGGTTGCCGTGCTTTGCGACCTTCAGGCCCGCGCCGGCCAGGACCAGGGCGGCGGCGGTGGAGATGTTATAGGTGTGCTGGCCGTCGCCGCCGGTGCCGCAGGTGTCGATCACCTCGTACGGATGGTCCAGCGTCAGGGCGGCGTCGCGCATAGCCTGGGCGAAGGCGGCGATCTCGTCCACCGTCTCGCCGCGAATCCGCAGGGCGGTGACGGCGGCGGCGACCTGGGACGGGGTCGGCTCGCCGCGCAGGCAGGCGGCAAAGAAGTCGTGCGCCTGCTCGGACGTCAGGGGGTGGCCCTCGACCAGGCGGGCGAGGATCGGCTTGAACCCGTCAGCCATGATCAGGCCGCCACGATCAGGCGGCCGCGAGGCGCTTCACGCCGGCGATCTCGAGGAAGTTGGCCAGCATGTCGTGGCCGTGTTCGGTGGCGATGGATTCCGGGTGGAACTGGACGCCATGGATCGGGCGGCTGCGGTGCTGGAGGCCCATGATCTCGCCATCGGCGGTCCAGGCGGTCACTTCCAGGCAGTCGGGCAGGGTTTCGCGCTTCACGGCCAGGGAGTGATAGCGGGTGGCGGTGAAGGGCGAGGGCAGGCCGGCGAAGACGCTCTTGCCGTCGTGCAGGATCGGCGAGGTCTTGCCGTGCATCAGGGTCTTGGCGCGGATCACGTCGCCGCCGAAGGCCTGGCCGATGGCCTGGTGGCCCAGGCAGACGCCCAGGATCGGCATGCAGGCCGGGGCGCTCTGGATCAGCGGCAGGCAGATGCCGGCCTGGTCCGGCGCGCAGGGGCCGGGCGACAGCAGGACGGCGGCGGGGTTCAGCGCCCAGGCCTCGTCCGCCGTCAGGTCGTCGTTGCGCACCACATGGGTCGGCGCGCCCAACTCCGCGAGGTAGTGGACGAGGTTGTAGGTAAAGCTGTCGTAGTTATCGACGACGAGGATCATGATCTGGCTTCTAGGCGTGACAAGCCGCCGCGCCAAGCGTGCGCGGCGTTAAAGCGCATCTTAACATTGGCGGGGGCAGATGGGTGTCGTGAAACTCAGCGCCGAAAAAGACATCGCCGACAAGATCGCCGCCGCCAAGGCGAAGCTGGTCGTGGTCGAACCCAAGCCGATCAGCCCCTATGCGGCCCTGGGCGCCGCCGCCCTGGCCGCGACGGCGGCCGTAGTCATGGCTGGGGTCGTCGTGTTGGGGCCGGGCGTCCGGTTTGATGAACCCCCGGCGACCTACGGGCCCTAGAGCCTGATCGGCTGAGGAGGAATCGCTTCGCGATTCCGCTGATGCCGTGAATCAGGCTCCAGATTGAAGCGAGAGCATGATTCACGCTTCTGCCGGAACCGCTACGCGGTTCCGTCCGAAACGATCATGCTCTAGCGATTGCCGGTGCGGAAGCGCCAGGCGTCGTCGGCGGCCCGCATGGGGGCGCGGGCCTTGTGCCGGGTCTCGGCGTATTCGGCTGCTGGATCGCTGTCGGCGACCACGCCGGCGCCGGCCTGGACGAAGATCTGATCATCGGCGAACAGGGCGGTGCGGAGGGTGATGCAGATATCCGCCTCGCCGCCGGCCGAGATATAGCCGACACCGCCGCCGTAGCCGACGCCGCGCTTCTCGGTCTCCAGCTCGTCGATTACTTCCATGGCCCGCACCTTGGGCGCGCCCGACAGGGTGCCGGCGGGAAGGGCGGCCAGCAGGGTGTCGACGGCGTCCAGTTTCGGATCGGCCTTGCCGCGCACATTGGAGACGATGTGCATGACCTGGCTGTAGCGTTCGACGACGAAGCTCTCAGTCACTTCGACCGTGCCCGGCGCGGCGACGCGGCCGACGTCGTTGCGGCCCAGGTCCAGCAGCATCAGATGTTCGGCCCGCTCCTTGGGATCGGCCAGCAGCTCCGCCTCCAGGGCCTTGTCCGCCTCGGGCGTGGCGCCGCGCCTGCGGGTGCCGGCCAGGGGGCGGATTGTGACCTGGCCGTCCTTCAGCCGGACCAGGATCTCCGGGCTGGACCCGGCCAGCTGGAAGCCCTCGAAGTTCAGATAGAACAGATAGGGCGACGGGTTCTGGCGACGCAGCGACCGGTAGAAGGCGAAAGGATCTTCGGTCCAGGGGGCCGAGAAGCGGTGGCTGAGCACGACCTGGAAGATGTCGCCTGCGGCGATGTAGTCCTTGGCCTTGGCCACCATCTCGCCGAAGCCGGCCTCATCCACGGGGGAGGCGAAGGTCGGGGCGGGCGTCTGTTGGGGGGCGGCGCGCACCGGCAGGGGGTCGCGCAGGCCCGTTTCGAAGGCGTCCAGCCGGGCGACGGCGGCGTCGAAAGCCTCACGCGGCGCGGCGCCGGCGTCGGGATAGGCGGCCGAGACCAGGATGATCTCCTGCCCGACGGAATCGAAGATGGCGACCAGGGACGGACGGGTGAGCACGGCGTCCGGCAGATCCAGCGGATCCGGATTGGGCTCGCCCAGCGGCTCGAGCAGGCGCACCATGTCATAGCCGAAGACGCCGAACAGACCGGCGGCCATGGGCGGCAGGTCCTGCGGCAGGTCGAACTTCGACGCGGCGATCAGGGCGCGCAGGGACTGAAGCGTGGGCAGGGGCTCGGCGATGAAACGCCCCTCGACCACCGCCGGGCCACGCGCCAGTTCCGCCGCGTTCGCCCGGCAACGCCAGACCACGTCCGGGTCCAGCGTCAGGATCGAATAGCGGCCCTTCACGGCGCCGCCTTCGACGGATTCCAGCAGACAGGCGTAGGGGCGATGGCGACCCAGTTTCAGATAGGCCGAAACCGGCGTCTCAAGGTCGTCGATGACGCGCCGGACCAGCACCTGCGGCCGACCGGCCGAAAGGCCGGCGGCGAAGGCGTCGAAATCGGCCCCGTTGAAACCCGAGGCGTCTTGGCCGGCCGTGGTCATTGCGCCGGTGCGGCGGGAGCGGTCGGCTCGGCGGACAGGCCCAGGGCCTGACGCGCCAGGGCGACGTCGTTCTTGGCCTTGGAGCGCTGGGCGCCGGCGGTCATCTCGGTCTGGACCATGGCCTGGACCAGTTCCTGGGTGATGCGCGGACGGGCCTGTTCGGCCAGAGGACCGGCGACGGCCGGATTGGCGGCGTGGACGCCGTCGACGCGGCCGACCAGATAGCCGCCTTCGCCCGGTTGGGAGAAGACCTGGCCCTTGGCCTGACCGAACAGGCCCTGGAGCACGCCCTGGCCCAGCGATTCCTGGGTGGCCTGGTCGCGGACCACGCCGGTCCGGACGGTCAGGGGCGCGTTCACCGAACGGGCGACGGCGGCGATGTCCTGGCCCTGGCGGACGCGGCTCGCCAGTTCCTCGGCCTTGGCGGCGAGACGGCGCGAGATTTCGCGCTGGGTCCACTGGGCGGCCAGGGGCGCGCGGACTTCGGCCAGGGTCGGCAGGGCCGAGGGACGGATGTCGTTCACACGGACGGCGAAATACTGGCCCTGGCCGGCGTCGATCACGTCGCTTTCACCGCCCTTGGTCAGGCTCCAGGCTGTTTCGAAGATTTGCGGGGGGGCGTTCAGGGCCTGGCCGTTGGGCAGTTTGCCGTCCTTGGTGAAGGGGGGCAGGTCGATGACGCGGCCGCCGGCCTCGCGGGCGGCGTCGGCCAGGTTCTTGCCGGCGGTGCGGGCGGCCTCATACTTCTCGACCTTGGCGTAGGTCTGGCCCTTGACGTCCTCGGCGCGCAGTTCCGCGACGATCTGGTCGCGCGAGTTTTCCAGGGTGGCGGGCTGACCGGGCTGGATGGCGGTGACCTTGGCGACGGCGAAGCCGACGCCGGCCTGGACCGGGTCAGAGACCTGGTTGACCTGCAGGCCGAACACGGCGGCGGCGGTGGCCGCGTCGCCGACCGCGGCGCGGGGCGTGGCGTTGAAGTTCGCCGGCTGGATGCTGTTGGCGCGGCCGACATCGGCGGGCGACTGGCCGGCGCGCAAGGCGGCGGCGATCTTCTGGGCGACGTCGCGGCTGGGCGCGGTCAGGGTCACGAACGTGCGGGTCTCGGGCTTGCCCAGGCTGTCCTTCTTGAACTCGAAACGTTCGCGGATACGCTCATCCGACACGACGGGGGCGGCGCCCGGGTCCGGCGTGAACAGGACGACGGACACCATGCGGAACTCCGGCGCGCGCAGACGTGCGGCGTTTTCCTGAATGAAGGCGTTCAGCTGGGCGTCGGTCGGGGCGGGGATTTCGCCGGCCATGGCGGGCGTGACCTCGAACCAGCGACCGTCGCGGGTCTCGAAGGCGGCGCCGGCCAGCAGGGCGCCGTAGATGCGCGGCGCACGGGCGCCGGCGAAGATGGCGGCGCCGAAATGCTCCGTCGCATACTGGTCGCGCAGGTCCTGCTCCAGCATGGCGGGGGTCAGGTTCTGTTGCGCCAGGGCGCTCTCATAGGCCTGCTGATCGAACTGGCCCGTGACCGAGTTGAAGAAGGCGGGGATCTGGCGGATCTGCTTGACGATCAGTTCCTTGCCGGGGCGGATGCCCGCTTTCCAGGCCCAGTTCAGGAAGCCGAACTGTTCGGTCTGGCTGTCCAGGAAGCGGGTGTGGATGTTTTCCGCGATCAGGTCCTCGTTGGTCACGGGACGACCGGCCTGTTGCTGGATGTTTTCGCGCACACGCCCGAAGGCGGCGCTGAACTCGGCCTCGTTCATCGAACGGTCGCCGGCGTCGATCACATGTTTCGGGCCCAGGTTGGCGAAGACATCCATCCGCGCGCCCACGATCACGAAACTGATGGCGATCAGGACGAGCAGGGCGGCGGCCCACTTGGAGCGCGAGAAGGCGCGGAAGGCGGTGATCATTCGAAGACCCGTAGACTTGCCGACGTTGGCGTCACCCGGCGTATAGTCGGGCCGGGCGCGCCCCCGCAAGGACGGCGTGATGGCCAGATTGCGGCGGCCCCTCTTGGCTTGCCGGTTTGAGGCCCCTAGACAGGGGGCATGAAACAATCCGTGAAGTTGATCGTCGGCAACTGGAAAATGCACGGCGTCTCCGCAGACGTATCCGAGGCCCTGGCTTTGAAGGAAGGCCTGGCGGGGGCGCCGCCCTCATGCCGCATCGCCCTGTGCCCGCCCGCCACCCTGACGGATCGGCTGCGCCGCGTCCTGGCGGACAGCGCGGTCGAAGTGGGGGGACAGGATTGCCACGAAAAGGCGTCGGGCGCCTTCACGGGGTCGGTGTCGGCGGACATGCTGGCGGACGCCGGCGCCACCCTGGTGATTCTGGGCCATTCCGAGCGACGGGCGGCCTTCGGGGAAACAGACGCAGACGTCGCCGCCAAGGTCGAGGCGGCCATGGCGGCCGGTCTGGAGCCGATCGTCTGCGTCGGCGAGACCCTGGAGCAACATGAAGCGGGCCAGGCGGTCGCCGTCGTCAGCGCCCAGATCGCAGGCTCCCTGCCGGACGGTTTGTCCGAGCGTGACTTCGCAGTCGCCTATGAGCCGGTGTGGGCCATCGGCACGGGCCTGACGCCCACTCTGGAACAGATCGCGGAGGTTCACGCCGCCATACGGACCGCCATGATCCAGCGCCTGGGCGAGCCCGCCCGCCGCGCGCCCATCCTGTACGGCGGCTCGGTCAAACCTGACAATGCGGCCGAGATTCTGGCCGTGCCGGAAGTGGGCGGCGCCCTGGTCGGGGGCGCCTCGCTAAAGGCCGATGATTTCCTGAAGGTCGTCCACGCCGTCTGACGGGCGCTTCCGGTTTGCCCCCCGGCGGCTTCGGTGATAGAGGCCGCCGCTTGATCGGCGCAGCTCCGCGCCCACATGAATGACGCCATGCTCCAGACCATCCTGCTCGTCGCCATCATCCTGGTCGCCGTCTCCCTGACGGGCGTCGTGCTGCTGCAGCGGTCCGAGGGCGGCGCCCTGGGCATGGGCGGCGGTCCTTCGGGCTTCATGACGGCGCGGGGCGCCGGCAATCTGCTCACCAAGATCACCTGGGTGCTGGCGGCCCTGCTGTTCGGCCTGACCATCATCCTGACGGTCGTCGGCAATATGGACCGCGCCTCGGTCTCGGTGATCGACGCCGACGCCGTGGGCTCTCTGGCCACGACGCCGCAGACCCAGACGCAACAACCGGCCCAGCAACAGCAGCCGGCCGCGCCCGCCCAGCCGACCGCGCCGTCGCTGGACGATCTGGAAGCCAGCCTGCCGTCCGCCTCGGCGGCCCGGTCGCCGGCGTCCGCTCCGGCCCAGCAGCCCGCCCAGTAACGGGCAGGCGACCGACCCGACTTCCGAAAGCGCGCCGCAGGGCGCGCTTTCTTCTTTTGATCAACAGTTCGATTCGCGGCGGCCCATGCGTCGTTCGCGAATCATGGAGTAAGGTGTCCGCCCATGGCTCGCTATGTGTTCATCACCGGCGGCGTGGTTTCCTCGCTAGGAAAAGGCCTCGCCTCCGCCGCTCTCGGCGCTCTTTTGCAAGCGCGCGGCTACAAGGTCCGGCTTCGCAAGCTCGATCCCTATCTGAACGTCGATCCGGGCACGATGAGCCCTTACCAGCACGGCGAGGTCTTCGTGACCGACGACGGCGCCGAGACCGACCTGGACCTGGGTCACTACGAGCGGTTCACCGGGGTGTCGGCGGCCAAGTCCGACAATATCACTACCGGCCGCATCTATTCGACCATCCTGGAGAAGGAACGTCGCGGCGACTATCTCGGCGCGACCGTCCAGGTGATTCCGCACGTCACCGACCAGATCAAGTCCTTCTGCCTGACCCCGGCCCTGACTGACGACGGCGAGGATGTGGACTTCGTCCTGGTCGAGATCGGCGGCACGGTCGGCGACATCGAGGGGCTGCCCTTCTTCGAGGCCATCCGCCAGCTGGGGCAGGATCTGCCGCGCGGCCGGTCCTGCTTCGTCCATCTGACCCTGCTGCCTTTCATCAAGACGGCCGGCGAGATGAAGACCAAGCCGACCCAGCACTCGGTCAAGGAACTGCGCTCCATCGGCATCCAGCCGGACATCCTGCTGTGCCGCTGTGAATTCCCGATCCCGCCCGAGGAAAAGCGCAAGATCGGCCTGTTCTGCAATGTGCGCGAAAGCGGCGTGATCCAGGCGATGGACTCGGCCGACATCTACGCCGTCCCGCTGGACTACCATCGCGAAGGCCTGGACCGCGAAGTCCTGGCCCATTTCGGCATAGAGGATGCGCCGGAACCCGACCTGACGCGCTGGCAGGAGATCGCGCGCCGCCGTCTGCACCCGGACGGCGAGGTCACCATCGCGGTGGTCGGCAAGTACACGGTTCTGAAGGACGCCTATAAGTCCCTGATCGAGGCCCTGCACCACGGCGGGGTCGCCAATAACGTCAAGGTCAATATCGACTGGGTCGAGGCCGACACCTTCGAGGGCGACCCGGAGGCCTGCGAGGAGCGGCTGCAGGGCGCCCACGCCGTTCTGGTGCCGGGCGGCTTCGGCGAGCGGGGCTCGGAAGGCAAGATCGAGGCGGCGCGGTTCGCCCGCGAGCGCAACATTCCCTATTTCGGCATCTGTTTCGGCATGCAGATGGCGGTGATCGAGGCGGCGCGGAACCTGGCCGGCTATCCCAAGGCCTCGTCCACGGAGTTCGGTCCGACCGCCGAGCCGGTCGTGGGCCTGATGACCGAATGGACGCAAGGCAATCAGCGCGTCCTGCGCCAGCAGGGCGGCGACCTGGGCGGCACCATGCGGCTGGGCGCCTATGATTCGACCCTGGCCGAAGGCTCCAAGATCGCCGAGATCTACGGTTCCACCGCCATCAGCGAACGGCACCGCCACCGTTACGAGGTCAATATCAACTATCGAGAGGCGATCGAGCAGAAGGCCGGCCTGGTCTTCGCCGGACTGTCGCCGGACGGGGTTCTGCCCGAGACGGTGGAGCGGCCGGACCATCCCTGGTTCATCGGCGTCCAGTATCACCCCGAACTGAAGAGCCGACCGTTCGCGCCGCACCCGCTGTTCGCCAGCTTCATCGGCGCCGCCGTGGTTCAGAGCCGTCTGGTCTGATCAAGGCCTGGGATCAAACCGTGTTCACGGACCTGCGATTACTATGGGTCCGCCTTTTGCAGTAAACTGTCCTGAACGGATCGAATTGGCACGACCTGACGGGACACGAACGATCGATGATCGGCGAGTTGCTCTATCATCTGCACCGGCATTTTCGCCTGCTGCTGATCGCAGGGGGGCTCGTGATCGCCGTGTCTGCAGTCGCGCTCGGCTACGAGGCCGTGCGGCACATGGGGACGCCGTCGTCGGCCCGCCCGGCCGAAACCGGACGGGCCTGAGCCGTCAGTCGATCTTCAGGCGCATGAAGATCATTCCGCCGTCCGGATCGCCGCCGTAGATCGGCTCCAGCGCGTCCGGCACGCGGTTCACCGCATAGAGGGCGCCGAGGCCGAAGCGGACGCGGGAGGCGATCCGCCAGTCGCGGACGGCGCCCAGCGAGGCCTTGCCGACGGTGTAGAGCGGGCCGTGGCCGCCATGGTCGCCGGGGACCAGTTCGTCCGTCTCGATCCGTTCAGCGCGGGCGAAGACGGTCCAGCGGTCGTTCGGATGGACGGCGGATTCCAGCAGCCAGCCGTCTTTCGACTCGTCGTGACTGTTGGTCTTGCGCCCCCAGGCCAGGGTCGAGGACCACCAGCCGGCTTCGCCCAGTCGCCGGGTGTGGATGGCGCTGGCTGACCATTTGGTCTCGTCCTCGTCTGGCTCCAGCTGTTCCGGGGCCGAGACGTCGGCGTAGGAGGCCTGGAAGGACCAGTCGGCCGTCGGATTCCACGAGCCCCGCACCGACCAGCTGTCCAGTTTGGGCGAGTCTATGCCCCAGCGTTCCTCGTCGGGTTCACGCCCCTTGAAGGCCGAGGTCTCGATCTTGAAGCGGTCGTGGGCCCAGCCCAGGGTGGTGACGCCGAAGACGATATGGGTCGAGTCCAGCCAGTGGTGGGTGATGGGCGCCTCTGGACTGTCCATCGCGCTCATCCGGTGCATGAAGGCGGGCGGGCCGAAGGCCGGCTCGCCGGGCAGGCCGATGTAGCCGTAGAGGCTGTCCTTTTCCGACAGGCGCTTCGAATAGCTGGCCGACAGCTCCATGAAGAAGTCGTGCGGGTGCTGGCGGTCGACCAGGGGATCGACGCCGTTCGCCGTTTCGCCGGCCGCCAGCAGCAGCGGGTAGCCGGACTTGCCCATCAGGGGGTCGGGGCTGAGCATGGCGCGCAGGTTCAGGGTCGAGCCTTCATCGAAGTCACGACGCGCCGTGGTCATCAGCATGCCCGAGACGAAGGTCTTGTCGCCGCCGCGGGGGCCGGACTGGGTGTCGTAGGTCAGGTTCAGCAGGGCGTGGGTCATCACCGTCCAGTCGCCCCGGACGGTGTGGATGCCGGCGTGTTCGCCGGAGTCGGGCTGCCAGCTGGTGCCCGAGGCGTCCCGGCTCATGGGCCAGGGGCCGTAGGGGCTGGTCATGGCGTGTGCCGGGGCGTGTGAGGCGGCCGGCATGTCGGCCATGTCGTGGCCGGCGTGAGGATCGGCGGCCGGTGCGGCCGAGTGGTGGGAATGGTCCTGCGCCGTCGCCACCTGAGCGAGGGCGAGCAGGGAGACGCCGGCGAGGGCGCCGACGAGGGTATGGGGAGCCATGATGGCCTCCTGGAATGATCGTGACTGAAGGCGCCGCGAACGGCGCAGGGCTCAGGCGATCAGGAGGCGGGGCGGGCCGGGTTCGGGCGAGAGCAAAAGTCCGGCCGGGACATCGAACAGGGGGGCGGTGAGGCGGGCCGGGGCGACGGTCGGGCCGGGACGGGAAACGGGCTCCAGCGCCGGCGCCGTGACGCAAGCGGCGCAGCAGGCCATGGCCTTCATCGCCTTGTTCTGGTGAGCGGGCGTCTGGTCCGGCGCGGCGTGACGGGCGTCGGGGCGGGCCTCGGCGCTCGTTTCGTGGCAGGGCGCCTCGGCCATGGCCGGTCCTGCCGAGACGCCGAGGGCGCCCAGGGTCAGCACCGCCAGGGCGCCGATCAGCAGCAGAAGGGACGAGACGATCTTCACCGCGTCAGGATAGGGGCGGGCGCGGAGCGCGGCAATGGATCATCGCGCCGGCTTCTTGTCGACCAGCGGCAGGCCCGGGGCGTCCGGCGGCGTCTGCCCGCCGGCGCCCAGTTCGCGCTGCATGAAGACGACGTCGCGCCAGTCGTCATGTTTCCAGCCGGCCGCCTTGAAGACCCCGGCGTCGGCGAAGCCGCGTGCGCGGTGCAGGGCGATGGAGCCGGCGTTGTCGGAATCGCCGATCACGGCGACCATCTGGCGCAGGCCCAGGGCTTCGCAAGCGACGATCAAGGCGTCCAGCAGGGCGCCGGCGACGCCGCGGCCGCGGGCCTCGGGGGCGACATAGATCGAGTCCTCGACCATGTAGCGATAGGCCTGGCGGGTGCGGAACGGGCCGGCGTAGGCGTAGCCGACCACGGCGCCGTCGATCTCGGCGACCAGCCGGGGCAGGCCCAGGGCCTGGACGGCGGCGAAGCGGGCCGTCATCTCGATCTCGTCCGGCGGCTCCAGCTCGAAGGTGCCGCGTCCGTTGGCGACGCTTTCGGCATAGATGGCGGTGATCGCCGCCATGTCGGCCGGGGTCGCCTCGCGGATCTGGACCTCAGACCGCATCAGCCCAGCAGCCGCGCGGCCTGGGGCGCGAAATAGGTCAGGACGCCCGCGCAACCGGCCCGCTTGAACCCGTGCAGGGTCTCCAGAACGGCGCGGTCGTGATCGAGCCAGCCGTTGGCGATGGAGGCCTGCATCATCGCGTACTCGCCCGACACCTGATAGGCGAAGGTCGGGACGCGGAAGGTCTCGGACACGCGGCGGACGATGTCGAGATAGGGCATGCCCGGCTTGACCATGACCGCGTCGGCGCCTTCCGACAGGTCCATGGCGACCTCCTTCAGGGCCTCGTCCGAGTTGGCGTAGTCCATCTGATAGGTCTTCTTGTCGCCCCTCAACGCAGTCGAGGAGCCTACGGCGTCGCGGTAAGGGCCGTAGAAGGCCGAGGCGAACTTGGCCGCATAGGACAGGATCAGGGTGTCGTGGAAGCCGTTGGCCTCCAGCGCCTCGCGCACCGCCTGGATGCGGCCGTCCATCATGTCCGACGGGGCGACCACGTCGGCGCCGGCGTGGGCGTGGATGAAGGCCTGTTCGGCTAGCCGATCCAGCGAGGCGTCGTTGACGATCCGGTCGCCTTCCAGCACCCCGTCGTGGCCGTGGTCGGTGTAGCAGTCCAAAGCGACGTCGGTCATGACGCCGATCTCCGGCGCGGCGTCCTTGATGGCCTTGATACAGTCGGGGATCAGGCCGTCGGGATCGGTGGCGCCCGTGCCGACCGCGTCCTTGATCGCGCCGTCCACATTGGGGAACAGGGCCAGCATCGGAATGCCCAGGTCGCGCGCTTCGACCGCCGCTGCGGCGGCCGCCTTGGGCGACAGGCGGAAGACGCCTGGCATGGAGGCGACCGGCACGCGGTCCTCGGCGCCGTCGTGGACGATAAGGGGCCAGATCAGGTCGGCGGGGGTCAGGACGGTCTCGGCGACCAGACGACGCACCCAGGGGCTGGCGCGCAGACGCCGGGGACGGGCGAGCGGGAAGGGGGCGGGTTGGTAGGGAAGCATGGACGGATGACCTTGAAAACCTGGCGACGGACTAGCGCCGCCGGGGCGGAGGCGCAAATCGCGTGATGCGTCAGATCGTTTCGCGCGTGATACCGGCTTGCGCGGAGCGACGAAATGCGAGCCTATCGCAACGAAATCAGGCGCGACGAAATCAGGGAGACGGCGATGATGAAGCGGTTGGCGGCGGGCGCGGCGGTTCTGGCCCTGGCGGCGGGGCTGTCCGGCTGCATCATCATCGCGTCGGAGGGCGGCGAGCGGACGGTGGTCGTGGACAGCGCGCCTCTGGCCGCCCCGGCCTATGTCTCGCTTTATACGGACGCGGTGGCTGATCCGAAACGCCCGGCCGAAGAAGTGGCGCGCGATCCCCTGCGTCATCCGGCCGAGATCCTGGCCTTCGCCCAGCTGGCGCCGGGCGACAAGGTGGCCGATGTGCGCCCCGGCGCCGGCTATTTCACCCGGCTGTTCTCGGACGTGGTCGGGCCGACGGGGCGGGTCTACGCCTTCGTGCCCGAGCGGACCATGGCGCGGGAGAACCCGATGGCCGACGCCCTGGTCGCCGCCTATCCCAATGTGACGCGGGTCAACGGCCTGCTGGACGCCATGACCTATGACCAGCCGTTGGACATGGTCTTCATGAGCCAAGAATATCACGACTTCCATATCCCCGGTTTCAACACCGATGTGGCCCGGATGAACGCGGCCGTGTTCGCGGCCCTGAAGCCCGGGGGGCGCTATATCCTGATCGACCACCAGGCGGCGGCGGGGACCGGGATCTCGGCGGTCCAGACCCTGCACCGGATCGAGGGCGATTATCTGAAGCGCGAGGTCGAGGCGGCGGGCTTCGTCTTTGAGGGCGAGAGCGCGGCCGTGGCCAATCCGGCCGACGACCACAGCCTGAACGTCTTCGACGTCGCCATTCGCGGCAAGACCGATCAATTCGTCTATCGCTTCAGAAAGCCGGGCTGAGGTCTTCAGGTTCGGGAGCGTCGGTCGAGCGGGCGCTCGCCTCCCGCGCCTCCCGCGCCCGTCTGAGGGCGCCGGTCTCGGCCCGGAGAAGCGGGCCGGGGACGATATAGTCGGCATAGGCCGGACGGCGACGGGCCTTGACCTGCCGCAGGAACAGGCGTTCGCGCTCCGTCAGGGGTTCGGCCTCGCCCGAGGCGATCAGCTCCAGCCGATGTCGCTGAAGCGTATAGACGAAGGCGTCGTCATGGCGGGCGCTGGACGGACGGCGAGGGCGCATCGGAGGCTCCTTCCGGGGCTCGGGTGAATTGGCTCTGTCTTCGCGGCGGACCAGCGAAGTTCGGGGAGGGCTCGGGACGCCGGGACTGCGCCCGGAGTGGATATGTTTTTACCGTTTCGGCGCAGGCGTCGTCCCGAGAGGCCGTTTTCCACACGCGCTCCGGCTGGCGGCCCTATTCTTCGAGCCTTGCCGGATCGGCGGGCCGTCTTGCGACGGCTTCGCCGGGGCGGACATGCCGACAAGGATCGACAGCGGTCCGCTTTCCTAAGCGTGCGGCGAGCAGGAGACGGCATCCATCGCCGCCCCTAAGGACCCCGGCGGTCTCCTTCCCGCCGGCTTCATCGCTCGACCACAGCCCCGCCGCCGTCAGGGCGCTGGATCCGACGCCCTCCCCATCGGCGGGGATGAGAGGATGATACGGGCGCCGGCGGGTATGGCGGGGAAATAGGGTCGAGATTCTTTTAGGGCGTTGAAATCGTTCGATTCAGACCAGCGTCATTGTGGGCGTTGGCCTAGGTTGTCGATCATCACTTTCGTCATTCCGGGCGGAGGGCCGCTTGGCCCGCAGACCCGGAACCCAGCGGCGCCGAAGGCGAAATCTATCCGCCGCACCGCTTCTGGAGGCTGAGTCCGCGACAACTTCGCGCTCTCGCGCGCCGCTGGGTTCCGGGTCTCCGCTGCGCTTCGCCCGGAATGACGAAAGAGGGAGGGCGGCGTCACCTCTCCGCGCGCGAAGGCGCGTGGGGAGGTGAGACGTCAGCCGCCGAAGCCGCCGTCGTCGAGGAAGGCCTGTTCCTCGGGCGTGGTGGCGCGGCCCAGGGCGGGGTTGCGGTGGGGGAAGCGGCCGAAGCGGACGATGATGTCGCGGTGGAGGCGGCCCCATTTCTCGAGCTCGGCGTCGCCGGCGACCAGGGCCATGTAGCGGTCCTGATCCTCAAGCCGTTCGGAATGTTCGAAGGGGAGGAGGAGGAAGTTCTTCAGTTCCGGCGCGACCCGGAGATGGTGGCCGCGCGCCACGGCCTGGTTCGCGAACATCAGGGCCAGAGGATCGGTGGCGAACTGGTGCGCCGTGCCGCGGAAACTGTTCCTCGGATACTGATCGAGCAGGATCAGGAGGGCGAGGGCGGTCTCCGCCGTCTCGATCCAGTCGTCGCGCTCGCGCCGGGCGGCGGACAGGTGCAGATCATGGCCCCGCGTGCGAAACGCGGCGTCGAAAGCCTCGTCCTTGGCGAACCACTTGTCGGGACCGGCCGCTTTCCAGAAGGCGACGACGTCGGATGGGGCTATGAAGGCGGTCATGACACAGATCTTAGCCAATCCGTTGCCCGTCTTCCATGACCGCGACTGCGACCTTTCGATCATTCGCGGCAAGCGCGTGGCCATGATCGGCTACGGCAGCCAGGGGCGGACCCATGCGCTGAACCTGCGCGATTCGGGCGTGACCGACATCGTGGTGGGCCTGAAGGCCGGGTCGAAGACGCGGGAACGGGCCAAGGCCGACGGATTCGCCGTGATGACCGCGGGCGAAGCGGCGGCGGGCGCGGATGTGGTCGCCGTCATGACCTCGGACGAGGCGCACCGCGACCTGTGGCGCGACGAACTGGCGCCGAACGTGCGGCCAGGGGCGGCCTTGGTCTTCGCCCACGGCCTGTCGGTGCGGTTCGGCCTGGTGGAGCCGCGCGCCGACCTGGACGTGATCCTGGCCTCGCCCAAGGGGATCGGGCCGCGCATCCGCGACCTGTACGAGGCCGGGGAGGGGGTCTTCTGCCTGTTCGGGGTGCATCAGGACGCCACGGGCGGCGCCCACGCCCTGGGCCTGTCCTATGCGGCCGCCCTGGGGTGCGGGCGCAAGGGCATCCTCGAGACGACGATGAGGGACGAGTGCGAGAGCGATCTGTTCGGCGAACAGGTGGTGCTGTGCGGCGGGATCGCCGAACTGATCGATTCGGCCTTCATGAAACTGGTCGAGGCCGGCTATCCGCCCGAGGTGGCCTGGTTCGAATGTTTCTACGAGGCCAAGCTGGTCACCGACCTGATGTACGAACGCGGCATAGCCGGCGCCTTCGCCAAGATTTCCAATACGGCGGAGTACGGGGCCTATCTGACCGGGCCGCGCATCATCAACGCCGCCTCGCGCGCGGCGATGGACCAGGTGCTGGCCGAGGTGCAGGGCGGGGGGTTCGTGCGCGCCCTGATGGCGGATTACGACGCCGGCTCGCCCGACCTGCTGGCGCGGCGCAGCGCCCTGGGCCGGCGGCCGATCGAGGCGGTGGGGACGCATCTGAACGAAGTGGCGCGCAAGGCCCGGGAGTCGGCGGCGAACGACGACTGACGTCTGGCCGCGCGGGGAGGCGGCGGGTCTGAAACCCGCCGTCCTGCCGTCGATGTCAAAAGAGAAGATGGTCGGAGTGAGAGGATTCGAACCTCCGACCCCTGCGTCCCGAACGCAGTGCTCTACCAGGCTGAGCCACACTCCGACCGTGGGGGCTGGCCTGGCGGCGTCGCCCCGAAGTGAGGACGCGGCTTATAGCCATGGGTTTCGGACCCCGCAAGCATCCATTTCGACCTTCTTCGCACGGGGCGAAAATAGTCCTGAAAGAGGGTGTTGCATCCGAAAACGGTTTGGCCTATCTGACCGCCTCCGCCGCGCGAGAGCGCTGCGGTCGCCGGACCTGCTGGGGAATGGTGTAATGGTAACACTCCGGTTTTTGGTACCGTCATTCTAGGTTCGAGTCCTAGTTCCCCAGCCATCCGCCCTCACTGGATTTGAGCCTCTTTCAGCCGCCCGCGGGCGGTTTTCTGAGCGGGGTTTTACGGTCGCCCTTCTGTGCTGGATCTCCTGAAGCCGCGCGACCATGCCCAATCCGATGGCTTCGACGGTGACGTAACGGCGGGCGATCTCCTTCACGCGCTTGAGCTCCCAGCCGAGAATCGTGGCGACGCTATTTGAGCGGCGGCCGTCCCCGCCAGTTGATTACTGCTCATCTAGACGGAAGGGCGGCCGCTCGCGCCGAAAGACGATGATTCCGTCATAGGCCGTCGCCCAGTCGAAGAGGACCGGCTTATGGTCGCTGAACGCGCTGCCGACGATGGCGTCCTGGACATCCAGCCAGTGCGTGTCCCGGAACACGATCTCCTGATCCGCAGAATCAGCGAGAGCACGTTGCTCCAGCGAGCCTGCGGCCGCTTCTGCGATCTCCCGCGCCGTCCTAACCGTGTATCGGAACATGCCTCCCGCAGCGGAGAACCCTAGCGCATATGCGCTGCTTCCGAACCGTTCGGCAGCGAGAGCGCCCAGGTTCGGTCGGGTCTCATACGGCGATCCGTCCGGCGACGCCTTCGCGACATGGCTGTTCCCCGCCCAGACGATCACCTTGCGTGGGCGCCCGTCGCTGTCGCGAGCCGCCGCCTCGAGATTCTCGAGCATTGAGGCGTCGCGTCCCGCCAAGCGCTCAAGGCCGGGCTGGAAATCGCGCGCCAGCGTCCGGCGAAAATTTGCGATGATCCGGCGCGTGGCGTCGCGATCGTCTGGGCGGGCTACGCCAGCCGCTTCAATCTCTTCGAGACATCTGGCGAGGGCTGCGCGCGTTTCTTCGGTGTAAGGCGCTTCGCGCGTGTAACCCGACCAAATCCGCTGCTTGAGGCTGGCGGCGCATTCGATTTGGCGGTCAGGCCCGAGAGCGGACGCCAGTTCCGCAGGCATAGCCTCCAAGGAATAGAAACTTCCAAGACTGCCGAGCTGATCGTCCAGGCCAACCAGCAGCAGCCGCCCCGAGGCCGTCCGTGTGCGAAGATCATCGATCAGGGGCTGGATTTCTGCGTTTTGGTTCCAGAGACCGCCGATGGCGGAGGCGACCATGTCTCGCGTTATCGGTTCACCGCGCTGAACCGAGCGTTCGATGGCTATGAAATCGTAGGCGCCGCTTTCGAAGGCCACCACGCCGAAGCCGCATCGGTCAATCAATGCGCCGACGAGATCGGCCTTGAAGGCGGCAGTTTTGCCGTCGCCATGAAAGCCGTTCTCGCCGAGCATGGCGATCTGGCGGTCGCAAAGCGCAGCGACGGTTTGGTCAAGGACCTGTGCATCCGTTTTGTGATCGACCTCTGTGGTCGACAGCGCCTTGCTCTCTGTCCCGTGGAGGATCACGATCAGGCTGAGAGCGCAGATCATCGCAGCTTTCATGATTTAGTCCTTCTGCAACTAAGGAGCAGCCTATGCGCATCCTTTCGCGCGTGTCTAGGCCATGACTTGCCGAGCTTGGGGTGCAGAATGACGGCATCGATAGACGCCTGTCCCCTCATCACATCACCTGCTTTACGATTTCACAAGTGGCGCGTAAGCAACTGAATCTATATGGTTCGTGGTGCGGGCGCTCTATGTGCTGAGTGTCTGAAGCCTCGTCAGGACTCTGAGATTATGCTGCCGTCATTCTAGGTTCGAGTCCTAGTTCCCCAGCCATCCGCCCCATAAGGGTTTAAGCCCTTTCGGCGCCGAGTCACCTTGGCAGGCCGAGTTCGGCCCCCGCGCCTCACGCTGTTGCGAACAATTCGCAGGGCGTGTATCGCGCTGGACAATGGCACAGTCAGACTCACAGCCGGGGCAGAGTTTCGCGCAATTGCTGATGATCGAACGTCCGTCGCTGGTGCGGCTGGCGCGACGTATTCTGGGCGACTCCAGCTTGGCCGAGGACATCGCCCAGACCCTGTGGCTGCGTGTGCAACGGATCGCCGACCCTGCGGCGATCCAGGACAAGCGCGCCTATCTCTATCGATTGGCCCTCAACCTGGCCTCGGACCAGATGCGCCGCCGCAAGCGTGGCGCGGTCCTCTTCGAGGGCCAGATCGAGGATCCCGGCGTGATCGACGCCGCCCCCACGACCGAGGCCCGGATCATGCATCGGCAAAGGCTGGACCTCCTGGCGGAAGCCATCGACGAGTTGCCGCCGCGTTGCCGCGAGGTCTTCCTGCTGCGGCGTATCGAGGAGCTGTCGCCGGCCGAGGTCGCCGAACGGTTGGGCATCACGCCGAACGCCGTAGCCAAACACGTCCGCCACGCCTTGCACCACTGCCAAACGCGACTGGCGGAACGGGAGGCTGGATGATGTCGCGAGCGCCCAGACACGTCGCCCCCATAGACCGGGAGGCCGCACGCTGGCTGGCTGAGCAGGACGGCGGCCTGCTGGACGCCGTCGGCGAGGACCGGCTGAAGACATGGCTGGAAACGCCGGCGAACGCCCGCGCCTTCGCACGTGCGCAGTCCCTTTGGCGGGACATGGGCCAGGCGGCTCGCCCCGCCGCGCCCGCATGGCGCGCGAGGTCGGAACGGCGTTCGCGACGCACATCGATTCCGCGCATTGGGCGGTCAGGACTATCGATCACAACCGGGCTGGCGGCCGCCGTGGTTCTGGCCTGCATGATGCTGGACGTTCCGACCCGTCTGAACGCCGACGTGCTCACCCGGCCGGGCGAGCAAAGAACGGTGAGGCTGGACGACGGCTCGGTCGTGCAGGTGAACACCGACAGCGCCATCGACGTGGCCTATGCGCCTGACCGCCGAACGGTTCGACTGCTGCGCGGAGAAGCCGCCTTCACGGTCGCGCCCGACGCCCAGCGGCCCTTCACGGTCGAGGCCGGCGGCGGCTCCACCACAGCCCTGGGCACGCGGTTCGTCGTTCGCCGTCGCGCCGCCCTGACCCAGGTCTCGGTGACCGAACACAGGGTTCGAATTGCGACCCGCTCGGGATCGGTGACGACGCCCGAGACCATGACCTCGACCTACCGTCCGGATCAGGCGCCATCCGCCCCGACGCCGTCGTCGCCGGACGTCGACGCCTGGACCCAGGGCTGGCTGGTGTTCGAAGATCGCCCCCTGGCCGAGGTGGTCGAGGAGATCGCCCGCTACTCGCCGACGCCGATCACGGTGTTTGGACGCGCCGTTCGAAACCGTCGCGTCAGCGGCGCCTTCCGGATCGATCAGCCGTCCCGCACCCTCGCGCGATTGGAACAGACCCTGGGTGTTCGCGCCACGCGCCTGCCCGGCGGCGCGGTGATCATCCACGGCTGAGCGGATCTCCAGGATTTTTTCTGAATTCGGACAGTCCCGGTTCGGCCTCCTGGTGCGTCTATCTACAGAGAACCATTCTCATTCGCATGATTTGCGAACCAACCGGACCGGCGCGGAGCGCGCCACGAGAGGCGAAATTGACTAAGGCGAGACACGAACTGGGGGCCCTGCGTCTCTTCCTCATGGCCACGGCCGCCGTGGTTCCGGCCATCATCCTCGCACCGGCCGCCCAGGCGCAGTCTGCAGCGACGCAGTTCGACATACCGGCCGGCCCCCTGTCGCCGGCCCTGGCCGCCTTCGCCCGCCAGGCTGATATCGAAATGGCCTACGACGCCGGCCTGACGCGCGGCGTTTCGACACGCGGACTGCGGGGGCGATACGGCGCGTCAGAGGGGCTGTCGCGTCTGCTGTCCGGCACCGGCGTGACCTATCGTCTGTCGGGCCGCACGGCGACCCTGTCCGCCGCCCCCGCCATCGCCGACGGAACCCTCGCCCTGGGTCCGATCAGGGTGCAGGGCGCGACCGAAGGCGGCGCAGGCGGGCTCAGCGCCACCGGCGCCGGCGAGGCGGGCGATCCTGTGGAAGCGCCCTACCGCACGACCGGATCCAGCGCCTATATCGCGCAGGACACCATCGAACGGTTTCGCGGCGCCTCGACCGCCGACATCATCAAGGGCGTGGCGGGCGTGACCGCCGGCGACCCGCGCGTCGCCAACGCTCTGGACGTCAATATCCGCGGCATTCAGGGCCATAGCCGGGTGCCGATCATCATCGACGGCGGCCAGTCGACCATGGACGCCTACCGCGGCTACGCCGGTCAGTCGCAGCGGACCTATCTGGATCCCGATCTGATCTCCAGCATCACCATCAACAAGGGCCCCAGCCTGGAGGCCAACGCCTCTGGCGGCATCGGCGGCGTGGTCGTTATGGAGACGCTGAACGTCGATGACGTCCTGAGCGAAGGCCGCGACCTGGGCCTGCGCGTGCGCACCGGCGTGTCCGACGCCAGCGCCCGCAGCCTTCCGGCCTATAGCGACAAGTCGCGGACCGACGGGGGCGACCTGACCCGTCCGGGCGGGCAATTCTTCAACATCGCCGGCGCGGGACGCTGGGATCGGTTCGACCTGGTCGCCGCCTACGCCTGGCGCGACACGGGCAACTATTTCTCCGGCCACCGGAACTACAACGCCTTCCCCCAGGGACGGCGGGTCCTGGCGACGCTGAACCCCACGAATGCGGAGGTTTTCAATACCTCGTCCCAGTCGGAATCCCTGCTGCTGAAGGGGACGTGGCGCATCACCGACGCGCAGACGCTGGAGGCCGGCTATCGCCGCTATCAGGGCGAGCAGGGCGAGATCATGGCCTCGCAGATCATCCGCGTGGATCGCGACCAGGTGCCGCAATGGGACCTGGGGACCGTCGATATGGACGCCTATAGTCTGCGCTACCGCTACAAGCCCCAGGGCGATCTGATCGATCTCAAGGTCAACGCCTGGTACACGCACGCCGACAGCCTGATGTACAACGGCCTGACCGGCATCACTCCCTGGTACTATGACCGCCGCACCGAATGGTACGACGGCCCCTCCTTCAACACCGACCCGGGGTACAAGGAGGCCTATCGCAACGAACTGACCCAGAAGCGGTTCGGCGGCGACATCACCAATACCTCGCTCCTGTTCACCGGCGCAGGCAAGTTCACCCTGAACTATGGCCTGTCCTTCAGCGACGAGGACATCGCTCCCGGTCCGAACTCGCCGATCATGCACGACGATCTGGTGAACAACCGCTTCCTGCGCAACGCCGAACGTCAGGAATACAGCGCCGTCGCCTCGGTGAAGTGGGAGCCCGACACACACTGGGAGCTGATGGCCGGCGGGCGCTTCAACCGTGTCGAGGTCAAGGACCGCAACCGTCTGGCCACGCCCGCCACCTACGAGGTGATCGGTCAGTATCGCTATACCGAACTGCTGAACGGCGACCCGAGCCGCCCCGCCTACCTGGCGAAACGGATCGCCCTGCTGAACTGGTATCCCGACGCCAGCGGCCAGTTCACCAAGGCCTCGCTGCTGGCATCGCCCTACGAACACGGTACGGTGGCCGATATCGTCGGCTGGAACTTCTACGACGCCGACGCGCCCGAAGATCTCAAGGTCCCGGCCACCTGGACCTGGTCCGACCCCATCCGGCGCACCGACGACGCCTTCATGCCGACCGGCAGCGTCACCTACCACTTCGACGAGGACACCCTCGTCTATGTGAAGTACGCCGAGGGTGTGAAGCTGCCCAGCCTGTTCGAAACCACCCTGGGCCTGTTCAGCGCCGCGCGTCCGACCGAGGGCATGAAGCCTGAGCGCGCCCGAACATGGGAAGTCGGCGCCAGCGCCATCCGCCGCGACCTGCTCACCGGCGGCGACCGCACCGCCTTCAAGGTCGCCTATTTCAACACCGTGATCGACGATCTGATCACCCGCGACTACCGCAGCATTTCGGCGGGCCTGATCCGCAACATCGACGCGTTCAAGGTATCGGGCGTCGAACTCCAGTCGAACTACGACAACGGCGTCGTCTTCGGCGACCTGTCGGCTCACTATTATTTCGAGGCCAAGACCTGCGCGCCCGACATCGCCGCCGAACGCCGCGCCTATGGCGCCAGCCGCAAGAACGCCGAACTGATGGCCACGCCCGACTGCGTCGACGGCGGCTTCGTCGGCGCCTACACCAACACCCAGAACCCGCCGCGCTTCAATCTGAACCTGACTCTGGGCGCGCACCTGTTCGACGACCGCCTGACCCTCGGCGGTCGGGCGGTCCACAACTCGGGTCCGATCAGCAAGCTGGACAAGGCCTGGAACGTCGGCCTGTCGGCGATCCAGCAACTGTATCTTGAGACGACCGTCTATGACGCCTTCGCAAGCCTGAAGGTGACGGACCAGACGGCGCTGGACCTCAACATCGACAATGTGATGGACGAATACTACCTCGACCCGCTGGCTCTGGGCGTCATGCCCGCGCCCGGCCGCACCGTTCGCCTCGCCCTGACCTATCGTTACTGAGGCCGCCATGATCCAAGTCGAAACAAGCCGCGCGAAACGTCTGAAGTCCGCCAGCCATGGCGTCCACGAAGGGCTGGACAAGGCCATCATGGCCGCCAAGCCGTTCAGCAGCCGCGAGACCTATGCCGTGTTCCTGCGTATCCAGCAGATGTTCCACCGCGACATCGCCGCCCTGTACGCGGCGCCGGAATTGGCGGCCCTGTTCCCGGATCTGTCCGGACGCCGCCGCTACGAACAGGTGAAGGCCGATCTCGCCGATCTGGGCGCTGCGCCGGCCGATGAAACGCCGGTCCCGCGCTTCGTGGAGGGCGCATCGGTGGATCTGCCGACGGCCCTGGGCTGGCTCTACGTCGCCGAAGGGTCGAACCTGGGCGCCGCCTTCCTGATCAAGGCGGCGGCGGCGCTGGGCCTGTCGGCCCAATTCGGCGCCCGCCATCTGGCCGCCTCGCCCGAAGGCCGCGCCAACCACTGGCGCAGATTCACCGCCGCCCTCGACGCCCCGGATCTGACAGACGAGGAAGAGGCCCGCGTCATGGCCGGCGCCTCGGCCGCCTTCACCCGCGTGCGCGGCCTGGTCGATGTCGGCTTTCGCCATGGAGCCGCCGACCCGGCATGACAGCCGCGCCGCGCGCCACGATCCTGAACGACGTCGGGGGCCTTGCCCCCCGGCGTCCCAGGGCGCGCGCCCGTCGCGCCCTGGCCCTGGGCGCCGCCCTGGCCCTTCACGCCGCGCCCCTGCTGCTTCTGATCCATTTCGTCGTCCCGGCGCCCATGCCGCTGGAGGAGCCGCCCGTAATCGTCGTGGCTCTGGTCCGCAGCAACGCCGCACCGCCCCGACCGCCATCCGAACAGGTCGATGGTCCCAAGCAGATCCAGGCCGCGTCCAGCCGCCCCCTCCCGCGCCCGCCAGTCCCGCTCCGCGTTCACGCCGAGGCGCCCGAAGCCGTGGCCATCCCGGTCGCGCCTCCCGTCCCGCGCGCAGCCGAACGCCAGACGCCGGCGCCCGCCACCACGGCCCCCGTCTCGCGCCCTGCGCCGCCTTCGCCCAGCGCCTCGACCGCCCCGCAAGACTGGAAAGCCCGCCTCCTGGCCCATCTGGACAGCAAGAAGCGCTATCCGCCCGGTGCCCAGCGCCTGCGTCAGGAGGGCGTGGTCCATGTGCGGTTCACGATGGACCGCGCCGGCCGCGTCCTGGCCTCAAGGATTGAACGCAGTTCCGGCCGCGCCCTGCTCGACCGCGAGGCCCTCGCCATGCTGGCGCGGGCCCAACCTCTGCCCGCGCCCCCGCCTGAAATCTCCGGCGCCACGATCGAGCTCACGACCCCGGTCGAGTTCTTCCTGTCGCGCTGAGCGGCAGCCCCAAGACGTGTCCCGCGCCTGGACATCTTTCGACAACGCGCCAGTTCATCTTCAACCCCTGGAGTCCCGCGACGCTTTCGGAGTTGGCAAGTCGGGAAGGGTGCGAACGACATTGGCGATCGCGCCTGCCAGGAAGTCCATCTCCTGCATGGTGTTGAACAGGTTGGGGGTCACCCGGACGCAGCCGCCTCGATCGACGCCTCCTCGAGCCACGGTGAAGATGCGGTGGCGATCCAGCAGCTGGCGCGCGATGGCCTCATTGGCGCGCATCGAGGTCTGTCCTGTGATTCTGAAGGCTGTGATCGCGCCATACAGGCCGGGCTCGTCAGGGGTGAGAATTTCGATTCCTGGAATAGCCCGTGCGGGTTCGACCCAGCGATCGCGCAGGGCGCGCAGGCGCGCGCTCTTGCGGTCCAGGCCGATGCGGGTCTCGAACGCGAGGGCCGATGGCACGGTCAGGAAGGCGGCGGCGTTCAGCGTGCCGGTATGGATCCGTTCGCTGATGACGTCCGGAGCGTCGGACGCTGTCGCCAGGTCATGGTCGATGCGATCAAGGGCGCTCTTGCGAATGTGCAGGACGCCGACGCCCAGGGGCGCGGCCAGCCATTTGTGCCCGTTCAGGCCGACGAAGTCGCAATCCAGGTCCGGCAGGGCGAAGTCGAGTTGACGCCAGCTGTGGGCGGCGTCGACGATCACATCGATGCCGCGTTCACGCGCCAGGGCCGCTATTTCCCGGACAGGCAGGACGAGACCGGTTCTGTGACTGACATGGGTCAACAGCACCAGGCGCACGTGCGGATGTCTGTCGAAGGCCTCGGCATAGGCGTCGATCAGCCGCATTCTTGTGGCCGGTTCGGGCAGGGCGATCCTCACGACCTCGGCCCGCTCGCGCAGGGCCAGTCGATCCATGCAGTGCTGCATGCTGTCGTAGTCCAGATCCGCATAGAGGACCGCGTCGCCGGGGGTGAGACGGTTGTAGCCGCCGATCAGCGCCTTCAGCGCCTCTGTCGCATTCCGCGTGAAGGCGATCTCGTCGTCGGGGACCCCCAGGGTCTCGGCGAGGCGGCTTCTGACGTCCATCAGATCCCGCCCCATGCCGCGGCGGGCGTAGTAGCTCGTCTCGCGGTTCACACGGGACAGGACCTCGACATAGTGCGCGTGGACCGGCCTGGGCATCATGCCCCAGTTGCCGTTCTCGAGCTGGATGACGTCCCGGGTGACGTCGTACTCGGCGGCGATGTCGCGCCAGAAGGCGTCGTCGTCGGAGGCTGCGCGGGCCGGCGTGGGCGTCAGTGCGGCTCCGGCGGGGAGGACGACGCCGCCAGCCAGCAGCGCACGACGGTTGAGCTCAAGCATGGAAATCTCGGCGATGGCCCGGACGCTGCTGCAACGTCGGGAAGAGCGGGAAGGGCGTGGCGGTCCAGCCGCCACGCCCCATGGGATCCTGATCGGGATCTGCGTCAGAAATTATAGCCCAGACGCATCCAGTATTGCCCGCCGTCGGTGTCGAACGGGGCGTTACGCGAGTAGAGCAGGCCGCGATTGGCGTCGAGCGTCGCCCGGTCGGGATAGGAATCGAAGATATTCTCCCCCCCGACTTTGACATTCACGCCGTTGGCGAAATCGTACGAGACACTGAGATTGGCCAGCACCATCGGATCGAATTCCTGCCACAGGCGGTCGGCGTCGTCCGGGTCGGTGCCCATGTCGATCCAGGTCCCGTAGTAGCGGATGCGCGACGAGACCGAGAGCGAACCCAGGTCATAGCCGAATCCAGCAGAGACGCCCGCGCCAGGCCGCGAACGGCGGGCGAACAACTCCTTGTTGAGCGGGTTCAGCGGCGCGAGACGGTCATCGAGGATCTCGGTCTCATTCTGATTGTAGGACAGGCTGGTGTTGAACCGACCCGGACCGATGTCGCGGCGGTAGGCGGCGACGATGTCCACGCCCTGGGTGCGCGCTTCATAGGCGTTCATGAAGTAGCTGAGGGACGTGAAGTTCTGGGGGTTCGGCGTGCCCGCCGGAACCGACATCGAACGGGTCGTGAGGCGGTCCTTGGAGTCGACACGATAGACGTCGATGCTGAGCGTCAGCCCGTGGTTGTTGTAGACGACGCCCAGGGCGCTGTTCTTCGAAGTCTCGGGCTTCAGCGGCTGGGCGCCGAGCGAGATCGCCAGCGGATCGTTGACGTTCAGGCGGCCGCTGTTGTTCACCGAACCGTTGGTCAGGTTCAGGCTCTGGGTAAAGGCCGACGAATACAGGTCGAACGGCTTCGGGGCGCGGAACCCGGTGGAGTAGGTGCCGCGGACCGCCAGACCGACCGGCAGTTCATAGCGGGCGGCCAGACGGTAGTCGAAATTGCCGCCGAACGAATCGTGGTCCTCGTAGCGGCCGGCGGCCCCGAGCGTCAGCGCTTCGACAGGCCGCCATTCCAGGTCCACATAGGCGGCGTAGCTGCGGGCGTCCCATTCCCCGGCGCGCGCCGGGCTGTAGCCCGGCATGCCGTTGGATCCCACGGCCAGACCGTAGGCGGCCCCCGGTCCGATCTCCCACGAGGCCTTGTCGCCGACCTGTACGCCATAGGTCACGACGCGGGCCTCGGCGCCGAAGGCGATGTTCAGCGGCTCGCTGCCGCCAACCGGAAGCCGATAGACGAAGTCGGCGTTGGCGACGAAGTCGTCCTGATACTCGCGGCCGAGGAAGAAACTGGTCGGGCTCTTCGGACCGAGCGAGGCGTTGACCGTGTCGTCCAGGCTGAAGGCGACGCGGCTGGTGCCCCAGGTCAGGGCGAGGTCATAGGTCAGGCGATCCGACAGGTCGCCCCGGACGCCGCCTGACAGATGGTAGTCCTCGATCTTCGACCCGAACTGGGGCGTGAAGCCGCCCGGGAAGATCGACAGGAAGGAGAAGCCCGGGAAGGCGGCCGTCGCCTTGTAGACGTTGCTGGTGGCGTCCGGATTGCGCCAGTTGAAATCCGTCATCCCCTCGCTGTCGTTGAACAGGCCGAACGCGTAGAGTTCGTGGTTGCCGGACAGGCGATAGTTGGCGTTGAGCGAGCCCTTGAGCCGTTCCTCTTCCGGCTGGCCCCACTTCTGCACCGGATCGCGCAATTCAACGCCGGGGTGGGCGAGTTCAAAGGCGAGGGCGTCCGGCCGCTGGACCTGCCGGCCCGTGCGGCCCTGCCGGTTGTACTCGAGAGCGCCGCTGATCGAGCCATTTTCGCCGAGCGCGAGACCGCCGCCGAGACCGAAGCGATACTCTTCGCCGTCCCCCTGATAGTAGCGCGAGAACTGGCTGAAGGCGCGCAGCCCCGGGCGGTCGTCGAGGATGATGTTGATCACGCCGGCGATGGCGTCCGAGCCGTACTGGGCGGACGCGCCGTCACGGAGGATTTCCGTGCGACGGATCGAGGCGGAGGGGATGGTGGACAGGTCGGGGGCCTGACCCTGCGCGGAGTTGTGGTAACGCCGGCCGTTCACCAGCGCGAGGACGTATTTGCCCGGCATGCCGCGCATGGTCGTCGGGCGCACGAAGGCCGGCGGGTCGGCGTGCAGGCGCTGCACGTTGAAGGACGGGGCGAGCAGGGTCAGCGTGTCCTGAAGATCGCCGGACACGCTCTCGCGGATCTCTTCCTGGGACAGGACGTCGACGGGCGACAGGGTCTCGGCGGCCGTGCGCGAGGCTTGTCGGGTGCCGGTCACGATCACTTCGTCCAGCGCCTCCACGCCGCCCGGGGTTCCCAGCGGGGGCGGCGCAGACCGGGTCGCGGCGTTCGCAGCCGGTCTGGCGGGTGCCGCGCGGACCGGCGCCGAGGGAGCGGCTTCGATCAGCACAGCGTCGCCGACGATGCGGGCGGTCAGTCCACTGCCGCCGACCAGTCGGGCGAGGGCGTCAGCCTGGCTGAAACGACCTTCGACGGCCTGGCTGCGGCGACCCTGGAGCAGGGCGGGGCGCGCCGCGACCTGAAGGCCGGTGGCGCGCGAATAGGCCGTCAGCGCCCGGCCCAGATCCTGGGCGGGAATAGAGAAGGCCTGGTGCGCGGCCTGGGCCGTGGCCACGGCCGGCGTCACGGCCAGAGCGGCCGCGAGTGCGAAAACGGAGGCGCTGAGCGCCCGTGTGGAAGTCATGTCGGTATCCCCCGGTGAATCGTCGACTGTGATCGACATCGGTTCGATGTCCGGCCAGGGCCGAACCCGACATTTCTTTTTGTGAAACCTTAGCGACGGTCCGGCTGGCGAGATCCGCTGCGGACGACGATCGTCTCTCCCGTCGTGTCAATGCGCACGTCATAGGCTCTCTCGATCAGCGCCAGCGTGGCAGGCGGGTCCGTCAGGCGGAAGCGTCCGCTGACCGGGATACGGCTGGCCTGGCCATCAATGACGACGGGCGTTCTCGAGAAGCGGTCGATTTCGGCCACGAGGCGTCCCAGGGTCGTTTCCTCCGCGTCGAACCAGCCGTCGGTCCAGTCGGGCCGGGTCGAGAGACTGTGTGTCGTCGGGCGGATACGGCCGTGTTCCAACATCGCGCGGTCTCCAGGCTCCAGGTCGAGGATCTGGCCTCCGCGCGTACGCAGTCGGACCGCGCCTCGATAGAGAGTGACTTCCGCCCGACCGCAGGCCATCCGATCCACATTGAAAGCGGTCCCCATGACCCGTACCTCGCCTTCGCCCGCGTCGATGACGAACGGCCGACCGTCGTGCCGCACTTCGAACCAGGCCTCGCCGCGCTCGAGCGTCGCGGCGCGCCAGAGAGGGCTCTGCCGGATCGACAGGCGGGCGTCGCCATTCAGCCGGATCGAGGTGCCGTCCGCCAGCGCCACCGTCCGGGTCTCGCCGCGCCGGGTCTCCAGGGTTCGGTGGTCCATCCAGGGCGCGACAAGCACGGCGGCGATGCAGACGGCCGCCATCGCCAGGGCGGAGGGCGCCGCCAGACGCCACGGAACCCGAAGGGGGCGCCGGAGATCGGCCCGCTGCTCCACCTCAGCCGCCGCCTGGCTCAAGGCGTCGGAGCGCCACAAGCCGATCATCTCGGCGAAGGCCGCGCGGTGAGCGGGACTCGCGTTCATCCAGCTCTCGAACGCTGCGGCGTCATCGAGATCCGCATCCGGGTGCGAGGCTCGGTCCGCCCAGGCGGCGGCCTCCGCCATGATGCGTTTGTCATTCGTCATCAGAGCGCCGTCCTCCGCCCGCGCCGCTTCTGACCGCAGGCCTCATTCAGGTCCAGCAGACCTCGGGTCACATGTTTCTCCACCGCCTTGACGCTCAGGCCAAGGTCCTCGGCGATGGCGGCGCAACCCTGGCGGTGGATGCGTCGCCGGATTATGATCTCTCGACGCAGGCGCGGCATGCGCTTGAGCGCGCGTTTCAGGACCTCCACGGCCTCGCGGCCCTCCACAACCCTTTCGGGCGAAGGTTGGCCGCTGGCGAGCGTTTCGCTCAACCCTTCGACCCTCCAACGTCGCTCACGCCGATACTCCTCGTTCACGAGATTCTCCGCGATGCGCGTGGCGAGGCCGTACAGGTTGTCGATCCGGCCGCCGCGTTGGTACTCGATAAGCCGCAGCAAGGTTTCCTGCGCCACATCGTCCGCCATATCCGCGCGCCCCAGCCGTCGATGGGCCAGTCGACGGACGAAGTCGCGGACCGGCGACCACGTAACCGTCGCCAGCTTCTGATCCCCGTCGTACGCCACGTCCGCGCCCCCGCCGAAAGGCGTGCCTGCTGTCTGTTCGGCGCGGTGTAGCGGGGTCCTGTGAAGCTTGAGTGTCCCGGACATGTCCTGTTGGCGACACACCGCAGCGCCCACGAGATCTCCTGCTGGTTCAGCTGGCGTCGAACAACGCCAGGCGCGCCGCTGGCCTGTTCCGTTGCGTGAACCGGTCGATCGGCGTCAGCAGGGGAAGCGCCGGCACATACCGCTCCAGCGATAACCGAGCCGACTGGTCGATTGGTCGGTCGTCCATCATCGCGGCCCGCCGGCTCCCCGCCGCGGCTCTAGGTTCAGGACTTGGGACCAACGGCTGCTAGGGGCAGAACCCGGCGAAGCTTGTGAGCGGCGGGTCAGGCCTTTCCGTATTTCCCCAAAGGCGTATGGATCAGTTTGCCGGACGCCGGCCAGTATTCCACCTTGCATCCGGAACGCCCGCCGCAGATCGAATCGACGATCTCTATGCCCCGGTCAGCGAGGAAACCCTCGGCGAAGGCCACATTGTGCGCCCCCACATTGTAGAACGAATCGCCGGGACTGGCGCCGCCGAACACCATGGCTTCGAGACAGTGGGGATTGGCTCCGGCTTCCAGCAGGCCATCGACCAGACGCTGCATGAGGTAGGAGCCGTAGCGCGACGGGTCGTCCTGTTCCGAAAGCGGCGTCGGAGATTCGGGGAGAACGAAATGGTTCATGCCGCCCACGCCTCGCTTGGGATCGCGAATACAGGCTGCGACACACGAGCCGAGGACCGTCGTGATCACCGCGTCCGGGTCGTCGCTGATGCTGTATTGGCCCTGCGATATGGAGGTAAGGTGGACGGGCCGCTCGCCCTGGTCCCAGGTGCGACTGCAAATATTGTATCTCATGACGATCTGAGCCGGGATCTGGACCCAGTCCGGGGTCGTGTCTGAAGTCGCAAGATTTCGACTGTAGCGAACATTGGTATACGGACAATGTACGCAACGGCAAAAATGAAGGGCGCCGGGACTTTCGCTGGGACCTCACGCTCCCTAGCTAAGCAGTGCTTCAGCTGAGGAGAATGACCATGGCCACCGCCCACGAGAAACGTCTGGCGCCGTTGAAAACCCCCACCAGCCTGTCGGAGGCCGCGACGCGGGATATTTCCGCCGCTCTGACGACCCTGCTGGCGGATGTCTTTGCTCTCTATATCAAGACCAAGAATTTCCACTGGCACGTGTCCGGCCCGCATTTCCGCGACTATCACCTGATGCTGGACGAACAATCGGCCGAGATCCTGGCCATGACCGATCTGATCGCCGAACGGGCGCGCAAGATCGGCGGGACCACTCTGCGCTCTGTCGGTCAGATCGCCCGCGAATCGCGCGTTCTCGACAATGACGCCGAGTTCGTGGATGCGCTCGACATGCTGGCCGAACTGCGGGACGACAACAACGACCTGGTCGGGCGTATGCGCGAGGTCCACGATCTTTGCGACGAGCACAACGACGTGGCGACCGCCAGCCTGCTGGAGAACTGGATCGACGAGAGCGAGAAGCGCGTCTGGTTCCTGTTCGAATCGAGCCGCCGCGGCAACGTCTGATCCGACGCACGGACCGTCCGGAACCCTCCGGCTTGCAAAGTCTTAACGATCGGTAATATCTGGTCGGAAAGACGCGGAGGGGATGATGCGGACGGTCCTGATCGGTTGCGGCCTGGCGCTGGGCGTCGTCGTCGCCTCTACGGCCCCGGCGCGGGCCGATATGGCGGAGGCCTTTGGCAACACCATCGTGTCTCACTATCCCAACGGCCAGTGGGTGAAGCATTTTTTCGAGCCGGACGGCCGCTATGTGTCCCAGTTCTCGGACGGGCGTCAGTTGAGCGCGCGCTGGAGCCGGGAGGGCGACAAGATCTGTTTGACCGGGTTCAGGCCACGCCAGATTCTGCCACGCTTCTGTAGCCGCATGGTCGAGGCCGACATCGGTCAAAGCTGGCAGGCTCGCGATCCCCTGGGACGGACGATCCGCAACGAACTGGTCGCCGGACGCCGCTGAAGGCCGCTGGAGGCTCTTGTCAGGCGACGTCCGGCCCTCTAGAGCCCACCACCTGCCCAAGCGGATGTGGCGGAACTGGTAGACGCACTGGATTTAGGTTCCAGCGCCGCAAGGCGTGGAGGTTCGAGTCCTCTCATCCGCACCAAAGCAAAAAGGCCCCGGATCGCTCCGGGGCCTTTTCTTGTTTTGGCCTATCGCCCTCGCGGGCCTACTTGAGGCCGGTTTTGGGCTGGTCGCCCTCAGGACTTATGGCCGTTTTGGTTGGCCTGCCTGAGGACATCAGCGCGTGTCTCAGCTGATCGGCGGGACAGGCGGCGGCGGCAGGTCGCTGTCGGTCTCGTGGACCTCGATCAGGCCACGGCCCAGGTGGCTCTTGCGATAGCCATACAGGAAATAGATCAACAGGCCGAAGCCGCCCCAGATCGGCAGCACCATCTTGGCGTCGTGCGGCAGGTTCCAGAACAGGAAGGCGCAACCGAAGGCGGACAGGGGCGCGAAGAGCCAGATCAGCGGCGTCCGGAACGGACGTTTGCGGTTCGGTTCCTTGACCCGCAAGATCAGCACCGCGATCGACACCATGAAGAAGGCGAACAGGGTGCCGGAGTTCGAGATGTCCGCCAGTTTGCCGACCGGGAACAGGGCGGCGCCGATGGCCACGGCGATGCCTGTGAAGGCGGTGACGATATAGGGCGTCTTCCACTTGGGGTGCATCTTGGTCAGGCCTTCCGGCAGCAGGCCGTCGCGCGCCATGACGAAGAAGATACGGGTCTGGCCGTAGATCATCATCAGGATGACCGAGGGGAGGGCCAGCAGGGCGGCGGTGCCGAGGGCGTTGCCGATCTGGGGATGACCGATCACGCGCAGGACGTGGGCCAGGGCCTCGTTGGAGCACACCAGGGCTTCGGCGTTGGCCGGCAGGGCGCAGGCGGCGACGAAGGCGGGCGAACCGGGTTGGACGGCTTCGCCGGCGGCGCCGAGCACCGGCTGTGCGCCGATGGCGCCGGCCGCACCAAGCGCGACCAGAAGATAGAAGACCGTGCAGATGGCCAGCGAGCCGATCAGACCGATCGGTACGTTGCGTTGCGGGTTCTTGGTCTCTTCAGCCGCCGTCGAGACGGCGTCGAAGCCGACATAGGCGAAGAAGATCGAGGCGGCGGCGCCGACGATTCCCATGCCGGAAGACGCGCCGAACAGCCCGTTGGGGGCGAAGGGCGACAGGTTGGCCGTCTTGATCACCGGCAGGGTGATGACGATGAAGACGGTCAGGGCGGCGACCTTGATCAGGACCAAGACCGCGTTGACCCGGGCTGATTCCGTCGTGCCCAGCATCAGCAGGCCGGTGACCAGCAGGGCCACGACGATGGCCGGGATGTTGACGATCCCCGCCGAAAAGTCGGGCATCGGAATGAAGCCGTTCATGGCCCAGGTCGGTCCGGCGGATAGGAGGTCAGGGAAATCGAACCCGAGCCCCTGTTCTATCAGTCCGAGGACATAGCCCGACCAGCCGACCGAGACGGCTGCAGCCGCGACGGCGTATTCCAGGATCAGGGCCCAGCCCACGCACCAGGCCAGAAGCTCGCCCATGACGGCGTAGGTGTAGGTATAGGCCGAGCCCGAGACCGGGGCCATGGCGGCCAGTTCCGAATAGCAGAGCGCCGCGACGGCGCAGACCGCGCCGGCGATGACGAAGCTGACCATCATGCCGGGGCCGGCCTTCTGCGAGGCGGCGGCCGTCAGCACGAAGATGCCGGTGCCGATGATGGCGCCGATGCCCAGCAAGGTCAGTTGAATAGGTCCGAGCGACCGATGAAGCGATTTCTTCTCGGCCGTGGCCAGAATCGCGTCGAGCGACTTAACGCGCCACATAGAATACCCCCACGTTTACAGCGGCCCCTCGGCCGCGTTGGGCGGACGCTAGCGGCGGATCGAATGGCGCGCAACGCGCATGACGAGGCGGTAAAGCCCTCACGACGCTTTCGTGATCACGGCGCATCGGTGGCGCATCGGGGGCGCATCGGGTTAGAGGCGGGTGATGTTGCCGATCCACGCTGTTCTCGAACCCCTGAAAGCCGTCCTTGCGGCCGGAAATACGGCGGTGCTGGCCGCGCCGCCGGGGGCGGGCAAGACCACGGTCGTGCCCTTGGCCCTGCTGGATCAGGCCTGGCTGGGCGAGGGGAAGATCCTGGTGCTGGAGCCGCGCCGTATCGCCGCACGGGCGGCGGCGGACCGGATGGCCAGCACCCTTGGGGAGACGGCGGGCGGGACCGTCGGCTATCGCACCCGGCTGCAAAGCCGGATCGGACCGAAGACGCGGATCGAGGTGATCACCGAGGGCGTCTTCACCCGGATGATCCTGGACGACCCCGGTCTGGAGGGGGTGGGCGCCGTCCTGTTCGACGAATTCCACGAGCGCAGCCTGGACGCCGACCTGGGGCTGGCCCTGGCGCGGGAGACGCAAGGGGTGCTGCGGGAGGACCTGCGGCTGCTGGTCATGTCGGCGACGCTGGACGTGGCGGGGGTGTCGAGACTGCTGGACGGCGCGCCGGTGATCGAGGCGGAGGGGCGGGCCTATCCGGTCGAGACCCGCTATCTGGGGCGCAATCCGGCCGAACGGTTCGAAGAGGCGATGGCGCGGGGGTGTCTGACGGCGCTGGGCGAAGAGACCGGCTCGGTGCTGGCCTTCCTGCCGGGGCAGGGCGAGATTCACCGGGTAGCGCGGCTCGTCAGCGAGCGGCTGCGGTTGCCGAATGTCGATGTGGTTCCGCTGTACGGCGGGCTGGACCGGGTCGAGCAGGATCGGGCTATCGAACCGGCGGTGGAGGGGCGGCGCAAACTGGTGCTGGCGACTTCGGTGGCGGAGACCAGTCTGACCATCGACGGGGTGCGGGTGGTGCTGGACGGCGGTCTGTCGCGCGTGCCCCGGTTCGAGCCGTCCAGCGGCCTGACGCGGTTGGCGACGGTGCGGGTCAGCCGGTCGTCGGCGGAACAGAGGCGGGGCCGGGCCGGGCGGACCGAACCGGGCGTCTGCTATCGCCTGTGGGACGAGGAACAGACGCGGGGCCTGGTCCCGCACCAACGGCCGGAGATCCAGGAGGCGGACCTGACCGGTCTGGCGCTGGATCTGGCGCGGTGGGGCGCGCGGTCGGTCGAGGGGCTGGCCCTGCTGGATCCGCCCCCGGCCGGGGCCATGGCGGAGGCGCGCAAGGTGTTGAGCCGTCTGGGGGCGCTGGACGCCGAAGGCGGCCTGTCGGATCATGGACGACGTCTGACGCGCATCCCGCTGTCGCCGCGGCTGGCCCATATGGTCGCCGTGGCCTCGGACGCCGGGGACGCCATGACCGGGGCGCGGATCGCGGCGGTGCTGAGCGAGCCGGGCCTGGGCGGCTCGGGCGTGGACCTGGCGGATCGTCTGGTCGGGCTGGAACGGGATCGGTCGCCCCGGGCGCGGGATGCGCTGAAACTGGCCGACCGGTGGGCGAAGGCGGCGGGCGGCGGCAAGGGCGAGACGGTCGAACCGGGCCTGTTGCTGGCCGAGGCCTTTCCCGAACGCATCGCCAAGGCGCGCGGCAAGACGGGCGAACTGTTGCTGGCCAGCGGGCGCGGGGCGGCGCTGGACGCGGCCGATCATCTGGCGCGAGAATCCTGGTTGGCGGTGGCGGAGCTGTCAGCGGGTGGGGGCGGCGGCGAGGCGCGCGACCGGGTGCGGCTGGCGGCGGCGCTGGACGGGACGCGGATCGAGGCCGACCTGGGGCGATTGATCGATGTCGAGGATCGGCTGGTCAAGGAGCCGTCCGGCCGGATGGTGATCCGGCGTGCGCGACGCATCGGCGCCCTGGTGCTGGATGAAAAGGTGATCGGGGCGCCGGACGCCAAAACCATGACGGCGGCCCTGCGCGCCGAGATCGAGGCCGAGGGCCTAGGCGCCCTGCGTTGGGGCGAACAGGCGACGGGGTTGCGGGCGCGGCTGGCCTTTCTGCACGGGTTGGATGCTGGCTGGCCGGATGTTTCGGACGCCGCTCTGCTGGAGGCGCGGGCGGACTGGCTGTGGCCGGTGTTGGAGGGGGCGAAGTCGCTGGAAACGATCAGCGACGGGCGGCTGGCCGAGGCCCTGCGGGGGCTGGTTCCCTGGGATTTGCAGCGCAAGCTGGATGATCTCGCGCCCGGTCGGCTGGACACGCCCCTGGGGTCGGCGGGGATCGACTATGGCGCCGAAGGCGGGCCGCGCGTGGAGATCCGCGTGCAGGAGCTGTTCGGCGTCGTCACCCATCCGACCGTCGGCGGCGGACGGGTTCCCCTGACCCTGTCGCTGCTGTCCCCGGCGCGGCGACCCGTTCAGGTGACGAAGGACCTGCCGGGGTTCTGGGCCGGGTCCTGGGCGGCGGTGCGGTCGGACATGCGGGGCCGTTATCCGCGCCATCCCTGGCCCGAGAACCCGGCCGATGCCCAGCCCACCAACCGGGTCAAGCCGCGCGGGACCTGAGCGCCGGACTTGACCGCGCGGGACGGGCAAAGCATTGGCTTTGCTCCCAAGCAGGATTTCACCGTGTCTGACGCAAAGAATGTTTCGCCGACCGCCCGGAAGGGGCGGGTTCTTTTCGCCAGCCTGATCGGCACCACGATCGAATTCTACGACTTCTACATCTACGCCACGGCGGCGGTGTTGGTGTTTCCGCGCCTGTTCTTCCCCGGCGCCGATCCGACGACGGCCATGCTGTCGTCCTTCGCCACCTTCTCCATCGCCTTCTTCGCGCGGCCGGTCGGCGCCCTGGCCTTCGGGCATTTCGGGGACCGGGTCGGGCGCAAGGCGACGCTGGTGGCGGCCCTGATGACCATGGGCGTGTCGACCGTGGCCATCGGCCTGCTGCCGACCCATGCCTCGGTCGGGATCATCGCGCCCCTGTTGCTGGCCCTGTGCCGGTTCGGACAGGGGCTGGGCCTGGGCGGAGAATGGGGCGGCGCCGTGCTGCTGGCCACCGAGAACGCCCCGCCCGGCAAGAAGGCCTGGTTCGGCATGTTCCCGCAGCTTGGCGCGCCGATCGGCTTCATTCTATCGACCGCCTCCTTCATCGTGCTGACCTCGACGATGAACGAGGCTCAATTCGAGGCCTGGGGGTGGCGTCTTCCCTTCCTGGCCAGCGCCCTTTTGGTGTTCGTCGGTCTGTGGGTGCGGTTGAAGATCACCGAGACCCCCGAGTTCCAGAAGGCGGTGGACCGCAACGAGCGGGTCAAGGCGCCGGCCGTCACCCTGTTTGCTCATCACAAGATGGCGCTGTTCCTGGGGACGTTCAGCGGGGTGACGACCTTCTCGCTGTTCTATCTGATGACCGTCTTCGCCCTGGGTTGGGCCACGACGGGCATGGGATATGAGCGGGCGGACATCCTGCCGATCCAGTTGATCGGGGTGCTGTTCTTCGCCGCCTTCATTCCGGTGACGGCCCTGCTGGCGGACAGGTATGGGCAGGTGAAGGTGTTGATCGCGTCGTCGGTGGGCATCGGCCTGTTCGGCGCCCTGTTCGCGCCCCTGTTCGGCGCCGGTCTGACCGGACTGCTGATCTTCTTCGCCCTGGGGTTCGGGCTGATGGGCTGCACCTATGGCCCCATCGGCGCGGCCATGGCGCGGCCCTTCCCGACGACGGTCCGCTATACGGGGGCGTCCATGGCCTTCAATCTGGCGGGCATCGTCGGGGCGTCGCTGGCGCCCTATCTGGCGACCTGGCTGGCGCAGAACTATGGGCTGGCGGCGGTCGGCGGTTATCTGGCCCTGTCGGCGGTGGTGACCATCCTGGCCCTGTGGGGCATGGGACGGGTCAGCCCGGAGACCGAGCTTTAAGCCTCGTCCGTGGCGGCGTAGACCATGATGCCCGTGGCGATGGCCAGGTTCAGGCTGTCGGCCCGGCCGCGCATCGGGATCTTGACGTTGACGTCGCAGGCGGCGGCCAGTTGGTCGGTCAGGCCCGCCTGTTCATTGCCCATCAGGATCAGCGACGGCTTTTGCATCACCGCAGAGCGGTGGCTGACGGTCGCGTCCAGGCGGGTGCCGACGACGCTGCCGGGCCAGGTCTTGCGCCAGGCCAGGAAGGCCTCGGGGTCGGTCCTGGTGATGGAGACGGCGAAGACCGAGCCCATGGTCGCGCGCACGGCCTCGACCGAATAGGGATCGACGCAGTCGCCGATCAGGATGACGCCGCCGCATCCGGCCGCGTCGGCGGTGCGGATGATGGTGCCCAGATTGCCGGGATCGCGCACCTGCTCCAGGGCCACCCAGCAGGGCGCTGACGTCGGGTCCAGGCTGTCCAGCGGCGCATAGGCCTGGTCGAACACGCCCAGCACGGTCTGGGGATTGTCGCGGCGGCTGATCTTTTCGAGGATGGCGTGGGTGACGATGATGATGTCGCCGCCGGCCTTGCGCGTCTCGGCCTTGGCCCGGTCCAGCAGGGGGTGGGGGCGAGCCTCCTCGCCGACCAGCAGCATGCGCGGCGCGCGACCCAGGTCCAGGGCCTCGCCGATGAACTTCAGACCTTCGGCCAGGAAGGCGCCGGTCAGGTCGCGCTCCTTGCGCATATGCAGGGCGCGGACGCTCTTGATCGTGTCGTTCGTCAGGGAGGTGATGACGCGATATTCGTCTCTGGCGCTCATCGGCTCCACCGCGCGAAGAAGGACAGGCCGATGGCGCGGGCGTCCGGGCCGTCTTCGGACAGGGCCAGTTCGCCCCAGTCGATGCGGCCGCCGCGATCATGCGTCGCCTCGGCCATCAGATGGGCCAGGGACAGGCCCGAGACCCGGGCGGCATAGGCGTTCAGCAACAGGAAGTCGGCGTCGTCGGCCAGCAGGGCGGCGCAGTCCTTCAGCAGGAGCGGCATGTCCTCGAACAGGCGCCAGACCTCGCCGGTCGGGCCGCGCCCGTATTTGGGCGGGTCGAGGATAATGCCGTCGTATTTGGAGCCGCGACGAACCTCGCGGGCGACATATTTGCGGGCGTCTTCGACGATCCAGCGGATCGGGTGCTGGGACAGGCCGGACTGTTCGGCGTTCTCGCGGGCGTAGGCGACCGATTTCTTCGAGGCGTCGACGTGGGTGACCTCGGCCCCGGCGGCGGCGGCGGCCAGGCTGGCGACGCCGGTGTAGCCGAACAGGTTGAGGATCTTCGGGGCTCTGCCGGCTTCGCGCGAGAAGCTGCGCACGCGGTTGTCCAGCCATTCCCAGTTGGCGGCCTGTTCCGGGAAGAAGGCCAGGTGGCGGAAGGGGGTGAAACGGCCGGTGAATTTCACGTCGCGCCATTTCAGGGGGAAGGCGTCAATGGGGCCGTGCTGGTCGAACCGCCAGCGGCCCGAGTCTTCCTCCTCCTGCTGGGGATCGAAGGTGGCCGTGGCGTTCTCGAAGGCGGCCGGATCGCGCGGGGACCAGAAACACTGGGGCTCGGGGCGGACCACGGTGTAGCGGCCGTAGCGCTCCAGCTTCTTGCCGTCGCCGCTATCCAGCAGGGCGTAGTCGGACCAGCCGCGGGTCACGAGGGTTTCGGGGGTGGGGGAGAGCAGGGGCGCCATTGTGCGGCTGATAGGCGGTCAGGCGGCCTCGCGTCCAGCGTCCACCGTCATCACGGACGTGCATTCGGCGTCGATCTCGGCGTCGTGGGCCGTCTTGTCCCATGCATAGGGGGCGACGATCAGCCGCCAAAGGGCATGGATGAAGGCCAGGCTGAGCAGGGACCAGTAGGCGGGCGCGGCCAACATGTCGGTCAGCCTGTAGTCCTGCCCGGCCCGTCTTGCGCCCACCGCACAGCCCATCCAGGCGGCGATGACGCCCACGGCCAGGACGGCGAAGGAGGCCAAAGGCACGACTGGAGCCATGCCGATGTTGAGGGCGACCATCAGGGCCGCAATGAGCCAGGCCAGGGTGGGCGCGTGGGAAGCCGCCGAGACGATGGCGGCGCCCAGCGTCATGGCCAGCGACAGCTGGCCGCGCCGGCCCAGGGCCCGAGGCGCACGCGTGTGGACGCCCCAGGTCTGCATATAGCCTTTCAGCCAACGGGTGCGTTGCGGCAGCCAGCGTTCCAGCGCCCCCGGCGGCGCTTCCCAGGTCGGGCTTTCGAGCACCCCCAGCCGCCATCCCGCGGACCAGAGCTTGAAGCCCAGATCGGCGTCTTCCGTGACGTTGTAGGCGTCCCAGCCCCCGACCCGACGAAGGGCGGCGGTTCGCAGGTGATTGCTGGTGCCCCCCAGAGGAAAAGGCAGGTTCAGCTTCGCCATGCCGGGCAGGTTGACCTCGAACAGGGCGGCGTATTCGAAGGCGAACTGGCGGTCGAGGAAGGTCGAGAGTTCGGCGTTGCGCCGGCGAATCCGCAGGGGGGCCTGAAGGCAACCCAGTTGCGGCTGGCCGGCGAAACGTGAGGCCGCCTCGCGCAATTGGCCGGGATCCGGTTCGTCTTCGGCGTCATAGATGGTCAGGAGCTCGCCTGTCGCGAAAGCCAGGGCGTGGTTCAGTGCGCGGGGTTTGGTCTTCGGAGCGCCTGGCGGGACCACGAGGATCCGGAGCCAGCCCGGCCGGCGCGCGGCCTTGGCCGCATCTATGGTGGCCTGATCATGGGCTTCCAGCACGAGAAAACCTTCGAGTTGACGCCGCGGATAGTCGATTTTCGACAGGCGCTGGATAAGCTGGGGCACAACGGCCGCCTCGTCATGAAGGGCGGCCAGAATTGTGTAACGCGGCCACCGGGAGGGTTTGGGCGACGACGGGGTAGGACGAAGACAGGCGATGACCAGGGCCGCGCGCCACAGGGCCGAGGCGACGAAGCCCATCTGAATCCCGATGAACGACGCCGAAAGCGTCGAGCGGGGCCAGACGATTCCTGCGGCCACAAGCGCCGTCGCCAGGCTCGCGACCATGATCGCCTGCCCCAAGGTCGGCATTCGCCGCGCCGCGCCGGTTTGCGCCGCATCCCTCGTCGTCATGTCCGTTCGCCCCCGCGCCCGGCGCAACACAACTAGAAATACGCATTTCGCGCAACCTTGTTCTTCGAGGCGGCGATTGGCGTCGATGACAGATTGTCGCTATTCAGGGCGGGCAAGATCCGGAGTCGCCGTTGCCCGTCGTTTCGCCATCCTCGCGTTCCAGTCGCAAACCCAAGGGCGAGGGCCATTCACGGCGTGGCGAGATCCTCGCTGCGGCCGAACGCATCTTCGTCGAGTACGGCTATGAAGGGGCGACGATCCGCAAGATCGCCGACGAGGTCGGCCTGTCTTCGACCGCCCTCTATATGCATTTCTCCGACAAGGGCGCGATCCTGCAGGAAATCTGCCGCCACGCGTTCGGTGAGCTGATCTCGGCGGCTGAATCCCTGTCCGCCCTCGATGGGCCGCCCGAGGTCCGCCTTCGGCGCATGATCGAGGTCTACGTCGATTTCGGGTTCGCCAATCCGAACGCCTATCGCCTGATCTATCTGACCCGCCCCGTCGAGGCCCGGGACGGCGCCCAGAGCCTGTCGCAGGAACTGGGGGCGGGGGTCTTCGCAGCCTTCGAGACCCTGGTCGGTGAAACCGTGGCCGCAGGGCGAATGGAAGGGGATCCCCGCATGATCGCCCAATCGATCTGGGCCTCGGCCCATGGCGTCGTCTCCCTGATGATCACCAAACCCTATTTCCCTTGGGCGGGGCGCGAGGTGTTGGTGAAGACCACCCTGGACGCCGTCTTTTCCGGCCTGCTGAAATCGTGAACCGTGCTTGGGGGTTGGCGGCGGCGGTCGCGGCCATGGCCGTCGCCGTCGCCCAGGGCGCGCAGGCGCGTCCTTTGCGGGTCATGGCCCTGGACCAGTGCGCCGACCAGTATGTGCTGGCCCTGGCCCCGGACGCCGATCTGGCCCTGTCGCCGCGCGCCGACGATCCCGACGCCTGGTTAAGGCGCGAAGCGGCGGGCCACAGGCGTCTGCGGCCGACGCTGGAGGCGGCTGTGGGATTCAGGCCGGATGTGGTCGTGCGCTACTGGGGCGGGGAGCCCAGGCTGCTGAACTTTCTGCAAACCCAGGGCGTCACGGTGGTCACCATCGCGGACGCGACCGATATGGACGGGGTCCGGGCCAATATCCGCACGGCGGCCCGGGAATTGGGCCAGGTGGAACGCGGCGCACGGCTGGAACGGGCCATGCAGGCCAAACTTGACCGGGCGGCGGCGGCGGACCGCCCCCGGCCGGGCGCGGTCTATCTGACCTCGGGCGGGTTCACCTCCGGACCCGGCACCCTGATGGATGCGATGATCCGGGCCGCCGGGTTTCGCAATCTGACGGCCGCGCCGGGGTTCGGCGCCATCAGCGTCGAGCGGATCGCGATGGAGCCGCCGATCCGGTTCGTGCTGGGCTTCTTCGATCAGTTGCGGGCCGACTGGCGCGGGGCGGGGCGGCATCCGGTGGTGCGGCGCGCGGCCCAGGGACGGACGGCGGCGAAACTGCCGGCGGCGGTGCTGACCTGTCCGGCCTGGTTCGCGGCTGACGGGGTCGAGATGATGGCGAGAGGGCGGCCATGAGCCGGATGTTTAGGCTTTGCCTGATCCTGGGACTGGTCATCCTCGCGGCCCTGGCGGCCGCTGTGCTGATCGGCGAGACGCCCTTTGACGCCGCCCAGTATGCGGCGGCCTTCAGCGATCCGTCGTCCGGTCCATGGGTCGTCCTGTGGCAGGTGCGCGCGCCGCGCGCGGTCTGCGCCCTGGCGGTCGGCGCCGCACTCGGTCTGGCCGGGGCTGTGATGCAGGGCCTGCTGCGCAATCCGTTGGCCGATCCCGGCGTTCTGGGTGTGTCGGCGACGGCGGCCCTGGGGGCGGCCCTGGCCATTGTCCTGGGCGGCGCCGGGGTGGCGGGCGTGGTCGAGATGTCCGCCCTGTTGGGGGCGGCGGCGGCGGGCGGTCTGCTGATCGTCGCCTCGGGCCTGATGCGGGCGCCGGAGGCTCTGATCCTGTTCGGGGTGGCCCTGTCCAGTTTCGCCGGGGCGGTCACCGCGTTGATCTTCAACCTGTCGCCGTCGCCCATCGCCCAGGCCGAGGTCATGTCCTGGCTGCTGGGGTCGGTGCAGAACCGCAGCTGGGTCGATGTGGCCTGGGTCACGCCCGCAGTGGTCGTCGCGGCGGTCTTCGCCGGCCTGTCGGCGGGAGGGCTGCGGATGCTGACCCTGGGCGACGAGGCGGCGGCCGCGTCGGGTCTGTCCATGGGGCGGGTTCGCGCCTTGGCTCTGGTCGCGGCGGCGGTGGCGACGGGGGCGGCGGTGGCCGTGGCCGGCGTGATCGGCTTCGTCGGTCTGGCGGCGCCCCATCTGGTGCGGGCGGCGGTGCGGGGCGATCCGGGGCGGATCCTGGCGCCCTCGGCCCTGGCCGGTGGCTTGATGCTGGTGGTCGCCGACCTGCTGGCGCGGTTGACGCCGACGGATCAGGAACTGAAGCTGGGGGTGTTCACGGCCCTGATCGGCGCGCCCCTGTTCGCCCTGATCGCCTGGCGGGCGGCGCGGGAGTGGCGGCTGTGAGCCTGTTGTCGTTGAACGCCGTCCGGGCCAGGATCGGGCGTGAGCAGGTGCTGGACGGTGTCAGCCTGACCGTCTCGGCCGGCGAAGTCGTGGCCCTGTGCGGCCCGAACGGGGCGGGCAAGAGCAGCGTGATCCGGGCGGCGGCGGGACTGCTGGCGGCAGAAAGCGGCGAGGTGCGACTGGGGGACGACGACATCGACCGTCTATCGCCGCGTCAGAGAGCCGAACGCCTGTCCTATCTGCCGCAGGAGCGGCGGATCGCCTGGAATCTGCCTGCGGTTGAGGTGGCCGCCCTTGGCGCGCCCTTCCTGGCGGGAGAGGCGGCTCTGGATCGGGCCAAGGAAGCGCTGCTGGCCGTCGGGGCGGGCCATCTGGCGGATCGAGGGGTGGCCGAAATGTCGGGCGGCGAGCGGGCGCGGGTTCTGCTGGCACGGGCCCTGGTGGTCGATGCGCCGCTTCTGCTGGCGGACGAGCCGACGGCGGGTCTGGATCCAGACGCTCAGCGGCTGGTGCTGGAACAACTGCGGGCGCGGTCTAGAGCCGCCGCCGGGGTGCTGGTCAGCCTGCACGATCTGACCCTGGCCGCCGCCTTTGCGGACCGGGTGGTCGTGCTGGACGGCGGACGCATCGTCGCCGACACCGCGCCCCTGGACGCCCTGGCGCAACCCGTGTTGCGCCAGGTCTTCGGCCTGGACGGGACCTGGATCGAGGGGCCGGACGGGCCGCTGCTGGCGGCCCGTCGGGCTCAGTAGGCGGCGTAGGGGCGGGGACCGGCGGCCGCGCCGCGTGCTATGTCGGACGAAGTCGTCAGCGGGGCCGATCCCCCGTTCAGCCGGGCCTTGTAGACCGCCATATTCTCCATCACCCGCATCATATAGTTGCGCGTCTCGGTGAAGGGCGCGCATTCGATGAAGTCGATGGCCGCATTGGAATCGCCGCGTGGGTCGCCACAGCGGGCGATCCACTGGCTCGGACGGGCCGGGCCGGCGTTGTAGCCGACCGTCGCCAGCAGCATGGAGCCGTTGTTGGCCGCCATAAGCTCGCCCAGGTGATAGCTGCCCAGGGTCATGTTGTAGTCCGGATCCCACAGCTGCTCGGCCGAGAAGCCCATGCCCAGGCGACGGGCGACGCCCGAACCCGTGGCGGGCAGGAACTGCATCATGCCGCGCGCATCGGCGCCGGAGCGGGCGCGCGGGTCGAAGCTGGATTCTTGGCGGGTGATGGCCTGGGTGAATTCCAGCGGCGCGGCGCCGGCGACCTGGGGCGGGACGCGCACGGGGTACATGCGTTCGGGCAGGACGAAGCCGCGCTGGCTGGCGGCGCGGCCGACCATCATGGCGGTGAAGCCTTCGCCATAGCTGCGGGTCAGGTCCATCAGCAGGGCCAGATCCTCGATGGTCGGCAGGTCGTTGTCGAGCTGATAGGCGAAGACCCGCAGCAGGCTGGTCTCGCCGGTCTCGCCCAGGATTCGCATGGCGCGGACGAGCTCGTTGGATTCGAACCGGGCGATGTCGGCCTGGGTCGGGGCCGGTTCGCCGGGCAGGGTCAGGGTGGTCATCCCGGCTTTCTCGGCCGCCAGTTGGCCGTAGAAGGTCTGCCAATGCTGGGCGCCGTTGCGGTAATAGCCGAGGGCGGCGTCGCGCTCGCCGCGGGCCTCGGCCGCCCGGCCCAGCCAGTAATAGGCCCGACCCTGGGTGATCGGGGTGGAGGAGGCGGTGCGCAGGGCCTCGAAATGGCGGGCGGCGACCTCGGGCTGGTTCAGCTTGGTCAGGGCGACCCAGCCGGCGAAGAACTCCGCGTCCACCATCCGGTCGCCGGAGGTGAAGCCGTGGCCGTTCATGGCGTCATAGGCGGCGCGCCAATTCCCCTGTTGCAGGGCGTCGAGGTAATAGTTGCGGCGCTCGGTCCACAGGGTGTTGTCGCCTGCGGTATGAGCCGGGGCGGGCGGCAGGTTGGCCAGCAGGGGGAAGGCTTCCGACTGGCGGTTCTGAGAGCGCAGGATTCGCACCCGTTCCAGCGTCACCGCCGGATCGGCGGCCTGGGCGGGCGTCAGGGCGGCCACCACGGCGTCCGGGCTGTAGGCGGTGCGCAGGCTCATGACCGCATTGGCGACGGCCGCCCGTTCCGGCGAGACAAGATCGAGCATGGCGCGCGTCGCCGGGCCGTGCGGACCGAGCAACAGCATGTTCAGCCGCGCCTCGTGATCGGCCGGGGTCAGTTCCCCGCCCCAGCGCGCGAGGATGCGCGATTGCGGCTCGGCGTCGAAGGATCGGGTCCGCCACCAGTCGCGAATCAGGGCGCGGGCCTCGCGGTGACGTCCGCGCTGTTCGAGCGCCGAGGCGTTGGCGATGGCGCCTTGGACGGTTTCGGGCGGGTGGTCGGAGAAGAGGGCCATGACGGCGTCCGGCGTGGCGCCGACGCGGTCCAGAACCGATTCTGCGGCGGCGCGACGTGATTCGGCGCGCGGCCAGCCCTTCAAGGCGGTCTGGGCCTGGGCGAGTTCGGCGTAGGAGAGTTGTTCGCCCGAGGTGTCGATCAGGGCCCACTCGATCAGCTTGCGCGCCGTGGGGTCGCGCATCTGCGAGATCGCAGCCTGGGCGCCGGGGATGTCGCGCGCCCGCGCCGCCGCCAGGCCCTGACGGAACAGGGCCGTGTCCTGGTCATCGAGCACGCGGCCCTGATAGGTGGGGCTGTAACCCGGCACGGATTGTGAAACGGCGGAATAGGGAACAGGTTGGCCGGGAAGGGCGTCCTGCGGGGTCGGGGCGATGACGGCGAGGGCCGCAGCCAGACTGGTCGCGATCATGATATTTCCTGTTCTCATTCATCCCGGTTGCGGCGAGGCCGCTGGCGACCTAACGTCCCGCGCTCTCAAGACAGAGGTTCTGGACATCCGTCCATCGCCCCTCCCCACGCAGGCTAGCTAGTCCCATGACCGCCCCCTTGTTCAAGGGCGTGATCACCGCCCTGATCACACCACTTCATGACGGAAACGTGGACGAAGCCGCATTCGCCACGCTCATCGAAAGACAGATCGCCGCAGGCGTCGACGGGCTGGTGCCCGTCGGCACGACGGGCGAGGGCGCCAGCATGGACCTGGACGAGCACAAGCATGTGATCGATCTATGCGTGCGGCTGGTGGCGGGGCGCGTCAGCGTCATCGCTGGAACCGGATCGCCCTACACCAAGGAAGCCATCGACCTGACCCGGCACGCCAAGGCGGTGGGTGCGGATGGGGCGTTGATCGTCACCCCCTATTATATCCGCCCCTCGCAGGCGGGCATGGCGGCGCATTTCGAGGCTATCGCTGACGCCGTTCAGCTGCCGATCCTGCTCTACAACGTCCCGTCGCGTACGGGAGTCGATCTGGCCAATGAGACGGTAGCGCGGCTGGCGGCCCATCCGAACATCGTCGGCGTCAAGGACGCCACCGGCGACATGAGCCGGGTCAGCTGGATGCGCGCCAATATCGACGGCCAATTCGACCTGATCTCGGGCGATGATTCCAGCTATCTGGGTTATCACGCCTGTGGCGGGGTCGGACTGATCTCGGTGGCGTCCAATGTCGCGCCCGAGGCCATGGTCGCCCTGCACAATGCGGCGGCGGCCGGCGACTACGCCACCGCCCGCGACTGGCAGAATCGACTGATCGGCCTGTGCAAGGCGCTGTTCCTCGACAATTCTCCGGCTCCGACCAAATACGCCCTGGCCCGGTTGGGCCTGTGCAGCGAGGAGGCGCGGCTGCCGTTGTCGCCGACGTCGGAAGGGGTCAAGCCGCTGATCGACCGCGCCATGGCGGATGCGGGCGTCGTCTGATGGCGCCGCAGCCGCAGTCGAAGTCCAAGGTCATCGCCGAGAACCGCCGCGCGCGGTTCGACTATTTCCTTGAGGACAATATCGAGGCGGGTATTCAACTGCTCGGCACCGAGATCAAGGCGCTGCGGGACGGACGGGCCAATATCGCCGAAAGCTATGCGGCGGTGGAGGGGCGCGAGATCGTCCTGATCAACGCCGACATCCCGCCGTACAAGCAGGCGAACCGCTTCAATCACGAGCCGCGCCGACCACGCAAACTGCTGCTGCACAGAAAGCAGATCGACCGGTTGATCGGGGCGGTGCAGCGCGACGGTCAGACGATCATTCCGCTGAAGCTGTATCTGAACGACGCGGGCAAGGCGAAGCTGGAGATCGCCCTGGCCAAGGGCAAGAAGCTGCACGACAAGCGCGAAGCCTCGGCCGAACGAGACTGGCAGCGCGACAAGGCCCGTCTGATGCGCGACAAGGGCTGAGGCCCGAGCACTACCCCAGCGGCCGGGCGTCCGTGACCCCCGGCAGATCGGCGAAACCATAGCCGCCCGCGCCTCCGGTCCCTGTGGACGGATGGAAAAGGCCGCCTGTGATCAGGGCCAGGGCCGTGATCACAATCACGAGGACCGCGGCCAGGATCGCGATCCTGCGCTCGCGTCGCGTGAATAATCCGTCAGTGCGTCGCATCGTCCAGCCTCCCGCTGGGAGACGAACGCCGAACGCTCGCCTCTGTTCCGCCTTATTTCAGCATGGCAGAGTCGTGCGACACGCACGCAACAGTAGAGGGTTAGCGGGCGATGATCTCGCGCGCCCGATCAAACACCGCCTCGAACATGGCCGGGGTCAGCCGGCCGGTGTTCGTGTTCAATCGGGAGCAGTGATACGAGTTCAGGATGACGTATCCGCCGGCCTCGCCCTCTGCGCCATGGCCGGCCGGCATGGCCGAGGCCGGCCGGCCGAACGCCTTGAGGATGTTGCGGCGAGAGACGTCGCCCAGGGTCACGATGACCTTCAGATTGGGCAGCAAGGCCAGGCGGTCGATCAGGAAGGGGCGGCAGGTCGTCTCTTCGATCGGCAGCGGCTTGTTGCCGGGCGGGGCGCAGCGGACCGCGTTGGTGATCATGCAGTCCACCAGCGTCAGGTCGTCGTCGCCGTTCGGATCATAGTGGCCCTGAGCAAAGCCCGCCTTTTTCAGGGTGTCGTACAGCAGCCAGCCGGCGTGATCGCCGGTGAAGGGCCGCCCCGTGCGATTGGCGCCGGTGCGGCCGGGCGCGAGACCCGCGACCAGCAGCCGGGCGTTCGGATCGCCGAAGGACGGGGCGGGGCCGTTCCACCAGTCGGGGTTCTGGCGGGCGTTCTCCTGGCGATACTCGACCAGGCGCGGGCACAGGGGGCAGTCGCGGGGGGGCTCGGGTCTCAGGCTCATTGACCGGCGCCCGTCTTGGGACGACAGAACTCGGCCATCAGGTCGTTCAGATCAAGGAAGGCGTCGGCCTGGCGACGCAGTTCGTCGGCGATATGCGGCGGCTGGGTCTTCTGGGTCGAGACGACAGTGACGCGCACGCCTAGCGCCTGCACCGCCTGCACCAGTCGCCGAAAGTCCCCGTCGCCGGAAAACAGCACGGCGTGATCCAGGCGGGGGGCCAGTTCCAGCATGTCCACCGCGATCTCGATATCCATATTTCCCTTGATCCGGCTGTGGCCCTGGCCGTCGGTGAAGCGCTTCACCGGCTTGGTCACGACCGAAAAGCCGTTGTAGTCCAGCCAGTCCACCAGAGGCTTCACCGGCGAGAACTCTTCGCCCTCGACCACCGCCGTGTAATAATAGGCGCGCGTCAGGATGGATTTCTCGCGGAACCAGTCCAGCATCCGCTTGAAGTCCATATCGTGCTGCAAGGCGCGGGCGGCGGAATACAGGTTCGAACCGTCGATGAAGATCGCCAGGCGGTCGGTGGAATGAAACATGGTCGAGGCCGTCAAAAGAAATGAAGAAAATGGCGCCCGGCCGGACGCTGCGGTCGATGTGGGAATCGACGGCGCGCCCGATCTGGACGCTGCAGTCATCGTGGCGCTGGGCTGCAATGACAAGGGGGTCTGGGCCTCCTGCCGCGAGGCGCTGGAAGCCGCCTTGGCGCGTTTTCGCAGCGAGGGGATTGATGTGGTGGCGCGGTCGTCCTGGTGGTCGTCCATGGCCTGGCCCGATCCGCAGGACCCGCCGTTCCTGAACGGGGTGGTCATTGTCGCCACGCGCCACGATCCCCACGCGCTGATGGCGGCCCTAGGGCGGATCGAGGATGTCTTCGGCCGTCAGCGGTCGGTCCGCAACGCCCCGCGCACGCTGGATCTGGACCTGATCGCCTATGGTCGACTGAGCGGGGACCTGGACGGGCTGATCCTGCCGCACCCCCGCGCGGCCGAGCGCCGCTTCGTGATGGGGCCGATTGCGGAGATCGCGCCGGACTGGGTCCATCCCCACGGCGGGGTCGCCCAGGCCCTGGCGGCTTCGGCGACGGTGGGGCGCGACGCCCATCCGGTCTGAGGCCGCACTTTCGCCGCTCTGGCGTTGCAAAAGTCAGTCCCTATCTGTATTTCACGCGGTTCTCCCCCGCGTTCGAGGAATTTCATGGCCCGCGTCACCGTCGAAGACTGCATCGAAAAGGTACCGAACCGCTTTGGTCTGGTGCTGATGGCCGGCCACCGCGCCCGCAGCATCGCCAACGGCGCCGCCCTGACGATCGACCGCGACAACGACAAGAACCCGGTCGTCGCCCTGCGCGAGATCGCCGACGACACCGTCGTGCCGGATGAACTGCGCGAGACCATCATCACCACGCTGCAACGCGTCGATGAGCGCACCGAAGCCGAGGACGAGGCGGAAACCGTCGCCCTGCTGGCCGAACCGCAACACATGAACATGGCCGAGGCCGAGCTGATCCGCGCGCTGCAAAGCGACCGCGACGGCGGTCAGGAGGAGCGGTACTGACGCCCGAGGGAGCCCCTGGCGTCACTATCCTGCCGGCGCGGACCGAGACGGTTCCGCCGGCGCCCCAAACTGCAAACAAAAACGAACCTGTTTCAACGACTGCAGAACCGGCCCCCGCCATCAAGCGTGCGCCGGTTCTTCGTCAGTTCGAGCTGATCGAGGCCGTCAAGGCCTATGACCCTACCGCCGACGAAGCGCTGCTGAACCGCGCCTATGTCTATGCGATGAAGATGCACGGCTCGCAGATGCGGGCCTCGGGCGATCCCTATTTCGCCCACCCGATCCAGGTCGCGGGCATACTGACCGACTACAAGCTCGACACAGCCACCATCGTCACAGCCCTGCTGCACGATGTGGTCGAGGACACCTCGGCGACGCGCGACGACATCGCTCAGATGTTCGGCGAGGAGGTCGCGGTCCTGGTCGAAGGCGTGACCAAGCTGAGCCGGCTGGAGCTTCAGGCGGAACACACCCGCCAGGCGGAGAACCTGCGGAAATTCATCCTGGCCATCAGCCGGGACGTCCGGGTGCTGCTGGTCAAGCTGGCGGACCGTCTGCACAACATGCGCACGCTCCAGTACGTCAAGCCGGAGAAGCGCGAACGGATCAGCCGCGAGACGCTGGAAGTCTATGCCCCGCTGGGACGGTCGATCGGCATCCACTCGATTGCGTCCGAGTTGGAAGAACTGGCCTTCACCTATCTGAATCCGACGGCGAAGACGGCCATCGAACGGCGGCTGGAGGCGCTGAAGCTGGAGCATGGCCGCGCCATCGAAGGCGTGTCCGGCGAGGTCGAGCGGGTTCTGTCCGAGGCGGGCGTGGGCGCCCATGTGTTCGGGCGGCAAAAGACCCCCTATTCGATCTGGCGCAAGCTGCAGCGCAAGTCGGTCGGTTTCTCGTCCCTGTCCGACATCTATGGTTTCCGCGTGATCGTGGAAGCCGAGGACGACTGCTATCGCGCCCTGGGCGTCATCCATCGCGAATGGCCGATGGTGCCTGAGCGGTTCAAGGATTTCATCTCGACGCCCAAGTCGAACAACTATCGTTCGCTTCACACCACTGTGGTGGGGCCGCGCGGCCTCCGGATCGAGATGCAGATCCGCACAGAGGCGATGGATCGCGTGGCGGAAGACGGGGTGGCGGCCCATTGGCGCTACAAGAACCAGTCCTATGGATTCGACCACGAGGCCATGGCCAAGGGCGGCGGACGCGATCCGCTGCAGAACCTGCGCCATCTCGTTCAGGTGATTGAGCACGGCGAGGGCGGCGAAGATTGGGTCGAGCACGCCAAGCTCGAAATGTACCTGGACCAGGTGTTCGTCTTCACGCCCAAGGGGCGGCTGGTGACCTTGCCGCGCGGCGGCATGCCGCTGGACTTCGCTTATGCGGTCCACACCGAGGTCGGGGACACGGCCGTGGGGGTCAAGGTCAACGGCGAACTGAAGCCGATGCGGACGCCGCTTCAGAACGGCGACGTGATCGAGATCATCCGCGGGGCCAAACGCGAAGTGCCCGCCGACTGGCGCAGCCTGACGGTCACGGGCCGGGCCCGTTCGGCCATCCGCCGCCACATCCGGACTTCGGAACGCGAGGAGTTCGTCAAACTGGGCCGAATCGCCCTGCAGCAGACCCTGGCCCGAATAGACAAGACCCTGGCCGAGGTGTCGCTGAAGCCGATTCTGGAGACCCTGGCGGTCGCCGGTGACGATGATGTGTTCGAAAGCCTGGGGCGCGGCCGACTATCGCCGACGACGGTGGCGGAGACCCTGTTCCCCGCCATGAAGGGGCGGCTGAAGGCCGGACCCGAGAAACAACGGATCGAAAGCGACACCGCCCGTCTGTTCGTGCGCGGCGGCGGACTGACGCCGGGCGTCAGCGTTCACTTCGGGCAGTGCTGCACCCCGGTGCCGGGCGATCGGATCGTCGGCATCCTGGAGCCGGAGATCGGCCTGACGGTCCATACGATCGACTGCCAGTCCCTGGCGGCCTTCGCCGATGACGACTCGGTCTGGCACGACCTGCAATGGACGCCCCAGGCCGAGACAGACGCCGTGGCGGCGGTTCGTCTGAACGCGACCATTCGCAACGCGCCGGGGGTGCTGGGGCAGGTGACGACCCTGATCGGCGAGGCGGGCGGCAATATCATCAACCTGTCCATGGCCTACCGCCAGCAGGACTTCTTCGATGTGACCATCGACGTCGAGGTCGAAGACGCCAAACACGCGACCATGCTTATGGCGGCGCTGCGGGCCAATCCGTCCGTCGACAACGTCGATCGCGGTCGAGGCTGAGCCTTTGACTCGAGGGGCCGAGGCGCTAAGACCGCGCCATGAACACCCAAGACGTCCTCAACGAATTCCGTGACGCCGGCGCCCTGCGCGAAGGCCATTTCGTCCTGTCGTCCGGGCTGCACAGCCCGGTCTTCCTGCAGAAGAACCTGGTCTTCATGCAGACCGACCGCTGCGAACGCCTGTGCAAGGCCCTGGCGGACAAGATCGTCGCGACCGTGGGGCCCGTGGATGTCGCCATTTCGCCGGCCGTGGGCGGGATTATCCCCGGATATGAGACCGCGCGTCACCTGGGCGTGCCGTCGATGTATGTCGAGCGGGAAGGCGGGCAGTTCAAGCTGCGGCGCGGGTTCTCGGTCGAGCCGGGGCAGAAGGTGGTGATGGTCGAGGACATCGTCACCACGGGCCTGTCGTCGCGCGAGTGCATCGCCGCCATCCAGGCTGCGGGGGGCGAAGTGGTCGCGGCCGCCTGTATCGTGGATCGGTCGGGCGGCAAGGCGGATGTGGGCGTGCCCCTGATCGCCCTGGCCTCGCTGGAAGTGCCGGCCTATCCGGCCGACGCCCTGCCGCCGGAACTGGCGGCTCTGCCAGTCGAGGATCCCGGCAGCCGCAGACTTTCGAAGTGATGTTCGGTTTGGCGAGGAGCTGAGATGCGCGAACGGGTCAGGCTGGGCGTCAACATCGATCATGTCGCCACCGTGCGGAACGCGCGGGGCGGGACGCATCCTGATCCGGCCCGTGCCGCCGAGGCGGCGCTGGCCGCCGGCGCCGACGGCATCACGGCCCATCTGCGCGAGGACCGTCGCCATATCACCGACGCCGACATCGATGTTCTGAGCGCCCTGTGCGCCCGGGCGGGCAAGCCCCTGAATTTCGAGATGGCGGTGACGGAGGAGATGCTGGCCATCGCCCTGCGCCATCGGCCCCACGCCGCCTGTCTGGTGCCCGAACGGCGCGAGGAGGTCACGACCGAGGGCGGTCTGGCCGTCGCGGGGCACGAGGCGCGGATCGCGCCGGTGGCCCAGGCCCTGGCCGAGGCGGGCATCCGGGTGTCCCTGTTCATCGAGCCGTCGGAAGACCAGGTCGAGGCCGCCGCCGCCGTCGGCGCGCAGGTGGTGGAGTTCCACACCGGCCGCTACTGCCTGCTGACCGATCCCGGCGAGCGGGAGGTCGAGTTCGAACGGATCGCCGCCGCCGCAGCCCAGGCCGACATCCTGGGGCTTGAGGTCCATGCCGGCCATGGGCTGGATTACGACACGGCGCCGCGCATGCTGGCGATCCCCGAAGTTCGAGAGCTGAACATCGGCCATTTCCTGATCGGCGAATCCATCTTCGTCGGCCTGGATTCCGCCATTCGCCGCATGCGGGCGGCGATGGACGCCGCCCTGTGATCCTCGGCGTCGGGGCGGACCTGTCCGATATTCGGAGAATCCAGGCCTCGCTGGATCGGTTCGGCGAGCGGTTCAAACAGCGCTGTTTCACCGATCTGGAGCGGACGCGATCGGACCGCAAGCCCGATCCCGCCTGGAGTTACGCCAAGCGGTTCGCCGCCAAGGAGGCCTGCGCCAAGGCCCTGGGCACCGGGATGAGAGCCGATGTCTACTGGCGCGACATGGGGGTGGTGAACCTGCGCTCCGGCCAGCCGACCCTGGCCCTGACGGGCCACGCCTCCGACCATCTGGCGCGACTGACGCCGGCGGGTCATGAGGCGAGGATTCACCTGACCCTCAGCGATGAACACCCCTATGCACTCGCCTTCGTGGTGATCGAAGCCTTGCCGCTGTCGTAATCGCGATATACCCGTCACGGGACGACCGCGCAGACGCGGCAAGGGGATGCTTGATCGCATGAGCGAAGACCAGAAGCCGCACGACGCCGATGCTGCCCAGACCAACGCGACCGACGCCACGCCGGAGGAAGTCTTCGCCGCGTCCGAGGCCGATGCGCCTGTGGAGGCGGTGAAGGATCCCGCCGCCGAAAAGCGCCCGGTCTGGAGCGACAAGGGGGATGCGCCGTTCGAGGACGAGCCGACGACTCCGGTCTATGCGCGCAAGCCCGCCAAGAAGGCCAAGGGCGAACAGAGCGCCGGCGACGAAACGGTCGAGATCGTCAAGACGATCTTCTTCGCCCTGCTGATCGCCATGGTGCTGCGGATCTTCCTGTTCCAGCCCTTCACCATCCCGTCGGCCTCGATGGAGCCGAACCTGTACGAAGGCGACTATATCGTCGTGTCGAAATGGTCCTACGGCTATTCGAAACACTCGATCCCGTTCAGCCCGCCGCTGTTCGACGGCCGCATCATGGGTTCGGCGCCCAAGCGCGGCGATATCGTGGTGTTCAAGCTGCCGCGTGACGACAAGACCGACTTCATCAAGCGAGTGATCGGCCTGCCGGGCGACCGCATCCAGATGATCGCCAACAAGCTGTATATCAACGACAAGCCGGTTCAGGACGTCGTCGTCAGCCAGGGTGAGATCGACGACATCTTCGGCGCGCACACGATCGCCGAGGTCCGCGAGACCCTGCCGGAAGGCAAGAGCTTCATGACCCAGGACTTCGGCCCCGGCAACGACCTGGACGACACCCCGGTCTATGAGGTGCCGGTCGGCCACTACTTCATGATGGGCGACAACCGCGACAACTCGATCGACAGCCGTGTCGAACAGTCCAGCGGCGTGGGCATGGTCCCGGCCGAGAACTTGGTCGGCAAGGCGCAGATCATCCTGTTCTCGTGGAAGCCCGGATCGTCGCTGTGGAACCCCGTCAGCTGGTTCAACGTGCGGCTCGACCGGTTCTTCAACGTCCTGCACTGATGGCCAATTTACGGGCCGAGGCGGTCGCGGCGCTTCAGACACGCATTGGTCATGCCTTTAGGGATGCGGCCTTGCTGGAACGCGCCCTGACCCACGCCAGCGTGGGCGAGGGCGCGCCGGTCGGCGTGCATGGCCCCCGCGACAACGAGCGGCTGGAGTTCCTGGGCGACCGGGTGCTGGGCCTGCTGGTGGCCGAGAAGCTGTCGCGGGACTATCCCACCGCCAACGAGGGTCAGCTCTCGTCCAGCCTGCACGCCCTGGTCGACAAGACCGCCTGCGCACGGGTGGGAGAGGCCCTGGGCGTCGGCGCTGCGCTGCGGCTGTCGCCGGGCGAGACCAAGACGGGGGGGCGCCGCAAGGCCGGGGTGATCGCCGACGCGGTCGAGGCCATCCTGGCGGCCGTCTATCTGGACGGCGGGCTGGAGGCGGCGCGAGCCTTCTTCGACAAGGCCTGGGCGGAAGAGTTTTCCGCCCCGCCGTCACGGACCGTGACCAACCCCAAGTCGGCGCTGCAGGAGTGGGCCCAGGCCAAGGGCCGACCGCTTCCGACCTATCGCGTCGCGGATCGGACGGGTTCGGATCATGCGCCGACATTCACCATCGAGGTGTCCGTCGAGGGCGTGGAGCCCTTGACCGCACAGGGGCGTTCGCGTCAGGAGGCGGAGAAGGCGGCCGCAACGGCTCTCCTCAAACGTGAAGGCGTCATTTGACCGATATCGAAAACCAGCGCGCGGGCTTCGCCGCCATCATCGGCGCGCCGAACGCCGGCAAGTCCACGCTGGTCAACCGGCTGACCGGATCCAAGGTCTCCATCGTCACCCAGAAGGTGCAGACGACACGGTTCCCGGTGCGCGGCATCGCCATGGAAGGCGACGCCCAGATCGTTCTGGTGGACACCCCCGGCATCTTCACCCCGCGCCGTCGGCTGGACCGGGCCATGGTCGCCTCGGCCTGGGGCGGAGCGCAGGACGCGGACGTGGTCGTCCACCTGATCGACGCCCAGTCGCACATCAACGCCGAGGGCCGTGAAGGCACGGCGGCGGACCGCCGCTCGGCCGAGGACACCGAGACCATCATCGCCAATCTTCAGTCCACCGGGACGAAGGTGATTCTGGCGCTGAACAAGATCGACGGCATGCGCCGCGACACCCTGCTGGCCCTGTCGCAGACACTGTTCGAGAGCGGCGTCTATGACGAGGTCTATATGATCTCCGCCGCCAACGGCGACGGGGTCGAGGACCTGAAGCAGCGTCTGGCGCGGTCGATGCCCAAGGGGCCGTGGCTGTATCCAGAGGACCAGGCGGCGGACGTGCCGGTGCGGGTTCTGGCGGCCGAGATCACGCGCGAGAAGGTCTATCTGCGCGTCCACGAGGAACTGCCCTATTCGGCGGCGGTGGAGACCACCAGTTTCGAGGACCGCGCCGACGGCTCGGCCCGGATCGAACAGACCATCTATGTCGAGCGCGAGAGCCAGCGGCCCATCGTCCTGGGCAAGGGGGGCCAGACGCTGAAATGGATCGGCCAGAAGGCGCGCGAGGAGCTGAACGAGATCCTCGGCCGCCAGGTCCACCTGTTCCTGACCGTCAAGGTTGATCCGAAGTGGCAGGATTCGCGGGCGCTTTACGCCCAGTTCGGTCTGGATTTCGACGTCTGAGTTCCCGTGTTTGAAGTGCCGCGTACCCCTGGGGGCCATCCCCGGCTCGTTCTGGGCGTCCTTGGGGCGCTGATCCTCGGCGGCGCGGTCTGGGCGGGCTTCTCCACGGCCGTGAAACCCGCCAGCGATGCGGTTCTGGCCTCCATACGTCCCGACACGCCGCCGCGTCCGCCCCTGGTGGTGGTCGAGGACTTGCCGCAACTGGCCGCACGGCTGGACCGTGAGGCCGCCGCCGGGCGTTTCATGGGGGCGGTGCTGGTGGCCAAGGGCGACCGGGTGCTGTTCCGTCAGGTCTATGGCGAGGCGAACTATGAGCAGGATCGGCCGCTGAAGCTGGATTCCCGGTTTCGCCTGGCCTCGATCTCCAAACAGTTCACCGCCACGGCCATCCTGCGTCTTCAGGACGAGGGAAGGCTGCGCATCTCCGACCCCGTGTGCAAATGGATCCAGCCGTGCCCGAAGGCGTGGGAGCCGGTGCGGATCAGCCACCTGCTGTCGCACACCTCGGGGATACCGGACCTGATGGCGCGGCCGGGCTGGGGCATGCGTCGGACCACGCCGGCGACCCTGAACGAGCTGACCGAGGATTCGAAACGTTTCGGCCTGCAGTTCGCGCCGGGAACCAAGGTCCGTTACGACAATGCGGGCTTCAACCTGGCGGCGGCCATCGTCGAGCAGGCCAGCGGCCGGCCCTATGACGCCTATATGCGCGAGACCTTCTTCGGCCCCTTGGGCATGAAGGACAGCGGGCTGGACCTGGACGGCGGCGACCATGGGGTGATCATGGGCTACGCCAACTTCCCGGCCGGGCTGGCGGCCCAGCCGAACGCCAACACCTCCATCGTCGCCGGGGCGGGTGCGGTCTATTCGACCCTGGACGATCTGCTGGTCTGGCAAAGGGCGCTGCACCGGGGAGCGCTGCTGAAGCCGTTCAGCTATCAGCAGATGCTGGCCGACCACGCCCCGGCCGACACGCCCAAGGAGCGGGGCCGTCCGCGCCGCGACTGGGGTTACGGGATCTTCTCGAACCGGCTGGGCGATCAGGTTCGGCCCAGTTTCCAGGATCGCCAGATCTATCACACCGGCAGCTGGGGCGGGTTCCGCAACCTGATGCTCTATCAGCCCGAGGCCGATGTGACGGTGATCGTGCTGTCGAACAATTATCACCTCCGCGACCAGGTCTTCCTGATCAGCCAACAGGCGATGGCCGAGGCCCTGGGCCGGGAATTCCCCACGACCCTGGCCCGCTGACCGCCCGTCAGGTCGGCAGCATGGACCCCGTGTCGATGTAGCGCTGGTGCCAGGACAGGGCCTCGTTCAGCAGGTGCGGCGACTGGAGGCCGTAGGAGCCCTTCAGCGCACGGTCGTAATAGTCGTTCAGCGCATCGCGGTATCTGGGGTGGGCGCAGTGGGCGATGATCAGCTTGGCCCGCTGTTTCGGCGACAGGCCGCGCAGGTCGGCAAGGCCCTGTTCGGTGACGATGACCTGGACGTCCTGGGTGATGTGGTCGACGTGGCTGGCCATGGGCACGATGGCCGAGATGGCGCCGCCCTTGGCCGTTGAAGGCGTCACGAAGCAGGAGATGAAGGCGTTGCGCGAGAAGTCCCCGGAACCGCCGATGCCGTTCTGGATGCGTGAGCCCATGACCTGGGTCGAGTTGACGTTGCCGTAGATGTCGGCCTCGATCAGGCCGTTCATGGCGATACAGCCCAGGCGGCGGATCAGCTCGGGGTGGTTGGAGATTTCCTGCGGGCGCAGGATGATCTTGCCGCGGAACTGCTCCATGCGACTGTTCATGTCCGCCGCCGCCTCCGGGCTGAGGGAGAAGGCGGTGGCGGAGGCGACCGTCAACTTGCCGGCGTCCAGCAGGTCCAGCATCCCGTCCTGGATCACCTCTGTATAGGCGGCCATCCGCTCGAACGGACTGTCCATCAGGCCCGCCAGCACGGCGTTGGCGACATTGCCGACGCCCGATTGCAGCGGCAACAGGGCGGTCGGCAGGCGGCCGACTCGGACCTCGTGCTTGAGGAATTCGATCAGGTGGCCGGCGATGGCGCGGGCGTTGGCGTCGGGCGCGGCGAAGGGCAGGTTGCGGTCGGGGGCCTCGGTCTCGACGATGGCGACGATCTTGGCCGGATCACAGCGGAGGGTCGGCTGGCCGATCAGCTGATCGGGCCGGGTCAGGGGGATGGGCACACGGTTGGGCGGCAGGGCGGTGCCGTAATAGATGTCGTGCATCCCCTCCAGCGCCGGGTTCTGCCAGGCGTTGACCTCCAGGATCACGCGCTCGGCCCGGTCCAGCCAGGTCTTGTTGTTGCCGATGGAGGAGGAGGGGACCAGGCTGCCGTCGGCGTTGATCGCCGAAACCTCGACCACGGCGGTGTCCAGCGGACCCAGCACGCCCTGCCAGACCATGGGCGCCAGCTGGCTGAGGTGCATGTCCAGATAGTCCATCTGGCCCGAGTTGATCTTCTCACGCGCGATGGGGTCGGAGTTGTAGGGCAGGCGGCGTTCGATCCCGTCGGCCTTGGCCAGGGCCCCGTCCAGTTCCGGCCCGGTGGAGGCGCCGGTCCAGAGATTCAGCCGGAAGGCGTCGCCGGCCGCGTGGGCGGCCTCGATCCGCGCCGCGAGAGCCGAGGGCACCGCCTTGGGGTAGCCCGAGCCGGTGAAGCCGCTCATGCCCACGGTCGAGCCGGCGGGAATCAGGGCGGCGGCGTCCTGGGCGGACATCAGCTTGGAGCGCAGGGATTGGCTGCGGATACGCGACATGGAGCTCTTCAAGGTTACGGCCGGGGAGGGCCTGCAAGGCGGGGCTGGACTTGGGCGTCGCGGTCTCGACGGTCCATTAGACCTTGGTCGAGCTTGCCCGCTTCGTCCATGATCCTCGTCAAATATTCAGAGGGCCGGCTCCGGCGGCTAGCCTGTTTTCGAAAATCGAGAACAGGAGTAGAACGAACCCATGATCGCCGCTCTCGCCGCCCTGGCCCTGATGTCCGTCCCCCTGCAATCTACGGAGGACCCCGTGGTCGCGGCCGAGGCCGTGGTGGATCGGATGCATGCGGCGGCTTCGCATGCTGACGCCGACGCCTATTTCGGCCTGTTCACGCCCGACGCCCGCTTCATCGGCACCGACGCGACCGAGCGATGGTCGCTGGCTCAGTTCAAGGCCTATGCGGCGCCCTATTTCTCGCGGGGGCAGGGGTGGACCTATCGGCCCCACGACCGGGTCACGACACTGGCGCCCGGCGACTGTCGCTGCATCGTCTGGTTCGACGAACTGCTGGACAACGACGCCTATGGGCTGACGCGCGGTTCCGGCGTGCTGCGCCGAACCGAGGACGGCTGGAAGATCGAGCAGTATGTGTTGAGCATGCCCATTCCGAACGACAAGGCGAAGGCAGTGGTGGCTCTGGTTCAGTCTCCGGTCGAGGCCCGGCCTGACGCGGATCCCGCGCACTGATGGATTTTCATGAAGAGGCCTTTGTCCTGTCGGCGCGCGCCCATGGGGACACCGGCGCCGTGGTGGATCTGTTGACCGAAAGCCATGGACGGCGCGCGGCCTATGTGGCCGGCGGGGCGTCCCGCAAGATGCGACCCTTCCTGCAGGCCGGGGCGCGGGTCGTGGCCGACTATCGCGCGCGGACATCGGATCATCTGGGCGGGGCGCGGCTGGAGCCGGTGGGCGAGGGGCCCAGCGCCCTGTTCGACGACGCCCTGGCCCTGACCGGCCTGGCGGCTGCTGCGGGGGTGGCGCAGGGGGCCTTGCCTGAGCGTGAGCCGCATCCCGGCGTCTTCCTGGCCTTTGAGGCCCTGATGGCCGCCTTCGCCCTTCCGGACGTCTGGCCGGCCATCTTCGTGCGGTTCGAGGCGGGGCTGCTGGAAGACCTGGGCTTCGGCCTCGATCTGTCGAAATGTGCGGCGACGGGGACGGCGGACGACCTGATCTATGTCAGCCCCCGCACCGGGCGGGCGGTCAGCCGCGAAGCCGGCGCCCCCTATGCCGACAAGATGCTGAGCCTGCCGCCCTTCATGCTGGGGGCGCAGGCGGGGCTGGTCGAGGGCGACGTCAGGGCGGGGTTCGACCTGACCGGCCATTTTCTGGAACAGTTCGTCTTCCACCCGCAGAACAAGCCCTTGCCGGCCGCGCGGGTCTGGATGCTGGACCGGCTGGCCGAGACGGGACGTCTCTAAGCGACGGCTTCGGGTTCAAGCCCCATAGCCAATTCGGCGCGGGGCTCGCTTTCTTGGGCGCCTTGCAGGCCTGACGCCGCTGCGTCGCCTGAGCTGTGCTTCAGATCTCGAAAAACAACCGCGGGAAATTCACGCCACGCCCCATGGCGCGTCATGGTTGTGGGGGTCGACTTTCAACGGGGCCACGCGACCCTCCATCCGAGGCCTCAATCGAATGGAAGGAGACAAGCATGGCTATTCCGACCCCGGTGAACGGTCAGATCACCGACGCCGTCACCCAGGCGAATGTGAAGGTCCTTGGCGACGCCCCGGCGATGGCCATGGGCGCGATCTATCAGTCGCTCGCCCACTCCACCGGCATTCTCTACGAGAACGCGACGTCATCGCAGCAGCAGCTGGCGATCGCCGCCCAGGCCGCGACCAACCAGGGCGTGATCCAGATCTACAGCGTCGACACCATGGCCGGCGCGGTCGCCACGTCGAAGATCGCCCAGTCCGATACGCCCGACAACATGATGGCCCTTCTGACGGCCCTGCGCGCCGTCGGTCCCACGGCTGCGGTTTCCTGATTTTCCGTCCCGCAAACCCAAAACAGAAGGACTTGAGACATGGCGCTTCCGACACCCGTCAACGGCATGATCACCGACGCCGTCACCCAGGCCAACGTCAAGGTGCTGGGCGACGCTCCGGCCATGGCCATGGGCGCGATCTATCAATCGCTCGCCCACTCCACCGGCATTCTCTACGAGAATGCAGCCTCTTCGCAGCAGCAACTGGCCATCGCCGGCCAGGCCGCGACCAATCAGGGGGTCATCCAGATCTACAGCGTCGACACCATGGCCGGCGCTGTCGCCGCCAGCAAGATCAGCCAGTCGGACACGCCTGACAATCTGTTGTCCCTGCTGACGGCCCTGCGCGCCACGGCGGCCTGACGCCGAACCCTGGATATCCGTGACGGCCGCGGCGGGAGACTGGCGCCCGCCGCGCCAACCCCTGGAGGACGACCATGGTCGAGGCGAAGATGAACGAGAAGACGGCGGAAAAATCCGCCCAGACCCTCGGCGACTTCGAGGAGATTCTGAAGCTCATGCTGGAGCTCAGCAAGAACCCCGCGACGGCCCCCACGGCGGAATCAGCCGCCAACACCCTGCTGACCGTCATCGGCTCGGGCCCCAGCTTCGCGGCGATGCAGAGCCTGGTGGCCGCCAATCAGGCCAGCGGGATGATGTACCACAACGCCGTCGCCAACCAGCAGACCACCAACATCCTGGGCATGGTCGCGACCATGAACTGCGTCCAGGCGCTGATGGACAAGCCGTCCGTCATTCCGTGGCCGGACATCGGTCCGCGCCGTGAGGAGCCGTTCGAATGACACGCGAGGAAAAGCGATTGAGAACCGAAGAAGGGCTGGCCGTCGCGGCCTGTCGCGACGACGCCCTGCTGCTGTGCGCCGGAGCCGGCGTGTGCAACGCCGGTCTGATCACCATCATGGCCTCGGCGGACGCTTTTGCTGCGCGCCTGGCCGCCTCAACGCAGCATGCGGCGGAACTGTCGACGCTGCAGATCCGGCAACTGGCGACCAGCCTGGCCGACATGCAGCAAATCCGCACGGTCCGGACCGCCGACGTCGGCGTGCGGTCGGTGTCGCAAGTTCGTCAGGAGCCTGCGCCATCGGCCTTCTACGGCGCGCCGGTCGTCACCTGAGCATCAAGAAAAGGGGGAGGCTTCGTCATGAGCGACACCGTCAACGCACAGATCACCGACGCCGTCACCCAGACCAACGTCAAGGTGCTGGGCGAGGGGCCGGCGGAAGCCATGGCCGTGTCGGTCCAAGCGGTGGCGCACGCCACCAGCCTGTCGGTCGAGAACGCCAGCCAGACCCAGGGGGGCATGCAGCAGATCAACAACGCCGCCGTCGGCGCCCTGATCGCCAAGATCCTCGAAATCGCGGTCTGAGCGATGGCCTATCCGACCGCCGTGAACAGTCAGATCACCGATGCGGTGACGCAGCAGAACCTGATGGTCCTGGGCGCCGCCTCTACGATCGCCATGGGCTCGATCTACCAGAGCGCGGCCCATTCGACGGCGATCGTGTTCGAGAACGCGGTCCAGGCCCAGCGCCAGGCCTCGATCTGCGCCCAGGCCGCCACCAATCAGGGCGTGATGCAGGTCTATGAGATGGGCAGCATGGTCTCGGCCATCGCCACCACGCGGATCGCCGCCAGAGCGCCGCCCCCCAGCCCGCTCGAAAACGCCCTTGTTCTGCTTATCGCCGCCAAACTGCTGAATCTCTAGAATTGTCAGGATCTGAACCATGGCCGCCGACACGCCCGTCAACTCGCAAGTCACCGACGCGGTCACCCAGACCAACGTCAAGGTGCTGGGCGAAGCGCCGGCCCAATCGATGGCGCTGGTCTATCAGAGCATGGCCCATTCGATTTCCCTGGCCATGCAGAACGCCCAGCAGGCGCAAGGGGGACTGCAGCAGATCGGCAACGCCGTCACCTCCAGCGCCGTCACCATGATCATGAACGCGGCGCAGAAATAGCGCCTTCATCTGAAACGAGAGCTTTCGCGCCGTGACCGAACCGACTGTCAACAGCCAGATCAAGGACGCCGTTCAGACTTCGACGAACTGGGCGCTGGGCTTCGCGCCGCTCGAGCAGGGCACGCCCTCGACCTCGACGCGCGTCTCGGCCGGCGGCGCCATCGCCTACGACAAGGCCACCCAGGCGGCGGCTCTGTCGGTGCAGGACGCCGCCGATTACCAGCGCAACATGCTGTCCATCAGCACCACCGTCCAGGGCAAGGCCATGGCCATGATGCTGGCGTCGGGCGGGATGAACGAACCGGCGCTTGTCGCCTACGCCATGGCCCTGGTCAGTTCGTTCGCGGCGCCGATCGCGGCGGGCCTGGCGGCCGAATCCGTCACCACGGCGGTCAAGACCTTTCCCAGAAACTAGTCGAAGAGAGAGAAGGAGCAGCCATGTCCCGTTTGACCCTATCGAAGATGAGCGACGCCGAGGCCGTCGTTCAGGAAGCGCAGACGCTGGAATGGGAGACGCGATGCGAGACCGAGCGGTGGAGCGACGCCGCAGAAGACAGATCCTCGGCCGAAGGGTTTGAGGAAAGCCAGTCCAGATATCGGGAACTGCGTGCTGCGGCGGAGGCGATGGTCGCCATCCTGTACCGGATGCAGGAGCCGTTGTTGACCGATCCCTATGCGCCCTGGGCGGCGAAGCTGATGGTCAAGGCGCGGGGCCTGCTGACCGATATCGAAGACGGCGAGCGGGTCGAGAAGATCTCGTTCGTCTCCGCCGGCTCCGACAAGGAATGAGGCCGGAAAGGAGGGTTTGATGACAGACGATTCTCCCTCGCCTGAGGCCGCCGCCGGCGAGCCGCAGGTTCCGGCTGTAGATCCCATTGTCGTGGCGGCTCGGCGGATGGTCGCCGAGGTCTTCAGGACCTCGGCCGCGCGTCTGCCCGAGTTGCTGGCGGCTCAGTCGCCGCCGGACACGCCGATTCCCCAGTTCACCGAGGCCATGATCGAGCAGCTTCAGGCGCAGCTGACGCGGGCTCTGGGGCTGCCGCCCGATGAAGACGGATCCGCCCGATGACGGATGCGCAAGGGGCGACGGGGCGGCATCTCTATGACTCCATATCGGAGCAGAAGCACACGGTCGTCGACAGTTTCGCCGATCAGCGCGAGCTGTTGAAACGCGCCGTGGCCGAGCAACGCCTGGCGGCCATGCCCGAGGACATGCAGCGCGCGGCGAGGGGGCCTTCCGCCCAGGTCAGTCTCGAGATCGTCGAGGCCCTGCAGAAGATCATCGCGCGCGAGGTGACGCGGCAGTTGGACCTCGCGATCTGCGCAATGATCGAACGGACCGCCGCATCGCCATCGGCCGCCGCACCGGCTGACGGGGCGTCAGGCGGCCAGTAGCCGTCAGTATTTTCCAGCACCGCATCAAACGGCTTCACAAAAAGCAAATACACCCGTCTAAGTAGTGATAACGGGGTTCTTGCAAACTTTGGTTGATGCGACGTCGGCGATCCGGAATCGCGACAAGACCTCGACCGATACGCCCCGTTGGTTCTGCCAGGCCAAGCGTAGGGGGATGAGCTCGCTTTGGGCTTGACGGTCGCTCCCCACGCCGAGGGGGAGTGACGAATATGAATGTCGTCCGGTTGTTTCCGGATTGGGAGACGCAAGGCGAGAAAGAGAGGGCGCCCGCGACGGTTGCGCCGCCTGAGCGGCGTTCTGCTTCCCATCCTTCAGCGCCGCGCACCCCGTCTCCGGTCGAGGTTCTGGCCCGAGCGGCCGGCGGCGATCGGGGCGGGATTCCAAAAGCCGGGTTGACGCCTGCGGGCGTGATCGCGCGCGCTCTGGACCGGCCGCCGTCGATGGACCGTTTCTGGGCGATCTGGATGGTGCATCAGAACAGTCTGCGGCATCGAAGCCTGCGGCTCTCCGGTGGGAATCGGGCCGACGCCGAGGACGCGTTGAGCGCGGCCATGGTGCGGGCGGCCCAGGCCTTTGACCGCCAGCCGGTGCAGAACCCCGGGGCCTGGCTGGTGCGGATCCTGCACAACGCCTGCATGGATCAGCACCGCCAGAACGCCAATCGCATTCCCATCGTGGCAGAGGACGCCGATCTGCCGCCGCCGTCCGCCGCCGCCTGGGTCAAGGCGGCGCCCTCGCCGGAAGAGGCGCTGTCGCAACAGGAAAGCGACGCGGCCTGGGGGCGGGCCATGAACGCTCTTCCGGCCGCCCTGGTCGAGCCCTTGCGGCTCCATCTCGACGACTGGAGCGACGAACGGATCGCCGCCCATCTGAACATCAGTCGGGAACTGGTGCGCAAGCGGCGTCAACTGGCCAAGAACCGGCTGAGACTGCTGCTGGATCTCTAGCCGAAGGTGAAGGCGAAGACCTGGACGCCGGGGTCGAGGAATTCGATCTCGAAGGTGCGTTCGCGAACGGCGCCGGACTGGCGGATCAACTGATACAGGCGCTGCTGGTCGATGCGTCCCACGCCCTGGGCGTCGATGTCGGACCCGGCGTCCGCGCCAGGCGCCTGGCCGTCGATCAGGACGCGGAAACGCGGCAGGGCGCCGTTGGACCCGGGCCCCATGACCAGGTGCAGGTCGCGCGCCTTGAAGCGGAAGGACAGCCGGCCGCCAGCCGCCGCCAGTTCGGCGTGTTCGCGCGTCACGCGCCAGCGCCCGACCAGGCTCCAGTCGTTGAGGTCCAGCGGGCTGGCCACATAGGTTTTGACGGCGTCGCGGGCGAGGCCGCCCGGCGAACGGAAGTTCTCGGCGCGGGCGTAGCCGACATAGGTTTCGGGCGAACCGAGCTGGTCCATGGCGGCGGCGGCCTCGGCGCCCTGGGCCTGGACCTGGACCACGTCGGCGGCGACATCGGCGGCCCCGGCCTCCTTGAGCAGTTGCTGGATGACCCGTTCCGAGCCCTCATAGTCGCCCTCGCCGAAATGGTGGTGGCGGATGCGGCCCTGGGCGTCGATGAAATAATGGGCGGGCCAGTACTGGTTCTTGAAGGCGCGCCAGATGGCGAAGTCGTTGTCCATGGCGACCGGATAGTCGACGCCCAGGCGGCGGACGGCGTCGCGGACGTTGGCCTCCGACTTCTCGAAGGCGAATTCGGGCGTATGGACGCCGATCACGACCAGGCCCTGATCCTTGTACTTTTCGGCCCAGGCGCGGACGTAGGGCAGGGCGCGCAGGCAGTTGATGCAGGAGTAGGTCCAGAAATCGACCACCACCACCTTGCCGCGCAGCTGTTGCGGCGTCAGGGGCGGGGAGTTGATCCAGGTGGTGGCGCCGGTCAGGGGCGGCATGTTCCCCTCGACCGGCAGATTGGCCAGATCCGTCGGCGCCGCGTTCATCGGCGCGCCGCGACCGATGCCGCTCAGCAGCGCCTGTTCCAGACGGCCGGTGCTTCCGGCCGAAATCCGGGTCAGCAGGCCCGTGTCCAGGCCCAGACCGATGGCGACCACGCCGATCAGCACCAAGGCGCCCAGGCCGCGCCGCACCCATTCGCCGAGGCCCAGCGCGCCCTTCATGGCCTTGAACACCCGTCCGCCCACCAGCAGGGCCAAGGCCAGGGAGGTGGCGGCGCCCGCCGCATAGGCCAGCAGCAGAACGGTCGAGCCGACGCCTGCGCCCTGCAAGGCGGCGCCGGTCAGGATCACGCCCAGTATGGGGCCTGCGCAGGGCGCCCACAGCAGGCCGGTGGCCACGCCCAGCAACAGGGAGGCGCGGACGTCGCCCTGGTCTGCGGAGCGGCGCTCGACGCGATCGGTCAGCCAGGAACCGGCCGCCACGAAGGGTCGCATCAGCCGGTCGCCGATGGAGGGCACGAGCAGGCTGAGGCCCAGGACGGCCATGACCGCAAGCGCGATCCAGCGACCGACCTCATTGGCGCGCACGGCCCAGCCGCCGCCCAGGGCCGCCAGGGTCGCAACCCCGGCGAAGGTGACGGCCATGCCGACCAGCAGGGGCAGGCCGTTGCGCACGAACGGCCGACCGGCGCGGGCGAAGACGAAGGGCAGGACCGGCAGGATACAGGGGCTGACGATGGTCAGGGCGCCAGCGAGATAGGAGAGCAGGAACAGGATCATGAAGGCGGGCCTGACGTGACGGGCGTCACTCACATACGAAGCCGGGAGGCGTTCGGTTACCCTTCGGCGTACGATCTCCCACAGATAGACGCCCTGTCCCTGCTCGAACGGGCTAGACTTCGCGCTTCCGATCCCCGATTCGCTGGCCCATGACGATCCACGCTCCGCCGCCGGAAGGCGGCCGTATCATCGACGAGCCGATGGAGACGGCCCTCAGCCGTCGCTATCTGGCCTACGCCCTGTCGACCATCACCAACCGCGCCCTTCCCGATGTTCGGGACGGGTTCAAGCCCGTGCACCGGCGCATCCTGTACGCCATGCACCAGATGCGGCTGAACCCGCAGGCGGCGGCGCGCAAATGCGCCAAGGTCGTCGGCGAGGTCATGGGCGGATACCACCCGCACGGCGACGCCTCGATCTATGAAGCCCTGGTGCGTCTGGCCCAGGATTTCGCCCAGCGCTATCCGCTGGTCGACGGCCAGGGGAACTTCGGCAATATCGACGGCGATAGCGCCGCGGCCATGCGCTACACCGAGTGCAAGCTGACGCCGGCGGCCGTGCTGCTGCTGGACGGGATCGATCAGGACTCGGTCGATTTCCGCGCCACCTACGACGATCAGGACGAGGAGCCGGTGGTTCTGCCGGCCGGTTTCCCCAACCTGCTGGCCAACGGCTCGTCCGGCATCGCCGTGGGCATGGCGACGTCGATTCCGCCGCACAATGTCGGCGAACTGATCGACGCCTGCCAGATGCTGCTGGACCGGCCCGAGGCGACGACGGCTGAACTGGTGCAACTGGTCCCCGGACCCGACTTCCCGACCGGCGGGGTCGCCGTGGAGGGCCACGCTTCGATCCTGGACGCCTATGAGACGGGCCGGGGCGGGGTGCGGCTGCGGGCGCGCTGGGAGACCGAGGACCTGGGGCGCGGCGTGTGGCGGATCATCGTCACCGAGATGCCGTACCAGGTGCAGAAGTCGCGCCTGATCGAGGCGCTGGCGGACCTGATCGAGCACAAGAAGGCGCCCCTGCTGGGCGACGTGCGCGACGAGTCGGCCGAGGACATCCGCCTGATCCTTGAGCCCAAGAACCGCACCATCGAGCCCGAGATGCTGATGGAGAGCCTGTTCAAGCTGTCGGATCTGGAAGTGCGCTTCCCGATCAACATGAACGTGCTGGATGCAGACGGCACCCCGCGGGTCATGGGGCTGAAGGCCTGCCTGAGGGCCTTCCTGGATCACCGCCGCGAGGTTCTGAACCGCCGGTCGCAATGGCGGATCGCACGGGTCGAGAAGCGGCTGCACCTGCTGGAAGGCCTGCGCATCGTCTTCCTCAACATCGACGAGGTGATCCGCATCGTTCGCGAAGAGGAACAGCCCAAGGCCGTCCTGATCGCGCGGTTCGGCCTGACCGAGGTCCAGGCCGACTTCATCCTCGACACCCGGCTGCGTCAGCTGGCGCGTCTGGAAGAGATGACGATCGAGAAGGAGTTCAAGGCGCTGTCGGAAGAACTGGCGCACCTGCAGGCCCTGACGTCTTCGGAAGGCAAGCAGTGGAAGGCCATCTCCAAGGAGCTGGAGGCTGTGCGCAAGGCCCTGATCTCGCCGCGCCGGACGACCATCGCCGACGCCGTCGACACCTCGGCCTTCGTCGCGCCCGAGGCTTTTATTCCCCGCGAGGCCATCACCGTCATCCTGTCAGAGCGCGGCTGGATCCGCGCCGCCAAGGGCAAGGTGGAGGATCCGTCGGAGCTGAAGTTCAAGGAAGGCGACCAACTGGCCTATCTGGTTCCGGCCTATACGACCGACAAGCTGCTGGTGGGCGCCTCCGATGGGCGGATCTTCACCATCGGGGCCGACAAGCTGGCGTCCGGTCGCGGGCATGGCGAGCCGCTGCGCCTGATGATCGATCTGGACGAGAAGGCCGAGATCATCAACGTCCTGGCGCACCAGCCGGGCGGGAAGCTGCTGATCGCGTCGAAGGCCGGCTATGGCTTCATCGCGCCGGAAGACGACACCCTGGCCCAGAAGCGGGGCGGCAAACAGGTGCTGAACGGCGACATGCTGGCCATGCTGCGCATCCCGCAGACGCCGACGGCCGACCATGTCGCGACCATCGGCGAGAACATCAAGACCCTGATCTTCCCGCTGGACGAACTGCCCGAGATGGGGCGCGGCAAGGGGGTGCGGCTGCAGAATTTCAAACAGGGCGGTCTGGCCGACGTCACCGTGTTCAACGCCGAACAGGGGCCGGAATGGGCCGACGGTGGCGGACGCCGCCGCAACTGGCCCGACTGGAAGGACTGGCTGGGCAAGCGCGCCGGCGCCGGCCGTCAGGGGCCGCGAGGCCTGAGGAAGTTCAGGTAGAGTTGGCCTCTCCCTCCCCCTGCGGGGGGAGGGGGCGGAGGCGTAGCCGAAGCCGGGCGGGAAGGGCCGGGCGATACTTCGCTGTTGCTCCGTTGGTGCGCTGCTGCCGTGCCGCTCCCACCCCGTCGCTGCGCGACGCCCCTCCCCGGACGGGGAGGGAGAGGCGGTTCGCCTAGTCCTGCAGCCGCGCCCAGCCGAGCTTGCCCAGCACTTCCATCGGGCGAAAGCCCGACTTGTAGTCCATCTTGTCGGAGCCCTGGACCCAGTAGCCCAGATAGACGAAGGGCAGGCCGACCTGGGCCGCCTGGCGGATGTGATCGAGAATGGCGAACCGGCCCAGGCTGCGGCGCTCCATCGTCGGATCATAGAAGCTGTAGACCATCGACAGACCGTCCTTCAGCAGGTCGGTCAGGGTGACGGCGACCAGATCGCCCGGTCCGCCGTCGGTCGAGGCCAGGCGATATTCGATCAGATGGGTGCGAACCGTCGTGTCCTCGACCATGGCGACATAGTCGAGCCAGCCCATGTCGCTCATGCCGCCGGTCGGGTGGCGGGTGGTCAGATAGCGGCGCAGCAGCTGGAACTGTTCGGTCGTGGCCTCGGCCTCGACCAGGCTGCGCGACAGATCCGCGTTGCGGGTCAGAACCTTGCGCTGCGACCGGGTGAAGGCGAACTCGGGCACGGGCAGGCGGACCGAAACACAGGCGTCACAGGCTTCGCAGGCCGGGCGATAGGCGATGTTCTGACTACGGCGAAAACCGGCGATGGTCAGTTCGTCATTGACGTGGGCGCCGTCCGAAAAGGGCAGGTTGGCGAAGACCTTGCGCTCGGTCTTGCCGGGCAGATAGGGACACGGCGCGACCGAGGTCATGAAGAACCGGAGCTGTCGTGTCGGAACATGCTGCGTCACGGCGCTAGATCCGCACCCGATCTTGCCGAGAGTGTGACGGTCGAAGGCTCATTCGTGGATTTGGCGTCATTCCTCGCCGGGCCGCAAGCGCGTTCGCGCCACAGCCGAGCGGGATCACAGCGAGGTGTCCATCGGCAGGACCGGCGCCTCGCGCAGCAGGACGATGGCGATGCGGCGGTTGCCGGCCAGGGTCGGGTCGTCGGGATAGAGGGGGTCCGAACCCGCTTTGCCGGCGACGGAATAGACCCGGTCGGCGTCCACGCCGGCGCTCTGAAGCACCAGACGCGAGCCGTTGGCCCGTTCCGAGGACAGGGTCCAGTCGGCCGGACCGCTGGCGCGATTGGAGCCGGGCGTGGCGCTGGTGTGGCCGGTGATGGAGATGCGGTTCGGCAGTTGGTTGATGACTTTGGCCACGGCGCGCAGCAGGACCTGAGCCCGGGCGTTCGGCCGGGCCGAGTTGTTGTCGAACATCGAGCGGCCCTCCTGATCGACCAACTGGATGCGCAGGCCCTCGGGCGTCTGATCGACGATCAGCTGTTTCGACAGCTCGGCCAGTTCCGGCATCGACTGCATGGCCTGACGCAGGGATTCGGCGGCGCTGGCGAACTCCGCCGCCTCGCGCTTCTGGATCTCGGCCTGGAGCGCGGCCTCGCTGGCCGATGCGAGATTGGTGCTGGATCCGGCGGTCGTGGCGTCGGCCGGGGCCTCGGGCGCGAGTTGCTCAAGCACCGACTGGGATCCGGAGCTCTTGGGGCCGTCGTCGCCCAGGGCCGTGCCGCCCAGTATGCCGCCCGATCCGGAGGTGGTTTCGGAAACGCTGGCCGGAGCGAAATACTCGGCTATGCCTTTCTTCTGCTCCGGATCGGTCGTGTTGATCAGCCACATCAGCAGGAAGAATGCCATCATGGCGGTCACGAAGTCCGCATAGGCCACCTTCCAGGCGCCGCCATGGTGGCCGCCGCCGGAGACCTTCTTGACCTTCTTGATGAGGATCGGACGATCGCTCACGGACATGGACGCACCCCGGGAATTTACTGTCCCAATGTGGGGCGCCGAGGTTAACCGGGCGTTGATCCGCGCCACAGCGGCTTGAACCCCCGCTCGACCCGGCCTAGTCCGTGCCCTGAAACAGGGAGCCTGTCATGAAGATCGCATTCGCCGGCCTGGGCGTCATGGGCGCCCCGATGGCGCGTCACCTGGTGCAGGCCGGCCATGATGTCGTCGGCTTCAACCGCACCATATCCAAGGCGCAGGCCTGGGCCGAGGCGACGGGCGGCCGTTTCACGAAGACGGTGGCCGAGGCGGCGCAGGGCGTCGATCTGTTCATCCTGTGCGTCGGCAATGACGACGACGTGCGCGCCGTCGTGACCGAGGGGCTGCCGCATCTGGCTGAAGGCGCTGTGATCGTTGATCATACGACGACGTCGGCGAAGGTGGCGCGCGAGATGGCGGCGTTGGCCGAAGGGCAGGGGCGGCGCTTCGTCGACGCCCCGGTGTCGGGCGGCCAGGCGGGCGCCGAGAACGGCCAGCTCAGCGTCATGGCGGGCGGCGACGCCGGGGCTCTGGCCAAGGCGGAACCGGCGCTCCAGGCCTATTCCAAGGCGATCAAGCATATGGGGGCGGCCGGATCGGGCCAACTGACCAAGATGGTCAATCAGATCGCCATCGCCGGGGTGGTCCAAGGCCTGGCCGAGGCGGTGCATTTCGCTCAGGTCGCGGGCCTGGACACCGACGCCGCCTTTGACGCCGTCTCCAAGGGCGCGGCCCAGAGCTGGCAGATGGACAACCGCTGGAAGACGGCGGCCAGGGGCGAGTTCGAATTCGGCTTCGCCGTCGACTGGATGCGCAAGGATCTGGGCCTGGTGCTGGACGAGGCCCGGTCGAACGGCGCGCGTCTGGCCCTTACGGCTTTGGTCGATCAGTTCTACGCCGAGGTCCAGGCCATGGGCGGAAATCGCTGGGACACCTCCAGCCTGGCGGCGCGACTTCAGTCGAAGGACTGAAGTCGCGCAAGGGAAGTGGCGGATCAGGCCGCTTCCCAGCCCTTTTCGACGGCCCAGACGGCGAAGGCGTAGTCGTGGGCGACCTCTTTCAGATAGTCGAACCGACCGGCGGCGCCGCCGTGTCCCGCCTCCATGTTGATCTTCAGCAGCACAGGCTTGCCCGAGGTCGTCGCCGGACGCAGCTTGGCGACCCATTTTTCAGGCTCCCAATAGGTCACGCGGGGATCGGACAGGCCGCCGGTCGCCAGGACGGCCGGATAGGCCTTCGGCCCCACCTGATCATAGGGGCTGTAGCTCATCATATAGTCGTAGGCCTCCGGGTCCTCGATCGGATTGCCCCATTCGGGCCATTCCGGCGGCGTCAGCGGCAGGGAGACATCGCTCATGGTGTTGATCACGTCGACGAAGGGCACCTGGCCCATGACGCCGGCCCACAGGTCGGGCCGCATGTTGTTGACCGCGCCCATCAGCAGGCCGCCGGCCGAACCGCCCTGGGCGACGATGTGTCCGGCGGTCGCGTATTTCCGGTCGATCAGGTGTTCGGCGGCGGCGATGAAGTCGGTGAAGGTGTTCTTCTTCGTCATCCGGCGGGCGTCCAGGAACCAGCCCCAGCCCTTGTCCGAGCCGCCCCGGATATGGGCGATGGCGTAGATCCAGCCGCGATCGACCAGCGACAGCCGGTTGGTGGAGAAGCTGGCCGGCATGGGGATGCCGTAGGAGCCGTAGCCGTAGAGCAGCAGGGGCGCCGAACCGTCCACCGGCGTGGATTTTCGACGCAGCACCGTGACCGGCACCAGCTGTCCGTCCGAAGCGGGGGCGTTCAGTCGCTCGACCACATAATCCGCAATATTGTGGCCCGACGGAATCTGCTGCGTCTTGCGCAGGGTCCGCTCGCGCGTCGCCATGTCGTAGTCGAAGGTCTGGGTCGGGGTGGACGGCGAATTGTAGCTGTATCGTGTGTGGGTCGTCTCGAACTCGGACGCGCCGGACAGCGACAGGGCGAAGGCGGGTTCATCGACGGCGATCTCGTGTTCGGCGCCGGCGCGGTCGCGGATGATGATCCGGGTGTTGGCGTCGGCCCGTTCCTGGCGAGCCAGGTGATCCATCGTCAGGTCCAGGCCTTCGATGAAGCGGCCGGGCGTGTGCGGCACCAGGTCGGTCCAGTGGGCCTTGGCCGGCGTTGCGGTCGGCGCCTGGACGATCTTGAAGTCGATGGCGTCGTCCGCATTGGTTCGGATCACCCAGCGGTCGCCCCAGTGATCGGCGTCGTAGCGGAGGGCCACCACGCGGGGCTCAAGAATAACGGGTTCGGCCGTGGGCGTCGCGGCCGGAATGTAGCGCGCTTCCGACGTCTCCTGGTTCTGGATGCCGATGACGATGAACTGGTCGTCGGCGGTGCGGCCGACGCCGATGAACATGCCGTCGTCGGCCTCTTCATAGACCAGGGTGGCTTCGCCGCCGCGCGCCGGGCGACGGAAGATCTTGTCCGGGCGACCGTTGTCGTCGCGATTGGTCCAGAAGATCCACTGGCTGTCGGGCGAGAAGACGAAGTCGCCGGTGGCGCTGTCGATCACGTCGGGCAGAACTTCGCCGGTCGCCAGGTCCTTGACGTAGATCTTGTGGACCTCGGAGCCCTGGGCGTCCTCGGCATAGGCGAACAGGCTGTGGTCCGGGCTGTGGCTCGCGGCCGACACTTCCGAATAGGCCTTGCCCTTGGCGAGTTCGTTGGCGTCCAGGAGCAGTTGAGGCGTGGGCGCGACGACGAAATTCTTCGTCACCGGCTGACCGTCCACCATCCACGCGCCCTGGCGTTCGACGCGCATGTAACGGGGATGCTGGTCGCCGGTGCGGTATTCGACGTAGTAGTTCCAATCGCCGTCCGGGGCCGGAACCGAGCTGTCGTCTTCCTTGATGCGACCGCGCATCTCGGCGAACATCGCCTGCTGCAGCGGCAGGGTGGAGGCCATCATGGCCTCGCGGTAGGCGTTCTCGGCCGTCAGATGTTCCTTGACCTCGGCCTTGATCAGGGTCGGGTCGCGCAGCACGGCCTGCCAGTTGTCGTCCTTCATCCAATGATAGTCGTCGGTCCGCGTGCGGCCCAGTTGTTCGATGACGACGGGGATCTTCTTGGCGACGGGGGGCTGGGGCATCGAGGGTCCGGTAGTCTGAGCGGGCTTGGCGAGGGCGGGGGTGGCGACCGCGACGGCGGTTGCGGCGGTCGAGACGATCAGTTGGCGACGGTTCATCGGCTAGGCCCCCTTATTCGGACCCGAACCTTGTGCGTGGCCCACGGCGGCGTCAAATGAAGAAAAGCCGGGGAAGGCGCTTTGCCTTGATGTTCGACCTCCAGACCCTGCCGACGACCTCCGCCGAGGCGACGCAGACCGTGTCGCGTTCGGCCAGAGACCTGACCGTGACCATGATCCGTGCGACGGTCCAGATCGACCAGCCGAACGGCGACGGCACGCGAACCGTGGGCGCGGGTTTTCTGTTGAATGCGCCCCGCGCGGACGGCACGCCGCGCACCGTCCTGGTCACCGCCGATCACGTGCTGAGCCGCATGCCCGACAGCGAGGCGCGGATCGGATGGCGCGTCGAACTGCCGGACGGGGGATGGCGTTTCGATCCCCAGCCGCTGATCATTCGGGACGCAGAGTCTGACCCGCTATGGACCAAGCCGGGCGACCGCGACATTGCGGTCATGGAGATCAGCGCGCCGGCCGCCTTCGCCCGTGACGCCATTCCGATCGCATGGCTGGCGGACAGGGAGGCGTTCGACGCAGCCGCGGTCGGGCCGGGCGACGCTATGCGGACGCTGGGCTTTCCCCGGGGGCGGTCAGCCAACCGCGCCGGGTTTCCGATCCTGCGCGTCGGGCGGATCGCATCCTGGCCGCTGACTCCGATCAGCGCCTTTCCGACCTTCCTGCTCGATCTGGCCGTCTTTCCGGGCGACTCGGGCGGACCGGTGTTCTGGACGCCGCCGACGCAGGTGTCGCCGGTCCATCCGTGTGTCGCGGGGGTTCTGACCCAAGAAGTCATCGTCCAGGACGAACGTCTGAGGATCGGCGTGGTGGTCCACGCCGACTATATCCGTGAGGCGGTGGACCTGCTGGACCAGAAGGCCGCGCCGGCGCCCTGACGCCGCCGCCTCAGCCCGTCAGGGCTTCGGCCGTCAACCGCTTCAACAGATCGCCGCCCTGGCCTACGGCCGCCAGGCGGCTGGAGACATGGCCCAGCACATTGGCGGCATAGACCTCATACAGGTCCAGCTTGCCCTGCAGCCACACGGGGTCGCCCTCGCCGGCGTCGAGTCGCGCCTTGGCCGCCAGGGCGCCCTTGGCCAGCATCCATCCGCCGACCACGTCGCCCAGCAGTTTGAGATAGGCGTCGGCGGCGGCCAGGACATCGGCGGCCGCCTCGGCCTCGGCCTTGCGATCAAGCAGCCACAGGGTGGCGTCCTGAACCGCCTCGATCCCCGTGGCGAACCGTTCCAGCGGCTTGCCGGAATAGAGGTGGGCCAGGTCCGCCAGGGTCGCCTTCATGTCGGCGATCAGAGCCCGGGCCGCTTCCCCGCCGTCCATCGACAGCTTGCGGCCCACCAGGTCCATGGCTTGGATGCCGTTGGTGCCTTCGTAGATCGGTGCAATCCGGGCGTCGCGGTAATATTGGGCGGCGCCCGTCTCCTCGATGAAGCCCATGCCGCCGTGGATCTGGACGCCCAGCGACGCCACCTCGCAGCCGACGTCGGTGGACCAGGCCTTGGCGATGGGGGTGAACAGGTCCTCGCGGGCCTTCCAGCGCCGACGATCCTCCTCAGTTCCGGCATGACGAGCCAGGTCGGCGGCGACGCCGGTCGACAGGCAGATGGCGCGGGCGGCCGAGGTCTTGGCCTTCATCACCCCCAGCATCCGCCGCACGTCGGGATGGTCGAAGATCGGGGCGTTGGCCTCGCCGGTCCAGACCGAGCGGCCCTGGCGACGGTCCAGCGCATAGGCCAGGGCGTGCTGATAGGCGCGTTCGGCGATGCCGACGCCCTCGACGCCGACGGCGAGGCGGGCGGCGTTCATCATCACGAACATATGGGCCAGGCCCTCGTTCGGTCGGCCGACCAGTTCGGCGCGCGCGCCTTCATAGCTCATGACGCAGGTCGGAGAGGCGTGGATGCCCAGCTTGTGTTCGACCCCGACCGGGCGGAAACCGTTGCGGTCGCCCAGGCTGCCGTCGTCATTGACCGCGAACTTGGGCGCCAGGAACAGGCTGATGCCCTTGGGGCCCTTGGGCGCGTCGGGCAGGCGGGCCAGCACCAGATGGATGATGTTGTCGGTGGCGTCGTGGTCGCCCCAGGTGATGTAGATTTTCTGGCCGTTCAGGGCGTAGGTGCCGTCGCCGTTCGGCGTGGCCGTGGTGATCAGAGACCCCAGGTCCGAGCCGGCGCCCGGCTCGGTCAGGACCATGGCGCCGGTCCATTCGCCGCTGACCAGCTTGGTCAGATATTTGACCTTCTGTTCCTCGGTCCCGACCTGGTCCAACGCCTCGATAGCCGCCAGCGACAGCATGGGGCACAGGCCGAAGGCCATATTGGCGGCGTGAACGGTCTCATAGGCCGCCAGCTCCAGCGCCTTGGGCAGGGCCTGGCCGCCGACCTCGACCGGAGCCGACAGGCCGGTCCAGCCGCCGGCGGCGAACTGGCGATAGGCGTCGGCGAAACCGGGGGCGGCCGTGACTGCGCCGTTCGCATAGTGCGAGCCCTGCTGGTCGCCGATGCGGTTCAATGGGGCCAGCACCTCCTCGGAAAACTGTCCGGCCGCTTCCAGCACCGCGCCCGCGACGTCGGAATCATAGTCCGGGAAGGCTCCGGTGGCGGCGACGTCGGCCATGCCGGCGATGGCCTCCAGGGTGAAGGCCAGATCACGAACGGGTGCGCGGTAGCTCATGGGTTTCCTCGATGCATATTCAGGCCTAAGTGCCTCGTCATCGCCCCTCGTCGCAAGCGGCTTGGCGCAAGGCTCTTCGTCGGGGCACAGTGGCGCCCTGCCGCCACGGAAGGGAAGTCATGGCCGAACCTCGCAATCGCTATTCGACGGTGTCGCTGGCGCTGCACTGGATCATCGCCCTGGGCGTGCTGGCCCAGGTGCTGCTGATCACGGCGCATGAGAAGACGGAAGGCGTCCTGTCGGGCCAATTCGTCATGCTGCACAAGTCGGTGGGTATCACCATCCTGGTCCTGACCCTGGCGCGAATCGGCTGGCGGCTGGCGCATCCGGCCATCCCCCTCCCGGGCCACCTGCCGCGCTGGGAAAGACTGGCGGCGCGTGCGACCCATGTGCTGTTCTATGTCGTCCTGATCGCCATGCCGATGACCGGCTGGCTGGCCTCATCGGCGGCCGGGCGGGAGATCGCCTGGTTCGGTCTGTTCGACTGGCCCCTGCTGCCGGTCGGCGGCGGTCGCGAGACGGCGGGTCGGTTCATGGAGGTCCATGAGGTGGTGATGAAGGGCCTGTATGTCCTGATCGCGCTTCATGTGCTGGGTGCGCTGAAGCATCAATTCATCAATCGTGACAATGTGCTGCACCGGATGATTCCGCTGATCCCGCGTCGGCCATGACCCAAAGGTCCGGCGATACGGCCGATCAGGCGGCCACGGCCCTGCGCCGGGGCGAGTTGATCCTGCTGCCGACCGAGACCGTCTATGGCCTGGGCGCCGACGCGGGCAACGCCGAGGCGGTGGCCGCCATCTTCCAGGCCAAGGGAAGGCCGCGCTTCAATCCCTTGATTTCTCATGTCGCCGACGCCGTCGCGGCCGAGGCTGTCGGGGTGTTCGACGTCTCGGCCCGGGCGCTGGCCGAGGCCTTCTGGCCGGGCCCCTTGACCCTGGTGACACCGGTGCGGGACGGAGGGCGGGTCTGTGATCTTGCCCGGGCCGGGCTGGACAGCGTGGCCATCCGGGTTCCGGGCCATGCGGCGGCGCGGGCGGTGCTGTCGGCCTTTGGCGGGCCGGTCGTGGCGCCCTCGGCCAATCGGTCGGGACGGCCCAGTCCGACGAATTTCGCCGATGCGGTGGAGGAGACGGGGTTCGCCGTCACGGCGGCCGTGGACGGCGGGCCCTGCGCGGTGGGGCTGGAGAGCACGGTCGTGTCGGTGCTGGGCGGGCGGGTGTCGCTGCTGCGGCCGGGCGCGGTGACCCGCGCCGAGATCGAGGCCGTGGTCGGGCCGCTGGCGGACGGCGGCGACGGGCACAGGTCGCCGGGCCGGCTGGCGGCGCATTACGCCCCCGACGCCCCGGTTCGGATCGACGTCGTCGCGCCGCGTGACGGCGAGATCCTGCTGGGCTTCGGACCGGGGGCGGGCGATCCGCGCTGGAGCTTGAGCGTCTCGGGCGATCTGCGAGAAGCGGCGGCCAACCTGTTCAGATTGTTCAGGGAAGCGGATCGCACGCATCCTGCCGGAATCGCCGTGTCGCCGATCCCGTCACAGGGTCTGGGCGAGGCGATCAACGACCGTCTGCGCCGCGCCGCCGGCTTCGTCGGCTAGCCGAACCGGGCCTGGAGATCGACGCTGGAGTGCCGCCCGACGCAGGGCAGGCAGGTCTCCAGCCAGTCGTCGGCGGCGGCCCGTCCCCGCGCCTTCAGATCATTGAGGAAGCTCCATTCGGTGTTGAACTTGGACCTCAGCGACAGGTCCGAGAGCCAGCCGTCGGCCTCGATGGCGTGCAGCCGGACCTGACGATAGGACCCGCCGCCGTGTTTCAGCTGGCCCCCGGCGATCATCTCGGCGGCCATGGCGATGGCGCGCAGCTCGGCGACCAGGGGGGCGTTGAAGACGATCTCGTTCAGCCGTTCGACGATGTCGCCGGCGCTGCGCGGCGTCTCGTCGCGAACCATGGCGTTCAGCGTCACCAGCAGGACGTCGTCGGGCGTGTCATCGCCGGTCAGGGGCCACAGCGGCGGATTGGTCAGGTAGCCGCCGTCCCAATAGGGTTCACCGTCGATCTCGACCGCCTGGAACAGATGGGGCAGGCAGGCCGAGGCCATCAGGACGTCGGCGGTGATCTCGCCGGATTCGAAGATGCGGGCCCGGGCCTGGCGCACGGCGGTGGCGGCGACGAACATCTTTATATCGGATGCCTGAACCGCGCCGAAATCGACCGCCGCCTTTAGAACCCGTGTCAGAGGGTTGTGATTTAGCGGATTGAATTCATAGGGGCTCATGGACATGGCCAAGGTCTCGCCGGCGCGCCATAGCGGGGTGTCCTTGATCCAGTCCGGTGTCTGGGCCGGGTTCCACAGGGTGCTGTCGCCGAAGACGTTGCGGCCGCCCGACTGGTTGATCTCGCGCCACAGTTTGTCGAGGGCGGCGCGGGCGTCGCCGGCGGCGAGACCCGAAACCAGGGCCGCGCCGTTCATGGCCCCCGCCGAGACGCCCGAGACGGCGCGAACCTCCAGCCGGCCGTCCTCCAGCAGCCGGTCCAGAACGCCCCACTGGAAGGCGCCGTGCGCTCCGCCGCCCTGCAGCGCCAGGGACAGGGGCCGTCGTCCCGAGGTCGACGGGACGATGTCCGCCGGTTCGGCGGCCTTGCGTCTGAAGATCGCCATGCCGCCGTCCCCTAGGTCATTGGTCTATTGCGCGGTCCAGCCGCCGTCGATGGAGAAGCTGGCGCCATTGGCCGAGGCGCCCAGGTCGCTGACCAGATAGAGGAAGAGGCCCGCCAACTGGTCGGTCGTCACGAATTTCTTGGTCGGCTGGGCGGCCAGGATGACGTCGTGCAGGACCTGTTCCTTGGAGATGCCGCGGGTGCGGGCCTGGTCGGCGATCTGTTTCTCGACGATGGGGGTCTCGACGAAGCCGGGGCAGATGGCGTTGCAGGTGATATTGTCCTGGGCCAGTTCCAGGGCGACGGTCTTGGTGAAGCCGACGATCCCGTGCTTGGCCGCGACATAGGCCGACTTGAACGGGCTGGCGACCAGGCCGTGGGCCGAGGCCATGTTGACGATCCGGCCGCGCCCCTGGGCCTTCATGATCGGAATGGCCGCCCGTGTGGCGTAGAAGGCCGAGGACAGGTTGATGGCGATGATCTGCTCCCACTTGTCGGTGGGGAATTTCTCGACGGATTCGACGTGCTGGATGCCGGCGTTGTTGACCAGGATGTCGAGGCGGCCAAACTCGTGTTTGGCGAAGGCGACCATGTCGGCGATCTCATCGCCACGCATCATATTGGCCGCGTGATAGCGGACCCGGCCGCTGGAGCCGGCTTCCAGCCCGGCGCGGGTGCGTTCGATCTCGGCTGGATCGCCCAGCCCGTTCAGCACCACGTCGCCGCCGCGCGCCGCCACGGCCCGCGCCAGGGCCAGGCCGATGCCCGAGGTCGAGCCCGAAATGACGGCGACCTGACCCTTCAGGTCGCCGATGTCGCGAAACACCGGGGCGTCGCCGTGTGCGGCGGCTGGTGCGGCGCTGGGGCCCTTGGATGACTTCGACCAGTTGAACATGAATCCGCCCTTCGTGTTTTGTCGAGAGACTAGCGGCAGGACGGGGCGGGGATCAAGAATTTCCCGACCTGATGAATATCCACTCGTTGTCCGTCGAGGCGGCCTTGTCGAACCTGTAGCCGTCGCGGTCGAAAGCCTTCAAGTCCTCGACCCGTTCCACCCGCTCGTCGATGGCGAACCGGGCCATGGCCCCGCGGGCCTTCTTGGCGAAGAAGGAGATGATGCGGCTCTCGCCATTCTTCTCTTCGCGGAACTGGGGGGTGACGACCGGCAGTTTCAGGGCCTTGGCGTCCACGGCGCCGAAATATTCCTGGCTGGCCAGATTGACCAGGGTCGGGTCGGCGTGGTCCTCGGCGTCCGCGTTCAGCTGTTTCGAGATCCGGTCGCCCCAGAAATCATAGAGGCTGGACCCGCGCCGGGTCTTGAGCCGCGTGCCCATTTCAAGCCGATAGGGCTGGATCCGGTCCAGCGGGCGCAACAGGCCGTAGAAGCCCGACAGGATGCGCAACCGGTCCTGGGCGAAGTCGAGGGCCTCGGCGTCGAGCTCGCGCGCCTTCAGGCCTTCATAGACGTCGCCGGCGAAGGCGAAGGCGGCCTGTACCCCGTCGGTCGAGTCGGAATCAAAGGCCTTGAACCGTTCCAGGTTCAGGGTGGCCAGGTCGTCGGAAATCCCCATCAGACGACGCAGGTCCGCCTTGGTCTGACGCCGCGCCGTCACGGCCAGGCTGGCCGTGTCGTCCAGAAAGCGGCGGTCCGTGCCGGGAATGGCGGGGTCGGCTTCGGTGAAGTCCAGCCGCTTGGCGGGAGAAAGAACGATCAGCAAGAGGCGGCTCCGTGGTGGCCCGCTGACATAGGGCGCCTTGGTGACGATTTGAACCGGGCGCGATGACGGCGTGGGGGATCGTCCTCGCGCTTTCGATGCGAAGTTCATGGAGGGCTGGGCGGGGCGCCGGGCCTTCGCCCGGAGTTTTGTGTTTTGAGTACCGTTTCGACGAAGGTTTGACGCCCCGCGCGAATGGTTGGCCTGCAAGCTCGGGGCGCCGAGCGGTGGCGGTCTTATCGCCTAACCCCATAAGCCTGCGACGGGCCGGCGGTCCCTGCGAAGAACCGTCCCGAGTGCGATCGAGTATCCCCCTCGACCCTCCGACGGCGTCCTGAGACGCCGTCGGCGCGGAGGGATTTCACCCCCGCTCCCGTTCCATCCGCTCCCGCCGCCGCAAGGTCGCAGGCCTTACGAGCCCTCCAAGCGACGAGACCGGGCGTGATTATAGGGGGTGTGGGAGGGGTGATGGGTCGGAGGGGGTGAGAATCTGGGAAGGTGTTGGAATCACTGAAGTGAGACCAGCGTCATTAGGATAGTTGGACTCGTTCGTTCGGGCCCCCTCCGTCTCGCCGGCTTCGCCGGCGATCCACCTCCCCCAAGGGGGGAGGAGTGGGGCGATCACCTCCCCAGGGGGAGAGGAATGGGATGACGGAGATCCTCCCCCCTTGGGGGAGGTGGCGCGGCGCAGAGCGCCGTGACGGAGGGGGCGTGTCGCCGAGGTTAGAACAGCACCGCCGGGTTCATGATCCGCTTCGGGTCGATGGCGCGGCGGAGGGCGGCCATGGTTTCGATCTCGAGGGGGGATTTGTAGCGTTTGACCTCTTCGGTCTTCAGCCGGCCCAGGCCGTGTTCGGCGGAGATGGAGCCGTCATAGGTTCCGACAACGTCGTGAACCACTTGCGAGCCTTCCTTCCAGCGACCGATGAAGGCGGGGATGTCCTGGCCCACGCCGGGCAGGATGTCATAGTGCAGATTGCCGTCGCCGACGTGGCCGAAGACCGAGATCCGGGCGCCGGGGTGGAAGCGTTCGACGGCGGCCGAGGCTTCGTCGATGAATTCGGCGATGCGGCTGATGGGGACGGAGACGTCGTGTTTCCAGCCGCCGCCCTCGGGCTTCAGCGCCGCCGAATGTTCTTCGCGCAGGCGCCAGAAGGCGGCGCGCTGGGCGTCGTTCTGGGCGATGGCGGCGTCGGTTATCAGGCCTTGCTCGAAGGCGACTTCCAGCAGGGCCTCCATCTGGGCCTCGGCGCCGCCGGGCGTCCCGGAGGCGATCTCGATCAGGACGTACCAGTCGGGCGTCGAGTCCAGCGGTTCACGGGTGTCGGGGATGTTCTTGAGCACCAGTTCCATGCCCAGACGCTTCATCAGCTCGAAGGCCTCGACCCCGCCGCCGGTCTCGGCCTTGGCGCGGGCGAGGAGTTCGACGGAGGCGGCGGCCGTCTCCAGGCCGACGACGGCGACGGCGCGCGAACGCATGATGGGGAAGAGTTTCAGGGTGGCGGCGGTGACGACGCCCAGGGTGCCCTCGGCGCCGATCAGCAGCTGTTTCAGATCGTAGCCGGTGTTGTCCTTCCTGAGGCGTTTCAGGCCCCGGAAGATCTCGCCATTGGGCATGACGGCCTCAAGGCCCAGCACCAGGTCGCGCATCATGCCGTAGCGGAGCACCTGGGTGCCGCCGGCGTTGGTGGAGATGACGCCGCCGATGGTGGCCGACCCCTCGGCCGCGAGGCTGAGCGGGAAATAGCGGCCGGCGGCCGTCGCCGCCTGTTGCGCCTCCAGCAGGGTCAGGCCGGCCTCGACCGTCATGGCGTCGTCCAGGGGGGTGACGTCGCGGACGGCGCGCATCTTGCGAGTCGACAGCAGGACTTCACCGAAGGGGATCTGGCCGCCGACCAGGCCGGTGCCGCCGCCCTGGGGCGTGATGGCCACGCCTTCGCGGGCGCAGATGGCGACCGCCCTGGCCGTCTCCTCGGTCGAACGCGGGGTCAGCAGGATCGGCGTATGGCCGGTCCAGCGGTTGCGCCATTCGGTCAGGGCCGGGGCGATGACCTCGGGATCCTGGGTCCAGCCGCCCGGACCCAGGGCGGCTTTCAGTTCGTCCAGAACGGCGGGAGAGGGGGCGGGCGTCTGCATGGCTCCCTTTTGTCAGGCGCGAGGGCGAGGTGGAAGGGCCGTCGGCCTCAGACGTCCAGGTCTTCCTTCACGAACTGGGCGTTTTCCTGGATGAACTGGAAGCGGGCGTCGGCGCGCTTGCCCATCAGGCGTTCGACCAGATCCTCGACGCTGGTTTCGGCGTCGGGGACGGTGATCCGGGCCAGGGTGCGCTTCTTCGGGTCCATGGTGGTCTCCTTCAGCTGGGAGGCCATCATTTCGCCGAGGCCCTTGAACCGGCCGATCTCGGTCTTCTTGCCCTTGAAGACGGTGGCCAGCAGTTCGTCGCGGTGGGCGTCGTCGCGGGCGTATTCGCTCAAGGGACCGGCCGAGATCCGGTACAGCGGCGGCAGGGCCATGAAGACCCGGCCCTGACGGATGGTCTCGGGCATGACCCGGTAGAAGAAGGTGATCAGCAGGGCCGCGATATGGGCGCCGTCCACGTCGGCGTCGGTCATGATGACGATCCGCTCGTAGCGCAGGTCGTCGATATTGAACCGATTGCCGGGCTGGACGCCCAGGGCCAGGGCCAGGTCGGACAGTTCGATGTTCTGGCGCAGCTTGTCGGCGGTCGCGGAGGCGACGTTCAGGATCTTGCCGCGCAGGGGCAGGATGGCCTGGGTGGTGCGGTCGCGCGCCTGTTTGGCCGAGCCGCCGGCCGAATCGCCTTCGACGATGAAGAGTTCGGTGCCCTGGGCCGACTGGCGGCTGCAGTCCGACAGCTTGCCGGGCAGGCGCAGCTTGCGGGTGGCGGCGGCGCGCTGGACCTCCTTGTCCTTGCGGCGGCGCAGCCGGTCTTCGGCGCGATCGACGACGAAGCCGAGCAGGGCGTTGGCCTGTTTGGGACTTTCGGTCAGCCAGTGGTCCAGCGGGTCGCGCAGCAGCTGTTCGACCAGGCGGGCGCCCTCGGGCGAGGACAGGCGGTCCTTGGTTTGGCCCTGGAATTCGGGATTGCGGATGAAGACGCTGATCAGGGCGCCGGCGTTGGCGGTGACGTCCTCGGCCGTGATGATGGCGGCGCGCTTCTCGTTGGTCAGTTCGCCGTAGGATTTCAGACCCTTGACCAGGGCGGCGCGGAAGCCGGCCTCGTGGGTGCCGCCGTCGGGGGTGGAGACGGTGTTGCAGTAGGACTGGATGAAGCCGTCCGCCTCGCCGAAGCCGATGGGGGACCAGGTGACGGCCCATTCGAAGGCGCCCGCCTCGCCCTGACGCTCGGCGCGGCCGGCGAAGGTGGGGGTGACGGTCTCCAGCTCGCCGATTCGATCGATCAGGGCGTCGGCCAGACCGCCGGGGAAGTGGAGCAGGGCTTGGGTCGGTGTGGCGTCGGTGATCCGCTCGGGCGCGCAGGTCCATTTGATCTCGACGCCGCGGAACAGATAGGCCTTGGAGCGGGCCATGCGGAACAGGCGGGCGGGCTTGAAGGCCGCGCCCATGCCGAAGATTTCGTCGTCCGGCTTGAAGCGGATCTGGGTGCCGCGCTTCCTGGACGGCTGGACCTGCTGGATCGGACCCAGGACATTGCCGCGCGAGAAGGACTGTTTCCACTCGAAGCCGTCGCGCCAGACTGTGACGTCCAGGTGCTCGGACAGGGCGTTGACGACCGAGACGCCGACGCCGTGCAGGCCGCCCGAGGTCTCATAGGCCTTGCCGGAGAATTTGCCGCCCGAGTGGAGGACGGTCATCACCACCTCCAGCGCCGACTTGCCGGGATGTTTGGGGTGGGGATCGACCGGGATGCCCCGGCCGTCGTCGCGGACCGACAGATAGCCGTCGGCGTCCAGTTCGACGGTGATCAGCTTGGCGTGACGGGCCACGGCCTCGTCCATCGCATTGTCGAGGACTTCGGCGAACAGGTGGTGCAGGGCGCGTTCGTCGGTGCCGCCGATATACATGCCGGGGCGTTTGCGAACGGGCTCGAGCCCTTCCAGCACTTCGATGGAGGAGGCGGAATAGGCGTTCTGGGCGCCTGCGGTCGGGGCCGGGGCGGTCGGGGCTGCGGCGACAGGCGTCGGGACTGGTTTTGGCGCAGGGGCGGGCGCAGCCTGGGGCGGCGTCACCGCGACAGGTTTGGGCGCCTCGGGCTTGGGCGCCTCGGGCGTGTCGTCAAAAGCGAAGAGGTCGTCGGCCATTCACATAGTCTGAGGCGATTCGGAGCCGGTTCTGGTAGGCGCGTGTCGCCGGTCGAGCAAGCGGCGGTCGCACCGGAACCGGATCGAAGGTCACGGCGCGGGCCAGAATCGCCAGCATCAGCACCCAGGGCAGGTTGGCGTGGGTCAGCAGGACGCTCTCGGACAGGCTGAGGGCGAAGAAGACCGCCAGATAGCCGACGCTCCAGAACCCCTCGCGCGCGCCCAGGCCGTTCATACGGATCAGGATCATGACGGCGGACACGGCCATCAGGGTTCCGACGGCGACCGCGCCGGGCCAGCCCAGCTGGACCAGCAGGTCGATCCAGCCGTTGTGGGCCGAGGGGACGGGCCACTGGGTCTCCAGCCGGATCTCGCGGGCGGGAATGGAATCGACGCCCCAGAAGGCGCTGAAGCCGTAACCGGTCCAGGGGCGTTCGGCGACCTTGCGCATCAGGGCCTCCCAGATCAGGGTCCGGCCGGTCAGGGACGGGTCCTTGCCCAGGGCTTCGAGAATGGCGGCGGAATCGGTGTTCCAGAACCAGGTCCCGACGGCGGCGATCACCACGCCCAGCCAGACGGCCGCGACGGTCACGGCCGCGCCGCCCTGTTTCAGCGTCCACCAGCCGCCGACCATGCCGACGCCCAGCATCCAGCACAGCAGCGAGGTCTTGGACTGGGTGGCCACGACCAGAAGCGTGGTCAGGGCGAAGGTCAGCAGGGCGACCCAGGGCTTGCGCCCGTTTCCGGCCAGATGGTCGGCGGCCAGGCTGGCGGCGGCCGAGACCGCGCCGACCACCATGACCAGGCCCATCTGGTTCTTCTCGTACCAGAGGCCGCGCCACAGACCGGCGTTGTCGTACTGGTGAACCCCGATGCGGGGAAAGGCGAAGACCATGATCAGGCTGCCGACCGCCATGACCAGACAGGTGTGCATCAGGACGCGGGGCAGGGCCGCGTCCCGGAAGACCGCGCCCAGATAGACGGCGAAGGCGCTGTTGATCGCCAGGGCGATGACGCGCCGGTCGGTGACGCCGGGATCGATGGACCAGTACTGCGAGACATAGGCCAGGCCGACGAGGCCGCCGACCATCAGCCAGGCGGGCCAGGCGCGGATGATTTTTTCGAAGCGAAACACGATCAGGCCGGCGGTGACGGCGTAGACGGGCAGCCAGATCAGGCGAAGGATCGGGGTCTCGCCCTGGTCCGGGGCGATGACCGGGGCGATCAGGGCGCCGGTCAGCATGAAGACGACGAAGCCCGCCGCCCACTGTTCCCAGGCGGGCGGGGCGTCCGAATCATCGATCTGGACGGGCGAGGCGTGCACGGGGCGACTGTCGCCCCGGCCGCTTAAGGAAGGGTGAGCGCCGCGCGGAAGGCGGCGAAGCCGTGTTCGAGGTCGGCGATCAGGTCGGCGGGGTCTTCCAGCCCGATGTGAAGGCGGATCAGCTCGCCCTCCAGGATCGGCGGATGATCCCGATAGGCCATCTGGTGGGTTTCGTGAGTGATCAGGCTTTCGAACCCGCCCCAGGAATAGCCCATGCCGAACAGGGAAAGGGCGTCGAGGAAGGCGCAGGCTGCGGCCGTGTGTCCGCCCTTCAGCACCACGCCCATCAGGGAGGCGGCGCCGGTGAAGTCCCGCGTCCACAGGTCATGGCCGACCGCGCCGGGCAGGGGCGGATAGAGGACGCGGGCCACCTCGGGCCGGGCCTGCAGCCACTCGGCGACGATCAGGCCCGACCGCCCCTGTTCGGCATAGCGCAGCGGCAGGGTGCGCAGGCCGCGCAGGGCCAGCCAGGCGTCGTCGGGCGAGACGTGCCAGCCCAGATCCTCGATCGTGTCGGCGACGGCGCGCAGGCAGGCGGGGACGCTGGCGGCGATCCCGCCCATCAGGACGTCGGAATGGCCGGAGACATATTTGGTCAGGGCCTGGATGCTGACATCGACGCCGTAGGCCAGGGGCTTGAAGGCCAGGCCTGCGCCCCAGGTGTTGTCGATCACGGTCAGGACGCCGCGGTTGCGACAGGCGGACGCCACGGCGGCCACATCGATCATCTCGAAGGTCAGGGAGGCGGGCGATTCCATCAGGACCAGACGGGTGCGGTCGCCGAGGGCGGCGATCAGGCCCGCCGCATCCGTATCGGCGGGCAGGAAGCGGGTCGTGACCCCGCGCGCGGCCTGGTAGCGGGCCAGGAACCGGCGGGACGGGCCATAGATCGCGTCGCTCGTGATCACCTCGTCGCCCGGCCGGGTCAGGGCCAGCAGGGGCACGGTCACGGCGGCGAGGCCGGACGGGACGATGAAGGCGTCGGCCGCGCCTTCCAGATCGGCCAGGGCGGCGCGCAGCTGGCGCGCGGCCGAGCCGCCGTCCAGGCCGTAGGTCGGACCATCGGCGTCGTCCCGCATGGTCTCCGCCCGGTCGCTGAGCATGGTCGAGGCGCGTTCGATGGGTGGGTTGACCGGGCGGCGTCCCTGGCCCCGCCGGGTGGCGGACGAGATCAGACGGGTGCGGTCCGAATGCGGCGACATGGCCTCTCCGATGGGTTGCGGATCAGGGCCTAAAGGCCTCTAAAGTCAGCGGGGCGCAAGCGGCGGAGGATGCGAAACGCGATGCGGGTCTTGACGATCGGAGTTATGGCGGCGGCCCTGCTGACGGCGGCCTGCGGACGCGGGAACCCCGACCCGACGCCGGAAACCGCCTCGCAGACCCTGCCGACGCCCAGCGTGGCCACGGATCGCCCCGACAGCCCGACCCTGATCGCGGTCAAGCGACGCGGGCGGCTGAACTGCGGCGTGCATCAGGGGCTGGTCGGCTTCGCCTATACCGACAACCGCGGTCAGTGGCGTGGGTTCGACGCCGACTTCTGTCGCGCCATGGCGGCGGCCATCTTCGGCGACGGGAACGCGGTTCGGTTCGTGCCCCTGTCTGCGTCCGACCGGTTCGCGGCGCTGAAGGAAGGCCGAGTGGACGTGTTGTGGCGCAATTCGTCCTGGACCATGAGCCGGGACGCCGGCGAGGGCTTCGTCTTCGCGGGAATCAACTATTACGACGGCCAGGGCTTCCTGGTGCGGCGGTCTCTGAGCCTGGCCAGCGCCACGGAACTGAACGGCGCCCGGATCTGCGTCCAGGCGGGATCGACAGCCCAGGCCAACGCCGACGACTTCTTCCGCTCGCGCGGCATCGCCTATCGCCCGGTGGTTCTGCCCAGCGAGGAGGCGGCGCGGGACGCCTATGGCCGGGAAGACTGCGACGCCTTGAGCGCCGACATATCGGCCCTGGCCGCCGCCCGCACGGTTCTGGCGGATTCTCAGGCGCACACGATATTGTCAGACGTGGTGTCTAAGGAGCCGCTGGGGCCCGTCGTCAGGGCCGGGGACGAGCGCTGGGCCGACGTGGTGCGATGGACCCTGAACGCCGTCGTCCTGGCCGAGGAATTCGGGGTCACGCAGGAGAACGCCGAAGCCTTGTCGAAGACGTCGAACGACCCGCGCATCAAGCGTTTGCTGGGGTCTGAGGGCGAATACGGCGCCCTGCTGGGCCTGTCCGACGACTGGGCGAAGGACGCCATACTGTCGGTCGGAAATTACGGCCAGATCTTCGACCGGAACCTGGGTTCGCAATCGCCGCTCGACCTGGCGCGCGGATTGAACGCACAGTGGAACGCGCGGCCGGCCGGCTTGATCTATGGATTGCCGATCCGTTAAGCGCCGCAGCTTGAGTCTTTTCCTGGGGGATGGATGACCGAGACGAAACCTGGGGGCATAGCCCTCCACTGGCTGATGCTGATCGGCTTCACCGTCGGCCTGGGCGGGGGGCTGTGGGTCAATCTGGCGCTGGGCGCCGATACGGCCTGGGTGGTCTGGGTCACCGACAACATCACAGGACCGGCGGGGCAGATCTTCCTGCGCCTGCTGTTCATGATGGTCATCCCGCTGCTGTTCTCGGCCCTGGTGATCGGGGTGGCCGAGATGGGCGACCTGAATTCGCTGGGACGGGCGGGGATCAAGACCCTGCTGCTGACCATACTGGTTTCGGGCATCGCGGTGGTGATCGGCCTGGTCATGGTCAATCTGTTGCAGCCCGGCCGGGGCGTCGATCCCGCCATGGCGCAGCAGTTGCTGGAACAGGGACGCGACGGCGCCGCCGGCATCGTCCAGAACGCGCCGGAGACCATTCAACTGGGCGACTTCTTCCTGGGACTGGTGCCGTCCAACGCGGTCACGGCGGCGGCGGAGAACCAGATCCTGCCCCTGATGGTCTTCGCCCTGTTCTTCGGCATCGGCCTGGTCATGGCCAAGAGCCCTGCAACCGACCGCCTGCAAGAGGTGATCGAGGGGCTGCTGGAAGTGACGATGAAGCTGATCAACCTCTTCATCAAACTGGCGCCCTTCGCCATCGCCTGCCTGATGTTCAACCTGGCGGCCCTGTTCGGCTGGGATCTGCTGGTGCGTCTGGCGGCCTTCGTCGGCGTCGCCGTCGGGGCCATGGCGATCCACATGTTCGTCGTCTATCCGCTGGTCATCTGGCTGCTGGGCGGGCGTTCGCCGATCGCCTTCTTCAGGGCCGTGCGCGAGCCGATGGTGGTGGCCTTCTCCACCGCCTCGTCCAACGCCTCGCTGCCGGTGTCGCTGAAGGCGGCCGAGCAGGAGCTGAAACTGCCCAGGAAGATCGCCCGTTTCGTCCTGACGGTCGGCGCTACCGCCAACCAGAACGGCACGGCCCTGTTCGAGGGGGTGACGGTGCTGTTCCTGGCCCAGTTCTTCAACGTCGAACTGAGCCTGACCCAGCAGGTCATCGTCATGCTGGTCTGTATCCTGGGCGGGATCGGCACGGCCGGGGTGCCGGCGGGTTCGCTGCCGGTGGTGGCCATGATCCTGGTCATGGTGAAGGTGCCGCCGGAAGGGATCGGCCTGATCCTGGGGGTCGACCGTTTCCTGGACATGTGCCGGACCACGCTGAACGTCACCGGCGATCTGGTGCTGGCCACGGTGGTCTCGCGCGGCGAGAAGGACGATCCGGTCGAGCCGGTCGAGCCTGCGGCGCCCGAAGATCTTCCGGGGGCCGCCCGACGCGGCCTGAAGCACGGAACGGCGGGCTGAGTCAGTCGAGAACGACGGGGGTGTCGGTCCGGGACCCCCATTCGGCCCATGAGCCGTCGTAGAGACTCGATGGCGCGTCGAGCGTGGCCAGGGCCAGGGTGAGGATCGCGGCGGTGACGCCCGAGCCGCAGCTGGTGATGATCGGGCGGTCGAAGGTCACCCCGGCGTCGCTGAACCGGGCGCGCAGGGCCTCGGGCTCCAGAAGTCGTCCGTCCTCGCCGATCACGGAGAGGAAGGGCAGGTTCAGCGCGCCCGGCATATGGCCGGAGCGGAGGCCGGCGCGGGGTTCCGCCGCCTGACCGGCGAACCGGGCCGCCGGCCGCGCATCCAGAATCTGCGCCTCGCCGGTCAGGGCCGCCAAGACGGTCGGCAGGTCGGCGACCGCGTCGCTGCGTCGTGATGCGTTGAACGACGCCGGGGTCGGCGTCTGCGCCGGACCCGAGACCAGAGGCCGCCCTTCGGCCCGCCAGAGCGGCAGGCCGCCGTCCAGCACCCGCACGTTCGTCGCCCCCATCAGCCGGAAGGTCCACCAGACGCGCGGGGCGGAGCGCAGGCCGATCGTGTCATAGATGACGATGGTGTCGGTCGCGGCGATGCCGAGGGCTCCGACCGCCTCGGCGAAGGCGGCGGCCGTCGGCAGCATGTGCGGAAGGTCCGAGCCGTGGTCCGAGACCGCCTCGAGATCGAAGAAGACCGCGCCGGGCAGCCGGGCCTGGTCGAAGTCCGCCTGGGCGTCGCGGCCGTCCAGATGCCAGGACCCATCGACGATCCGCAGCGTCGGATCCTCCATCAGGGCGGCGAGGTCGGCTGTCGAGATCAGGGGCGAAGACTGGGTCATGCCCCCAGCCTAGTGTCAGGCGCGGTCCAGCACCAGTTGCACCACATCGGTCCGGCGCGAGCGGAAGCCCGCTTCGCAATAGGCCAGATAGAAGCGCCACAGACGGCGAAACCGCTCGTCGAAGCCGACGATGCGACGGATGTCGGCCCAGGCGGCCTGGAATCGGTCGTCCCAGAGTTTCAGCGTCTCGGCATAGTCCAGGCCGAACCGTTCGATAGGGCCCCAGTTCAGGCCGGCGGCGGCGACGACCGGCTTCAGCCGCTCTTCCGACGGCAGCATGCCGCCGGGGAAGACGTATTTCTGAATGAAGTCGGTGCGGGCGTTGTATTCCTCGAACAGGGGCTCCTGGATGGTGATGATCTGGAGACCCGCCCGGCCGCCGGGGTTCAGGACGTCGTGGATCTTTTCGAAATAGGTCGGCCAGTATTCCATGCCGACGGCCTCGAACATCTCGATCGAGGCGACGCGGTCGAACCGGCCCTGGACGTCGCGATAGTCCATCAGGTCGATGGTCGCGCGTTCCGACAGGCCGGCGTTGAACAGATGCTGGCGGGCGAAGTCGTGCTGTTCCTTCGAAATCGTCACGCCGGTGACCTGGGCGCCGATCTCGCGGGCGGCGAACTCGGCGAAACCGCCCCAGCCGCAGCCGATCTCGAGCACCGACATGCCCGGCTTCAGGTCCATCATCCGGGCCAGGGCGGCGTATTTGGCCTTCTGCGCGGCCTCGAGAGGGGCGTCCGCCCGCTCGAACCGGGCCGACGAATAGGTCATCGAGGGGTCGAGCCAGGTCTGGTAGAAGGCGTTGCCCAGGTCGTAATGGGCGTGGATGTTCTTCTTCGACCCGGTCCGGCTGTTGCGGTTGCGGCGGTGGGCCAGCCAGTTGACCGCCATCATCAGCCAGTTGCCGTCGAACAGGCGGCGGATGTGGTCGTAGTTCTCGACCAGGGTCTCCAGCAGGGCGGCCAGATGGGGGCTGTCCCATTCGCCGGCCATATAGGCTTCCGCGAAGCCGATGTCGCCGGCGGCCAGGACGCGGCGGGCGAAGCCGTAGTCCTTGATCTCGAGCACGCCGCTGGGGCCGGGGCGTTCGCCGTCCAGCACATGGGTCTCGCCATTGGGCAGGTGAACGGTCAGGCGGCCGAAGGTCCAGTTCGACGCCAGCAGACGCAGCAGCATGGCGAACATGCGCGGGGTGCGGGCGGCGGCGGCCTCGATATCGACGGTGGCGACACTCATGCGGGACCCTCTTTGGACGTCGTCAGTCATGGCCGGCCTGTTCGTCTCGTCCAGTGACGGTCTTCAGGGCGTCGAGGGCGCGGGCGCGGGCCTGGGCATGATCCAAGATGGGGTGGGGATAGTCTTTGCCAAGTCGCACGCCGGCGTCGCGCAGCACTTCGGGCGGCGCGGTCCAGGGCGACGGGAGCCAGCGATCGGGCAGGCGGCGCAGTTCGGGAACCCAGCGGCGGACATAGCCGCCCGTCGCGTCGAACTTCTCGCCCTGGGTGATGGGGTTGAAGATGCGGAAATAGGGGGCGGCGTCGGCGCCCGAACCGGCGACCCACTGCCAGTTCTGCACATTGCTGGCCAGGTCGGCGTCGACCAGAGTGTCCCAGAACCAGGCCTCGCCCTCGCGCCAGTCGATCAGCAGATGTTTGACCAGGAAGGAGGCGACGACCATCCGCACCCGGTTGTGCATCCAGCCGGTCGTCCACAGTTGACGCATGCCGGCGTCCACCAGCGGATAGCCGGTGCGGCCGCGCTTCCAGGCCTCCAGACCCTCGGGATCGCCGCGCCAGGGCATGGATTCGTATTCCGGGCGGAAGGCCCGGTCGGTGATGGTGGGGAAATGGTGGAGCAGATGGGCCGAGAAGTCGCGCCAGCCCAGTTCCGCGACGAACTTGTCCGCCTCGCCCGCCGGGACCGCGCCCGCGTCCGCCGCGCCTCGCGCCCGCTGGGCCGCACGCCAGGGACTGATCTCGCCCCAGTGCAGGTGGGGGGAGAGGCGGCTGGTGGTCGGAAGGGCGGGATGGTCGCGGCCCTTGGCGTAGGTCTTGAGGCCCCGTGCGAGGAAATCGGACAGGGCGGCGTCGGCGCCGGCCTCGCCTGGCGTCCAGTCGAAACCCTTGGACCAGTCGGAGCGGGTCGGATGCAGGCGCCAGTCGTCGATCGATTCTGTCTGGACCGCGTCGGGCGTGGCGATGCGGCGCGGGGCGGTCGTGGGCGGCGGCGGCTCGGCTGTCGCCAGCAGGGCCTTCATGAAGGGGGTGAAGACCTTGTAGGGCGCGTCCGATCCGTTCAGCACGGCGCCCGGTCGGGCCAGCAGGGATCCGTTGAAGCCCCGGCAGTCGACGCCGGCCGACTTCAGCTCATGGGCGATCTCGGCGTCGCGGGCGAAGGCGGCGGGTTCGAACAGCCGATTCATAAACAGGGCGTCGGCCCCGGTGTCCTCGATCAGGCTCTGAAGTTGGGTCAGCGAATCGCCGCGCCGCAGGATCAGCCGCGAACCGCGTTCCCTAAGCGAATCGTCCAGGGCGCGCAGGGACTTGTCCAGCCACCACAGCGAGGCCGCGCCCGCCGGACGGTCCGGGTCGCGGTCCAGGATGAAGACCGGCAGGATCGGACGGCCGGTGGCGACGGCGTGATACAGGGCGGGATTGTCGTTCAGGCGCAGGTCGCGGCGAAACCAGAGGACGACAGGCTTGGTGGCCACGCAGGCGAACTCCATGATAACTTGCGCTCACACAAAACGAGCGCCACCTGATGGCCTCATAGCTGCGGCAAACGCCGCCCCCATAACGCCCGAACTTCGAAAGAGCCGCCTCGTGAGCCGACCCAACGCCGTCATTACGTTGTCCGAAGGTCTTCGGACGCCTGTCGTCATCGGCGGCGGCGCACGAATCGCCTTCATCGCCGGTCCCTGCCAGATGGAGAGCCGTCAGCACGCGCTGGAAACGGCCCATGCGCTGAAGGAAATCGGCGAGCGGCTGAACGTCGGCATCATCTACAAGACCAGTTTCGACAAGGCGAACCGCACCAGCGCCAGCGCCGCCCGCGGCATCGGCCTGAAGGACGCCATGCCGATCTTCGCCGAGATCCGCGAAACCGTCGGCCTGCCGACCCTGACCGACGTCCACTCCGAGGCCCAGTGCGGCCCGGTGGGCGAGGTGGTCGACGTGCTGCAGATCCCGGCCTTCCTGAGCCGCCAGACCGACCTGTTGCTGGCCGCCGCCGCGACCGGCAAGGCGATCAATATCAAGAAGGGTCAGTTCCTGGCCCCCTGGGACATGAAGAACGTCATCGCCAAGGTGGTCGGGGCCGGCAATCCGAACGTCATGGCCTGCGAGCGTGGCGCCAGCTTCGGCTACAACACCCTGGTCAGTGATATGCGCGCCCTGCCGGTGCTGCGCGAGATCGGCTGCCCGGTCGTGTTCGACGCGACCCACAGCGTGCAGCAGCCGGGCGGGCAGGGCACGTCATCGGGCGGTCAGCGCGAGTTCGTGCCGGTTCTGGCCCGCGCCGCCGTCTCGGTCGGCGTGGATGCGGTCTTCATGGAGACCCACCCGGACCCCGACAACGCCCCGTCGGACGGCCCGAACATGGTGCCTCTGGACCAGTTCGAGGCCCTGGCCGCGCAGCTGATCGCCTTCGACGACCTGGCCATCAAGATCGGGGCCAAGGCGCCGGTGGCGCAGGCGGCCTGAATCCTCTAGGTCGGGCGCATGTCTGACACCCTCGATCTGGGCGCCCTGCAGAAGCTGCTGGAGCGCGTGCGCGGCCTGAAGACGGCCTGCGTCGGCGACCTGATGCTGGACCGCTACGTCTATGGCGAGGTCAACCGTATCTCGCCCGAGGCGCCGATCCCGGTGCTGCGCACCCGCCGCACGACCGCCATGCCCGGCGGCGTGGGCAATGTGGCGCGCAATGTCGCGGCCCTGGGCGGGGTGGCGCATCTGGGCGCCGTGACGGGCGAGGATGCGGCCGGAGCGGAATTGCGCGACCTGATCGCCGCAGAGGACCGGGTCGTCGACTTCATCGCCAGGCCGGCCGGCGCCGCAACCATCGTCAAGACGCGGTTCGTGGCCGCGGGGCAGCAGCTGCTTCGCCTGGACGAGGAGGCGGCTGCTGCACCTCTAGATGAAAGTGACGCGTTTTCCGACGTCTCCGCCATTCTTCTATCTGACTACGCCAAAGGCGTGGTCGGCGACGCCCTGATCGCCTCGGCCCTGAAAGCCGCGCGCGAGACCGGCGCGCCGGTCATTGTCGATCCCAAGGGGCGGGATTTCGCCCGCTATGGTGCGGTGGACGTCATCAAGCCGAACGCGTCGGAACTGGCCGGGGCCACGGGCCTGCCGGTCGAGACCGACGCCGAGGTCGAGGCGGCGCTGGCGGCCCTGCTGGCGGCGACGACGGCGAAGGCCATCATCGTCACCCGCGCCGGCAAGGGCATGAGCCTGGCGCGGCGCGACGGGCCGGTGCGGCATTTTCCCGGCCGGGCCCGCGAAGTGTTCGACGTGTCCGGGGCCGGGGACACGGTGCTGGCTTCGCTGGGCCTGGCCCTGGGCGCCGGGGCCTCGCTGGAGACGGCGGTGCAGTTCGCCATCCTGGCTTCGGGCGTGGTGGTCGGAAAGGCCGGGACGGCCGTGGTCACGCCCGCCGAGCTGATCGAGGCGGAGCTGAGCCAGCACGCCGTCGCGGCCCAGGCCAAGGTGACGCCGCTGGACGAACTGGCGACCGAGGTCGAGGCCTGGCGGCGGCAGGGTCTGAAGGTCGGCTTCACCAACGGCTGTTTCGACATCCTGCACCGGGGCCATGTCGCCTATCTGGCCCAGGCGCGGTCGTGGTGCGACCGGCTGGTGGTGGCGCTGAACACCGACGCCTCGGTCAGGCGGCTGAAGGGCGAGGGGCGGCCGGTCAATGACCTGGACAGCCGCGCCGTCGTGATCGGCGGCCTGAGCAGCGTGGATCGGGTGACCAGTTTCGACGATCCCACCCCCATCGCCCTGATCGAGCGGCTGCGGCCCGACGTGCTGATCAAGGGCTCGGACTATACCCGCGAGGGCGTGGTGGGCGGCGACCTGGTGGAGAGCTGGGGCGGCGTGGTCCGTCTGGCGGAATTCAAGGATGGGTATTCGACGACCCGGACGATCGAAAAGATGACGGGAAGCACGCAATGACGCCCAGAATGATTGTTGTGACGGGCGGGGCCGGCTTCATCGGCTCCAATATCGTGGCGCGGCTGACGGCCGAGACGGCCTATGACGTGGTGGTCTGCGACCGGCTGGAGACCGCCGACCTGGCCAAGTGGAAGAACCTGGCCAAACATTCCATCGCCGACTTCTGGGCGCCGGAAGAACTGTTCGAACAGCTGGAGCGTCATGCGGAGCGGATCGAGGCGGTGGTGCACATGGGCGCCATTTCGTCCACGACCGAGCCGGATGCGGACCTGATCCTGCGCACCAACTTCACCCTGTCGCGCGACCTGTGGGACTGGTGCGCGATCCGGGACGCCCGGATGATCTACGCCTCGTCGGCGGCGACCTACGGCGACGGCGAGACGGGGTTCAAGGACGACGATGATGCGGAGTCGCTATCGAAGCTGAGGCCGCTAAACGCCTATGGCTATTCGAAAATGCTGTTCGACCAGTATGCGGTGCGCCAGTCGGATCGCGGCCAGGCGCCGCCCCAGTGGGCGGGGCTGAAGTTCTTCAACGTCTATGGGCCGAACGAGGGGCACAAGGGCGGGATGAAGTCGGTCGTGGCCCAGATCTGGCCCAAGGTCGCGGCGGGCGAGACCGTCAGCCTGTTCCGGTCGCACAATCCCAACTATGCCGACGGCGGCCAGTTGCGCGACTTCGTCTATGTGGACGATGTGGTCGATATCATCGAATTCCTTCTGCAGTCGCCGGAGGTCTCGGGGATCTTCAACGCCGGGTCCGGCCAGGCGCGGTCGTTCGACGATCTGGCCAAGGCCACCTTCGCCGCGGCCGGCAAGGCGCCGTCGATCGAGTATGTCGACATGCCCGAGGCGATCCGCGACCGGTACCAGTATTTCACCCAGGCCCGGATGGACCGGATCCGCGCCGCCGGGTTCGAGGGCCAGTCCACGCCTTTGGAAGAGGGCGTGCGTCGCTACGTCCAGAACTTCCTGGCCCAGCCAGATAAGTACAGATGAGAGGCCTGACGACCCGGCAATGGATCGGCTACATCGGGTTCGTCCTGGTGTTCCTGCTGACCGCTGCGGTCGCGGTTTGGCGCGGGGACATTCTGCGCGCCGGTCTGGATCCCCAGGTGCCGTTCCAGACCTACAAGCCCCCGCCGGCGCCCGATTACGCCGATCCGCGCGCCTGGGCTCTGCTGGACGCGCGGGCGCCGGGGGCGGGCGGGGCCAACGTCTTCTTCGTTCATTCGACCACCTTCAACGGCGGGCGCGACTGGAACGGGGCCATCGGCGACCCCAAGGCCGACGCCTATCTGTACCGGGTGGTCCTGCCCAACTACGCCGGACCCTTCGCACGGGCGGGCGCGGTCAGCGCGCCGCGCTATCGGCAGGCCAGCCTTTATACGCGCCTGACCCTGCGCGACGATGCGCGTGAGGCCCGGGCCTTCGCCTATGGGGACGTCCTGGCGGCCTTTGACGCCTGGCTGGCGCGCCATCCCACAGGCCCCATCGTCCTGGCGGGGGTGGAGCAGGGCGCCGATCTGCTGGACCGGCTGATCCGCGAACGGATCGCACGGGATGCGGCGGTCCGGGACCGTCTGGTGGCGGCCTATCTGATGGACACGATCATCGCCGCCGAGAATCTGCCGGACTCCATTCCGGCCTGCGCCGATCGGCGCCAGATCCATTGCGTGATCGCCTGGTCGCAGGTCGGCGACCGCGACGACTCGGCCGCCCGTCGGCGACTGCGGCGGGCGACCGTCTGGGATGCGCGGGGGCATCTGGTCGATCTGGCGGGGCGGCCGGCGGTCTGTGTGAACCCGGTGACGGGGGGCACGGGCGAAGAGCCCGTTCCCGCGCGCCTGCACCGGGGCGCCACCAATGCGACGGGGCTGGAATGGGGGGCGCGTCCGGCGCTGATGGCGCGCGAGGTTGCGACCCAGTGCCGCGAAGGTCTGCTGCGCCACACCTGGCCCGATCTTGAATCCTTCCGGGAGACCGGCAACTGGGCCGACCGGAGAAAAGCGCGGCCTTACAACCTGTTCTACGGCGATCTGGAAGCAGATGTGGCGGAACGGCTTGCAACCTACGCTCGGCAGACCGGTTGAAAATCGGACGAAGGTCGTCCGGTTTCGGTGGCGCGGCTCGCGTCCCGCGCGTAACCTCCTCGCATACGGAGGATACACATGGACGTTCTCACCATCTTCGCCGGCGTTCTGCTGCTGCTTGCGATCGCGCTCCTGTTCAGCGTCATCAAGATCGTGCCGCAAGGCCGTGAATTCACGGTCGAACGGTTCGGCAAATACACCAAGACCCTGAGCCCCGGCATCGGCTTCCTGACCCCGTTCGTGGAACGGGTCGGCAAGCGGATGAACATGATGGAGCAGGTTCTTGATGTTCCGACTCAGGAAGTCATCACCAAGGACAACGCCATGGTCCGGGTGGACGGCATCGTCTTCATCCAGGTGATGGACGCCGCCCGCGCCGCCTATCGGGTCGATGATCTGCCCTACGCCATTTCGCAACTGTGCATGACCAATCTGCGGACCGTGGTCGGCTCCATGGAGCTGGACGAGGTGCTGAGCCAGCGCGACAGCATCAACACCCGCCTGCTGCACGTCATCGACGCGGCGACCGAGCCCTGGGGCGTCAAGGTCAACCGCATCGAGATCAAGGACCTGACCCCGCCGACCGACGTCACCAACGCCATGGCCCGCCAGATGAAGGCCGAACGCGAACGCCGCGCCGTGGTCACCGAGGCGGACGGCGAGAAACAGGCCGCCATCACCCGCGCCGAGGGCGCCAAACAGGCGGCCATCCTGGAATCCGAAGGCCGCAAGGAGGCCGCCTTCCGCGACGCCGAGGCGCGCGAGCGGGAAGCCGAGGCCGAGGCCCGCGCCACCACCATGGTGTCGGAAGCCATCGCCCGGGGCGACGTCAACGCCATCAACTATTTCGTGGCGCAGAAATATGTCGAGGCCTTCGCCGAACTGGCCCGCAGCCCGCAGCAACGGACCGTCATCGTGCCCGCTGAAATGGGGGCCCTGGTCGGCACCATCGCCGGCATCGGCGAGATGGTGAACCTGGCCAAGGGGCAGCAGCAGCAGGCGACCCCGGTCAAGCCCGCCGCCGCCCCGCGTCGTCCCTCCGTTCCGCCCACCGCCTGATCCGGGAGCCCAGGTCATGACCGTCGTCGCCGATCTGTACGCCGCCCAGCCGTTCTGGATCTGGCTGGCCGTCGGGGTGTTGTTGCTGGCCGTCGAGTCGATGTTCTCGACCGAATGGCTGTTGTGGCCGGCGGTTTCGGCCGGGCTGGTGGCGGTCATGACGGCGGTCGGGGTGCGGTTGGGCCTGCCCGGCGAAGTGGCGGTCTTCGCCGTGCTGACGGTCGTCGCCACCCTGTTGTCGCGACGCCTGATCCAGAAGGCCAATCCGGACGGGGTCGACATCAACGACCGGAACAGTCGTCTGATCGACCAGCGCGCCCGGGTGGTGGAGGCCTTCGTCGGCGGTCGAGGCCGGGTGTTCGTCTCCGGCGCCGAATGGTCGGCCGTCATCGACGGGGCCGCGCCCGAAACGGGGCAGCCTGAGGTCGGGCAGGATGTCGTGGTGAACGGGGTCAGCGGCTCGCTGCTGACGGTGCGCGCCGCGACCTGAGCCGTCCCGCGCAACCTTTGCCGTGGGACGACGTTCGACGCTGATGTCAGACAGCCGTATCGCCTCCGTCGTCCCGGCCCAGGATGGACTGCCGGTTCCGAGGCGCTACTGGGCCATCGTCTCCATCGGCCTGGGCATCACCCTCGCCGTGCTGGACGGCGCCATCGCCAATGTCGCGCTTCCGTCCATCGCCCGGGATCTGCAGGCGTCGGAGGCTGCGTCCATCTGGATCGTCAACGCCTATCAGATCGCCATCGTCGTCGCGCTTCTGCCGCTGGCGTCGCTGGGCGAGATCGTCGGCTATCGTCGGGTGTCGCAGGTGGGGCTGGCGGTCTTCACCCTGGCCTCCCTGGCCTGCGCCCTGTCCGATTCGATCCTGACCCTGAGCCTAGCGCGGGTGCTGCAGGGGTTCGGGGCGGCGGGGATCATGAGCGTCAACGGCGCCCTGGTGCGCTTCACCTATCCGCAGCGGATGCTGGGCCGGGCGGTCGGGATCAACGCGGTGATTGTCTCCATGGCCGCCGCCGCCGGCCCGACCATCGCCAGCGCCGTGCTGAGCCTCGGCGAATGGCGCTGGCTGTTCGCCCTGAACATTCCGCTGGGGGTTCTGGCGGTGTCGATGGCGGGCTTCACCCTGCCGCACAACCCGTTGCAGAAGCGCAGGCTGAACCTGACCGGGGCGGCGCTGAGCGCGGCGGCCTTCGGCCTCGTCATCACCGGCATGCAGGCCCTGGCCCACGGCGAGGCTTCGATCCTGGGCTTCGGCCTGACGGGGCTCGGGCTGGCGGCCGGGGTGCTGCTGGTGCGGCATGAGAGGCCCAGCAAGACGCCGCTGATCCCGCTGGACCTGCTGGCGCGGCCGATGTTCGCCCTGTCGGTCGCCACCTCCATCATCTCCTTCACCGCCCAGATGATGGCCTTCATCTCCCTGCCGTTCTTCCTGCAGGGCTCGCTGGGGCTGAGCGCGGTGGAGACCGGGCTGCTGATGACGCCCTGGCCGCTGGCGACCATGTTCGCCGCCCCGCTGGCCGGGTGGTTGTCGGACCGGTACTCGGCCGGGATACTGGGCGCCGTCGGCTTGAGCCTGTTCGCCTGCGGTCTGATGGCGCTGAGCTTCCTCGACGGGGATTCGTCGCGGTTCGACATCATCTGGCGCATGGCCCTGTGCGGGGCCGGGTTCGGCTTCTTCCAGTCGCCCAACAATCGCGCCCTGCTGTCCGAAGCCCCGCGCGAGCGGGCCGGGGCGGCGGGCGGGGCCCTGGGCACGGCGCGGGTGCTGGGTCAGTCGATGGGGGCGGTCGTGGTCGCCTTCCTGCTGTCGGCGGCCCCGGTCACGGGCGTGCGTCACGGCTTCGAGCTGGCCGCCGTCGCGGCCCTGTTCGGCGCGGTGATGAGCGGAGCGCGCATCCGACGCCGCATCGCCGAGCCGGAGAAGGAGGTCGAGGCGGTCTAGACGCGCCTGAGGTCGGCGACACCGCGATTCGCCAGCTGGTCGGCGCGTTCGTTCAGTTCGTGCCCGGCGTGGCCCTTGACCCAGCGCCATTTGACGTCGTGCTTCAGCCGGGCGGCGTCCAGACGCTGCCACAGGTCGGCGTTCTTGACCGGCTTCTTGTCGGCCGTCAGCCAGCCGCGCGCCTTCCAGCCGCGCATCCATTCGGTGATGCCCTGCATGACGTATTTGCTGTCGGTGTGAAGCTCGACCCTGCACGGCCGTTTCAGCGCCTCCAGCGCCATGATGGCGGCCATCAGTTCCATGCGGTTGTTGGTCGTGTTGGGCTCGCCGCCCCACAATTCCTTTTCGTGGCCCCCCCCGGTCTGGAGCAGGGCGCCCCAGCCGCCGGGGCCGGGATTGCCCTTGCAGGCGCCGTCGGTGTGGATGATGACGTGATCGGTGGGACTCATGGTCGCGAAGACCTACAGCCTCCCTTGGCGCGGGGCCATCACTGCGCCTATATGCGCTGAAGATAAGTGACGGGATCGATGATCGGTCCGCGTGAGGAGAACGAGCCATGGGCTCCATGAGCATCTGGCACTGGGCCATCGTCATTGTCGTCGTCGCCGTCCTGTTCGGTGGACGCGGCAAGCTGTCCGGCATCATGGGCGACGCCGCCAAGGGCATCCGCGCCTTCAAGGACGGCCTGAAGGACGACGACAAGAAGGACGGCCCGCACGACGGCGTCAGCTCGCTGCCCCGCACCGATGCGGAAAAGGAAGAGCTGAAGCGCTAGTCGTCGTCTGTAAGGGCTGACGCATGGGCGGGCTCGGCCCCGGTATCGGGGGCTTCGAATTAGTGGTGATCGGCCTGGTGGCCCTGCTTGTGGTGGGGCCAAAGGATCTGCCTGTTCTGATGCGTCGCGTCGGCCAGATGGTCGCCAAGGCGCGCGCCATGGCCAACGAGTTCCGCTCCAGTTTCGACGAGATGGCGCGTCAGTCCGAACTGGACGACCTGCGCAAGGAGGTCGAGGCGCTGCGGAGCGGGCAGGGGGCCATGTATCCCCTGGGCGCAGACGCCGATGCGGCCTTCAAGGACATCAACGCCGGCCTGACCGGGCCGGGCGCGCCGGCCGCCCTGCCGGCGCCGAGCGCCGAGGCGCCGATCATGACGCCCGCAGCCGACGAATGGCCCGATGCCCCGCCCCTCGTCGAGCCGACGCCGACGATTGAGTCCAAGACGAAGCGCGCGACGGCGAAGACCGCCGCCAAGTCCGCCGTATCGGCAATGGCCGAGACTAAGCCCAAGCCGCGACCGAAGGCGAAGCCGAAGGCCGCGTCCACGGCCACGATCCCCGCGACCAAGACGCCCGCCAAGCCCCGGACCCCGCGCAAGAAGGCCGTCGAGCTTTGACTTTTTCCGATCGTGACGAGGCCGAGATCGAGGCGTCGCGCGCGCCGCTGATGGACCACCTGATCGAGCTCCGCAGCCGGTTGCTGATCTGCGTGATCGCCTTCGGCCTGGGCTTCATCCTGTGTTTCGCCTTCGCCAACCAGATCCAGATCGCCCTGATCAAACCCTATCAGGCGGCGGCGGCCATTCATGCGGGGGCCCTGGCGTCCGGCGGACACGCCAACCCGCTGGAGCTGATCGCGACCATGACCGGTCTGCGCCCCTATCCGCCCGGCAGCGCCGCCGTGGTGCAACTGATCGCCACCGCGCCGCTGGAGCAGCTGTTCACCAAGATGAAGATCGCGGCCTTCGGCGCGGCGGTCCTGACCTTCCCGGTCATCGCCTGGCAGATGTACCGGTTCGTCGCGCCGGGCCTGTACCGAAACGAGCGGGGCGCCTTCCTGCCGTTCCTGATCGCGGCGCCGGTGATGTTCTGCCTGGGCGGGGCGTTGGTCTATTATGTCATGCTGCCCTTCGTCATGCTGTTCTCGCTGGGTCAGCAGGTGGTCAGCGACGGGATTTCCGTGGCCCAGACAACGAAAATCTCGGACTATCTGAGCCTGGTGACCTCGCTGCTGCTCGCTTTTGGCCTGTGCTTCCAGCTGCCGGTCGTGACGACCCTGCTGGGTCTCGCCGGCATGATCAGTTCCAAGGCCATGGCGGCCGGGCGGCGCTATGCGATCGTCGCCGTGGTGGTGGTCGCCGCCGTGGTGACGCCGCCGGACCCCATCAGCCAGCTGATGCTCGCCGTGCCCCTGGTCATCCTCTACGAGGTCTCGATCTGGTGCGTGCGGCTGATCGAACTGCGCCGCAGGAAGGCGGATGACGAGGACGGGCTGGCCTCGGCCTGAGCCCCGTCGCTCTAGCCCCGCTTCTTGCCGTCCGCGTGATCGACGGGGCAGACCCGTCGTGAGCCGGTCTGGCGGAAGGGCGACAGTCTGAGCTTGGACTCATGGTCGGCCGGCCCGGCATGGCCCTCCGGATGCAGTCCGCGATAGTAGAGTTTCTGCCATTGATCGGCGGGGGCCGTAGGCTTGGTCTTCTTGACCCACTCCTGGAAGGCCAGCCGCGAGGCTCGCCAGGCGTCGAAGGTCTGCAGCATCTCGGGCTGGTCCTCCATCGGCCGCAACTCCGGCTTCAGCCGGTCCAGCACGCCGCGCGGGGTGGGGAAGAAGAAGCAGAAGGGCTCGTTTTCCTCGAACCGGATCCAGACGTCGGGGCGGGTGAAGCGCCAGTTCATGGTGAAGGTGTAGGGCGACCAGTCCGTCTCGATCACCCCGCCCATCGGGGCGATGCCGTCCTTCATGGCGTTGGGCGGGCCGCCGACCCACAGGTTCCAGCCTTCCGAGGTGCGCATGATGCCGTCGACGTGGAAGGTCAGGGTCCCGCTGCCGAACAGGGAGACCGGACCCCGCTTCGGGTCCGAGCCGGGATCGAGCACGATCTCGACCGAGCTGGCGTCGACGCCGCCGTGCCAGCGGGCCTTGAAGCCGCAGGGGCTGAGCATCTCCCAGCCGTGGGTGTTGGCGATGGCGAGGGGCAGGCAACGATAGGCGAAACTGTCGGGCGTCTCAGTCATCCAATCGCGCCTGGGCGAGGCCGGGGCCACGCGCGGGGCCCAGCCCTCGCGCACATAGCAGACCAGTTCGGTTTCGGCCGCGCGGACCGGGGCGCCCTTGGGACGCGCGGGAACAGACCCCTTGAGACGCTTGACCATTTCGAGCCTCGTATGCCGCCGATGCGGCCTTATGGCATGGGCGCCGGCGGCGTGTAAGCCGGCCGCGTCTGGGCCGGCCGCGTGACGCACGGAAAAGAAAAGCCCCGGACGGCGGACCGTCCGGGGCTTTCCTGAAGTCAGACTGCTGAAGGGATCAGCAGCTGTAGTACATGTCGAATTCGACGGGGTGCGGGTGCAGTTGCAGGCGCATCACCTCTTCCATCTTCAGCTCGATATAGCTGTCGATGAAGTCGTCATCCATGACGCCGCCCTTCTTGAGGAAGGCGCGGTCCTTGTCGAGGTTCTCGAGGGCTTCGCGCAGCGAGCCGGAGACCTCGGGGATCGAGCCGCGCTCTTCCGGCGGCAGGTCGTACAGGTTCTTGTCGGCGGGCGCGCCCGGATCGATGCGGTTCTCGATCCCGTCCAGACCCGCCATCAGCAAGGCGACGAAGGTCAGATAGGGGTTGCCCATCGGGTCGGGGAAGCGGGCTTCCAGACGCTTGGCCTTCGGCGACGACACGTGCGGGATGCGGATCGAGGCCGAACGGTTGCGGGCCGAATAGGCCAGTTTCACCGGGGCTTCGTAGCCGGGGACCAGACGCTTGTAGCTGTTGGTGGTCGAGTTGGCGAAGGCGTTGATGGCCTTGGCGTGCTTGATGATGCCGCCGATGTACCACAGGCATTCCTGCGACAGGCCGGCGTATTTGTCGCCGGCGAACTGGGGCTTGCCGTCCTTCCAGATCGACATGTGGACGTGCATGCCCGAACCGTTGTCGGCGAACATCGGCTTGGCCATGAAGGTCGCCGACTTGCCGTAGGCGGCGGCGACGTTGTGGATCACGTACTTATAGAGCTGCAGCCGGTCGGCCATGGTCAGCAGGTCCGAGAATTTCAGACCCAGTTCGTGCTGGGCCGGGGCCACCTCGTGGTGGTGCTTCTCGGGCTGGAGGCCCAGGTCGCGCATGACGCCCAGCATTTCGCCGCGCAGGTCCTGGCCGGAATCGACCGGGTTGACCGGGAAATAGCCGCCCTTGGGCCCAGGGCGGTGGCCCATGTTGCCCTCGGTGTATTCGGCGCCGGTGTTGGCCGGCAGCTCGGTCGAATCATACGAATAGGAGGTGTTGTGCGGCTGGGTCGACCAGCGCACGTCGTCGAAGATGAAGAACTCGGCTTCCGGGCCGAAATAGACCATGTCGCCCACGCCCGAGGACTGGACATAGGACAGGGCCTTCTTGGCCATCGAGCGGCTGTCGCGGTTGTAGGGTTCGCCGGTGTCCGGGTTCAGCACGTCGCAGAACAGGAACATCGTGGTCTGCTGGTAGAACGGGTCGATATAGGCCGTGGTCAGGTCCGGCTTCAGCAGCATGTCGGACTCGTTGATGGCCTTCCAGCCGGCGATGGACGAGCCGTCGAACATCGTGCCTTCGTTCAGGAAGTCCTCATCGACCAGGTCGATGTCGAAGGTGACGTGCTGCAGCTTGCCGCGGGTGTCGGTGAAGCGAACGTCGACATATTTGACGTCCTTCTCCTTGATCTCCTTGAGGATTTTGCTGGCGCTCATTCTCGGAAGTCCTGTTTCTTGGTCGTTGGGGAGGAACCGATCGATCAGCGCATGGACGCGCCGGCCGCCGGAGGAGGGGTACGCGAACTCAGACGGCCTGGGCCCCGGTCTCGCCGGTGCGGATACGGATCACCTCGGCGACGTCGGACACGAAAATCTTGCCGTCGCCGATCTTGCCGGTGCGGGCCGAGGTCTGAATGGCCTCGACGACCGCAGGGGCGAGATCGTCGGCGACGACCACCTCGATCTTGATCTTGGGCAGGAAGTCGATGACGTATTCGGCGCCGCGATACAGCTCCGAATGACCCTTCTGGCGGCCATATCCCTTGGCCTCCAACACAGTCATGCCTTGCACGCCGACGTCCTGGAGCGCCTCTTTGACGTCATCCAGCTTGAAAGGCTTGATGATGGCTTCAATCTTCTTCATGGCGACCCCTGAGCGGCGTGCGGAATGCAGCGGCGCTCGGGCGGGAATGGGACACATCAAGGCCGTTCAAAGCAAGCGGTTTTCGCAGAAAAGTCACGGATATTCGGAGCCCGGATGATAGAAACCAACGACCCGGCGATCTGGCGCAATTTTCTTCCGTGGCCGGGCGCGGAAACGCACAAGCATGCGCGGGGGCGCCTTGGGGTCGTCTCGGGTCGGGCGCACCAGACCGGGGCGGCGCGGCTGGCGGCGCGGGCCGGACTGCGGATCGGGGCCGGGGTGGTGCGTATCTACTGCCCCCCCGACGCGGTCGCTGTGATCGCCCCCGCCATCGAGGCCGTCATGCTGACCCCCTTCGCCTCGGCCGAGGCCCTGGCGCGCGAGGTCGAGGAGATGGACGCGGTCGTGGTGGGCCCGGCGGCGGGTCTGGACGAGGCGACCGTGGCCAATATCCAGGCCCTGGCGTCCAGCGGCGCCGCCCTGGTGATCGACGCCGACGGCCTGTCGGTGTTCAAGGGGCGCAGCGCCGAACTGTTCGCCCTGCTGGACCGCGATGATGTTCTCACCCCGCACGAGGGGGAGTTCGAACGCCTCTTCCCGGGTCTGCTTCACAGGGGGCGAGTGGCCGCCGCAGCCGAGGCGGCGGAGCGCGCCCAGGCCGTCGTGGTGCTGAAGGGCGCCGAGACTGTCATCGCCGCCCCGGACGGTCGTCTTCGCATCAATCGCAACGGGTCGCCCTGGCTGGCCACCGCGGGAACCGGCGACGTCCTGTCCGGGATGATCGGCGGTCTGATGGCCCAGCGCATGGACAGTTTCGACGCCGCCTGCGCCGCCGTGTGGATCCACGCCGACGCCGCCGACCGATTCGGACCGGGCCTGATCGCCGAGGACCTGAGCGAGACTTCGCCGGTCTCGCTCAGGGCGTTGTGGATGGCTGATCGCCAAGGGTGAGGGCGTCGTGGACGTCCTGCCCCTGACGAATTCTGAAAACCCCTCCGATCCCATTGTGGAACGCGTATTGGGAGCCTGCCCGGCCGCCACACCTGGATTGCGGGCTGTTTCAAAACGGGACTATCGGAAGACGCCTTCAGCGCCTATTGCAGACCCCCTGAGGTGAAAAGGGTCTGTATTACATATGAGTTTTGGCTCTGGGGCGGTCCTGCGGCCCGGCCAGTCGGCGCTCGCGGCGTCGTCGAAGGTCGGGCTGGGCACGGTGTTGCTTCTGGCGTCTGTGCAGTTCGCGGCCTTTGTGGATCGCGCTGTGCCGTCTGTCGTCGCTGGGGCGCTGAAGGGCGAGTTCGACCTGACCGACCGCCAGATCGGCGCTCTGCAGGGCCCGGCCTTCGCCCTGACCTATGCGGCGGCCATGCTGGCGGCGGGGCACTGGGGGCGGCGGATCGAGCCCTTCCGGCTGATGGCGCTTTGCGTGGCCGTCTGGACGGTCGGCGGCGCGGCCTTCGCTCTGGCCTCGAGTTATGAAGCCCTGATGGCGGCGCGGATGGTGCTGGGGGTCGGCCAGGCCGCCTTTGCACCTGCCGCTCTTATGATCCTTGGGTCGTCGAGCGTCGGCATGGGGCGCGCGCGCGCCGTTTCCATGTTCACAAGCGGGTCGGCCGCCGGGCGAAGCGGCAGCTTCTTTCTGGTGGGCGCAATTCTGTTGCTGGTCGGAGGGCAGACCGTGGCGGGCCTTTCACCCTGGCGCTCGGCCTCCCTGATTCCGATCCTCCTCAACCTCGGCCTGATCGGCGGCCTTCTCTGGAAGGCGCGGGGGCGTCGGATGGTTTCGGCGGAACCGACGCGGGGCCTGCGCACGGCCGTCAGTTGGCTCGCCGGGGACGGACGAGCGGTGTTCGGGCTTATGGGGGCAAGCGCCGGGTGCGTGCTGTCGATTCAGGCGGCGGGCGCCTGGATGCCGTCCATCCTTGCGCGCGCGCATGAACTCAGCAGCGGTCACGCCGCGATCGCGATCGGCGGCGTGGTGCTGGTCGCGGCTCCTGCGGGCCATTTGACGGCCGGATGGCTGTTGGGGCTCGAACGCATGAAGGCGTCGGGACCGGCGCCGGTCATAGCAGGCGCCTTGGCCGTTTCGGTGCTCGCCGCCTTCGGATTGATGACCACGACCTGGCTGCCGATGACGCTTGCATGCCTGAGTCTGCTGGTCGCGAGCAGCGGCATGGCCGCCGCGTCGGCGCTGATCGGATTGCAGCCGCTGACGCCTGATCCGATCCGCAGCGGGGTGAACGCCATCTTTCTGGCCGCCGTGTCCGTCGTCGGCGTCGGACTGGGGCCGTGGGTCACCGGCGTGGTCAGCGACCGGAATATCGATACGCGGTTCGGTCTTGCGACCAGCCTGGCGTGTGTCGTCATGGTTGTAGCCGCGGTCGTGATTCCCCTGGCGCTCTGGCAAGGCCGGCGCTGGATTTCTGGCCCAAATGCCCCTGGTTTTGGGTCTGAGCCCCCTCGGATGCCGGCGGCGTTTAATTCCCCAATCAGGCGAAATACATAAAAACCCTGAGGAAAATTATATCGTCCACAGCGATATACCCAAATCTGGCGACGCTTAATGTTTTCTTAACTGCAACAGTCCGGTCAGCGAGACGCCCGAACCTAGGGCGCCGCGGGGGGACGGGCATTGCACGCTATCCAGCACGCGAATGTCGGCGGTGAGCCGACGTGGATGCGCCGCCGTGCGCGACACCTAGCCGGTTACGCCGCCCTCGGTCTGGCGATCCTCGCCGTCCTCGCATCCGCAGCGCCTGCCGCCGCGCAGGACGCCGGCGTCGACATCACCGTCTCAGCCGTCATTCCAGGTCGGTGTGGTTTCAGCCGGATTGCGCCGACGCCTCTGCGCGGCGTCACCCCGGATCTTGAGACGGCCCAGACCTTCAGCGTCTCTCTGCCGCTCGACTGCAACACGCCTTTCGCCGTCGGCGTTCGGGGTGAAAAGGGCCGTCTGGTCAACACCACCGGCGCACCCGACGGGTCGGGATACGCCTTCGACAAGAGCTATGGCGTACGGCTGACGCTGGAAACCAGCGACGGCGACGTGCGCAGCGGTCGCTGCCTGTCCGACCAGATCGTGGCCGGTGGAAACTGCGACTTCGCATCGGACCAGCCGGGCAGGGGGTTGGGCTCAGGCTCAGGCATCGCGGCGCCGGGCGGCGTGACCCTGACCATCGACTGGCCGGACCAGTCCACGCTGAACCAGCGCCTCGCCGCGGGCGACTACAGCGACACCATTACTCTGGTCGTCGGAGCGCGCGCCTGATGCGCACGTCCTCGGCCGGATCGGCGCATCGCGCCCTATCGAATTCGTCGACCGCATACCGCGGGCGACGGAGCCCTCGACGGGCCTTCCGCCCGCTCGAAAACACGCCGGGCTTCTCCGGCGCTCAATCCAAGACGGAGACTACCCTATGAAGCGTATCGTTTTCGCGGCCTCGGCCGCTGCTCTCGCCCTGACCGCCGCCGGCGCCGCCTCGGCTCAAGACAGCCAATCCGTCGCGATCAACGCCTCGGTCGCCGCCAAGTGCGGCGTCTCGGCTCAAGCCACCACCGTGACCCTGGCCGGCGACCTGACCGACTCGGAAGCCAAGGTCCGCAGCGGCGTGACCACTGAAATCGCAGACGCCCTGAACGGCGCCCGCATCATCGCCTTCTGCAACGGCGTGAACAACTCGGTCACCGTCGACCGCGCCGTTCTGGCCCGCACTGGCGCCACCGGCAACGGCCTGACCGAGGGCGGCTTCGCCCAGTTCATCCGCTACAACCTGGACACCACGATCAACGGCCTGGCCCTGGACACCACCAGCACCGCCGGCGCCTCGAACGTGGCCCAGCGCTTCGGCGGCCACGTCAGCCTGAGCGACAGCAACACCCACGTTCGTTTCGCCCAAGCGGCGTCGAACGGCGGCGCTGTGGCGACGTCGGGCGGTTCGAGCGACATCGCGACCAACTGGGGTTCCAACACCGACCGTAGGCTGGCCGCTGGCGCCTACACCGGCTCGGTCAATGTGACCGTTGCTCCGGGCGCCTAAGCCCCAATAAGCGCCGACGTTCCCACGGGGCGTCGGCGTCCGTCGGACCGGTCCCCCCGCACAGGGCCGGTCCGACCCCCTTTGGATCCACCAGGTAGTTTCCCATGATGCCCGCCGCCGCCCGACGCCTCGTCGGAGTCCTTCTAACTGCTGCGGCCTTGCTGGCCTCGGGCATTCCCGCCACGGCGTTGAATGTTCAGCCGGTGATCATTGATCTCCTGTCTTCTGGCCGGCGCACCTCGACGGTGCTGACGCTCCAGAATACTTTTTCCACCACAGTTCCCGTCGAACTGACCGCCCGCCGGTTGGACGTCGTCGACGGCGAATTGCGCGAAACCGATGTCGAGGCCGAAGACCTTCTGGTCTTCCCGGCCCAGGCCACCGTGGAGCCGGGCCAGTCCCAGGCGTTCCGGATTCAGTGGGTCGGCGACCCCGAGATCCAGGCCAGCCAGCACTTCTTCGTCACGGTCGCCCAGTTGCCTGTCGTGCTGCCTGAAAATCAGAACGCGATTCAGGTGCTGTATAATTTCAAGGTTCTGGTCAGCGTCGGCGCGCCCGGAGCCGTGTCCGCCCTCGCAGTCCAATCGGTGGCGATCGAGACCGGCGAGGACGGCGTCGGCCGCCCTGTGCTCATGGTCAGCAACTCCGGCAACACCTATGGCTATGTCGGCAAGAACCGTCTGACCCTGGTGCAGCGCGCGCCGAATGGCGACGAGATCCTGCGCGAATCCTGGGAGCCCGAGCAACTGCAGCAACTGATGGGCCTGGGCCTGGTGCCTTCGGGCGCCACGCGCCGGCTGCCGATCAATATTCGCCTGCCGCAGCCGAATGGCGCGGTGACGGTCGAACTGACGCCGGTTCAGGATCGGTGATCGTGTGATCGACGCTCAACCGCCTTCCTATTATTCCGCCGCGTCAGAGGCGGCGTTCGAGGTGATCCAGACCGCACCCCCGTCGCCGGCGCTGAACCCTTCCGGCCGCGACGTCTACCTGGGCGGACCGCTGAAGGACGGCCCTTTCATCTTGGGCGAGATTTCTTACCTGCTGACCGCCGACGCGCGTATCCAGGTGGACCTCGATCCGCTTCTGGACCTGCTTCAGCCCGTGATTTCGCCCGCCTCCTGGCAGGCGCTGGCCAGCGCCTTGGCGGGCCGGCAGCGGGTCTCGACCGTCGAACTGACGGACCTCGGCTTTCCGATCGCCTATGATCCGGCCACCTTCGGTCTGACGCTGTCGATCAGCCCTGATGTGCGGCCCAGAACCAGCCTGAGCATTTCGGGGGGACGTGAACAGTTTCGCGGGCCCGTGGCCAAGCCCGCAAACCTTTCGGCCTATGTGACCACCTATCTGACGACCGACTATGTGCATGTGGGCGAAGACACCGGCTTCGGCACGCCCAGCCTGCTGATCGACAGCGCGGTCCGATTCCGGGGGGTCGTCCTCGAGAACGAAGCGACCCTGGAGGATTCGTTCATCCGCGAGGGTACGCGTCTGGTCTACGACGACGTCGCACGCACCGGGCGCTGGACGGCCGGTGATCTGAGACCCCAGGCGCGGGGTTTTTCGGGAGCCAGCCCTATCGCGGGCCTGTCGCTGGAGCGGGTCTACGCCGATCTCGATCCCCAACGGAACATCCAGCCGAGGGGCCAGCGGTCCTTCACCCTGGTACGGCCTTCGACGGTGGAGGTGTTCATAAACGGCCGCTCGGTTCAGCAGACGCGGCTGAACCCCGGCTCCTACGACGTCAGCGACTTTCCCTTCGCTCAGGGCGGCAATGACGTGCGGCTGGTGATCCGCGACGATGCGGGCGTCGAGAGCGTGTTCTCATTCTCCATCTTCTTCGACCGAAGCCTGCTTGCGGCCGGTTTGACGGAATTCGGCTTCTACGCGGGCACGCGAACCGACTTCGATCAGGGCGGCCGGAAATACTCGGGGGACGCGGCCGGGTCGGGCTTCTATCGGCGCGGCCTGACCGACGATCTGACGGCGGGCGCCAACTTCCAGGCCAGCGCACGCGGCGGCGTGGTGGGCGGTGAAATCGTCTGGGCGGCGCCGATCGGCACGATCGGCATGAATCTGGCTGGATCGTCCATCGCCGATATCGGCGAAGGCTATGCGTTGAACCTCAGCTTCGAACGCGTCTTCGGCGCCGACCGAAGCAGCGCCCGTTCCTTGAACGCCACGGTCCAAACCATCAGCGAATCCTTCGCCACGCCCGGCGTCGAACTGGCGGACAATCCCTTCGCCTATGAGGCCGGGGTCACCTATTCGCAGTCGATCGGCACGACCCAGTATGTGTCGGCGGACGTCTTCTATTCGGTAGGGCGGGGCGCACGAGAAGACCAGGCGTCGGCCCGCGCAAGCTACGGCTGGCGCGCCAGCGGCCGGCTGCTGTTCAACGCCGAGGCGAATTTCGAGAAGCGTCAGAACCGCACCGAGACCGGCATCCGGTTTGGCCTCACCTATCGCATGGGCTCCTACGCCAGCGCGACGGCGGAGGTCGACAGTCGCCGCAATCGGGCGCGTGTCGGGTACCAGACCTCGCGCGGACGGGGCGTCGGCTCCTGGAGCGCGGCGGCGAACCTGGACACGTCCGAAGACGCGGCCGGGGTCAACGGGTCGTTCACAGCCCTGCTGAACCGCGCCGAAATCGGCGGGTCCCATCTGACGTCGTTCAACGCCGACAGCGGCGAAATCTCGGATCAGCGGACTTCATTCCGGGCCGGGGGCGCGCTGGTCTATGCGGACGGCAAGATGGCCGTGTCGCGTCCGATCTACGACAGTTTCGCCCTGTTCGCGCCTCACGCCAGCCTGAACGATTCCCAAGTCTATGTGGAGCCCCGCGAGGGGAACTACACCGCGCGGTCCGGTCGGCTGGGCGGGGCCGTGACGCCTGAACTCAGCGCCTATTCGCCGCGCACGGTGATGTTCGACGTGCCGGACGCGCCCACCGGCTACGACATCGGCGCCGGCTCGGTGCAACTGCTGCCGCCCTACCGTTCCGGCTATCTGATCACCGTCGGTTCGGACTATTCGGTCTCGGCCACCGGCCAGCTTGTCCAGGCGGACGGCGGGCCGCTGAAGCTCCTGGTCGGCACGGCCTATGAGATGGCGCGACCGGATCAACCCGGCGTGCGCATGTTCACGAACAACTCCGGCCGCTTCGCCGTTCAGGGCCTTCGGCCGGGCCGTTGGCGGATCGAGGCCGGGGTCGACGGCGCGCAGACCTATATGATCGTCATTCCCGCTGGCGCGGACGGCCTGGTCCGTCTGGGCGTCATCACACCGGAGCCCCGCCCATGAAGATCGTTTTGCCGACCGGTCTCGCCGCGCTCGCCCTGATGTTCGCGCCCGCCGCCGCACAGGCCGGATGCGCAGGGTTCGAGTCGCAGGGAACGGGCCTGTCCGTTCGCTACGATCCGTTCTCGGGTGCGCCGATCAATCATGCATTCAACATCCGGGTCAGCCGGACCGATCCCTCCGTGACGGCCGTCCGCTTCATCCTGGTCGACCCTGACCCCCGGGGCGGTCGTTCGCAGTTCGGGGCGGGCGGGCCACAGGGTTACGATGTCGAGTGGGCGCGGGACTCTTCCCGGCCGGTGTTTTTCAGCGGCGCAGAACAGCCCAATGCGACCAATGGCGCCGTGGTCAGCTTCAAGGCCGGGCCTGCGGGCGACGTCGTCAACGAGAGTTTCCGGCTGATGGCGCCGGCCGGCCAGTCTGTGGGATCGGGAGACTATTACGAACCGCTCGAGGTTCGTTACGTCTGCTACTCGGGCGAGGAGCGGCTCGACGCGGCGGAGATTCAGCAGGCCGGCCGGGTCGCGCTGGACCTGGAGACGCCGGACATGATTTCGGCCTTTATCGGATCCGCAGGCATGCGACGGGGCGAGATCGACCTGGGCGTCCTGAATCCCGATCAGTCCTCCAGCGGAACCGTGGTCGTGACCGCGCAGTCGACCTCGCCCTACGAGTTGAGCGTGTCGTCGAAATGGGGCGTGCTGCGTCGTGGCGACGCGGATGCCGCCGGCCTTCGCTATTCGATGCGTCTGGGCGGAATTCCGGTCGAGGCGGGGGCGGCTCTGGTGTGCGACCGCACGCCGGCGCCGTCTGGCCGCAGCCATCCGCTGCAGGTCACGGTCAGCGGCGAGGACGTGTCCGCCCAGCCCGCCGGCGCCTACAGCGACGTTGTGACCCTGACCTTTTCTCCGCGGCTCGGGTTGTCGCCCGGCGCCGGCTGTTCGATCTAGAAGATCATGCCCTTGGCTTCGGCCCGGAGGCTCAGGCTCATGGCGTCCTGAGGCGACGACAGGATGATGCCGAGGTCGCGCTGGCGGAACGCCGGCTGATTGCTGTCGATGATGACCGTCTGGGTGGCCGTCGAGGAAAGCGGCACACGCTGGCCGTCGACCACGGCGAAGGCGTCGACCAGGCCGGCGGGATGGTTGAGGATCAGGCGATAACCCTCGACGTTGTTGCAGAGCTCGGTCATTCGGCCCAGGCCGGTTTCGCCGGTTTCGAAGGCGGGGATGACGGCCGCGCCGACCTCGACCCGGCAGATGGTTCGAGCTGTCGCTCGAATGCCGATCGAAACCCCGCCGGCGAGGGCAGGGGCGACGCCCAGCAGGGAGACGGCCGCTGCAAGCGTGGCCGTTTTCAGAATGTCAGAGCGCGAAACCATCAGGCGTCCTTCCAGGAGCGAGGCTTCACTTTTATCCGCTCCGCCTGAAAGTCACTTTAACCGGCGTGGTCAACGCCTGTTTACCTTACCTCGACCATCCAGGACGCCCAGCGCCGTTTGATCGTCTCCAGGCGACGCGTCGGGTCATCGACCATCTGGCGGTAGGCGGCAGGGGATAGGTCGAAGCGGGCGCGGAAACGGCTGCGCATGTCCGCCTCGTTGCGGAAGGCGTATCGGAGCGCCAGTTCGGCGAGCGGCGTGGTGTCGTCCGAGCGATCCAGCGTGGTGCGAACCGCCGCCAGCCGCCGGCTTTGAATGAAACTGTCGACGCCGCCGTGAGGGGCGAGCAGCCGGTATAGCGTGGCCCGGGAAACGCCGGTCTCCCTGGCGATGACGCCTGCATTGAGCCCGGGATCGCTGAGACCTCGCTCGATGATCCTCTGGATGGCCTCGCGGCGATCAAATTCCATCCGCCGTTTCGAAGCCGTGGCGCCGCCGCCTGTCGGGCCGACGGCGAGCCCCAGCAGATCCACAAAGGTCCGGGACACCGTCGGAAGCGCATCATGCTCGAGCGCGCCGGCCCGGCGACACAAGGAAAGAAGATAGTCCCCCAGCAGACCGGCCTGATCGGGGTCCAACACGCGGCCATGCAGGCCGTTGGCGGCGCCGGCCGCAGCCTCGATCAGATCACGGGCCACGCTGACCGTGATCAGACGTCCATCCGGGATCGTGGTTCGGGTCTGTCGGCGAAGATCCTGAAGCACCAGGTCGCCCGGGTGGGCCTGTTCGAAACCGCTGACCTCGCTGCCGACGAGGACGCCCTCGACCACCAGATGAACGACGAAATGGGAAAAGCCGTTGAGACCGACGCGCTGCGCCGGACGGGCGTGCCCGACGCCCGTCAGCCGGCGATCAAACAGGATGAGACGATCCAGGCGATGAGCCGTGACCTCAGCAGACACGGCCTGTCCGCTTGAGACCACGTCCGCGCCGCCGTCATAGAGGTTGCGATAGGTTTCGGCGGCTTCGGGCGGCGTCAGGCCTTGCGTCGAAAAGCTGAAGCTTTCGATCATGATCCGGCGTTGGCCCGTCGGGGGCTCCGCGTGCGGTCTGTCGAGAGCGATACTGTGCGCCCAACGGGCAAGATGAAAAGCGGGGAAATGAATCCCTGTTTGGTACGCGGCACTGACTATCCTGATCTCGGCGAGATGGTGATGCAGGATTGGCGCCATCCTCAGCAGACGAAGCGAATCCGATCCTCCAGTCTCAATCGTGAGATCAAGGGCGCAATACCCACACTTGGGGATGGGGCGTACTTATAGCCAAGCCAGACTATTAATCTCTGGTAAACCATGTCGCTCCCGATGACTTCTCGGCTCGTTGCGCTGGCAGGCGCCACGGGACGGGAGGATGAGGCTCCCTCTCTTCACCTGTCCCGTTGGTTCGCCAACCACGCCATCGCCTGCCTTTTCCTTTCCGCACAGACCCTGGAGGTGCTGGATGCGAACGCCGCAGCCATCCGCCTCGTCGATGCGTCTGATGAACTCGCGCTCAGCGGCGGCAAACTGGTGGTCCGGGGCAAGGCGGCGGCGGAACAGTTCCGCCGGTTCGTCTGCAGTCTCGACGGAGCCCCCGAGATCCACATGGTCGGCGATCACCACAGGCCGCTTCTCATGCGCGTGGAAAGGGTCGACGAGACCGATGTGATCGCCGTTCAGCTTTTCCCGATCGCCCAGGACGAGGATCAAAGCCTGTGGGCGAACATGGGCGTGATCTTCGGCCTGACGCCGTCGGAGGATCGTCTGATCAAGCTTCTGGTCGGCGGCGCCAATATCAAGACCCTGTCCGAAGATCTCGGCATCAGCGTCGAGACCGCACGGACGCACGTCCGGCGTTCCTATCTGAAGATCGGGGTGAGCAATCGCGAGCAATTGTTCGCCGCCGTCGCGCCCTACCGGCTCAAGGGTTGATCGTCGCGCCGCCTTGGAACTGAACGGCGCATCCTCTTGAGCCGGCGCGTGGTGTTGATTGTCACAGTCGAGTTCTAAGCCCGGCGGAAGCAGCGCTGATGACGGCGCTGTCGTCTTCACGCTCGCCTGAACCGCACGTATTTCAAGCAGGCGGGTTCGACCGTTCCAAGTTAAACGGGGATCACCCATGCCCAAGATCGACCGCCGCGGCCTGTTGGCCGGCCTGACCGCCGCCGCCGCCTTTCCCTCGCTGGCGCGGGCCCTGAGCATCGCGCCGAAGGTGCGGACGGGTACGATCCAGGACGTCGAACATGTGGTCATCCTGATGCAGGAGAACCGCTCCTTCGATCATTATTTCGGCACGATGAACGGGGTGCGGGGCTTCTCCGATCCTCATCCGGCCCCTGCGCCCGGCGTCGACGGCCGCGCGCGCGACGTGCTGCTTCAACATGACGGCGGCGGCGAGGGGCCGGCCTGGCTGGCGCCCTTCCCGTTGAACACGCGTCAGACCTTCGCCCATATGCGGGTCGAGGGCACGCCGCACAGTTGGCCCGACGCCCAGGCGGCCTGGGACGACGGGCGGATGGGCCGCTGGCCCGAGGCCAAGCACGCCCATTCGATGGGCTATTATGAGCGCGCCGACATTCCGTTCCAGTACGCCATGGCCGACGCCTTCACCCTGTGCGACGCCTATTTCTGTTCGCTTCAGACCGGCACCAATCCGAACCGCGTCATGCTGTGGTCGGGTTGTAACGACGGGTCGGGTGAGCGCGGCGGTCCCTGTATCGGCAATTCGCACGACACCCTGCCGGGCGAGGGCGAGGCCATGGAGCCCTATCGCTGGACCACCTATGTCGAGCGGCTGCAGGCGGCGGGCATCGACTGGCGCATCTATCAGGACATGGCCGACAACTTCACCGACAACCCCCTGGTCGGGTTCGAGGCCTTCCAGAAGGCGGTCGCCGGGGCGCCGGGGTCCGATCCGGCCCTGGTCGAGCGGGGCCTGACCACGCGGGCGCTGGACGGGCTGAAGGCCGATGTCCTGGCCGGACGTCTCCCCCAGGTCTCCTATGTCATCGCCACCGCCAGCGGCTCGGAACACCCCGGCCCGTCCAGCCCGGCCCAGGGCGCGGACTATACGGCCCAGGTGATCGACGCCCTGACCGCCGACCCCGAGGTCTGGGCGCGCACGGTCCTGCTGGTCAATTTCGACGAGAACGACGGCTTCTTCGACCATGTGCCGCCGCCGGCGCCGCCGTCGCGCGATGCGGCGGGCGGACTGAAGGGCGGCTCGACCGTCGATCTGGCGGGCGAATATCACCTTCAGCCCAGCCCCGCCGACGCGCGTCTGGACCTGCCGGAATACCGCGGCCGTCCCTACGGTCTGGGGCCGCGGGTGCCCATGTATGTGCTGTCGCCCTGGAGCCGGGGCGGTCGGGTCAATTCCGAGGTGTTCGACCACACCTCGGTGATCCGGTTCCTGGAGGCCCGTTTCGGGGTCATGGAGCCCAATATTTCGCCCTGGCGGCGCGCAGTGTGCGGCGACCTGACGTCCTGCCTCGACTTCTCCGGCGTGGACGCCCGGCCCGTGCCTCTGCCGGCGACCCAGGCGGACGCCGCCCGCGCCGCCGCCCTGGACGGCCGCACCACCCCGCCGACCCCCGCCGAACCGTCGCGCCCGCACCAGGTCGCCGGCTTCCGCCCGGCCTGTCCCAGCGTCTACGCCCTGGAATGCGAGCGGGAGACGTCAGGCGACCGGGTGCGGTTGAGCTTCGTCAACACGGGCAACCGCGCGGCGGTCTTTCATGTCTATGATCGGATGAACCTGGAGGCCGGGCCGCGCCGCTACACGGTCGAAGGCGGCCAACGGCTTCAGGACGACTGGAGCACGGCCGGCGGCGTCGATCTGCAGGTCATGGGGCCGGACGGCTTCCACCGACGGTTCGTCGGCGCGGGGGACGAAGCCGTGTCCGCGCGCCTGGACTGGCGCGGCGCGGCGCCCGTTCTGGTCCTGACAGGCAGGGGCGCGGCGGAGGTGACGACCGGCGCAAGCGTTCGATCCCTCGCCGTCGACGGCGAACACCGGATGGATCTCGCCTGGGACGACGCCAACCATCGCTATGATATTGCGGTCGAAGCTGCGGGTTGGCGAAGCGAGTTCGCCGGGCGCGGGTGATCAATACAAAAGAAAAGGGGCGGCGCGCTGATGCGACGCCGCCCCGACACGGTTTCCGCCCGGATCAGAAGCGGTAGGCGACGCCGACCCGCAGGTTGCGACCGGGCAGAGGCGCGATGTCCTTGAGGAAGGACACGTGTTCGCGGGCTTCCTCGTCGGTCAGGTTGCGCGCCTCGGCGAAGACCGTGACGTTTCGATCCGTCAGCGGACGCCAGGCTGCGGCCAGGTTCAGCAGGGTGTAGTCGTCGGTCGGCAGTTCGTATTCGTTCGCGACCCGGTCCTGTTCCCCGACATGGCGCACCTCGACGCTGGCGTCGAACGGCGTGGAGGTCCAGGCGACGCGGCCGGTCAGGGAATAGGGCGGAATACGCGCCGCCGGACCCAGGTCCGTCTGGGCGTGGACAAAGTCGGCGGCGGCTTCCAGCGACAGTTTGCGGTCGCCGTTCTGCCAGGCCGTGTAGGAGCCTTCGGCTTCGAAACCATAGAAGCGGGCGTCGGTCTGGACGAACTGATAGACTGGGAATTCCTCGTTCTCTTCCTCGAACAGGAAGGTTTCGCCGGTGGCCCGCTCGTCGATGAAGCCGTCGTACCAGGAGTGGTAGACGTGCAGGTCGCCTGTGAACCGGCCGCGATCATAGTGCGCGGTGGCTTCGAGCGTATTGACCTTTTCGCTGTTCAGATTGACGTCGCCGGTCTCGTAGGCGGCGGTGGCGATGTGCACCCCGTCGGCGAATAGCTCCACCTCGCTGGGCGCGCGTTCGTTGTGCGCCAGGCTCAGGCCCAGGAACAGGCCGGGCGCGGGCCGCAGGAAGGCGGCGGCCGAGGCCGACCAGTTGTCGAACGTGCGATCCACCTGGCGGTCTTCGCCGATCGGCGTGGCGCTCAGTTCGCGACGATCATAACGCAGGCCGCCCTCGAAGCCGTAACCCTGGCGGTCCAGACGCTGGACCGTGTAGACGCCCAGTTCGTCGATGTCGGTCGTCGGAACGAAGGCTTCCTCGCCGATGGCCTGGAAGTTGCGCGAAAGGGATTGCACCCCGACCGCGCCGTTCCAGTCGCCGCGCGTGCGTTGCACCAGGTCGGCGCGGCCTTCCCAGCCGTCCGAGTTGAAGACCGTGCCGGGCTCGCCGACATCCTCAAACTCGGTGTGGGTGTAGTCCGCGTGGCCGTAGGATCCGCGCAAGGCCGAGAAGGGGCCGTCGTCGAAGCGATATTCGCCCCGAACATCATAGCGTTCCTGGTTCAGCTTGATGAAGACGGTCTCCTCGGCGACCGTGCCGTATTCACTATCGGTATTCTTGTAGGAGGCGCCCAGGAATCCCTTGTCGCCGATATAGGAACCGCCGACGCCCCAGGCCTCCAGATCCGAATAACTGTTGGGCTGGGATCCGCCTTCGCCCCGTTCCACGCCGTCGGCTGCGGCCTTGCGGGCGGACAGGGCCGGGGCGGGAATGTCGTAATCGTCCGACTTGCGCTTCACGCCATCGATGTTGAAGGCGAAATTGCCGCTGCCGAGGGTGACGCGGCCGAACGCGCTGCGGCCGTCGTCGACGCTGGACGCCTGGGTGGAGACGACGCCTGACATCCCGCCCTCGGGAATGGACGTGGGGATGCGTTCGTCGATGACATTGACCACGCCGCCGATGGCCGATCCGCCATACACCAGCGTCGCCGGCCCGCGGATGATTTCGATGCGGCTGGCCTCGGCCGGGTCGGTGGCTACGGCGTGGTCGGGCGAGACCGAGCTGGCGTCGATCAAGCCGATGCCGTTGGTCAACACCTGCACGCGGGGGCCGGAGAGACCGCGAATGACCGGGCGGCTCGCGCCGGGGGCGAAGTCGGTCGAACGGATGCCGGGGCGAGTGCTGACCAGATCGCCCAGAGACACGGCCGGCGCGGTGGCCAGGGTCTGGGCGTCGATCACGTCTGTGGCGATCGTCGTGGCGCGCTGGCTTATGCCATAGGGCGCGCCGGTGACGATGATGTCGTCAAGATCGACGGGCTTGGGGGCGGTCTGGGTGGGGGCGGTCTGGGCCGAAGCGGCGCCCGCGAGCAAGGCGGAGGCGGCGGCTCCAAGCAGCAAGGAGCGGGAGGAGGAAGTCAGACGCATGAGAAATCTTTCACCGGAGGGTGATGTAGTTATGAGATAACATCACACTTGGTCAAGACTGTCGCAGCCCCGCGCGTTTCATCCTCAAGGCCTGTGGCGGATGGGAGACTGTGATCGGTGACCTGGAACGGTCAGGTCCCATGAAGGGTCAGCCCCGCTCGGCCCACTTCAACAGGGGAATGAGCGGCAGGCCCCAGGCTGTGCCGCCGACGCCGAAGAACAGGAAGTCGATCCAGGGGGAGGCTGGCAGAAGCCCGCGCAGGGCGATCAGGCCCCAGACCCAGAAGATCAAAAAAACCAGCACGCCGACCGCCGCGACGAATCGGCGCGCACGGGGCGGCATCAGCGCTTGTTCCGGAACAGGAAGAAGGCGACCAGGCAGACGCCGGAGCCGATCAGGGCCCAGGGCACCCAGGCCCAGCTGTCCATGGTGCTGACGGCGAAAACCCGCACCGCCAGGAACCAGCCGCAGGCCAGGCCCACGCCGGACACCAGGCTGGTTCCGCCAAAGCCACGGCGGCCGGTGAGCAGATCGGCGATCCAGGCCAGCAGAAGTCCGCCCAGCACGGCGGCGACGATGTCGGCGTATTCCAACCCTGATCTCCTGCGGCGTCAGCGCCGTTAACTCAATCCGACTCGATCTTGTCGCGTCGGGCGGGCATACCGCCACGGTCGCGATTTGGTCACGGTCGAGCGCGACACCATATCCGGGTCAGTGTCGGGCGTCGAATGAACCGTTTCGGAAATCCAGATCGCAATCGCGCCGTCGCCGTGTGGCTGTTCGCCACGGCGGCCGTCGTCTTCCTGATGGTGGTGGTCGGCGGCATCACCCGCCTGACCGGATCGGGTCTGTCGATCACGGAATGGCAGCCCATCATGGGCGCGGTTCCGCCGCTGAACGACGCCCAGTGGGCCGAGGCCTTCGACAAGTACAAACAGATTCCCCAGTACGCCCAGATCAACGCCGGCATGAGCCTGGGCGAATTCCAGGGCATCTTCTGGTGGGAATGGCTGCACCGCCTGATCGGGCGTGTGGTCGGCCTGGTGTTCGCCCTGCCGCTGGTCTTCTTCCTGGCGTGCAGGATGTCGCCGCAGCGTTCGGTCCTGCGGCAATGGGCCATGCCCGACCGGCTGATTTGGCGCTGCGTGTTGCTGCTGGCCCTGGGCGGGCTTCAGGGGCTGATCGGCTGGTGGATGGTGTCCAGCGGCCTGTCGGAGCGGGTCAGCGTCGCGCCCGAGCGTCTGGCGACCCACCTGGGCCTGGCCTTCGTTCTGTTCGCCGCCCTGATCTGGACCGGGCTTGAGGCCTGGAACGGCGAGGATCACGGGCGCGCGCCGGGCGGATGGGCGCGCGGTGCCGGGATTCTGCTGGGCGTGGTCTTCGTCCAGTGTCTGCTGGGCGCCCTGGTCGCGGGCGGTCACGCGGGACTGGTCTATACCGACTGGCCGCTGATGGACGGGGCGATCCTGCCGCCGGCCGACTGGAGCCTGGGCGCCGGGGCCTTCCTGCATGACAAGGCCCTGATTCAGTTCAATCACCGGCTTGTGGCCTATGGGCTGCTGATCGCCGTCAGCATCTACGCCTTCCAGGCCTGGCGCTGGCGCGTGGCCGAAGGAATGGGGCTGGCGGCCTTTGTCCTGGCCGCCGTGGTCTGGCTTCAGGCCGTGCTGGGGATCGTCACCCTGATGCACGCCGTGCCGGTATGGCTGGGCGTGCTGCACCAGGCCGGGGCCGCCGTCGTCCTGGCTGTGGCGACGGCGAACCTTTGGCTGGTGCTGCGGGCTCAGCCCCGGATTTTCATGTCCGGACCGAGGACCATGGGCCTCTGATCGCCAGGGTCATGCCCGGGTACATGATGTTGACGAACAGCACCTCGCCGTCGGGCGAGAAACAGGCGCCCGCGAACTCGGAGTTGCCGGTGAAGACGTTGCGCCCGATCGTATAGACCTTGCCGTCCGGGGTGACGCCCTTCAGGTGGTTGCGGACGTCGGTGGAGTAGTTGTCCTCGCACAGGATCAGATGGCCCCACGGCGCGACGGTGATATTGTCGGCCATGTTCATGGTCTTCAGGTCCGTGCTTTCCACGAACAACTGGAGCCTATCCGCGGCGCCGTTCAGGCCCGGAACCAGCCGCATGACCTGGCCGCGATGGATCGGCCCGCCCGAGGTGGCGGTGAAGTACATTTCATTGTCGCCCCACCACACGCCTTCGCCGCGCGCCACCAGGGCCGCGCCCGCGGCGTGGCCGCGTTTGGCCAGGTCGCCGTTCGGGGATTCGACGTCGTCCAGGTCGATCCATTCGATCTCGCGCCAGTCGCCGACCTCCCACGTGCGGGCGTCATGGTTGCGGGTGTCCGCCGCGGGGACGCCCTTCCAGGCCAGGGCCTGAAGCTTGCCGCCCCGGACCAGTTCGCCGGGCGTGTTGGGAATGAAGCGGTAGAAGAGGCCGGTGTGATCGTCCTCGGTCAGATAGACCATGCCGGTGCGCGGATCGATGCAGACGGCCTCGTGATCGAACCGGCCCATGGCCTTCAGCGGCACGGGATCCACCAGGCCGGTGGCTGTCGCCGGCACTTCGAACACCCAGCCGTGGTTCTTGGCCACGTCCGCGTCGGCCGGCGTTTCAAGGGTTTCCTCGCAGCTGAGCCAGCTGCCCCAGGGCGTCGGGCCGCCGCAGCAGTTGGTCGAGGTGCCGGCCAGGGTCAGGTGCTGGCTGACCTTCTGGCGGGTTTGAAGATCATAGATGATTGTGGAGCATCCGCCGGGCAGGGGGCGGCCGTCCTTGTAGGTGTCATAGGCCTTGGCCGCATCCAGCAGACCGAGACGTTCTTCATGCAGACCGCCTGGGCCCAGATTGCGGTGCAGGCCGGAAGAACCCTTCAGCTCGTGATTGACCACCAGGGCGACCCTAGATCCTTCCAGCGGGAAACAGGCCATGCCGTCGGGTTGACCCGGCACGAACAGTCCGTCGTCCATGGTGTCGCCGCCTTGGACCACCACTTGGTAGGAGAAGCCCTCGGGCAGATCGAGCAGTCGGTTCGGATCGGTGATCAGCGGGCCATAGCCGTGAACCTCGTTGACATAGGTTTCTTCGCCGGCGGTCTGGGCGGAGGCGTGGCGGGCCAGTCCTGCAAAGGCGAGGGCGGCGCTCGAGGCGATCAGGCCGCGACGGTGAAGATTCATAAGGAGGCTCCGAAGGGTTTGGTCCCCGATGACTGCAAATGGCTATGGTTTGATGACGAACGCCGTTAATTTGTAACGGAGAGACGGCTCGTTTCGACGGGTATTTTAATACCGTATATAGAATATCGCTTCAAAACAGTAGTTTGCGCCACATGTCGCGCTTTTCGACGCGTTGACGCGGCGTATCGTCTCCTGTATCAGCGCGCCTTCATTCGGTTCCCTCGGGGGCCGGACCCGATTTTCGTCTCCAGGAACCCCCTCAATGCTGAAGAGCACCACGGCTTCGTTGAAGCCGGCCGAGGTCGAGAAGAAATGGATCCACATCGACGCCGAAGGCGTCGTGGTGGGCCGTCTCGCGACCTTCATCGCCAACCGTCTGCGCGGCAAGCACCGCGGCGACTACACCCCGCACGTTGACTGCGGCGACTATGTCGTCGTCACCAACGTCGACAAGGTGGTGTTCACCGGCAAGAAGTCGACCGACAAGGTCTATTATCGCCACACCGGCCACCCGGGCGGCGTCAAGTCGACGACCCCGGAGAAGGTTCTGGGCGGTCGCTTCCCCGAGCGCGTGCTCGAGAAGGCCGTCGAGCGCATGCTGCCGAAGGAAAGCCCGCTGGCCCGCAAGCAGATGACGCACCTGCGCCTGTTCGCCGGCGGCGCGCACGAACATGAAGCCCAGCAACCGGAAACGATCGACTTCAAGTCGGCGTCGCCCAAGAACACCCGGAGCGTCTGAGCATGACCGACGTGACCAACACCGAAGCCGCCACCGGTTTCGACGCCCTGAAGGGCCTGAGCTCTTCGGTCGAGAACGACGCCCCCGTCTATGTCCAGAAGCTGGACGCCCAGGGCCGCGCCTATTCGACCGGCAAGCGCAAGAACGCCATCGCCCGCGTCTGGGTGAAGCCCGGCACCGGCAAGATCACCATCAACGGCAAGGACCAAGAGCAGTATTTCGCTCGTCCCGTGCTGCGCATGATGATCGCCCAGCCGCTGACCGTCTCGGACCGCGCCACCCAGTATGACGTCGTCTGCACCGTCGAAGGTTCGGGCCTGTCCGGCCAGGCCGGCGCCATCCGCCACGGCCTCTCGCACGCCCTGACGCATTTCGAACCGGAACTGCGCAAGGTCCTGAAGCCGCACGGCTTCCTGACCCGCGACAGCCGCGTCGTCGAGCGCAAGAAGTACGGCCGCGCCAAGGCTCGCCGTTCGTTCCAGTTCTCGAAGCGCTAATCGCGTTCACGCGGTTTGGATTTGGGGCGCTTCGGGGAGACCCGGAGCGCCCTTTTTCTTGTCTATCTTCTCCCGCATGGGGGAAGGGTCAGGAGCAGCCTATGACCCACACCATCTTCATCGACGGCGAAGCCGGCACCACGGGCCTCGAAATCCGCGAGCGGCTGGAGGCGCGCTCGGATCTGGAGCTGATCCTGCTGGGCGACCGTCGGCGCGACGTCGAGGCGCGGCGCGAGGCCCTGAACAGCGCCGATGCGGTGATCCTGTGCCTGCCGGACGACGCGGCGCGCGAGGCGGTGGCCATGGTCGAGAACCCGTCGGTCAAGGTGATCGACGCCTCGACCGCCTATCGGGTCGCGCCGGGCTGGGCCTATGGCTTCCCCGAAATGGACGCAGGCCAGCGCGATCTGATCGCGCGGTCGCAATTCGTGTCCAACCCTGGCTGCTATCCGACCGGCTTCATCGGCCTGATGCGGCCGCTGGTGAAGGCGGGCCTGGTTCCGGCCGGCCATCCGGTCACGGTCAATGCGGTCTCGGGCTATTCCGGCGGCGGCAAGGCCATGATCGCCGAATTCGAAGCGGAAGGCGCTGCAACCGCCTATCGCGCCTATGGTCTGTCGCTGAAGCACAAGCATGTGCCGGAGATGACGAAACACACGGGGCTGAGCCGCGAGGTGCTGTTCGCCCCCGCAGTGGGGAATTACCGCCAGGGCATGCTGGTCGAGGTTCCGCTGCACCTGGCCGCCCTCCCGGAAACCCCGTCGGTCGAGCGGATCCACGGCGCCCTGGTCGAGGCTTATGACGGCCAGTATTTCGTCGAGGTGGCCGATCTGGACGAGACCGAGGCCATGACCGGTCTGGAGCCCGAGGGGCTGAACAGCACCAACCGCCTGCGTCTGCATGTGTTCGGCGACCGATCCGGCGAACAGGCGCGTCTGATCGCTCTGCTGGACAACCTGGGCAAGGGGGCCTCGGGCGCGGCGGTGCAGAACCTCAACATCCTGCTGGGCCTGGATGAGGCGACCGGTCTGATCTGAAACCCTGATCGGGAGAAGAAACGAGGCGAGAAACCTTTCCCCTCGTCCCGTCGTACTGGGTGGCATGACCCAGTCCCCGATCCTCCATCGACGCGGCCTTCTGGCAGGCGCCGGCGCGCTGGCCCTGGCCGCCTGTTCGCCCGAACCGTCCCAGGCGGGGCAGGGGGCCTACGCCGCCTCGCTCTATCGTCGCGTGTCGGACGCCGACTGGCGACGGCGGCTCGGCGACGCGGCCTGGCGCGTGATGCGTCACGAGGACACCGAACGCCCCTACACCAGTCCGCTGAACGACGAACATCGCCGTGGGACCTTCGTCTGCAAGGGGTGCGACCTGGCGCTGTTCCGCTCGAACTGGAAGTTTGACTCCCACACCGGCTGGCCCAGCTTCTATCAGGTCATCGCCGCCAACATCGGCCGCAAGCGCGACCTGGCCATCGGCATTCCCCGCACCGAATACCACTGCGCCCGCTGCCTGGGGCATCAGGGGCATGTGTTCAACGACGGACCGCGGCCCACAGGCCTGCGCTATTGCAACAACGGCGTGGCGCTGAAGTTCGTGGCCGCCTAGCCGCGATTGGCGCGTACAGCCGAATCGACCGTCACCCCGAACCAGACCGCCGCAATGATGATCAGCAGGCCGTAGTCGTGGCCCGGCAGGAAGACCGGGGCGACGGCGGCGGCGATGACCAGCGCGGGAAACAGGCCGGCCCAGGCGGCGGTTCCGGGCGAGGCCGCACGGATGACCGGCTGCGGCGTCGGGCGGTTCATCCGGCGGGCCATCCAGCCGTTCAGGGCGACGAACAGGACCGAACAGACGACGGCGCTGATCATATATTTCGCCGTATTGCCCGGCTCGCCGAAGGTGGCCGCCGTCATGATCAGCAGGATCAGGGCGACGCCCGTGCTGACGGCCAGCAGGATATTGGGTTCGATACGGTTCAAGACTTCACTTTCACATACAGACCCGGCGCCGGCGCCAGGGGCGGGAGCGGACCCTTAGCAGGGTCGCGCGCCGGAATCCTGGACCCCGAACGATCATGCAGCCAGCCGGCCCAGTGGTCCCACCAGCTGCCCGGATGTTCGACGGCCCCGGCCTGCCACTCGGCCAGGGTCCCGGGCAGGGCGGGGTTGGTCCAGTGCTGGTATTTCCGCGCCGCCGGGGCGTTGATCACCCCGGCGATATGGCCGGACCCGGCCAGGGTGAAGGTCACGTCCGGGCTGCCGAACAGACGGGCCGAGCGATAGACCGAGTTCATCGGGGCGATGTGATCCTCGCGGCTGGCCTGGAAATACAGGGGGATGGCGACCTTCGACAGGTCCGCCGTCAGGCCGCCGATCTCGAACACGCCGCGCGCCAGGGCGTTGGCGCCGTACATCTGGCGCAGATAGGCCAGGTGCAGGGTCTTGGGCATCCGGGTCTGGTCGGCGTTCCAGAACAGCAGGTCGAAGGCCGGCGGATCCTTGCCCAGCAGATAGTTGCTGATGAAGAAGGACCAGATCAGGTCGTTGGAGCGCAGGGCGTTGAAGGTGTCGGCCATGGCGGCGCCGGGCAGGACCCCGCCGGCGGCGTCCATCTGGCGTTCGATCTCGGCGATCCAGTGTTCGTCGGTGAACAGCAGCAGATCGCCGGCCTCGGCGAAGTCGTGCTGGGCGGCGAAGAAGGTGGCGGCGGCGACGCGCGTGTCGCCCTTCGCCGCCATATGGGCCAGGGCTGCGCCCAGCAGGGTGCCGCCGATGCAATAGCCGACCGCGTTCAGCCGGTCTGCGCCGGTCTGCTCCAGCGTCTTGTCGATGGCGCGATAGACGCCTTTTTCGAGATAGTCGTCGAAGCCGAGGCCCGCCTTGTCGAGGCCCGGATTGACCCAGGAACAGACGAAGACGGTGAAGCCCTGGGCCGACAGCCAGCGGATCATCGAATTGGTCGGCTGGAGGTCGAGAATATAGAATTTGTTGATCCAGGGCGGGAAGATCAGCAGGGGGATCTGATGCTGGGTCTCGGTCGCCGCATCGTACTGGATCAGTTCGAACAGATCGTCGCGCCACACCACCTGGCCCGGCGCGGTGGCGACGTTCTCGCCGACGACGAACTTGCCGTCGTCGGCCTGGCTGATGCGCAGCGAACCGCCGCCGCGTTCCAGATCGGCGGCGAAATTCTGCATCCCCTTCACCAGGGATTCACCGCTGGTCTCGGCCAGGGCCTTCAGGGCCACCGGGTTGGAGGCCAGGAAGTTGGACGGCGAGAAGGCGTCGGTCAGCAGGCGGGTGAAGAACTGGGCGCGCTGCTTGACCGCCGGATCGACGTCCTCGACCCCCGCGATCAGCCCGTTCATCCAGTCCGAGGTCAGCAGATAGGAGCGGCGCATCATGTCGAACATCGGATTGTCCGACCAGGCGGGATCCTTGAACCGCTTGTCGACGGGGGCGGGCGGCATCGGCTCGCCGGCCGCCTGACGCGCCGTGCCGGTCCACAGGTCCATATAGCGGCTGAACAGGTCGGCCTGGGCCTGGAAGAGCTTTTCGGGACGGGAGGCCAGGCTGCTCATGATCGAGGTCATGGCGGGGGCGACATGGAACGGGTCGGGCGACAGGGCGGCGGGGCGGTCCGCCTGGAACAGGGCGGCCTCGGCGAGCGCGCTCTGGGCCATCATGGCCGCCTTGGCCAGGTTCATCGACAGGGTTTCGAGCAGTTGGGCCTGGTCGGCGCCGGGGAAGGGGGCAGGGGCGGGTTCAGCAGGCGTCTCGGCGGAAGGAGCGGCGTCCGACGAGTCGATCCTGGGATCAGGCGCCGGAGTCCTGGCGCGGGGCGGGCGGGGCTTGGCCGAGGTCGGGCGACCGGGCTTGCGCGGCGTCTTGGCGACCGGGGCGTCGTCAAGCGCCATGGGCCCGGGCGTCTTGGCCGCTGCGGGTTTGGACGCCGCCGACTTGGACACCGCTGACTTGGACGCGCCGGGCTTGGCCTTCCGGGCGTCGCCCTTTGGAGCGGGCTGGGACGTCGGGGTCTTGTTCTTCGGAGCTTGGGCCATGAATTTCCTTCGCCTTCCTGGGTGCGGAGGGCCGGTTCGACGCCTCGCCCTTCCGCACGAAGCGATGATGGCATAAGACCGACCCCGACATGAACGCGCACTTTCGAAAAAGAACGGGGCTGACGGCTTCGTTGCTCTGCCTGGCGACGCTGTCGGCGTCTCTGGGGGCCTGTGCGCGCGCGTTTGCGCCGAGCACCGATCCGACGTCGCCGATCGCGCCGCGGGTTCAGGCCCTGGTTGACGCCAATCGCCATTATCCCAGTTGGGAGAACTTCCCCGCCGCGCCGGCCGATCTGCCGCAGGCGGCCCAGGTGGCCGCCCGGGTCCAGGCTCTGGAAGGCCAGGGCGGGGCCTTGGACGGCGAGGTGGCGCGGATCGACTGGACGCTGGGCGACGCCGAAACCCTGGCCGCCGAGACCCGCGCCCAGGTCGGAGCTGTTCCCGTGTCGCCGGATGCGGCCCGCACCGAGGCCGAGATCGACGCCTTCGCCCAAAGCCTGCGGGATCGCGCCAAGGCCCCGCCGCCGATTGATCGGCGTCCGATTGAATGAGCTTGTCGCCGGGGCTCGAGAATCCCCGGATGATGCGACGATGGCGGACGACGGCGGCTTCAAGATCGATAACGCATTTCTGGGTGTGACCCAGTCCCTGTCCGGTCGGGCCTGGCGTCAGCGCCCGGCCGAGGCCGCGACCATCCGCGCCCATATGCAGGGTCTGGGCCTGGAGGAGCCGCTGGCGCGGGCCCTGGCCTCGCGCGGCGTGCGGGCCGACCAGGGCGCCGACTTCCTGACCCCGACCCTGCGCGCCCTGTTTCCCGATCCGTCCAGCTTCATGGACATGGACGCCGCCGCCGAGGCCTTGCTGGATGCGTTCCAGGCCAAGTCTCAGGTTCACATCTTCGCCGACTATGATGTGGACGGCGCCTCCAGCGCGGCCCTGTTGGTGCGCTGGTTCCGGGCCATGGGGGCGGACCTGCCCATCTATGTTCCTGACCGGCTGACCGAGGGCTATGGCCCCAGCGCCAAGGCCTTCGACACCCTGAAGGCGGCCGGCGCCGACCTGGTGGTGACGGTCGATTGCGGCGCGGCGGCGAACGAGGCCCTGGCCCATGCGGCGGCCATCGACTTGAACGTCGTCGTCATCGACCACCATCTGATGCGCAGCGAACCGCCCAGGGCGCTGGCGGTCGTCAATCCGAATCGGCCGGGCTGCAACTCGGGCCAGGGCAATCTGGCGGCGGCCGGGGTGGTCTTTGTTCTATTGGCCGCCCTGAACCGCGAGGCGCGGCGGCGCGGCCTGTTCGCGGACCGGCCCGAGCCCGATATTCGCCAGTGGCTGGATCTGGCCGCCCTGGGCGCTATCTGCGACGTCACGGCCCTGACCGGGTTCAACCGCGCCCTGACGGGGTTGGGACTGAAGGTCATGAGCGACTGGAAGAACCCGGGCCTGCGCGCCCTGCTGGCCGCCGCCGGCGCCGAACAAGGGCCGGCCAAGAGCAACCACGCCGGCTTTATACTGGGGCCACGCATCAACGCCGGCGGGCGGATCGGCCGATCGGACCTGGGCGCGCGGCTATTGTCGACCGACGATCCTGCAGAGGCCCAGGCCCTGGCGCTGGAGCTGGACGCCCTGAACCTGTCGCGCCGCGAGGTCGAACGCGCCGTGACGGAGGCCGCCGTCCGCCGCGTCGAGGCGACCGGCGCCCACGCCGACGAGACGGCCCTGGTCGTCGTGGCGGGCGAGGACTGGCACCCCGGCGTGGTCGGCATCGTCGCCGGGCGCCTGCGCGAACGCTGGCGC